>JGI12316J15309_10001408_pt1 | contig 539170 bp, 412 predicted proteins | sample MarCyaLeptolynsp_FD_15309 | JGI IMG/M metagenome (IMG submission 15309)
CGCTTGCTGCGTCTCTCCTCGTCGATGGGTTTCAACCCATCTCCTCGTCGTTCCTTGCCATCGACGCCTCTCGTCCACCTGGCCGTCGGCGGGGGGGTTGGGACGCGCTCTAAGTCCGGTATTCACCCCACACTGGCTCAGGGGATGGCCCAAAGCGAGCCATTCACGGGCTCGACTCCTCGGCGCCACGCGTGACGCGCTAGAGTCGCGCCGTGTCGAGTTACTGCATTCGGAAAGGCGAGCATCGCCTGGTCGTCGACACGACCGGGCAACGATTGCGGGCGGAGGTCGATCCAGAGGGCGGCGCAGACGGGCCCGCGCTCTTCGACGAAGACATCGATGAGGACTTCGATTCGGAGGGGGCGTGGCCGGCGCCGCTTCACTCGTCGGTGACCGCGGCAGGCCTGACCTCGTCGTTCGTTCCACTGGTGGCTTTGGCGGCCAAGGCCAAGGCCTTCGATGATCGACTGATGGCGGCACTCGAGGGTGTGCTGCACGATGGCGCAGGCGAGTTCGAAGGACTTTACTCCTGGCTGCCCCGGCTGCGCGGCGCCGTCGAGGCTGGAACCGTCGGCCGCGGCTTGCTCGACGCGGCGGCGCACCTGTGCGGCGAACCTGTTCCCACGCCGACGAAGCAGCGGCTGCAGTGCCGTCGGTGGCTGGCGAAATTCAAGAAGGACCCGTCGGCGTCGCGGCCACTCGGCATTTACACGCAGACCGAGGCGCTGGCCGACGCGTTTCGCCACGACCGCCTACTGCAGGCCCAGCTCGACCTCGACGACGCCGAGCCTTTGCGATTGGCGCTGGAATCCCATCCCGATCTGCTGCTGCGATACCGCGCGCACCTGGCCCTGATCGCGCGCATCACCAACCCGCTGGCTCACCCGTCGGTGCTCGACGCATGCGCCGAGAACGTTCGATTTTTGCCGCCATCGGACGCGTTGGAGAACCGGCTGGTGCTGGAGTTGTTTGGCAACGCGCCAGTGCCCGATGGGTTCGAGCTAGTACCCGAGCTAGTCGCCCAACTGCGCGCGGGCGGGGTGTCGTCGGTGCCCGAGGACGACGACGGCTGGTACGCGCACCAGTTTCACGCGAACGCGGCGCTGCTCGAGCCGAGCGCGGCCGGTCTCGAATACGGGCCGGCCTATTGCCGCGAGCTGGAAGAGACCTTCGGCGCGCTCTTCACGCTGACCCGCGAGACCCACGTCAAGCAGCTCGATATCCCGGTTGGTGGCGCCGCAGCGTCCCCCGAGTTCTTGGTGGCGCCACGCGTAAGCGTGGAACCGGTCCCGACGTACTACGAGCGTGTGGCCGCAGCCTATGGTTTCTTGAGCGAGCAGCTCGTCGAACATCTCGGTCCGGCAGTCATCGACACTGTGCCGGTGGCTTTCGGTGGGCCATCCATCCGGAACGCGCTGTTGTACATGGAGCTGCTCTTCGCCGGTGCCGCGGCGGCGAGTCGCCGAGAACTCGCCCAGCCCGCGGCGTTCGAGAGCCGCCACGACGCGGCGGTCGCAGTGTTTCGGTCGTGGCAAGCCGACAGCGTTCGCGATCCGGACCTGTCCGTAGATCTGCGCGTTGCGGTGCCCGTGTACCTCGACCGGCAACGCCAGACCGTGCGGCTTTGCGTCACCCTGGGAGTCGAGACCCGCAGCCTCGACATCGAGTTCGTCGAGCCGCCGCGCTACGCGGTACACGGTCCATCCTCGGATGACACCAACGTCGAGACCGTCGGTCGGCGAGTGACGATCCTGGCGCCCATTACGATCGAGTGCGACGCCTACGAGCCTCCGAGCCGTGCCGAAGTTCGCGCCCTGTGCGAACTGCACAAGACGCCTGCGGCAATCGCCGACGCCCTCGACGGCTGGCGCCGCGCGTCGTGAAGGCAGAGAGCGAGCGGGGCGCCGGGGCCACTTACTCGCGGCGGGCGCGTTCGCCGGTGTGCCGGACGGCGCGGCGAAACTCGCGGGAGGTTGGGCGATCGCCGCGGCGCCAACTGCCCTGCACGTACACGTACCGACCGTCGCGGTTTTCCCAGCGGCCGGGGGCGTAGTGGTAGCCGGGGCGGTCGCGGACCCAGTAGCCCGGCTGCCAAACCCACTGGTCGTATTTCCACGTCCAGCGGCCGTCGATCCAGACGTAGCCGGGGCGGTACTCGACCTGGACCTGCCGGGGCGGGGGCGGCGAGGTGGTCGGTCCGACCTGCACGGCGGGCGCCGCGCAGCCAGCGGCCGCACCGAGGCTGATGCCCAGGCTCAGCGCCGCCGTGAGGCCAAGGCTGGACAACGCCAAAACGGCACTGTTGGTTGCGAAACGAAATTTCGCCAATGACGCGCGACCGCGACTCATTCGTGAAAATAGTGGAGGTCGCGATTGGGCGGCACAAGGCAGCGAAGGTTACTGCCACCCTTTGCCGGGGCGTCCTGCAGGACAGTGCATGACCGGGCGCGTCGCGGCGTCCAAAGCGCCCGCGTACCGTGGTTCGGCCCGCCCGAACCGCGGCTCGAAAGGCTCGCGCCCGATGGGCGGCCGGGCTAGGGTGCCGCCGATGGAACTGCTGGCCACGCTCTGGGACGACTACGCGGCGCTCAATCCGCAGGCTCATCAAATCCACCGCCTGCTCGAGGAGCGAGGCGAAACCGTGGTGAACGACCACATTGCGCTGCGCACGTTCGGTCGCGCGGCCGTCGGCATCGACGCGGTGGCGGCGCCGTTCGTCGCGGCCGGCTATCGGCCCGCCGACACCTACGACTTTCCGGTCAAGAAGCTCCGCGCGCGTCACTACGAACCGGCCGATGCGAGCTTGCCGCTGGTGTTCATTTCGGAGCTGCGGGTCGACGAGCTTCCGGCCGACGCCGTTGCCATCGTGGATCGGCTGGTTGCGCAGGTGCCGCCCGAGACGGTCGCGCGGCCCGACTTTCCCGCGGCCGGCCGACCGTGGAGCGTGAGTCTGGCCGAGTACGACGCCCTGGCGGCCCACAGCGAATACGCGGCGTGGATGGCGGCGTTCGGCTATCGGGCCAATCACTTTACCGTTTCGGTCAATCGCCTGCAGTCGTTTGACGACCTGGCGGCGCTCAACGAATTCCTGGTGAGCCGCGGCTTTGCGCTCAACGAAAGCGGTGGCGTCATCAAGGGCGGGCCCGAGGTGTTGCTCGCTCAGTCGAGCACTTTGGCGTCCGATGTCGACGTCGAGTTCAGCGACGGCGCGCGTCGCGTGCCCGGGTGCTACTATGAGTTCGCCCGCCGCTACCAGGACGCTGACGGGGCGCTGTACCGCGGCTTTGTCGCTCAGTCGGCCGACAAGATCTTCGAAAGCACCGATCGGCGCGCGAGGGAGTAAGCGTGGTCGCGCTCGCCTACGTCGTCTGCGCTCTGGTGTGGGGCACGACCTGGTTTGCCATCCGGGTGTGCATTGCACCGGGAGGGTACGCGCCGCTGACGGCCGCCGCCCTGCGGTTTACCCTGGCGGCGCTGGTCATCGGTCTGGCGTATGCGATTGGTTTGGCGCGGCCCGGGCCGCGCGGCCGGCGCGACCTCGGCTGGATGGCTGCCGCAGGACTGGCCAACGCGGGCTCGTACGGCCTGTTGTACCTGGCCGAGCGTTACATCTCCGGCGGACTGGCGGCGACGCTCTTCGCGCTGTTTCCGCTGGCCGTTGCATTTGCCGCCGCCGCCACGAAAACCGAGCGGGTGACGCGCACGGCGGTGCTCGGCTCGCTGGTCGGGCTCGTTGGGGTCGCGATTATCTTCTGGGACCGACTCTCGGTATCGGGTGAACAAGCCGGAGCCGTCGGCATGGTCTTGCTGGCGGTCGTCTTGTCGGCCATCTACAGCGTCATCTTTAAGCGCATCGCCGACCGGCAGCACCCCGTGGCGGCGGTGGGAGTTTTTGCCGCCTTTACCGGCCTGGCCCTGTGGTTGGCCGCCGCGGTCACCGGGGCGACGGCGCTGCCCTGGCCACCGCCCCTCGATCCGAGCCTGGCGGTCGTCTACCTGGCGGTGCTGGGCACCGTGCTGGTTTTCGGTTGCTACATGTACCTGTTGCGTCACATCAGTCTCATGGCTGTGTCGACGCTGGTCTTCATCGAGCCGGTCATCGCCATGGCCGTCGACGCGGCCTTTGAGCACAGCGTGTCTCTCGACACCGGTACGTACGTCGGAGCCGTTGTGGTGTTCGCCGGGGTCGCCATCAACGTATTCGGCCCGCGGCTCGTCGGCGCCAACGCGGCGCCGTCAACGTCCGGCGAAACCGGCGACGCAGACGACGGCGATGCCCCGGCGGCCGTGGCGTCGTCGTGAGTGCGCCCCCCGACAAGCTCTGCAAGCGGTGCGCGCGGCCGTTTTCCTGGCGGAAGAAATGGGCCGCGTCGTGGGAACAGGTCGAGTACTGCTCGGACGCGTGTCGGCGGGCGAAGGTCCGCGACCAGGACCGCGCCCTCGAAACTCTGATTCTCGAGCTGCTCGACAAGCGAAAGCCCGGGGCGACCATTTGCCCATCGGAAGCCGCGCGGGCCGCCAGCGATGAGTGGCGCGAGCTCATGCAGGCTACGCGCTACGCGGCCAACCGCCTCGCGGCGCGCGGCCTGGTCGTTGTCACGCAAAAGGGCGCCGTGGTCGACGCGCCGTCGGCTCGCGGACCGATTCGCATCCGCCGGCGCTAGGGAAAGCGACTTTCCCACGGTCCTGTGTCCCCGGCGCACGCCGGCCTCGGATTTCTGAGGCGCGCCGGGCGCAAGCGCGCCAAACTGCAAGGTGGCAACTCCGGCTCGGCGATTGCAAAACCCGTTCGCCATGGCTCAGCCGCACTGTCCCGAACGAACGCTCTACCGACCGCTTCGCGCTCTCGCGATCGTCGGTGTCCTTGTCCTGGTCGGCTGCACCGGCGACGATGCCGACGACGGCGACGCAGGTGACGACGTCAGCGAGAACGACGGCGAGCTCGCCACGTGTGGCGGCCTGGCCGCGCCGCCGTGCGGAGCGGGGTTCTACTGCGACTTCCCGGACGACAGCTGCGGGGTCCTCGATCAGACCGGGGTGTGCCGCCCGCTGCCGGACGCTTGCGACGACGTCTTCGAGCCGGTGTGCGCCTGCGACGGCGTTGAATACGAAAACGCGTGCTCGGCGGCGGCCGCGGGCGTCGATGCGTCCACGGCCGAGTGCGCCGAGGCCGAGTCGTTCGCCTGCGGCGACACCGAGTGCGCCGGCGACGGCGAATACTGCACGGCGGTGGTGCCTGGGATCCCGGACGCCGAAACGTCGTATTCGTGCGCGGACCTCCCAGACGACTGCGACCCGGCCATCTGCGATTGCTTCGACGGGCCGGCCTGTGACTGCGCCGCCGACGATGACGGCAACCTGACTATCACGTGTTACGCGCCCTGACGGAGGCCTGGCGTCGCGCCCCCGGGCGGGTCTGGTAGGCTGCAGGCCGCGATGTGCGGACGCTTTACCCTCAAGGCCCCGGTCGAAGAGCTCGTCGACCTGTTCGGCCCGGCCGGCCTGCTCGAGTCGCCCGGCGGCGGCGGGCTCGAGCCGCTGGTGCCGCGCTTCAACGTCGCGCCGTCCCAGGATGTCGCCGTGGTTTGCAACTGGCAGCCGCGCAAGCTGGAGTGGATGCGCTGGGGCTTGATACCGGGCTGGGCCGACAGCGCCAGTGAAGGCAATCGGCACATCAACGCGCGCAGCGAAACCGCCGGTGAGCGGGCCATGTTTCGAACCTGCCTTTCCCGCCGCCGCTGTTTGGTGCTGGCGGATGGCTTCTACGAGTGGAAGCGCGACGGCAAAGCGAAGATTCCGATGTACATCCGCGCCCTCGACGGCAAGCCGTTCGCCTTTGCGGGGGTCTGGAACGGGTGGCTGTCGCCGGCGGGCGAACTGGTTCGCTCGGTGGCGATCTTGACCAGGCCGGCGGACGACGTGGTGGCGCCGATCCACCATCGAATGCCGGTGATTTTGCCGCCCGAGAACTACGGAAGCTGGCTCGACGAGGGGCTGCGCGATGTCGCGGACGTTTCATCGATTATGGAAAACGGCGCCGCCGTGGCGCTGAAAGCACATACGGTCTCGACCCGCGTCAATTCGCCGCACTACGACGACGAGGCGTGCATCGAGCCGTGCGAGCCCAGTCTTCCCCGGGGAACGCTTCCCCTCTTCCCCGACCTCTGAATTGGGCGGAAAGGACGGTTGGCGGTCGGCCAAGCGTCATGGTCGCGTTGCTCCCCCGTCACGTGACGAGCGCCTATACTCCGAAGGTCGGTGTCGACGTTCTTACTGATTGTTTCGGTGACGCTGCAGCTCACCGGAGCGGTTCTGGCGCTGCGGTTCATTCGCCACAGCGAGCGGCGGTTGCCCTGGTTCGTGCTGTCGTTCGCGCTACTGCTCATGGCCGGTCGTCGGTTGGTGTCGCTGTACGCGCTACACGTCGAGGGCGTGCCGACGTCGCGAACGGCCGAGCTCATTGCCTTGTGCGTGTCGGTTTGCGTGGTGGTCGGAATTAGCGGAATGGGGCCTCTCATCGAAGACGTTCGGCGCCGGTCGCGCGCGGAGGTCGACGAGCGCCGTCGCGCGGAAAGCTTGCTGCGAAATCACCTGAACGTGGTCGAGTCAGCGGTTGCCGACCTGGTCGAGCAAAAGACTCTCGCCGGCCAGGTGCGCCGGATCCTCGGCGCTGTCGGCGAGTTGCTCAAGGCCGACCGCGCGCAGCTGTGGCTGTTGCGCAACGACAAGCTCGAGCTCGCGGTGCAGTGGCCGACGGCGCCGCCCGAGGACGCGGCCGACAACGCCGAGCATCCGGAGGGCGCGTCGCGCGACGCGCTTGCGACTCGGGCTCCGGTGCTGTGGCACGGCGACGACGGCAGCGAGTTGGGGCTGGCGGGGGTCACGAGCGCCGGGTCCACGCTGCTCGTGCCGCTCGTGCAGGGGCGCGAGACGCTCGGGCTCTACGCAATCTCCAGTCCGGCTCGGCGCGAGTTTGCCGCCGAGGAGTTGCGACTTGCCGGTTCGCTCGCGTCGCAGGTTGCCGCTGCCGTGCTCATGAACCGGCTCGCCGAACACGCTCGCGACGTGGCCGTCATCGACGAACGCAATCGACTCGCCGGCGAGATCCACGACACCCTGGCGCAGGGGTTTGCCGGTATTCAGCGACTGCTGGAGGCGGCCCTTGCGGCCGCTGCAGCGGATCCGAAAAAGTCCGACGCGCTGGTGGCGCGCGCGCTGACCGTGGCGACCGGCAGCCTGGCCGAAGCGCGGCGGTCCATGTGGCAGCTGCGGCCGCCCACCCTGTCCGGCGATCCCCTGGCCACGCAAATCTCGACCATGGTGCGCCGACTGTGTCGCGACACCTCGGTCGAAGTGCAGCTCGAAACGACCAGCGACCCGGTGAGCGTGCCGGCTCGGGTGCAGTCGGAGCTGCTCAAGATCGCGCAGGAGGCGGCGCTCAACGCGGTACGCCACGGCGATCCACATCGAATTTCTATCGGCGTCGTTTCGAGCGAAGGGGGCCTCGAGCTCCGGGTGCGCGACGACGGCCGGGGAATGAACGACACCTCCCACGAAGCGAGTCCCGGGTTCGGTTTGCTCGGCATGCGGGAGCGAGCGTCGAGGATCGGCGGTCAGCTCCGAATCGAGAGCGCGCCGGGGCGAGGGACCACCGTTATCGTGGAGGCACCCATTGGAACTCAACTCACTCAGTGATGCGCATATGGCCGAGATGCAGAAAATACGTGTAGTGGTGGTCGACGACCACGTCATCGTACGGGAAGGGCTGACCGCGGTGCTCGACCTGGAAGACGACGTGGAAGTGGTCGGTGGCGCGGGCACCGTGGCCGAGGCCGTCGAGCTGTTCGAACGCACCCGTCCCGACGTGACCATCGTCGATTTGCGCCTCGGGCAAGAGTCGGGCATCGATGTATTGCGGCGCATCAAAGAGCTGGCGCCCGACGCGAACATGCTCGTGCTGACGGCCTTTGAGGCCGAGGCGGATATCGAGCGCGCCCTCAAGGCCGGCGCTCGCTCCTACCTGCTCAAGGAAACCCCGCGCGAAGAGGTGCTGGCTGCGGTCCGTCTCGCGGCCGCCGGCGAGGGCAAGTTGCCGCCCAACATCGCCCAACGCGTGGTCGATTCGTACGCGCGCGAGTCCTTAACGGACCGCGAGCACGAGGTGATCCAGCTGATGGTCGAAGGAATGAGCAACCGGGCCATCGCCGAAAAGCTGTTCGTGAGTGAGGGCACCATCAAGACCCACGTCACGCGCATCCTGACCAAGCTCGATGCCAAGAGCCGAACGGAAGCGGTAACCAAGGCACTGCGCCGCGGCATCGCGCGCATCTGAGCCGTTACGCGCGGTAGTTGTCGACGTCGATGTCGTAGCGCTTGAGCCAGCGGTGAATCTGCTGGCGAGCTTTTCCCAGCTCTCGCGCGACGGCCGCGATGTTGCCCTGATGCGTCTTTAACAGAGCCACGAGCTCGCCGCGACGGGCCGCGTCTTCATCGGAAAGCTGCGGGCGTTCCGCGCTCGCCGCGCGGGTGAGGGCGGCCACGACGGCGTCGGGCAAATGCTCAGGGCCGATGGCATCGTCCCCCGCGAGGGCGAGCGCGGCGCCGATTGCCCGGGCCAGCTCGCGTATGTTTTGCGGCCAGTCGTGCAAAAACAAGGCGCGCGCCGCGGTCGACGAAAACGAGGGCGCGCGGTGGTCGCCGTACTCGGTGCGCAAGATCGCCCGGGCGAGCAGCCCGAGGTCCTCGCGCCGCTGGCGAAGCGGCGGCAGCTCGAGGCAAAAACCCCGCAGTCTGGCGAGCAGGTCCTCGCGAAATTCGTCGGACTCGAGCATGGCGTCCAGCGGTCGATGGGTGGCGCTGCACACGCGCACATCCACGTCGATCGGGGACTCGGAGCCAAGAGGCACCACCTGCTTTTCTTGCAGCGTGCGCAGCAGGGCGGCCTGGGAGGTGAATCGCAGGTCGCCGATCTCGTCGAGAAACAGGGTTCCGCGATCGGCCGCGCGAAAGAAGCCGCGTCGGTCGGCAACGGCCCCCGAGAAGGCGCCGCGGGCGTGACCGAACAAGGCGCCCTCCACCAGAGTTTCTGGCAGGCCGCCGCAGTTGACCGCGACCAGGTCGCCGGTGCGGCCGGACAGGTGGTGAATGGCCCGGCAGATCAGCTCCTTGCCGGTCCCGGTCTCGCCCAGCACGAGGACGGGCTCCAGAGTGGGAGCGATGCGGGCGAGCGTTCGGAACTGTGCCGCGAGCGTGGGAACAAGCGTCGCAATGCCCGCTGGCTGGCTGTCGAACGCCGACGCGTTGACGTCGTGGGCGTCATCGGCGAGCTCGACGGCCTGGCGAAAGACCAGGCACGTGTGGCCCACCTCGATGAGGTCGCCGTCGGCGAGGGTGGCGGTACTCACCCGGTCGCCGCCGACCAGCGTGCCGTTGCGCGACCCCAGGTCTTCGACGACCCAGCGGTGCAGCACGGGTTTGATCCGGGCCTGGCTCGAGGACATCCACGGGTCGGGAATCTGGATTTCGAGCCGGTTGGAACGCCGGCCGATCTCGAGGGATTCGCCGCGCCCCAACACGACTTCTTCGATGCCGTCGAGGACGTGCCGCGAGGGGGGCGTAAGGGGGGCGTAGCCGTGCAGGGCCAGGTAAAGAACGGGCACCGCGGACGGTGCCGGCGACGCGTCGTCGCGCAGGGTGGACAGAGTCCGCTCCATACTTCGGCCGACCCTACTGCGCTCGGACAGCAAGCGCCACTGTTCGGACTGGGGCGTCACCGGGCGCCATGCGACGAGCGCGGCTCGTTCGGGCGAGTCGGCTGTAGCGCCGGTATGCGGGTACACAGGGTAGAACACACGTTCATGGTGGCTCCGAGATGAGTGCCTCTACAGCACGAGCCGTACCAGGCAGTAAGTGGCCGTTTCTCGATACCGCTACCAGCACAAACGCGCGCGATGCGCGTTGCGCTGCCTGTTACACCGTCACCGGTGTACCGCGCGCGCGGCTCTGGCCGAGCGCCGGCAAGTGCCCTTGAATGCAGGGCGGCAGGTGGACGCGGGCCGTGTCCATCGCACACTCGGATGACGGCACGCCGGTTGCTCTAGCCAGCGGATCGTGCCCCCAACTCACGACATTCGAACGGTCATCGTCGAACAAGATCCGGGCTACCGCGAGAGCCTGGCGACCATGTTTGGCTACTCGGACGGCTTCGCCATCGCCGGCGTGTTCGCCACGGCTGTCGCCGCGGTCGACGCCGCGCTCGCGCCCGAGCACCGGCTTTCGCCACGGTGGGACGTCGTGTTCATGGACATCGGCCTTTCCGATCCGCTGGGCGGCATCGAGGCAACCCGCCGCATCAAAGCGGTCATGCCCGATACGGCGGTCGTGATGTTGACGGTGTTCGAAAACCCCCAAACCATCATGGCGGCGCTCTGCGCCGGCGCCGATGGCTATGTCTTGAAGAAGAGCAGCGCCCGCGCTCTGCGCGAGCACGCCCGCGAAGCGATTGATGGCGGCGTTCCCATGACGGCCGAGGTCGCCCGCGCAACCGTCGACCTGGTGCGACGGTTTGGGGCGTCTTGCTCACCTCGAGCGCCGACCGCGCCCCAGCGCCCGCTTACCAATCGCGAGCGCGAGGTGTTGCGCCTCATGGCCGAGGGCAAAACCTACAAGGAGGTTGGCGTCGGGCTCGACATTGCCATCGATACGGTTCGCACGCACGTGCGGCGCCTGTACCGCAAGCTCGAGGTCAACAACGCGCGCGAGGCCGCGGCCCTGGCGTTTCAGCACGGATTGATCTAGTGACCTGGAACAGGTATTCGTCGGATAACTGTCCAGGCCCCTCCACGCGCTAGCGTCGTTGCTCTTCGGTCACTTGGGCCCACCAAACTCCCTCGTCGCGCCTCGCCATCACGCGGATGGGACGCGGACATTCCCAACAACACCTGTTCCAGGTCACTAGCGCTTCCGAAACCGAACAGGCCCGGCCGCGCGACGAGCGCGAGCCGGGCCTGCGGGTCGAGGCATGGGGTGGGTCAGCGCAATCGTCGCTGAATCGCGTCGACGGCGCGATCGACGACGCCGCCACCGAACACCTGCTTGATCATGCCCTTCATCTGGTCGTAGGCGTTGGTCGGCTGCTCGAACGACATCGGGTTGACGGGCAGGGCAAAGCGCTGCTCGGCGGTTGCCTTGGGACGGGCGAACTCGCGCAGACCGTCGTCGCCGTGGATGCGACCGAAGCCGCTTTCGCCGACGCCGCCGAAGGGGAGGGAGGGGATGCTCGAGAAGGCCATGACCGAGTTGACCGAGGTCATGCCTGCAACCAGCTTGTCGGCCAGCTCGCGAACCCCCTTGCGTCCGAAGATCGAAGACCCGAGACCGAAGGGAGTGTTGTTCGCCTGGCTCACCGCTTCGTCGATGTCGCGCACCCGAATGATCGGCAGCACGGGACCGAAGGTCTCCTCCTGCATGATCTTCATGTCGGGCGTCAGGTCGACCAACACGGTCGGCTCGATGAACGGCGGTCGAATCGCGTCGAGACCGCCGACGATGGCGGTCGCGCCCTTCTGGATCGCGTCGTCGAGGTGGCCGCGCACCAGATCGATCTGGTCGGCTCGCGTCATGGCGCCCAGGTGGGCGTCGTCGTCGTCGCTGGTGCGCAGCTGCCGCGCGTGCTGGCTGACCTTGTCGACGAACCGATCGTAGACGGAGTCGACCACGTAGGCTCGCTCGACCGAAATGCAGGCCTGGCCCGCGTTGGTCAGGGCGCCGAACACGGCGGCTTCCGCGGCGCGATCGATGTCGGCGTCGGCGGCAACGATCATGGCGTCGTTGCCACCGAGCTCCATGCACACCGGCGTGAGGTTCTCGGCCGCCGCGGCCATCACCTTTTTGCCGGTGCCCGTCGAGCCGGTAAACGCGATCTTGTCGACCCGCGCGTGGGCCAGGGCGCCGCCGGTGCGCCCGTCACCGGTGACCGTCTGGAGCAGGTTGGCGATCGGAATGGCGGTCGCGGCCGTTTCGGCCATGAACACCCCGACCAGGGGCGTGAGCTCCGAAGGCTTGAACACAACGGCATTGCCGGCGGCGAGCGCATAGCCGATCGACCCCATGGGCGTGAAGATCGGGTAGTTCCACGGGCCGATGACCCCGACGACGCCGAGCGGCTCGTAACTTACCCGCGATCGGAAGTTGGCCAGCAGGCCGCTGGAAACGGTGCGCGGCCCGAGCACCTTGGCCGCGTGCTTGGCCGCCCAGTCCAGATGCGACAGGGCCAGGAACACCTCCTGGAGGGCATCGAGACGGGGCTTGCCGTTTTCGCGGCTGATGAGAGTCGCCAGCTCGTCGACGCGCGACGCCATCTCGCGGCGCCAGGCCACGAGGTATTCGCGTCGCTCGTCGAAGCCGAGCTGTCCCCAGGTGCGCGCGGCTTGTCGGGCGCGGTCGACGGCGGCGTTAACCTCGTCGGGGCCGAGGACCGGGACCGTGCCGATGACCTCACCGGTGGCCGGGTCTCGCGATTCGAGGGAGTCGATGCCTTGCTGCGACGCTACTACCATGGTGGTTCCTCCGTGGCGCGGCAGCCGGGCCGCGCGGTTTCGCGCCGCAGTGTACCCGAAACAAGAATGCGGCCCGCCGGGGAGAGGCGAGCCGCGTACCTGCCGGGAAGGACGACCATGCAGAGCTTGAAGGATTCCGGCGGGCTCCGAGGAGAATCGTCCGGAACCGGCGGACCTTGAGCGAATTCTTGGAACCCGTTGGGTTTTGCCGGGTTAGGGCGCGTGCGCCCGGGCGCCTTACGCGAGGTGCGCGCGCAGCTCTTTGAGGGCGCGCTTGTGAATCTGGCAGACCCGAGACTCGGACACGCCGAGGACGTCGCCGACCTCGCGCAGGGTGAGGCCGTCGCGGTAGAGCATCGAAAGGACCATGGCGTCGCGCTCGGCGAGGTTGCCGACCGCGTGGCGCAGCTCGACCCGGGTCTGGGCCCGGTTGACGGCCTCGCGGGTGGCGACGCTGTCGTCGAGCGAGTGGGAGACTTCGTCGAAGGCCTCGGCTTTGGCCCGGCGAAGGGCGGCGGCGCCCTCGCGGACCTCGTCGGCGGTCAGGCCGGCGGCCGCGCCAATTTCGTCGTCCGAGGCGGCGCGCCCCAGCTCGGCTTCGAGGGTGGTGGCGGTGTCGGACACGCTGCGAGCCAGGCGCCGACCGCGCCGGGTCAGAAAATCGTCGCGGCGAAGCTGGTCGAGAATGGCGCCGCGCACGCGCTTGGCGGCGAAGGCCATGAACGGCTCGGCCCGGTTGGTCTCGTAGCGGCAGGCGGCTTCGGTGAGACCGAGAAGCGCGGCCGACTCCAGCTCGTCCCAGGTGACCGAAGGCGGCAGCCGTCGCGCCATCTTGCGCGCCATCATGCGCGCCATGGGCACGTGCTCCTCAATGAGGGCGGCGCGGCGGTCGATTACAGGGGCTGTGCTGGTGGTGGTCGCGGAGTGCTGCATGGTCGGTGTCCCTTTCACTCCCCGGTAAAGCGAGAAGCGGGCCAACCAATTTTTTTGCAGCAGCCCCTACAAAGATCGCCCGCAAGTGGTCGATTCGGGGAGCGCTACCGGTAGGACAACGTGGGCGGTCAGCGGGGCGCCGACAGAAATCGCCACGGCGGTCGTCGGAAGCTTTGACAGCGCGCCTCGGCGCGCGGCCGGCTGCGCGGGCGCGGCGGCGAAACCGGCCCTTTCGTCAGCTGGCGCGACTGGCGACGGGCGCCGACTTCCAGCCCGGCGAGGGGCCTTTGCGGTCGCTCACGCTGGCGTCGTGCAGCTTGTCGATGGAGCTGCCGCTCTCGTAGATGAGGGCGTCGCTATTTACAACGACCACTGTGTCAAGGTCGCCGATGCCCGCGTCGCGAAAGCTCTCACCCGTGAGGAAGCGCTGGCCCTCGACGTGGTAGAGGCGTCGCTTGTTGGCGAGCAAGTTGAAGCCAAAGGACCGCAGATACCCGGGCGCCGTGAGCATCGAGGTCGGCGCGTTGGCCTCCATCCAGCTGGCGGTCGCCGCGGCTTCGTAGAGGCCCGTCGCGCGAATGAAATCGATGTACACCTGCACGACCCACCTACAGTGCACGATACAGACCACATGCAGACGGTTAGCAAGCTTGCGAAGATGGTCAGACCACAGCGATTTTGGAGTGTAATAACGGCTTCTTGCGATTGGGCTCTACTTCGCCCCTGACAGACACCGCAAACACTCGTGTGCACTCAGTTGGTCGCTGAGGACGTGCGGCCCTACGCTCGCTACACGCGAATGTCGGCCCACGCGCCGCGTCGCCAAAGTGTCGAGTAAATGGTCGCCTGCAGCACGCGATGGAGAACCTGGGCCAGCCAGATGCCGACCAGCCCGTAGCCGAGCACGGGGCCGGCGACAAAAGCGAGGGGCAAAAACACGCCCCACTGCAGACTGCCGGACACAATCATCACGGCCCGAGAGGCGCCAGCGCCAAGGAGCGACTGCCACAGAACCAGGCCAATGCCGTCGATCCAGATCGTCGCGCCGACCACGCGAAGCGGGGTTCGGCCGAGGGCCACCGTTTCCGGGTTGTCGATGAACGACCCGAGGATCGCATCCGGCAATAAGACCATCGGTAAGCCGATGAGCAGCAGCAGCGTGGCCGCGGCTCGAGCGACGTCGCGTGCCCACTGGGCGGCGTCGTCTCGGTCGCCCCGGCCCAGGGCCTGGCCGACCAGGGATGCCGACGCCATTCCCAGGGCAATCGCCGGCAACACCGCGACCAGCATAATGGTGATGAGTACCTGGGCCGCCGCGGTCTCCGCCGTGCCCACGCCGCGCGAGATGATGATCATCTGCGTCGCCATTCCGGCGGCGAACAGAAGCTGCTGCAGGCCCGAGGGCACCGCCAGGCGCAGCATGGTCGAAATGGTTTGCCGGTCGGGCATGCCGCGCAGAAAGCCGTTGCCGCGGGCGTGACGAAGGCCGAGGACGACGTAGTACCCGGTGCCGATGTATGTCGCGATGGCCGAAGACACGCCGGCGCCGGCCGCGCCGAGCTCGGGAAATCCAAACTTGCCGAAGATGAGCGCGTAGTTGAGCGCGACGTTGCACACGTGCATGAGCATGAGCGTGCGCATGTACAGCGCCGATCGACTGACGCCGTTCCAGTAGCCGCGAAAGGCGAAGTTGCAGCCGACCGCGGCGACCGCCGCAAACCGCGCCTGCAGGTACGGCACGCCCTGCTCGATGACCGGGGCGTCGGGGTTGAGCAGGGGAAACAGCGCCGGCGCTGCCAGCATGGCCACGCACGAGATCGGAACGGCCGCGACGAGGGCGAGCACCAGGCCGCCGTTGAGCGGCACGGCGGTCTGGTCGTGCTTGCCTTCGCCCTTGCGCCGGGCGGCCATGGCCTGCACCCCCGCCGACAGCCCGCCGATGAAGGCGACGGCGACGAAGTTGGCCATGCTCGCCACCCCGACGGCGGCCAGCGCCGTGTCGCCCAGCCGACCGACCATCCAGGTGTCGACCAGGTTGAGCACGTTTTGCGACACCATGCCGCCGATGATCGGCAGGCCCAGGGCCGCGATGGTGCGCAGGCGGGCACGCTCGACGCCCAGGATGTGGTGGGCTTGCGGTGAACGGCTCATGGCAGGGGCGGTCGGTCGCGTGGCGCGACCGCCGTCACCCGAACGTACTCTTTATTTGACGAAGGTTTTGACCAGGTACCACTTGATCTTGGCCAGCGACTCTTCGTCGAGGTCGAGTCCATTTTCGATCATTCGATTGACCAGCTCGTCCACCTCGTCGGTCGATGTAGGTGGCGCGTTGTCGACCTCTTCGAGCTCGTGACAAAGCGAGCACTCGTCCTCGTAGAGCTCTTTGGCTTCCGCCGGGTCATAGGCGGCGGCCGCGGCCGGCTTGGCCTCGCCGCCGGCCGGCGCCTCGCTGTCGCCCGTCGTTTCGCCGTCGGCCTCGCCGTCGGCCTCGCCGTCGCCGTCGGCCTCGCCGGAACCCTGGGCCGCCGACACCGACTCGGCGGCCTTCATGGCCTTGTCCTTGGCCAGCTGCTGCTCGCGTTTGGCCTGCGCCGACTTCTGCAAGTCGGGCGTGATGGCGACCAGGAACGCGGTTACCTGCTGGCCCTCGAGCTCGCTGATGGGTTCGCCAAGGGTGGGCTTTTCCAGCATGCGGAAGACGGTGCGCTTCCAGTCCTTCGGTGTGCGCGGCCGCGCGATTACCGTGCGCAGGTCGTGGCAGAAGACGCACTTGCCGAGCAGCACGTCCTGCCCGGTCTGCAGGCTCTCTTCGGTGGCCAGGGCCGAAAGGTCCGCTCCGTCGGGCAGCTCGGCCTGGGGGAGCAGGCGTTGGACGCGCGCCACGCTGGCGTCGGAAAACGCGCTGCCGCCGGGCGCCGCGGCGACCAGCGCCCGTTCCTTGAAGACGAACGGCAGCGACATGCCGGTGAGCACGACGGTGCAGATGAGGAGCGCGATACCCAGAGCCGGCATCAGCTCTTCGAGGTGGCGAAAGAATCGAATGATGCTGATCTTGATCAGCAGGAGCACGCCGATGATGAGGCCGAAGCTGATGTGGACCACCGTGCGGGCCGGAAACTCGACCTGGTAGGTCCACAGCCGGGGCACCATCTGGATCATCAAGATGATGTAGACGGCTACGTAAGCGAAGCCGACCGCGCGGTGAATGTTCATCTTCCACTGCGGCGCGGAGCTTTTGCGCTTCTCTTTGTCGTACGGAAAGCCCCACAGCCAGAACATCAGGTACGTCGCCACGATGGCGAGCACGAGAAAGGACACTCCGAGGATCGCGTTGATGCTGGTGCTCATGGGTAGGTCTCCGCTCCGGACCCGAGCGTGCTCCAGGTCGCGGTCCCCTCCTTGTACGCTGGTGGTATCGAGATGGATACCCAGTCAGGCGTGAGATCTTGCTGGCTTGCACGCGATTGAGGTCGGGGACCGTCAAGAACTTGCCGGGGCGAGCGAATCGGATCTCTGCGATGGGCCCGGCTCGGGCTACTCTGAATAGGTAGATGCGGTGAGACCACCGCCCTCGGACGTCGCATCCAAGCAGTGAAAGGACACGACATGACCCGCTCCCGTCCCCTCGAACCCGGCGCGCCTTACCGAGACGAACGCGAGGGCGCGCGCGTGATGCTCGAGCGGCTGCGGGCCCAAAACGACGAGACCCTCGCCGCCGTTTGGCCGGCGGCGGCCCAGGTGTACGGCCTGCGGGCCGGCCGCGCGGCAGCCGGGCGGGTGCGCGTCGTCATGGGCGCGACGATGTTTGGCCTGGCGGTCGCCATGATGCTGGCCGGCAACTCGGTGGGCACCGGGACGGGCGGCGCGCTGTCGGCCGTCCTGCTAACGGCGTGGGCCGCCAGCTGGCTGGCCGATCACCTGGCGCGCCGGGTGGCCGTGGGCGAGCTCGGGCGGCAGCTCGCTCGCGCGCGCGGCGACGGCGCCGGGCTGTTTCAGGCGCTCGAGCGCGAGCGCGCGTTCGACCCGGCGGCCTGGCTGGAAACCGAAATGGTGCGCAGTGAGCGCGTTGCCGCGGCGTGGAGCATTGCCGGCCTGATCTTCATCGCTCCCCTGACGATTCACCTGATGGTTGGATTTGTGCTGTCGGGGTTTTCGCTGTCGCTGGTTGGCTACGACACCTGGATCGTCCTGTCGGCGGTGCTGGTCGGCCACTGCCACGCCCTCGGAGCCATCCTGGCGGCGCGTCACGTGATGCGCTTGCCGCCCGACCGCCCGGTCGATTGGGGGGCCGGCAACGTCCTCGGCTGGATCATCGCAATGAGCTGCGTTCCCGGCATCTTCGCCGTCGGTGTTCCGGTTGTGCTGGTCGCCGTGACCGGACTGTTCGTGGTCTACGGCGGCCTGGTCAACATCGAGCAGCGCTCGAGCACCGAGCGGCTGTTTTTCGCCCACGTGGCCGCGACCGCCCCGCCTCGCGCCTAGAACGCCAGCGCGGCTACGGGCACGCGACCGTCGCCGTCGCGACCCAGACGATGCCTTCGGCGAACGGCGGTGCCTCGGCCAGGCAATCGACATCGCCGCGGGTCGGCACGGCGGGCGACGCCGGCGACAGGGCGGCGCCGTTGGGCCCGGTCGCTTGCTGGGCCGGGTCGAGGCGCCCTACTCGCTCACCGGGCTCGTCGAAATAGAGCGCTCCGTCGGCGGTCACACCGATGGCGGGCTCGCCGCTTGCCTCGCGCAGCAGCGCGAGGGACGCCCCGGTTTGTTCGAACCGGGTCTCGCGCTCGCTCTCGGCGGTCCAGCGCGCGTCGGTGCTCGACGCCACGCTGAAGGCGAGCAGGCCTTCCGCCCGGGCGCCGGCGCCAATCGGGGTAAGGGAGGTGACGGTACGCGCCCGGTCGTCGAATTCGTCGGCGTCGTCGAGCTCGATGGCGATATCGCCTGCGCCCGCCGGCGTGAATTCGGCGACGAAACGCCCGCAGCTGTCGACGGCCACCGACGCCGCGAGCGGCGCGGCGGCTGCTGGGGCGGCCGCGAGCTCCGCCGCGTCGAACACGCGAAGCCGAACGCTGCACGGCCCGCCACTCGCGGGCGCCCCTGAATCGCAGGCGGTGCCCGCGTCGTCGGCGACGTCGGAGCGCTGCGACTCCAGGTCGACGATGCGGCCGCAGGCAACCGAGACCGAGAGGCTCGAAGGCTCGGGGCACGCCACCGGCAAGTCACAGGCCGACCCGCTCGCGGCGCTGCACACGAGCACGCCGTCTGGGTTTGGCTGTTCGACTGTCGTGGCCGGGTCGCACAGCCTCGGCGGTAGCTCGGGAATGCAGCCCAGGGTGACTTCGTCGAGCACGGTGCCGGCCTGACAGGTCACCAGGCATTCCGAGGTCGGTACGCAACGACCGTCGACCTCGACGGTGTCCCGACCGCAGATGAGGTCATCGCCGCACGCCGCAGAGCCCAGGCAGAGTGCGAGCAGGGCTGCGGCGACGAGCGCGCGACCGCGGGTAAGACCGGGCTGGATCATGTCGCGCAGCATAGCGGACGCGCAACAGGGGCAACACGCCGCGACCCGACTGACGCGCCGCATCCCGCAGGCCTTCCGCGTTTCGGGGCGGCCGGCGGACCGCTGCTCTGCGTAGTTGCTCGGGGGAGTTCCCCGGGCAAGCGGGGCGTAGGGCGGTCCTAGTCGCAGGCACCGTTTGCGCAGTTGCACGGTACCGGCTGGCCGTCGCGCGCGCACTGGTGGCTCACGAACTGCTCCTCGAAGAACACGCGAACCTGGCGGGCCACCGCCTCGCGGCTGTTGATGCCGACGTGGGTGCCGTTGTCTTGCTCGGGCGGCTGGTTGTCGATCGGCAGCTGCGCGACGTTTTCGTCGTAGATCGTGAGGGCGCTGTCGAGGGGGCCGGGCTTTTCCGCGAGGCCCCACGGCTTCTTTACGCTCGGCCCCGTGACCGGAATGTCGAGCGCCCGGGCGTAGGTCTCGGTGGCCAGGTTGTGGACCAGGCTGTCGTTGAGGGCCTGGTAGAGAAACAGCTGTTTGGGCGGCACTCCCAGCAGCTCGCTGCCGCGAATGACGTGGCCGGCCGTCGTGACGGGATCGACGCGTTCGAAGTTCATGGCCAGCATGGCGAGCAGGACCTGATACGTGTACTGGCTCTTGTACGACAGGAGCGCCGCGAGCTGCAGCGGCGCAAAGGCGAACGACCTCTCCATGAGCAGGCTCCACGCGGCGCCCGGGACCCCGAGCACGCCGAGCTCGACGTTGCGGTCGTAGCTCATGAACACGCCGCCCATGATGCCGCCCAGCGATGCGCCCAGGTAGGTCACTCGGGCGGGGTCGAGGATGGGCTGGTCGTCGTAGCGGAGCTCGGCGGCGCGGGCGAGCGGTCCGCGAGCCAGGTTTTCCAGCGCGATAAAGTTGATGACGGACTGTTCGAGCTTGTCGACGATGGAGTCGGACTGGGTGAGTTCGAGGGCCGACAGCACCGCCGCCTCGAGCTGGCGACGCGTCAGACCGATCCAGTCGCCGGCCACCACAGCCATGCAGCGCTCGTTGGCGATTTTATGAATCGAGGCGTTGCCGGCGTAGCCCTTGGCGCTGCCGAAGAGCCCGTGCCCGAAGATCATGACCGGCAGGGGAAGCGGCGCGCGGGTCACGCAACTCGGCACCAGGACGGTGACGTTGGCGTCGTACGAGCCGTCGAGGACCGGCGCACCGTCGTCCGCCCGGTTCAACACGGAGTCGGTGCGCTCGCCGTCGGTGAGAAAGTTGGGGGCCGTGTAGGTGCCGTGAAACACCGCGTGCACGTCCGGGTCGTCAAACGGCTCTTGCTCGAGTTCGAAGGTCACGTTGGCGCCGGCGTCGCCAATGACCGGCTCGGCCTGGGCGCGCATGGACCGCAGGTCCGACGTGAGCATCTCGTCCGAGGCGGTGACGAAGTCCCAGGCCAGGACCAGCTCCTCGCGCTCGATTCCCTGATCTTGCAGGGCGGCGAAGATGTCGTCGTAGGCGGGCAGCAACTTGTCGTTGAGGGGATGGGCCAACGGCCGGCCCTCGGCGATGGCGGCGAACTCCTCCGACGCGGTGAGCGGCACCCCGTCGGCGTCGAGTACGGTGTTGCGGACCGCGACGGCGTGGCGCGTGCCGGGGGCCATGCGCTCGAGCGGATGAATGATGAGCGCCCGCAGGGGCTCGCTCGGCGCGTTCATGTCGACTTCGGCGAAGAACGCCACGCGCTCGCGCGTCTCCAGGTTGAGCAGCGCGATCGGCGCGTCGACGGCGAGGGACGCGGCCGGGTCCCAGTGTCCCGGCAGGCCGACCGGCGAAACGCCGTTGGGGAACGCGGCCAGGATGGTGCCGCTGGGCGCGAAGCCGTCGTATCGGTTCCAGGTCGCCGGGTTGACGGCGACGCCGTCTTTGTTGACGGGCATGGCGTCCGCGGGAAGGTCGACGCGGTACCCGCTGGGCGCGGTGTCGTCGGCGCGCAGGTAGGCCGACGACGGCCACGGCATCAGGCACGCCACCCCGCCACCGAGGGGATTGCAGGCCGGTTCGACCTCGGATATCGCCAGCGAGTCGGGCACGCCCCCGCAGGCCGACGCTGTCGCGGCGGCGGCCAGGGCCAACGCCAGGGTGCTCGTTTGTCGCATCGCTCCCTCCCTGTCGGGGATGGTAACGACAACCGAACCGCCATTCAGCGACAAACTTACCGGTGAGCAACCTCGCAGTTCGTGCGCTTCTCCGGGGGTTTTGCGCTCGCTGTTGAGCCGCCGGCGACGGGCCGAGCCGGCCCAGGTGGCTAGGGAGCGATCACGGCCACGTAGGCGTCGCCGGTGGGGACGGAGCCGTCCATCTCGTAGGTCAATTTGGCCCCGCCCATGTCGATATCCCGCCGGTAGGTGCCGACGGCCAGGATGCGACCGGCCGTGTCGTAGGCGACGCCCCGGGCGAAGTCGGGCTGGTCGCCCCCGAATCGTTTTGACCACAGGTGAGAGCCGTCGGCGCCGTACTTGGCCAGCAGCATGTCGTTTTGTCCGCCGCTTTCGAGGGCATCGCCGCCGAACTCGACCTTGCGCCAGAACCACCCGGCGAGCACCACGTTGCCGAAAGAATCGACGGCGAGGCCGCTGCCCACGTCGTTGTCGGAGCCGCCGAAATGCTTCGACCAGACGTGGCCGCCGTCCTTGTCGTATTTCGCGAGGAACATGTCCTTTTTGCCGCGGCCGGTGACCGGCCCGCCGCCGAAGTCGACGGTCTCTTCGAAACTGCCGGTGACGATCGGGTTGCCCTCGCGATCCACGACCAGGCCGAGACCAAAGTCGTGAAACGCGGCCCCGTAGGATTTCGACCACAGCCGGGCGCCGTTGGGGGCGAGCTTCAGGAGCAGGATGTCGGAGTTGCCTTTGCTGGCGTGAGCGGTGCCGTCGATGTCGATGGTCTCGTTGAAGTTGCCCAGCACGAACACGTTGCCGAGGTAGTCGGCGGCGACCGCCGCGCCGAGATCGTCGTAGATGCCGCCGAACTGGCGGGACCACAGATGCTCGCCCTCCGGGCCGTACTTGACCACGAACAGGTCCACGGTGCCCCGCGACGCGACCTTGCCACCGCCAAAGTCGGCTTCGTCGCCGAAGTAGCCGGTCACCAGCACGTTGTCGTCTTTGTCGACGGCGATGGCGTACACCTTGTCTTCGACGCGTCCGCCGGCGGTGCGCAGCCACTGAATGGCGCCGTCGGGGGCGAGCTTGGCGACGAACAGATCGTGAGACCCGGTCGAGGTTTGCGGACCGGTTCCGAAGTCGACCACGCCGGAGAACAAGCCGCCGACGTACAGATTTCCTTTGGAGTCGGCGGCGATGGCGGTGCCTTCATCGATGTCGTTTTTGCCCCATACCTTGGACCACAGGGCTTTGCCGTCGGCGTCGAAGCGCGTGACGAAGATGTCCTTCAGGTTTGCCTTGGTGCGGCCTTCGCCGGCCAGGTCGACCTCGCCGGTGACGTAGCCGGTCACCGCGTAGCCGCCGTCGGGCAGCGGCGCGACCGCGCGGGCCGCGTCGGCCTGGTTGCCGCCCAGGCGCGTGGCGCGGATCACCTTGCCGTCATGACTCGCCGGTGGTTCGCCCTCGGCCGGCGGAGGCGGGGGCGGGGGCTCGGTCTGCGGTGGCGGCTGCGGCACAGCGGCTGCCGGCGCCCCCGCTGCCGTCCCGGCGGCCGGCTCGGCCTTGCCGTCTTTGGCACCTTCTTGCGGGCTCTCGGCTTCGCCCGGGGCCGTCGGCGTGGCGTCCGCGGATTTGTCGCGGCAGGCGCCGAGGGGGCACAGGGAGGCCAGGGCGGCGGCAAAAACGAACGCGCTCGAGAATCGGGTCACTGTGAATAAGGACACCGCATCAACTTCGAAGTTCCAGGCAAAAATCGCCGGCGCGGGATTTGCTACACTATCCCCCATGCTCGCCAAAGTGTTGCCCACGGCGCTGGCCCTGCTGCTCACGAGCTCCGTCGCCCTGGCGCAAGACGAGGCACCCGCGGCCGAGCCGGCCGAGTCGGGCGACGCGACGCCACCGGGGACGGCGGCGCCGGCAACGCCGACCGGCGTCGGCGGACGGCTGCCGGCGGGCGCTGTTTCGCAGCCGGCGGGAGGTCTCACCCACAACCCCGGCAAGCTGACTCTGCAGGGGCTCAACGCGCGCCTGAGCGCGGCCCGCGATCGCGGCGAGCGCCTGCGCGCGCGGGTCAACGTTCTCAAAGACGCCATTTTGCAGGGTGGGCCCAGCGCCGACGCGTCGCTGGTGCACGTCAACCGCATGGGCGACCAGTTCCGCCTGATCGAGCTTCGCTACACCATCGACGGCACCACCGTGTATTCCCAGCGCGACGAGAGCGGCTCGATGCACGACAAAAAGACCATCGACATTCTCGACGGACCCATTGCGCCGGGACCGCACACGCTGAAGGTCGAGATGGTGTACCGCGGCCACGGCTACGGACCGTTCAAGTACCTCAACAAGCAAACCTTCAACGTCGAGGGCAGCGAGACGTTTACGGCCTCGACCGGAAAGCTGGTCGAGATTCAGAGCATTGCGTACGAGCGCGACGACTCGGAGCTGGCCAATCGCCCGGCGGTGAGCTTCAAGGCGTCAAAGGCGGCGTCGAAGAAGCCGCCCACCGCGCCGCCGTCCGAGCCCCTGAGCCCACCGGCCCCGGCGCCCGTGGACGCGGCGCCCGCCGACGCGGCCGCTCCGGGCGAGGCGGCCGGGACCCCCGGCGGGGAATGACAGCGCTGGTCCCGCCTCGCCGGGCGGCGACGGCTAGTGACCTCCAGGTCACGAGTTCGACCGAAACGTAAACGGGTAGGTGACCTGGTGCAGGCCGCCGCCGCTGATGCGCGGCAGCTGGATGGAGCGAATCACGTCGGCGACACACGACTCGACGGCGCGGCTGCCCAGGCCGGCGGCCTGACTCGACATCACCTTGCCCGAGCCGCCGTCGATCATGAACGAAGCGGTGACCGTGCCGCGCAGGTCGGGCTGGACCTGAAGCTGGCGCTCGTAGCAGTGGCGCAGGGCCGCCCGGCGCTGGCGCACGGCGCGGCGAATGACCGCACCGTCGTATTCGCCGTGGGTCGTTATCGGGTCAAACGTGACGTCGGGCTCGTAGTGGACTCGCTTGCGCCCGGGACCGGGGCCGCAGGTTGCGTCGGTGTCGCAAACGCCCCAGCCGCTGCGGGTGTTGAGCGGTCCGACGCCGATGGTCTTGCCGCCGCCGCCCGGTCCGGTGTCGCGCAGGCCGGTTCCCCAGCCTCCGGTGTCGTCGCCGAAGGTCGCACCGAGGTGGCCACCGAGGGTGTCGAAGGCCTGCAGCCCCGACGAATAGTCGGCGGTGCCGGTGATGCTGGCGTGCAGGTCGTTGACGGCGAACGCACCGAGAATGCCGGCCTCGGTCGCCATGGCGATGGCGTCTTCTCGGTTCTTGGCCCAGGCGGGATCGGTGTCGCGCTGGCGCATGGCGCGCCGGCCGGTCGGGCGGGCTGGCTCTTTGGTTCCCAGCTTGCCTTCGGCGCCGGCCTCGGCCGCCGCGCCCGCTTCTTTGCCAGCCGTGTCGCCCTGGCCCGGGGGCTCGGGCTCGTGCAGCTTGTCGTCGATGGCGACGATCTGCGCTGAAAGAAGCGGCGCATCGGAGCTGGCGAACCCGAGCGTCTGGGTCTGCAGGTCGGGCGGCGTGGCCCAGGCGAGGGCGAGTACGCCGACGTGGGCCAGGGCCGAGCCGGCCCCGTAGACCAGCGGACGAGTTTCGACCGCCGACCAGCCGGTGCCGAGGTCGCGGGCCGCCATCACGGGCCGAATGAAGAACTCCACCGGTCCGCACGTGACCCGCGCGCTGCTGCCGGCGGCCAGGGCCAGCTCGCCTCCGTTGGCGTATTCGGTTGTCTGGTTGCCCACGGCCAGGGTGGCGGTCATGCCGGTACCGAGTCGCACGACGAAGCGATCGCCGTCGCGGTCGACCAGGGAGAACGCCGACGTCGGGGCGTCGTCGAGGCAGAAGTCGATGTCGGGCTCGCTGCCGATGCGGTACTGATCGCGGTGGCGTCGCGCCGCGTGGCGCCGAACCAGGGCCCAGCCCAACAGGGCGATGCCGCCGGCGAGACCGACGGCGCCAAGGGCGTCGAAGGCCCCGGCGACGCGGGCCGGGCGAAAGTCCGCCGCTGGCCGGCCGCCCTCGACCCAGGCGCGTTGAGCGTGGGCGTTGACCCTGGCGATTGCCACGCCGTGGGCAAAGGCCAGCGCCGCGGAAAGCAGCAGCATTGCGCCGGCGACGGCGACGACCCGGGTACCGAGGCGCTCGCGGGCCGGGTTGGCCGGCACCAGGTAGGCGACGCCGACGACCGTGTCGCCGCGGCGCGCGGCGACCTCGACCGCTGGCGGCGCGCCGGGCAGGACGGCAGGGGACGGCGAACCGAAGGCGACAGGTGACTCCATGTAGCCAACGACACGGGCGCCGCGGGCCGGTTGCGCGCCGGCGCTATTTTTTGCCGAAGCCGGCGCTCTTTTTCGCTGTCGGGGGCGGCGGTACCGGCGCGGCGTCCGCGAGCTGGCCCTTCTGGGTGCAGGCCTTTTCACTGCCCATGGTGCACGCCTTGTCGAAATACACCCGCGCCTCGGCATCGTTTCGCGCGACGCCGAGACCGCGCTGATAGAGTTCGGCGAGGTTGCGGCAACCGTTGGCGTGCTTGCCGTCGCACGACTTGCGGTACATCTTGGCCGCCAGGGCCGGGTCGGCGGCGCGACCGCGACCTTTTTCGAGCATGTGCCCGTAGTTGTTGCACCCGCGGGCGTCGCCGTTGTCGCAGCCCTTGCGGTAGGCGTCGAGCGCCTTGCCGTTGTTCTGGCTGGTTCCGCGGCCTTTCGAGTACATGAAGCCGAGGCTTGTACAGCCGTAGCCGTAGTTGAAGTCGCAAGCCTTTTCGTACTCGCTGAAGGCGGCGGCCAGGTCGACGGTCCCGCCGAGCCCCTTTTCGAGGAACTCGCCGTACTTCATGCAGCCGCGGGCGTGGCCGAGCTTGCAGCCCGTTCGAAAGCTCGTGCGCGCTTTGGCCTCGTTGCGCTTGGTGCCGCGACCGTAGCCGTGCATCAGGCCGAGGTTCGTGCATCCGAACGAATGCTCGAGACGGCACGACTTGTCGAACGCCTCGAGCGCCTTGGCGTAGTCGACTTTGGTGCCGAGACCGTTGTCGTAGATGTAGCCGACGCCGTTGCAGCCGCGCCCGGACCCTTGCTTGCACGCGGCCTCGTTGAGCTCGAGCGACTTGACGTAGTCTTTCTTGGTGCCGGTGCCCATCTCGTACATCTTGGCCGCGTTGGCGCACGCGTTCTTGTCGCCGCCGTAGCTGCACCCGGACTCGTACAGGGCGAGGGCCTTGGGCAGGCTCTTCGCGGTGCCGTTTCCGTTCTCGGTAAGAACCCCCAGGTTGTTGCACGCCCGGGCATAGCGCCGCTCGCACGCGTTCGCGTACAGGGCAACCGCCTTCGCGTAGTCGCGCGGCACGCCGCGGGCGTTCGAGTACATGTAGCCGAGGTTGGTGCAGCCGCGAGCGTTGCCCAGGTCGCAGCCGCGCTGGTAGCGAGTTACCGCCCCTTTGGTGTCGCTGGCGCCGCCGTAGCCCATCTCGAGCATGAAGCCGAGGTTGCTGCACCCGGTGCCGCTGCCGAGGTCACACGCCTTGCCGTAGAAGATGCGCGCCTGCGGCTTGTCCTGCTTGAGGGTGTTGCCGAACTCGTAGGCGACGCCAATGTTGAAGCAGCCGCTTTGATTGCCGAAGTCGCAGGCTTTGCGGTAGTAGTCTTTGCCCCGCGCGTAGTCCTGCGTCACGCCCTTGCCGCGGTCGTACATGCGGGCCAGCGCCAGGCACGACTCGCCGTGCTTGCCCTTGCAGCCGGTTTCGTAGAGTTTGCCGGCCCTGGCTTCGTTCTTCTTCTTGCCGCCTTTGCCGTAGTAGAGCTCCTGGGCCTTGTCGAAACACGCGTCCGGGCGTTTGCGCGTGCATCCCGAACCCGCGCTGCGGCTGGCGCTTTTTTCGAGCTCGAGGGACACGCGCGTGGTTTCACCCGCCACCACGGTGACGATTTGCTTGCTCCGCGCCGAGCCCTTGCTCACTTCGATCTCGTACGCTCCGGGCCGAAGGTCCTCGAGGGTGGTCGGCGTCTTGCCCCGCACGCGCTTGCCGTCGATCTTGACCCGCGCCCCGCGCACGTTGGTCTTCACCGCGATGGCGCCGGCCTTGGTATTGCGCTCGGGCGACCGGTTGCTCACGGCCTGGGAGCTCAGGTTGGCGTCGTCGCGCCCGGGTACGCAGCAGCCGCGGCCGTCGCGCTTTTCGCCGGTTTTGCAGACTCGCCGACACGACTGCGCGTCGGCGTTGGTCGGCGTATGGGCAAGGGTGAACGCGGCGCCCGCCGTCATCGCCAGCGCCAAAATCAGGTTGCGTCGCGTCGTCGTCATGGTGTGCGCTTTCCAGGAGGTGTTCGTGGTTACGGCGCCGGGGCGTCGCGCTCACAGCGAAAGCCGATGTGAATCAGGAGTGCGCGGGCATCATCCAGGCACGGCCCGGCGGTGCAGCGGGCATCCCGAAACGCCGCCGGTACCCGGGGAAGTGAGGCGGGCGGGGGCGCGCGAAACGGCAGGCCGCGCACGGCCCGAAAGGTCATGCCGTCGGCCTGCACCCACGACTCGTCGAGCCCGGGCTTGGCCATGCGCCACAGGTCGGAGGTCCACTCGAGGGCGTTGCCGAGCATGTCGTGCACACCTTCGGGCGTTTCGTCCTGGTCCTGCTGCATCACGGGGGAGGGCTTGCCCTTCTCGCCCCCGTAGACCCGGGTGCGGTCGCGGTCGATGCGCTGGCTGCCCCAGGGGCTCGGCCGCAGGTCGGCACCGCGCGCGGCGATCTCCCACTGTTCTTCGCTCGGCAGCGAGCCACCGCGCGACTTGCAGTAGGCGAGCGCGACTTCCCAGGGAACGCCCGTGGCCGGCAGTGCCGCGCGCTCCGTTCGTTGGTCGGGAACCCACGGACCCAGGGCGAGCTGTTTGCGCTGCTCGTCGGACAGCCACGGATCGAGCTCGGCAAAGGTGACCTCGTGCTCGTGCAGGTAGAACGGCGCGGTGGGCGACTTGATCTGCCGGGCGGCGCGAAACCCGAGCTGGCCGTCGGGCGCGTCGTCGGGGACGCCGAGCACGACGGGCTCGGCCGGCGGCTCGATGAGAATCCAGCGATTGCCGGTGCCGTCGTCCAGGGTTGCCGGCCGGGCCGGCTTGTCCGGTGGCGGCGGATCGGGGTTGGTCGCGGGGCCCGGCTCGGGGGCTGGCTCGCCGCCCATGGCGAGGAACGTGCCGCCGCCTGCGATCGCCAGCAGAGCGACCGCGCCGGTGATGAGTCCGAGCGGCGATTTTGCCGCGGGTGGTTGCTCGGGCGCCCCGGTTGCGATCTGGGAGGCCGCGCCGCCGAGGGTGGTCTCGGATGGCGCGCCCGTGCCTGTGGCGTACCCGGCGGTGCTTGCCGACAGGCCCGCCGTCGGCGCCGTCGCGACGCCGCTCGCGGAGTTCGACGAAGCCTCCGAGCTCGTGGCCTGCCGTGGAATGCCTGTGCCGACCATCGTGCTGCCGGCCTCGCTCACGTGCAGCAGCGCGGCTTCGAGGCGTCCGGCCAGTTCGGCCATGGTTTGCGGTCGGTCGTCGGGACTCTTGGCAAGGCAGTCGAGCAGCAGCTGGTCGACCGCGGCGGGCAGGCCCTGGTTGATCGACCGTGGCGCCGGCGGCGGCACGTGCTGGTGAGCGCCCAGCACTTCGCCAAGCCCCTCGCCGGGAAAGGGCACGCGCCCGGTCATCATTTCGAACAGCACGCAGCCCAGCGAGTAGATGTCGGATCGATGGTCGACGGTGCCGGCGCCTCGCGACTGCTCCGGCGACATGTAGTAGGGGGTTCCCAGTACGCTGCCGGTGCGCGTGCGCAGGGACTTGACCTCGTCGCTCTCGGCCAGCTTGGCGACGCCGAAGTCGAGCACCTTGGCCCGCCAGCCCACGGACACGAGCTTGTCGGGAACGAGAAAGACGTTGTCGGGCTTGAGGTCGCGGTGGACGATGCCCTCGCCGTGGGCCGCCTCGAGGCAGTCGGCGATTTGTTCGCCCAGCTGCAGGGCCACGGCCGGGTGCATGACGGTTTGCGCGGCAATGCGCGCCGACAGCGGTTCGCCCTCGAGCAGCTCCATGGCGAAGAACGCGCAGCCGGTTTCTTCGTCTTCGCCGTAGTCGAAGACCTGCACCATGCCGGCGTGCTTGATGCGGGCCGCCGCTACGGCCTCGGCAAAGAAGCGCTCGACGACTTCCTGGTTGCTCGACAGCTCCGGGCTGACAACCTTGACCGCCGCCGGTCGTCCGAGGCGCTCGTGCTCGGCCACGTACACCACACCCATGCCCCCGGCACCGAGCTGACGCACGATCCGATAGCTGCCCAGAGTCCTGCCCAGCATCCCCGCAACTACAGTACCACCGGAAGCCGGGTCGCCGGCGCGGGCCTGGCGCCGGTCCGCGGCTCCCGAGACGCGGCGCACACTGCCGCCGCCGGGCGCACACGCGACCTGTGTCTCGCTTGCCAGGCGGTCGTGTCAACGCCGACACGAGTCGCGCCAACTAGCTGGAATCGCGCGCCCGATACATGGCTCGCCCCTGGCATTGCTAACGGACCATGAAGTCGAGCTGGTTCGTCGTTGTCGTCGCCGTCGTTCTGAGTGTCGCCTCGGTCGCGGTCGCTGAAACCGAGGTCCAACCGGATGTCCGCTCGGTGGGCGAGCGCCAGCCGGGGGCGGCGTTTGCGCGCGCGGTCACCGGCGCCATCGATCGGGGCTTCGAGCTGGCGGCGGTCGACGCGGTGGCGGTCGACGACCGCTATCGACTCGACGTGACCGTCGCCAAGCGCCGAGTCGCCCGCCGCTTCACCCTCGAGCTCGACCGCGACGGGGAGCGCCCGGTGGCGTTTCGCGCGCGCCGGGTCGACCGGCCGGCGGAGCGCCGGGTGTACCGCTTTGCAGACGACTTGCTGGCCCTGGTGCGCGGCGGCGCCGTGACCTCACTGAGCGCCGAATGCGGAAGCTTCTTTGCCGAGGGCCCCGCGGGCGGCTCGGCCGTCGACCCGTTCGACTACTACGTCGTCGAGCGTTCCGCCCGCGGTCGCGCCGCCGGCCGCCTGGTTGCGCAGGCCATCGGCGACCGGCTCGAGGATGGCGTGCGCCTCGCCGCGCTGCTGCCGTCCGGCGACGTCCCGGCCGGGGCGGCTCGCGCCCTCGACCTCGCGTTCGTCAAAGGCGGGGAAGACATCGTGCACGTCGGCGTGGACCACAACGGCCGGATCGTTGCGGCGGAAGTTCGCTACTCACCGGCCGCGTACGACGCCTGGGCGGCGACCTATCGCAACGCCGGGGATCTTCGGCGGGCGGTTCGAGCAGCCGGCGCCGTGCGTGCCCTGGAGTTCGACGGTCGCGACGGCGGCGAGCCCCGCCTGACGCTGCGCCTGCGCGGCGGCAAGGTCTTCATCATCGATGCCACCGACTTCGCCGCCGACGACGACGGCGACGAAACCATTGCCTGCGGGTGCTAGTGGCCGGCCCGGGCGGTTCCGCCCCGGCAGTTGTTGTACGGTCGGGGCATGGTGCTCCGGCGCTGTCTGGTTTTCGTTGCCGCGGTTTCCCTGTTGGCTGTCGCGCTCGTCGCGGTCGGCTGCAAAGGCAAGGACAAAGAGAAGCAAGCCGCGCCGCCGCCGCGCGCGTCGCCAACTCTGCAGGTGGCTCCCCTCGCGGCCCAACGCGCCGCCGGCGTTGCCGAACTGGCTCGCCTGGCCGGCGAAGGTGCCGGCGACCTGGCCCTGCGCGTCGACGCCACCCGTTCTCTCGGCCGCATCGGTGACGAGCCCGCGGTTGCCGCCCTGCTGAAGCTGCTCGAAGACGGTTATCCGCAGGTTCGCGCCGCCGCCATCGAAGGGCTTGCTCTCGCCGGGGCCGAGTCGGCGGCCCCAGCGGTGGCCGGCACCCTTGCCCGCCAAAAGAAGACCGTGCACCGCATCGGCGTTGCCCGAGCGCTCGGTCGCCTCGGCGGGCCGGGACAGGAGAGCACCATGGCGCTGCTGTTGCGGTCGTCCGACCCGACCATCACTGCCGCGACCGCCACCGCGCTCGGCGTGTGGGGCCGACGTGGGGTTCCGCTGCCCGACGCCGTGCGCCGGGCGCTGCTGGGCCTGGCCAGCGCGTCAGATCCCGCGGTGCGCTACGGCGTCGCCTACGCGCTGGCCCGCGAGCACGAACCGGTCGCCAACCCGGCGGCGAGTGCCGCGCTGCTGGCACTGCTCGACGACAGCGAAGCGGAGACCCGCGCGGTCGCGGCGACCGGGCTCGCCCTGCGCAAGATCGCGGCCACAGATGCCCTGGTAAAGCGCCTGCGCACGGACGACGACTGGCGCGTTCAGGTGCAGGCAGTTCGCGCTCTCGCCGGTGAGACCGAGGGCGCCGCCGGTCGCGCGCTGCTCGCGAGCTGGGTCGAGGACACCTGGAACGCCCTGTCCGCCGACAAGGGGGCCCTGTCGAGCGCGCGCATTCAGCCGCTGGTCGAGGCATTGACCGTGCTGCGCGGCCACGCCGACGAAAAGGCCGTGGCCGGCATGTTCGAGACGGTCGAGGCGCTCGCCCGCGGCGACGGCAAGCGCCGGGGCTGGGCCAACACCCCGGCCGACGTCGGCGGGCGCGATCGCATTCACTGCCTGGCCGCCGCGGGCCTGGTGCAGGGCGGCTACTCGATCGGCCGCGTGCCGGCGTGCGGCGAGGCGAGCGGCGCCGGCTGGCCGGTGGCCCTGCGCAAGCTGCTCGCGGTCGAGGTGGCGGCGACGCGCCCCGGCGACGAGGGAGCCCGCGAGCTTTTTCTGGGCATGGCCAAAGACGACGACCCGCGCGTCCGCGCCGCCGCGATCGCCGCCATGGTCTCGGCCGAGGGCGACGTGCTCGACGCCGAGGTCGCCGGTCTTATCCCGGCGGCTGCGTCCGACGACGGGCCCGTCGTCGCTGGCCCGCTCGCGGCCGCCGTCGCGCAGCGAGCGCGGGCGGGGCGATCGGTCCCGGCGGAGTGGCTCGAGGCGATCGTCGCCCGGGCGCGGGCCGAGACCCGCGACCCCGAGCTGCGCACGACGATCGTCGATGCCCTGGCCGCCGCCAAAGTGGAAGACGCGCGGGCTCTTTGTCAGTGGGCGCTGGGCGATACCAACCGGTCTGTGCGCGAGCGCGCGGCGCGCTGTTTGGCCGAGCTGGAAGGTGAGGACCCGGGCAAGGCGAAGCTTCCGGCGGCGCCGGCCGCGGCGCCGACCTTCGAACTGGCGCCCCTCGAAAGCGTGGTCGATAAGCAGGTGGTGTGGACGGTGAAAACCGGACGGGGAGCGTTCACCATCGAGCTCGACCCGGCGACGGCGCCGTACAGCGTGGCGGCTCTCACCAGGCTCGCTCAGTCGGGCTTCTACGATGGGCTGTCCTGGCACCGGATCGTGCGCGACTTCGTGGCCCAGGGGGGAGACCCGACGGGCAGCGGCTGGGGAGGACCCGGGTGGTTGCTCCCGGCCGAGCATTCGTTTGAGCTATACGACCGGGGGGCCGTCGGAATCGCCGACGCGGGCCTGGATACGGGGGGCTGCCAGCTGTTCGTCATGCACTCGCGCGCCGCTCACCTGGAAGGGCGATACACCCGGGTCGGTCGCGTGACCTCGGGCATGGAAGTGGTCGACTCGCTGCTCGCCGGCGACACCATCGAGTCGGTGACCGCGTCTGTCACGGAGCCCGCTGCCGGGGTGCCGCGGTGAGCTCCGTCGCCGGCCGCACCTTCGCGGTGACGGGGGCGACCGGGTTCGTGGGCAGGGCCCTCGCCCGGCGCCTGCTCGACGAGGGCGCCGGGGTCCGGGTGCTCGCCCGTCGCGGCGAGGCGGCCGCCGACCTGGCGGATCGCGGGGCGTCGGTGGTCGTCGGCGACTTGAGCGACGCGGCAGCCCTCGGTGACCTCTGCGACGGCGCCAACGTCGTTCTTCACAGCGCGGCCCTGGCCGGTGACGTCGGCACCGTCGCAGACTTCGTGGCGCCCAACGTCGACGGTACGGTTGCGCTGGCGCACGCGGCTCGTGCCGCCGGCTGTACGCGGCTGGTGTACCTGTCTACGGTGAGTGTGTACGGCTTCGACCCGCCGCCGCTGGCCGACGAGACGACGCCGGCGCCGGAGCTGGGCGACGCGTACCCGTACGCGCACAGCAAACGGCTGGGGGAAATCGCGCTCGAGGCGATCGACATCGAGCGAGTCGTCGCTCGCGTGGGCAGCGTGTATGGACCGGGCTCCGAGCACTGGACGGCCCGCCCGGTGCGCGTCATGAACTCTGGCACCGGCATGGTCCTGGTCGAGGGGGGCCGCGGGCTGCACAACTACGTCTATATCGACAATCTCGTGGACGCCCTCGTGCTGTGCGCCGTGCACCCGGACGCGCCAGGCCACACGTTTAACCTCACCGATGGCGCCACGACCTACGCCGACTTCTTCGGGCGCTACATCGCCATGGCCGACGGACCGCGCAAGACTCGCAAGCTGTCGCGGCGCCAGGCGATGGCGGTGGCGTGGGCGGCCGAGAAGATCGCGGCGTTGCGCGGTCGGCCGCCGCTGCTCACCCGGCTGGCGATTCGCCTGCTGCTGCGCCGGTCCGAGTTTTCGAACGCGCGGGCCCGACGGGTCCTGGGCTGGCACTCGCGGGTGTCGCTCGAGGACGGAATGACCGAGTGCGACGTCTGGCTTCGGGATAGCGGACTGCTGTAGGTCGGTGACTGCCGCACGGTTGCCTACCCGGTCGCGCGCCCGTGTTCGAATCCGAGTTTGACGACGTTCGAGAGTCGAGCGACGATCGAGACAATGGCTTCGAATCGGCGCTCGTTCCTTCGCACTACCGCACTCGCTTCTCTCGCTACCACGCCCGCCCTGCAGTTCGTCTTTCGCCGCCGCGCCGCGGCGCAGGAGTCGGCGGGCTTTGGCCCGCTCGTGGCCGACCCCGAGGGCATTCTCGACCTGCCCGAGGGGTTCTCGTACAAGATCCTCGACAGCGCCGGCGACGTGATGAGCGATGGGTTCACGGTTCCCGAACTGCCCGACGGCATGGGGGCGTTCGCCGGCTCCGAGGCGGGCCAGACCGTGCTCATGCGCAACCACGAGATCACGGGCACGCGCGGCGGCGCGTATGCTGCCAACGACGCTCCCGAGGAGGCGTTTTCGACCGAGCACGTCGGCGGCGTGACCCGCCTGGTGCTCGACGGTGATTTCAACGTGGTTTCGAGCAACCTGGTGCTCGCGGGAACGCTCAACAACTGTGCCGGCGGTCTTTCGCCGATGGGCTGGCTCTCCTGCGAAGAGCCGAACCTGTCATTTCTCTCGGAGCCGAATCACGGGTTCGTTTTCCTGTGTGACCACAACGCCGCGACCGTGCAAATGCCGCAGCAGATACCGGCCTTTGGCCGCTTCAACCACGAGGCCGCGGCCATGGACCCGGACACCATGATCACGTACCTCACCGAGGATGACACCGAGGGGTTGTTCTATCGGTTCGTTCCCGACGACCCGGCTGAGCCATTCGTGGGAACGCTGCAGGCCATGCGCATCGTTGGAGAGCCGGGCAAGAACACCGGCGATGGGCTCACCGCGGGTGACAGCTTCAGCATCGACTGGGTCGACATCGCCGACCCGACCGGCCTTTCCCAGCCGACCAAGACCCAGGGCGTGGGCAGTGGAGCGGCCATCGTCGTTCGCGGCGAGGGGCTGTGGCTCGACGACGGCGTCGTGTACTTCGTATCGACGATCGGCGGTCCGCTGGACGGCACCGGTGGACAGATCTTTCGGCTCACCCCCGACGGCGACGGCGGCACCCTGGTGTTGCTCGCTCAGGCGGAGGACCGCGACGTGCTCGATTCGCCCGACAACATTACGGTGTCGCCGTGGGGCGACGTGTTCGTCGCCGAGGATGGCTCCAACTCGCCCGACCAGTTCATCCGCGGCATCACGGCCGAGGGCGACGTTTACGATTTCGCTTCGAACCGGATCGAAAGCGGCGGCAGCGTTGGCGAAATGGCCGGCGTGTGCTTTTCGCCCGACGGCCGGGCGATGTTCGTCAACCTGCAAAAAGACGGGTTGACTCTCGCCATTACCGGCCCGTTTCCGGGCGTCGACTTTCCCGCGCCCGGCGATGGCGATGGCGATGGCGACGGCACAGGGGACGGCGACGGCGACGAGACGGACACCGGCGACTCGGGCGGAGGCTGTGCGGCGGCCGGCGAGTCCACCACCGCCGTTGGCGCGGCGGTCTTCGGCGTGGCCGCGGCCGTCGCGTTGCGAAACCGCGACCCGAAGCAATAGCAAGCCGCCGCGCGGTTTCCGACGAGCCGGTGGAGCACCGGGCGGGGGAGGGGCAGGCCCGGTCGGCAAGCCCGCTGCCCCCGCCGGCGGTTTCGGTTAGCGCAGGGTGAAGCTGCGCGTGAGCGTGCCGCGCTCGGTGCCGTCGGCATTGAACGTGGTGACTCGGAACGTTCGCGTACCCAGCTGGCTGAACGTCGACCGCACGGCCAACCGCTCGGAGCGCGACGTGCCGCTCACGCCGTCCGTGAGCAGGTACTGGTCTGCGCGCACCTCGATGGACGCGACGTCGGCCGGCGCGCGCTCGAGGCTGATTTCGTAGAGCCCTTGCCCCATCTGGCGGATGGATACGGCGACGTCGGGGGTTACGTCGATCGAGCCGACGCCCGTACCGACGCGCTGATCTTCTTCGTCGAAGCCCCGGACCTCGAACCGGCGTCCGATGCCGTCGTTGCTGAACTCGTAGCTCGTCGGAAAGTTGGAGCCGTCGCCGCGATCTGCCGAGCCAATGATGAAGCCGTCGACCACGTACTCGACGCGCGACACCGTCTCGGGCGCCAGGGCCCGAAGCTCGTACACGCCGTTGGTGCCGCGCGACCAGTAGACTTCGATGGCTACGCCCGGCGCGGGCAGCGAACCGCCGCACGTGGTGCCGCCGGCAAACCCCTGGGCCGGCGAATCCGCCAGCGCCCGGTCGGTGATGGGACCAAAGGCGCCGTCTTCCGGGATCGGCGCGTCGGGCCGGTTGCGGTTCCACAGCCGCTGAAACGCCAGCACGGAGACCGACCGCAGATCGGTGCCGCCCAGGACGTAGTCGAAGTGAACCGGATCGTTGGCGCCGAGCCAGCGAAAGCCGGCCCGCTCGAGGCTGCCGCGTCGCGAGGAGTAGTTGCCGACGTCGACGGCCAATCCCGACTCGTGGTTGCTGCGTCCCGGGGGTGCGGCGATGAACACGACGTTTCGGCACAGGCCGTTGCGATACCAGGTGTGCAGCACGTACTGCTGAGCCGTGGTGCGCAGGGTCGAGTTGAGCGAGATGTAGCCCTCGCGCGCCGCGCGCTCGAGGCCGCCCGCCGCTGAACGTTGAAGGAACGGAAAGGCGGCCGGGCCGAGGCCGATGTTCGAAATGCCGGCGATGTCGGCCATGATCCCGGGCTGCAGGCACTCCATTTCGTCGACGAGCTGCTCAGACAGGCCGCGCACGATGGTCGTGGTACAGGCGCTAAAGGCGGCGTCCCGAACGGTCAACTGTTGCGCCGGCAAAGCGCCGATGGTTTCGACATTCGCCGAGTCAGGCGGCTCGCTGACCTGGTCCTGATCGTCGGCAGCGATGTCGCCGACGTCGTCGAGCATGTCTTCAGGGGCGCAGGCGCTGGTCGCAACCAGAACCAAAGCGGCAAGGGAGGCAATCGTGCTGTGGGTCATCGGTCCTCTCGAGGGCGTTTCGCCAGTGATGGCTTGGGTGCCGTCGGTTGCCTGATCGGCGGTGGGCACCCGGCGGCCGCTTGTGCAACGGGTGTGCCTTTGCGTCGGCTCCACGGTTCACGGCTCCTTGCCGGCGTTTGAAGTCACGTGGTCTCGAGGCTGCAAACGGCCGTCCGCGCAACCTTGTGGGGCTCTCACCCCAGGGCAGCGCCCGCGGAGCCCGTCGAGATCCGGGAACCTGTCGCCATTGCGACAACGGCAGCCCGGTGCTCGGTCCGCCGACGGTGCTCCGTTTCCCCAGTTAATGAAGTGGTGCCAGGCGGGCTCTTACCCGCCGGCCTCGCCAGCGCGCACGCGCTCGCGTGCAAAGATTGGCGCCCCGGTAGGGCGAAAGGCGACCTCCGATGAGCAGCAAAACAACGACTACCCACACCAAGCCCCCCGAGACCGCGGAGTCCGACGACCCCTGGGGAGCCCACGCGTCTACCTACGACCGGGTGTTCGCGCCTCTCACCGGCTACATCGCCCGCAGCCTGTTGGCCATGGCCGAGCATCGGCTCTCGGCGCACGCTCGCGTCCTCGACATCGCGTGCGGTAGCGGCGCCCTGTTGCTGCCGGCCATCGCCCGGGCCGAGCGCCAGCGGGCTGCCGGTGGCTCGGATTTCGTCGTCGGGTGCGACTACTCGGCGGGAATGGTGGCCCAGGCCCAGCGCAAGGCCGCGCTGGCTCACGACCCGGCGCTGTTTCGCTGCGACGTGCAAAACGGCGAGGCGCTGAGCTACGGCGATGCGAGCTTCGACGCCGTGTTTTCGTGTTTCGGCATCTTTTTGTTCGAAGACCGGGGCGCCGGCTGGCGAGAAGCCGCCCGCGTCCTTGCCCCCGGCGGCACGTTCGCAACCACCACGTGGATGGCGCCAGAGCACAACGAGATGTTTCGCGCGCAGTTCGGGCCGCTCTCCCGGGCGCTTCCCGAGCGCCTCAAACAAGACCCATCGCCGCCGGGCTGGATGCTCGTCGCCGAGGCCGAGGCACTGCGGTCGGAGGTCGAGGCGGCCGGCTTCGTCGACGTCGAGGTTCGCCCGTTTCACACGACGTTCGTCATGCCCAGCGTCGACGTCGCCTGGGACTCGGTGCTCGACAACCCCTTCAGCGGCGCATTAATCCGCCAGTGCGACGCGGCGGAGCGACGGGCGGTTCGAGAAGGATTCACCGAGGGATTGCGCGCTTACGCTGGAGGGGGCGACGGGCCGGTGGTGGTCGAGGCCTCCTGCAACGCCCTCATCGCCCGCCGGGCCTGAGGGGAGGCGCAACCGGGCACCCGCGAGGCGCGCGGATGGGGGCGGGCGTCCCCCTCCATCGGCCCGACGGCGTCGAGCTCGGGCAACTCGCCGGCGGGGCGGCCGGGCGCCTAGAGGGCCTATTTCAAACGGGCCGCGGTCTGTTGCGGCTTGTCCGTCGCAAGTAGGTATTATGGGGGTTCACTTGCCAGGGATGTGAACTGTGGTCGCCGCCGCCAAACCAAGGACGAGCTCTCGCCTTCTCGTCGCCGATGACGAGAAAGTCGTCCGCGAGATCTTGTTGGAGTTCCTCACGATGGAGGGATACGTCGTGCGAGGCGTCGAAAACGGCGCGCGCGCCATCGAGGAGCTGCGCCGCCGGCCCTACGACATGGTGATTTCTGATCTCAAGATGCCGGGACTGGACGGCCTGCAGCTGCTCGATCAGATTGCGAAAGAGCGACTCAACGTCATCTCGGTGATCATGACCGGATTCGCAACGGTGGAGACGGCCATCGAGGCGATGAAGCGCGGCGCTCACGACTACATTCTCAAGCCGTTTAAGATCGAAGAAGTCGTTCACGTTGTCCGCAAGGGCCTCGAGTTCCAGAACCTGCGCAAGGAGAACATCCGCTTGCGAGCGGCGGTGACCCTGTACGAGGTCTCGCAGGCCGTGGCTACCTCCCTCGACCTCGACCAGGTGCTCGACGTCATTCTCAAGGCGGCGCAGGGCGAGGTTGAGGCCGACGTTGCCGCGCTGTACCTGACGGACGAGCAGTCGGGTGAGCTGGTCGAAACCCGGGTGGTGCACAGCGGCGACGGCAAAGAGCGCGACCGCACCTGTCCCGAGCTGGTGACTGCCGAGGTTCTCGGTGCGTTCGAGCGCGGCGAGGAGGTGATCGCGAGCGGCGTGCGCACCCAGAGGTACGTCCGGGGCGCCGAGCTACCCGTGTCGGCGATGGCGGTGCCCGTCGTGACCGGCAAACACCTCATTGGCGTGCTGGCCACGTTTGCGTACGCGAGGGGGCGCACCTTCGACGAAGGCGCGCGCAAGCTGCTGTCGGTGCTGGCGACGCGCGCCGCGGCGTCGATCGAGATGACGCGGCTGTACGGCGATCTGGTCACTCGAAACGATGAGCTGACCGAGGCGAACGAAGCCCTCGAGCGCAACTTTCGCCAGACGATCACCGCGCTGGCGCGGGCGCTCGAGGAGTCGGATCCGTACACGCGCGGTCACAGCGAGCGGGTCGCCGTGTACTCGGGCCTGATCGCGCGCGGCCTGGGCATGTCCGAAGCCGAAATCGAAACCGTCGTTCAGTCGGGGCTCTTGCACGACATCGGCAAGATCGGCATCAAGACGGAAATGCTCAACAAGCCCGGCAAGCTCACGCCGCGAGAGATCGCGTTGTTCCAAGAGCACCCGGACAAGGGCAAGCGCATTCTCGAGCCGATTCCGTTCATGAAGGACCTGATTCCGGGAGTCTGGTGCCATCACGAGCACATCGACGGCGGCGGCTATCCCCAGGGATTGAAGTCGGACGACATCCCGATGCTCGGCCGCTTGATTGGCATCGCGGACGCCTACGACGCGATGACGAGCGACCGCGCGTACCGCAGGGCTTTGTCTCACGAGCAAGCCATCGCGGAGATTCAGCGCTGCTCCGGCACGCAGTTCGATGCCGAGTTCGCCGAGGTCTTCATTCGCGAGATCGAAAAGTGGCGCGAGGAGCAGCAGGCCTCGGGCGACCCGTATCCGTTTTGAGCGAGGGCCGCGAGCCCTGCGTGCGTGGAGCGGTTTTGCTCTATCGCAAGAATGCGCGCAGGCGCTCGATTTCCGCCTCCAGCTCGCGGGCGAAGGGTTTGCCCGCGGGGCGGCCGTTGCAGAAGCCAAGCTGGACATCCAGTTCGTCGCCCGTGTTGTCCACGTTCGCCCATCCGATCACGTCGTCGCCCCACAGCATGGGCATCGCGTAGTACCCGCGCACCCGCTTGGCGCGGGGCGTGTAGGCTTCGAACCGGTAGGGCCAGCCCCAGAGCCGCTCGAACCGATCTCGGTCCCAGACAACCGGGTCGAACGGCGCCAGAAAGCGCACGACGCGGGGGGGCTGACTTGCGGTCGAAGCGGGCGCGGGCATGAGGTAGCGCGCGTGGCCAACGTCGATTCTTTCGAGCTCGCCCGACGCCACCAGTTCGTCCAGGATCGTTTTTGCCGCGCGGGCGTTCAGGCCTCGACGGCGGCGCACCGGCGCCAGCATTCTGGCCACCGACGACTCCAGCACCGGGGCCATGACACGGGCCGTCGTCATCAGCACGTTGCGAAATCGAGCTTTCAGGTCGATGACGGGCGGTTCGGGGGCCAGCGCGTACACCCGGACGCCTTTGTCGCGCCGCGCGACCCGCAGCAAGCCGCGCCGGTGCAGGGCTTCCAGCGTCTGTTTGGTCTCTCTGGACCACCCGCCCCAGGCGTTTACCACCCGCTTGCCACCGAAGCGTTCGTCGAGCTGGCGCGGGTGGGCCTCGCCGGCTTCCTCGACCGCGGCCAGCACGCGGCGCTCGAGAGCGGACATACGCGTGGTGTTGCGCGCGTGCAGCCACTGCCACAGGTCGCGGCTGGCGAAACCGTACGCGTACAGGACGTCTTCCTCGATGTCGAGCTGCGGGTAGCGGCGCTCCAGGTCTCCGGCCCGATAGCCGCGTACTCGATGCCGCAAGATCAGATCCTGGGCCCGCGCCGGACAGCGAATCGGGTCTGCCTGGACAAAGCCGAGCCGACGCAGAGCCGACTTCAAGGCCGTGGGCGAAAACAGAGATTGCGCAACGGCCTGCCGGCGAAGTGTTCGGAGTGAGGTGGGAGGCACTCCCGGCAATACTGCCACGAAGTGAACTCGACGCGGCCGAGGCGGCCGTTGTGCGTGGGGGCTTTGGCGCCCGAGCCGCCGAAGGCGGTCCCGGTGACGCAACGCGCCGCAAGTCGGTTGCGCCCAGAGGCTGGTTCGCTAGCCTGACAGCGGATGCCGGCTGTGCTCTCCTTACGCAGCGCGCGATTTCGCCGTCGGGCGCCCGTTAGCCGGTAGCCCAGAGGTACTCGCTTGAGCCGCAAAAAGAAGATCGGACATGTTTACGACGTCATCGTAGTCGGGGCCGGAGCTGCCGGCGTCGGGGTAGCGGTCGCGCTGCGGTACGCGGGCGTCCGAAGGTTCGGCGTTGTCGAGCGCGGCAAAGTTGGAGCCTCGTTTGCGGCGTGGCCCGCCGAGACCCGCTTCATTACCCCCTCGTTCCCCACCAACTCGATCGGCATGGTCGACCTCAACGCGGTCGCGCCCGCGGCGTCGCCCGCTTACAACCTGGGGCTCGAACACCCAAACGGTATCGAGTACGCCATGCACCTGCGAGGCGTTGCCAAGCACTACAAGGTGCCCGTGCGCGAGAACACGAACGTAAAGCAGGTAACCCGAGAGGGCGACCTCTTTCACGTTGAGACCGAGGACCACATCCTGCAGGCCAAGCACGTGGTGTGGGCGGCCGGCGAGTATCAGTACCCGAAGAAGAACGGCTTTTCGGGCGCGGAACTCTGTCGCCACACCGCGACCATTCCCAGCTATCGCGAGCTGGAGGGCGACGACTTCATCGTCGTCGGCGGCTACGAAAGCGGCGTCGACGCCGCTTATCACCTGGCCACTCGCAACAAGCGGGTGAAGCTCTTCGACTCCGGCTCGCCGTGGACGAGCAGGAGCTCGGAGCCAAGCGTTGCTCTGTCTCCGTATACGCTCGAACGCATGCGCACCGACTGCTTTGCCGAGCACGTGCATTTGATTGGCGACACCCCCATCGCTTCGGTGGCGCGCAGCGACGGCGGCTACGAGGTGATTACCGCCGACGGCGAGTGCTTCGAGACCCAGGTGCCACCGCTTTTGGCCCATGGCTTCGAAGGAAGCCACAAGCTCGTCTCACATCTGTTCGAGATGCGCGAAGACGGATATCCCCTGCTCAACGAAAACGACGAATCGACGATCGTGCCCGGGATGTTCCTGTGCGGCCCCGCTGTCCGTCACAACAACTTCATCTTCTGCTTCATCTACAAGTACCGCCAGCGCTTTGCCGTGGTCGCCAAAGCCATCGCAACGTCGCTCGGACTGCCGGCAAATCGTCTCGAAGGGTATCGCGCGCGCGGCATGTTCCTCGACGACCTGTCGTGCTGCGGCGACGAGTGCGAGTGCTAGCGATCGGCGCGCGGACTGCCGCCGCCGGCGACCCGGTCGGCTACTCGCGCTCGACCATCGCGTAGGCGCTGTGGTTGTGGATGGACTCGAAGTTCTCCACCTCCACCCGGTACCCGGCGACGCGGGGTTCGGCATCCAGCGCGCCGGCCAGGTCGCGGATCAGGTCTTCGACGAACTTGGGGTTGTCGTAGGCCGTTTCGGTGACGAACTTTTCGTCGGCGCGTTTGAGCAGTCCGTATATCTCGGAGGACGCCTGCGCTTCGAGCGTCTTGATGAGCTCGTCGAGCCACAGCGGAGCGAGTCCGTCTACGAGCGCGGGTTTGACACGCGCGGTGACGTGCGAACGCTGATTGTGAGCGCCGTACTCGCTGATGCTCTTGGAGCACGGGCACAGCGTCTTGACCGGCACCAGCACTTGTAGCCAGATCTCGGAGCGGCCGCCCGCCACCTCACCGACCAGGGTGACCTCGTAGTCGAGCAGGCTTTCGACCCCGGTGACGGGCGCCGACTTGTTCAGGAAGTACGGAAAGCTGATTTCGACGAAGGCCCGGTGTGCGTCGAGGCGCTCGACCACTTCGTCGAGCAGGGCGCGAAACGACGTGAGATCGAGGGCCTGGCTTCGCTCGTTGAGGATCTCGACGAAGCGGGACATGTGGGTTCCCTTCCTCTCTTTGGGAAGGTCGACGAACATGTCCACGTTGGCCACGCTCGGGCGTGGGTCGCCCGAGCCGCTCACCACCAGAATCGGGTGTCGCAGCCCCTTGACCCCGACTTTGTCGATCGCGATGTTGCGGTGATCCTCCCGACCCTGAACGTCGGGAATGCTGGTGGCGTCGGCCATGGATACCTCGTTTTCGGTCCGGTTCTCGCTGGTTGGGCGCGGCCGGCGCCAACCCGCTTGCAGCGGCAAGTGTTGTGCACCACCTCGACTCAACTGTCGAGTGGGATTTCCATGAACGGCTGCAGTTCGCTGTCTCCGAGCAGCAGGGCTCGAGCCGCCCGCATGCCCTCGCGCTGCCCCGGCCAGGGCAGCCGCTTGACGGCCTCATCGAGCGAGAGCCACGCAAAGTCGCGGTGTTCGTCGTCCAGCTGCGGATCCTGGCCGTCCTGCACGACCGCCACGAACACCGGTATGTCGTTGATACGGTCGTGTTTCCACTCGTAGAAGCGGTTGACGTAGGGCACCGCCAGCAGGCGTTGCGGCCGCAGTCCGGTCTCCTCGGCGAGCTCGCGCAGGCACCCGGCCCAGGCCGTTTCGCCCGCTTCGAGCTTGCCGCCTACCATGCGCCAGGTGCCGCCGTAGATCTTCTTCGAGCTCCGCAGCAGCAGCAGGAACTCGAGTTCCCCGTCGCGCTCGCGCGCGATGTGGCAGTCGAACACTCGGATGACGGGACTGCGGGGGCCGGTCACGCTTCACCGAGCCAGCTTGCCGCCTGGGCCGCGTAGTACGTGAGGATGAGGTCGGCCCCGGCCCGGCGGATCGAAAGAAGGCTCTCGAGCACGACCTGGCGCTCGTCCAGCCAGCCTTGCTGCGCAGCCGCCTTGAGCATCGCGTACTCTCCGCTGACCTGGTACGCGGCCACGGGCAGATCGGTCGCCTGGCGCAAGGCCGCGATCACGTCCAGGTAGGGGCCCGCGGGCTTGACCATCACCATATCGGCGCCCTCGTCCTGATCGAGGGCCACCTCGCGCAGCGCTTCGCGCACGTTTGCCGGGTTCATCTGGTAGGTCTTTTTGTCCCCGCCTTTGGGGGCCGAGTCGAGCGCCTCGCGAAACGGTCCGTAGAAGGCGGACGCGTACTTTGCCGAGTACGCCAGGATCGAGGTCTCGGTAAACCCCTCGTCGTCTAGCGCCTCGCGAATGGCGCCTACGCGTCCGTCCATCATGTCGCTCGGTGCGATGATGTCGGCGCCGGCTCTCGCCTGACAAACCGCCTGGCGGCACAGCACCTCGACGGTTTCGTCGTTGAGAATGCGGCCGTCGGGCGCGACGATTCCGTCGTGTCCGTCGGACGAGTAGGGGTCGAGGGCGACATCGGTGACGAGCATGAGCTCGGGATGACGTTCCTTGAGCGTGGACACGAGCCGGGGAATCAGGCCCTCGGGGTTGTACGACTCGGAGCCGGTCGAGTCCTTGAGACTCTCGTCGATGGCCGGAAACAACGCGACGAAGCGAATCCCCAGGGGCAGCACGCGCGCGACTTCGGCGAGCAGGCCGGCTTCCGACAGCCGGCGACATCCCGGCATGGCGGCAATCGGTTCGTCACTTGCGCCATCGTGGACGAATAGCGGGTAAATGAAGTGCTGGGGCCCCATGGATGTTTCGGTGCAGGCGGCCCGAATCGCCGCGGTACGGCGGTTTCGACGGGGGCGTTCTCGAAGGTCCAGGGCAGACATCGCAGGAGACAGTAGCAGGCCGCTTTGGCGCGCGCCTTTCCCAGGGGCGGCCAGTTAGGCGTCGGGCGCCGACATCGCGGGCGGTTGTCCGTCGGCGGCGATCGGCGCGGTCAGGCATGCGCGCAGCTGCTGTTCCAGGACGTCCGGCTCCGGGGGCCGCTCGCTCTCGATGACGAGTTCCAGGCGTGAATCCACCCGGGCTTCGCTGGGCGTCACCTTCTCGGCGCCATCGGCGATGTTGAAGTGCCGCCAGCCTTCGTTGGTGCGCAGCACGGCCTTGAGTCGCCGGTTGCCCCGCTGTCCGGCCAGGTCGTCGAGCCAGTGTTTCGTGCGGGCGGCGTCGAACACCAGGCCCGCCCAGCACACCCAGCCGATCGTCGTCGCGACCGGCGACCGGTGAGCGCGCCGCACGATGGGCCGCACGGGGGCTCGGTCTCGCCCTGTCGAGTCACGGCGTCGAACTGGTGGGCCTCGAGATGGTTGATGGCGGTGGTTTTGCCCACCCCGAGAGCGCCGGTGATGACGTTGATCGGCGTCGGTTTGCGGGTCTTTGCGGGCATCCCGTTCCGTCTACAAGAAAACGTTGCTTATGCAAGTGATTTGCAGCTAAAAGGGCGGTGCCATGACCGAAGAGTTCCCGATGTTCGCCACCCGGCAGTCCGTTGAGCAGGTAGAGGAGGGGACCGCGCTCGCGCCGAAGTTCGACGCCGACGGGCTCATCCCGGTGGTCACGACCGCGGCTCGCGACGGCGTGGTGCTCATGCTCGGCTACATGAACCGAGAGGCCCTGGCCAAGACGATCGAAACCGGCGAGGCCCACTACTTCAGCCGCAGCCGCCAGGTGCTGTGGCACAAGGGCGCCACCAGCGGTCTCGTGCAGAAGGTGGTCGAGCTGCGAATCGACGACGATCAGGACGCCGTCTGGCTGCGGGTGGACGTCGCCGGAGACGCCAGCTGCCACGTCGGTTACCGGTCCTGCTTCTACCGGTCCGTGCCGGTAGGCGGCTCCGAGGCGCCGATTGTGCTCACTTTCGAGGAAAAGGCCAAGTCTTTTGACCCGGTCGAGGTCTACGGAGACGCCCCAAACCCCACCAAGCTCTGAGCGGAGGGCGCCGCCGGGCCCGGCCGGGGAAGAGCCCCCCGCCGGCGAGCAACGACCGGTTCATCGGGGCCGAAGCCCGGCGGCCGGGTGTGCTAAGTAGCAGCTATGAGCCGCGACGAGGACAGCCAGACCTACAGCGAGGTCGCCCGCGAGTTTGAAACCGCCTGGCAGAAGCGCTGGAAAGACGACAACACGTTCGCCGTCCCGAATCCCGGTGAACCCGGATTCGATTCCGACCGCCCGAAGCTCGTCGTGCTCGACTTCTTCCCCTACCCGAGCGGCACGGGGCTGCATATCGGTCATCCGCGGGGCTACCTGTTCACCGACGTCTACTGTCGGTTCCAGCGCATGCGCGGCAAGAGCGTGCTGCACTCCATGGGGTTCGACTCGTTCGGCTTGCCGGCCGAGCAGTTCGCGATTCAAACCGGCCAGCACCCTCGGATCACCACCGAGCAAAACGTCGGCAACATGCTGCGCCAGCTCGACTACCTGGGCCTGGGGCACGACCGCACCCGCCGGTTCTCCACCACGGACCCGTCGTACTACCGATGGACCCAGTGGATCTTCCTGCAGCTGTTTGGCAGCTACTACGATCCCACCTGCGAGTGGACGGACAGCCACGGCCGCGCGGTGACGGGGCGGGCGCGCCCGGTGTCCGAGCTGCGGCAGCGGCTGCGCGACGGCGAGTGGACGCTCGACGAGTCCGGTACGCCCACGCCCGGTGGCGACGGCGCGCGCGCGGACGAAGCGAGCCTCGAAGAGGCCGTGTCCAAGGCGCGCCTGGCGTACTTGGAGGAGTTTCCGGTCAACTGGTGTCCGGAACTCGGCACCGTGTTGGCGAACGAAGAAGTCACCAACGACGGGCGCAGCGAGCGCGGCGACTACCCGGTCTACAAGCGAAACATGCGGCAGTGGGTGCTGCGCATTACCGCGTACGCCGAGCGGCTGCTTGGCGATCTTTCGCTGCTCGACTGGCCCACCGGCACCGCCCGCGCCCAGCAAAACTGGATCGGCCGCAGTCGCGGTGCCGACGTGGTGTTCCGCGGCACCACCACCGATGGCGAAGACGTACCCATCGAGGTGTTCACGACCCGGCCCGACACGCTGTTTGGCGCGACCTACGTGGTGCTGTCGCCGCAGCACCCGCTGGTCGAGCGGTTCACCACCGAGGGGCAGAAAGCTGCCGTCGATGACTACGTCCGCAACGCGGAAACCGGCTCGACCGCCGAGCGCGGCATCAAGCGCGACAAGACCGGCGTGTTCACCGGCTCGTACGTGAACCACCCGCTCACCGGCAGCAAGCTGCCGCTGTGGGTCGCCGACTACGTGCTCATGGGCTACGGCAGCGGAGCGGTCATGGCCGTGCCCGCCCACGACACCCGCGACTTCGAGTTTGCCCAGGCCATGTCGTTGCCGATCGTGGCCGTGGTCAAGCCGACCGACGAGTGGCTGGATGCCCATCGGCCCGAGGGCGACGCGCCGCGCTACGAGGACGAGCCGGCGGCGTACGGTGAAGCCTTTGCCGACGCGGGAACGGCCATCCACTCGGCGACGGACGGTTTTTCGATCGACGGGCTGCCGACGCCCAGGGCTATCGACGCGGTCATCGAGCGACTCGAGTCTCAGGCAACCGGGGCCGAGCGCATCAACTTTCGCCTGCGCGACTGGCTGTTTTCTCGCCAGCGGTACTGGGGCGAGCCGTTCCCCGTGGTGCACGACGGCGACCGCCCCTACGGCATCGACCCGTCGCAGCTGCCGGTCGAGCTGCCGCCCCTGGACGACTTCGCGCCCACGCCCGGCCAGGGCATCGATTCGCCGCCCCAGGCGCCCCTGGACCGAGCGACGGGCTGGGCGGACGTGACGGGAATCGTGCTCGATGAGGATACGGTGCGGTTGGTTGACGCCGAGCCGGGATCGACCGTCGAGCACGAAGGCGCGTCGTACGAAGTAAAGGCCTTCCGGCGCGAGACCAACACCATGCCCAACTGGGCCGGCTCGTCCTGGTACTACTTTCGCTACTTCGATCCGCAAAACGCCGAGAGCGTCGTTAGCAAAGAGGCGCAGGCGTACTGGGGCGACGCCCAGGGGCAAAACGTCGGCAGCATCGACCTGTACGTCGGCGGCGCCGAGCACGCCGTGCTCCACCTTCTGTACGCGCGGTTCTGGCACAAGGTGCTGTACGACCAGTCGCTGATGTCGACGCCCGAGCCGTTCTACAAGCTGATCAACCAGGGCATGATCACCGCCGACGCCTACACCGACAGCCGCGGCGTGTACGTCGACGTGCACGACGTAAAAGTCGAAAAGGACGGCGGCAACCGCCGCGCGGTGCACGCCGAAACCGGCGAAGAGCTCACCATCGTCGCCGGCAAGATGGGCAAGCGTTTCAAAAACGGCGTGCCGCCCGAAGAGATTTGCGACCAGTACTCGGTCGACACGTTTCGCCTCTACGAGATGTATCTCGGCCCCATCGACACCAGCCTGCCGTGGGAGAGCGACGCCATCATCGGCCTGCAGCGGTTCTTGTCCAACGTCTGGGGGCTGCTCGTGCGAGCCAAGCGCACCGACAAGGTCGACGATGCCCTCGACAAGCTGGTCCACAAGACCGTCGACGTCGTCACGCGCGACCTGGAAGCGCTGCGGCTCAACACCGCGATTGCCCGACTGATCGAGCTCACCAACGGGCTCAAGAAGGCGCCGGCGGTGCATCCGGCGCATCTGGAGAAACTGCTCCTGCTTTTGTCGCCGTTTGCCCCGCACCTGGCCGAGGAAGGGCTTTCCCGCCTGGTCCCGGACGAGCACGCAAAGCGAAAGTCGGCCATTCACTTCGGCTGGCCGACCTTCGACCCCGCTCGGCTGCAGTCCGACGTGCACCCCGTGGTCGTGCAGGTCAACGGAAAGAAGCGCGCCATCCTCGAAGTCGGCACCGACATCACGCCCGAGGACCTCGAGGCCATGGCACGCGCCCACGAAAACGTCGTGCCGTTCCTCGCCGACAAACAAGTGCGCCGCGTCATCACCGTCGTCAAGCCGAAGCCAAAGCTCGTCAACTTCGTCGTCGCGTAACCGCGCCGCCGTGCCATCGCGTCGCCGCCGCGAGCAGCGATGCGCGCAGCTGCGCGCCGAAAGGTAGAGGCTCAGCTGACCCTACCGGCGTCGTCGTGCGCCGTTTTTCTGTTAGGCGCAGAGAGGCCGCGTGAGCGCAGTGTGGCCACGTCACACCGTGGGAGGGAATCGTCACGAGGTGTTGCCGCCAGCGTCAAAGATGATCTATAGGGTGCCCGGCAGTACGAAAGCCGGAGAACAAGACCATGATGACGACCTATCCCAGCTCACCCCGCTCGTTGGCGATTGGCGCAGCCGCACTGGCAACGTTGCTAGTCGGCGGCTGCAGCACCGACCTCGATCTCGACGACAACATCACTTCTGACACCACCATTGACGAGACGGCGACAAGCGACGTCTTGCCGGACACCGACGACTCGGTGTCCGTGGAGCTCTCGACGCCCGAGGTTGACGGCGCGAGCTTTGCCGCGCCGTTCAACGTGCTGCCCACCCAGGGCTACTACTCCATCGAGCGCGACGTTCGCCGCTGCGACGCGCCAGAGTGCGGAGGCTTTTTCATCACGGCGCTCAACGGTGCCGACGCCTGTCCCGAGGTTGCGCAGCGCCGGGGGGACCGTTGCTACGTGCTCGATCTCGAGGCCTTCTCGCCTCTCGAGGACGGCGATGTCGTGCGGGTGAGCTCGTTCGACCCGGCGATCTTTCCCGGCTCGGACGAAACCCCGTACCTCATCGCGTCGGTGGACTACGTGTTCGCCCCGGTGCTCGAGGACACGTTCTCCAACGGCTTTCGCATGGTGTACTTCGACGAGGGCGTCCGCACGGTTGCCCGGGTCAACACCAGGCTCTCGGGCACGCCGGACCGCATCCTGGCGTTCGCCGACAGTTCGGAAGAGCTTGGCCTGCTCGTCGACGCCTACAACGAGAATCGCGAGCTCGGCGGCGCGCTCACCGGTGGCTACGTGACCCGGGCCGGCGACTACGTCGTCACCAACGTGTGGGCTGCCAAGGAGAGCGGCGATGTGCCGGTTGAGCAACCGGTTTGCGTCGTCGCTGACCAGGGGGCAACCACGACCGCGTGGAACTTCGAGGACCTGGAAGCGGCGGCAGACCTGCTCGCCAGTCTGGAAGAGACAGCCGACTTCGTTGAAGTCTACGAAGGCTTCTGCGGCGACCAGCTTCTGTTCTGCACTCTGGAATTCAACCCGGTGTCGGGCACCATCGACGCGCTGGGCGACGTTTGTGTCGATGCCGGCAACCCCTGCGGCTTCCGCTCGGCTGTGATCGCCGCGGCTGGCGGCGCCGACAACCCTGGCAAAGCCCAGGGCACCTACACACTCGGGGGATGCCCGGTTTGCGTGGTCGCCGACCGGGAGCAAACGACCACTGCGTGGAACTTCGAGAACCGTGCGGCGGCCGAAGACCTGATCTCGGGTCTCGAGCAATCGGGCGACGAAGTCGTGGTCTACACAGGCTTCTGCGGCGACCAGCTGCTGTTTTGCCCGCTTGTGTTCATCCCGGTGTCGGGGGTGATCGACGCGCTGAACATCTGCGTCGATGGCGGGAACCCGTGCGAGTTCCGCTCGGAGGTAATCGCGGCCGCCGGTGGCGCCGACAATCCCAGCAAAGCCCAGGGCACCTACGACTTCGGGACCTGCGGGTTCGAGCCCGACACCCCGAGGGAGTGCCCGGCCTGCGAGAACTAGCCGCGTAGCTTCGAGCGGAAACGCTCGACGGAGCGTGAGCGAAGAGCCCCCGAGTGACGGGGGCTCTTCTTTTTTCGGATGGCTTCGGCGGGCCTCGGCCGGCGCCTGTGCGTCGCGAGCCGCGGCGCGGCGTCTCCTGCTAGAGTCGGGCGATGAGCACCCCCGCTGCCCCGCTCGAGGGCGAAGCCGCACGTTTGACCGACCTGTCTCCGCGCCCGGTTTGGCGCCACTTCACCGAACTGGCCGCCCGGCCGCGTCCCAGCGGACAGGAGGAGGCCGTTCGCCAGTACGTGCGCGACTGGGCCACCGGGCTTGGGCTGACGTACGCCGAGGACGACGCCGGCAACCTGATCGTGCGCGCGCCCGGCCGCGGCCGGGGCGTGAACGCGGCCCCGGTCCTGGTCCAGGGGCACATGGACATGGTGACCGAAAAGGATCTGGACGTCGCCCACGACTTCGACACCGACCCGATCCGTTTGCGGCTGGAGGGAGACGTGCTCAGCGCCACGGGCACGACCCTGGGCGCCGACAACGGCATTGGCGTGTCGCTCGGTTTGGCGGCGTGCGAGGGGCTGTACGCGGACCATCCGCCCATCGAACTGCTGCTGACGGCCGACGAGGAAACCGGCATGACCGGCGCTATGGGGTTGAACGCGGAGCTGCTGTCCGCCCGCCGCATGATCAACCTGGACGCCGAGGAGGAAGGGACCCTCTACATCGGCTGCGCCGGCGGCTGCGACACGGTGGCCCGGCTGCCCTTAGTGCGCGCCGCCGCACTGCCCGAGCGCCAACCCGTGCGGCTGCGCGTCGGGGGCCTGGCCGGCGGTCACTCGGGGCTCGACATTCATTTGAACCGGGGCAACGCGATTCGCCTGCTGGCCCAGGCGGTGTGGGAGCTGCGGCGCGAGTTTTCGCTGGCCGTGGTGCGGCTCGACGGAGGCAACAAGCGCAACGCGATACCGCGCGATGCCGAGTGCCTGGCGCTTGTCGATCCGGGGCAGCGCGCGGCCTTGGACGCGGCCGTGGCCGAGCTCGCGCCGCGTCTCAAGCAGCTTCATGCCGATAGCGATCCGGGGTTTGAGCTGGTGCTCGAGGCCGCGGCGGGCGACGAGTTCACCGGCTTGCGCCCGTGGACCGACGACTGCGCCGACCGCGCCCTGGACCTGCTGCTGGCGACCCACGACGGCGTGGGCAGCATGTCGGCCACGGTCGAGGGACTGGTCGAGACCTCCAGCAATCTGGGAGTGCTCGACACCCGGGACGACCCGGACACGCTCGTGGTGACGTTTTGCAGCCGGTCATCGAACGAGCGCGCGCTGGATCTCATGTGCGCGCGCATTGCCATGGTGGTCGGCCGTTGTGGCGGCGAGGCTCGCGCCGAAAGCCGGTATCCGGGCTGGCAGCCCAACGCCGGCTCGGCCCTGTTGGGGACCGCGCGGGAGGTGTTCAGCGAACTGGCGGGCGGCGCTGCCCCGCGGGTCACGGCGATTCACGCGGGGCTCGAGTGCGGCCTGCTCGGCGGCATGATGCCGGAGCTCGACATGATCAGCTTTGGGCCCGACATTCGCGATGCCCACACGCCTCGCGAGCGGGTCTCGGTGCGTTCGGTGCAGGCGGTGAGCCGGCAGCTCGAAGCGCTGCTGGCGGCGCTGTGCTGAGGCGCGCCCGCCGCGCTGCCGCCGTTACACCGCCCGCCACACCGTGGCTAGCCACGGCTGTTCGGACCGCGGCCGGCCGGGCGGCCGAAAGTAGTGCTCGATGAGTTCGAAGCCCGCCGCCATGACAAAGCGGCTCCAGGTTTCCAGGGTCAGGTAGGCGCCGTAGCGCAGCCCCTGCTGATGCTCGACGTCGGGCCCGCGGGGGTTGCTGCAAAAGAGCGCGCCACCGGCGACGAGGGTTTGGCGAAGGTCGTCGAGGACCCGGCCGAGCTCCTGGGTCGGCACGTGAAACAGGACCGCGTTGGCAAAGACGCCGTCGAACCGGTCGGCCGGCAGATCGAGGGCGAGAAAGTCCTGATGCCAGACCTCGCAGCCGGTGGCGACCCGGGCCATGTCGACGAAGGCGGCCGCGCCGTCGAGTCCCACGGGCGCATGGCCGCGGGCGACGAAGGTCGCGACGTCGCGGCCGGGGCCGCAGCCCAGGTCGAGGATGCGCTGGGGCGCCTGGCCGGGCAGGTTTCGCAAAAGCGCGTCGACGTTTTGCGACACGTCGTGGTCCTTGGTGCCCTCGCGAAAGTCCTCGGCGCGCTGCTGGTAGTGAGACACCGTCGATCGGGCGAGGGCCGAGACGGTGTCGGGCCCGAGGTCGACGAGGGGGCGCGGCGGTTTCGACATCGTTGCCGAGTCTACGAGGCCGACCGCGCGCTCGCTACCGGCGAAGGCGGATCCAGGGGACGCCGCGAGTCTGCAGCTCGATGCCAGCGTCGCGGTAGGCCGAGCCCGAGCCGTCAGCGGTCGGCACCGGGCAGGTGCGTGCCACGATGTCGACGCGATCACCCGGTCGCAGGGTCGCTTCGTAGTAGTTGAATGGAAATGGTGCGCACACCAGCATGCGGTTGCGCGCCGCCCGGCCGCCGGGGCCAAAGCCTTCGAGGTGTCGCTCGAGCTCGCTGCGCGTAGCCGGCTGCCCGGCTCGCTCTCGGAACGACATGCGCACCGGGCCGCGGCCGATGGTGAGTCGCTGGCCGTCGTCGGTCTCGACGACAACGCCGGCGCTCTCGCCGTCGTGCCACAGCAGCGCGTCAGCAGCGAGCACGGCGCCGTAGGCGCAACCGTGCTGGTCGGTCAGCGGGCTCGACAGAGAGCCGCCGTCGACCACGCGCCCGGAAAAGGTTTGCGCGTCCGCCGAGCGCGCTGCCGGCACGGCGAGAAACCGTCGGCGCCGGGCGCGCTCGAGGCTGTCGAGCAGGGCCCAAAAGATCCCCGCCAGGCCCAGCATGGGCAGCAAGTAGCAGGTGGTCTCGCGCAGGGGCCGGTCGCTCTCGTGCCAGGCGCTCAGGGCGAAGAACATCGCTGCGACGGCTCCGACGGCCGCCGCCACTTGCGCCGCCACTCGCATCCAGCCGATGTCGCGGTCGTAGCGGCGCCGAGTCCACACCCGGCGGAGCCCGGCGGCGTCGCTGTCGCTGCGCAGGTCCAGGAGCGGGTGGTCAGGTGATTCCGGGCATTGCTGTCCGCGCTCGACGAGAGAGAGACAGTGAACGCACAGCATCGACCTCACCACTCGATGGTAACGCGGCGCCCGCCGCGGGGGCGCTACTTTTTCCAGCGCACGCCGTCGGGCGTGTCGGCGGTGGTCACTCCCGCGGCGGCGAGCTTGTCGCGAATGGCGTCGGCTCGACCCCAATCTTTGTTTTTGCGGGCGGCCGCGCGCAGAGCCAGCAGCTTTTCGATGGACGAACCGTCGAGGTCGGTTTTGCCGACCAGGTCGTCGTACTCGCCGTCGGCGGCGGCCGCCAGCGCCTCGAGGCGGTCGCTTTGGAGCAGGCCCGACGACTGGTCGCGGTCGATCACGGCAAACACCGAGTCGAAGTCGTCGAGCACGGCCAGGGCGGCCTGGGCCTCGCCTGCGGTCAGGTCGTCCAGCTTGTTGACCCCGCCAATGAAGCCGAGGGTCTCGGCCAGGGCCCGGGCGACATTGAGGTTGTCGTCGAGGGCGTCGCCGAAGTTCTTTTGGGCCGGGGCGGCAAGCTCGAGCACGCGTCCGCCGTCGCCGTCACCCGCGGTTTCGCTCAGTCGCTCGAACAGCGACTGCATGCGCTCGATGTTGGCTCGAGCCTGGCCGAGCGAGTCGAGGGTGAAATTCATCGGCTGGATGTACTGCACCGAGATGAGCGCCAGGCGCAGGACAACGGGCGGCACCTTGCCGCCGGTGAACCCGAGGGCTTCGAGGTCGTCGGCGAGCTTGTCGCGCCCGGCGGCTCGCGGGTCGAGCAAGTCCTTCACGGTGAAGAACGTGCCGTCCCGCTTGGACATCTTCTTGTTGTCGACCAGCAGATGGCGGCCGTGAACCCAGTAGCGGGCAAACGTTTTGCGCTCGGAGCCGGCGTCGGGGGTGCCCTGGGGGGCGGGTACGGTGTTGCCCACGGCGCCGTAGCTTTGGGCTACCTCGCACTCGTGGTGGGGAAAGATGTTGTCTTCGCCGCCGGTGTGAATGTCGATGGAGTCGCCGAGGTGGGCGCGGATCATGGCGGAGCACTCGATGTGCCACCCGGGAAAGCCCGGCTTGATGCGCTCGTCCACGCCATCGGGCACGAGCTCCTTGAGGCGATCGAAGTCGGCCTGCTCCGGCCAGCCGGTCGGCGAGTGCGGATCCCACTGCATCAGGTGCTTGGCGTCGACCTTCCACAGGGCAAAGTCTCGCGGGTCGCGCTTTTCGCTCCGCACTTCGACTCGGGCGCCCTCTTCGAGTTCGTCGATGTCTTTGCCCGACAGCGCGCCGTACTCGGGAAACTTGCTGATGTCGTAGTAAATCTGCCCCTGGCTGTCGGCGTAGGCGTAGCCGCGCTCGAGCAGCTTGTTGATCATGGCGAGCATTTCCGCCACGTGGCGGGTGGCCTGCGGGTGCAGCTCGCGCTTCTCGGCTTCGGCCTGGCCGTAGATGCGCAGGCGCAGGGTGCGCGCGTCGTCGATAAAGGCGTTCTCGAAGTGGTTGGCGACCTGGTAGGGGTCGCTGCCGAGCTCGCGGGCTGCCTTGGCGAGCTTGTCTTCGCCCTCGGCGTCGGCGAGGTGGTCCTCGGTCATGTGGCCGACGTCGGTGATGTTCATGACCTGGCGCACGTTGTAGCCCTTGCGCTCGAGGGATCGGCGCAGCACGTCGGCGAACAGAAAGCTGCGAAAGTTACCGATGTGGGCGAAGCCGTAGACCGTCGGACCGCAGCTGTACATGGTCACGGTCTTGCTCGCCGGGTCGAGTGGCTCGAAGGGCTCGATCTGGTTGGTAAACGTGTTCTTCAGGCGCACGGCGGCTGACTATAGGACAAGCGCGCCGCCAGACCTAGCGCCGCCGCTCGCCTCCGAAAATCGGCCCGGGCCGCCGGGGGCCCGGCAGATGTGGGCCCCGCGACCTATTTTTCGCCGGCGTCGTTCGGGCCCTCGGCGGCGGGTTCGGCCGGCCTGCGGAATTTGAAGATGAAGCGGTCGGTCTTGCCGCGCAGTTCGGGGTCGAACACGTTGCGCGTCCGGTCGTCCTCCGGACGCCGCAGAAGGTCGCTTTCCGCTTCGAGCTCAAAGCCAGCGGCCAGCACCTCGCCCTTGATCTGCTCGGCGTCGCCCCGGTGCAGCGACTGCACGACCGAATCGCCCGCGCCCGCGGCCGCGTGGTGGTCGATGACGATGTAGACCCCGCCCGGCTTCAGCCCCTCGAAGATGCGCTGGTTCATCGCCGGTCGGTCCACCTTCATCCAGTAGGTGTCGTGATAGAAGAGCACCATTAGCGCGACATCCACGCTGCCCGGAGCGAGTTGCATCTTGTCGAGCTCGACGTCCAGGCGCTTGGCGTGGCGCAAGCTCCCCTTGGCGAGCCGTTCCGCCAGAGGCTTTTCGGCGAACCGCTCGAGAACCCAGGGCGAGTTCTGAACCAGCACTTTGCCCTCGGGACCTACGGCGTGAGCGACCAGCTCGCTGTAGTAGCCCGTGCCGGCCATCAGGTCGATCACGGTCATACCGGGCGCGACGCCGGCGAACTCGAGCACCTTACCCGGGCTGCGGTCGGCGTCGCGCTCCCGGTCTTTGGGCGGGCGATCCGGGTGGGCGACCGCCGCGGCCAGGTGGCCGGGCACGGTTTCTGGCGCCGGTGCGTCGGCGTCGTTCGTGCCGGGAGCGGACCGTGAACCTGAGTCCGCCGCGGTCGAGGGCTTGGGCTCGGCGGGCGGCGCGTCCTTTTTGCAGGCGCCCGCCAGGATCAGAACGCTCGCGGCGGCGACAAACGCGACTCTTCCGAACATGGTGAACTATACACCGTTCGGCCGGGCGCGCCCGGGTGCCGACTAGTGACCTAGTCCGTGGCGGCGTGAATCGACTGGATCTCGAGGCGGAAGGGGCCGAACTGCTTGTCGGAGATGAGAAAGCCTACCTGGCGAATCTGCTCCGCCCGCAGGGCGGGCGCGCCCGGCACGCGGCGCCCGCGCCAGGTGGGTTCGAAGTCGGCGATGGCGAGTTTCACCGTGCTCCAGTCGCCCTTGGGCGCGGTGAACGATGCCCGGTACGACACGCCGTCGAATCGATCGTCGGTGCGCACCGAAAACTTATAGCGCTGGCCGTCGCCCCGCACGCGCAGCACGACCGACGTAGCGCCGCGCAAGTCGACGCCGTCGGCGACCCGTGCGCGGGCCGAGGCGAACCCGCCGTTGTTGTCGCCGGACACGGTGCCGGAAAACACGGCGCGACCTTTCGCAAGGTCGAACGAGCTCCGAGAGACGCCGCCCATGACCACGTCGTCGATGGTGCGCCACGCCTTCGCCGCGTCCGATGCGTCGGCGCCAGCAAAGTCGCAAACCTTCACGGCAGCCGGGCCCGGTTCGGCGTGACCGGTGGGGGGCTGCACCGCGACGCCGGCCAGTGACAGCACGGCCGCAGCGGCCAGAGCACGCGCGGTGCCGATTCGAGACGTACCCACCCCTGGTGAGTAGCCCGAGTTGGCGTCACCGCAAGCGCCCTCGCCGGCGCTCAACTCGTGGTCGGGCGCAAGCGCGCCTACATTTCGTTCGCTGGGAGCGGCGGGTTGGAAGAAGCTGATGGTCGCGTGGCGCGCTACCACCGGCGCGCCCGCCGGGCTGCTAGATTGCCGGCATGCTTCGCCAGTTTCGCAAGGGGAGGCGGCGGCTCGAGGAGCTTGCGCGCCGCCCCATCCCGGCGCCCGTGGACATGCTCAATCTCATTACGCTGCGCAGCGGTCAGACGTACAAGTGGTACGGCCTCACGGTGATGCCGGTGCTCACCGCGGTGGGTGGCCGGTTGCAGTGGCTGGGGTACCGCACCGAATCGATTCACGGTTCGCCCCAGGCCGACAAGCTCATGATCGTGCGCTTTCCGAACCATCGCCGCTTTTTGGCGATGGTCGCCAATCCGTACTTCGCGCTGGTCAACAAGATTCGCGAAGCGGCGGTCGAGTACTTCGAGCTGTCGTTTACCTACGCCCACGTACGGGTGGGCAAGCTCTCCGACAGCGACGTGCTGGCCGGCCTGCACTACAACCCGTCGGATCCCGGTCTGCCCCACGACGCCGTAGCGCGGGTGTTCGAGGAAGGGCCGGGTCGGCTGGTCTACGCCAGTAGCGAGCAGTCGCCCATCGACCTGTTTGGCAAGCGGCTCAAGGGCAGTGACCCGCATCCGCTGACCTTTAAGCGGCTCGCGCTGATCGCCTACGACGAAGAAGGGCAAGCCCGCGCCGATCTGGAGGCGCGCCTCGCCAGCCTGGGCGAGCTCGCGGGTGAGCTGTCGGTCCACCTGTACCGGCGCGGCGCCCTCGAAAAGGAGTTGCCGTGGGCCCGCGCAGCCTGAGCCTGGCGGCGCTGATGCTCGTCGGCTCGTGCGGGGCCGGCGCCGCGCCCGCAGCCGAGTCCCAGGAGCCGGCGCCGGGTTCGGAGTCGGTGTCGGGTTCGGCCTCCGCATCGGATTCGGCCGCGGGTTCGAACTCGGCCGCGGGTTCGAACTCGGTCTCGGGTTCGGACTCAGTCTCGGGTTCGGACTCAGTCTCGGGTTCGGATTCGGCCGCGGGTTCAGGTTCGGCCGCGGGTTCGGGTTCGGCCGCGGGTTCGGCCGCGGTTGCGGATTCGGACTCGGGCGCGATCGCCACGTCCGACGAGCCCGTCGTTCTGCCGTCGCCGCCGTGGTCGGAGACCCTGGCCCAGGGCGCGCCGACCGCCACCCTGACCCTCGCTCTCGTCGACCGCCAGCGCGCTCGCGGCGCCCTTGTCGACTGGTTTCGCCGGGCCGGCACCGCACCGCCGACGCGCCAGGGCGAGCCGGCCCAGTATCGCGGCGTGCCGCTGGCCATGATCTTGCCGTCGGCGGGCGCGTCGCTGCGGGTCTACGAGGCCTACGGGACCGGGCCCACCTATGTCGTCGGCGTCGCGGCGACCGGGGAGCAGCGCTTTGCCTTCGATCTGTCCGCGTGGCGCATGGCGCCCGAGGTCGTGCCCGGCGACGAGGCCTACGTCACCCAGTCGCTCAAATGGGCGCAGGAGCGAGACGGCGTGCTCTACCTGGCGCACGCTCACAACACCTACGCCGCCTCGTCCCGCGGCCTCAACGCCTACATCACCGCGCTGTCGCTGCCCACCGGGGCGCTCCTGTGGCGGTCGCGTCCGTTGGTCGGCAACTCCGAGAACTTTCTCGTCGTCGACGACGCCATTATCGCCGGGTACGGGTTCACCCGAGAAGACGACGCCCTGTACGTGCTGGATCGGGCCACCGGCGCTGTCGTTTCCACGGCAGAAACCAAGTCATCGCCGGAGTTTCTGGCCGTTCGCGACGGCCAGCTCTGGGTGCGCACGTACAAGCACGACGAGCAGTACTCGCTGCAGTCCGAGTAACCCGCGCGCGGCCGCCGCGTAGAATCGGCATGCGAAACATCGTCGCCGTCGCCGTCGTCAGTTTTGGAGTGCTGCTGTGGGTCGGAACTCGGGCCGACCCGGGCGACCGGGGCGAAAGGCGCGCGGTGGCGGTGGGGGCCAAGGCGGGCGCGTTGCCGGCCGGGGCCGGCACCGACCGCAACCTGATCGTCGCGGAGCTGTTCACGTCGCAGGGGTGCTCGAGCTGTCCGCCGGCGGATGAGTTTCTCGTCGAGCTGGGCAAGCGCGACGACGTCTTGCCCCTGGCGTTTCACGTTGATTACTGGAACTACATTGGCTGGAGCGACCCGTTTTCGTCGTCGGCCTGGTCCGATCGCCAGAACGACTATCGCCGCGCCCGCGGGTTTCGCACGTACACGCCGCAGCTCGTCGTCAACGGCCGTTACGACGCCGTTGGTTCTCGCCCCGGGGCGGTCGACCAGGCGCTTGCGCGCGCTCGCAAAGAAGCCAAGCCCGTGCCCCTGAAACTGAGCGCTCAGCGCAAAGGGGCCAGGGTGGTCGTAGATGTCGCCACCGGGGCCGACAACGCCGACGTACTGGTGGTCGTGTTCGAAAGCGGCCTGCGCACGACCGTGAGCCGCGGCGAGAATCGCGGGCGCAAGCTCAACAACCACTTCATCGTTCGCAAGCTCGAGCGAGCGTTTTCGACCGCGAAGACCAACAAGGGCCGCGTCTCCATCGACCTTGCGCCCGAGTGGAAGGGGACGCTCGGCGTGGCAGCCATCGTGGCCGATCCCAAGACCAAGGCGATCCGCGGCGCCCGCGCCGTAGCGCTCTAGCGCCGACAGCGGGCGACCGACGGCGTGCGACCGAAAGCGCCGAAGCCAACGTCGCGGCCAGCCCAGGGCGCCGCGGTGGCGTTGCCCTCACGCCCCACCGCGAACCGCTACGGCGTGACGGCGAGCTCGATGGACGTCCAGTCGATGCCGCCGAGGCCGTCGCGATAGACGGCGATCAGAATGCCCTCGCCCGGTTCTTCGTTGGCGACCAGTTCGCTCGGGATGCGGCGGAACAGATCGATCTCGGCGACGTTCGAGTACCACGCGTAGTCGGCGTCGTCGCCCGGGTCAGGAGCCACGTTGAGGTCGAGGGAGGCGACCTCTTCGACGACCATCTCGAGGCGGCTGCCCGGTTCGACGGCGGTCCCGTCGACGATCAGTTCGGTGATGCTCGGGTTGTCGGTCGCCACCGGCGTGCCCACGGCAATGCCCTTGACGGCTTCGAGGATGCGGTCGCCGGACGTCACCGTGACCTGGACGGTCGCGAGCTCGAGGTCGGTGACCTCGTCCGGCGCGACGTAGAACACCCGCTCGTCTTCGATCTCGATGGTCCCGATACCCGGCGCGGTTGCGTCGACACCGACGACTTCCCACTCGACCGAGTCGGCTTCGATGATTCCCGCGGGGCCGCCGAGCAGAACGTCGAGCTCGGTTCGCTCACCCGCGGGCAGCGCCGGGTTGGCGGCCCGCACGCCGAGAATCTGCGGCAAGGCCAGCTCGGGCGGCATGGGCAGGTCCGTGCAGCCGGTGGCCGCGGTCGCGGCGACCAGGCCGGTGGCCAACGTCGCGAGGCGAAAGGCTAGCGTGCGCGTGGACAACGTCATCAGAACGTACCCCGAACGCCCAGTGCGGGAAAGATGGGCAAGGTCTCGAACGCCTCGCGCTCGGAGAAGTCGAAGCTGTACTGGTAGCCCAGGGTCTGGGCGTGCGCGTAAACGTTGGTCACGTCGAGGTAGGCCGAGAGCTTCCAGCTGTCGAACTCGAACTCGCGGTCGATGCGAATGTCGAGCTGGTGTGCGTCCTCGATGCGGTCGCTGTTGACCGGTCCGAAGCGCGGCACGTAGATATTGAGGTCCGACAGATAGGTCGAGCCGACGATGGGGGTGTCGGGCTGGCCCGTCGTGTACTGCCAGCGGCCGCCAAACCGCCACTTTCCGAGCTGGTAGCTGCCCAGGATGATGAAGTTGTGGGTCTGGTCGAAGTCGAACAGGCGCCGGGACGAGTCCGGGAAATCGCGCCGCTCGCTGCGCGAAAGCGTGTAGGCGATCCAGCCAAAGAAGTTGTCGGTGCGGGCTCGCAGCGTTCCCTCCACGCCGATGGAGTCGCCGGTGCCGGTGTTGACGTAGGCATCGAGGGCATCGCCCCCCTCCATGATCTGGCTGTCGTCCTGGGTGACGAGCTGGTCACGCGCGGTAAAGAAGCCCGAACCCACGAACTGCAGGCCGTTGCCAAAGTCGTACTCGCCGCCAAGCACGTACTGGGTGGCGATCTCGGGTTTGAGGTCGCGCGGCACCGACTCCGCCTGCTGCAGCGGCCGCGAGTAGCGGCCCACGGCGCCGCGAAACACCAGCTCGTCGTTGACCCGATACGAGGCGTTGAGCCGGGGAGCAAACGCGCCCTCGGCGATTCGCGAGTAGTAGTCGTAGCGCAGCCCGCCGGTCACTTCGAGGTTTTCGAGCGGGTTGAGCTGCACGCCCGCCCAGCCCGCATACCGGCCGTCGTTGATCTGCTCGTCGAAGTTGATCTCCGGGTCGGTGGAGATGTTCACGTTGTCCGGCGGCTCGCCTTCGGCGGGGGGCAGTACGAAGCTCGCCGCAAAGTCGGTGAACTGGATGTAGGCATCGCCGCCCAGCTTGAGCGTGACCAGGTCGTTGAACTTGTAGCGAAAGTCGTCGCGAAAGTTGAGGGTGACGTCGTCGCCGCTCAAGAAGCGCTCGTCGCCAATCTCGACCCGGAACAAGCCGGTTCCGACGGCGGCAACCGCTTTGTTGTCGACCACGCCGTCGTCTCGGTCCCAGGTGAACAGCGCGCGCGTAAAGCCGGTGCGGTTGTCGAACTGTCCCGTTAGATCCGGGTCGTTGGCGTTTTCGTTGGCCGACAAAAGCGACAGCTGGTCGAAGCTGGTTGCGAACAAGAAGCTGACGCGGTCGTTGGGGTTGGGCAACCAGTCCACGCGCAGCTGACCGTCGTAGTAGGTCGGTGCGGTGAGAAAGTCGATGTTCGCGTCTTCGGGGATGACGGCGGGCAGGACGAAGTCGATGGCCGACCGGCGAACGGCAGCGGAAAAGCTGATGTTCTGCTTCTTCCAGACGGGCCCCTCGAGATAGGCCGCCAGATTGATGAACGACACCTCGGCGAAGCCCGTGACTTCCTGAGAGCGCGACGGACGCGTGTGGATTTGAATGATGCCGCCGGTCGCGCGGCCGTACTCGACCCCGAAACCGCCGGGCAAAAACTCGATGTCGTCGATGAACTCGCTCGGCAGCACCGACTGCAAACCGAAGAAGTGGTAGACGATGGGAATCTCGATGCCGTCGAGGAGGAACACCGAGTCCTCCGGGGCCGCGCCGCGAATCACGAGCAGTCCGGGGCCGCTGCCGGCGGCGTCGGCGTTGGCCACGCCGGGAAGGGTTTTGACGACCTGCAGTGCGTCGCCGCGAGTGCCGGGCATGGTCACCAGCTCGACGCGCTCGAGCTCGGTTTGGCCGGGCGTTTCGACGACCACGGGGGCGCGCCCCACGACCTCGATGGTCTCGCTGGTCGAGCCCGTCGGCAGGATCAGAATGACCAGCTCGTTGTCTTCGTCGGGTTCGACCAGCAGGAACTCTTCGATGACCTCGAAGCCCTCGAGGCCGCCGGCCGTGAAGACCTGATTGCCGTTGGGAACGTCCTCGAAGCGAAACCGGCCGCGCCGGTCACTGACCGCGGTGAGGTCGGTACCGTTAACGGAGACTGTGACCCCGGGTTGCGGCCGCAACGTCTCGCCGTTGAGCACCTGGCCCCGGACGGGACCGGCCAGCGCCACGGCCGCCGACGACACCACCGCCAGGCCAGCGACTGCGGCCATCACCGGGCGAAGGTTCGGACAGAAATCGAGCATTCGCGCGCCCACTGTAGCTAACCATTCGGAGATTGCCTTGCCGCGGATGTGGCAAGCTTGCGCCCGCCGTGGCCCGGGGGTGATCGAGACCGCAATTGGGCGTGGTACCCTGCCGCAGGGGGTAACCAACATGGCCAGGCCGACAATCGAGTTCTTCTTCGACTTCGCCAGTCCCTGGTGCCATATCGCGGAGCAGCGAATCCAGCGCGAGCTGGCCGGGCTGCCGGTGTCCATCGTTCACCGGCCGGCGTACTTGCGCGGATTTCCGCAGTTTCGCGCCGAGACGCCGTATTCGCCGGCAAAGTGCCGCTACCTAGCCAAGGACATGCTGAGGTGCGCTCGGCGCCACGACGTACCGCTCACCCAGCGAGAGCTACATCCGGCGGACGGCACCTACATGTTGCGCGTTCACCTGGCCCTCGCGGGCAGCGACTGCGAAGTGAGTTTTCGCCGGGCCGCCTTCCACGCCACCTGGGTCGCCGGTGCCGATGTCTCCGATGTAAACACGGTACTCGATATTGCGGAGTCGGTCGGCGCCGACCGGCAAGCCCTGAGCGCCGCGGTCGTCGACCCCGAGATCAAGCGCCGCCTGGCGCGGTCCACCGCCGAAGCGGCCGAGCGCGGGGCGTTTGGCGTGCCGTCGTTCTTCATCGGCACCGAGCTGTTTTGGGGCCAGGACCGCATCGACTTTCTGCGCCAGCGCGTCGAGGAGCTGGTGTGCCGGGTCGAGTCGGTATCCGACACCGACGAAGACGACGGCGCCGTCGCTCCACTGGCCGCACCGCCGCCGGCCAACGGGGCGGGTGCGGGCCCCACCGCGGCGCTCTAGCGACCTGGAAACAGGTGAGCGCGGCTTCGCGAAGCGGCGCTCTACAGCGGCACGAAGATTTTGGTCTCGAGCTTGGCCGGGTCGCGGACGACCACCGGGTTGCTCACGAACACTTCCCAGCGCCGCCCGGTGGCCCGCTGCTTTTGCGCTTCGAGCCATTGGTCGAGAATCTGATGGGTGGCCGGCAGCTGTTCGTACGGACCCATGTGGGTGATGGTCGCGGCCTTGCCGGCCGGCAGCTCGACTATGCGCAGACCGGGGCGTGCGGGCGCCGAGCCCTGCACCGGAACGCCGGCTTCGACGACGAAGCTCAGGGGGCCGCGCTGGATGTAGCGGACCACCGGTGGTCCGGCGATGTCGAGGCGCGAGCGCTTGGCCGCGTTGGTGGCGTCGGTAACGGCCTTGCGAATTGCCGCCCGGAGCTTTTGCGGCGGAGCGGTCACCTGCTTGACCAGGACTTTTTGGCGGGTCACCTCGACGATCGATACGCCGCCGGGGGCGTCGGCCCGGGCCGCCGGCGCGGCCGCGGTAGCGAGGGCCGCGCACAGGGCCAGTGCAACGGGCTTCACGCGCTGCCTCCCCGGGCGGCGGTCTTGGCCTGAGGCACGGCGCGCCCTCGCCAGCGCACGGGCGCGCGGCGGGCGTGATCGGCACCGGCCAGGGCCGAAACAGCCGCGAACACCAGCACGAAGATCGGGTAGAACAGCGCCGACCAGCGCGGGAACGAGCCCAGCCGGCGCTGGTGGCGGGCCACCTCGACAACCGCCAGGCCGTACATGGCCGCCCAGGCCGCCGCGAGAGTGCCGTGGCCGGCAGCCATCGAAAGCGCGCCCAAAAGCGGCGCTCCCAGCAGCCAGCCGATGATGGCGACCACCTCGAGCGTGGCCAGCGCGCCCGCCGACTTGATGCCTTCGCGAAAGTTCCGTCGCCAGCCGCGCACGAACGCGCCAAAGCCCTCGGGGTACATGCGCACGCGCATCACGTCCTGGCGGACCAGCAGGCTGTAGTGCCCGCCGCTGTCGGCGACCATGCGGGCAAAGGCCAGGTCTTCGGCGACCCGGTTGGAAACCGCGTCGTGGCCGCCCACGCGTTCGTAGGCGGCGCGCCGCCACAGCATGTACTGGCCGATGGAAAACCGCCGCTCGCCCGCCGCGCTTTGTTCGCCGCCGGCGCGGCAAGCAATGAGCAGCAGCAGCTGAAAGACGCCCTGCAGTCGCTCCCAGCCGGATCGCACGATGTGGGTCGGTATCACCGACAGAAGATCGGCGGTTTCGCGCTCGAGATGGCGCACGGCGCGCCCGAGCGAATCGGGAGCGTGCACGGTGTCGGCGTCGGTGAACAGCAGCAGCTCGCCCGTGGCCGCGGCCGCGCCGGCTCGACACGCCCAGGGCTTGCCCATCCAGCCTTCGGGCAGCGGCGGCGGCGTTACGACGGTGGCTCCTCGCTGTCGGGCCAGGTCGCCGGTGCCGTCGGTGGAGTGGTCGTCGACCACGATGATCTGGGCGGCCGGCGGCGAGAGCGCGGCGAGCGAGTCGAGCAGCGCAGGCAGGTTGTGGGCCTCGTTGCGCGCCGGCACGATGACCGACACCCGGGGAATTTCGCCGTGCCCGCCGTCACCGCGGTCGCGGCGGGCTTCCATCAGCCCGAGGCGAAGCTTCCAGAGCATGGCTCCGGTGACGGCGATGGCGAGGCTGACGAGTGAGAATGTAAGCACGGGGTCCTCAGCCGCCGCTGAGCAGGGCGACAGTCTCGGCGACGCCTGGGTAGCCCTGGTAGTAGAACGTCCACCAGGCGACCATCATGGTGCCGTGGCCGACCATGATGCCGACGTGGCTCCACATCTCCACCGGGTCGGACTTTTCGGTGACGTAGCGCCGCCAGTGAAACGCCTCGTCCACGAGGCTGTAGACGAACGACAGCACGGTCAGAACCATCGCGGGCACCGCGGCAACCTTGAACGAGAAGGCCAGGGTGAGCAGCACGCAGCTGCCGATGCCGCAGAAGATCGTGATGTGGTGGACCAGTTGCTCGCCGCCCTTGAGGGCCTGCGCGTAGATGGTCCGGTGCCCGATGGTGTCGAAGGCGATCGAGGCAGCAAAGATCGCGGCGCCGACGGGCACCAGCCACGCCTCGGGTGAGAATTCGACGCCGTGGTTGTGGCCGAACAGCAAGAACCCGCCGGTCGATCCCACCAGGCCCAGCATCAGGCCGACCCAGCTCACGTACACGGCCCAGTCGCGGCCATCGAACTCGCGAATGCGCCCGGCGTAGGTTGCGACTTCAGACTGGAAGGACATCGTTTGGAAACCTCGAAACGCGGCTGGGAATGGCGGCGGGCGCGCGATGCAACGCCCGGCCGGGAAGCTCGGCCAGCGCGGCCAGGCCGGCGCGGCCAACGAGAAGCAGTTTGTGCCACGTGGGCACGAAAGCGCGGCCGGCAAAAACGTCGCAGCCGCGTCGGCGCAGGCGCGACCCGATGCGCGAGTACACCAGGCGCGCGGCGCGCACCGCGAACGCGCATCGCCAGGGCAGGGCGCGCAGCCCCCGGTCGCCCGAGCGATAGAACCGGTCGGCGTCGTCGAGCAGCGTTTTCACGGCGCGGGCCAGGGCGGGTTTGGCCTGGTCCGACAGCGGCGAGCCCAGCTGCGCGCGCAGGTTCGGGGCCCCGCACTCGGCCAGCAGGTCGTCGGGCAAATACAGGCGGCCCATGCTCCAGTCCTCGAGCACGTCGCGGCAGATGTTGGTCAGCTGCATGCCGACGCCCATGTGCGCAGCCTGGCGCAGAGCCCGTTGGTCGCGCAGGCCCATGATGTGGCTCATCATGAGGCCCACGACCGACGCGACCCGGTAGCAGTACAGGTACAGGGTTTCGCGGTCGCCGTATCGGGTTCCCGCGACGTCCATGGCCATGCCTTCGACGAGCTCTTGCGGGTAGTCGCGCGGAATCCGGTAGGCGCGAACGATCTTCTGAAAGGCGCCCAGGACCGGGTCCGCGAGGTCGGCGTCGCCGTAGACCTCGTCGAGTTCGTCGCGCAGGCGCTGAAGGGCCGCCGGCTGCTGACGCACAGGCGCCAGGTCGACCGCGTCATCGGCGTGCCGGCACCAGGCGTACAGCACCGCCGCGCTGTCGCGACTGCCCGGCGGCAGCACCTTCGACGCCATGGCAAAGCTCTTCGAGTGGTGCTCGATCGACTGCCGGCACACGGCAAGGGCCGCCCGGTCGCGTTCGCCGAGCGCGGCGCTCGCGGGGACGGCCGCTGTTGCCGAGGCGGTCACTCGGCGTAGTCCTCCAGGATGAGGTTCGCGGTGGCCTTGGCCGAGTTCACCACGCCGGGCACGCCCGCGCCCGGGTGGGTGCCGGCGCCAACCAGGTACAGGCCGGGAATGCGTGGGTCTTTGTTGTGCGGGCGAAACCAGGCGCTCTGGGTGAGCCGCGGCGCGCACGAAAACGCCGACCCGTGATAGCTGTTGAGCGTGTCGCGAAAGTACTGCGGCGTGATCCAGTGCTTGACCGTCACGTGTTTGCGCAGGTCGGGCATCAGCGTTTCCAGAGACTCGAGGATCCGCTCGGCGTAGGGAGCGGCGGCCTCGGACCAGTCGATGTCCGGGGCGTTGCCCAGGTGCGGCACCGGCGACAACACGTAGAACGCGCCGTGGCCGTCGGGAGCCAGGCTCGGGTCGGTCTTGGTCGGCGCGTGCAGGTACAGGCTGAAGTCGTCGGGCAGGTGGTCGCCCTTGAAGATGTCGTCGAGCAGCCCCTTGTATCGAGGGCCAAACACCACCGTGTGGTGCTCGACGTGCTCGTTGTACGTGCGGTCGGCGCCGAAGTACAAGACGAACAGCGACATTGACCAGTCGTACTTTTCGACCTTGCGCTGGCGCGCCTCGGCTCCCGTTACGCCTTTGTACAGCGACGAGTAGGTGTGCTGAATATCGGCGTTGGTCACGACCAGGTCGAAAGGCTCGTTCTCGACGGCGTCGGTGGTGACCCGATGGACGTGGTGGCCATTGGGCTTGTCGACCGACACCGAGCGCACCGGCGTCGACAGGCGAATCTCGCCGCCCTGCTCTTCGAACAGCTTGACCAGGGCGCGAACCAGCGCGCCGGTACCACCGCGCGGAAAGAACACGCCCCACTTGCGCTCGAGGTAGTGGATGAGCGTGTAGATGGCGCTGGTGTCGTACGGGTTCCCCCCGACGAGAAGCGAGTGAAACGACAGCGCCTGGCGCACGTGGTCGTCTTTGACGTAGCGGGCCACCGCCTTGTAGACGCTGCGGTCGGCGCGAAGCTTCATGAGCTCGGGCGCGACCTTGATCATGTCCGAGAAGCGCAGGAACGGCGTGTGCGCCAGGTCGGTGTAGCCGGCGTCGAAGACGCGGCGCGAGTACTCGACGAATTTGAGGTAGCCGTCGGCGTCGTCCGGGTTGCGCTGGCGAATTTGCTCCAGCATTGCGTCGGAGTCGCCGACGTAGTCGAACTGGTCACCGTCGTCCCAGACCAACCGGTAAAACGGCGCGACCGGCAGGAGCTCGACGTAGTCGGCGATGTTTTTGCCGGCTTCGGAGAACAGCTCCTCGAGGCAGTGCGGCGCGGTGATGACCGTAGGGCCGCCGTCGAACGTGTAGCCCTCTTTTTCGAACACGTAGGCGCGCCCGCCGGGCTTGTCCAGGGCCTCGAAGAGGGTGGTTTGAAAGCCGGCGGTCTGCAGGCGAATGGCGACGGCAAGGCCGCCGAATCCGCTGCCAATGACGGCGGCGCGCCGGTGAGGGCCGGGGGCGCCGGTGGGAGTAGGGGCTTGGGCGAGGTTATCCATACGATTGTTCCAGGCGCTGTATCTCGTTGGCCAGCGGCATGACCCGCTCGGCGCCGACCTCTGCGCTTAGCGCGGTGAGCGCGCGCGAAAGCCCGGCGTGAATCTCGTAGCGCCCGGAGTTGCCGAGCAGGGCGCAGATGCGGTCGACCAGCGACGAGAAGTCGCCGCTGCTGCTCGCGAGGTAGGCCGCGTCGGCCTGAAGATCGGCGAAAGCGCGGTCGTCGACGTTCTCGGACAGAGCGAGCCATGCCCAGGGCCAGGTAGGCCGCAGCCCGCCGAGGTCTTCCAGGCCTTTGGAGCGTCGAGCTTCGCAGGCCAGGCCGCCGTGGTCGTCCAGCATTTGCAGCGCGCAGCCAAGCTCACGGCCGAAAGCGGCCAGCTTGTCGACGCGCGCGGCCGATCCGCCGGCGGCGATGGCGCCCAGACAGGCGGCCAGCTCCATCAGAGCGCCGGTCTTGAGCCGCGTCGTTGCCCGCACGACATTCGGAATGTCGCGGCGGGCAAGCTCGTGAACGCGAGCGGCGAGGTCGAGCGCCTGGCCCTCGTGGCATCGCATGAGCGTGCCGCTGGTTCGTTCGTAGAGCCGCAGGCGAACCGACTCGGGGACCTGCATCCGGCCGATGAGGGCGAACGGCCAAAAGTACATCCAGTTGCCCGTGTTCAGGGCCGTGGGAACGCCGTAGGTCCGGTGCAGGGCCGGCGCCCCGCGCCGCTCATCGGATTCGTCTTCGATGTCGTCGACGATGAGCGAGCCGGCGTGGAGAATCTCGACGAGCAGGGGCAGCTCGAGGGGGACCGGGTCCGATGCGCCGCCGAGTTGCCACGAAAGCTCGACGAGTCGCGCGCGAAACTCTTTGCCGGGGCGGCCCAAAAAGTCGCGGGCGGGAGCGCACAGCGCGCGGTCCCAAAGCGCCGCCGGGACGCTTTCGCACAGGTTCCCCAGCTCTTCGTCGAGCAGGTCGAGCAGCGGGGACTGATCCGGCAGCGCGGCAACGGCGGGGTGTTTCATGCGGCCTCCCTTCGACCGAGTACTGCGCGCAGGCTCATGCCCCGGGGCGGGCGCCCCAAGAAGATGCGGGCCCGATCGGCCCCCGTGAGTTGGAGCGCGTAAAAGCGCCGGATGGTCGCGTCCGGCAGGCGGTAGAAGCGTTCGAGAACGTTGACGCGCTGGTCGGGGGGAAACCAGCGGAACAACATCTTGTTGAGCCGTCGGGCGAATTTGCCCTGGCGCCGGACCTGCGTGGCCAGGGCGCCCACGCGGGCCCGCAGCTCGTCGTCGGGCGCGCTGGCGATGGTCTGCGCGAGAGCGACGGCGGTGGGAAACGAATAGCCGGTCCCCGGATGGAACCACCCGCCCTGGTAGCCGGCTTCGATGGGACCTTCTTGCCCGGGCGCCGTCACGTCGCCGCCTTCCCACGGCATGGGCAGCACGCCCGCTTCTTCGCGGACGAGCCGGCCGGCCGGCAAGCCCATGGCGCTCGCATAGTCACGGATTCGAGTTCGGAGCGCGGCGCGGTCTAGATGTGGCGACGTGGAAAAGTACGTGTCTTCGAGCAGCACGCGGCGGGGCGTGAACGGCAGCACGTACATAAATCGATAGCCGTCGATTTGCTCGACCGTGGCGTCCATCACGTACGGGGCCTCGAGGCCGTGGGGCGTTTCGGTTTCGAACTCCAGGCCGACGAACTTTTGATAGCCGGTGGCGCCCTCGGTCACCGACCCTTGCTCGGGACCGCGCGCGTCGATGGTGAACTCGGCTTCGACGCGGCTGCCGTCGGCCAGCTCCACGCGCTCGTTGTCCACGGCCGTGGCCAGCGTGCCCGTCATCAGCGTCGCGTTCGGCGCGCGCTCGATGGCAGCGCGGACGACATCGTGCAGGCGCTCGCTGGTGACCGCGGCGTAGGCCGCGTCCAGCGTGCGCGCGTGACGGGGAAATCGCACTTCGTACCGGTCCCAACGACAGGTCACCAGCGGTGCTACGAACTCCGCGGCCGAGGCGCCGACGTCGTCGGCGTGAAAGCACCACGTGTGGTTGCCGCCGAGCGCCTCGTCGCGCTCGATCAAAACGAGCGACGCGTCCGGGTGGCGATGAAGCAGTGCCAGAGCGGTCAATCCGTTCTGAAGGCCGCCGCCGACAAGGGCGTATTTGTACCGTGTCGGCACTCCGCGCCGTTTGTAGCCTTTTTCAGATGAGTGTCAAAGTGCTTGAAATAGCTAATTTTTTCTCGATACGCGTGGCGAAGCGCAAGGGCTGATACGGGCCCCGTGGGGCGCGGGTGGTTGCCGGCCCGTGCGCCGCGGCGCGTTGTCCCCGCGCGTGTGCCTCGCGTCGGCGACCCACACGTGGGTGGTCAGAGCACGCGCAACACATCGATTTGAAAATGTTTCTGTCGTCGCCAAGGCGCGCTACCATGCTCCACAAGGGGCCCGGGTGCGTGTCCGAGCTGGCGACGTCGGATCATAAGCCGCGCTTACTGCGCGTCGTGTCGAAGTGCTCGTCCGAGGACGAGTTCGTGGCGCTGTTCAGCCGTTTCTGTGACGGCGACAGCCTCTTTATCGTCACTCGTAAACCAAAACCGGCCGGCACGCGCCAGCCGGTGTGTCTCACGCTCGCCGACGGCACGCCCATGATCGCCGGCACCGGCCAGGTGCTCGACGCGTTCGATCAGCCGGCCGGCCCGTTTAAGCGGCCCGGCATGCGCATCGCCTTCCCGGACCTGGACGCTCGCGGGCGCGAGATGCTCGACCGGCTCGGTGGGCGCGGCTCCAAGCCGCCGCCGCTACCGCCGGTCGCGCCTGCGCGCGGCACCCAGGCCGACGCGCCAGACGAGGACGACGACGAGGACGAGCCGACCAACGTCGCCGACCCCCTGGCTCCCCTGGCGGCGCCCGCCGTTGAGCCGAGCGCCGAGCGGGCGCAGCACGCCGCCGTCGTCATTCCCGCGAACCCGCTGTCGGACCTAACCGACGAGTCGCTGCAGGGCTTTGTCGAGTGCCAGATCTACGAGGAGACCGCCGTGGCCCAGATGATGGGCGGTGGCGAGTCGGCCAGCATGTCCCAGGTCGAGGCCGCGGACACGTCGATACCGGGCGGGCTGCCGGCCTGGTGGCCATCGGCGCAGAGCGCCCCGGAACCGGTGCCGGCCAATCCGCTGGCCGGGCTGGCCGACGATGAAATCGAGGGGGCGCCGCGGCCGGCCACCGGCGCCGAGGATTCTGCCCGGGCCGCCGGAGCCACGCCGCTGTCGGCCCGCGGCGATGCTGTGTTGCCGCTGCCCGAGCCGCCGGCGGCGAGCGCCGCTGCCGCTGGCTCTGACCGAGACGAGGCGGTGAGCGCGGGCGCGGCCGAGTCAGCGCGTTCGAACGGCGTCCCGGCGACGACCCCTTCCGGGGCGACGTCCGCCGTTGCCGTGGTGCCTCCGCCGCGGCTGCCGAGTTCCGACGCCGCCGCAGAGGGCAAGCGGGCGGGCTCGCAAAGCGGGGTGCACGCTCGTCCGGTGCCACCCGTCCCGGCGCCCGCCCCCCTGAGCGGCAAGATGACCCGGGTGGAGGCGTCGCCCAACCGGGCTCCGTCCACGGCCCCGGCGCCCGGCCTTCCGCCGCTGCGCCCGGAGAGCGAAGACGACGACTCGGCGCGGATTCACAACGTGCCACCGGAGCCGGACGCGGCGGCCGACGACGCGCCGTGGTTTGCCGTCGACTCGGATGCCGCTGCGGCCGGACCGGCCGAGGCTGCCAACCCGGTGCTGCTGGCGCCCGACGGCACGTCGGATTCTCTGCGCGCCTTGCTCGGCGACGACACGCCGGTGTGGAAGCGACCGGTGGTGCTGGTCGCGGTTGCCCTGTTGCTCGGCCTCGGGCTCGGCTTCGCCATGTTCGGCGGCGGGACCGATGAGGTCGCCGAGGTGGCGGCCGACGAGGCCGGAGAACCGGCGGTGGTGGCGGCTGCCGCCACCGCAGGCGCGGCCAAAACGGCGGTGGCCGACGTAACGCCGGGCGACGACGTCGAGGGGCTCGCGCCGCCAGCAGACGATGCAGAAGATGGCAGTGGCGACATCCCGGCGGCGGGGTCACAGGCCGGCGACGCCGAGGCCGCGGAGCCGGAGACGGAGCCCGCCGCTGCCGACGAGGTCGACTCCGAGTTCGAAGACGAGCTCGACGCGGCCGAAGACGAGGCGGCCCTGGCCGCCGAGCTCGCGGCGACCGGCGTCCCCGAGGCGGGCGGCGGCGATTGTTCCGTCGAGGTTCGCAGCCGCCCGGCCGGCGCCCCCATCTACGTCGGTGGCAAATCCACAGCCCAGCGCACCCCGGCCACGGTTTCGGTGCCGTGCGGTGCCGTCGAGGTGTCCCTGCGCCACCCGCGATACAAGCTGGCGTCGCGAGAGGTAACCGCGGGGCCCGGTGGCGCCGCCGTCGAGGTTTCGCTGTCGCGCCCGGTCCACAAGCTCACGGTCCTGTCCAAGCCCGCCGGGGCGACGGTGAAAGTGAACGGCCGCAAGGTCGGCACGACCCCGGCCACGGTGTCGGTGCCGGGATTCGAAAAAGCCCGCGTCGAGGTCGCCAAGTTCGGTTTCAAGGCGACCAAGAAGCGGGTCTACGTGCGCCGCAAAAAGCAGCGCGTCAATTTGCGGATGAAGCCGTTGGCGCGCGGCTTGTTCAAGCGCCGCAACTAACGGCTGCCGGGCCCTAGAGCGGGCCGGCGATGCCGACGGTAAACACGAACACGTCGAGGTCTTCGTCGAGGGGCAAGATGACGCCCGCGTACGGCTGGACGTGAGAGCCGCCAAAGCGGACCACCGTCGAAAACGTCGTGTCCCAGTTGTCCTCGCCTTCGGTGAACACCACGTTGGCGAGCTCGAAGGCCAGCGTGGCGCCGGACAGGGTGATGCCGAGGCCGCCGTTGAAGTGCAGCAGCGGATCGGGGTTGTCGCCGTCTGCGACGATGGCGATGTCCACGCCGAAGTCACCCTGGAGGAACACCCGGCGTCCGGTGTAGAGGTAGTTCAACGACAGGCGCGCCCAGGTGCTGTCGGGAACGATCATCGCCGTGTCGGTGACGCGCGTAAACGAGCCGAGCAAGTTCGAGAAAAACGCGTCGCCGTCGTCGCTGGCCGTCGGCAAGAGCAAGCCGCCGCGAACCACGAGCTTGGCTCGTCGCCCGGCCGAAACCCGGTAGTGAATCCCGAGATCGAGGTTGGACAGGCCGAGCTCGTCGTCGAGTTCAGTAAATCCCTGGGAGATGGCGATCGCGGAGTAGATCGACAGCCGGGGGGCCACGTCGAACTGGCCGTGCAGATCGAAGCGAACGAAGCCGTCGACGCCTTCGGCATCGATGACGCCGAAAGACAGCTGGGCGCCAACGGTGCTGTGGCGGCCGACGCGGTCGAGGGTCGCAAAGGGGGTGTCGGCGTCGGCTGACGCGGGGGCACTCGCGGCGAGAGCGGCCATCAGAGCGACGGCAGGGGCGACGAGGGACGAGATTGATTTACGGGTCACGGTTCTCTCTTCGTAGGGCGAAAGAAGGAGCTGACGCGCCGATCGTCTCACAGTTCGCAAGCTCCCTCTTGGCGTCGCGGTGCGCGACGTGACCGGGACGTCACCTGAGTCGGCAACGCGACTACGTTCGGCTACATACGCGCGAGCGAAGGTTGTCGCGCGCGCCGCGCATCGCCTGCCGGAGTCGTGGCGCCGCGACCTTGGTGCTGCGCGAGTTACTCGGCGGCGTCTCGCGCCGTGACCGCGATCTGCATTTTGGATTTACGGATCACGGCCCCGTCGTCAGTGCCTGCGCTGTCGGGGGCGGCGCCGGCCTCGCCCCCGGGCGTCGCGTTGTCGTTGTCGTTGGCGCTGGCATCGTCGCCGCGATCACCGTCGGTGTTGGCGTCGCCGTCGTTTGGCGGCTCGTTCGGCGGCTCGGGTGACGGGGCGGGGACGTCGCTGGCATCCGTCACCTTGGCGGCCGCCGCGCGACCGGCGTCGGGCTTGCGAGGCACGATCTTGGCGGTCGTGGCGATGGTCACGTGTCCCGTGGGCATGACGCGATCGAACCGCACCGTCCCGCGTCCGCCACCCTGGGCGACCAGCGCCTCGACCACGCCGCCGCCGGGGGCGGGAACGTTGTTCGCTTTGCGCGTGATCTTGATGTTGTAGTCAATCTCCATGTCTTCGACGTGGGTCATGCCGTACTGGGTCGTTTGCTTGGTTTCGATGCCCTGCCAGGTGCGTACCTCGCGGTAGCCCCACTGCGCCTGCTCGCCGAGAGCGCCTTCGTGGCTGATTCCCCGCAGGGTTTCGATAGCGTCGAGCAGGCTGGCCATGGCCCGCCGGCCGCTGGGCGTTCCCTGCTCAATGGTGGTGGAGAGCCAGCGGCCGCGCTTGTCGTTGTCGATGAGAGCCCGGGCGCCGATCAGCTCTTTCGAGCGGGCGCGGGCGCTCGCAACCACCGCCGCTTCGACACCGTCGGTTTCGTTGGCGGTCGCCTCGATGATCTCGAGGGTCCATCGCACGGACTCGTGGGGCAGGGACTTGACGATGCGCGCCCGCACCGCCAGCGCCAGCTGGGCGTGGCGCTGGATGTCGTCGCCGACGCCGTCGGCCAGGTCCATCGTCACGTCGAACTCGGTGGCGCCAAAGGTCGGATACTCGAACTTGCGAAACGTGCGGGGCAGACCGCCTCCGACCACGACGACCCGCTCGGCCTCGCCCACCCGCGGCGCTGCCGCCGGTATGCCGGGCACGGGTTCCGTCTCGGTGTCGGCGATCGTTGGCGCGACCGGTGGCGTGCCGGCGCTGTCGGCGCCCGGGGCCTCGCCCGAGCACGTGCAGCCTCCGCCAAGCGCCCCGGCCAAGGCCAGGGCGAATAGTGATTTCAGCAACATGGCGGGACTATACGCCACGAAAAATGCACCGGCTTCAAACTTCACCGTTGCCAGGTTTGAAATTGAATAGTACTTTCAATTTCAGAGCCATGGTTGTCTGCGTCTGTCGAGTGGTAACCGATTCCGCAATCCGCAAAGCCGTTGCGGACGGGGCGACCACGGCCGACGAAGTGGTTGCCGCCACGGGCGCAACCACCGGCTGCGGCGCCTGCGCCTGCGCGGTCGAGGAGCTCGTCGAAGAGGCGTGTTCCGGCGGCGAGGCCCCCGAGTGTGCCGATTGTCCGAGGAGGAGGGACGAGCTATGGTCGCCGTACCTCGACCCCGGACGAGCTGCATGAGACTCAACAAATCGCCCCTCCTGTCGGCCTCTTTCCTGGCGCTGGCACTCGCATTCGGCGGCGCGGCCTGTGGCGGCGACAAAAAAGCCGATTCCTCCGAAGAGCCCCAGGCCCCGGTTGCCTGCTCGACGGACGACGACTGCACCGGCGGCCTCACGTGCCTCGGCGGCGAGTGCACCGATACCTCGGCCAAAGCGCTCTACGACAAGGACTCGACCAACGCGGTGACGCCGGACAAGGTGCAGCGCGAGGTCCAGCAGCGCTCGCAGCAGCACGTCGACCGAGCCAACGACGCGCTCAACGCGGAGTAGGCTCGTGCGCATCAGTGGCGCCGTCTGGGCGTACGCGGTCAGCGCCGCCGTGTTGTTCGCCGTCGCGGTCCCGGTAACCTGGGAGCGCGGGCGCGACAGCTTTCCGCAGTCGCCGTACCCGATGTTTTCGCGCAAACGCGAGCCCGTCATCACGTTGCACTACGTCGTTGGGCTCGGCGGCGATCAGCGCGCGTCGATGCCCCCGGAGTTCATCGCCAACGAGGAACCGATCCTCGCCAAGGTCACGGTCCGCCGGGCCGTGCGTGCGGGGCGCAAGCGAACCCGCGCCCTGTGCGCCGCCGTGGCCGCGCGGGTCGCCCAGCGCGACGACTACGCCTGGGTCGAGCACGTGGCCGTCATGACCGGGCGCTTCGACGCAATCGCGTATCTCGGCGGCGAGCAGATGCCGCTCAGCGAGCGCCGCCGCGCCCGCTGCAGGGTGGTTCGGGGGCAGCGAACGTGATCGGCGCGCTGAGCGCCCGCATCGACGGCTACTGGCGAAGCCCGATGCCCGCCGAGCGCCTGGCGGCGCTGCGCGTTGTCGTGGGCTCGTTCGCCGCGATCTACCTGGTGGCCCGGGCGCCGCACTTGATCGGCTACGGCAGTTTCGACCCGCACATGTTCGATCCGGTCGGCGTGGTGTCGCTGCTCGAAACGCCGCTGCCTGCCTGGGCGGTCTGGGCCCAGGTGCTGGTGACGGCCGCCCTGGCGATCGCCTTTGCGGTCGGCTGGCGCTTTCGCGTGACCGGGCCGCTGTTTGCGGCGCTGTGCTTGTGGACGCTCACCTACCGCCATTCGTTCGGCATGGTGTTTCACACGGACAACTTGATGGTCGTGCAGGTCGCGATCCTTGGGCTGGCGCCGGCGGCCGACGCCTGGTCCCTCGACGCACGAGGTAGGGCACTGCCCGACCCGGACGGTCGCTACGGCTGGCCGGTCCGGCTCATGTGCTGGGTGGTTGTCATCGCCTACCTGCTCGCCGGCGTGGCCAAGCTTCGCAACGGCGGCATGGACTGGGTTTCCGGCGAGGTGCTCGCCAACCACGTGGCCATCGACAACGCCCGCAAGATGGTGCTCGGGTCCATGCATTCCCCGCTGGCGCCCCTGGTCATCGACCAGCGGTGGCTGTTTGGGGTTCTCGCCATCTTGACCATGGCGGTGGAGCTGGGCGCGCCCCTGGCGCTGCTCGGCCCGCGCATCGCGCTGGTGTGGGTCGTCGGTGCCATCGGGTTTCACCTCGGCGTACTCGCGCTGATGGTGATCGCGTTTCCGTACCCGATGACGGGCGTGGGCCTGGCTTGCTTCGTGCCGCTCGAACGCTGGGCTCGGTCGGCGCACCGCCGATGGCAATCGCGCCGCTCGGCGCGCGCGGCGACCTGAAGGGCAACCGACCGTCGGGAGAAACGGAAGGGCAAAGCCCAACCGTGAACTCCAGACGGGCTGAGCCTGCGGCTCAGTGCGAGCTAGACGCTCGGGCCGGCGGCTCGCCCCACGCCTTCAGCTTGCGCCAGAGGGTGTTGGTGCCGATGCCGAGGGCGCGAGCGGTGTGGGTTCGATTGCCGTTGAAATGCTCGAGCACCTTGAGAATGTACTGGCGCTCGATCTCGGCCAGGGGCTGCACTTCGCCGTTTGCCTGCTCGAGGGGGTCGGCGGTTCTCGTCGTCGATACCTCGTTCATGGGAACGGGATCGCCGCGAAGCCCCGACAGGCGGCGCTGGAGCTGCTGCAGCTCGGCCACACGGCGTTGAATCTCGGCTTCGAGGACGTCTACTTCTGACAATACGCGGACGGCTTTCATCATGGGGGGACTCTCCCGGGCAGGGGTAGACTAAGGACAGCGAACGCTCATGCGGTCGCTAGGTAGTGGCGTGCTCGCTTTGCGGGGTGTATCCATCGGCGCTAACGCACGCGCGCACGGCGCGGCGCGCGCGAAACGCGCGTTGCTTGGCGGCGTTGGTCGACACGCCCAGCAGGGTGCCGAGTTCTTTTTCCGAGGTTCCGTTGAGAAACCTCTCCGTGAACGCCAGCCGATCTTTGTCGCGCAGCTGGTCGAGGCAGGTCGTCATGGACGCCGCGAGTTCGCTGGCCTCGACGGCGGCGTCGGCGGCCAGGTCGTTGCTGGGCAGCTCCGCGAGGGCGCCGTCGGCGGGCGCATCGTCGCGGGCAGCGGCCCGCTGGACTCGCTGGTGCGGCTTGCGAAGGTGGGACAGCGCCGTGGTGTACGCGATGCGGTAGAGCCACGAGTTGAAGCGGGCCCGACCTTCGTACTGGTCGCGGGCTCGGTAGGCGCGCAGCAGCGCGTCCTGGGCCACGTCCTCCGCCTCCGCGGGGGACTTCAAGACCCGCAACGCGACGCTATACGCGAGTTTCCATTCGTCTTCGCCGAATTGAACCTGGTGGGACATGGGTGCTGCTCCTGAGGGCCGTCGCGCAGGACGGTTCGTTCCAGCTACGCCGGCCTTCCAGGTTGGTTTCGTCAACGAGGCCGAAAAAGATGTCACCGAGGGCGCATTCCACGACGGAACACTCGCTCGAATCGTCCAACCCGCGAGAATTACGTGGCCGGTGGGCTTCGGGGCCACCCGGCTTTTTTTCGCAAAAAAAAGCGCCCGGCACCGAGGGAGGAGGTGCCGGGCGCCGGGCAAAGACGCGACGCAGGAGGAGGGATGCGTCGGGGGGGCTGTGTCGCGTCGAGGGTGGCTAGTCGGTGATGAAAATATCGTGGCGGTATTCGATGCCGCCGCGCATGACCGTCATGGACAGTAGCTTGTCCGCCTGCCCGTTCTGACAGGTCTTTGGTTCGCCGGGTTGCCCGACTTTTTCTATTTTCGTGACCACGTCGTCGGGTCCGAGGCCGAAAGCTGCAACGAGGGACGGGTTGAGTAGCTGCCAGGGATCGCGCTCGATCGAACGCACGAGCGCTCGGTTCACCCGCGCGACCGTCGGCACGCAGGATCGAACGGGGGCCGGAGAACCGGGCTCTTCCAGGTCGCGATCGCCGTCGCTGACGAGATCACTTGGAGCCTCTTCGACGTCGCCGCGTTCGACGACCACGACCTGGGGAGCCGGGCGATGGGTCACGACGAGGGTGCAGAGGAACGCAAACGCAGCCAGTCGGAGGAGAGTCTCGCCAGTCACCATCACGCCCCGGCACTAGTGCAAGGGCATTGCCAACCCCGGCTCACCGCGATTGCCGAGGCTTAGCCGGCGACAGTCGCGACCGCGCTTGTCGGTCTGGCACGAGCCGTCGGCACGGGGGGACAATTTGGCAACTCCTTTGACTTGCGCGGCGTGGATCGTCACCGGGGCTGCCCGACGTTGGCGGCTCGTGCCCGGCGTGCGTAAGGGCTGTCTCTGGTTTCGCGGCGGCTCTCGCGAAGTTCGTGGAATTTCCCTAGTCCGTGGCCGACGAGGCAACCGGCCGGGCCGTGATCACCATCGGTAGATCCTGGCCGTCGCGCACAGCGACGATTTCGACGGCGCTGCCCGCTTCGAGGTTGCGCGGCGCGAGCCAGTCTTTCGCGAGGCCCGCGGGCCAGACGTCGGGCGACACCGGCACCGCCACGCCTTCGACGACGACGCTGGCCACGCGATCGCCCGTGCGAAGCCCCGCGCTCTCGGCCGGGCCGCCATCGTCGACCTCGGCCGCCCACAGGTACTCGGCGGCGGCGTCGATGCCGTCCGGGGCCGGACCGGGTTCCTCGAGTTTCGTCCCGTCGGGGCCGGGCCGGTTGGCCCAGGTGGCCGCGGCAAAGCGCACGCCCAGGGTGCCGCGTTTGTCTTCCGGCACCGCGCGCGGCTGGGCTCCGCGGAGCTCGCCGAGGTCGCGCACCTCTCCCTGGGCCAGCTCGAACTCGGCCCGAGCGATGACTTGAAAGCCCGCGGCTTCGCCGTCGAGCACGACGGCCTGGCCTTTGCCGGCCGCGAGCTTGTTCACGCGAAAGTAGCCGTTCGCGTCGGTCTTGGGGCCGTCGCTGCCGCCGAGCACGCTCTTGGCCAGTTCGGTGTAGTCGCTGGGACCGTTGGTAAACGCCAGGACCGCGAGGCCCGGCATCGGTTCGCCGGTGGCTGCATTGACGACGGTCCCTTCCACCGACGACCACGGCACGATGGCGAGGTCGAGCCGGGCATCGTCGGGGCTGGTGACTTCGACTTCGCCGGTAACGCTGCCCTCGGTGGCGGTAATGGCCACGCTGTACGACCCGGACTCGAGTCGCTCGAGGCGGTAGCGGCCCTCCGGGTCGAACACGGTCGCGCGCTTGCGGGTCGGGCCCCGGGCGGTGAGGGCGTAGTTTTCGACCGGTTTGCCCTTGTAGGTAACGACTCCCTCGAGGGCCGCGAGCGACTGCAGGCGAATGGTGGCGCTCGCGCCGGTTTGCACGTCCTTCGCTTCGCCTCGGGCGCCGCCTCGGGCGCTCTCGGCTTCCAGGCGATAGCTGCCGTCGCGCAGGCCGGTGATTTCGAAGCGGCCCTCGTCATCCGTGAGCACGGGCTTCTCGGGCCGCCGGCTGGCAAACCGGCGCGCGCCTGGTTCGGCAAGCCTGGCGCCGCCGTATTGGGCCCGCACCCAGGCATCGACCGCCGGACCACCGCCCGCGGCGACCACGCGGCCGCGGATCGAACCGGTCCGGCCTTCGACTACCAGGCGAAGGCCGCTCTTTCCGGTGGGCGGTACGTCGATGGTCAACGGCACGTCGGCCCCGCCCGACTCGCCGTCGCCACCCTGGGCCGCGGCTGCGCCCGCCCACTGCAGTGGCCCCAGCTGGTCGCGCACCGAAACGCGCACGGAGCCGGGCTCGACACCGAGCACTGAGAACTGTCCGGCCTCGTCGGTGGGGGCGCCCATCATCGACATGGCGCTGAAGACCGACATGCGATCGCTGTTCGTTTCCGGAATCGCGACCACCTGCACGTCGGCGACCGCGGCGCCGGCTTCGTCGACCACGGTGCCGGACAAGGTCGGTCGGTCGCGCAGCTGGATAACCACTCCGTCGACGTCGTCGCTGCCGATCGTTGCTTCGGCCTCGCCGGCGCTGCCGTCGTCGCCCACGGCGCTCACCTCGATCGCTCCCGGTGGGACGCCGACGAGCTCGAAGGTGCCGTCGTCGTCGGTGCGGGCGCTGGCCAACGCCCGGCCGGCGACCAGGGGCACGGTCAGCAGACTGACGCTGTTGGGGTCGATCTTGATCGAGACGGACGCGGGGCGCGGCGGCACGACGCGGCCCCGCACGGTGGCGCCGGCGGCCAGCTCGACGACCACGTCGTCGACGTCGGCGTCGACGATCTCGACGGTCTCGGCCATGAGGTTGGGCACCATGCGCTGCTCACCGGCGCCGAGCGAGTAGCTTCCGGGCGGCACGCCCAGGATTTCGAAGTAGCCGTCGTCGGCCGTGGGGCGCACTGAAAGCAGCAGGGCGCCCGGGCTGATGTTGTAGGCACCGATGATGGCGCCGGCGACCGGCTGATCGGGTCGCCCCGCGGCCACGGCAAAGCCCGCAATCGTGAACGCCTCGTCGACTCGTACGGTTACGTCGGTGCGTTGCTCGCCGATTCCGAGCTCGATCGACGTGGGCTGGCGCGTCGAATAACCGCGCGCGGTCGCGCGCAGTTCGACCGTCCCCGAGGGCAGCCCTCGCATGGTGAAGCGCCCGTCGCTATCGCTGGTGACGCTGTCGAGGCCAAACCCCGACAGCTGGACGGACGCGGGCACGTTTTGCTGGCCGCCGAACGCCACCACCATGGCGCCGGCCACGGGCTCACCCGACGCTCGGCCAACGACTTGCCCGAAGACCACGCCCCCCGGAGTGAGGGCGAAGTCTTCGACGTTGGGAGCGTCTCGAATTGCCGTGGTGCGGAACGCGGGCCGGTAGTCGGGGTGGTCGGCAACGACTCCATAGGTACCGTTGCCCAACGTGATCGAATAGCGCCCCTCGCCATCGGCAAGGGTGGCGAGGCCCGACCATGCCAGGTTGAACCAGTCGCCCTTCGACAGGGGAAAGGCGCGCACGACGGCGTTGGCCACCGGACCGCCGCCGATGTCGGACACCACGCCAGACAGCTCGTGACCGCCGGTTCGCAGGCGCAGCTCGATATCGCTGGCGCCGACGACGGGGCGCACGCCGATGCCGGTGCGTTTGCGCGGGACGAAGGTCTTTGCGCTGGCGGCGGCGGTGTAGATCCCGGGCGGCACACCGTCGATGGTGAATCGCCCGTCGTCGTCGGTGAGCGCGCGCAGAAGTGAGACGCTCTGGCCCGGTCGCGCGCCGCTGCCGAAATCGAAGCTGTGCTCGGTGAGCGACACGAGGGCGCCGGGAATGGGGCGTTCCGACTCGGCGTCGATGACCCGGCCAGACACCGATACCGGCTCAGGCGCCGACGGCAGCGCCTCGCGCGCGGCCCGGCGTTCGGCGAGGATGTCGTTGCGACTGTCGTTGGAGGGCTCGGCCTGGGGCGCCGGGGCCTCGGTTCCGCGCGGCCAGAACCACCAGGCCGCCGCTGCCAGCGCCAGGGTTGCGAGGCCCACCTTCGTCCGCCTGCCCATGTCGTGGCTTCGTACGACCGATACGACGGGCGCGCAAGATTCGGGGGACGCGACCGGGCGTTCGGGCGTAGGCGGTCGCCGGTGCGACGAGGATCAGTGCCCGCCCGGGCATCGCGCGAGCAAGACGAGCTGCCGAAACGAAAAGGAGGAGGCGCCGGGTGTCATCTCTGACCGCCCTCTTATCCCGGCGCCTCCTAGGTCTTGCTCGCCGCCCCGTAAGTGCACTGGTCGTGCCACGACGCCCGACGCCTGGATTCGACACGTTAGCCAGGGGCGTTCGGCAAGGCGCGGTCTCGCTGCCGGGGCGACCAGGGGGCTTGGGGCCACACGCGGGGTCTGCTCACTCCGCTGCGGGCCCGGCGCCGGCGCCGGTTACAGGTCGACGCCGTGCTTGCGGCACTGGCGCTGGACGCGACGCTTCCAGCGGCCGACCTTGCGAAAGTTCGCGCGCGCGTTGCCGAGGTCGCGCATGCCGCAATACGACATGGTCACGATGGCGTAGGCCATGGGCGTGGGGCGCTTGTAGATCGTGCGCTGCGCGGCGAGTCGAGCCCCGGAGAAATCGCCCGACCGGTACGACGCGAGCGCGTCGGCGAGGGCTTTGGCGACCTCGGGTGGGGCGTCGGGGGGCCCGTCGTCGTCGGCCGCGTCGGCCGCCCGCTGTTTGCCGGGGCGCCGCGGCGCCCGCGCGGTCGCGTCGTCGCCAGCTTCGTCACGCTCGACGCGCGGTTCTTTGCGCTGGGGCGTCGGGCGGCCGTCGTCGCCTTTCGCTTGCGCGGAGGCCGCTCCGCCAGCCGGCTGGTCGCCTTCGTTCTGTCGCGCTGCCGGGGCCGAGGCCGCGGTGTCCGGCTCGCCGAGGTCTGGCGCTGCCACGAGGGGCACAACCTGTTCGTCGGGCTGCGGTCGGGTCGAAGGCGGTGGCGACTCGCGATCGGGGGCGCCGCTCGCCGTGGGCTCGGCGGTGGACGGCGCGTCGCTCGGGGCGGCAGCGGCCCGGGCGGCCGGCGGCGCTGCCGGGGGCGACTGCGGGCCCCGCTGACGCGTCGCGGCCGGTCTGGTGACCTTTTCGCCCTTGCTGCTCAAGCTCGCAGCGACGGCGATGACACCGATCCCCACGATCGCGACGGCGGCGAGCATCCAGCGCAGAGTCCTTGGCGGCGCCTCGTCCGAGCGCGCGGCCGCTAGCGTTTCTGCGGGGGGCGGCGCGCCGACGGGGCCGGGAATCGGGGTGGGCGTTCCGCGCCCGGTCGACGCCACCGTCGCCTCGAGACCGATCTCGAGGTTGGGATCCACCGCCATGCGCTTGCTCGCCACGGACGCCGGCGCGGGCAGCGCGTCTTTGTCGTGGGAGCCGGACGCGATGGTCGGCGCCGTTGCCTGGCCGGGGGCGTCGGGGACCGGGCCGCTGCCGGTCGCGTACTGGGTGTCCGCGGTCGCGACCTTTTCGTCGGGCGCCACGGGCGGCGTCCCGCCCAGGGTGGCGACCGCGGCCGGGATCTTCGACGAGCCGCGAAAGGTTCCGAGCGGTCGACCCGTGAGCGCCTCGATGAAGCCAGGTACGTCGTTAAAGCGCTCTTCGGGCTTCTTGCTGAGCGCCTTTTCGATCGCCGCGATGGCGGGGGCGGGCACGCCCGGCGCGCGGGCAGCCAGCGGCGGAGCCGGCTGATACACGACCTTGAACAGGACTTCGGGCACGTTGGTGCCGAAGAAAGCCGGTGCCCCCGCGACCATCTCGTAGACCATGGCGGCCAGGGCAAACAGGTCGGTGCGCTGATCGATCTGGCTGTGGGCGCCGGTCGCCTGCTCGGGCGACATGTACTGCGGCGTGCCCAGCAGCGTCTGCTCTTGCGTCTTGATGGTCTGCGAGCCCCGGATCTTCGAAATGCCGAAGTCGAGCACCTTGGCGACCGTGATGAGGTCGCCGCCGACATCGGTGGGGCACAAAAAGACGTTCTGTGGTTTCAGGTCGCGGTGAACGACGCCCTGGTCGTGGGCGGCCGCGAGGGCCGAGCCAATCTGCCGAGTGACGTGGACCGTTTCGTCCCACGGCAGGACGCCGCGCGCGATGCGCTGGTCCAGGCCTTCGCCGGTGAGCAGTTCGAGCACCAGGTAGGGCGAGCCGTCGGACAGGGTGTTGAAGTCATTGACGGCGACAATGTTCGGGTGGCCAAGGCGCGACGCAATCTCGGCTTCGCGACGGAACCGGGCCAGCTGCTCGTCGTCCTGCGAGATGTCGGCGTTGAGGACCTTGATGGCGACCTTCTTGCCGGGCAGGCGCTGGTGGTCGGCCTCCCAGACGGCGCCCATGCCGCCCTTGCCGATCAGGCGGACTACCTTGTAGGTGTCGGCGACGATCGAGCCGACGGTCATCGCGGGGGCGCTGTCGCTCTGAATAGACACGCGTCCGGGTTAGTATAAAGGAAGTATGGGCAGAGCGACCGCAGGTGTCGGGGGATGCGTAGTTGGGGCCTACGTCGCGCTGGCGCTCGTCGCCGGGGCCGCGTCGGCACAGGACCTGGCGCCTCAACCGGTGGATATCACGCCGGTTCGAGACAAGGTTGTGGTGCTACGCACGGACGCCGGCCACTTCGTCGTGATCGAGGCCTTCGACACCGGGAGCGAGCACTTCTACTTCGGCGATGAAAAGCGGCTCTATCGACAGCGCGCCTACAGCGGCAGCGCCAACGGCAAAACCCGGTTCTCGCGTTCTTACTGGTCGCCGCGGGTAAAGCGGCGCGGCGGCGAGATCGAGTTCCGCGACGGCCAGTGGACGTTGCAGTGCGGCGACTGCACGACGGCGATGGTTGAGGTGGCGGGCAAAGAGGCCTCGGCCATTCTCGACAAGGGCAAGTTCTTCACGCCGCTGTGGACTCGCATTGCCCACTTTCTCGCCCGCGACGACGACGGCAACTACTACTACGTCGACAAGGATCGTCCCGACGGCAGCGCCGGGCACCGGCTTTACGTTGGACCCAAAGGCGCGCTGCGCCCCTACAAGCTCAAGAACGTGGTCGAAGACTCCGAGGGCGCCCTCTACGTCAGCGGCAAAGGCAAGCTCAAGACCACGCCGGTGCGCGGCCAGGCGCCCAAGAGCAAATGGATCACGGGCAAGGGCCGGCGGCAACGCACGGTCGAACTCACCACCGTGCCGGTCGTCGCCAACGTGTACCTCGTGTACGCCCAGCTCGGCGTCTACGAGGGCAAGCTGCTCGGCACCCCCTGCGACTTCTACTAAGGTCCGTTGCCCCGGGCCAGCGCACAAGGTTCGTGCGGACGCGGTTCGAGCTTGCGAAGGAACGGCGGCCGGCGATTCAGGGCAGGCCGTCGACGCCACGTTCCATGTGGGGCTCGCACATCAGGCCGAGGGTGCGAAATCGCAGGGCGCGCACGGCAAACACGACGAAAGCGGTCGCCACGGCGCTGGCGATGGGGATGTGAATGACCGACGTGACGAGTCCCATCAGCACCCCGGCGATGAGCTCGGCGAGATACAGCGCGTAGAACAATCCGGCGCCGACCGCGTAGTCCCACTTCAGCTGGCGAAGCGAGTCGAACCAGTGCAGCGGGTTGTAGATGGCCGATACGGAACGGCCGAGGGCCGCGATGGCGAGCAGCAGCGGCATCATCAGAAAGCCGCCCAGCCAAAGCAGTGCTGGCAGCGCGAAATCGTCGAAGAGCTGCCAGGGGGCCGCACCCGCCAGCGCCATCTCGAACGCCTGCACGCCGATGAGCAAGGTTGGAACGGCCGCCGGAAGTACGGCCGCCACGTACCAAAGCGCCGGGCCGAAGATGGCCTCGCCCGCCGTGCTGACGTCGGGTGGCTCCAGGTCGTCGCGGCCGTAGGCACTGGTCTCGATGATGCGAAAGAACAAGGCCGCCTCGAGGCCAAACGCAAACAGGGCAACGAGCAGGCCCAAAAACGGTGTGAAGCTCGCGACCAGGCCGAGCAGGACGGTTGCTACGGCCAGGCCGGCCATCGACAGCAACACGCTGGTCCGGGTGACGTAGGCGAAAATGTCGTCGAGGCGACGCCACAGCGGCGTGGCCACGCCGACGGCGGCCGCGCGCTGGACCTCGGTTCCGGTGAAGGGCTCCAGCAGTGCGCCGCAGGCGTTGCACTGCGCGACGAGAATGCGGCGTTCGCCGGGCACGACCGTCGCGCACTCGTCGCACAGCACCGCGCCGCACGGTCGACACCGAAATTGCGCCCGCGCGTTGGCGTGATTCGTACACGAAACCACTTGGTCCCCTACGGCCCGGCGCGAACCGCGGCCAGCCACCCACAAACCTATCTCGTCATCGCGCCGCGTCCAGCGCCTTGCCTGCGACTCCAGGGACTTCGTCTGAAACACGCGTCAAATAGGGACCGCCCCTAGCGCGCGGCGTGGTCGCGCAGCGCGTTGGCAACGCAGGCCGTGACGCGTTTGGCCGTCGGGATGTGCAGAAACTCGTTGGGGCCGTGGGCGTTGGAGTGGGGGCCGAGCACACCCGTGATGAGCAGCTGCGCCGCGGGGAACTTTTCGCCGAGCATCGCGATCAGCGGAATGCTGCCGCCTTCGCCCATGTAGAGCGCTTCGGCGCCGAAGTAGGTCCAGGAGGCCGCGTTGAGCGACTCCTCGAGCCAGTTCGCCATGGGCGCGTTCCAGCCGTCGCCGGCTTCGACGCGTCCGACGGTGATTTGAGCTCCGTACGGCGGGTCGCGGGTGAGCGCGGCGACCAGCGCCTCGGCGGCGCGCCTGGCGGGCAGCGTCGGCGGCAGCCGCATCGACAGCTTGAGGGCCGTGTGCGGTCGCGACACGTTGCCGGCGTTGCGCAGCGTCGGCAACCCTTCGGCGCCGGTGATCGACAGCGCCGGGCGCCACGTGCGGTTGAGGAGCAACTCGGTCAGGTCTTCGGTGACGGGCCGCGCGCCGCTTTGCAGGGGGAACGCGTCGAAGACGGTGTCGCCCAGGGCGGCGGCCACCCGGCGCGCTTCGTTCACGCGCGCCGTCGGAATCTCCACCTGCAGGTCGTCGAGCTTCACGGCCCCGGAGGTTTCGTCCTCGACGCGGGACAGCAGCTGCCGGGCGACGCGAAACCCGTCGGCCACGATGCCGCTGGCATCGCCAGAGTGAACGCCTTCGTACAAAAGCGACACGTCGAGGTCGCAGGTAACGATGCCGCGCAGGGACGTGGTCAACCACAGCTGGTCGTAGTTTCCACACGCGGTGTCGAGGCACACCACCAGGCTCGGGGTGCCGATGCGGTCGGCCAGGTGGTCCATGTAAAAGGGCAGGTCGTAGCTGCCGCTTTCTTCGCATGTCTCCACCAGAATCACGCACCGGTGGTAGGGAATGCCCTGCTCGGCGAGCACCGTGAGAGCGGTGAGGGAGCCGAAAACCGCGTAGCCGTCGTCGGCGGCGCCGCGCCCGTACAGTTTGCCGTCGCGCAGAACCGGCTTCCAGGGACCGAGGTCCTCGTCCCAGCCTTCCGCCTCGGGCTGCTTGTCGATGTGCCCGTACATGAGCACCGTTTCGTCGCCGTTCGGAACGGTCCCGGGAATCTCGATGAAGATGACCGGTGTGCGGTCGCCCTCGCGCACGACGTCAAGGCGCATGCCCGGCAGCGCGTGGTCGGCGCACCACGAGCGAACCAGCTCGACCGCCTGGTCCATGTACCCGTGCTCGCGCCACCTGGCGTCGAACATGGGCGACTTGTTGGGAATCTTGATGTACTCGGCCAGCGCCGGAACGATGGACTCGTCCCAGGTTTTGTTCACCAGGGCTTCGGCTTGGGCGGTGTCGACAGCGTTGCGCTCGGCCATGCGCCCGAGCTTACAACGCTGGAATGACTGGGCTGTCCCGGGCGACGGGCGTGCGGGCCGCGCCTATCCGGGAATGCCGAACATGGTCAGGATGGCGTTCACGATGCCGATAAGGCCCTCGCCGGCGATGAGGCCCGCGGCGACCGCGTAGACCAGGCGCTCACAGCTTTCCTTGTTGGCGCGCTGCCAGTACACGAGCAGCAGCGAGCCGATGGCCATCGTCACCGAGTAGTACGCGGGCACGATGATCGCGATGCCCATGGCGAGGCCGTTGGGCAGGTAGCGACCCACGGTTGGAACGGCGGTGCGCAGGATCGGCAGCGCGGCACCCACGACCAGCCCCCCGATTCCCGCTTCGATGGCCATGGGCGGCAGGGTGTCGAGGCCCTTGGAGAGCACCTCGGCGACCGCTTTCCAGGCCATGGCCGCGGGCGCCGGCAGTTGTTCGGTACCAATCTGCGGCAAGAAGAGGAAGAACAGCGGGACCACCACCGCGACGCCGGCGCCGATGCCGATGAGCTGGGACAGGTACTGTTTGCGCGGCGACGCGCCGACCATGTGGCCGGTCTTGAGGTCCTGCATCATGTCGGCGGCCTGGCTGGCGCCGGCGCCGGTGACGTTGGCCATCTGCAGGTTGACGATCATGCTCGGCGACATCACGCCGAAGGCCAGCTGGGTGACCTTGCCCATGCCGCCGATGGGATTGATGTCGGTTTCCCCCGTCGATCGGACGGCCACGTTGGCAAGAATTGCCGACAGGGCGATGGCGAGGATCGTCAGGTAAAACTCGATGCCGAAGACGAACTGGGCGATCACGACCGTGAAGATCGCGCCCAGAATCAAAACGCCGATCCACCACTTGTTGGGGATGTCCTGGCCGGTGTCGGCCTGGGCCTCGGGCAGGTTGCTATCCGGGAGGCGTTTAAACGCCGCCAGAAACGTTCGCCACGACAGGGCCAGGGCGGTCAGCGCCTCGGCGACCATGATGGCGACGCCGGGCCACAGGATCCAGCCGCGCGGACCCCAGACGCCCTCTTTCTGGTAGGACATGATCGCTTCGGGGGCCCAGCCCATGTCCTGCGCCCACGGGCCCAAAAATGCCCAGCCAATGATGGCGCCCAGCAAGAGCGACAGGCCGACGCGAGGCCCGATGAGCAGGCCGACGCCGACCATCATCGGCCCGATGTAAACCTTAAAGCCCCACGCCGCGGCCGTGGCGATGGCGCCGACGCCGAGCCACTTGTGGACCGGCGGCTGCTCGAGGGAGACGAGGTTCTCCCAGCCCAGCTGGCCGGCGATCCACGGCATGAAGTGGTTCAGCAGCATGAACCCGCCCGCCGCGATGCCGATGTAGACCAGGTACCTGGCTTTCTCGACGGCCTCGTCGGCCTTGGCGAACATGGCGAGAATGGTATTGGCGGTCGCCGTGCCGGTCGGGAACCGCAGCTTTTCGATGACCACGTACTGGCGTCGCAGCGGCACCGCGAAGTTGACGCCCAGGTAGGCGATGGCGAACGACCACAGGTACAGCTGCCACCAGTTCGGCGGCACGAAGTCGCCGCTTTCCTTGGCGAGCAAGAACATGGCCGGGATGGGGGCCAGCATGCCGGCCGCCGACGCCATGGAGCCCGCCCCCGAGCCAGCGGTCTGCGCGATGTTGGTCTCGAGGACCGACAGGCTCTTTCCGAGAACGGAGAAGAAGGAAAACGCCAGGATGGCGGCCATGAGGGACCCGCCGACCGACCAGCCGATTTTGAGCCCCAGGTACAGGTTCATGCCGGTGACGATCGCCCCCAGCATGCAGCCGACGACGACCGCGCGCAGCGTGAACTGAGCCTCGCCCGGGGCCGGCGTGTAGAGCCGGTCCGACTCTGGCAGCTCGGCCTCGCCGCTCGTGTCCACGCCCTCGTCCACCTGTGATTCCGTCTGCTCAGACATGAAGTTTCCTCATCGTGCCAGTCTCGGCGGGGGCGTACCACAGGGCTCGCGCTGGCTCCAAGGCGACGCCGCCCTCGGCCCTGGCAGGTTCTCGCGGCTTTTTGTGACCCGGGTTGCGCCGGGGCCTTTCGAGCGCCACCTTGGTGGAGTACCCGGGGCCATTCCCGGGCCAGACCCCGGTTAAGATCTAGCGTAACGATGCGAATCCTAATGAATTCAGGGCCCGGCGGCCCGGGTAAGGGCGACGGGGGACGCGACGGCGGCCGTAAGGGCGACCTGGTCCTCGACGAGCGAACCAAAACCCGCAAGCCGAGTCTGTACAAGGTGCTGCTGCACAACGACGACTACACCACCCGGGAATTCGTCGTGATGGTCCTGCAGCAGATCTTCCATCACAGTGAAGTGGAAGCGACTCGCATCATGATGCACGTCCACAATAACGGGCTGGGCATCGCGGGCGTCTTTCCGTTCGAAGTAGCCGAAACCAAGATCGCCAAAACGATGACCCTGGCACGGCGCTTCGAGTTCCCTCTCCAATTGTCCATGGAGCCCGAGTAGCGATGCTGACCCCCGAGCTGCAAGACACCCTGCGGCGCGCCGTCGATTACGCGCGCTCGCGCCGCCACGAGTACATCCTCCTCGAGCACGTGCTGCTCGCGATGTGCGACGACCCCACGGCGGCCAAAATCCTGCGCAACTGCGGCGCCGACGTCGACGAGCTGCGCGGCGAACTCGAGACCTATCTCGAAGACCAGGTCGCCACCCTGCCGGAAGGCACTGACCACGAGCCCGAACAGACCCTTTCGTTTCAACGCGTGCTTCAGCGCGCGGCCATGCACGTCGAAGGTGCCGGCCGCGAGAACATGAACGCCGGCAACGTGCTGGTGAGCCTGTATCGCGAGCGCGAGTCCTACGCCGTGTACCTGCTCGAGCAGCAGGGCGTCACCCGCTTCGACGTCGTGAACTACATCAGCCACGGCATCAGCAAAGTCGGCGGCGAAAACGGCTCGTGGGACGGACCGCGGGCCCGCGGCGTGCAGGAAGGCGAGGACGAGCAGGTCAAGGCGCCCCTCGAGACGTTCACCACCAACCTGGTGGAGCGCGCCAAGGAGGGCAAGATCGACCCGCTCATCGGTCGCGACGCCGAGCTCGAGCGCACCATTCAGGTGCTGTGCCGCCGGCGCAAGAACAACCCGCTGTTCGTCGGTGAGCCCGGCGTCGGCAAGACCGCCCTGGCCGAGGGCCTGGCCCTGCGCATTTCCGAGGGCAACGTTCCCGAGCCCCTCAAGGACACCGTCATCTACTCCCTCGACATGAGCGCCGTGCTCGCCGGTACCCGGTATCGCGGCGACTTCGAAGAGCGGCTCAAGGCGGTGGTCAAAGAGGTGACCGACAACCCCAAGGCGGTGCTCTTCATCGACGAGATTCACACCATCGTCGGCGCCGGCGCCACCAGCGGTGGCACCATGGACGCGGCCAACATGCTCAAGCCGCAGCTCGCGTCCGGCGAGCTGCGCTGCATCGGCTCGACCACGTTCAAGGACTACAAAAGCGCCTTTCAGCGCGACCGGGCCCTCGAGCGCCGCTTTCAGAAGATCGATGTCGGCGAGCCGACGGTCGACGAGGCCTACAAGATCCTCAAGGGCCTCAAAGAGCGCTACGAGGAGCACCACGGCATCAAGTACACGGACGCGGCTCTTCGCGCGGCGGCCGAGCTGTCGTCGCGGCACATCACCGGGCAGTTTCTGCCCGACAAGGCCATCGACGTCGTCGACGAGGCGGGTGCCCGCGCGGCTCTGCAGAGCAAGCCCGACAAACCGAAGAAGTCCATTCGGCCCAAGGACATCGAAGAAGTCGTCGCCCGCATGGCGATGATTCCGCCCAAGACGGTGTCCAAGGACGACAAGCTGCGCCTCGAGAACATCGACCGCGACCTCAAGCAGCTCATCTACGGCCAGGACCCGGCCATCGACACCATCGCCACGGCGATTCGCATGAACCGGGCCGGGCTTTCTCACCCGGACCGGCCCATCGGCAACTTCCTGTTCGCGGGCCCGACCGGCGTTGGCAAGACCGAGCTCGCTCGCCAGCTCGCCAACGTGCTCGGCGTGCATTTCGCGCGCTACGACATGAGCGAGTACATGGAAAAGCACACCGTGTCGCGGCTCATCGGTGCCCCTCCGGGCTACGTCGGCTTCGACCAGGGCGGCCTGCTCACGGACGAAATTCGCAAGCACCCGTACTGCGTGGTGGTGCTCGACGAGATCGAAAAGGCACACCCGGACATCTTCAACATCCTGCTCCAGGTCATGGACCACGCGACGCTAACGGACAACAACGGCAACAAGGCCGACTTCCGCAACGTCATCCTCATCATGACCAGCAACGCCGGTAGCCGCGAGATGTCGGCGGCCCGCATCGGCTTTGGCGACACGGCGCCCGAGGGCAAAGACGCCAAGAAGTCGCTGGAGAAGGTGTTTTCGCCCGAGTTTCGCAACCGGCTCGACGCCGTGGTGTTTTTCGACATTCTCCCGCCCGAGGTCATCGAGCGCGTGGTCGAAAAGTTCATTCACGAGCTGGACGGTCAGCTCGCGGAGAAGAAGGTCCACGTCGAGGTCACCCCGGCGGCCAAGGCCTGGCTCGCCAAGCACGGCTACGACAAGCTCTACGGCGCGCGTCCCATGAATCGACTGATTCAGGACAAGGTCAAAAAGGCCCTCGCCAACGAGATCCTGTTCGGCAAGCTGGCCGGTGGCGGCACGGTCATCGTCGATAGCAAAGACATCGACGCCGAGGACCTCGACTTCGAGTTTCCCGAGGCCAACTAAAGCCCCGCACAAGAACGGCCCCGTGCCCTCTGGCTCCACCGGAGGATGCGGGGCCGTTGCTTTGGGCGACCCTTGAGTTCACGCCGCGAGACCCCGGCGGATCGCGTCGGCCACCGCCTGCGGCGCCTCGGCCTGGGGAAAGTGGCCCACGCCCGCGAGCTCGGTAATTCGAGCGTTCGGCAATTTGGGCCGGGCGAGTTCGAGTACGCGGGCCCCGGACACGGGATCATCCATGCCCCAGATGAGGTGAAGTGGCCCCGGGTATTCGAACAGCGCCGACTCCCAGCGCGCGGCGTGCCGCTCGCGTTCGGCGTTGTAGCGAATGTGTCGGTGCGCGAGCCGGTGCCCGTCGTCGCGCGAAATTCCCTCCCATAGCTGCTCGAACTCGTGGTCGCTGAGCTTTGCGCGGCCCCGCACGGCATCGAGGCCCGAGCGGACCCGGCCTTTGCGGATGAGCGCAGCGATCCATCGACCCAGCACGGGGGCGGACAACAGTTTCTGCACGCGGGTAGGCCGGTAGGCCTCGAACACGATGCCGCAGTTTTGCAGGAACACCGCGTCGAGTTCGAAGGAAAGCGAGTCCTTGCGTCGGCGGTCGAGGAGCTCCTGGCCAACGATGCCCCCGTAGTTGTGCAGCACGAGCGCTGCCTGGGTCACGCCGAGATGTCGGAGCAGCTCTTCGACGGTGTCGGCGGACTCGGGCACCGAGAAGTCGTGACCGCGCGGCTTGTCGCTTGCCCCGTAGCCGAGAAAGTCGAACGTCACGACATCGAAATCGCGACTCAGATCCTGAGCCAGGGCCGCGTTGTCGAGGGACCACGTGGGGAAACCGTGAAACAGGACCAGCGTTCGGCCGGCGCCTCGGCGCCAGTAGAAGATGCGCTGGCCGTTCGAGCGCTCAAAGCGCGAGCCTTCGGCTATCCAGGAGGCGGCGGTCGTGTCGCTGGTCATGGTGGGTCCTCGATAGGTCGATTTGGGGATGAGTTGGCGGCTTTTTCGAACGGGGAGACCGGGGTTTGTCGACGGCCGCGGCAAACGTGCCCTTATACTCTCGCCCATGGAATCCCCGCCGACCACCTTCGAAGAGTTCTGGCCGTACTACGTGTCGCAACACATGAACGAGACCAACCGACAGCTTCACTTCGTGGGGACGACCCTCGCGCTGAGTTGCGTGGCGGTGTCGCCGGTGTTTCCGCCGGCGCTTCTGGCTGCGCCGGTGGCCGGGTACGGGTTCGCCTGGGTCGGCCACTTCGTGTTCGAGAAGAACAAGCCGGCGACCTTCGGCAATCCGCTGTGGTCCCTGCGCGGCGACTTCCGCATGTATCGCAAGATGCTGCTCGGCAAAATGCAGGAAGAGCTCGACCGGGTACGCGCCTCCGAGGTCGAGGGCGACAACGTGGTGCCGCTGCACAAGTCGCCCAGCGCCGCGTAGGCCCGGGAGCGCGCCGGCCGACGCCTGGCGGCGACGTGCGGTGTTGGTGCACGTCGTCGTACGCATAGCGCACACAGCTCGCACCTAACTCTCGTTCGGGAAAGTGCATTGGCGGTCACACCGCCAGCCGCCTGCCCTATACTTGAGGGCAGAGGACGTGAAGGCTCCGCAGTACCCGGCCAGCGACCTCGAACTCGCTGGAGCGCTCGATCGCTTCGAGCTTCGCCGCCGCCTCGGCAAAGGCGGTATGGGGACGGTCTACGAGGCGTTCGATCGAGAGCGCGGGGCGGTCGTTGCCATCAAGCTGCTTCGCTCGGTGAGCCCCGACGGCATTTTCCGCTTCAAGCGCGAGTTTCGCGCCCTCGCCGACGTGAGTCACCGGAACCTGGTGTCGCTGCGCGAGCTGCTGGCGACCGGGGACCGCTGGGCGCTCACGATGGATCTCGTCGACGGCGTCGACTTCCTGCGCTACGTCCGCGGCGATCGCGAGCAAACGGGACGGGTCGCTGCCGGTGGGCAGTCACCGGATCTCGGCACCGAGGATCGCACGCTTCCGACCGTCGCCGAGCGCCCGACCGGGCGCCGGTCGGCGCCGGTGAGCGGCGGCGTGGATTCGTCGGAGGCCGTCACCACCGACCACCGCGGGCTCGCGTCCCCGGCCGGCGCCCCTTCGCCCCGCGGCGCCGGGCGGGCTCCGCTTTCGAGCCCCGACCAGCTCGACCGCCTGCGCGAGAGCATTCGGCAACTCGTCAAGGGAATCTCGGCCCTGCACGCCAGCGGCTTTTTGCACGGCGATATCAAGCCGAGCAACGTGCTCGTCGAACCCGACGGCCGGGTCGCCATTCTCGACTTCGGCATCGTGCGCGAGCTCAGCGGCGGCGCGCTACCGGCCGGTCACGTGGCGGGAACGCCGGCGTACATGGCGCCAGAAGTTGGCACCGGGGCTCCGCTCACCGAAGCGAGCGACTGGTACGCCGTGGGGGTGTTGCTGTTCGAGCTGCTCGGCGGCCGATTGCCGTTTCGCAACACCGCGCTCGACGTACTCGAGACCAAACGACATCGACGGGCGCCCGCCCTGCGCGACGTGGCGCCCGAGGCGCCGTCCGACCTTTGCTCGCTGACCGACCTGCTGCTCGCTCGCGACCCGGCACTTCGGCCGGGGGGGATCGAGATCCTTCTCCGGCTGGGCAGCGACGTCCCGCCGGCGGTGCGAGCCACCCACGGGGATTCCCTGGTCGTCGGTCGCCACAACGAGCTGGCGACGTTGCGCGCCCACTGCTCGGCGGCGGCTGACGGTCGAGCCCGCACGGTCTTCGTGCGGGGCAGCTCGGGCATTGGCAAATCGGCACTGCTGGCGCAGTTCGCTCGCGAGGCGGCTGCGGGCGGCGCGCTGGTCTTGACCGGCCGGTGCTACGAGCGAGAGTCGGTGCCATACAAGGCGATGGACAGCGCGGTCGACGCGCTGGCCCAGCACCTGGCCGGGCTGCCCGAGGATCGGGTGGCCCAGCTCATGCCGCCGGATGTACAGAGTCTTGCCCGGCTGTTTCCGGTGCTGCGACGCGTATCGGCAATTGGCGATGCGCCGCCCGACACCGCGGGCGGCGACAGTCACGAACTTCGCCGGCGCGCTATCGGCGCCTTTCGAGAGTTGGTGTCACGGCTGGCGATGCGGGCGCCGGTGGTCATCCATATCGACGACGCGCAGTGGGGCGACGAGGACAGCGCGAACCTGCTCGCCGAGGTCTGCAAAGGCCGGCGCGCCCCGCCGTTTTTGCTCGTGCTTGCGTTTCGCGGCGAGCGCGCGCCTGACAGTCCGTTTCTCACATCCCTGGCCGAGGCGGTTCCCGACGCCGACGAGCTCGAGATCGGCCCGCTGTCCGAGCGCGACAGCCTGGACCTCGCCCGTCATCTGCTGCGCGGCCTTGGCGAGTCGGAGGACCTGGCCGGCGCGGTCGCTCGCGAGGGCGAGGGCAATCCGATGTTCTTGCGGCAGCTGGCTCACCACGCGGCGGAGCGGTCCGACGAGGTCGAGTTCGACCGCGTGACGCTCAGCCAGGTGATCCGCGGCCGGGTCGAGGAGCTGCCCGGCCGTGCCCGCGCGTTGCTCGAGGCGCTGGCGGTCGCAAGCGAACCGGTGCCCCGCACGGTCGCCGCGGCGGCCACCGACAACCCGGACGTTCGGGACGACGCCGCCCGCGTGCTGTATGACGCGCGGCTGGTGCGCACCCGCGCCGCCGGCGACGTCGAGCGTCTCGAGGTCTATCACGATCGCATTCGCGAGGGCGTGCTCGCCGACATGAGCGAAGCCACCAGCGCCCGATGGCATCGCGCGCTCGCCGAGGCGTGGGAGGCGCACGCCGAGCCGCCGGCCGAGACCCTCGCCCGGCACTGGCAAGGAGCCGGGGAGCCGACGCGGGCCGCCGATTACTACGTGCAGGCCGGTGACCGAGCGGCCGCTGCCCTTGCGTCGAACCGCGCCGCAGCGCTGTACGAGACGGCCCTCGCGCTTCGTTCGGACCTGGAGCGCGGCGGGGAAGTTCTGGGCAAGCTCGGCGACGCCCTTTCGGACGCCGGGCGCTCGCTGGACGCGGCCGGGGCCTACGGGCGAGCGGCCGCGCACGCCCCTGATGGCGAAGCCGTGCACTATCGACGGCGGGTCGCCGAACAGTTGCTGCGCGGCGATCAGCTCGAGGCCGGCATGGCCGCGCTGCGCGATTGTCTGCGGGAAATCGGCGTTACCCTGCCGCGAAGCCGAGCGCGCCTTTTGTGTTCGATCATCGCCCAGCGGATCCGGGTGCGCCTCGGCGGTTATCGAACGCGACCGATCGGGGCCAACGCCACCGCGGGCGAAAGCGACAGCGAGCTCGATCTGTTCTACAAGTCCACGGTTTCGGTGGCCCTGGCCGATCCGCTGCAGGCGGTGTTGTTGCAGTCGCGCTACCTGCGAAAGGCCGTGGACGCCGCCGACCCTCGTCACGTGGCCAGGGCGCTCGCTACCGAGGCCCTGTTCGAATGCGCGTCCGGGCGCGGAGCCCGGGTTCGCGCCGAGACTGTCGCCGGCCGGGCGGTCGCGCTGGCCGAGCGCTCCGGGGATCTCATCGCCAGCGCGCTGGCCTTTAACGGCACGGCGTTCGTGAGCTTCATGTTCGGCGACTTCGTTCCCGCGCAGCAGCACTGGTCGCGCGCCATCGAGGCGGCCCGCGCGGCTCGCGGCACCTGGTGGGAAACCGCGCAGCTCGAAGGCATGCACATTGCGAGTCTGTTTTACCTGGGCAAGCTCCCTGAACTCGTCGATCGCTTCGAGGCGACCCAGGACGAGGCGAGCGCTCGCGGCGATCTGGCCTACGCTCACCGGAAGGTCGGCCTGGGGTGCTTTGCGTGGCTCGTGCGCGACCAGGTCGAGCCCGCTCGACGCGCTGGGCGCGACGGTGTAGAGCGAGCGCTTTCGCTCAACGACGCGGTCGGTCATTATCACGCGCTGTTGGGCGGCGTGCACACGGCGCTGTATGCGGGCGAAGGCGCCGAGGCCTACGAGCTGATTCGCGGAGCCTGGCGCCGCTTTACGCTCACCGGTCTGCTGCGCTTTCCCTGGAACCGGGTCGCGGCCTTGAGCGGCCGCGGATGCGCGGCGCTGGCGGCGGCCGCCGCGGCTTCGGGGGCCCGGCACGCGCGGCTGGTTCGCGACGCCGGCAAGGTGGCCCGGCGGCTCGGTCGCGATCCGTCGCCGTACGCCCGGGCGATGAGCGAAATCGTGGGGGCAGGAGTGTCGCGCGCCCGCGGCGATGATGAACTTGCGATCGCGCGGCTTCGCGCCGCGGCGAGCGCTTGCGAGGCGGCGGACATGTGGCTCTACGCTGCCGCCGCGCACCACCAGCTCGGCCTGGTGCTCGGGGGCGAGGAAGGGGCCGGCTTCTCTGAGCGCGCCCGGCACTTCCTGGAGGAGCGCGACGTCGTCGACGCCCCGGCCCTGGCTCGAGCGCTCGTGCCCGTCGGCTAGCTGCGGCCGCGGGACCGGGCTCGGATTGTTTCTCCAGGTCGCTGCCACGCCGCGGTCGGCCGTGGGAGGCCGTGTCGTCGACCGACGCTTACAGAGACTTCGCCAGGCCGCCGCCGGGTCAACCGCGCGACAAGCCCAGCCGAGTGATGAGTCGGGACAGGGCCATGCGGTCCATCTTCGCCGCGCGCGCCGCGGCGGAGACGTTTCCGTCGTGGGCGTCGAGCAGTTGCTCGACGTAGGCGCGTTCGAAGGACTCGGTCACCCGGGCTCGCGCCGTTCGAAACGGAACCGAGAGATCCACCGCCGCGGACCCGGCCTCCGGACTGCCCGCGTCGGTGGCCGGCCCGGCGTTGAGGCGAATGGCGTCGCTCGGGTCTGCGCCCAGGGCCACGAGTCGCTCGACGGCGTTGCGCAGTTCGCGAACGTTGCCGGGCCAGGCGTGCGCTTCGAGACGCTCGAGAATGCCCGGAGCAAACTGGTACGCGGGGTCGCCGCTGATGCGGCGGGCGAAGTGAAGGGCGAGTAGCGGGATGTCGTCGGCCCGATCGGCCAGCGCCGGGATGCGCAACTCGGCGACCGCCAGCCGGTAGTACAGGTCGGCGCGAAAACGGCCTCGGTTGACTTCCACGGCCAGGTCTCGATTGGTCGCGGCGACGACGCGAATGTCGACGTCGATCGACCGTTCGCCACCGAGTCGGCGCACCTGCCTCGACTCGAGCGCTCGCAGCAGGGCGGGCTGCAAAGACAGGGGCAGTTCGCCGATTTCGTCGAGAAACAGGGTGCCGCCGGAGGCGCGCTCGAACGCGCCGGGGGCGGGCTTGATTGCACCGGTGAACGCTCCGCGCTCGTGGCCGAAGAGCTCGTTTTCGATCAGGTTCTCGGGGAGCGCACCGCAATCCACGACGACCAGCGGCCCATCGGCGCGGGTCGAGCGGCTGTGCAGCGCCCCGGCGATCAGCTCTTTGCCGGCACCGGTGGGGCCCAGTACCAGCGCCGTGGCGTTGGTTTGCGCGGTTCGTTCGACCTGGGCGAACAGCGCGCGCATGGTCGCGGTGCTGCCCACCATGCCCTCGTACTCGTCGATGGTCGCCAGGGGAATTTCGGCGACGCTCTCGAGGGGCTCGAAGCGCAGCCGCGTTCGGCCCATGTCGAGCAGGGTGCCGGCGCGGGCGTAGATCTCGCGGATGCGGTGTCCGGCGACGAAGGTGCCGTTGGTCGAGCCCAGGTCGCGCACCAGGTATCCGCGCTCGGTCAAGGAGATCTCCACGTGCAGGCCCGACACGGTCGGGTCCGTAAGCGGAACATCGGCCTGCTCTCGGGCGCCGACGCGGATCAGCGATGCGTCGAGCTCGCGCACCAGGCCGGCGTCCGGGCCGGAGATGACTTCGAGCCGGCAGCGGCGCACGAACAAGCCGGTGGGGGCCTCGCCCCGCATGGTGACCCAGCTAGCGGCCGACAGGTCTGGCGTGTCGTTCATGATGATAGCCCCGCTCGCTCGCGTTCGCGCTCGAGCCGTTGTCGCACTTGTGGATCCGGGGAGTTTTCGAGGATTCGGATGGCTCGCTGCAGCGGCGGCCGCGCTCGCTGCGGGTGCCCCCGCTCGAGCTCGACCGACGCCAGGGTGAGCAGCGCGTAGCCGACGAACGGGTGTTCCGGCCCGTGGGCGCGCTCGAGAATCGCGGCCGCGCGTTCCAGGGGCGCGACCGCCTCGTCGTAGCGGGCCTGTCGATACGCGGTTTCGCCCAGGTTGATGAGCGACACGCCCACTTCCGGGTGGTCGCTGCCGAGCTTGTCGGTCTGAATCGCCAGCGCGATTTCGAACAGCTCGTTGGCGCGACCGTAGTCGCCGAGCTCCATCGCAACGACGCCCAGGTTCATGGTCGGTTGCGCGACCCGGGCGTGCTCGCTGCCGAGTCGCTGCTTTACGAGCTCGAGGGATTGTTCGTACAGGACCGCCGCGGCCTCGAACTGCCCCCGCGCGACCTCGATGGAGCCCATGTTGTTGAGCACCTGGGCGATGTGCGGGTGATCCTCGGGGAACGACCCGCGCCAGATGTCGAGCGCGCGGGCGTAGCGCTCCATCGCCTCGTCGAGGCGGCCGCGCTGGCGCAGAGCAACGCCGGCGTTGTTGAGCGCCTCGGCAATGGCCGGGTGGTTGGCGCCGTAGGCGCGTTCGCGGCTCGCCGCCACGTCGTCGAAGACGGCAATGGCGGCGTCGAGCTCGCCGAGGTCCTCGAGGGCAATGCCGAGGTTGGTTCGGGTTCCCAGGGTGATGGGCGCGTCGGTCCCCGACGTCCTGGCAAGCGCCTCGGCCGCCTGCTCGAGCTCGACCCGCGCTTGTCGGGCCTTGCCGGCGACGCGCAGTACGTTGCCGAAGCGCGCTCGGACGAGCGCGCTGGAGTGCTCGGGATCCGGGCTGCGCGCCGCGGTCGCCAACGCGACGTCCGCGAGCACGCTGGCCTGGGCGAACTCGTTGAGGTCGTTGCCGAGGGTGAACAGCATCTGGGCCAGTATCTCTACTTCCAGGGCCGGAAGGCCAGCCCGTGACGCCAATGGAAGCGCGCGCTTGAACGAGGCGACCGACTCGGCCGGTCGGCCGAGCGAGCCCAGGGTCTCGCCCTCGAGCAGCGCCGTCCGAGCGCGTATCTCGCTGAGCGCCGTCCCGGACGTCCGCGCAAAGAGGCCTTGCGTGGCCTCGAGAGCGTTTTCGTACCGGGCGAGCCGGCTGTCGGCAGCGGCCCGTTCGAGAGCGCGCAGCGCGGTTCGCTCGAGGGCGCGCTCCTCGGCGGTCATCGGCTCGCCGCCGACGGGCTGCGCGAGCGCGTCGCGATCGTCGCAATCGTCAATGGAGGGGAGGGCGTCAATGGCTTCCGCTGCCCGGGACGCCTCGCCCGAGCTGAGCGGGCGGCTGGTGAGGCTGTCGGCGGTAGCGCCCAGCGCCGCGCGGCGCCGCTCGAGGCAGCTCATGCGCCGGTCGAGCAGCGCGGCGGACTGCTCGCCGTGCACGTGGGTGGCCCGGCACGCGTCCGCGTAGCTGCTCTCCCAGCGGGCGCCGTACGCATCGAGCTGGCGAACCCAGCGGTCGCTGTCGGGCACGCCCGCCGACGCGAGCTGGCGTCCCACCCGGTCGCGCGCGCCGGTCGACCAGACTTCGTCAACCAGCTCCGGGCCGCGAGCGCACGGCTGCGTCGAGGCGCTGCCGCTCAAGGCAACCGCCAGCGTGGCGGCGGTCAGGACGGCGCCGCCCGCGGCGGCCAACACGGTGCGTCGGCCGGGGCGCCCGGCGGTGCGCAGCAGGGTGGCAATCGAGCGCATGCTCGGCAGCCGATCATCTGGCTCCGACGAGAGCGCTCGCACGATGGCGGCGCGCAGCCTTCGCGGCACCGCGCGGCGGATCGGCGGTGGGTGAAAGGCCCCGGCCTGGACGGCGGCGGCGATTTCGTCGGCACTGCGGCCGCTGAAAGGAAAGCGCCCGTACAGGGCGTAGTACAGCGCGACCGCAAAGCCGAACTGGTCGGCCCGCGGCGTGACGTCGCCGCCCGCGAACTGCTCCGGGGCCATGTAGCGAGGCGTGCCGGTCCAGCGCGGCCGGCCCAGGGCCGAGTGCGGGTCGATATCCGAGCGATGGGCGAGTCCGAAGTCGAGCACGATCACGCGGCCATCGTTGGCCACCATGGCGTTCTCGGGCTTCACGTCCCGGTGCACGATGCCCGCGTCGTGGGCGTATGCGAGGGCGTCCGCTGCATCGGCAAACGCGCGGCACACGCCGCCCGTATCGGGCCGCTCCTGCCGGAGCCATTCGGCGAGCGAGACGCCCTCGATGAGCTCCATGGCGACGAACACCCGCCCGGTGCACCACCCGACGTCGTACACGGTAACGATGTTCGGGTGTGAGAGCGCGGCCAGCGAGCGCGCCTCGTTGAGCATATCGAGCTGGTCATCCTGGCTCGCTTCGGACAGCAGCTTGATGGCGACCTCGCGGCGAAGCTCCGGGTCGTACGCTCGAAACACCTCGCCCATGCCGCCGCGCCCGATGGACTCGATCACGGCGAAGCGGCCGATGGTGGTCGGGACGGGGACCGGGCCGGCGTTGCTGGGTTCGGAGGAGGGCGTCAGACGCGCGGTTTGGCGCGGAGTCCACGGGTCGGGGGCGTCGTGGGCTTTCATCGGGGGCGTCGGGGCATTCTGCAAGGAACGGTCCGATGAAAACTCGGTTCAGCTGCACGATAAACATCTGAAGTGACGCCGGGTTGGACAGTTTGGGTGGCAAGTGCGATGGCCGCAGCGGGGACCAAAGTCACACCGACGCCTGCGGTCGCCGGCGCTGCTCGGTCGAGCAGCAACTTCCGTGGCCACGCCGGCGCGGCGGATTCGATTTCGATGCGTTAGCCGTCGCAAGCGAAATGGCATGGAGGCTGCTGTAGGCGCGTGTCGCAAACCCGCCGGTCGTCCGGCGCCACAGGAGCCCCAACGTGATCTACCGCCCCCGACTCGCCGGCCTGACACTCATGTGTCTGGTATTCGCCGGCGCCTGTTCCAATCCCGAGCCACCGCCGGACGCTGTCGAATCGAGGCTGCAGCAAGCCTCGGTCGCGCCGCCATGCACCGATGCCCATCTCACCGGAGAGCCGGGCAGCTCGACGACCTGTTCGGGGGTGTGGACCTACGACAGCGACGCGACGACCACGTACCAGTGCGAAGACACGTGTACCAAGGCCAAGACCTGCGACGACCTCAAATTCGGCTCTGACCCGGATACAACCTCGTACGACAAGTCGATCGAAATTCCGGTGCCGACCACGTGCTTTTGCCTGGAAGGACCGCAGATTCCGCCGGGCGATCGGACGCCCGGCCGCTTGCCGTGCGAGTTCTGGGAATGCGACGACGACGGATTCGAAACCGCACAGCAGCGCTGCGGTGAGCAGCTCGACGCTCAGCTCGCCGTCGTCGACCGCGACATGGAGAACAAAGACAAGGTCTTCGAGTACACCAAGAAGACCGCGTGGGCGGCGCCGAAGTTCGTGCAGCGACCGAACTACGCCCGCTACGAGTGCCGCATCGACATCGACATCCGGATCGCGCGAAGCGGAACGAGCGAGGAGATCTGCGGCTGCGAAAAGACGGAGCTGCTCCCCAAGGATCCGCGTGCGGCTGGCTGCGATTGCGACAGCGCGACGAACTCCTGCGACGTCGTGACCGGCGTCGCCTCGGCCACGTCCGGCGCGGGTCTGACCCTGGCCGACCTGCCCGCGAGCGCGCGGAACGCGGTCTGCTCGACCTGCGACGCCCAGGCGATCGACAGCCCGACACGGGCGGCCGACATGGCCAGGTGCCTGCAGGACAACATCGATTCCGACGAGCCCGTCGGGCTGGCCAGCGCCGTCGAAAAGGGCAAGCTGCTCTTCGAACTCCACGGCGACTCGCTGAGCGCCAGTGACTACGAATGGGGACGAGCCCTGTACGACGAGTACCCGGACATCGTTCCCGCCGAGTGCGGCGCCGCCGATCTGGCCGCTGACGTGCGGGACTGCGTTGCGGACGGAGCGGGGACCACGCTGGTCGCGTGCGAGCGCTTCGGCGCGAGCCACGTCGCTGGCGCCACGGCCGCCACGGAGACCGCCGAGTGCATGCAAACCGTGATCGACGCCGCGGCGTCGGTCGCCGGCGGCGACGAGTGCGCGGACTCGGTGCAGACCCTGGCCGCCATCGCCGATCGGCTGTACGACAACGCGGCCGGCGTGGTCTCGGCCCACGACGACCAGCCGACCCTTCGCATTGCCCTCGCGGCTCTGGGATCGTGGTACGAGGCCGCGCGCGCACTCTGGGCGGGGGACGACGCCGAGCTCGCGGCGCGGCGCTCGGAGCGAATCTCGCGTTTTTGGGAACGCGTGCACGGTCTGGCGTTGCCCCTCGACGTCGCCGACGAGCCGGGCCAGGCCCGCGACCTGTCTCAGGCCCTCGAGGTTGGCTTGCAGTCGGACCGAGCGGTCTTGCTGGCCGCGTACGCCGAGCCGGCGCCGCTGCGCACCGCGCCTCTGGCGGACATTACCGCCGACGCCCTCGAGCAACTCGTGGCTCGTCTCGAGCAGATGGCCGCCATGCACGACTTCGCCTGTCGTTTCAGTGAATGCGACGAAGCCCCGGTGGCGACCGAGGTCGCCGATCTCTTCTCCGTGTTGGGCGCCGTCGCCAGCGAGCCGGAGCTGGGGGCCGCGATCTCCGCTTCGACCCGCCTCGACAGCGATTATCGGGCGGTCTTCGACGCGATTCTCGACAATCACGACGCGCTGCGGGACGCGGTCGCGGACCTGGGCGCGCGGCTGAGCTGGCTGGGCCGGCGCGAGTTTGGTGACGACGGACTGCGGCTCGAGAGCGTTTTGCTGCGCGCCACCACCGCGTGGGACAACTACTCGACGGCCGGGCTGTTCTTTCCGTTCGATCCGGTGCTGTCCAACGGACTCGATCTCGCCAAGCGCGACGACATTCTCAAGGTACTGGCCAATCGCACGGGCGACCTGAACGAAGCCGTCGGTACGTACCGAGAGAACCGGGCGGCGCTTCTCACCAACGCGATTGCCGCGTTCCAGGATCGCGAGGAGCTCGACGACCTGTTGCGCCGGGTCGCGCGGCACGAAGACAAGGCCGACGAGCTGGTCCGCGATATCGGGGGAATCCGGCTGCGCGACAGCGCCGCGCGACTGCGTGCCGGCGACCTGGTGGCAACCACGGCCGACCTGTTGGCGTCGGGCGGGATCGACGGCAACGTTCTCGCGACCCGAACGGAGCTTGCGCGGTTCGAGACGAGCGCGGCGGCAGTCACGTTCGACGCGGTCGATGAGCTCGTCCTGACGGAGCACGCGTTGCCCAATCTGCGCGCAACCCTGGGTACGGGAGACGTGCTCACCATCGAGGCGGCCGGTTTCTACAGCCCGACGTGCGCTCTCGAGGCCGCGGCCCAAACCGACAGCGGGCTCAAGCTGCCGGCGGACGACGCCGCGGCGATCCGCAGCGGGCCGGAAGGCTTTTGGCTCGAGCGCTCGGCCGATCAGACGGTCGCCCACAGCATCTACACCAGCCGGGAAAAGTACCAGCGCAGCGAAGAGACCGTGAGCGACTGCACGTCGGCGTCGGCCGGCCTCAACGTACCGATTCCCGGTCCCGTTTCCCTGGGGCTGTCCAAGTCCATCAGCAAGTGCAAGACGCGAACCTCGGGAACGTCGTCGTCGAGCGGCAGCCGCAACTCGGTCGGCAACTCGCAGGCCACGTCGGCTCGCTTTGCCGTCGGTCTGCGCCTTCCGGGGACTCCGTTTCCCGACGCACCGGTGGGCGCCCTGCTGCTGGTATCGACGCCGCCGGGAGATCCGAGCTTCATCATCGACGTGGACGTCGTGCGGCCGAACTCCAGCCTGGTCGCGGAGTCGCCCCGAGACGTCTACCTGGTCATCAACGACCACGACTGCGGCCGAAGCGCCGACAACGAGCTGAGCATCGCCGTCTCGAGGATTCGCACGACGGCGGCCATTGCCCGGCAGGTGACGAACGCCATGGCGCGCAGCCTGGAGGCGATTCGCCTGCGGCGCGACGAAGTGCTGCAGCAGGGGGCCGTGCTGCCCAACGAACTGTCCACCATTCGCAGCGCGGCCTACGTCGAGCTCGCCTACCAGCTCTCCATCGACCCCGAAACCGGCGACGCGGTCGAGGACCCGGTGCCGGTCGACGGGGTACCGCCGTCGCTCGACATGCTGTTTCGCCGCTTCGTCGACGCCGAACTCGCCAGCCTGGAACGCGCCGGTCGGGTGCTGCTACTCATGCGCGCCCTCGACAACGAGCTCGCGGAGATCGACGGCCTGCGGCGGGCGTTCGACGGAATCGGCGAGCGCAGCCGGCTGCGGCACCTGCTGACGACCTGGCGTTTGCGCGACCTGGCCGGTTCGGAGCTGTGGGCCGACGCGCGCGACTACGTGCGGGACGTCGGTGAGCTGGTGTATCCGGTCATCCAGCTTCGCCATCCCGTCGTTCTCGAGACGATCGCCGGCTCGCGCGAGCTCAGGGACCTGCTCGACGTCGATCTCACGACGCCCTACGACGAACTGGTCACCCGGGTGGCGAACTTCGGCACCAGGCTGCACCAGGACGTCGAACAGCGCCTGGTTCCCGAAGACGGCGAAGCCACGGTTGCGGTTGCGTTCGTGCGGCCCGGGTTCGAGGACCTCCTGATCGATGGGTACGACTTCAACGATCAGCCCATTCACCGCCTGGGCGACATTCGGCGCATCGAGGGGGCCCGCGCGGCCCGCGCGTTCGCCGGCTTCGACCCGACCCGGGCGTCGAACCAGCCCATTCCCTTTTCGTTCGAGCTGACCCCCAGCGACCTGTACCAGGGCACGGGGCCCGGCGCATCCCGACTGCCGTGTTCGTGGGCATCGCCCATCATTCGCGAAATGACGATGCTGGCGATCGTCTACGAAGACGCGACCGGGGCAACCGCGAACGACATCGACTACCTGGTAACGGGAACCACCGGCCTGCTGCAGTCGTTTTCCGACGAGGATGGTCCCATCGACTACCGCGTCGTCGAGGACGGCTTTCTCAACATCGACCACGTCATGTCGTTCGCGTTCGCGCCGCTCGGGATCGACGAGCTCGTCAACGGGCGAGCCAAGGCCGGCCGCGGAATGTCGCCGTTCGCCAGCTTTGAACTCGACTTCTCGCTGGTAAACCGGGCGACGCTCGCGGATGTTGCCGCTCTGGTTTTCGTGGCGAACGTCGAGGCCCGCAAAACCGGGCAGGGCGTTGACGGATGGCTGGATACGTGCGGCGCGCGCGGCACCATGACTCTCGATGAGGTCGTGAACGCCCCGCCGCAGGAAGATCTGGAAGAGCCGCCGGTGCCGCGTCCGCTTCCGTCGCCTCGCGGCTCGTCGGGCGGCTCGTCGGGCGGTTCGTCCGGCGGCGATCCCAATCCCGGTGGCCCCTCGGACGGCGACCCCGAGCCCCCCGACTGCGGCTTCGAGTGTACGCCGGGGGCGCCGATTTGCCTGGCCGGTGACGAGTACGGATGCGTTCGCGCGACCGACGGCTGTTACCGCTTCGAGCGGGTAGGATCCTGCGGGGCGCCGCCCCTGCCGGACCCGCCGTTCCCCGGCCCGGGTACGCCGCTGCCGAAGCCGCCGCCGTTCCCCGGCCCGGGTACGCCGCTGCCGAAGCCGCCGCCGTTCCCCGGCCCGGGTACGCCGCTGCCGACGCCGCCGCCGTTCCCCGGTCCGGGCACGCCGCTGCCGATTCCCCCGAGCAACCCCGGCCCGTTCCCGGGGTGGGACCCGACGGCGCCCCTGCCGGGGCCGCGCTTGCCCGACCGAGGGCCCCGGTTCCCCGCGCCGTCGCCTGGCTTGCCGCAGTTTCCGTAGCCCCCCCGCCCGCGGGCGCGCCGCCGACTCTCATGCCCGGTCGGCGGCGCGCCCCCTTTCGTTCCTGGAGGCCCTTCGATGTCTCAGCTGTCTCGCGCGCTGTGCGCAGCGCTTATGCTCCTGTCGATCGAGCGCCCGGCCATGGCCGGCGCGTTTGCCGACGATTTGGTGCAGCCCCCGGATCTCGGCGTGCCCGAGCGCGGCGCCGTGGTCGGGTCCCTCGCCGGCGTTGGCTACTCGGCCGACTCGTTGTCGCGCGGCGCGTTCCAGCTCGCTTCTCCGATGGCCGCGCCCGGCAGTCGAGGACCGCTTCTGGCGAACGTCTTTCCGAGCTACAGCCCGGAAGGCGGGCTATCCGAGTGGGGGCTCGGGTGGAACGCGAGTCTCGCGATCACGCGCAGTCGGATCACGGGTCACCTCGACTATGAGACCGACGGCTTTACGTCGCCCTGGGGCCGATTGGTCGAGGGCGACGACGATGCCTTCTACCCGCTGGGGCTTTCCGCCCGGGTCCGCCTGACGTTCGCCGACGGCGTCTGGTCCGCGGTCGACGCCAGCGGCACCCGCTACGAGTTCTCGTTTCGCGACGAGACCAGCCAGGGCGCCTACGCCTGGCACCTGGTCGAGGTGACCGACGTCCACGGCGGTCGGGCGCGGCTCGACTGGCAGGCCGAGCCCGGCGAACGCCCGCGGCTCGGCGGCGTGGTGTACGGCGCTGCCGGATTTGAAGACGACCAGCGCCTCGTTTTTGCCTATGAAAAGCTCGCGACCCCGTTTGTCGAGTATCGCTCCGGCGAGCGGCGCGAGCTGCGCCGGCGGGTCGCACAGGTCGATGCCGAGGTGCGTCGCGCCGACACGGGCGACTACGCGCTGCGCTGGCAGTACGAGCTAACGCACGATACCGACGGCTGGGGACTGGCCCCGCGGCTGGTGTCGGTGGTGCAGCGGTTCGCCAGCGGCGCCGAGTTGCCGCCCGTTACCTATGCGTACAGCGACCCCGTGGGTCGAGCGGCGGCTTCGTCGCTCGCGCCGGTCGACGGCGGGCTGTCCGAGATCGTCGAGGATTGGGGGCCGAGCGCCTTTGGCCCCGACCGGGTCGCAATTGCCGACCTCGACCGCGACGGCTGGCTCGATCTCGAGCACAGCTGGGATCACCGTCTGGCCAGGCAAACCCCCACCGGCTGGAAAAGCGAGGAGGCTGGCGACCCGGCGGACGCGCACGCGCCCTGTCGCCCCGCGACCTCGACTCGCAATCTTCCTCGCCGGCTCGCGCGCATGCTGGACGGCCCGGGGGAACCCCAGGTCGTGCGAACCGAAGCCACCGCGGCGGGAACCAGGATCGTGGTGTGCGACTGGTCGGGCCGCGAGATGCTGTTCGACGGCGCCGTGCGCGGCAGGTTCGAGCTGGACTCGGCCACCCGCCTCGTCGATATCGACGGCGACCGCCGCGCCGACATCGTGCGCGTCGACAGCGGCGTTTTGCAGGTGCTGGCCAACCGAAGCACGGCCGGCGAGGTCGCTTTCGAGGCCTTGCCCTCGCAAAGCGTGATGCCGCGACTGCGCGGCGCCACGTCGTGGGTGCGCGACTTCAACGGCGACGGTTTGCCCGACCTGGTGAGCCGAACGAAGAGCGACCTCGTCGTCTGGTACGGCCTCGGGCGCGGTCGGTTCGAGTCGCGCGGCGCCAGGCTGCCGATGCAGTCGAGGTCCGGTCGCCGGATCTCCGGCCTCGACAGCGGCCGCCAGGCCATGCACTTCGTCGACGTCGACCGCGACGGCCTCACCGACGTCGCTCTGATCGATCGATCTCGAGTCGCCCTGTACGCCAACCGCGGCACCTCCTTTCGGGAGGTCGCCGCCCCGCGCCTGGTGGCGCCCGGGGTCTCGCTAACTGACCCGATCATCGCCGACCTCGAGGGTACCGGCAATCTCCAGCTCGGCTACGGGTCATCTCGCGGCGTGCTGGCCGCCGAGCTCAACGACGCCGAGACCGGACTGCTCGTTGCCGCCGACGATGGCCAGGGCAACCGCCTCGACTTCGGCTACGCGCGCAGCGTGGCCCGCGTGCCCGGCGGTGCCCCACCGGTGGTGCTGTCTTCGCTTACGACGACCCGCGGGGGACAGGGCGAAAACACCTTCGTCTACGACTACGAGTCGCCGGCGACGCACAGCGTTGGCGACTACTTGCTCGGTTTCGGCGCGGTGCGTCGGGCCAGCTCCCTGGGCGAGACCGAGGCGCGCTTCTTTCACGCCGACGATGCCTTTGGCGTTCTCGTCGAGCAGATTTCCATCTCGGACTCAGAACCCGAATTGGTGTCGTTTCGCGAGATCGGCTTCGACGACGCGCGCTACCAGGGGGTTGCCTGGCGGCGACCTGCCCGTAGCGAGAGCGGTCATCGAACGGCCGACGGAAGTTGGCGCGATGCCGATAGGGTCGAGCTTTCGGCGTACGACGGCGTTTGCGCGCAGCGTCGGGTCGAGATCAACCGGCACGGCACGGTCGAGCGCGATCTGCTGTTTGCCGACATCGAAGCGCTCGGCGAGCTCGACTGCACGGTCGAGGTCGAGCGCGTGGCGGCAGTTCACGACGACAGCGCCCTCGATACGGTGGTCGACCGCAAGATCGAGAGAGACGACGCGGGACGCCCCCTGGTGGTTACCGACCGCGGTCGGCTCGAGACCCTCGTGCGCCAGAGCGTCGACTACGACCATCTCGGCCGCGTCGAGCGGGTCAGTGCCCCCGGACGCGGCGCTACCAGCCTGGAGTACGACCCGGGCAGTGGCTTGCTCGCCGTGACTCGCGCCGCCGACGGCGTGGTGACCTCGGTGGCCGAGCGCGATCCGCTCACCGATCAGCTGCGCGAGCTCGCCATCGACCGCGGCGGCGCACCCCACGTCGTCTACGTGGACTACGACGGTTTCGAGCGCCCCTCGTCGCTGTGGAACTCGCTGCACGGCGCACCGGAGTCGCCGGCTCAGGCCTGGGAGTATCGGTTCGCCGGCGACGACGCGCCGGGCGTGGTCTTCGAAACCAGGTTGGTGGAGCTCGGCGGCGCCGCTACCCGGACCGCGTCGCTGTCGGACGCGGCGGGCAATCCGGTCGCCGACCTTCTCGCCATCGACGACGGCTACGCGGCAGACCGGATCGCCCTGCGCGAGTCGGCGACCGGGCAGACGCGCAAGCTGGAGGCCCCCGGGCGGATTCAGTCGCTTGCCAGTTTCGACGCTCTCGAGGCCGGGGCCGAGATCGTCGAGCGGACCTCGCGCGGAGCGCACGGCCTGGTCACGAACCAGTGGCAGGTGATGCAGCGCGGCGTCGAGCGAGAAATCGAGTCGCGGCGAGTTCCGGGCCTGCAGGGGCTGGTGACGGAGGCGCTCGAGCTCGGGCATTCGTCGATGGTGGTCAAAGATGCCGGCGGCCGGATCGTCGTTGCCCAAAACGAGCTCGGCGAGGCGCTCAACTACCGGTACGACGCCCTCGGGCGGCTCGTGTCGGTCGAGCTCGCCAGCGGGCAGCAGCACCGGCGCGCCTTCGACGACCTCGGCCGAGTGGTGCGCGTGCGGCGCGATGGCGTGGGCGCCATTGCCTACGATTTTGCCCCGGAAACCGGGTTCGAAACCGCGCGCCGCTACTTCGACACCGCGGGCGATCTCGTTCGCACGGAGGTGCGGGCGCACGACGCAATCGGTCGGCTCAGGAGCGTCGAGCACGTCGGGACCGACGGCGCGCGAGAGCTCGTCACCCACGTCTACGGCGACGGCGATGGCCAGCGCGGTCGCAAGGTTCGCGTCGAAAGCCCGGGGGTGACCCGCAGCTACGAGCACGACGGTGAGGGGCGGGCGGTGCGCTCGGTCGTCGACATCGACGGCTGGATGACGATGGTCGTCGAAACGGAGCCGTGCGCCGATGGACGGCCGTGTCAACTCGTGCGCGAGGTCTACCGCGGCGGCGCGCTCGTCGAGCGGGTGGCTCAGACCTATCGCTACGATGCCCACGGCCGTCTGCAGAGGATTCTGCTCGGCGACGACACGTTTGCGACCCTGGAGTACGCGCCCGACGGGCGTTTGGCCGTGGTCGACCTGGCGGGGTACGGGCAGGTTGCGTTCGAGCGCGACGACGCCACTCGCGCCGTGATGGGGTACGCGCGCAGCGACGAACGCACGACGGTGGCGACCGGCTGGACCTATGACCGGCGCGGTCAGGTGGCCACCGAGGTGTACCAGGTGGGCGACGAGATCGTCGACCGGACCTACTCGTACGACGACGCCCGGCGTCTGGCCGGGTTTTCCGATGCCGGCGGCGGCGCCGGCGACACGGGTGCCTCAGAGGTGTATCGATACGACCGCGACGGCCGCCTCGCCGAGCTGGAACGCGGCGGCGCGACAACTTCGTTCGAGGCGCCCGCGGCCGCCGTCGGCGGCTCGGGCCGGTTCGCGTACGATGCGTCCGGCCGCCTCGTGCGGCGCGGCGACGTGGCTCTTCGATACGGGCCTCGCGGTCACTTGAGCAGCGCATCGCTTGGTGCGGATACCTGGACGTTCGACTACGACGGCGCCGGCCATCGAGTCTTGCGGCGACGCAACGGCAACGTCGAATACGCGACGCTCGCCGGCGGTATTTTGACCGCAGACGGCTTCGTGGAGCCGGTCGAAATTGGCGACGTCGTCGTCGGCGTCATTGCGCGAGGCGCGTTTTTGCCGGTGGCACTCGACCGGCGCGGCACGGCGTTCACCGGCCCGGCCGGTGCCGGCATGCAGCTCGCGTCCCCGTGGGGAATTCGGGGCCCCCCCGACGCCGACGCGGCGAACGACGTGCGCAGGCTGTTCGCGTTCGCCGGCGCTTCTCGCGAGCCCGCCCTCGGCTCCATTCGGTTCGGCGTACGCGACTACGACCCGGAGCTCGGCGCCTTTCACACGCCAGACCCGCTGGTGCTCGAAGACCCCGAACAGTGTCTGCGAAGCCCGCGCGAGTGTGGCCTGTACGCCTACGGCGCCTCGGATCCGGTGCGCTTTACGGACCCGACGGGGCAGGCGGTCTGCGGCGGCGTCTGCGTCACTCTCGGCGCTCTGTGGCTGGCCGACAAAGCGTGGTCGGCCTACGAGGCGTACCAGGACTACAAGGCAATTCAGGCCGGCGAAAAGACCGTGGCCGAGGTCGCCGGCGACCGCGCGAGCGAACACCTCGCGGGCATGCTCTTTGGCGCCGCCGGCCGGGGCATCGTCAAAGGCACGAAGAAAGCCGTTCGCTGGGCAAAAAACGGCGACAAGGCCCTGCCGGCGGCCCGGGAGGCGGCGGAAGCCGGCGGCGACAACATCGTGTATCGAGCCCTCAACGAGGCCGACGCGGAGTCACTGGCGTCCGGGGGCGGCCTCACGGGCAAAGCGCGAAACGGGAAATGGACTGCAATCGAGCACGTGGCCAACAGCGGCAAGGGCACCACCGGCGGTGCGGCGGCGAACAGCCCGTGGATTTCGACGAGTCGCAATCGCGACGTCGCGCGCAAGTACGACGGGGGCCACGGGGTCGTCGCCATCGATCTCGACAAGGTTCCCAACGCGAAGGTCGAGGTGTGGAGGGACGCTCCGCGAGTGAACGGCGCCGAGGGCCTGCCGTATCATCGGTCGATCTGGGCCGAAGAGGTCACGATTCTTGACAGTATTCCCAAGGATGCAATCAAGGGCTTCGTCGATTGAGAACTACCCATGAAAACCATTGCTATCATCGAAGACGAGCTCAAACGCCAGATCACAGATACCCTGGTACCGCTGCAGACGTTCCAGGGGGTCGACGTGGACGGGCTTGGGGCACTGGTCCGGCTGGCAACCGAGGCTGCGGAGGAGCTTTCCGGCCGCGACGACTTGCCCCGGTCGTTGCTCAACGAAATCTATGTGACCGTCCAGATCCTTCGCGCAGAGGCCAAGTACCACCACGGCCCCGAGCTCGAGCGGGCGGCCAACGACCTGGAGAACGTCTTTGCGCTTATTCTGGGCGGGGAAGTGCCGGGGGAACGCAAGCCCGGAGTGGCGCGGACGGTGTAGGCCGAACAATGCCGGTTTCGGGCTCGAGGCTATTTTCGTAACCCGGGCGAGAAAGGCGGCGTCTACCAGGTAGGATCTCGCGAAGTGAGGCTCCGGCGAAGGCCGGGTGCGCGACACGGCAAAGGATTGGGCTCGACGATGAGTGACTACACCCCCCCGAAGGTTTGGACCTGGGACCAGGAAAACGGCGGCCAGTTCGCCAGCATCAACCGGCCGATCGCCGGGCCAACCCACGAAAAAGAACTGCCGGTGGGCAAGCACCCGCTGCAGCTCTACTCACTGGCGACGCCCAACGGCGTCAAGGTGACGGTCATGCTCGAAGAGCTGCTCGGCGCCGGGCACGCGGGGGCGGAGTACGACGCCTGGCTGATTCGCATCAACGAGGGCGACCAGTTCGGCAGCGGATTCGTCGGAGCGAACCCCAACTCGAAGATTCCAGCGCTCATCGACCACCAGCCAAAGGGCGGCCAGGCGCCCCAGCGAGTGTTCGAGTCGGGATCGATTCTTTTGTATCTGGCCGAGAAGTTCGGGGCCTTTTTGCCGACCGACCCGGCCAAACGCACCGAGGCTCTGTCGTGGCTGTTTTGGCAGATGGGCAGCGCTCCCTATCTCGGCGGCGGTTTCGGTCACTTCTACGCCTACGCCCCCGAGAAGTTCGAGTACCCGATCAATCGTTTCGCGATGGAGACCAAGCGCCAGCTCGACGTGCTCAACCGGCGCCTGGCCGACCACGAGTACCTCGCCGGCGACGAGTACACCATTGCCGACATCGCGGTTTGGCCCTGGTATGGCGCCCTGGTCAAGGGCCTGGTCTACGACGCGGCGGAGTTCCTTTCCGTGCACGAGTACGAGCACGTCATCCGCTGGACCAATCAGATCGCCGCGCGGCCCGGCGCCAAGCGGGGCCGCATGGTCAACCGAGCCTGGGGCGAACCGTCGAGCCAGCTGCACGAGCGCCACGACGCCAGCGACTTCGAGCTCAAGACCCAGGACAAGCTCGCCAAAGACGAGTCCTAGGTTCGCCCCGACTCGGGCGCGCGCGTCGGGCCGCATTCGAGCGGCGCGCGCGCCCACGGCCCGGGCGGCTGAGCGCTACGGGTCGTAGTTAAGGTTCGGGGCGAGCCAGCGCTCGACTTCGGCCAGCGGTATGTCCTTGCGCTGCTGGTATTCTTCCACCTGGTCGCGCTCGAGCTTGCCCAGGGTGAAGTAGCGGGACTGCGGGTGGGCAAAGTAGAGACCGCTAACGCTGGCGCCGGGCCACATGGCGCAGGACTCGGTCAGCTTCATCTGGGCGTTGGTCTCGGCATCGAGGAGCTGCCAAAGCGTGCGCTTCTCCGAGTGGTCCGGGCATGCCGGATAGCCGGCGGCGGGGCGAATGCCGCGGTACTTCTCGCGGATGAGCTCCTGCTTGGAAAGCCTGTCCTGCTGGTCGTAGCCCCACTCGATGCGGGCGCGCTCGTGAAGGTACTCGGCAAAGGCCTCCGCGAGGCGGTCGGCGAGCGCCTCCGCCATGATGGCGTTGTAGTCGTCGTGGTCGGACCTGTACTTGTCGGCGAGCTCCTTGCTGCCGATTCCCGCGGTCACCGCAAAGGCGCCCAGGTGGTCGGGGAGACCCGTTTCCTTGGGGGCGATGAAGTCCGCGAGGGAGCGGCAGGGCTCGCCTGACTTGTCCCGCTGCTGCCGCAGGAAATGAAAGCGGGTGAGCAGGCGCTGGCGTTCGGCGTCGGCGTAGAGCTCGACGTCGTCGCCCACCGCATTGGCCGGGAAAAGACCGTAGACGCCGCGCGCCTTCAAGAGCTTGTTGTCGACGATCTGCTGCAGAAGCCGCTGCCCGTCTTCGAACACGCTCTTTGCCTGCGCTCCGTGCTTTTCGTGGTCGAAGATGCGCGGGTAGACCCCACGGAGTTCCCAGGTGTGGAAAAACGGCGTCCAGTCGATGTAGTCGCGCAGGGTTTCGAGGGGCATGTCTTCGATGACCTGCACCCCGGTCTGTCGCGGCTGCGGCAGATCGCTTGCCTTCCACTCGATTTGAGGCCGCCGCGCCCGCGCTTTGGCCAGCGGCAGAAGCTTCGTGACTCGCTGGCCGTGGCGCTGGCGCAGCTCCTCGTACTCTTCGTCGTGCGTGGCCACGAAGGTGGCCTTGTCATCGCTGAGAAGCGTGGTCGTCACCGGCACTGCGCGGCTGGCGTCGAGCACGTGGACGATCGGCTGCGAATAGTGAGGCGCGATCTTGACCGCGGTGTGGGCCTTGCTGGTGGTCGCGCCGCCGATGAGCAGCGGAATCTCCATGCCCTGGCGCGCCATCTCTTTGGCCACGTGAACCATCTCGTCCAACGACGGGGTGATCAGGCCCGAGAGACCGATGACGTCTGCGTTTTCTTCTTTGGCCCGCGCGAGAATCTTGTCGCACGGCACCATCACGCCCATGTCGATGACCTCGTAGTTGTTGCAGGCCAGCACGACGCCCACGATGTTCTTGCCGATGTCGTGGACATCCCCTTTCACGGTCGCGAGAACGATCTTGCCCTGGGCGCGCATGTCCTTGCCGGCAGCGGCAGCCTCCTCCTTTTCCTTCTCCATGAAGGGAAGCAGGTACGCCACTGACTTCTTCATCACCCGGGCCGACTTCACGACCTGCGGCAGGAACATCTTGCCCGCGCCGAACAGGTCGCCGACCACGCCCATGCCGTCCATGAGGGGGCCCTCGATGACCGAGAGGGGCTTGGCGAGCTTTTGGCGCGCCTCCTCTGTGTCCTCCTCGATGAAGGCGTCGATTCCCTTTACCAGAGCGTGCGACAGGCGCTCTTCCACCGTGCCGTTGCGCCACTCGAGGTTCTTTTTGTCGGCGCCCTTGTTCGACGCGCCGCTTTCGCCGGCGGCCTTGAGTTCCTCGCCGAAGTCGACCAGACGCTCCGTCGCGCCTTCGCGCCGGTTGAGAATGACGTCCTCGACCAGCTCCTTGAGCTTGGGCTCGATCTCCTCGTAGACCTCGAGCATGCCGGCGTTGACGATGCCCATGTCCATTCCCGCCTCGATGGCGTGAAACAAGAAGGCCGAGTGCATCGCCTCGCGCACGCGATTGTTGCCGCGAAAACTAAAGGAGACGTTCGATACGCCGCCGCTGACCTTCGCGTGGGGCAGGTTCTGCTTGATCCAGCGGGTCGCCTCGATGAAGTCGACGCCGTAGTTGTTGTGCTCTTCCATGCCGGTGGCGACGGTGAGCACGTTGGGGTCGAAGATGATGTCTTCGGGCGGAAAGCCAACCTCGTCCACCAGGATGCGGTAGGCCCGCTCGCAGATGCGGATCTTGTCCTCGAAGTCCGCGGCCTGGCCCTGTTCGTCGAAGGCCATCACGACCGCTGCCGCGCCGTAGCGAAGAACCGTGCGGGCGCGCTGGCGAAAGGTCTCCTCGCCTTCCTTCAGGGAGATCGAGTTGACGATGCCCTTGCCCTGCAGGCACTGGAGACCCGCTTCGACCACCTCCCACTTGGAGGAATCGACCATGATGGGCACCGCGGCGACCTCGGGCTCACTCGCCAGCAGCGACAGAAAGCGGCGCATGGCAAAGACGCCGTCGATCATGCCTTCGTCCATGCAGACGTCGACGACGTTCGCGCCGTTCTCAACCTGCTGGCGCGCGATCGCGACGCCGTCCTCGTAGTTGCCGGCCTTGATCAACCGGGCAAACTTGGGGGAGCCCGCGACGTTGGTGCGCTCTCCGACAATGATGTAGACGCCCTCTTGCTGCTTGAACGGCAGCGAACCGGACAGGCAAAGAGGGCGAAACTCGGTCGCCGTGGCACGTTCAGTCGACACAACAATCCCGGAAGTCAAAAGGGGCGAAGCGAGCGTCTTCGGTTGGAACCCGCGACGCGCGGCCGACGCCAGCGCTGGTTACCGCGGGCCCGCGCAGTTTCCCAGCTTGGTATCCATGCATACAGATTTCCAGACGAATCGATACCCCGAGTGTCGCAACTCGTCAAGACAAGAGTAAGCACAAAGCCTGCGCGTCTTGCGCGTCGGAAGACCGGTTCACCGGCGGCTCCGTGTCCTTTGCGGTCGAATGGCTGCCCCGCGCGGAGATAGGGCCGGTATTGCGACGGTAGCGCATCTGCGCTACGCAGGACTTCAAGCTATGCGGCCGGATTGCACTGAGGAACTGAAGGCGTTGCTCCAGTCCCGCATCGTGATTCTCGATGGAGCGATGGGGACCACGATTCGCGGCTACGGCCTCGACGAGGCGGCTGCGCGGGGGGAGCGCTTCAAGGACAACGACAAGGACCTGCTCAACAACGGCGACATCCTGTCGCTGACGTGCCCCGAGGTCATCGGTGACATTCACCGTCGCTTCTATGAGGCCGGTTCCGACATCGTCGAGACCAACACCTTCTCGGCCACGACGATCTCGCAGTCCGAGTTTTTCGTGGAGGACCCGCGAGAGACCGGCAAGGGGCGCAAAGACCCCGAGTTCTTCCAGCGCGAGGTTCTGGAAAACTCGTTCCTGCAGGACCTCGCCCACGAGCTGAACGTGAAGTCGAGCCAGATCGCTCGCGCAGAGGCGGACCGCGTGGCGGAGGCCACCGGCACCAAGCGGTACGTGGCGGGCGCCCTGGGGCCACTCACGGTTTCACTTTCGTCCTCGCCCGACGCGGACGATGCAGGCTTTCGGGTCGTGACCTTCGAGCAGGTGAAACAAGCGTACACCGAGCAGATCCGCGGCCTGCTCGAAGGCGGCTGCGACATCCTCATGGTCGAGACCATCTTCGATTCCCTCAACGCGAAGGCCGCCCTGGTGGCCATTGAAGAGGTGTTCGAAGATGTCGGTCAGCGGATGCCCCTGATGATTTCCGCCGCGGTCGGTCGCGGCGGCGAAACCATGATTTCGGCCCAGAGCGTCGAGGCGCTTTGGATCGCGATCCGTGGCTTTGCCCCGCTCGCCGTTGGTTTGAACTGCTCGCTGGGGCCGGACCTCATGCGACCGCACCTCCAGGACCTGTCCGACGTCGCGGACTCGTTCATCTCCTGCTACTCGAATGCCGGTCTGCCGAACCCGCTGGCTCCGACGGGGTTCGATCTGGGACCCGACGACATGGGGGGATTCATGAGCGGCTTTGCCGACGCCGGCCTCATCAACCTGGCCGGTGGATGCTGCGGGAACACACCGGAGCACGTCGCGGCCATCGCCAAATCCCTGAAGGGCAAAGCTCCCCGTCAGCGCGTCCGTTCTTGAACCGGCGGTTCGGGCTGATCCCGCTATCAGCGACAGAAATCCCGCGTTCTCAGGTCGGTAACGTGTACCTTTGATTAGGCGGTGAACCGGCTACGACTGCGACTCATCGTTGGTATATAGGATCGCTCATGACGGATATCTGTGACTCGGTAATCGACACCGTCGGCGGAACCCCGCTGGTCCGACTGTCCCGGATCGGCCGCGACCTACCCTGCGAGCTGCTCGCCAAGTGCGAGTTCTTCAACCCGGGTGGGTCGGTAAAGGACCGAATCGGCGTGCGAATGCTGCTCGATGCCGAGAAACAGGGCCGCATCCGGCCGGGCGACACGCTCATCGAGCCGACGTCGGGCAATACCGGTATCGGGCTGGCGCTGGCCGCCGCCGTGCGCGGCTACCGGATGATCATCACGATGCCCGAGAAGATGAGCAAGGAAAAGCAGGTCGTGCTCGAGGCATTGGGGGCCGAGATCATTCGAACGCCGACCGAGGCCGCGTTCGACTCACCCGATAGCCACATCAGCGTCGCGAATCGTCTGCGCGAGGTCGTGCCCAACGCGCACATTCTCGACCAGTACAGCAATCCGTCGAACCCGCTGGCCCACGAAGAGGGCACGGCCCGCGAGATCATCGAGCAGGCCGGCGGCAAGGTCGACGCGCTGGTTTTGACGGCCGGTACCGGCGGCACCCTGACGGGCATCGCCCGGGTGTTCAAAAAAGAGCTTCCGGACTGTGAAATCGTCGGCGTCGATCCCGAGGGCTCGATCCTGGCCGGTCCGGGCCCGGTGTCGTCGTACAAGGTCGAGGGCATCGGCTACGACTTCATTCCCGACGTGCTCGATCGCGACCTGGTCGATCGCTGGATCAAAACCAACGACCGCGACTCGTTTCGCGTCGCCCGCCAGCTCATCCGGCAAGAGGGCCTGCTGGTGGGCGGTTCGTGCGGCGCGGCGGTCTGGGCGGCCATGCAGGTGGCCCGCGGCATGAAGCCGGGCCAGCGGGTCGTGACCCTTCTGGCCGACTCGGTCCGCAACTACATGACCAAGTTCGTGGACGACGCCTGGATGCGTCGCAACGGCTTTCTCGAGGCGGACTGGGAGATGGGAACCATCGGCGACATCGTGCGCAGCATGCCGCCGCGCGAGGTGATCACCATGGACGTCGAGGCGACCCTGGGCGACGCCGTCACCCTGTTCGCGGGCAAGGGCATTTCGCAGGTGCCGTGCACCGATGGCGGTCGGCTCGCGGGAATTCTCACCGAGACCGACGTGCTGCAGGTGCTGGTCGAGGGCCGGCACAATCGCGACAGCGCCATCGCCGAGGTCATGGTGCGCAACGTGTCCACGGTGTCCATGCACGAGACCGCCGGCCAGCTGCCCCACATTTTCGACCGCGGTGAAGTCGCCATTGTTACGGACGAGCAGCAGAGCGTCGCCGCGCTGATCACCAAGATCGATCTGATCAACTTCCTGTCGCACGCCTCGGCCGCCGAGGCCGCCAGCGTGCGCTAGCGCGGTTTCGCCGGGGGCCGGCGTCGGGGGGCCGGCCTTCCGTCGATCCGGTCGTCGGGCTGGCGACTGGCCCGCGCGGCGGACGTGATGCCCGGCCCGGTCAGCCGGCGACGGCGCCCGCGTGGCCCGAGGCGCTGGTCCGGCGGGGCGCGCGCGCGCCGAAGGCTGCCGTCAGCTCGTCGGCGGTGGGCCGATTGTCCGAGTTGAAGTCGAGGCAGCGGGCGACGATGGCGGCGACCCGCTCGGGCACGGCGGGATTGCTGAGCAGGACCGAAGGCGGCGCCTCGAGGTGCATGCCGCTGGCGAGCATGACGACCGGCGGCTCGTTAAACGGCCGCTCGCCGCACAGCATTTCGTAGGCCATGACGCCGAAGCTAAACGCATCGGTCGCCGCCGACGCGCCGACCGCCGGCGTGGCCAGTTCGGGAGCCATGTAGGCCGGCGTGCCGAGGAACCAGGCGTCTTTGGTCAGGGCCTGAGACGGGGCCGAGGCTCGCGAGTGGTCGAGCGCGACCGACATCGTTGCGATGTCGGACTGGGCGTGCAGCAGGGCGAGAGTTGGAACCGTGTTGACCGACCCGGTGGCCGAGCGCTCCAGGTCCTCGGCGATTCCGGAGATGCCGAAGTCGGTGATCTTGACGGCGGGGTTGGCCCCATGGCCGTCGCCCTCCAGCAGGACGTTGGCCGGCTTGAGGTCGCGGTGAATGACGCCGTGTTGGTGAATCGTCGCAAGCCCCGAGGCGACCTCGCCGAGCACGTGGCAGGCCCATGTGCTGTCGCGATACTTGTCTTTGCACGCGCGCACCGTCGTGCCCTCGACGAGCTCCATCACCAGGTACATGAAACCCGACATGGCGAAATCCACATCGAGAATTCCCACGACCTGATCCGAGCGAATCTCCGACGCTAGCTGGGCTTCGCGAGCAAACCGAGCCATCGCGCTCGCGTCGGTCGTGGTCTTGAGAACCTTGAGCGCGAGCGGGCGGCCGTCGCTTACGCGCTCGCACTGGTAGACCACGCCCATGGCGCCGTCGCCGAGCTTCGACACGATGCGGTAGCGCTCGTTGATCACCTCGCCCGGGGCCAGGTCCTTGGCCAGCCCCGAGTGCGACGCCAGTCGGCCCAGCGCTTCGCCGAGCTGTTTCGAGCGCTCGGCGACCTGGCGGCGCAGCTCGGTGTTGAGCGACTCGATCTCCTGGCGCTGTTGCTGGGCCTGGCGCATGGTCGTGAGCGTCTCGGCCGAGATGGCGATCATGTGGAGCAACGTGAACATTGCCAGGCCGAGGGGGACCATGCGCACCCCGGCGAAGGGCTCGCCGAGCCCGATCCACATGGGAATGTCCGGCGTGGACAGCACGGTCACGAACACCATGGCCAGCATGTTCGGCAAGAGCGTGGTCGGCCGGGGGTTGCGCTTGAGCAGCCGGGCGAGCCGATAAATCTCGTACGTGAGAATGACGAACAGGTAGACGATGGTGGTCGGGCCGAAGATGTAGCTGGAAAAGTACGGGTTCGAGGTGCCGAGCCCCATCGCCACGTACGCCACGGTGAACCCCGGCCAAAACGTGCGGTGCACCGTGAGGCCGAAGGCCGCGTTGCTCGAGTACAGGAGACTGACCACGGCAAGGCCGAGAGTCATGCCCAGCATCGGGCTTTCCAGCGGCCCGACGAACCGCGTCATGCCGAGCACGTACAGCGGGTAAAACAGGGCGACCAGGGCCTGGAACGCGTACAGGGCGTAGGTACGGCTGCGCGCCACTACGCCGAGCACCAGGTACGCGAACAGCACCGCCAGCAGCATTCCCATCGATACATAGGCGCCCCAGCGATTGACGGCGCCTACCGCCACGGTGGTCGCGTCGCCGTCGGGGGCGGTCGCCAGCCGCGGGACGGTGTCGAACCAGGCCGACTGGGCCCACCGGTGTTCGACCGACAAAACCAGGTCGACGACTCCATCCGCGACGACGGCGTCGTCCAGAGGCCAGATGTGTTGGCCGGTGCTGCGAAAGTCAGGGTCGAACTCGAGCGCGAGGGGGCGCTGCTCGACGCCGTCGGCCGTCAGCCGGATCTGGCCGGCCTGGTGCGGAATCGACAGGCTCAGGTTGCCCCGGTCCCAGTCGTCCGGGATCGTGACCGTCGTGCGCAGTTCGTAGCGCGAATCCCGGTCGGGCAGAGCATCGCCGAAACGCGCGGGCAGCTCGAGCGCTCGGGGCTCGCCGTCCGGAGCGTGCAACGTCCATTGGGCGACGGGCGTTGTGCGCGTGTCGCCGCACCCGGATGCCATGACCAGGACGGGCACTGCGATGGATATCAGAACAGCCGTACGCACGGGTTTGGTCGAGTGCCGGCGTTCCCCTTCGCCGACTCCTCGCTTTGAGTATATCGAAGGACGACTTGGGCGGCCTCAGATTTTCGCGTGAGGGCCGCCGCAGTGGCGATGCGATTGGTGATGCCGACATGTCCGTCACTGTCGAGCGGCATCGCGCGCGCGCGCAGGCCTGCCGACCTCGCGGCAGGTCGACTCGCTAGTTGGCCAGCTTGTACGCCGACCCGATCGCTTTGGCGATCGCGGTGGCGAAGTCGTTTGCGCTGGGCCTTCGATCCGGGTAGTCCGACAGGGCCGAGACGATCACACTGTCGACCGCAGCCGGAACGTCCGGGTTCTTTTCGCGGACCGGTATCGGGGGTTCGCGGTCTTCGATGTCGCGCTCATCGGTGGCGCGCGGTTTGACGAACGGACGCTTGCCCGTGAGCATTTCGTAGGCGACGACGCCGAGGCTAAAGACGTCGCTGGCTGCCGTTGCGCGCTCGCAGCCGTCGGCCAGCTCGGGGGCCATGTACAAGGGCGTGCCGAGAATCCAGCCGGTCTGGGTGAGCGAACGCTCCTGCTGGGAAGACGATGAGTTGCTCGCGTGTGCGGGGGGCTCGGCGTCGAGCCGCGTCGCCGAGTCGTCGCTGATGAGCGCGGCCTGCATGTCGGAGAGCGACGGCCCCGACCGCCTCGGCGGCATGCCGCCCGTGAGTTGCGTGCCGTCGAGGGCGCGTTCCTGGCTCAGGCCCGAGATGCCGAAGTCGGTGATTTTGACCAGCGGTTCGCTGCCGTCGCCGGTGAGCAGGACGTTGGCGGGCTTGAGATCGCGGTGCACGACGCCGTGAGCATGGATGGTGGCGAGTCCTTCGGCGACCTGGTGAAGCACCGCCAGAGCCCACTGCGTTTGGCCGTAGCGATCGTTGCAGTCGCGCAGCGACGTGCCGTCGACCAGCTCCATCACGAGGTACATGTACCCCGAGCTGGCAAAGTCGATATCGATGATACCGACGACGCCCGGGGCAGAGATCTCCGAGGCGAGCTGCGCTTCGCGAGCGAAGCGGGCCATGGCGCGGGCGTCGGTCGTCGTCTTGAGGACCTTGAGGGCGAGCTGTCGGCCGTCTTCGAGGCGCTCGCACCGGTACACCGTGCCCATGGCGCCGGCGCCCAGCGGCGCGCCGACGATGCGGTACCGATCGTCGACCAGGTCGCCGTCGACCAGGTCGTGTGCGCCATCCGCTTTCGTGGCCAGTCGGCCGAGCGCCGCGCTCAGCTGCTTGGAGCGCTCGGCGACCTGCCGGCGAAGCTCGGAGTTGAGGTGCTCGATCTCGCGCCGGTGGTGTTCTTCTAGCCCGAGCTTGCTTTCGAGCTCGGCGTTGAGTGCGTCGGCGCGCCGCAGGCTGGTAACGAGTTCGGCGGTGATGGCGGTGAAGTGCAGCAGCGCGTACGCGGTGAGCGCCAGGGGGGCCAGGCGCAGCCCGCCCAGGGGTTCGCCGAGGCCGATCCAGGGCAGCATGTCGGGCCCGGCCAGCAGCGCGATGATGACCATGGCGGCCATGATCGGCATGAGCGTGCTCGGGCGCGGTTTGTGGCGGGCGAGGCGGCCGAGTCGCCAGACCTCGTGCCCCAGCACCGCGGTCAAAAAGACGATGGTCGCGGGGCCGAAGAACCGCGCCGAGACGAGCGGGTCGAGGGTCGCGATTCCCGAGAGGGTGAAGCCCGCGGTTGCGATGGGCCAGACGTATCGGTTGGTCGTCAGGCCGAAGGCCGAGTTGGCGGAGTACACCAGGCCGAGCACGGCGTAGCCGAGAGAGAGGCCCAGCGTGGGCAGCTCGGCCGCGGCGAGGCCGCGAGTTATGTCGAGAATGAACAGGGGGTAGATGAGGGCGAGCGCTGCCTGCAGGGCGTACAGCAGGTAGGTCGTGCCGCGCCGAATCACGGCAAACATCACCAGATAGGTGAACAACACCGCCAGCAACATTCCGCAGCAGACGTAGGCCATCCATCGGTTGGCCGAGTCGATCCAGCGCGTCGCGGCGTCGCCCCGCGGGGAGGCGGCAATGCGCGGTACGGTGTCGAACCAGCCCCCGCGCCACCAGTCTCGATGCCCGACGATGGACAAGACGACTTTGCCGTCGTTGGTCACCTCGGGGTCGAGCGGCCAGATGTGGGCCCCCTTGCTGCGATAGAAGCCGCGCGCGTCGAGGGAGATTTCCCGGTGCGGCGTGCCGTCCGCCATGAGCTGAAGCACGGCGTACTGGTGCGGGATGGAGAGACTCAGCTGCTTTCCCGACCACGCAGGGGGCAGCGTTACCTCGGCGCGGAGTTCGAACGCGCCGCTGTAGTCCTTGGCGAGCACGTCGTTGAGCCGGGTCGGCATGACCAGCTCGCGCGGCCCTTTGCCTTCGGCGTACAGGGACCAGCGTTCGACGAACAGGGGCGAGCTGCTATCCGGCGAGCACGCGGCCAGCCAGGCGACGAACAACAGCGAGATCCACAGTTTGACGAACTGCACGTGTAGGCGAACTATCTCCCCCGGCGGCATAGTAACCCGGACCCGCCACCGCCGTCTGAAAAACGGGGTAGGGCGGTGTATCCCCTGGACGCCCCTCGGCACGGCGGGCGTCGCTCGCTGAGTGTCCGAACGGTCGAGACGTCCAAGGCGGCGCAATGCCGAGCGGTCGGGGTTTTTCTCAAGCTGCGCGGGGTGGTCGGGCTACCCTTGGATTGGGGGATGGCGAGCGCGAGGCGACGGAATGCCGTGGCCGCGCGCTCGGCGGTCCAAACTCGGCATGACGAACACGGCCGCGAACACGAACAAGCAGGACATCGAGCTCGAGGAGGCGTTGGCGGCCGATGGCCGCTTCGAGCTGGTCGACCAGCTGGGCGCCGGCGCCATGGGCGTCGTCTATCGCGCTCGAGACGCGACGCGCCGGCAGGACGTGGCGCTCAAACTGCTCAGCCGCGTCGATCCGGACACGCTGTATCAGTTCAAAAACGAGTTTCGCGCCCTCAGCGACCTGGTTCATCCGAACCTCGTCACCCTCTACGGGCTTCATCACCTGGACGACCGCTGGGTGCTGTCGATGGAGCTGGTTCGCGGCGCCAAGTCGCTGCTCGACTTTATTCGGCCTTACTCTCACCTTTTGCAGCCCCGCTCGTCGAGCGGCGGGCACACGGGGTCGTCGTCGTCCAGCGTGACGAGCAAGCTCACCCCCCAGGTTCTCGAGGCCGCAATGGCGACGCAAACACAGTCGTTGGCTGTCGCGCAGCTTGCCTCTGCCGGACCGATGGTGACGCCGCCGGGGGCGACATCGACATCGACGGCGGCATCGACGGCCTCGCTAGCGGAGTCGGTGCTCACCCCGTCGCAGGAGAAGCGCCAGGCCATTGCCAGCGCGGAACTCATGATGGGGCGCCTCGAGACGTCGCTGGGCCAGCTTCTGGACGGAGTCGAGGCGCTGCACCGCGTCGGCATGCTGCACCGCGACCTCAAGCCCTCCAACGTGCTCGTCGACGAGGTTGGCCGGCTGGTCGTGTGCGACTTCGGTCTCGCCGCGCCAACGGGGGCGGGGGCGGCGCACTTTGCGGGCACTCCGGCCTACTCGTCGCCGGAGCAGGCCGAAGGGCTGGCTCTGAGCCCCGCCAGCGACTGGTACAGCGTGGGCGTGATGCTCTACGAGATGCTCACCGGCGTCCTGCCGGTCCAGGGGCCTTCGGCGGCCGAGATCCTTCGGGCAAAGCGCAACGCGACCGTAACGGATCCCCGCGAGCTCGCGCCGGACGTCGACCAGCGACTGGCCGCCCTGGCGATGGACCTGCTGGCACCCGACCCCGAAAGCAGACCGTCGGCCGAGCAGATTCGCGAACGCGTCGGCGCGACCCGTTCGACCGTGCCGGTCACGCTCGGTCGCGACAATGCCCTGTTTGTCGGGCGCGGCGCCGAGTGCGCCGAGCTCGACCGGGCGCTGCAGGACGCGCGGTCCGGGACGGCCGTGACCGTCATCGTCAAGGGCGAGTCCGGCGTCGGCAAGAGCGCGCTGATTCGCCACGTCACGTCGCAATGGGTCGAAGACAAGGATGCCCTGATCCTGTCGGGCCGCTGCTACGAGAACGAGCTGGTCGCCTTCAAGGCCCTCGATGGGGTCGTCGACTCCCTCGCGGAGGCGTTGCTGGAGCTGTCCGATGACCGCGCCCGCGAACTGCTCGACGGCAACGTCGCGGCCCTGGCGACGCTGTTTCCCGTACTGCGGCGAGTAAAGGCCGTCGCTGCGCTCATGGCCGCTTTGCCGGCGTCGTCGGCGGGGCAGGAGGTGCGGGGCGACGCCGCGCGAGGGCTCCGGCATCTGCTTGCGGGGCTGAGCAAGCAGCGCCCAACCATCGTCATCATCGACGACCTGCAGTGGGGCGACATGGACAGCTCGGTGTTTCTGCAGGAACTGGCCGAGGGCAGTGACGATGCGGGCCTGCTGTTGCTCGCCACGTATCGCAGCGTGAGCGAGGTCGCGCCGCCGCTGGTCAAAGCGCTGGCTGATCCGGACCAGGCCGTCACGGCCCGGGATGTGCGCGTGCTGGAGCTGGCTCCACTGCCGCAAGACGAGGCCGTCGAGCTGGTGCGAGCGGTCGCGGGGCCCGGGGCCGACGCCAGCACGGTACTCGCCGACGCGGGCGGCAGTCCGCTGTTTCTCGCCGAGCTTGCCCACGCCTGGGCTCGGGGCGACGACCTGGTGTCGGACGGTGGCCTCGACGGCCTCATCGCCCGGCGCCTCGACTCCCTGGACCGCTCCACTCGGCGGCTCCTGGAGGTCGCGGCTCTGTCCGGGCGCCCGCGCCCGTCGGCGATCCTGGCGTCGGCGGCCGGAGCGAAGGACGAGGCGGCCGCGGTGGCCACGCTGCGCACCGGCCGCTTCGTGCGGGTCGAGCACTCGCGCGACGGCGAACTTCTGGCCCCGTACCACGACCGCATTCGCGAAACGGCGCTGTCTCAACTCGACCCGAAAACTCGACGAAAGCTGCACCGCCGCCTGGCCCGGTCCCTCGAGAGCGCGCCAAACCGCGACGTGGAAGGACTGGTCGAGCACTGGTTGGCCGCCGGAGATCGCGGCAAAGCGGGGCGCTACGCTCTCGAGGCGGCCGAGCGAGCCTCGGTAGCCCAGGCGCATCGCCGCGCCGCCGAACATCTGACGACGGTCCTCGAGCTGTGCGAACTCGATGAGGCGGGCCAGCGACGATTCTCCATCGCGCGAGCCGACGCCCTCGCCGCCGCGGGCAGCGTGCGCGCGGCCGCCGACGCCTACCGGCAAGCGGCGGCCCTGTGCGATGACGCCGACGCCGCCGAGCTTCTCGGTCGAGCCATGGTGTGCCTGGTGCACGGCAGCTGTCTGGTCGAGGCCGACGAGCTCGCTCGCGAGCTCAACCAGCGGGTCGGCTTTCGCATTCCGTCCTCGGTGGGGAGAGCCATCGCTCAGCTGTTGTGGCAGAGGCTGCGGCTGCGCCTGCGCGGCACCAGGCTGCACCGCGTGCGCGACGAGAGCGAGATCGAGCCGCGCGAGCTGCGTGGGTTGACCATTGCTCGCGACGTTTCGTCGGCACTCGGCCTCACGGACACGATTCCCGGGTTTGCAGTCCACAGCTGGTATTTTCGCAAAGCGCTCACCCATGGCTTGCCCCGCCACGTCCTGCAGGCGATGTGTCTCGAGGCGTCGTTCATCGTCGGTCTCAAGGGGATGCTCGCGCGCAAGCGAGCGGATCGCCTGTTCGACGGCGCCGAGGCGCTGGCGCTCGAGCACGGAACCGAGGCGGACCATGGCCTCGTTCGCGGCTGGCGTGCCTTCGCCGGCTATCTGTACTACGACGACACGCGAAACAACGGCGCCGAGCTCGAGGCCGCGGCGGAGATAACGGATACCGACGTGTCTCTTTCCTGGCACGCCAACCTCTTTCGCCTGTACTCGGTCAACGGGCTCGCTCTGGGCGGCGAGATCGCGGATCTCAAGCGCCGGCTGCCGGCGCTTTTGCGGCGCGCCCAGGAACGCGGCAACGAATACCTGATGGCCAACTACGGGCGCCAGGCAGGTTCGTACGTGTGGCTGTCCCTCGACCGGGCGGACGAAGCCATGCGGCTTCTGGAAAGCTCGACTCCGCCGGAGACCCGACAGCCCACGCTCGACTCGTTCTACTCGGAGGTCATTGCCGCCGAGGTCGAGCTGTACGCCGGCAACGCCCACGCGGCTCAGCAGCGCGTCGAGCAATTCCTGGTCACCATGAAGGGCTCGTCGATGGCGCGCATTCCCTCGGTCGTGCTTTGGAGCGCCCAGGCCGTCGCCAAGGCGGCCGTGGCCGCGTCGTACCAGCGGCCGGAGCACAAGGACGAGCACCTGGCCGTGGCGCGTCGCTGGGCCCGCTGGCTCCGGCGCCGGCGCCGAACGTTTCCCGTGTTCGCCAACGGTCTCGCCAACTTGGTCGAAGGCCTGGTGGCGCTTCGGCAAGGGCAGCGCGAGGCGGCCATCGATGCGTTGCGCGTCGCCAACCGCGACCTCATCGTCGGCACGCCTTTGTGGGCGTGGCCCACCCGCGATGTGCTCGGCCGCCTGGTTGGCGGCACCGAAGGCGCCGAGCTACGCGCCGAGGCGGGCGCCTGGCTCGAGCGCCAGGAAGTGGCCAACCCGGACCGCTTCGTCCGCTGGGCCTGCCCCCACAACGAATAGCGCCGCTCTACACGGGCCCGCTTCTGTTAGGCCAGGCCCCGTGGACTGCCAAAGTCCATGCGTCCGCGGCTGGATCTCTCCTCGTCCGAGTGAGACGGTCTTTGCGCGGTTGCGCTGCAGTACCGTTGACTAGCCCGCTTTGAGCTAGTCGGTCCATGTCTCTACGAGAGGGCACACTAAATGAAACAGCGTGGTATCGGTGTAGCGCCGTTCATCCTGCTTCTATGCGTGGGGTGTACTCGGGCAAACCCGAGATTCTGTAGTGCGACGGTCGAGTGCCTCGATCCTGAGGCACCGTTCTGTGACATCGACGGAACGTTTCCTGAGTCGGATTTCACTAGCAATCGGTGTATTCCAACTCCAGGCGATCCCGATGCCGGCGACGACGGAGTAGCCCTCTTGGCCGACCTCCAAATTTCTGTTGGCCAGTTGGACTTCGAGCCGACTGTGTTCGAATACGAGGTTAACGTCGGATTTGCCGCCACCACAGTCTTCGTTCACGCAATCGCGGTCCAGGCTGAGGCAAACGTGAGCATTCAGAGGGGCACGGCGAGCGCGGGCGAGTCGTCTCAGAGCGTTTCACTCGATGTAGGTCCCAACGACGTGGAAGTCGTTGTTGAAGATGCAGAAGTCGTTCGTAGATACAGTGTTCGCTTCGTGCGGGGTGACTTGATTGCGCAAGATTCGTACGTCAAGGCCAGCAATACGGGGCGAGACGACCGATTCGGAGGCGCCGTTGCTTTGTCGGACGAATACATGGTCGTTGGTGCAGTGTTCGAATCCAGTGATGCCGTTGGCGTGGACGGGGATCAAGGCAACGATGATGCGCGCAGCTCAGGTGCGGTCTATGTCTACGCGCTCGATGGGGAGAAATGGAACCAGGAGGCGTACCTAAAGCCGTCCAATACCGACGCTGGGGATCAGTTCGGAACCTCTGTAGCTCTGAGCGGAAACGTGATTGTGGTGGGAGCGCCGAGAGAAGATAGCGTTCCGAATAACGGGCCGGATGATGACCAGAACGAGAACTCTGGAGCTGTTTACGTGTTCGCGAAGGACAGCGGAGCATGGCGCCAGGTTGCCTTGCTGAAGGCCAGCAATGCCGACGCCGGCGATAGGTTCGGGGCTTCGGTCGCACTGGATGAGACTGTTCTCGCCGTTGGCGCGCCCGGCGAGGCGAGCGGTGCGGGGGGGATCGATGGCAACCAAACACGCAATGACGAGCCGAACGCGGGGGCAGTCTACGTGTTTCGTTTCGATTCTGAGCTAGGATGGACCCAAGACGCCTATCTGAAGGCTAGCGCACCCGATGGAGGCGACTCGTTTGGCGAAGTAGTCTCGGTGTCCGACGAGACTCTCCTCGTTGGCGCCCCCGGGGAAGACGGTGGCGAGGGGGGCGTTGACGGGGACGAAGGAAACGACGAGGCTTCCTTCGCCGGTGCGGCGTTCGTTTTCGAACTGGAAGGCACCCAGTGGCGCCAGACGGCGTACCTTAAGGCCGCCAACGTTGATGCGGACGACCGCTTCGGAGCCGCTGTCGCTATTGAAGGCGATACCGCAGTGGTTGGGGCTTTAGGCGAAGATAGCGCCTCCACTGGATTGAACGGGAACGCGCTGGACAACAGCGCCGAAACGGCTGGCGCTGCGTACATATTCTCGCGACAGGCAGCGACTCGCACTTGGTCGCAGACGGCCTACGTGAAGGCTAGCAATACGGCGGACTCAGAGGCCTTCGGAGCGTCTGTTGCAGTAGGTCCCGGAATCGTTGCAGTGGCAGCGACGCAAGAGGATAGTCAGGCTGTTGGTGTCAACGGAGATGAAGCGGACGATGAAGCGCCCGAGGCTGGGGCGCTCTACCTGTTTGAACTGAGGAACGGTGTTTGGTCCCAGGTGGCGTACGTCAAGGCTGGGAATACCGATCCGTTCGATCAGTTCGGGGCCACTCTCGCGATCGCTGGAGACCTTTGTGTCGCTTCCTCTGAGCAAGAAGACAGTCCCGCGACCGGAGTCGACCCGAGAGACGACACGAACGGTCCGTCGGGCGCGACGACGTTTGAATCGGGAGCCGTCTACGTGTTCCGCTGAGCAAAGCGTGAGAATGGCACTCGAGCAGAGCCCGAGTGCCTTCGCACAGGTTCGCTAGTCGATGACTTCGCAGGTGGCGGTGATGCTGGCGCCGTTGTTGTCCTCGTCGCACTCGTTGTACTGGGCGTCGCCGGCGCCGTTGGAGTCGACGGTGGCGGTTACTGTGAGCTCGTCGATATTCGCAGCGGTCGTGAACGTGAAGGTGAGGGTCTCGGCCTGACCCGGCAGCAGGCGCTGGGTGGTCACCAGGACCTCGGCGGTGAACACGCCGGTCCCGTCGGCGGCCTGGGCGAACACTTCAATGCCCGCCGGTACGCCGAGAGCGCCGTTGTTGCGCACGGTGATCTGCGCCGAGGACTCTACGCCAGGCTGGCACGCGGCGGTGATGGGGCTGATGAGCAGGTCGGGCGCGTCGAACAGTCCGTCGGGCTGAACGTTCTGGCGGAAGTTGTTGAGACGGGCGTTGGACCAGTTGGCCTCGGGGGCTGCCGGAACCTGGCCGTCTTCGGTGATGTTGGTGACCGAGTAGGCGTGCTGGTTCCAGATGCGCCGGGTGCGCACCCAGTTGTTGTCTCCGTCTTCCCAGATTTCGATGCCGCCCAGGCTTTCACTGCTGGTGTTGGGCTCGGGCACGATGACCTCGGACTTACCGTCGTTGTCGACATCGACGACGATGGGCATTTCCATGCGGGTGTTGCTCGAGTGGCTGTCGTCCTGCTCGAGGATGGTGCCGTCGCGGCCGTCGAAGATGTAGAACGTGGTTTCGTCGGCGTACACGACTTCGGCATTGCCGTCGCCGTCGAAGTCGAACACCGAGGAGCCCGTTGCGCGGCTCGAGCAGTCCTGGTTCGCGACCTTCCACAAGATGTTCTCGGAGTCGCATTCCTCGGGCAGCGGGTCGCCCGTGCAGTCGAAGTCGACCACGACGTAGAAGTCGGCGCTGGCGGTTCCGATCTCGGCCCGGCCGTCGCCGTCAAAGTCGGCCACGGTCGGCGGCCCGGACTCGTTGCGCGAGCAGTCGTCGTCGGGGATCGGCACCCGGTGCTTGAGGACGCCGTTGTGCTCGATGACGAAGACTTCACCTTCGCGCACGATAACGACTTCGCCCTCGGGGTCGTCGTCGAAGTTGCCGGCGGCGTTGTAGCCGTCGCAGGCCAGCGCGCCCTGGCACGACGAGTTGCTGGTGGTGTAGGTGTAGGTCCACTCCTCGGCCCCGGTGGCGCCGTTGTAGACGGTGTTGCCGGCGATGACTTCGAGCTGGCCGTCCAGATCGATGTCGGCCACGGTGGCGGCCGGGCCGAGGAACGCGTTGTTTCCGACGCCGGCCTCGGGACCGACGGTCTCGGCGCCGTCCCAGACCTTGGTGCCGTTGAGTCCGTTGAGCACGACGTTGCCGATGATGACCTCGGGCGAACCGTCGCCGTTGACGTCGGCCAGCGACGGTTGGGCGCCCTCGCGACTGTGGTCGGTGCTGTTAGGCAGAAGGTCGTTGCGCCACATTTCGGTCCAGGCGGTCCCGTCCGAGTTGGCTCGCTGGTAGGCGATGGTGCCGCCGCCCTTGCGGGTGACGACGATTTCCGGCGAGGCGTTATCGGTGTCGGCGGCCGGGTGCAGGTTGCCCAGGGCGACGCCGCTGGAGTTGCCGATGAACGGGTCGCCGTTGCCCAGGGTGGCGATGGTGGTCATGGTGCCGTCCTGGTTGCACTCGCCGCTGACGATGCGGACCACGCCGTTGGCGGTGCAGCAGCCGTCGGCCTGGCGGTCGAAGCTGATGAAGACGATGTCGGGAATGTCGTCGGTGTTGATCTCGCCGTCGTCGTTGTCGTCGGTCAGGTTGGCGACCGACGGGGTTTGCACCACGTCGTCGTAGCAAGGGTCGTCCACGCCGCACTCGCCCGCCGGCGGTCGCCACTGGCACGCGATGGTGGGCGTGAACTCGCCCGGCGGCGGGCGGAACTCGCACACCGGCACGTCGTCGCGCTTGACGCACTGGCCGATGGTCGGGTCGCAGATTTCGTCGAGCTCGCAGTCTTCGGTGAACTCGCAGTCGTCGCCGGGGGTCACGCAGGCGTCGCGGAGGCACACGTCGCCATTGGGGCAACACAGCTCCAGACTGGCGCCGCACAGCTGGCCGACGTCTTCGCACTCGGCCACGCACATGCCGTCCATGCACATCTCGCCGCTGTCGCAGTTGCCGATGCCACAGGGCGGACCGTCGCCGTCGCCATCGCCGTCGCCGTCACCATCGCCGTCGCCCGTTCCGCTGCCGCTGCCGTCGCCATCACCGGTCGCGGTGGTGTCGTCGGCGGTGCCGTCGCCGGTGGCGGACGAGTCGTCACCACAGCCGGTGCCGAGAGCCATTGCCATTACGAGAATCAGTCCAAGGGAAAATCGAATCGCGCGCATCTGAAAACGTTCCTCTGCAACTGCGAGACCACGTGCTGGCCGCATTGGTTTCGGGCTCCTAACAGACCATCCGCCCCGGGGTCTGTTGTCCACCTCCCGGACATTTTACCCCAGTGATCCGAGCGTTTCGATGTGGGCATTTCGCGACGGCGGTCGCCTACGTCGGCGAACCTCGCACGCGTGGCTCGCTCTGTCGTGCGTGCGCCTACAACCTCCGCCCATCGAAGGTCGACGTTGCGTCGGCGCTACGCGATGAGCTTATCGCCGAGACCCGAATGCCGCTGTGCGCGGCGCGAGATACCGCGACGCAACGTCTGCTCGGGGCCGACGATGGCGGCGCCGTCTCGGGCCCGCGTGAGCGCCGTGTAGATGAGCTCGCGGGTCAAAAGCGGCATGTCGGTCGCCGGCAACACCAGAGCGACTCGGCCAAACTCCGATCCCTGGCTTTTGTGCACGGTCATGGCGAAGGCCAGGTCGAGGCTGTGTCGAAGCGCGTCCAGGTGAAACACGGCGTACGCCGGGCCGTCGGTGTCGCGGCCGGTGCCAACCCGGGGAAAGACCGCCCGGTAGTGCTGCTCGGCCGCGTCTTCGACGACCCGCAAGATGAGCCCCTGATCGCCGTTGAAGATGCCGCGCTGGTAGTCGTTGTGGCGCATCATCACCGGCTCGCCCGGGTAAAACGCCGGCGGGCTTTCCACCGAGGCGCGGGCCAGGATATGCCGGTGAATGCGCCGGTTGATGCCGGCGGCGCCGGCGCCCTCGCCGCGGGTGACCGTCAGGATGCGCGCGTCTTCGTAGTGGGCGAACAGCCGGGCGATGCAGCGCCGGTCGTCGTCGCCGAAGTGGCCATCGTCGAGACGGTACTCGCGGGACGTTAGCGAGTCGAAGTCGTCGGCCGGCGACTCGGAGCCTCGCAGGCGGCGGACCCGCTGGTCGAACCAGCGATCGACGAAGGCGACCACGTCGCCGGGGCCCGCCGTGGTCACCAGCTCGGCCCCACGCAGGGTCGACGCACCCAGCTCGCGGCGAACCAACACCCCCGGCTGGCCCCTGTGGTTCGTTGGGTCGCCCGATGGGTCGCCTGATGGGGCGGCCGACGCCGCTTTCAACGGCGCGCCCAACAGCCGCTTGGCGCGCCCGGCATTGACGGCCTGGGCCGCCGTCAGAATGGCGCGGCCGTTCGGATTGGACGGGTCCATGCGGTAACTGCGAGTCAGCCGAACCGAACCAGCCGAGAGCGCCGACTCGGAGTCCCCGGCGGCGGGCAAGAGCTGGCGGAACACGGCTCCGGCGTCGACCGACGGCAGCTGGTCGGCGTCGCCCAGCAGTACGAGCATGGCGTCGGGGCGCAGGGCGCGCACCAGGCGCTCCATCAGAAACGAGTCGATCATCGAGCACTCGTCGACCACAACCACCCGCTGAGCGAGCGGGTTGTTGTCGTGGTGTCGATACCGGTCGTGTCGCGGCGAGTAGCCGAGCAGGCGGTGCAGGGTTTGCGCTTCGGGGCAGCCTTCGAGGATCGCCCGGTCGAACAGCTCCGGGGCCGCCAGCTGGCGCAGGCTGGCGGCAATGCTGCTTCGCATGCGCTGCGCGGCCTTGCCCGTGGGCGCCGCCAGCGCCACGGATTCGATACCGACCCCGGTGCGCACCAGCACTCGCAGCATGGAGACCACGATGGCGGTCTTGCCGGTGCCGGGGCCGCCGCTCACGATCGTGAGCGGCCGGGTCGCCGCCGTGCGCACGGCCACCTGCTGCTCGGCCGAGAGTCGCAGCGGGGTGGCTCCGGCGTAGGGCGGCGCCGCCAGCACCGCCCCCACGGCGCTGTCGAGGTCGGCGTCGGGGACGGGCCGGGCAGCGCCGTGCAGGCGCCGCCGCAGGTGCGCCACCAGCCGGTCTTCGCAGGCCAGCAGCCGTTGCTGGTACAGGCAGTCGTCGGCCACGATCAGCGGCCGATAGTCGCCGGGGCCGCCAATCACCACGTCGGCGCGCGGCGTCGCGGCGCCGTCGAGGGCCGCGTCGGCCAGGGCCAGGGCCCGGGGCAAGAGCTGGTCGGCCCCCTCGCCCCCCAGCAGGGCGACGGCGAGCTCGCGAAGCGACTCGCGGGCGCGCGGTCCGCGCAGCGGCAGCCGGGTGCTGCCCTGGCGAACGCTCAGGGTCGACAGCAGCGCCAGCAGGGCGACCGCTTGCTGCGACAGGCCGTCGAGGTCGGGCTCCATGCGCGCGAGGTCGGTGGCGAGGGCGATGAGGCCCTCGTCGAGGTCGTTGGCGGCGGCGCTGACGTCGGCGGCCAGTCGATCGAGGGGATCGCCGACGAGCGGCCGGCCGCGCAGACGGGCAAATCGGGCCGCGGCGCTGCCCGGCGGGGGAGCCTTGGGCAGAAGGCTCATCGAATCACCCCCAGTCGCGCGCGCTCGACCTGGTCGCCCATCTGTCGCTGCCAGCGCGCGAGCTCGTCCCAGCGCGGCACCACGCTTACCACACCCGCGGTTGGCGCTCGTTCGCCGTCGCTATCGCCGTCGCCGAGCCCCCGGGTGAACACGAAGGCGATACCGCCGAGCCGGTCGGCGAGCCCGCGCTCGTCGGTCGCGCCGACCATGCGCGCCAGAGCGAGCAGGTAGAGCCGGGCCTGAATGCCGTAGGCCTCTTCGGCGTGGGCCGCGAGCGCCGCGTCGCCGTAGTCGGCCAGCACGTCGGTCTTCCAGTCGACGGCGTAGAGCCGGCCTTCGTGCTCGAACAGGTAGTCGATAAAGCCCTTGACGAAGTTGTCGTCGGCCCGGTCGCCGGTCGGCGCGGGCATCGAGTCTGCGGCCTTCGGCAGGGGGTAGAGAAACTCGACCTCGCGCTGGCCGACGCAGGTGTAGAGCCCCGGCACCAGAGCGCCGGCGACCTCCATGGGGGCGGCGGCGCAGTCGTAGACCATGCGCTCGACGTGGGCGCGACTGGCCTCGGGCTGATCGAAGGCGGCGAGGGATTCGCCGATGAGCGAGGCCACCGCCGGCTGCTGGCGCCAGGTTTCGAACGTCGGCCGGTCGGCAACGCTGTCGCCCGGCAGGTGTTCGAGGATGTGGTGCAAGAAGATGCCGGCTTCTCGCCCACCGGGCAGCTCGTCGTCGGCGGGGCGCGCGCCGCCGGCGTCCGCCGAGCCCTTGAGCTCGTCGGCGTCGACGGCCATCGAGCTCGCCTCGCGGTGCTTGAGGCGCGTGTAGCTGGTGATGATCGGCCCCAGCCGGGCGCGGCGCAGGTCGTCGCGCCGGGCCTGGTGCGCGGCCGCCGCGGCCGCCGGGCCGGTCGGGTCGGCCAAGACCTCGCTCGGCGAAAAGCTCGCAAGTCGGGCGCTGTCGGCGGGCGCCGACTCGTCCGACGCGCTGTCCGGCGCGCTGGCGGCCGCGCTTTGCGGTTCGACGACGCGTCGAACGAACAGCTCGCGGCTGGCGCCGGTCACCCGCTCGAGCTGGCGGTTTACGTGCTTGTAGGCTCCGCTGACGCTGCCGGCCGCCTCGGGCACCCACGGCAGGTACAGCCGGGCGCGCGCCCGGGTGAGCGCGACGTACAGCAGGCGCTGGTCTTCCTCTTCGGCTTCGCGGCGAATGCCTTCGCGCCGGGCGCCAAAGGCGGCGCCGACGTGCACCGCGCGGCGGCCGTCGGGCAGGTGAAAGGTCGACGTCGTCGAGTCGCTACTGCCCTTGGAAAAGCCGCCGTAAAGAAACACCACGGCGGCCTCGAGGCCCTTGCTCTTGTGCATGGTCATGACCTGCACGGCCGAGCGGTCGCCGTCGACCCGCTGCACGTTGCCGTCCTGGCCCGGCGGCACGTGCACGCCGTCGATGTAGCCGTCGAGGCGCTCGATGAGCTCCGGCAAATCGCGGCGCATGGTTCGAGTGTCCTCGAGCAGCAGCTCGAACATGTGCCGGTAGTTGGTGAGCCTGCGCTCGCCGGAGCGCAGCACCAGCTCGCGTCGAGCCAGGCCGCTGTCGGTCACGACGCTTTCGAACAGGGCGTCGTAGTCCTGGCGATCGGCGAGCTGCTTCCAGTCGAGCAGGCGCCCGATCAGCGGGTGCGTCTCGGGCAGGTCGCGGGCGTGCACGAGCTCGGCCAGCGGGACCGCAAAGAACGGCGTTTGCCAGCAGGCGAGTCGCTCCGGCAGGCTCTGCGGGCGGGCGATGCCGGCGAGCAGGTCGCGAATCTCGTGGGCCTCGGGAGTTTGAAACAGGCCGTCTTGCTTATAGAGGCTGCACGGCACGCCCTCGGCCCGCAGGCGCTCGGCCACCTGAGCGGTCTCGCTCTTCGAGCGGGTCAGAACGAAGATGTCGCTGGCTTCGAGGGCCCGGCGCTCGCCCGAGCGGGCAACGAGCTCGACTGACTCCTGCCCCGAAAGCAGTGCGCGACACTCCCCGGCGATGGCGGGCAAAAGCGCAAGCCGCAGGTCGTCGGGCTTGAGTTTGCGCGGCCGTTTGCCGGCGCGCGGCGGCGGGGCCGCGACTTCGAACACCACCGCGGGGGCGACGTCTTGTTCCTGCGCGGCATCCCCGGCGACGGCCCGCAGCCCGGATGCCGCGGTCACGGGTTCGTCGTAGCGAATCTCTCCCGAGAAAAACGGCCCGACGCCCTCGCGGTCCGTGGGCACCCCCTGGTCGAGAATCGCGTTGTAGGCGCCGACGACCGCCTCGGTCGAACGGTAATTGTCACGCAGCGCGACCCGGCGGGCGCCCCGCTCGAGCATTTCGGCGCGAGCCCGGAGGTACGCGGCGACGTCGGCACCGCGAAAGCCGTAGATCGCCTGCTTGGGGTCGCCGATGATCGACAGCCGGTTGCGGCCGTCGCTGTCGAGGAACAGCCGGCGAAAGATGTTCCACTGGACCTCGTCGGTGTCCTGAAACTCGTCGATCAGCGCGAAGTCGTAGCGCGTGCGCAGGGCCCGGCAAAGCTCGGGGCCGCGATCGCCCTCGAGACTCGACCACACGAGCGCGAGCATGTCTTCGAAGTCGAACAAGCCCTGCCGCCGTTTCGCCGCCGCCAGGCGCTCGGCGACGGGCGGCCCCAGGCGCTGGGCGATCACGGCGCCCAGGGAAATGGCCGAGGTCGCGAGACCGCCCGCGAGCGCACAGGCCTCGGCGGCCGCCGAATCATCGGCGACCTGGGGGCCGGCGCCGTCGGCCGGAGCGAGTTTCTCGGCGAGATAGCGAATCTCGGCGGTGCGCTGTTCGAGAGCGCCCAGAGTTGCGAGCAGGTCGCCGTGCTCGTGAAACGACGCCACGATGGGAACGACGTCGGCGAGCTTTTTGCGAGTGGCCTTGACCGTGGCGCCGTGCACCCCGGCGAGCTTGAGCCCGGCCGACGCCGAGTCGAGCCAACGCTCGAGGCCGTCGGCGGGCACCAGCGGCAGCGAGCGCAGGCTCGCCACGGTGGCAACCTCGTCGAAGGCCGGGCTGACGGTGTCGCCGCGCTCGGCCACTTCGAACAACAGCGATTCCAGATCGCGAAGTCGGCGCACCGACAGCCACGCCCGAAGGTAGGGCGCGAGGTCGGCATCGCAGGACAAGTCGGTGCGCACCGCGTCCATGAAGGCGTCGTGAAACGCCGATGCGCGGTCGACCTGCCGCTGGTCGAACAGCCGCCGGTTGGCAAAGGCGTTGTCCGTGAGCACGCGCTGGCAAAAGCCGTGAATGGTGTGAATGGGCGCGCCGTCGAAGCCGGCCAGCGCCGTTCGCAGCGCGGACCGGGCGACGTCGTCGATGAGCCAGTGGGGCTCGTCGGGTTCGGCGGTGTCGCGGTCGAGCCCGAGCAGGGTTTCGATGAGCCCCCGGATGCGGGCGCGGAGCTCCGCGGTGGCTCGCTCGGTGAACGTCACGACCAGCAGTCGCTCGAGCTGGGTGTCGCCGTGCAGCAGCAGGTGAACGACCCGGTGCTCGAGCAGGTAGGTCTTGCCGGTGCCCGCCGACGCCTCGATCACCGCGTGGCTGTCGACCGGAATCTCGAGGGCGGCGCTCGGCGCCCGGTAGCGAAAGGCCCCGCTCACGCGCTGCCCTCCGCGACGTCGGCGGCGATGAAGCGAGCGAGCCGCCGGGCGGCGACCGCCTCGGCGTCGGCGACGGCCCGGAACCGCGAGATGTCCCGCAGCGGGCCGAAACGCGCCGAGAAGCGGGCGCCGCCGTCGGTTCGCAGCGAGCGAGCCACGTAGTCGGCGATGGATTCGCGCCGGGCGGCGGTCTTCATGACCGCCTCGATGGGCAGCAGGCGGTCGTGCACGCTGTCGAGCAACTCGCCGAGCAGGCCGCGCAGGTAGTCGGCGGCTTCGTCGGCGCCGATGGCCGCGAAGCGGCGGGTTTCCATGCCGTCGGACGCCGGGCAGACCGTGGCCGAGAACGGTCCGGCGGCGCCGTCGATGAGGCCCGCGGCGGCGAGCACCGCCTGGTCGACAAAGCCGCGCAAGAAGTGCTCTTCGCGGAATCGCTCGCCGTGAACCGCGGTGAGCGACCGCCGCTCGTCCAGGCACACGAGCTCGGTTTTGCCGACCAGCTCGACCCGGCGCTCCGAGCCGTCGGCCATGGGCACGGCGAGGGCCAGGGGCGGCAAGATGCGATCGACCCGGGTGTGCTCTTGCGCCTTGCCGAAGCGGACGTGGTCGAAGCGGGCGCCGAGCAACTGGCCGCGCCACAGGTTGCGCTGCCACTGGGCCAGGACCGCCCGGTGCCGGGCCCGATCGACGTCGCCGAAAAGCCCGGTAGGCACCCGTCCCGCCAGCTCGAGCAAGTCGATGCGCCGGCGGTAGAGCTCGTCGATGTTGGCGTCTGGGCCGCTGTCGAGCACGTCGCGCAGCACCTGCCGAAGCAGCACGGCTTTGGTGAGGCCGTCGCTTTCGAACGGCTCGTCGATGCGCTCGGTGACCGGGTCGTCGTCGTCGTCGCGCAGGCCCAGCAGGACGCGAGCCGAGGCTTGCAGCGGCGACACCAGGAAGTTGCGCAGGTGGTACAGCGACACCTGCGCGATCTCGGCGCGGGCGCCGGCCGGCGGAGGGCAAAGCCGAAGGAACTCGCGCAGGCTTGCCCACTCGGCCGGGGGCAGGGCCGTGGCCAGGTCGTCGATGGCGACGTCGGCGGCGCCGGGCCCGCGCCGCGAACTCTCGGGGGCCGCTTCGCCGCCCGCGCTGGCGCCGACCTCGGCGCCCGGTTCCGCGGCGCCCGTGGGGGCGGCCAGCGAGTCCTCGAGCGCCGTTCGCACGGCGACCGCCGACGCTTCGCGCGCCGCTTCGGGCACCGCCGAGCGCAGCTCCGGCCGCGAACCGTCGAAGTAGGCGGGGTCGTAGCGGCGCAGCGGATGCGCGATGGTCAGTGGAGGGCTTGCCGACTCGGGCACGTAGCCGCGCTGCAGCTCACCGACCAGCTCGGCCACGAGGGGCGAAGGCTCGAGGGGCTCGCCGGTTTGCGGATCGCGGGCGACGTAGGAAAGCGCGAGGTGTTCGCGGGCTGCGAGCACGGTCTCGAGCAGGGCGTAGCGGTCGCGATCTCGGGGGCGGACGTCGCCCTGCTCGCGGCGGGCCAGCCGCAGGTCGAGGGTGCTTGTGCGTTCGGGAGCCGGGTATTCGCCCTCGCCGAGGCCGGCGACGAACACCGCCCGAAACGGCAGCGAGCGCATGGGTGCGAGGGTGCTGACCACGACGCCCTCGGCGAACGGCTCGCCGCGGCTCGCGCGCAAGCCGGTGAGGGCGGCGCGCGCGAGCTCGAAGGCGATCCGGTACGGCACGCTGCGGCCGTCGACGTCGAGCTCGGCGAGGTTTTCGAACGCGCGTCGACAGCGCGACACCACCCGCTCGTCGGCATCGTCCGCCGGCTCGATGTAGGCGCCGACGAGCTGGCCGAGAAACGCGGCCCAGTCCGAGAGGCTGCGGCGCGCGGTCCGGCAGTCGCGCGCGTCGGCGATGAGCGAGCGACCCAGCGCGGCGAAGCGCGCGGCGCTTTCGAGCCGGCCGTGGCCGGGAGGCTCCACCAGGTAGTCGCGGCCGTCGAGCTCGAACCGCGGCGGCTCCTGGTCGTCGCCCGGCTCCGCCGACAAGAACGCGCCCAGCGCGAGCCGACGCAGACCCTGTTCCCAGTTGAACCGGTCGCCGGTGACGTAGGTGCCGGCGTGGTCGCGGCGATCGGCTCCGCGCACGATCGCGAGCTGGTCGACCCATCGCAGCCAGTCGGCCGGGTCGACGTCGGCATAGCGGCCAACCACGGCCGGGTGGGTCATCAACCGCAGCAGGTCGCCGCGACCGAGCTGGCCAAAGGGCAGCCCGAGCAACAGCTCGATGGCCTCGACCGCGCGGCTGTCGCCGGCGAGGGGCGCGTCGGCCATGCAGACCGGAATGTCTCCGGCGGCCCGAAATGCCGCGGCGATGTGAGTCTGGTACAGGTCGCTCCGAGCCGGGTTGAGCAGCACGGCGACGTCGCAAAACCGCAGGGTCGGGTCGCTTTCCACCAGGCCCCAGATCTCGGCGGCGATGATCTCCGCTTCGCGGCGAACGCTGGGGCACGCCAGAACCGAGACGCCTGTGCGGGATGGCCGGGGGGCGTCGGGCCGGGCGGGGCGGCGCGCCAGCACGTCGCTTTGCAGGGCCGACAGGGCGCTGTCCCGGGACCGGGGCGCCTCGAAGCGCGCGTCGAAGTCGCCATCGGTGAGCTGATTGAGGGCGCGGGTGTGATCGCGGCCGGGGCCCGCCCACCGACGCAGCAGCAGCGGATCGTCGGTTTCGCCGCCGATGTCTTCCCAGTACTCGGCGCACGGATTGAACGAGTAGACGAACACGTCCGTCGATCGACCGAGCCGCTCGAAGACCCGGTAGTAGGCCCGGGCCAGGTATGAAAACCCGAACACGTGAAGGGCGGGCGGCAGCTCGAGCTCGCCCGGGGCGGCCTGCTCGAAAGCGTGCGGCAGCGTGAGCCACGGCCCGTCGACGTACAGCGCGCGCCAAAGGGCCCGCTGCCAGCGCTCGGTGGTCGCGAAGGCCGCCGGCATGCCGCTTTCGCCCCGGCGCCAGGCCGCCAGCAGCGCCGGACGCGACAGGCTGTAGTCGACGAACAGCGCCGAGAGCCGGTGCGCCAGCTGGAAGCGGCGCAGCTCGGCCTCGTCGTCATCTTCGGCCGTGTCGACGTACTGGCTCACCGGCGCCAGGTTGTCGGCGGCCGCCCGGTCCTCGTCGGCGAGAACGCTGAGCAGAGCGACCTGCAGCCGCCGGCGATCCAGGACCCGGTCTCGCAGGTTCGCGGGGGCGCAGTCGAGCAGCGCGCGTTCGAGAAACGGCAGGTGCAGGTTGCTGGCGATGCCGGCGCGTCGAGCCACCTCGACTTTGACGAACGCGGCCACGTCGGCGTTGGGCACCGCGACCACGCGCGGAGTGAGGGCGGTCAGAGCCGGGCTGGCCGCCGCCGTCGACGCGCGGCTCCCGCCCCGGGCACCCGCGTCGGCAAGATGCTCGACGAGGGCGCCGACCAGGTTTTCCGTGCGGTTGCTGTAGTGCACTCGAATCAACGCGGCGGCTCCGACGGGCCACGCTACCCGATCGCTGTGACGGGATCTCGCCGCGCGGTCCGAATTGCCGCCGTGCCCGTCGAATGGGGCTCGGCGCGGCTCAGAGGCGCAGAAACCACCGGTCTTCCATGGGATACCGGCCGCATCGGCGCGCGGTGCCCAGGCTGGCGCCGTTGCGGCCGTCGATGGTGCCCCACAGGCAGTCGCCGGGTTTTGCGCGCGTGGCGACCGCCGATAGCAGGGCGCGCTGGAGGGTGGGGGCCCAGCCGCGGCCGCGGGCGGACGCCGCGAGGAACATCTCCCAGACCGCCCAGCCGCCGACCAGGCGATCGTCTCCTGGCGCCGCGGCGGCCGCGCCGAGCCAGTCGGCGGTGCCTGGCCGATACGCGCACACGATGACGCCGCGCTCCAGGCAGTGGCGCCACTCGACGTCGGTGGTCATGGGGAGAGCCTTCACCAGCTCCGGGGTCGCCGCCTGCCAGGCTCGATAGCTGGTCTGGTATCGGTCGACAAAGGCCAGGTCGGTTGCGACCGCCGTGACCAGCGGGGCGTCGCTTTGCCCCGCGGCCGACCCGCCGTCGGAATCGTCGTCGGAATCGCCGTCGGAGTCGTCGTCGGGCCGGGGCGACAGAGCGCCGCCGACCACGACCTGATCGAGCGTCGTCTCGCCGCGGTACCCCGGCTTGTCGCCCGCCGGGGTTCGCACGCGCACGGCTCGGGGGGCGAACGAGGCGAACTCGCTCGCGAGTCGCCGCACCGCCGCGTTCCAGTCGATGTCGGGCTGGTCGAATGCGAGCAGCTCCACGAACGGAAACGCCAGGTCACCGCCGTAGAAGCGAATGCCGGCGAGAAGGGTTGGCGCGCCGCGGGCGGCGAGCCAGCGGTGCTGGTAGTCGGCCGCGACGGCGCCGTCGACCGGGCACGATGTCTGAAACGAAGCCGCCCACTCGAGATCAGACGTGCGCGCGATCGCATCGGCGAGCCAGCGGTCGAAGTGCACTCGAGCGCCCGCCGGGGCACCCCCGATGTCGCATTTGGCCGCCGCCGCCGCGAGCGCGGCGAACCGGTCTCGGTCGACCGGGACGTCGCCGGCCGACGCGCTCACCGCAGTCGGCGCTTTCCGGGGACGCTAAACCGCTCTTCGGTGAGCTCGGAGTGAAGGAGCTCGTTGGCCAGCAATTTGATGACCAGCCGCTGGTCGTTGCGATCGACCGGGAACATCAGGCGTTCCTTTTGCGAGCGCCCGTCGCGCTTGATCTTGAGCGCAAGCCCGTAAAGCGCGGCCCGGCTCTTGATGGTGCGCGCGCCCAGTCGGTTGAGCAGGTCGTCGTTGCAAATCATGGCGACCCGCCGCCGGGTCCAGCCGGTTGCCGAGCTGACGAAGGCGTCCGGGTCTCCCACGTCGAGCAGCGGGTGTTCGGCGAACGCTCGCAGCATGTCGTCGGTCGCTTCGGAGAACGCGTCCGCAATGGTCGGCAGCGCAATGCGCGCGTTGGTGTAGCTGCGGAAGTAAGCGCTCTTGCCCTTCACCACGCACGACAGCTTGTCGTCGAGGACCAGGCCGGCGCCGTCCAGCCGCGAAAAGGTGCTGCCCGACGCGAACAGATTGAGCCGGTTTTTGGACAGCGCCTGACGACTGGTGAAGCGCTGGAGCAGCAGATGGGTGCCCTCGGCGTTGAGACTGCAGTACAGGCCGCGCAGCTCGTCGACGTCGTCCGCGGTCATGGTGGCGACCAGGTCGGCCGAGCGCGCCGCCTGCCGGACGTCGTCCGGGGCTCGCACGCCCTCCACGACGAACAGCTCATCGCCTTCGAGGGCGTCGCCGGGGCGAAACGGCACCTGTCGGGGGTATCGCTCGAACAGCTCCTTTTCCTGGGTACGGAACAGGGCCGCGAGCTCGTCTTGAAGCTTGCGGTTGGTGACCAAACGTTTGATGACGCGGCCACCGCCCGCCTTGACCATGCCGAAAAAACGCGCCGTCACGGCGTCACCTCGCTGACCTCGAGCCACAGGCCGCGCGACAGGCGCACGGCGGTCACCTGGTCCGGGCGCAGGTTCCAGCGCCTCGACACCACGATGTAGTCGCAACCGGACGACGCGCGCGCCCGGTAGAAGTGATAGCCGATGAGGCTCGCCAGGGGGTTCACGTGGACCGCCTGGGTTCGCCACACGGCGAGAATGAGAAACAGGGTGAACGCGATGAGGGGAGCCGGCTGGTAGTCGGGCGGACCGGCCAGAAGCGGCATCGCGTACGCCACGAGAAAGCCGACGATTTCGCTGTCGGCATTGGCGACGGACTCGAGCGTCAACGGTTCGCGCGCCAGTCGGAACGACGCGGCCCACAAGAGTCCGGCGCACAAGAGCGTGAGCACGACGACCAGGGCGCCGGCGGCGGCAATGGCTCGCCAGCCAAACGCGGGCGCGTAGGCGCAGAGCCACACGGCGCCCACGGGCGCGGCGGCCGTGAGCGTTAGCGCCAGCGCCGCCAGCGAAGACAAACCTCCAATCGCTCTACTCACCCAAAGCCACCCTGAATCTTCACCGGGCCGAAGTCATACCACCGGCCGGTGACAACCGAACGGCGCGACAGTGCTCGAGGACGCGATCGGAGTCACAGTGGCGCCGCGTAGGCGGCCCGCGGCGCGGTGGGGCCGTTTCGCCGGAAACGAGCTCCGCATCCGCTCGGCTCCGGCCCGCTGGCCGTACGCATCACCATGCGACTGACGCAGCGTCGAGCCCGAACTAGGTTCCCGGCATGGGTCACCGAATCGGGTTGTTTGTCCTGGGCCTTGTGGCCTCCTCCTGCGTCATCGCCCCGCTCGACGGTGGCAAGGTCGACGCCCGCGCCGACGGCACGCCCGTTCCGATCGACGTCACGGGCTACGCGCTGTCTGCCAACGTACCGGTGCGGTTCGAGGTGAAGAACCAGCGCACGGGCGCCTGGGAGCTGCTTGGCGCGACGCGCTCTTCGACGACGGGAGAAACGCTCTTTCGCTGGGACATCAAGGACGTTCTGGTGCGGGAGCCGCGGTGGGTGGGCTCGAGTCGTCGCGGCGCCCCGGGCGACTACTTTGCCGAGGTGCGGGGGCGGTCCGGAGCTGACAGGGGGCCCATGGCCACGTACGACGAAGAGGGTGCCGCCTGTCTTCGAGAGAAACTTGCGCGCGGCGAAGACTGGGTTCTCGCGGGGCGGGACTGCGCGACGGGCGACACCGTGACGGTCTACTGGGACGAGGGCGACGTCGATGCGCAAGCGACTCGACAGCAGCTCACCAACAACACTGGCGAGTGCGTGGGCGTGCCCCGCACCGTTCACCCGCTGGAGGGAGAGGAAGGCCACTGGCTGGCGACCCGTCTGTCGGCGCCCAGGGCGCCGTTCGTCGTCACCGACCTTCGGTACATCCTCGCCGGGCAGCCCCAGCTGGGCTGCAACGGACGGCTCCAACACCGGGTGCGCGTGTTTCGAAGCAGCGACCGCCGACCGGCTCGCGCGCCCGAGTATCTAGGCGAGTACAGCGTGACGCCGCGAGGGCCGGGGTCGCTGGGCGCCGCGTTCGCCGAGAACATCGAGCTGGATCCCCCGGTCATCCTCGAAGGCGGCGAGAGCCTGTTCGTGGCGATCGAAATGCCGCGCACCGGCGAGGACAGCTACCTGTGCGTCACGGCGTGCGACGGAGCCTCGCCGACCGAGCGCTACTACTGGAGCTTTGCGACCGATGCGCCGTTTCAGTGGCAGGCGTTCGAAGACTTCGATTTCGCCTCCCGTCCCCTCGTCACGGCCGAGGGCTACGCGGAATAATTCCCGGCGGCGCCCGGCGCCCGCTGTTCGAACCGAGGCTTCGCGACTACTCGATAACCAGGGCTTCGTGAGTGTCTACGGCGCCGAAGGCCTGCGACGTTGCGCCGCCGGGGGTGTAGAAGACGTTGCCGACGCCGGCGGCGCCCATTCCGTGGCGAGGCGTGGGCATCGGGTCCAGGGTGAGCCAGGTGTTGTCGGCGGGGCGGTACGCCTCGACCTGGGGAAAAACGCCGCCCGGGTCCTGGTTGCTGCCCTCGCCGCCGGCAACCACGAGCAGGTCGCCCACCACGGCCGCCGCGACGCCACCGCGCGCGGTGGGCATGGGTTCGCCGGTGCGCCATTCGCCGACCGCCGGGTCGAAGATGAACACCGTGTTCTCGACCGTCGCGATGCCGCCTCGACGTCCGCCCACCGCGTAGAGCACGCCGTCGATGACGCCGAAGGCGCCGTGGTCGCGAATCTCCGGCAGGTTGGGCAGCTCGTCGTTCCACTCGTCGTTGGCGATGTCGTAGCTCGAAAACGCCGCCTGGGCGACGGGGCCCACGAGTCCGCCGGCAACGTAGATGGTTCCATCGATGGCGCCCACGAACGACGAGCCGCGCTCTTCGCCGGCCGTCATCGGCGTGCGGCTGGTGTCCCATTCGTCGGTCGCCGGGTCGTAGACCCACACGTCGCCGGTTGGCGTAAAGGATCGGGTTTCCAGGGCGCCCGTGACGAAGATCTTGCCGTCGGCGACCACGGCATTGACGTGGTGCGCTTCTCGCGGCAAGGGCGCCGCTAGCGTCCATTCGCCGGACGCGGTGTCGAACACCCGCACGTGGTCGACGACAACCGCGTCTTCGTTGAAACCACCGAGTATGTACACTTTGCCGTCCAGGGCCACGGCCGCGGTCTCCTGGATGGGCCCACCGGGCACGCTCGGCTGCGTCGCCCAGCCCGGCTCGGTGGGCGGCGTGTCTCCGCCGTCGTCTCCGTCGCCGTCGCCGTCGCCGCCGGTCGTCGTGCCACCGCTGCCGCCGCTACCGCCGTTGCCGTTCACGACGTTGTCGCCACCGTCGTCACCGCAGGCCGCTACCACCAGCGACAAAGAGAGGGCGAAAGCGGCGGCGATGGCTGCGCGAAGCATGGGCGCATTATCCCGGTGATTCGCCAATCGCGGCAAGGGCCGCGTCCAGCAGGCCCATGCGGGCAAGTGGCTGCGCAAGATCGTCGGGCAGCGGTGCGCGTACGCAAAGTTTCTGCGCGCTTTCGCCGACGATGGGACCGGGCAACGAAAGCTCGAAACAGTGCAAAGCCAGGCGGTGCAAATCGAACTCGCTGCGGAACTTGCGATTGTGTTCACCTTTGCCGTAGCGGACGTCGCCAATGAGCGGGCAACTGATGTGCTTGAGGTGGCGGCGAATCTGGTGCAGCCGGCCGGTCCGCGGGCGCGCGACCACGAGCGCGTATCGACCGAAGACCGCGATGCGTTCGAAGTCGGTAACGGCGTCGACCCGTTCGCCGCGCGGCTGCCGCGGCACGGGATTGTCGATGGTGCCGCGCTCGGGCGGAATGCCCCGTACAAGGGCCAGGTAGCCTTTCCCGACCTGCTGCGCGGCGAACGCGTCGCCGAGATCCCGGGCGGCCTCGGCGGTCAGCGCGAAGGCCAGGGCGCCGCTCGTTGCCCGATCGAGCCGATGGACAGGATAGACGTATCGACACAGTGCGTCGCGCGCCAGGGTCATGGCGACAACGGGATCATTGTCCCAACCGCGATGCACCAGCAGTCCGGATGGCTTGTTGAAGATCGCGGTGTTTTCGGTGAGGTGCAGCAGCTTCATGAAGGCCACGTGACAACGCGTCGCGTCGGGTGTTTTTGCCTTGGCCTGGTGGGGTCGGATCTCGTACCGTACCCGTGCTGGGCAGTTTGGTCTTCTGGTCGAGATTCGTTTTAGTCGGCCCCGAAGGACCCTGCTCCGGGTGGCTTAGTTGGCGGGTAGATTGCAGCACTTGCGCTGCGATCGAGCAGGAGGGCTGTTGATGAGGATGACCCCGCAAGTATTGCAGTTGCTAAACGGCGGCGACATGGCGTGCGCCTTTCGCGAGTGGGATCGACTCGCGCGCATCTGCGACCAGATGAGAGCCGTCGTGCCGGTCGAGTCGGTGGCCGAGAAGGCGCGAACGATCGCCGGCGAGGCGAGCCAGCGCTCGGACACCGCCCGCCATATGTGGGCCGAGCTGGCGACAAGCCTGCGCCATCTGGACTGACTGCAGCCGGAACGCGAGCGCTCGGGAAATGACCGGGCTGCGTGGACCGGGGCTGGAATTTCAGATACGCCGAACGCCGCGTCGGGGCGACCAGACGGCCAGGCAAAGGCCCACGAAGCACTGCGGGGCCAACGATCCGAAGTGCCGACTGTCGCGCGCCGTCGCGGGAGCGTCGCTACCGACGGCAAAGCTGTCGGTGCCGCGCGAGACGCAGCGCTTGACCAGGAGCCGGTAGGGCGGTTCGGGGGAGCGAACCACGACCACGGCCCCCACGGAGGGCAGCCCGTCGCCAGCGCGGTTGACCCAGAGCCAGTCGCCGGGAGTCAGCTCCGGCATCATGCTTTCGCCGGCCACCCGGCACAAAAAGCGAGCCCCCGACCCGGCGGCCAGGAGCTCGCTCGCGAGCGTTCTGAGCAGCGTCAGCCGCCCGCGAGAACCCAGTCGACGCTTCGCTTTTTGGTCGCCCAAAAGATCTCGTGGATTTTCTCGATGGCTTCCATGAGTTCGTCGGCGTGTTGCGGGCTCACCTCGACCTTGCAGGCCGAACAGAGTTTTGCCGCCTTCCAGAAGCGGTCGTGCAGGTCGGGGTACTCGGTCAGATGAGGAGGTTTGAAATAGTCCGTCCACAGAATGAGCAGCTCGCGCTTGGTGATTTCTGCTTGCTCTTCTTTGATCGCGACGTAGCGACTGACCGTGTTTTGGTAGCGAGCTACGGCAGCCGGGTCGCTCGGATCCGGGGGAATGAGGTCCAGGATCTTCTTCGTCATAGAACGAACGGCTTCGGCCGACACGCGCGCCGATGCCGGGTCGTAGATTCCGCAGGGACCGTCGCAATGGGCGGCGGCCGTCGGTACGCCCGCTACGGCGTGTTCAAGGAGCTTTCTGAGCATCGCGGTGATTCCTGGCGGGCTAGCGGTGGGCGGGAGAACGGCGCGAGCTCCACGCACGTCCGGCAAGGTAGGCCAACGAGGTAACCAGGGCGCATCCAGCGCCAAGGGCCAGGTGAATCGTGTCGCCCGCGGCCTCGTGGCCCGGGTGTGCGACGGCGTTGCTTGTCGTTGCGACGAACACGAGCGTCGCGAGCAATGGGGTTTTCATGGGTCTCTCTTGTGGGTCGGTCAGTTGTTGGAGGTCGGGAGGCGCTTGCCTATCGACCACTCGGGCAGCGACGGATTGTGTTCGTCGCGAACGTTTCGCCGAAGCTCACGGGCGAAGCGAATCGCTGTGAGGGGATCTCCGAAGAATTCGGGAATGAACAACGCGTCGAGGGCGGAGGTGTCGAGGTTGTAGCCCACCGCGACAAGCGCTTCGAAGCGGTCGTGTTGGCAATGGACGCAGAATTCGCCGAGGCGAGCCCTGGCCAACACGGTGGCTCGACCGTCTTTTAGCCCCGTGGTGAGCAGCGCCCGAGTGGCTCCCTGCGCGGGGGGGCCTCCCACGTCACCACGTAGCCAGCGCTTGTAGCGCGCGCGAAAGGAGGAGTCGGCGGCTGCTCGCGCGAGGATTTCGTCGGACAACTGCCCAAAGGCATGGATGAGTGTGTCCCGGGGAAAACTACCGGCGACCCAGGGCGGCGATGGCGAGGCGCTCATGGCGGCTACCGGGCGTAGTACTCGATGACGAGCTGGATGTCGCAAGGAAACGGTACGGCCTCCCACGTGGGCAGGGCGACCATCTTTACCTGCGGCTGCTCTCGGTCGAGCTCGAGCCATTTCGGGAGACTCAGCGTCGGCTGAGCGAGCGATTGGCGGACGAGATCCAGGTTTCGACTTCGCGATCGCAATGTGATCACGTCACCAACTCGAACGCGAAACGATCCAATGTTCACCGGGCGCCCGTTGACGAGCACGTGCTTGTGGCTGACGAGTTGACGCGCCGCGGGGATCGTGGGGGCGATGCCCGCGCGAAACACGATGTTGTCGAGGCGCCGCTCCAGCAGCTCGAGCACCTTGTCCCCGGTATTCTGGTTGGTCTTCTTTGCCGCGCGCACCAGGTTCCGCATCTGCCGTTCCGTGAGCCCGTAGTTGAACCGAAGCTTCTGCTTTTCCTTGAGTTGAACCGCGTAGTCGGACTCGCGTCGTCGTCGGGCGTAGCCGTGCTGGCCCGGCCTCTGCGGGCGTCGCTCGCGCGACTTGCGAGTGAGCCCCGGCAGGTCGCAGTCGAGCGCACGGCTGATGCGCAGGCGCGGCCCCACGTAGCGGCTCACAGTGATGCCTCCGCCAGTTCTTCGCCGGGCGTGCGAAATACGAAGCGGTTGATATGGTAGCCAGCGGCCACCCGTCGCGCGAGAGCCGGCAGGAAACGAATCATAAGCCGATAGACCATCGGCATGGCGTCGACGACCTTCCGTGGTGCCTCGGCAAACGAAAGCGAGGACTCGAGGGTAACGCCGCAGGCCTCGAGGGTCTGCGGGTCGTCGCACCGCCATCGGAACCAGGCGTCCTTGGGCAGGTGCTTCATGGCGTCGTGCTTGTGCTGGTTGTCGACGAGTTTGCTCGACGTGGTGTCGGTGATAAACGTCGATCCGGGAAAGCGTGCGGCAAGGCGGCTGAGCATTCCTTCTACGTCCGGCCCGTTGAGGTAAATCAGCACCGCTTCGGAGACGAAACAGTAGGGGCCGCGCATCTTTTCGACCCGGTCGTGCCAATCGGTGTCGAGGGCGCTTGCTGCGAGCATGGTGCGCCGTTCGGTGTCTTCAAAGAATCGCTGGCGCAGAGCCATGCTGTCGGGCAAGTCGAGCTCGAGCCAGTGAGCCGATCCATTGTCGAGTCGCTCGTAGCGGGTGTTGAGGCCGGCCCCGATCTCGACGACGGTTCCGTGCGGGTGCTTGCGCAAAAAGCTCTCCACCTCGGAGTCGAACATGCGCGCGCGAACGGAAGCGCCAGCGAGCGTCGGGGTGCCTCGCCACTTGTCGAAGTCGTAGTCGAGCGCGTCCACGATTTCGACCGACTTGGGGTCAGAGATGATTCCGTTGCGGCGCTGGGTTTGTTCAGCGCGCCCCAGTAGCGGGATGAGCAGGGTCTCCTGTACGGGGCCCAGCTCCACCTGGACTCGTTGCTGTTGGGGCATGGTCGCCCAACTCCTATCTGTCGCGCCTGGCGCGGCGGTCATGGTTTTGGCTGCGCCGGAGGTCTTCTCCTAGCGCGACGCGGGTGTCGGCTCGAAGCGGGACTTCGACCAGCTCGTCGTCAATGACGAGGGCGAGCTCCGCATCGAACCTGGGGTCTATGAGCGTCGAGGGTGCCAACCCGGGAAGCTCGAAAGAAACGCTGTCGCCGTTGGGGCGCGCCGAGCCGACTGGCTGCGCGTCGAACCAGCGGTTGCCGACGAACATACAAAGTGTGTCGAAGGGCCGTGCTCGCAGTTCTTCTGTGATCCTTTGCCGGCGGTGACCGGTAGCGTGCACTTCGAGCGTCGCCGCCACCCCGTTCGACGGCAGCAAACGCCGGCAGTCATCGAGCGTCACCTGGATGAACTCCGAGTCCCACCGGTCGTTGCTTCTCAGCAGTTCGTGAACCCGAAAGAGCACCGTCGACCGGTTCTGAAAGGTCAGCGTGACCTCCGCGTTCAGCCGCACTCGTCGCTGTTGCTGGGCGTCGAGCAGTCGCGGCATGTACAGAGCGCGGACGACGGCGAACACGTCGGGCGTCAGGACATCGTTGATGTCGAGGGGCTGCAGCGCCCGCTGCGGTCGTGCGTTCTGGTTCGGCACGATCGCGTCGCGTAGCCAGGCGAGCTCCTCGAGGGGCGCGCGCGGCCTTCTCCGATGCCCCTCCGCGGCGGTTGCCGCGGGTCGCGAGGCGGGGGAGGCGTCGAATTCCATGGCGCAGACCCTATCAGGTTTGAAATTGAATTTCAAAGTCGTTTTCAATTCGATCTCGTGGCCGAATTGAGCGTTGTGGTCTCTTGCGGAACGAAACCGGGCCTTTGGGCGGTTTTTGGGTGACGCTTTGCTTGCAATGCCGCGCGGGTGACGCACAAAGCCAGCCATGGCAGTCAACACGGCGAACCCTCTGCAGGCTCCTGAACCCGCGACCGACGGGCGCCCGCGTTTCGACCTGGAGCGGGCAAAGGCGGCGGTGCGTGAGCTGCTGATTGCGGTTGGCGAAGACCCGGACCGCGAGGGCTTGCTCGACACGCCCAAGCGGGTCGCCAAGATGTACCGCGAGCTGTTCGCCGGCCTAGAGCAAGACCCCGCCGACCACCTCGCGCGCACGTTCGACGAGCAGTACGACGAGATCGTGATCCTGCGCGACATTCAGTTTTCGTCCACGTGCGAGCACCACCTGCTGCCCTTTATCGGCACCGCGCACGTGGCGTACCTGCCGAGCAGCAAAGTGGTGGGGCTGTCGAAGCTGGCCCGCACGGTGCGCACGTTCGCCCGCCGTCCGCAGGTGCAGGAGCGGCTCACGGCCCAGGTGGCCGACGCGCTCATGGAGCACCTCGACGCCGCCGGAGCCATGGTCGTCATCGAGTCGCAGCACATGTGCATGAAGGTTCGCGGCGTGAACGACCCCGAGAGCACCATGGTCACGTCGGTGGTTCGCGGCGTGTTCCGCGACAACTACGCGGCTCGCTCGGAAGCGATGTCGCTGCTCAATCGACGCTAGGCCGCCGGCCGTCGGCGCGCTTCCAGGGCGGCGCGAGCACCCCCAGGCGGCGAGCGCGCAGCGCGCCCGCCGGCGTCCGGTCGCCGAGGACCCAGACCTTGTAGCCGGGCCCCGCGATGCGCGGGCGCGCCAAAGGCCCGACCAGGCGCACGGTCTCGCCCGACTCGAGGCGAAGGGCCAGGGCTCCGCCGTCATCGCGCACGATGACCCCGACCATCGGTTGGCCCTCACCGGCGATGTCCTCGATGGTGTAGCTGGCGCCGTCGGCGGCGAGGGAAACTCGCTGCCCTTGGAGCCTGGCCAACTCGTCGGCCACGCGCGGGGCCGGCTCGACAGCGCCGAGCCAGGCCAGCAACCCGGCCAGGCCCGCGGTCGCCGCGTTCACAGTTCGGTGTCCGCGCCGGTGAGCGAGGCGAAGTATTCGCTCAGGCGCACCATGTCGTCGGGCTCGAGGTCGCGGAACTCGACGCCCATGCCGGCCTCGGAGTCGGGTTCGGAACCGTCCTCGATCCAGCGGACGTCGGCATCGACGCCGATGAAGGTGTCCGCGGTGGGAATGCGGATGTCGACGCGCAGCGCGGTGCCGATGGCCAGCGGTGAGGTGGTCGCAATGAATGCTCCACCGACGCCGATGTTGCGCGTACTCGTGGTTACCGGTTCGCCGCCGCCATCCACGCGATACGTCAGCTCGACCGCTTTGCCCGGCCTGGCCGCCCCGCGAAAGTGGCTGCGCCGCTCGCGTTTGTCAGCTTGATCCATGGCGCGTCGGGGCCTGTGGGCGAATGGCGCCACCCCCCGTGAAACCGCAGTGTAACCGCCTAGTTCCCCGCGTGGCAAACCCGGTTTGACGGCATAGGACGCAGCGAGTAGCCTGCGACGGCTTTGAAGTTCCACCTCATTGGCATTGGCGGCACCGGGATGGGCGCCCTCGCTGGCCTGCTCCACCAGGCCGGGCACGAGGTGCGCGGCTCCGACGCCGCCGTCTACCCGCCCATGAGCGAGCAGCTTGCGGCGCTGGAGATCCCTGTTTTCGAGGGGTTCGCCGCGGACAACCTGGACTGGGGACCCGATCGGGTCGTGGTCGGCAACACCTGCCCGTCGGACCACATCGAGGTAACGGCGGCCCGCGAACGAGAGTTCGAGCTTACGTCCTTTCCGGCGGTCATCGAGAGCAAGTTTCTGGCTGAGCGGCACCCGGTTGTGGTCGCGGGCACCCACGGCAAGACGACGACCACGTCGCTGTTGGCCGACACGTTTATCGAAGCGGGCCGCGACGCCGGATTCCTGGTGGGCGGCGTGCCGCTCTCGTCGGGGCGCGGCTACCACCTCGGGGCCGCCGAGGAATTCGTCATCGAGGGCGACGAGTACGACAGCGCCTACTTCGACAAGGGCTCGAAGTTTCTTCACTACCGCCCGCGTACCGCGGTGCTCACCTCGGTCGAGCTCGACCACGTCGACATCTTTTCCAGCATGGAGGAGGTGCGCGAGACGTTTCGCAAGTTCGTCGCCCTGATCCCCGAAGACGGCCTGCTGGTCGTGTGCGCGGCCTCGGCGGAGGCTCTGGGCGTGGCCGAGAGCGCGCGGTGCCGGGTCGAGACCTACGCGTTCGGAGACCGGGCCATTACGGGCGTCACCCCCACCTGGCACGCCAGCGCGGTCGAAGTCGTCAAAGGCGGGCGGTGCCGGTTCGACGTCACGCGCGGCGGCGAGCCCGCGGGCCAGTTCGAAACCAACTTGTTCGGCGCACACAACTGGGAAAACGTGCTCGCGACCATCGCCGTCGCCAGCTCGCGGGGCATCGCCCACGACGACATTCGCCGCGCCGTCTCGTTGTTCGCCGGCGTTAAGCGCCGCCAGGAAGTGCGCGGACTGGCCCGCGGTGTGTTCGTCATCGACGACTACGGCCATCACCCGACCGCGGTCACCGAAACCATCAAGGGCTTGCGCCAGCGGTTTCCCGGGCGACGGTTGCTCGCCATGTTCGAGCCCAGGTCCGCGACGTCCCGCCGTCGCACGTTTCAGCGCGAGTGGGCCGACGCGCTCGCCCACGCCGACGTCGTGGTCGTCGGCCGCCTGTTTTCGCCGGACCGCATTCCCGAAGGGGACCGACTTGACCCGGGGCAGCTCGCCCTGGAGGTTCACCAGCGCGGAACCACCGCCGCATATCAGGAGCGAGTCGAGGACGGGGTCGACTACATCGTGGAGCGGGCGCGGCCCGGCGACGTGGTGGCCGTGTTCTCGTCGGGGGCCTTCGATGGCGTGTTCGACAAACTCCTCGCGGCCCTTGGCGACGCCGTCGTGCCGGCCACGCCTGCCGAGTTGCCGGCCGTGCGCGGAGTCCTCGAGCGGGCCGGCCTCGACGACTACAAGGACGTGCGCGACGACGACCACGGCAAGTTTCTCGTGCTGCGCAACGAATCCGGCGTGGTCGGCTGCGTCGCCCTGGAAGCGTACGGCGAGGACGCCATCTTGCGCTCGCTGGCGGTCGATGCCGAGGGTCGCGGCCAGGGGTACGGCTGGATGTTGGCCGACACGTTGATCAACAGCGCCCGCGTGCGCGGGGTCAAGCGGCTGTACCTGCTGACCGACACGGCCAGCGACTTCTTCGCCGCCAAGCTCGGGTTTCGCGTCGTCGACGCGGCCACGGTTGCCAAGCCGGTGCTGCAAAGCTGGACCTTTCGCCAGCAGCGAAGCAAAGCGGCTACCACGATGCGGCTCGACCTTTGAGCGACCCCCACACCAGCGACGCGCGCGACGCGCTCGGCATTGCTCGTTCGGTCGCGGCCGAGGCCGGCGCCCTGCTGCGCGGGGCGAGCGCGTCGGAGATTCGCACCAAGTCCACCTTTAAAGACCTGGTGACCGAGTGGGACACGCGCATCGAAGAGCTGATCGTCAACCGGCTCGGTAAGCACACCCCGGACGTGCCGGTGCTGGGCGAAGAGGGCGGGGCGGTCGGCGCCGGCGCCGCCGACCGCGAAGGCGATCGCTGGGTCGTCGATCCCATCGACGGCACGGTCAACTTTGCCCACGGATTGCCGTGGTTTGGCATCTGCGTGTCGCTCGAGCGCCGCGGCGAGCCCATCGCCGGCGTGGTGGCGGCTCCGGGCCTCGGGTGGGAGTTCTACGGCTCGGTTGGCGGCGGCGCCTTCAAAGACGGCGAGCGGCTGGCCGTGAGTCAGACCGAGAACGTCGACCAGGCGCTTCTTTGCACCGGCTTTCCCTACGATCGGGCCACCGCGGTCGACAACAACTTCGCCGAGTGGGAGCACTTTCAGCGGCAGGCCGGCGCCTGCCGGCGTTTTGGCGCCGCGTCCCTGGACCTGTGCCTCACCGCCTGGGGCCGGTTCGATGGCTACTGGGAGCGGCGGCTGCAGCCCTGGGACCTGTCGGCCGGGGCGCTGCTCGTGCGCGAAGCCGGCGGCCGAGTGACGTCGCTCACGGGCGGCGAGTTTTCGACGGACTCGGGCGAAGCCCTGGCATCCAACGGAAAGATCCACGCGGCCATGGTCGCGGGCCTGGCACACGTTGCCGCGGCCGGTGCCTCGCCGTAAGATCACGGCGTTGCGTTCTTCTCTCGTAGCAGTGTCCTTGGTGTCGCTCGTCGCGTTCGCGGCGGACAGCGCGCGCCCGTCCGAGGTGGTGGCGCAGTCGTCGCGAACGGCCGCACCGTCGGCTCTCGACATCGACAAGGTGCGCGGACTGCTTGCCGTGCAGCGACTCGACGGCTGGTTGCTCACCGGCGAGGGCGGCAACAACCCCATCGCCCTCGAGCTGGTCGGCGTGCCGCGGCGCAGTCAACGCCGGTGGTTCTACTACGTGCCGGCGAAAGGCCAGCCGACCGCCATCGCGCACAAGGCGGAGGCGGCGCTGTTTGCGCGCATTCCCGGTCGGAAGGTCGAGTACGCCGGCTGGCGCGAGCTCGATGCGGCGCTGGCCGAGACCCTGCGCGGCGCCAAACGAGTTGCCATGGAGTACTCCGACAAGGCGTCCATGCGCGGGCTGTCCTACGTCGACGGTGGCACCGTCGAGCGGGTCAAGAAGAACGGCGTCGAGGTCGTGTCGTCGGCCGAGCTCGTGCAATACACCAAGAGCGTGTGGGGGCCCGACGGCCGCGTCGCCCACTACGTCGCGGCGCATCACCTCACGAAGATCCTCGACGAGGCGTTTCGCTTTGTCGTGGGGCGAACGCGGGCCAAGCGCCGCGTCACCGAATACGACGTGCAGCAGTTCATCCTGCGTTCGATGAAGGTGCGAGGCCTCACGGCGGAGGCGCCGGTGGTGGCCGTGAACGGCAACGCTTCGGACCCCGCGTACCGGCCGGGGCGTCGCGGTTCCGCCGCCATCGCCGAGGGCGACCTGCTGGTCATCGACATGTGGGGCAAGCTGGCGGGCAAGCCCGATGCCGTGTACGCGGAGCTGTCCTGGACCGCGTACGTGGGCACCGCCATACCCGAGCGCTACCAGCGCGCGTTCGCGGCGGTCGCCAAGGCTCGCGACGCCGGGCTGGAGTACGCGCGCGGCAAGCTGGTGCGGCGGCGACCGGTGCGCGGTTTCGAGGTCGACCAGCGGGTGCGACGGGTCGTGAACGAAGCTGGGTTCGGCGACAAGTTCATTCATCGCTCGGGCCACTCGATCGACACCGATCGCTTCGGCGCGGGGGCCAACCTCGATGACTACGAGACCCACGACATTCGCACGCTGGTGCGCGGCTCGGGGTTTACGGTCGGTCCCGGCGTCTACGTCAAAGGCGACTTCGGTGTGCGCACTGAGGTGAGTGTGTTCGTCGGGATTCGCGACATCGAAGTCACCACGCCGCTGCAAGAAGCGATTACCCCGCTGTTCGCCGGCGCCTTCGATCGGCGCTGACGGCGCCGAGGTTGGGCCCGGCCGGGCCACCCACGATCGCGCGCCGGTCTCGGGTACTCTGCGCCAGTGACTAGCGAACAAAACGGCTGCCGCATCGCGCTGACCGGGGGCCCGGGCGGCGGCAAGACCACCGCGGCAGACTTGTTTCGCCGCGAACTTGGCGACTCGGTCGTGCTCGTTCCCGAGGCGGCCACCATGTTGTTTTCCGGCGGCTTTCCCCGCTACGACAAGCCCGACGCCGTCCGCGCCGCCCAGCGCGCCATCTTCTTTTTGCAGCGGGGGATCGAAGAGACCCAGGCGGCCGAGTACCCGGGGCGCATCCTCCTGTGCGACCGGGGCACTGTCGATGGCGCCGCGTACTGGCCGTCGTCGACCGATGCGAAAAACGGCGACCCGGACGAGTTCTTTCGCACGGTAGACACCACCATCGAGCACGAGCTTTCACGCTACGACGCGGTGATCTTCTTCGAGACTGCCGCCGCTGGCGAGATCAGCATCGAGGGCGGCAACCCGACGCGGGTCGAGTCGCTCGCCGAGGCGGTCGAGGTCGATCGGCGCCTGCACGCGCTGTGGTCGCGCCATCCGAAGTTCGTCTTCGTGCCCCACAACCCGAGCTTCTTCAAGAAGATAAGCTTTGGCCTGGCCACCCTCGAGGGAATGGTCCGCCAGCTGCAGAGGGAACGCTCGTAGTTCGCCGCGGCGGCCGCCGTTGTACGCCTCGGAGCCGCCGCTTGTGATGTAAGTGGCAAATCGCCGGTGTGCGCTGGTCCGTTGGGCGCTTTCGGCAGTGCCATACGCGTTGCGCTCACCGCCGCGTCCGAGGGACACTGACGGTCGCAAGGAGGCAGAATTCTATGAGGGGACTCACCGTTGGCTCGGTGCTCAACAAGACCTTTAGCGTCTGGGCCAAGAACATTCTTCCGTTTTCCGTGCTGTCAGGGCTGATCTACCTGCCGGTATTCATCGTGGCGTTCGTCATGATGAGCAGCGACAACCCGGCGTCGGTCATGTGGCTGCTCGCGGCCATTGGCCTCATAAGTTTGATCCTGAGCTTTATCGTTACCGGCACGATCGTGTACGGCAGCGTTCAGCAGTTGCGGGGCCTGCACGCGCCGCTAATCAAGAGTGTCTCGGTCGGTCTGTCGCGGTTGCTGGCCGTGTTGGGCACGGCGCTGCTGGTCTTGCTGTGCCTCTTCGGTTGCCTGTTGCCGGCGATCCTCGCGGGCATTGCCGGCTCGGGTGGCGGCGCGCTGTTTCTCGGCATTGTGGGCGTCATCGCGGCCCTGGTCGTGTCGTTGTCGCTGTGGGTCGCCATTCCGGTGGCCGTCATTGAGAACATCGGCGGCATGGCTGCCCTTCGCCGAAGTCGCGAACTTACCGCTGACTACCGCGGCACGCTCTTCGGCGTCATGTTCATCATCGGCATCATTCAGAACGTGGTGAGCCGCATCCTCGAGACGGTCACCGAGCCGTCGCTTTCGTCGCTGGCCCCGTACGTCATCGGCACGCTTTTCGTGGCCATGGCGTTCGCCGCCCTTCAGGGCGTGAGCCAGGCGGTCGCGTACTACGAGCTGCGACAGACCAAAGACGGCGTGAGCGTGGACGAGCTCGCCCAGGTCTTCGAGTAGCCCTCCCCTGGTCCAAAACGGGTCACTTCGGCGCCTCCCCGGCAGTTGTCGGCGGGGGCGCCGTTTGTTTCGGCCTAGGATGGCTGCCGCGGCCCGTGCCGGAGTAGCTTCGCTGCCACGAGCCGGGCGCAAGGAACTTTCGATGGACTCCCAAAATCAATCGTTTCGCGTAGGTGCGGTCGTCAGTAAGACGTTCGCGATCTGGATCAAGCATTTCTTCCTGGTCACCGCGCTCACCGGGCTGGCGTACGTGCCGTGGACCGTCTACGCGTTTTCGAACCCGGACGTCGCGACCGGGTTGGCCGCGACGGGGGGCGACATCAGCTGGATCCCCATCGTCCTGTCGATGGTCGGCTGGCTGCTTGGCAGCCTGACGGTCGTGCACCTCGTCGTGACCGCGTGCCAGGGGCGCAAGCCGTCGGCCGGTCGCTCTCTCGCCGTTGGGATCAAGCGCTTGCTGCCCGTTATCGGCGCGCTGATTCTGCTCGGGTTGCTGGGCTTCGTGGCAATGTTCGCCGTCGGCCTGCTGTCGTTGCCCCTGAGTCTTGTCCATCCGGCTCTCGCAGCCGTGGTCATCTATCCGATCTTCATCTGGATGTTCATGAGCTTCTTCGTGCTGGTTCCGGTTCTCGTCGCCGAACCAGTGGGCGTGACCCAGGCCTTCGGTCGCAGCATCGACTTGATGCAGGGCGCCAAGCTCAAGTGCTTCTTGATGATTCTGCTGTTGGGCATCGTGAACTTCGGCTTTCAGTTCGTGGCGGTCTACCTGGCGATGAGCATCGACACGCTTATCGTGGTGGCGGTGCAGACGGTGCTCGGCATCGCCATGGCCAGCCTTTGGTCCGTGCTCTGTGCGGTTTCCTACACCGAGGTTCGCGAGGTGAACGAGGGCGTGAGCGTCGATGAGCTTGCTCAGGTCTTCGAGTAGCCCCCACTAGCCCAATTTGAGGCAGTTTCGGGCGCCCTCCCGGCATTTCGTTGGTGAGGGCGCCGGCTTGTCGGCCTAGGATGCGCCCCGTGACCACCACTGAGTTTCGCGTCGGACGCGTGCTGGGCGACGCCCTGGGCGTGTGGAAAGACAACATCGCGCTCATCATGGGCCTGACGCTGCTCATGCACGCGCCGGCGATCGTGTACACCGCCAAGCTGCTGAACCAGGGCTACCTGGGCGCCAACTCGGAGTCGTTGCTCGAGTTCACGATGCGCGTGTGTGGGTTTCTGACGATGATCGGCGTGACGTTCGTGACCGTGGCGGCCAAACGCTCGCAGAAACCGACGCTCGCCGACGCACTGCGCACCACCGCGTCGCGGTTCTTTCCGGTGCTGTGGGCCATGGTCGTCTTCTTTCTCGTCATCATGGGCATCGGCATGATCGCCTTTTTGCTCATGCAGATCCTGGCGGAGATCGGCATCATCATCGGCGTGCTGCTCGGCGTGGCCCTGTGGCTCAACTACTGGGTGTTCGTCCCGGCGGCCGTCGTCGAAAAAATGGGCGCCATGGCGTCGCTCAATCGGAGCAAAGACCTCGTGCTCGGCAACAAGCTCAAGATCCTTGCCCTGATGCTGGTCTACATGGGCTTGTTCGTCGCGGTCGGTCTCGCCGTTGGGGTTCTTTGGGGAGCGACGGCCTGGTTCGACCTGAACTGGATGCTGGGCACCGATCTGCTTTTTGGCCTGCTCGAAAGCTCCCTGACGGCCACCGTCGTTTCGGTTGGCTACGTCGAGCTGCGCGCGGTCCACGACGGCGCTTCGGTCGACGAGCTCGGCGCGGTGTTCGAGTAGCGCCGCACAGGGTGCCGATGCGCGATAGGCGATTGGTTCAGTCGCAGCCGTCGGGACCGCACGCGGGGCCGACCGCCGCGTCGGCACCGGTGGGGATTGGTTCGTCGGCCGCCTTGTCGAGGGCCTCGAGCAGCACGTCGGCGGGTTGCGCGCCGGCAACGGCGTACCGACCGCCGACGACGAAGAAGGGAACCCCCGACACTCCCATGCGGGCGGCCGCTCGCTCGTCGTCGCGCACTTCCGTCGCACCGGCGTCGGTCGAGATGGCGCCGGCGACCTCGTCTTCGTCCAGCCCTGCGGCGACCGCAATCTCGATCAGGACGGCTCGGTCGGTAACGGCCTGGCCGTTGCTCATGTACGCCTCGAACAGGCGTTCCTTCACCTCGTTCGCGGCACCGCGCGTGGCGGCAAACGCGAGCAGTCGGTGGGCGTCGAACGTGTTGCCCGGACGAATTCGATCGAAGCGAAACTCGATTCCCTCCTCGGCTCCGGCCCCCACCATTCGGTCGATGAACTGCTGGGCCTGGGCGGCGCCCATGCCGTATTTGCGCGCGAGCCTGTCCGCGTAGTCGACGGACTTGGGGGCCTGGCGGGGCGCCTGCGGGTTGAGCTCGAACGCGTGCCAGAACACGTCCACGTCGCCGTCGAACCGGTCGATGGCGGCCTCGAGTCGGCGCTTGCCGACCCAGCACCAGGGGCAGGCTACGTCGGACCACACGTCGACTCGAATCCTTTTGTCCATGGCGTAAACCTAACGCCCGGATCCCGCGCCGCAAGCTACCGCGTCGAATCCGTCCATTTGTGCCGGCCGGCGGCGCCGATACCTGCTGCAGGTCACTAGCAGTCGTCGGGAATGGTTTCGCTGAGGTCGCCGAGCTGAAAATACCAGCCGTCGTCGAGCAGCTCGATCTGGGCGACGGCGTTGCCGTCGGGCGCGCCGAGCTGTCGCGCGCGTTGCCACACCTCGGCCAGCCCACACCGGGGGCGGCGCAGACGGGCTTCGCGACAGCCGTTGAAGCTGTCGTTGGAATAGACGCGCATGCCGCGGGCGGTGACGTCGACGTACACGAGACACTCGCCCTCCCAGTCGACGCCCTGCGGGAGGTCGGCCGGCCGGACCGAGCGGGCTGGCGAGCGGTATCGATACATGGCCTCGAACGACGACGATTCTGCGAGGTTGACCAGGCCGTTGGCGCGGGCTCCCTGCACTTCGAACGCGATCGGGATGGCGTCGGGAAAGACCCGTCGGGCGAGCTTTTGGGCGCGTGCCCGGTAGCGAACCGGATCGAACGCGCGCACGTTGTAGTCGGGTTTGTAGGCCTGGTCATTTCCGGTGCCGGGGTGAAACGAGCGGCCGATGACCAGGGCCTCGCCGGAGCCATCTTTTTGCACCCGAACGCCGCTGCTCGGCTTGGCTGACTTGTCGATCTGGGGGCCTTTTGAGCTGGCGCGACCGGGGGGCCTCGCCGCCGGCTTCGGGCGTCGGCCCGGAGTGGCTTTGGGCCCGGTCGCGGTGGCGTTTTCGCGGTCGGGCTTTGGAGCGGGGGCGTCGGTGTTCGCGTCGTCTTCGTTCAACCGGCCTGGGCCGTCGTCGCCGTCGTCGCCGTCGTCGCCGTCGTCGTCGTCCTCGCGGGCGACGGCCGAATCAATCGGTGGATCTCGCGGCTCGTCGCCGGACCGGGCGTCGGCATCGGCCGGTTGAGTCGGCACCAGCGCAATGCTGTCCTCGGCCGTTGGTGGCCCTTCGGTCGCGCGCTTGTCGCTGCCCGCCGTGAACAACGCGATCGCCACCGCGGCTGCGGCCAGCACAACACCCGCGCCCACCGCCCGCATGCGGAATCCGGCGCCGGATCCGGCAGCGGTCTCGGGAGGCTGGGTCGAGCGCGCCGGTGCGCGCGACGCCGATCGCGATTCGGCACTGGCGTTGACCGAGGCGGGCGGCAGGCCGTCGGCTGCCGCCGCGAGCGCGCTGGCCATGTCCCGCGCGCTGGCGTAGCGGTCGTCGGGGCGCTTGGCCATCGCTTTCGAAATGACGTGTTCGAGGGCCGCGGGGATGTCGGGACGCAGCGTTCGCACCGAGGGCGTTTCGCCCTCGACATGCTCGCGCAGCAGGGCGTACATGTTGTCGCCGGCAAAGGGGCGCTGCCCGGTGACGGCTTCGAACAGGATCACGCCCAGGGAGTAGAGGTCCGAGCGGTGGTCGATATCCCCGGCGCTCATGGCCTGCTCGGGAGAAACGTAGTGCGGCGTGCCCAGAAACGCACCGGTCGTGGTCGCAGGATCCGAGGCCGTCGGCGCGAGCAGCTTGGCGATCCCGAAGTCCAGGATCTTCGCTCGGCCGGTCGCGGTTACGTAGATATTGTCGGGCTTGAGGTCCCGGTGCACGATGCCGCGCTCGTGGGCAGCCGCCAACCCGTCGAGTACCTGAGCAACCACGGATACCGCCGTGGCGAGCTCGATGTTCCCGCCGCGCAGCAATGCCGACAGCGGGTCGCCGTCGAGATACTCCATGACGATGTACGGGCGGCCGTCGGGCAGGGTGTTGAGGTCGAGCGTATTGATGACCGCCTCGTGGCGAATGACGTTGACGGCGCGGGCTTCGCGAAAGAAGCGCTCGACCATGGCGGGATCGCTCGCCGCTCGCCGAGACAGCGCCTTGATGGCGACCCGGTTGCCGATGGCGGCGTGCACGCCCAGATACACCCGGCCGTTGGCGCCCTCGCCGAGCACGCGAGCCAGACGGTGGCTGCCGATCGCTGTTCCCAGCAGCTCGTCGGCACCGCGCGGCGCCAGGGCCGCGCCGTCGTGCGGACAAAACCCGGCCTCGGCCTGGGACTCGCCGCATTCGGGGCATACGTACATGCGTGAAGGAGCATAGTGCATCGATCGGTCCGAGCGAAAACGCGGCGGCCAACGCGCGGAAAGCCCGCGCGCGACGGCGGCGGGCTTTCCGGCAGGACGACGCAGCGACGACTACATGACGATGTAGAGAACGCCGGAGATGATGGCCGCGAACCCCAGGGGGACCTGCACGTTGACGAGCTTGGCGCGCAGTTCTTGTCCCTTGGCCCGGGCAACCTCGTTTTTGTTGAGTGCGTACTTGGAGATCAAGCCGAAGCCGAGAATCAGACCAATGCACAGATCGACCACGCCGACGGCCAGCCAGAACGCCATGTGCATGGGCGCCGAGGCGAACAAACCAAGGGACCGCACGACGCCCAGGATTTCCCAGGCCCCCCAAAAGAACATGACGAACCCGATCCAGCCCTGGTAGGGGGTGAGCTTGTCGATCAGTTCTTTCGCGTTGGGCTTGCGCGCGATGATGAGAGAAGAGGCGGCGAGAATGCCGCCGGCGATGGTGATGAGTCCGCTGAGCATGTGGTTTTCTCCTGGAAAGGGCCGGAAGTGCCGGTCGCTCCCCGTATGAGCAGGACCTGTGCCACGAGGCCAAGGGACGGGAAAGTCCCATTGTTCTAGGTGTTTAGAGCATCGCGGGCGCACTCGAGAAGCACTCACATCCCTTGGTGCGCAACACTGACTTCCCTCGAAGGGACTTCGGACGGCGTCCTCTGGCTATAGTCGCCCCATGCAGGCGGGCGACCTGGTCGCGAATCGCTTCGAGGTCCTGGCCCTGGCCGGGGCCGGCGGCATGGGCGACGTGTACCGCGCCCGCGATCGTTCGTCCGGGCAAACCGTTGCGCTGAAGGTGTTGTCGAGCGGGTGCGAGGCCGACATCCCGCGCTTCGAGCGCGAGGCCGGTCTCGTCGCCCAGCTGTCGCACCCGTCGATTGTTCGCTACATCGCGCACGGCTTCGCCCGCTCCGAGCGCGCGGGCGATCGCCCCTACTTCGTCATGGAGTGGATCGACGGTCAGACTCTCGGCCAGCGCATGCTGGCGGACGGACTCTCCGCGCGCCAGTCGGTGGACGTCGCGCGCGCCGTCGCCGAGGCGGTCGGTGCGGCGCACGACGCCGGCGTGGTCCACCGCGATCTCAAGCCCTCGAACATCATTTTGGCCGGCTGCGATCCGGCGGCGGCCAAGGTGATCGACTTCGGCCTGGCCATGCGGCCGGGGGACGCGGTGCGGTTTACCGAGTCGGGCATGGTCATCGGCACGCCGGGCTACATGTCGCCGGAGCAGGCTCTGGACGGGCACCACGTCGATGCCCGGGCCGACGTGTTTTCCATCGGCTGCGTGCTGCAAGAGTGCCTGACCGGCGTGCCGGTGTTTCCGGGCCGCAACCCTCTCGCCGTGCGCGCCAAGGTACTTCTGCAGCAGCCGGCGCCGCTTCGCCGACTGGCTCCAGAGCTGCCGGCCGAGCTCGAAGAGTTGCTGGCGCGCGCCCTGGCGAAGGCACCCGACCGCCGACCCGTCGACGGCAAGGCCCTCGCCGCCGAGCTGGCCGCGATGCCGCCGGTTGGCTCCGCGGTGCGGCTGGCTTCCGATCCGGGGGCGACTGCGCCCACGATGGTCCCCGGCGAATCCCCGCAACCATCGACCCTGGCCTCCACCGTCGTGATGGCGACGGGCGCGGCGCCGGTGGTCTCCGTGGTCGCGGTGATGGATCCGCTCGCTGCTCTCGGTGCGGCCAGGCACGGGCTCGGCGCCGATGGCGCGCGCTTGCAGGAACGGCTTGGCGACGTCGCTGCCCGGTACCAGTGCGCCCTGGTTGACCTCGGCGTCGAGGCGACGCTGTTGGTTGGAACGAGCAGCAAAGACCCGGCAACCGCCGCCGACGCTGCCGCGCGCTGCGCTCTCGAAGTCCGCAGCGCCTTTCCCGGGGTGGCACTGGTTCTTCAAGTGGGAACCGTCGCCGAGCTGGAGCGCCTGCTGGACGGCAGCACCAGGTCTCTCGAAATCGCCGCGCGCCAGCACCTGCTGAGGGGCGGCAGCGAGTCGCCCACGGCCGGAGCCATCGTCGTGGACGCGGCCACCGCCGAAACGCTGCCGGCGGCCTTCGATGTGCGTCCCGTGGGTCGCAAGTCCTTCCAGCTTCTCGGTCTCACCGACACATCCAAGTGATTCAACCGTGACCCAAAAACGAGATGCGCCCGATGCCCCGACCGCCCGGGTGGTCACCCGCGATGCGCCCCAGGGGCTGTTTCTGACCATCCTCGGCCAGGAGCAGTACGCGGCCCACCCGTTGCCTGACTCGGGCGAGGTCGTCATCGGTCGCTCGGATCGCTGCGACGTGTGCGTTCCCGACGCGTCGATGTCGCGCCAGCACGCGCGTTTGCGCATTGGCCCCGTGCTGACCGTGGAAGATCTGGGATCGTCGAATGGCGTGGTGGTGCGCGACCAGCGCCTGGCGTCCGGGGCGTCGGTCGAGGTTACGACCAACGAGATCATCACCCTGGGCTCGGTGTCTCTGGTCATCCAGCAGCGCGCCAGTCGCATCCGGGTGCGCCGGATCTGGGGCCACGACTACTTCGAGGGCCGCCTGGCCGAAGAGTGCGCCCGGGCCGGTCGAGCCGGCGCGTCCTTTGCCGTGGTCCGGCTGCGCTTTTCCGAGGCGCCGCCGACGCGGGCGGTGCAAAACGTGTTCGCGGAAGTGTTGCGCGATGTCGACGTCTCCGCGCTGCACAGCCCGGCCGAGTACGAGCTGCTGCTGGCCGACGCCGGTCCCGACGAAGCCGACCTGGTGGTGCGCCAGCTGCGGTCGCTGGTTGGCGACGAAGACGTGGTCTCCATGGGCGCCGCTTGCTTTCCCGGAGACGGCCGCACCGCCGACGCGCTGCTCGCGGCGGCGAGCGCCGAGACCGTGCCGGCCGACGAGGCCGACTCGATGCCCATCGTCGAAGACGTGGCCATGAAAAACCTGTACGCCCTGGCCCGGCGAGTGGCGGTCGGCGACATCAATGTGCTGGTGCTGGGCGAAACCGGCGCGGGCAAGCAGGTGCTGGCCGAGGCCATTCACCGATTCTCACAGCGCAGCGACAAGGCCTTTCTCGAGTTGAACTGCTCGGCGTTCTCCGAGACCCTGCTCGAAAGCGAGCTTTTCGGCCACGAGAAGGGAGCGTTTACCGGAGCTACCAGCTCCAAGCCGGGCCTGCTCGAGGCGGCCAACGGCGGTACCGTGTTTCTCGACGAAATCGGCGACATGCCGCTTCTTATGCAGGCCAAGCTGCTGCGCGTGATCGAAAGTCGCCAGGTGCTGCGCGTGGGCAGTCTGAAGCCCCGGGACATCGACGTGCGCTTCGTCTCGGCTACCAACCGGGAGCTCGAGGCCGACGTCATGAGCGGTCGGTTTCGCCAGGATTTGTTCTTTCGCATCAACGGCGTGACGCTGTCGCTGCCGCCTTTGCGAGAGCGGACCCGAGAAGTCGAAAGCCTGAGCGCTTTGTTCGTTAAGCAATACTGCGGACGGCTCGGACGGCCACCGCTGACCATCTCCGACGAGGCGATGCAGCTGCTCACGGGGTACGACTGGCCCGGCAACATTCGCGAGTTGCGCAACGTCATCGAGCGGGCCACCTTGCTCGCCACAGGCTCGGTCATTGCGCCCGAGCATCTGCCGGTGCAGAAGATGCAGGCGACCTACGCGGCCAGCGTATCGCCGACCATCGCGCAAAAGAGCTGGGGCTATCGAAGCGCCCCGCCCGCGGTGGTTGGCGCCGAACCGGCGACCGGGCCGACGAGCGTGGCGCCCGCGCCGCCAAACGGCGACGACAAGCGCCAGCGAATCGTCGATGCCATGGCTCGAACCGGCGGCAACCAGACCGAGGCGGCCAAGCTCCTGGGCGTGTCCCGCCGGACCCTCGGCACCTGGCTGGAGCGCTACGACCTGCCGCGCCCGCGAAAGCGCAAGAAGTAGGCCCTCGTGGTCGCGGCTGCGCGGCGTGCGCTGTCGCGGATTCGCTCGAGCGCCGCCCGCTGGTCGTCGGGGGCGCGACGTGCCCGCACGCTCGAGCTGTCGCGCACGCGGACCAGGGAGCCCGGGCGGTCGGTGGACGAATAGGCCACCAGCCAGCCGGGCGGCATTCGCGGCTCGAGCAGGTCGTACAGGCGTCGGGCGTCGGCCGGCGCCAGGTTGATGCAGCCGTGACTGCGAGGGGCGCCGAAGCCGTCGTGCCAGTAGCTGGCGTGGAGCGCGTAGCCGTCCAGGAAGTACATCGACCAGGGAACGGCGACGCTGTAGGTCTGCGGCAGGCTTCGATCGCTCGCCATGGTCGTTCGCGCCTTCTTTTTGTAGATTCGAAAGCTGCCGATTGGCGTTGGGTCGCGGCGCTTGCCCGTCGATACGAGCGTAGCCAGCACCGGCCGATCGCCCACGTAGGCGACGGCGGTTTGTTCGGCGATGTCGATGTCGATCCAGGTTTCGTCGGGGCCCACCTGGGCGGGCCTGGTCGCGCGGTGCGCCAGGCGTACGTCGGTGCGGGCGGCCCACCGGCCGTCGCCGAGCTGAACGAACTCGCCGTCGTCCGAGAGCGGGCCCGCGTTGGCCCACGCGCCGCGGTCCATCCAGCCCACCCGTCGCGACCGCGGGGTTGGCTCGGCGAGTACCGGCACGCGCCGACGCCCGCGGGCGACAAAGGCCAGGGGCAGGGCGAGGGCGTCTGCGTCGCCGAGCTCGACGCCGCGAAATCGCGACCCCCGCAGGCGGCGTACTCGGTCGGCGTCGACGTATTCACCGCGCTGGGTTTTCCAGAACGCTGCGCCTTCGGGGGCGGTCGCCACGGCGCTGAGCCGAACGATGTCGCCGGCCGCGACTCGGCTTGGCGTTCGGGCGATGGCGGCTTCCAGGCTGGCGAAGACCGGCGACTCCTTGGCGACCTTTCCGTAGGTACCCGGAATGCCGCCGCGGCGAACGTGCGGCTGCACGGTTGTGGTGGGAGCCCGGGTCGAAGGGGCGAGCTGCCCGGGCCGCGCGCACAGCCAACCGTCGGGCTCGATGCGCAGCCAGGGTGTTTCGCACTCGCCGTTGCGCTCGTACTCGCGCCAGGCCACCCGGGTGCCGGCGGCCACGATACCCAGCGGCTCGGCGTACCGGGAGGGAGCGGCCATGACGCGAAGCGAGCGGGCCAGGCGAACCGAGCGAACATCGTCGCCGTACAGGGGCGGTTGAGCGCTTTGCAGCGGGACCGGGGCGCGGCGGGCCGACAGTGAGTCGACGGGCATTCGCATCGGGGCCGGCGGCCCGTCGGCGGGGGGCGCGGACCGGGGCGATCGCGCCGGGGCCGCGGCGGGGGCGGGCGCCGCGGTCGTGGTGGCGCAGCCGCCGTAGAGAGCCGCGGCGGTGACAATGCTGGCAAGTGTGGCGCCGAAAACCGGCGCCCTTCGAGTGGGCATGAGCGGTGCTCCTTCTTTGTTCGTGACGAACGGGCGACAGGGGCCCTGGGCCGGCGGCGTTCCACCAGCGAAAAGCAAAAGAGGGGCGGGGCCGCCGGTTCAGCGGCGGCGTTCGCGACGCGCCGGCGTCAGCGACGGCGGCAGAGTCGGCCGGCGTCGCCGGCAAACGCGAGCGGGGTTTGGCGCGCGAGCTCGGAGTCCTCGGCCGTCAGGCGTTCGCGCTCGACCATGCGCTCGAGCACCCGCTCGATTTTGCGTTCCGTCGCGCGCAGCAGCCGGCCGCGACAGCGCTGGACGTAGCGTCGGCGAGGTGCCGGCACGATCGACGAAAAGAACGCCGCCTCCGCCGGCGACAGGTCCGCGGGTGCTTTGCCGAAGTACGCCTGGGACGCCCGCTTGATGCCGAAGAGGCCGGGGCCAAACTCGATCACGTTGAGGTAAATCTCGAGCAGTCGATCCTTGCGCAGCTCGCTTTCGAAGTACCAAACCAAAAAAAGCTCCTGGAGCTTGCGTGACAGAGTCTTTTTCGGGCCCAGCACGACGTTCTTGACCACCTGCATGGTGATCGACGACGCGCCGTACTTGAATCGACCGGCCTGCAGGTTGCGCACGAGAGCCGTTCGAAACTCGTCGGCGGAAAAACCGCGGTGGCGAAAAAAGCGCGAGTCCTCGGTGGTGAGAAGCGCGTTGACGAGATGAGGCGAGACGTCCGCCACGCGCACGAAGTTTGGGTTGCGAGGGCCGACGACAAAGCGGCTGCGGCCCCCGTCGATGAGCGTGGTGTGGCCGAACGACCGCCGAAATCGGCTGGCGGCCACCGCCTTTGGAGCCCGCTGTACTCGGCAGCCGTCGATGTCGATGGCGGTGTCGAAGACGGTGCGTTCCAGATCGTTCAGGTCGACCGCGATGTGGACGTCACTGGCGAATCGCCCGTCGAGCTCGAAGCCGCGCAGCCGTGGGACCAGACCGAGGGGCAGGGAGTCGAGGGCGGTTTGGCACGCGACCTCCGGCACGGTCCAGCGCAACTCCACGGCGCCGGGCCACCGCAGCGTTGCGTTCACCTCGTGGTTGACGCCACCGGCGTCGATGGTCATCGATGCCGCGAGGTTTGTGCTGTCGCGCCAGTCGAGCGTGGCGTCAATGCTTCCGCCAATGGCGGCGAGTCGCACCGGCGCGGCTGACAGAGCGGGGTGGTGCGCGGCCACCGTGCGCGCGTCCAGCTGACCGACGGCCCGCAGTCGTTCGCCGCCAACGGCGATGGCGAGGTCCGCGCTGATGGACTCGGCCGCCAGATCGAGCGCGCGCGCCTCGGGGGGCAAACCTGCGGGCGCGGCCCGCAGCGCTCGAAGCAGCCCGGCAAAGGGCGCGACAGGAAGGTCCTTTGCCTCGAATCTCAGGTTTCCGCTTGGCCAACCAGCCGGCTGCCGGCCCGCACCGACGGGGAACTGCCCCGACAGGGCCCAGCGGGCTTCGGGCGCCCCGTTCACGGCCCCGCCAACGCGCGCTGCGAGGTCGCCGCGGTCCGTCCGACCGGCGGTGCCGGCAACGTCCGTCAACGTCGTCCCACCCGGCAAAATGACGGTGGCGCTGCGAACGGCAACCCCTCGGTCCGTACGCTGAATCTCGACCTGCGACGCCGTCGCGACCGGTTGCCCGGCACGCGGCGGCGCGGCCAATCGATTGTCGAACAAAGAGACGGACAGGTTGCGAGCCGCGATCGGTGCGCGGAGGCGGCCGGGCGAACCGTTGGGCAGAGGCTCGGCGTTGCCCGGCCCGGTCGCGGTAGAGACGCGTCCGAGCAACCAGGCGAGGTCGTCACCGTGGGCGTCGGCGCGAAGCTCGATGGATCCGCCGTCGATGTCCACGCTGACAATCGCGACCTGTCCACGCAGAACGCTCGGCACGTCGACGTCGATGATGACCCGGTCCAGGCGCAGCAAAGGCGCGGCGCCGGGCGCGGTCGGTCGGTGTACGGCCACGTCGCTCAGCTCGACGTAGCCGCCGCGCAAAACCACTTCGCCACACTCGACCGGCGCGCCAAGGCGCCGCGCGACCTCCGGTAGTACTCGGTGCTGCACGAACCACCCGGCGCCCCCTTGCAGCAATGCGGGCGCGGCGGCCGCCGATGCCGCTGCGAGCAAGACCAACGCGGCGACTCGTGTACGCGGCGACCGAGCGGGATGCGCGGGGCGGCAAACCTGAGCGAGGTGCTCCGTGGATACGGCGATCAGGGCGGACGCGATGCGAGGGGAGGGCATGGCGACCAACCCCCATTGCGCGCGGCGTGCCACCGGCGAGGAGCAGGGATTTCAGGCGCTTGCTATCTCGCGCAAGCGCAGTGCTTCCCTTGAAGGGATGTGCGGTTTCCCGCCGCGTTCACCGGCGCGCAGGCGCCGTGCCCCGCCGCCCGTCCAACGGGGGCCGGTGGCGTGGAAAGGACCGCGGCGCTAGTCGCTGTACTTGTCTTCCTTGCGCTTGCCCAGGAGCATCTTGTGCTCGAGGTGCGCGCGCATGGCGGCGTAAAAGGTCTGCACGAACGTCCAGTTTTCGACGGGCTGGTCTTTGGGCCAGCCGATCTTCTGCTGGATTTTGACGGCTACGGTATCGACGGCGTCGAAGTCGGGCACGCCGTCGCGGCCGCGGATGACCTTTTCGAGGACCTGAAGCTCGTAGATGCCGTAGTGGCCGAGCATCTCGGGCGTGAACTCGTAGTCGGCCCCCCGCCGTGGCCGCGCCGTCGCCGCCGTGGCTCCGATGTCCTGCAGCAGCACGGTTTTGGGCGCCCGCACGACGCACGTGTTGGCGACGATGTCGCCGATGCGAAGCCTGTCTTTGTTGAACAGGGGCAGCAAGACGACCACGAATGCCCACGCCACGATCAGAAGGGTTCCCCACCCGGGCAGGGGCCCGACCAGCGAGTCGGGCGCGAGCAGGATCCCGAGCGGGACGAAGAACTCGAGCTCCCGCATGAGGTTGCGGGTGATGATGGCGTCGGCTTCGAGGCGGCCGCCGTCGGCGTCGATGACGCGGGTCTTCACCACCCGCTTGCCGGGCGTTGCCCCCTGCCAGCGCAGCTCGAAGAACGTGAAGTAGAACGAGCGCAGCAAAAAGAACGCGAGCAGCAAAAAAGGCGCGACCCAGCTGTCGTCCAGGTCGGCGCCGCCCATGACGGCGAGTAGCCCCATGACGAACATGGCGCCGCCCATGATGAGCATGTCCAGCAAAAAACCGGCGGCGCGGTCGCCGGCGGCCGCGAGCTGTAGGCCAAGGGGAATGCCCTCGGGGGTCACGACTTCGCGGCGCAGGGCCTTGTCGCTGTCGTCGCCGGGGCGGTGTACGGCCTGCGTGCTCACGGCGCTTGCTCCTCGATGGTGACGGCCGCGGCGACGGCTCGGTCGCGGCGGCGCCCGGCAAGGGCGAAGTAACAAGCCCAGGCGATCAGGGTGCTGCTCACCACCGCGTAGCGAACGGTGACGTCCTGAACCGTCTGGCGAAAAATGCCCTCGATGAGGGCGGCCAAAAACAGCATGGCGACGCCGCCAATCACGATGACTCCGGCTTCACGCCCGGCCGTGCCCAGGCCGCGCAAGCGACTCTCGCGGCCTGGAAACACCAGTTTCTGCGCCAGTACCAGGCCGGCACCCCCGCACAGGCAAACGGCTCCGATTTCGGTAATGCCGTGGGGCAAAAGCCACCCCCACAGGTCGACGGCCATGCCTCGGCCCGCGTAGAGCGCCGAGAACGCGCCGATGACCAGGCCGTTGGTGAACATCAAGTAGAGCGTCGGAACCCCGAAGAGAAAGCCCAGCGCGAACGCCATCATGGCGATGCGCGCGTTGTTGGAGAACAAGAAACTCGCAAAGGTGGCCAGGGATTGCGCGACCCCGCCACCGTCGTCGTACAGGACCTCGCGCAGCTCTTCGGTCGAGGCGGCGGGGTTGCGCCCACCGGCGTACTCCGTGTCGACGAAGCTGTAGAACGTGTCGGGGTTGCCGATCACCATCAGGTGACCGGTCACGGCCCCCAGGACCAACAGGGCGGTCGCCAGCACGATGGCCCATTTGTGGCGGCGGACCGCGGCCGGGAACCGCCACCAGGCAAACTCGGCCAGGGCCGTCCGCAGATGCCGCTTGTTGCCGTAGACGCGGAAATAGGCCCGGCCGGCAAGGCTCTCGAGATAATCGAGCAGGTTGCTGTCGGTCGAGATGGCGCGTGCTACCGACAGGCTCGACAACGTGGCTCGGTACAGGTGCGGCAGGCGATGCACCTGCTGGGCCGACAGGGCACCCAGGCCCTTTTTGTCGGCCAGGTCGAGCATTTGCTCGAGCTCGCGCCAGGTGGCCTCGCGCTCCTTGCGAAACTCGGTGCTGCGCAGTCGTATCGCTTCCGGCGCCACTAGTACCCTTCCGGAGAGCGATCCGACGAATGTCTGTTCAAGGACATTAGATTAGCTCCCGTCGCTTGATGTCGAGGTAGCGGTTGAGCAGGTCGATGGACACCTTCTCCGGCGCCACGTCGATGCACCAGATGCCGAGCTGGCGCAGGCGCTCGAGCACCACGGCCCGCTCGCGGCGAAAGTCGCTGGCGACCACCGACCGGTGCAGCGAGTCGAGCGAGGCTGGCGGTTGAGCGACGATGCGGTCGACGTCGGGGTCGCGCAGGGTCACGAATACGACCACGTGTTTGCGCGATAGCCGGGCGAGGTTTTCGACCATCAGTTCGGCCGTGATGGTGTCGACGAAGTCGGTGAGCAGCACCACCATCGATCGCCGGCGCAGGCGGGTGGACAACTCGGCGAGCCCGAGGGTGAAGTTGGTCTCGGCAGTCGAGTATCGAATGTCGGCCGAGTAGCGCTGCAGGCGGGGAAACGCCCCCACGCCGCCGACGGGTTCGGCAAAGGATTGAACACCGCGGTCGAACGAAAACAGCCCGACCCGGTCGCCCGAGCGCAGGCAGAAGTAGGACAGCAGCAGGCCCGCGTTGACGGCGTGGTCGAGCTTGGCGATGCCGCCGAGCGGTTCCCGCATGAGGTGACCGGTATCGAAGGCGAGCACAACCTGGTGATTGCGCTCGGCGCGGAATTCCTGGCACAGGAGCTTGCGGTGCCGGGCCGAGGCTTTCCAGCTAATGGCGCGGTGGTCGAGACCGGGCGTGTACTCGCGCATGCTCTCGAACTCGGAACCGTCGCCCAGGTAGTGCTCCACCTTGAGTCCGGCGAGAAAGTTCTTGTGGCCAAAGAGGCGCAGCGCGGCCGTGCGCACCGCGCGAACGTTGGGCACGACCGACACGTCTTTGCCGAGAGGCACCGTTTTGCGGCGCTGGAGCAGGCCGAAGGGGCCGGTCCAGCGAAGCCAGAGGTTTTCGAGCTCGACGCGGCCCCGGCGCCGGGGCTTGAGGGTGACGTCTACGTTCGCCTGCTCCCCCGGGCGAACGGTCACCTGTGCCAGCGGTTGCGGTTCGAGGTCGGTATCGAGGTCGGCGAGCACTTCGATGGTCGCGGGCAGGCGCCAGCGCGGCGCGGCCACGGTGACCTGCATGGGATCGCTGTCGCCGATGTAGAGCGTATCGGGAGCCGACACGGTCACGTCCACGCGCCGCCGGGGCACCGAAAACACGCCGTCGATGGCAATGAGTACGGTGGTGGCGAGCAGGTACGCGAGCCACAGGCTCCACAGGTCCGGTTGAACCAGCGCCGGGGCCAGCGACACCGGAAACCCGCCGGCGACGAGCAACACGCTGCGCAGCGTGGGCCTCATCGTTTGTGTTCGCCTTTCATCTGCAGGGCCTGGACGCCGGTCGGAGACGGCGGCTAGCGGGGAGCCGGTACCTGATCGAGGATTTGCTCGATGGCCGCCTGGTCGGTCAAGCCTTCGATTTCAGCGCCGGGGGCGAGCATCACGCGGTGACGGAGGGCGTGCACCGCGAGCTCTTTGACGTCGTCGGGGATGACGAACTCGCGTCCGTTGATGACCGCGCGCGCCCGGGCGGCGGTTGCCAGCATGTTCGCGGCGCGCGGCGACGCGCCGTACGCCAGCGACGGTCGGTCGCGCGTCGCCCGCACGATGTCCACGACGTAGTCGATGATCTCGTCCGACAGCCGCACCTGTGAAATCACCTGGCGGGCGGCCACCAGCGTGGCCAGGTCGGCGACGGGAGTCACGCCAAAATCGGCAATGCTGGGCATGGCCGTGCGGTGGCCGTGCCGGGCGACGATCGCGCGCTCTTGCTCGCGATCGGGGTAATCGATGATGACCTTGAAGAGGAAGCGGTCGAGCTGGGCTTCGGGCAGCGGATAGGTGCCCTCTTGCTCGATGGGGTTTTGCGTGGCGATGACCATGAAGCCGTCGCCCAGGTCGTGGGTCGAGCCGTCGATGGTGACCTTGCGCTCCTGCATGGCCTGCAGCAGCGCCGCCTGGGTTTTGGGCGGAGTTCGGTTGACCTCGTCCGCCAGCAGCAACTGCGTGAAGATGGGGCCCTTGGTCAGCACGAACTGGTTCGTCTGAAAGTTGAACAGGTTGGTGCCAAGGACGTCGCCGGGCATGAGGTCGGGCGTGAACTGCACCCGGCCGAACTCGAGCGAAAGGCAGGCGGCAAAGGTACGCGCCAGCAGGGTCTTGGCCGTGCCGGGCACGCCCTCGAGCAGGATGTGGCCCTCGCTCAGCAGACTGGTGAGCAACAGGTCGATGGCCTGGTCCTGGCCGACCACGACTTGCTGGATTTGCGCGCGCAGCCGGTCAGCGACGTTCTGAATGGACGTGAGATCCATGGGTCAACTCCTGTCTCCACTCGTGGATGCGGTTCGCGGCAGCCACGGCCGCGCGGGGTTTGTTGCGAGCGTTGGTCACGGCGCGCTGGAGGTCGCCCACCGAGGCGCCGACGTTGCGCGTTGCCGCAACTTGATCGAGCCAGCGGTGTAGCTCGTCGCCGCGCAGCCGACGCGGCGCGTGCAGCGCAACGGCGACGTCTTGAAGGGCGACCTCGAGATACCGGTCGAGGGCCAGGTCGGTGTGGCCGCCGAAGCGAGAAAGCGCCGCGATGTTGTCGATGAGAAATTCTTTGCCCGGGGCAAACGGCGGCCTCGGCGGCGTCGGTTTGCCGAAGCGGGCGACGGCGGCCCACAGCAGCAGGCCGACGGCCAAAAACACCTGGAGCGACGCCAGGGCGAGGGGGAACTCGAACAGCGCCCGCCACAGGCTGGGCGGGCGGCGAAATCCGTGCAGGGTTTCGTCTACGAGGAGGCTTCCGGTGGTGCCCCGCCGCACTTCCTCGATGATGGCGGTGGCGACGAGGGCGTTGTCGCCGCGACCGAGACCGTGGTTGGACAGCACGTCCGGGTCCGACAGGATGTAGACGTACTGGCCGTCCCACATCTCGTAGTAACCGAACAGAACTCCCTGCTCGCTCGAAATCAGGGGCTCGAGCATCTCCGAGTTCACCAGTTGTGGCGCGAGCAGCGTCGGTTCGTCGGTCCACGACTCGTCGGCGCCAACCCAGCCCGAGGACGCCGTGGGACGAACCACGGCCCCGGTAATGCCCGCACGTTCGAGGACGTTGGTCGCTTCGTCGAGGCCGACCCTTGAAACGCGCGCGACCCGATCCGGCAATGCGGGGTCGTAGTCGGCCTGCCACTTGGGCAGCACCACCAGTGACGAGGCGCAGCTGTGGAGCATGTCGCGAAGCTCGGCCTCCGGGTCGAACTCGCTGTCCTCGTTGAGCTGCGGCTCGATGACGAGGAGCGCCGCGTCACCGACGCGGCCGGCGGTGTCGTACTGGCTCTGCAGAACGGGGATATCCAGGGCACCGAGCAGCTCCAGCACCGCGCGGTGGCCGAGGGCCGAGCGCGAGAAGCCGTCGGCGCCCGCCGACGGGTTATCGACCACGGCGTCGGAGAAGATTCCGAGGGCGAACGAAGCGGCCAGCGAGACTGCCGCCACGCCGGCCAGGATGGCCGCAGTGCGGCCAGTGAACGCCGATTCGCGGCTCACCCGGCGCCCCGCTGGTACGCGGTCGCGAACGCTTCGAACAGCTCGCGGCAGCGAGCGAAATCACTCTCGGACGGCTCGGTGCCCCCGAAGTGACTGACCTCGACCGCCCCCACGAGGCCGCCCAGGGCCGACCGCGGTTCCGGCGCGAGGTCGACGTGCGACAGGATTTCGCGCGACGTGAGCGACGGAGCAATGGGGCGCGGGGTGCGCCGCACCAGCTCCGCGAGCGTCTTGAGCAGCAGGGCGTGGATGGCGGCGCTGTAGTCGCCGCCCGCGGCGAGCGCGTCGGCGTCGCGCAGAGGGGTGACGACCACGGCGGCGTTCACCTCGTGGTCGGCCTCCTCGGGGTCGCCCCGGGGCGAACCCGCGACCGGGGCCGTGTAGCTGAACTCGCGTACGACCCACAGGATACCGATGCAGGCGGCGGCGATGACGAGCCCCCACAGAAGCAGGCGCGACACCGAGGACAGCGCACCGGAAGTTCGCCGCGGGACCCGGCGACGGGCCGCCGGGCGCGGCGCGTCGTCGCGTGCGGGAGCCGCGCCGTCGCCGGGCAAGTCAGTTTGGAAGGACTTGTCGCCGAGAATACGCTCGACGTGGCCGCGGACCTGCTCCGGCGTTGGACTGCTCGTTGCGAGCAGAATGCCCGCCAGTGCGTAGGCCGCTATCACCGTCGAATCCTAAGCATACATGTCGTCGTACCGACGTGAAAAGGGGCGGAAAGGCCAGCGCGCGGGAGCGCATTGACCTAAAATTGGCCGGGGGTCGGGCTTTCTGAGCCCGCGCGCCGCTATGGGCACGTACAAACGAGACGCACCGACGCCGACGGCGGAGCTGCCCACGCAAACTCGCCGACTCGGCAAATACGAGCTCATCGCCGAGATCGGCATGGGCGGCATGGCGGCGGTGTACCTGGCCCGCCTGGTTGGGCCGATGAACTTCGAAAAGGTGGTGGTGGTCAAGACCATTCACCGCCATCTCGCGCGCGAAGAAGAGTTCATCAACATGCTGCTCGACGAGGCGCGCATCTCGGCCCTCATCAAACACCCGAACGTCGTGGACATCTACGACCTGGGGGTCGCGAACGACACGTACTTCATCGCGATGGAGTACCTGGCCGGCCAGCCGCTTTCGCAGCTGCTCAAGCAGGGCAAAAAAGGCAACCAGCTCGACCCCTACATCGGTGCGACGGTGATTCAACAGGCGGCGGCCGGCCTGCACGCGGCGCATGACCTCACCACCATGGCCGGCGAGCATCTCGAGCTCATCCATCGAGACGTCAGCCCGGGCAACATCATGGTGCTCTACGACGGCACGGTGAAGCTGCTCGACTTCGGGGTGTCGAAGGCGCGGGGGCGCATCACCGCGTCGGACACGGGCCAGCTCAAGGGCAAGATCGGCTACGTGGCGCCCGAACAGGTCGCCGGCGACAAGGCCATCGACGCGCGCGTCGATGTCTACTCGCTGGGCGTCGTCATGTGGGAGATGCTGGCCTACCGGCGGCTGTTCTACAACGACAGTCAGGCCGCCACGCTCAAACAAATTACCGACGGCGTGGTGCCGCCGCCCTCGCGGTTTCGCCCGGACGTTCCGACCGAGCTCGAGTCCATCTGCCTCAAGGCCATGGCGCGCCGGCCCGAGGACCGCTTTCAGACGGCCGACGAGCTGCGTCGCGCCGTCGTCGACGTTCTGCGCACTGCCGAGTACGACGTGCACGCCATGCCGGCGTACATGAAAGAGACCTTTGCAGCCCAGCGCGGCGCCCGCGCGAGCCTGTTGCGCGACGTAGCCGGGGCGGAGGTCGCGCACGTGCAGTCCGACCTGCAGGAACTCGAGATCGATCCGCCGGACTACGTTCCCGAGGGCACGCCGGTCAGTCGTCGAAAGGAGAGCGCCGCGCGGCTGCGACAGCTAGCCAACGCCGGGCGACTGAGCCTGGGCCCGAGCGACGACAGCGAACGCACGCCGGTCCTGCCGGTCGCGCCCGCACTCTCGGCCGCACCCGAGCCCATGGAGCCCAAAAGCAGCACCGCGCTCACGGTTTCGCCCGCGCCCATGGATCACTGGCGGATCGCGATGTGGATGGGGGTCGGGGTGGCGCTCGGCGCCACGGTGGTTGCGTTGATTCTCGGTTCGGGGGCCGACCGCGGCGACCAGGCCATCGGACCCGCTCCCGCGCCTGACGCGCCCGGCCTCGTTGTTCCCGCCCCAACGGCCGAGCCGGCGGTCCCGGCAGCGGCTCTACAGGTAGAGCCGGTCGCGGCGCCCGGCGACGCCAGCGACATTGACGCGGCACCCGCGGACGCCGCCCCGTCGCCCTCGTCCCCCGACGCCGAGGAGGCGCAGGCGAACCCGTCACCGAGTCGCGACTCGCGCCCGCGCGAGGCACGTCGCGGCAAGCGAGCTCGGGCCGAGGCCGAAAGGCTCTACAAAGAGGGGCTAAAGATGTACATCGCCGGCAACGCCAGCGGCGCCCGCACCAAGTTCCGGCGGTCGTTGGATGCAGATTCGCGGTATGCGCCGGCGTTTCGCGGCCTGGGACTCGCGTACGAGCGTTTGGGCCGCAAGGACAAAGCGGTACAATGGCTCCGCAGATACCTGCGGGCCAACCCCCGGGCCAAGGATGCGGCGGCCATCGAGGCGCGCATTCGCAAGCTTGGAGGCTAGGCGCTGTCTTCGTTCTTGACGGCGCGTCCCACCCTTTGTTCACGAAACCGCATGGCGCGCCGCCTCTCAGCCCTCCGGGCCCAACGAACTCCTTCATCGCGTGCATCCCGCGCCTCGAGGGCGTTCGCGTGAACGACACGGCAAACGGGAAAGGCAGGTAGGTGGCGAAATCGGGCACGGGATGGGCGCTTGCATGCGCCGTCGCCATGACGCTGATGGGGTCTCCGACTCTCGCCCAGGAAGCGGTTCGGATTCTCGTGCTGCCCGTGGAAGTCGAGGGCGACGAGCTGGCCGCGTTTGCCATGACCGAGGCGCTCGAGCAGGCGGCGCGCGACTCCGGCCGGGAGCCGACCGTGTCCGGGGAGACCCCCGACAACATCGCGGCGATCGCCGGGTGTGCCGGCGCGCTGGAACAATGCGTGGACGCCATCGGCGACGCGCTCGCCGTGGACGAAGTGCTCTACGCGGAAGCCACGGCCGAGGGAAACGGCTCGTATCGAGTGCGGGTCGTGCACCTGGCGCGCGGCCGAGCTGCCGCGGAGCGACTGGTCGAGGTCGTGGCGGCGCTGCCGGAAGAGATCGGCGGTCGCCTGGCGCCCGACGTGGGCCGGTTGCTCGCCGGTGAGTTTGCCGATGGTCCCGCCCAGGTTTTGCCGTCGGTAAAGCCGGAGGCACCCGCGCCGCCGCCGACGCAACGCTCGGACGGGTTTTCCTTCGATCGCGTGGGGGCCGCGCCGTGGACCGCGATTGGAGCCGGGGTCGCTCTGTTCGGTGTTGGCGCCGTCTTTGGCATTGCAGGCGAGGCAAAGCAGGGGGACATCGACGACGCGCCGACCGACACGGCCGAGGAGCTGGAGGCGCTCCGCGACCTGGAGGACGATGCCGACTTGCTCACCGGGACCGGCAACGCGCTCATGCTCGCGGGCGGGCTGGTCGCCGCGGTAGGCATCGGCTGGGCGGTGTATCAGGCGACCCGGCGCGAGCCGGCGACCGGTGTCGCGGTTGTTCCCGTGGCGTCGCCCGACCAGGTCGGGCTCGCACTGCGGGTGTCGGCATGGTGACACTGCTGCGCGGCTATCGGGCAGTCGCCCTTGCCGCGGGGCTGCTGTGCGCCACCGGATGCTCCGTCGATGCCCGGTCGCCGCAGTTTGCCTGCGAAGGCAACGCGGACTGCGCCGACGGTCGCGCGTGTGTGGAGGGCTGGTGCGTCGTCGAGGCTACGACCACCCAGGGCGACGGCGACGGCGACGGCGAGCCGTGTCCCGATGCCTGCACGTCGTGCGACGACGATGGGGCGTGCGTCATCGAGTGTGTGGACGAAACGTGCCCCGAGCGCCCCGTGTGCCCCCCGGGAATTCCGTGTCGCGTCATCTGCAGCGTGCGCACCCTGTGCAGCGGTGGGGTCGACTGCAGCCAGGCGTCGTCATGCTTCGTGGACTGCGCGGCCAATCGAACGTGTTTTGGCACGGTCGACTGCGGCCCGGGGCCGTGCGTCGTTGAGTGCGCCGGCAACCGAACCTGCCGTGACGGCGTGTTGTGCGCCGACAGTTGCTCCTGCGATGTCGCCTGCGACGGCAACAACTCGTGCGCGACCGCGGCCTCGTGCCCGGTCGGCTGCGATCAGGGCCAGGGTTGCAGCTCCGACGACGCGTCGTGCAGCACCTGTCCGTGATCGATCGGGTCGTTCGCCGCTACGGGGCCAGGTTGCGGAGCTCGACAACGGTGCGCAGGGTGCGTCGTCGAAATCGGTCCTGAATGGCGCTTGCCGGCCGATCCTCGGCGGCGGGCCGGCTGTTCTGGGCGCCGGACGTCGGCTCTTCGACAGAGCGCGCCACCAGGGTAAGCCGCAGGGCTCGCCAGGGGCCGGTCGCCAGAGCGTGGGCCGGCGGCAGGGCGTCTCCGCCGGTGTTGAAAACGATCTCGTCGTCGTCCGCCGCCGCGCCGACGAACAACAGGTTGCCGTCGACCGCTGGCGTGCCGGTGCCCAGGCCGTTGTCCACTCCCACGGCGAGCTGCAGGTCCTCGATGCCCAGGGCCATCGGCTGAATGCCTTCGTTGTCGAGGGTGCCGAACGGATCGACCGAGAGCCGGGGGATTTCATCGGCTGCGCTGGAGATAAAGAAGCGCTCGGCGCGGGCGCGAATGACCAGGCTGGTTCGGGGAAACGAGATTTCAACAGGGGGCGGAGAGGCGGGCACGCTCGGGTCGGTCGTTCGCATGCTGCACCCGATCGACGCCGGGCTGTTGGCAGTGTCGCCATCGGCGCTGCCGAAATCGAGCTCGGTCGAGCTGCCGCCCGTGGGGCGACTCACCCGGACGAGAGCGGCCTCGCCGACGCCGCCGTTGGCGTCGAAGTCGACGATCAGGGCCAGGTCGTTGTCGCGAAAGCCCACGTTGTCGACAACGCTCAGGTTGGTGCTGGTGTTCGTGAACGGATTGGCGAGGGTGGTGAGAACGCCGCCGGACGCGTAGATCAACGTGAGCTGGTCAGAGTCCGGATCGGGATTGATGACCGTCGGAACGCCGCCGCTTTCGTAGTTGATAACGTCGACCGCGGGCGTGCGGCCCCGGCAGGGAAACTCGTCGTCTTGAACGGCCACGAACACCGAGTTCGAGGTTACGGCCGGGCTCGCGTTGCGAATCGCGTTGCTCATGATGTCGAGCGATGCCCGGGCGGCGCGCATGACGCGGGCGGACCGGCGGTGGTCGCTGTACCCGTTCATCATCGAGTAGCCCATGGCGAGAGCGGCGCTGATGGCAATGCCCGACACCACGGTTGCGATCATGAGCTCGACCAGCGTCAAGCCCGCCTCGGAGCTGGTTGGTTTTGCGCGGCCGGGTATGAGGGTCACGGTGACACCAGGGTCGTGAACACGAAGGCCTTGGGGTCGCCGCGCTCGTCCCAACTCACGGTGACCGTGACGGTCTTGGTGTTGTTGACGTTGTCCACGACGTCGACTTGCCGGGTGAAGAATCCGTCGGCGTCGAGGCGTCCCGAACCGTCGACGGCGACCGCTGCCTGGCTGGCGACGCTGTCGTAGGCGATCGCGAGCTGGGTCTCGAGGGCGTCTTCGCCGATCACCGCGGCTTCGGTGGCGTGGCGGGAGAAACCAGCGGCCCGAAACGAGGACTGCTGGAGGCCGAGCAGACTCACGAGGCCGATGAGCAGGACCGTCATAGCGATCAGGAGCTCGATCAGGCTGAAGCCGCTTTCGCCGCGGCCACGCTGGCGCGGTCCCCGCTGGCCTCGTTGGTTCAGGTCGGTCATGAAGTCCCCGGATTTACGAACGAGCTCGGCAAACGATACATCGATCGTTTTCCATCCCTGGCCGACGATTGTATCCGCCGGCGGCGGCAATCGCATAGTGATTGGCAACATGGCGGACCTGGCAGCCAGCAACCGGCCAAAGCGCCGGGAAATCCCCACATTGTGGGTTTGCCTCCTGGCACTAGCGATGACGTGGGGGGCGTCGTCGGCGCGCGCACAGACAGCGCAACTGCCCGACGCACCGGGGCTCGCGGAGGTTCGGGGCGAGCTGCAAACGCTCGTGGCCGGGCTGCACCGCGAGGGGCTGCCGTCGAAACCTCTGGTTGCCAAGGTGCGGGAAGGGCTCGCCAAGGGCGTCGAGCCGCAGCGGATTCTCACGGCGGCCTACGCTGTGGCCTACGACACGCGAATTATCGCGCGGTTGGTAGAGCTGCACTTGCCCGACCGCGCCGCCGACCGGGCGAACGGGGCCAACCGGGCAAAAGCCCTGGCCGTTGGAATGAGCGGTCGCGCCGCGGGCCTCACGGTCAGCGGCATCGACGCCATGTTTCGGCAGGTGCCCCGGGTCGGAGTGGCGGTCGCCATTGCCGCGGTCGATACGGCGGCCGACCTCGCTGCCGCCGGGTATCCGACCCGGCGCTCCACCGAGCTCGTGGTAGGTGTGCTGGCCCGTCCTCGACCCGGCCAGGCGCTTCCCGTCGTGTTGGCCGAGTTGGAAGCCACGCGGCTGGCTACAGGCGTGTCTCGAATCGTTGCCGTGGATGCAATCGCAGACCTGGTAGAAAACGGTCACGGCCTGGCGGTCGCGGCGCGGCTGTCGCGGTTGCGCCCAGCGGGGAATGAGAACTGAGCCCGCTCGAGACTTGCGGGTACAATGCACGAGGCGATGATGGCGAGCAAAGGGAAGCGGGGGTATGTCCAGCGCGGCGTGACGCTCATCGAGCTGATGGTCGTGGTCGCGGTCGTCGGCGTGCTGGTCGGCCTGGCGGCGTTCATCCTCAAGCCGTCCGGCTACGCGCGCACTGCGCGCGGCTACGGCGACATGATCATCGCCGAGATCGAAACCATGCGCTTGCGCTCGACGGCGTCGAACCGCTGGCAGCGAATCGAGGCGTTTTCCGACGGGATCATCGTGTACCAGTCGACCACCGAGGGCATGCGCGAGCCGACCTTTGCCGACTGGGAGGAGACGTCGCAGCTCTTTCCGCCCGGCGGCGTCAGCATCTTTGCGCACGTGACCGAGACCCGCGACACCGGCGGCGATGCGGTGCCCAGCGAAGGCGAGGGCCTGTCGCCCGGCATCGACTTCAACTTCCCGGACAACACCATCGATTTTCTGCCCGACGGATCGATGCGGCGGCCGGCGACTCTGTACCTGCGCAACCGCGAAGGTGACTCGCAGATCCGGGTCGCGACCTACCGGGCGACCGGGACCGCGTACCTGCTCGACTCGTGGTAGTCGACGCGCTGGTCCTCGCCGGGGGACGGGCCCGCCGCTTCGGCGGCGTCGTCAAGCCGCTGATCGACGTTGGCGGGCGGACCATCCTCGAACGGCAGCTCGACGTGCTGCGGCCGCGCGCTCGGCGGGTCTGGCTGTCGACCAACGACCCGCGGCCGTTCTCGGCCTTTGGCTTGCCGACGGTCGCGGACACGAGCCCGGGCGCCGGACCGCTCGCGGGCATCGCCGCCGCCCTGCGGGCCACCGACGCTGATTGGCTCATCGTTGTCGCCGGCGACATGCCGCGGCTAAGCGGCCCGGTCATCGACGTTCTCAAGAGCGCGGCGGGCGCGGGCCTTGGTCTGGTGATTCCCGATCTCGAGCCGGGACTGGAGCCTTTGCATGCGATGTACCATCGCTCGGCCGCCGACGTGATTGACGCGCGACTCGCCGCAGGCTTGCGGAAAGCCATGGATCTCGCGGGCGTGCTGCCGACGCGTCGCATCGGGCGCGAACAGCTGGTTGCAGTCGACCCGACGCTGTCGTTTCGAGCCAATTTGAATTCACCGGAAGATCTGGTAGAAGGCTGATCCACCCCTCGGGGCGAGTCGGTTTTTCACGATGCGCATAGGGAACTTCGATATCGACGTGCCGGTGCTGCTCGCGCCGATGGCCGCGGTCACTGATCTCCCGTTCCGCACCGTCTGCGAAGAGCACGGTGTGGGCCTGACCGTCACCGAGTTCCTGTCGGCCCACGCGCTCAAAGCCGGTGCCCAAAAGACGGTCGACAAACTAACGCCCAGCCTCGACGGTCGTCGCTTCGGCGTGCAGATTTTCGGCCGCGAAGACGAGCCGATGATGGCCGCCGCGCAGATGGCCGTGGACATCGGCGCATCGCTGGTCGACATCAACATGGGATGTCCGGCCAAGCGCGTTGTCGCTGGCGCTTGCGGCTCGGCCCTCATGAAGGAGCCCGAGCTGGCGGCGCACCTGGTGCGAATCGTGCGGTCCGCGGTGCCCGACGACATTCCCGTCACGGTGAAGCACCGCGCGGGCTGGGACAAGCTGCACCGCAACGCGCCCGAGTTTGCCTGCGCCATGGTCGAGGCCGGTGCTGCGATGATCACGGTGCATGGCCGCACCCGCACCCAGGGGTTCTCGGGCGAGTCGTGCCTGGAGATCATTCGCCAGGTGCGAGACCAGGTGCCGGCGCATATCCCCGTGGTCGGCAACGGCGACGTCGTTTGCCTCGACGGCTATCGCCGGATGCGCGAGGTCACCGGCTGCGACGCCGTCATGATCGGCCGCGGCGCCATGGGCAACCCGTGGATTTTTCGCTCGGTCCGCGCGATCGAAGCCGGCGAGCCCGACCCGGGGCCGCCGACCATGGACGAGCGGATTGCCTGCTTCGAGCGCCACGTGGGGCTGATCTTCGAGCTCAAGCCGCCCACCAGCCCGAAGCTCTTTCACGAGATTCGCAAGGCTTGCGCCTGGTACGCCAAGGGCCTGCACGCGTGCAACCAGTTCCGCAAGAAGGCCTGGACCATCACCGACCCCGACCTGCTGGTCGCCGAAGCCCGCTCCTACTTCGAGTTCGTCCGCCGTCGCCGGCCCGAGCCCGAGGTTGGATCCGAGTCCGCCCCCGAGCTGCTCGCCGAGTCGCCCGAGCCGCCCGCCGTCATTTCGGCCTGAGCCGACCCCGTCGGTCGGCTTCGTTCCCCCGCTGCATTGGATCACGTTACGTGCCCGGCATCCGAGCCTCGATTGCGAAAGCCCTGGTGGTCATCGACAGCGATGCCTCTCGCCGACTGGCCGGACAGATCGAGGACGTCGCGGCCCGCCATTCCCCGCTGCTGATCGAAGGAGCGCCGGGCACCGGTCGGGAGTTGATCGCCCGTGTGATTCACCACGCCGGGCCCCGCAAGGACGCGCCCTTTGTGTCCATCGAAGCCGGCGCCGCCCCGCGCGGATTCGCCCGCGATGCCCTCGACGCCCTCGATGTCGCCAACGGGGGCCCGCTCGATCAGGCCGCCGGGGGCACGCTCCTGGTCAAGAACCTGTGCAGTCTCGACCGAAGCTCGCAGCGACACGTCGCGCGCGTGCTGCGCGAGCAGGGCGAAGAAAGCTGCGCGGGCAAAGACGGCGACGTGCGCGTCGTGGGCGCTGGCGACGGCGACGTGGAAGAAGCGGTCGAGGCGGGTCTTTTCGACAACGACCTGTACGAGCGCATCGCCGGGCACCGAATCCAGGTGCCGCGACTGTCCGAGCGCGAGGACGACATTGCTCCGTTGGCTCAGCACTTCGTCCGCGAGTACGCGCGCGAGTTTGGCCGCGGTCGCATGACGCTGACCGCCCGGGCGTGCGAGCGCCTGCTGGCATACCCGTGGCCCGGCAACGTCGCCGAGCTCAAAGACGTTTCCCGCCGCCTGGTCATTCGCGCGCGCGGATCGCGCATCGACGCGGCCGAGGTCGATGCGGTCCTGCCGCTGCTCGCCGAGCGCATGCCCGTCGAGGACATGTCCCTCGAGGAAGTCGTTCGCGCCAAGCTGGGGGCCTTCCTCAAGCGGGTCGAGGGATACCCGGTGACCGGCTTCTACCAGGAGATCATGGACCGCGTCGAAAAGCCCATGCTCAACCTGGTCCTGGAGCACACGGGCGGCAATCAGCTCAAGGCGGCCGAGATCCTCGGACTCAATCGAAACACCCTGCGTCGAAAGCTGTCGGAGCACGGGATTCGCGCCAAGGCCATGCGTGCCCTGGGGCGCCGACGCGCCGACCCCGAAACGAAAAAAGGGCGCCGGCACAAAGATGCCGACGCCTAGGCTAGTTCGGTAATCGTCCGAAGCGGTTCGCTACGGCCAGTACAGCGTGACGCCCGCGGCGCCAAACAGGCCCGCGTTGGCGCCCACCGTGATCACGGTCGCGTCAGCCGGGGCGCCGCCGATGGCCGAGCCGTCCTCGCTGGTGATCAGCACGGCGATGCCCGACTCGAAGTGAATCGACAGCGCCTTCGAGAGAAAGACCTCGGTGCGCAGCGGAATCTCGATGTTGAACTGGACGGCACTCTCCGACTCCATCGTCTGGGTATCGAAGCCTGCGGCGCTATCAAAACCGACGACCAGACGGCCGCCGCCAAGCAGCGCTGCGCGGTCGCCCGACAGCAGGTTGAAAAAGCCGCCGCCCGATAGGGCGAGGATGAACGACGAGTCGGAACCTTCGCCGGGTGGCGACTGAAAGCCGATGGAGAGTCCGCCGGTAATCAGCAGTTTGTCGCTGAGCCAGAACTCGACCTCCGGTCCTGTGAGCCCGGTGATGGTGCGGCGAAAGCCGATGCCCAGCTCTGCGGGAGCCAGGCCGAGGGGGGCTCCCTGGTCGTTGGCAACCGGCTCCGGCGGATCGTCGGTACCGAAGTCGTCTTCGGTCGTCTCGTCCTCGAACTCGTCGGCGCCGATTTCTTCGTCTTCATCCCAGTCGTCTTGCGCCAGCGCGGGGCTGGCGGCGCTGAAGACCAGCAGGGCAAACAGTGTGGTGAGAATGCGTTTCATCTGTCCGTCCTCCGTGCCCTAGAACCAGAAGGTGAAACCGGCGTTGCCGACCAGGTCGCCGTCGCCGAGGAAGATGGTGGTGCCGTCGGGCGAGCCGGGCAGGGCCGACGTGCCGAGGTCCTCGCCGCCGAGGAACGCAAACACGATCCCGACTTCGCCGTGAATCGAGAACGACCGCGTCACGAAGTACTCGGCGCGAAGCCCGCCTTCGAGACTGAGTCCGAGCTCTGATTCACCGTCGACGCCTTCGACGCCGGGGTCGACGCTCAGTCGATAAATGCCGAGGCCGCCGACCGCGCCGAACGCGGCGTTTTGAACCGAGACCAGGTTGTAGATGGCCCGCAGTCCGAGGTTGAGAAACGTGGTCGACAGATCGCCCGGGCCGCTCACGAAGTCGAGGCGGAAAATGGCCTGGGCGCCCAGCTTGTCACTGACTTGGTAGCGACCGGAAATGCCGTTGGCGGCTTCGGAGCTCGAAAGATTGAGTGCGGCGTCGACGCCGAGGCCTTTGTTGCCGGTGCGCTGGCTCGTGTCATCGGCCGACGCTGCGGTCGCCGACAGCATCATCGCGCACGCGACGATGGCGAGTATGCGTTTCATCGCATGGTCCTCCTGCTAATGGTGGTTCAGCTTTCGGTCAGCTAACCCCCGGAGATCCATGCGGGCAACTTTTCGACCGCCCGGCTTGGCCTCTCGCCGCCACGACGGGGCCAGGCGAATCAAACGCACCGGGAGGCTCGACGAGCGCGGCCGGTCCGTCGCTATCGGGACGCCGCTCGCGCAACACCGGGTGCGCGCCGGGCTGTCGGCGTTCGCGTCGTGCGGCCCTAGCCGAGGCTTCCGCTGCGAATGTTCTCGTACCAGAAGGGGCTGTCGTCGAGCTCTCCGCGGCGGATCTGTTCGCGCAGCTCGCGCTCCTCGGCGCCCAGGCGCGTGACCTCCGCAGCCAGCCGGTCGGCCACTTTCTTGTACAGCGTGAGTCGCGGCTTTTGCCGGGTGAACTCGCTGTAGTCGAAGGGCTCCCCCATGTTGATAATGACGGGGCTTTCGCGGCGCTTGCTGGGGTCGTGCGTGTCGCGAATATCCTTGAGCAGGTCGTTGCCGAGGCCGTGAATAAAGAACGGCACGACGATGGGCTGAGCCTGCAGGATCACCTTGCCCACCCCTGGCTGAGCGGGCAGCAGGGTGTACGGATCGTCGGTCTTGTTGCGCGTGCCCTCGGGGTGCATGCCCACGACCGTGCCCGGCTCGGCAAGGAACTTCTTGAGGCGCTCGAGGGCGTCGTCGTTGAGTTTTGCCTTGGCGCGGTCCCGATAGATGGGCGGGTACATCACGCCTCCACCGATGGCGAAGTTGATGGCCGCGCCCGCCGGTCGGTCGTAGAAGAACTCCGAGCGCACGGGAAAGAACATTCCCCGGAGCCACTCGCTGCGCGCCATGTAGAGGCCGAGCAGCGTGGTGTACATGTCGAAGAAACTGCGGTGGTTCGACACCAGGAGCACGCCGCGATCCGGCTGAAGGTTTACGAGCCTGTCGAAGTTGTTGGCAAAGGTTCGCTTGGAGATCGCGAACCGCATCCACGGCAGCGAGACCACGTTGTGGTACAGGTGCTGCGCGCGTTTGCCGACCGGGTGCTCGTTGACGGCCATGGACAGGGCTCGCAGCGCTCGCTCCATGCGCGAAAGCTCTGGCGTGCTCGGGTTCATGCGCCGGGAATATCACGACTCGGGCCGGTGCGGGGCCGGCGCGGCGCCCGGTGAATCGGCTACTTGGCGCCGACCTGGTCGAGCAGGTAGGCGTAATCCATGGCGGTTTCGCGCAGCCGGTCGTAGCGGCTCGATGAGCCGCCGTGACCGCCCTGCATGTTCACGTGCAGAAGCTGCGTATTGCGATCGGTGCGCAGCGCTCGGAGCCGGGCGACGTACTTGGCCGGTTCCCAGTACATGACCTGGCTGTCGTGCAGGGACGTGCGGATGAGCATGTTCGGGTAGTCCTGGGCGCTGACGTTGTCGTAGGGCGAGTACTGCATCATGTACTCGTAGTGTTCTTTGACCTTGGGATTGCCCCACTCTTCGAACTCGCCCACGGTCAAGGGCAGGCTCTCGTCGAGCATCGTGTTGATCACGTCGACGAAGGGAACCAGGGAGATGATCGCCTTGCACAGGTTGGGGCGCAGGTTTGCCACCGCCCCCATGAGCAGGCCGCCCGCGCTACCGCCGCGGATTACCAGCCGATCGCGCGCCGCGTATCCCTGATCGAGCAGGTGATCGGCGCACGCGATGAAATCGGTGAACGTGTTGAGCTTGTTGAGCATGCGGCCGTCGTCGTGCCAGGGCGTGCCCATCTCGCCCCCGCCGCGCACGTGGGCAATGGCGTAGACCACGCCCCGGTCGAGCAGCGATAGCAGCGACGACGAAAAGCCGACGGGGTAGGGAAACGCGTAGGAGCCGTAGCCAACGAGCATCATCGGCGCGCCGCCGAAGCGCTCGAACTTGTCGTTGCGGTAGACCAGCGAGATCGGCACGCGCGTGCCGTCCGAGGCCAGGGCAAACAATCGGTGCGTCGTGTAGTTGCCGGGCTCGTACTCGCCCAGCACCGGGGCGCGCTTGATGAGAACGTCCTCGCCGGTGTCGAGCCGGTGCTCGTAGGTGCTCGGCGGCGTCGTGAGCGATTCGTAAACGTAGCGAAACACGCGGGTGTCGTACTCGGCGTTGGCGCCCTCGTGGACCGAGTACACGGCTTCGGGCATGGACAGGCGGCTGCCGGGCAGCGGCCCCTCGGCCCGGTCGAGCTCGTCGCGGCTGCACAGACGCAGATGGGGCAGGCCGTCTTCGCGCTCGGACATGCACGCGAAGCTGGCGAACACCGAAACGTCTTCGAGGGCGACCGAGTCTCGATGTCCAACGAGCTGCTGCCAGTTGTCTTCGCCGGGGTCGGAAAGCGGCGCTCGCACCAGGCGAAAGTTTCGGCCCTGGTCGTTGGTGCGAATGTAGAGCCAGTCGCCGGCGTGGTCGACGTCGTACTCGTGGTCGTCGCGCCGCGGGCATACGGTGCGCAGAGGGCCGTCGGGGGCCCGCGCGTCGAGCACGTGGATCTCGCTGGCCTGGTGGGCGAACGAGCAAACGAACAGCACTTCGCGGCTGCGCGCCTTCCACACCATGACGCGAAAGCGTTCGTCGTTGTCTTCGTAGACGAGCTCGTCGCTGGCCGGGTCGCTGCCGAGGGTGTGTCGGTAGACGCGGTGCGGCCGTTTGGCGTCGTCGTCCACCGCGTACAGGAGCGTGCGGTTGTCGGCGGCCCACACCGCGCTCTTGACCCGCGGGATGGTGTCGTCGAACAGCGCGCCGGTTCGCAGGTCTTTGACCCGCAGGGTGTATGCGCGAAATCCGACGTTGTCCGTCGCGTAGGCCAGGAGGCTGTGGTCGTCGCTGACCGCGAACAGGCCGACCTGCATAAAGGGTTCTTTCTCGGCGAGGGCGTTGACGTCCAGGATTACTTCCTCGCCCCGCTCGCTCGCCTCGGCGTCGGCCCAGGTGGCGCCGAGGCGCCGGCAGTGGATCGGATAGCCGGACCCTTCGATGGTGCGCGTGTAGTACCAGTACTCGTCGCGCTTGACCGGCGCCGAGCGGTCGGTCTCCTGGATGCGGCCCAGCATTTCGTCGTACAGCCGTTTGCGAAGGCCGCTCAGCGGTTTCATCGCGTGCTCGGCCCAGCGCGTCTCCTTTTCCAGGTGGGCCAGCACCGCCGGTGATTCCTTGTCGCGCAGCCAGTGGTATGGGTCGTCCCGACGCTGGCCGTGAAGCCGCGTGACGTGTGGTTTCCTCGCCGCTCGGGGCGGGCCGGAGGGCGGACGCGCTTTGAGTCCCATGTATCCGCCAATATACTCGCCGGCCATGAAGCCGTCGGTCCTGTGGCCGCTCATCGTGGCGCTAATTGGCTGCGCGCCGCCGGCGTGTGACGACGCGGATGACCGTCTCGCCCGCGACGTCGAGATTTTGATCGGACCGTCGTCGGAGCGCGCGAAAAGCGCGCAGGTACGGCTTGTTAGTCATGGCCCTCGGGCGGTTCCCCTGGTCGAGGTTGGCCTGTACCAGGCGGACGCGGCCGGGCGGCGTCGCATCGTTTCGACCCTGGCCGGGATCGGCGACCCGGTCGTCCTGCCCGTCCTCGATCACCTCGCCGCCAACGACCCGGACGAACTGGTCCGTTCGGCCGCCGTGGAGGCGGCCAGCGCCGTGCGGCGCGCGAGATCTGCCGGGCCGTAAGCCCGGGAGATTAGGTGCACGAAATTCAGGGGCTTAGCGAGCCGGTTCCCTTGACACCGCTCGTTTCGCGCCCGTATTTTCCGCCCGACCGAGCACCGGCTGCCAACGCGGCCTGCGGGGCATCTCAATCACCATGTCTGTTCAGTTTTCCGACGAAGCAGTCCGCCAGATCGAAGAGATCGCGGGCCGTTATCCAGAAAGGCAGGCAGCGCTTCTCCCGGCGCTGCACATCGCGCAAAAGGAGTTCGGTCATCTGCACGACGACGCGCTCGCCGCGGTCGCCGAGCAGCTTGGCGTTCCCTACGCGCACGTCTACGGCGTGGCCACCTTCTATACGATGTTTCGCCGCGAGCCGGCGGGTAAGAACATCCTGCGGGTGTGCACGAATATCTCGTGCATGCTGCGCGGCGCCTACGACGTCCTGGCGAAGCTCGAAGCCGAGCTGGGGGTGAAGAAAGGCGGCACGTCCGGCGACTTCACGATCGTCGAAGAGGAGTGCATTGCCGCTTGCGCCAACGCGCCCGCCATCCTCTGCGGAACCGAGTACTTTCTCGACGTAGAGCCCGAGCAGGTGCGCGACATCATCGCGCAGCTTTCGTCCAACCCGCGGCCCGAGTCGGAGGTGGTCTAGCCATGCCGGCCGAATACGGAACAAAGCTCGTCATGCGCTACATCGGCAACGAAAAAGCGCAAACCCTCGCCGGCTACGAGAGTCTGGGCGGCTACAAGGCGCTTCGCAAGGCGCTGACCATGAAGCCCGAGGACATCGTTGCCGACGTCAAGGCGTCGAACCTGCGCGGCCGCGGCGGCGCGGGCTTTCCCACCGGCATCAAGTGGGGCTTCGTGCCCAAGGATGCCGACACGGTCTACCTGGTCTGCAACTGCGACGAGTCCGAGCCGGGCACGTGCAAGGACCGAGAGCTCGTCTACTGGGACCCGCATCAGCTCATCGAGGGCATGATCATCTCGGCCTACGCGCTCAAGGCCAAGGTCGCCTACATCTATATCCGCGGCGAGATGATGCGCGAGGTGGCCGTGTTGGAGAAGGCCCTCAAGGAGGCCTACGACAAGGGCTACCTCGGCAAGGCCGTGTGCGGTCGGCCCGACGTTCAGGTCGACATGTACGTGCACCGCGGGGCGGGTGCCTATATCTGTGGCGAGGAGACGGCGCTGCTCAACTCGCTCGAGGGGCGCCGCGGACAGCCGCGACTCAAGCCGCCGTTCCCGGCGGTCGAAGGCCTCTGGGGCAAGCCGACCATCGTCAACAACGTCGAAACCCTGGCCAACGTCGTTCACATCGTTGAAAACGGCGCGCAGTGGTTCGCCGACCTCGGCGTCGGACGCTCGGGCGGGACGCGCATCGTTTGCGTGTCCGGCCACGTCGAAAAGCCCGGCGTCTACGAGATTCCCATGACCATGAGCTTTCGCGAGCTCATCGACGACGTCTGCGGCGGAATCTGGAAGGGCCGCAAGGTCAAGGCCGTCATTCCCGGCGGCTCGTCGATGCCGCCCCTCGACGACAGCGAGCTCGATGTTCCCATCGAGTTCGATGCGCTAACCAGCGACGAGCGCATTAAGGTGGTCGAGACCGCCAAAGGCGTGCCGTTCGATATGGGCGGCGGCCGCGCGCTGCGCACCATGGCCGGCTCCGGCGGCATCGTGGTGATGGACGACCACACGGACATCGTCGCGGCCTGCGCCCGGATCATGTACTTCTACCACCACGAGAGCTGTGGCCAGTGCACCCCCTGTCGCGAGGGCACGGGCTGGCTCGAGCAGGTGTGCAAGCGCCTGGCTATGGGGCAGGGCAAACCCGGCGACGTCGCGCTGCTCGTGAACATCGCCGACAACATCGCCGGTAACACCATCTGCCCGCTGGGCGAGGCCGCGGCGTGGCCGATGCTCGGCTTCATTACCAAGTTCCGCGACGACTTTGAGAACCGGATCCGCGAGGATTCAGGAGCTGCTGCATGACCACCCCCGCTTCGCGCCCGGGCTTCGGCCCGGTTCGCGCGCTGCTTTTCGCCGTGGCGGCGTTTTTCGCCGTCACCTTTGCCAACCCGGGTACGGTCGCCGCGCAAGCGGCGGCCGGCGCGGTCGCAGGCGACCTGAACAACAGCACCTTTGCGGCGCTGCTGTTTTGGGCCTTCGCCCTCGCCACGGTCGCCGGCTCGATCTTCGTGATCACGCGGCGCAACCTGGTGAGCGCCACCATGGGCATGGTCGGCACGTTCCTGGCCGTCGCGGTCCTGTACGCGATGCTCTACGCCCACTTCATGGCCGTGATTCAGGTGCTCGTGTACGCCGGCGCCATCATGGTGCTGTTCGTGTTCGTGGTCATGATCCTCAACAAGGAAGAGGACGAGCCCTGGGCGCTCACCGGCCTGCCGGGCAAAGGCCTCGCCGGTGTCGCTCTCGTGTACCTGATGTTCCGCATGGGCCAGGTGCTGTGGGGCGTCAAGGACTACGCGGCCGCCAACCTCGCCGACGTCACCGTCGGTGCCGGCCACGCGTGGGGATCGACCCGCGCTCTCGGCCACACGCTGTTTCGCGACTACCTGTTTCCGTTCGAAGCCGTCTCGCTCGTGCTGCTGGTCGCCGTGGTCGGCGCCATCGCCATTGCCCGCGAGCCGGAAAAGACCAGCGAGCCCGCCCCGTCTCTGGGAGCCGACAGCTGATGTTCCTCAATATTACCGTTAGCCACTTTCTGGTGCTGTCGGCCGTGCTGTTCGGCATCGGCGTGGTCGGCGTCATGGTGCGGCGCAACGCGCTCATCGTGATGATGTCGATCGAGCTGATGCTCAACGCCGCCAACATGGCCATCATCGCGTTCGCTCGATTCCACGGTGACATGACCGGTCACGCGTTCGCGTTCGTGGTAATTGCCGTGGCGGCCGCCGAGGCCGCGGTGGGCCTGGCCATTCTGGTCGCCGTGTTCCGCAACCGGCACCACGCCAAAATCGACCTGATGACGCAGCTCAAGCACTAGGGCAGGGCCGTGGACGCACCAGCACTTTATTGGATTCCCCTGTTGCCGCTCCTGGGAGCGGCGACCAACCTGCTGTTCGGCAAGCTGCTGTTCGGCATCTTCAACGTCAAGATTCCGCGGGGCTTCGTCTACTTCGTCGCCATCAGCTCCGTGCTGGCGGCGTTCGGCGTGGTCCTGGCCAACGTGCTGGGTCCGCTCATGCAGGACGCCCACGCCTGGCATGCCGCGGGCGCGGACATGGGCACCCGGCTCGACGCCGCGATTTCGCAGAAGATCTACACCTGGATCGAGATCGGCGATTTCAAGGTCGACATGACCTTCACCCTCGACGCTCTGTCGGCGGTGATGTGCCTGGTCATTACGTCGGTCGGTTCGCTGATTCACATCTACTCGACCGGGTACATGAGCCACGACGACCGCTACCCGGCGTTCTTCGGCTACCTGAACCTGTTCACCGGCTCGATGCTCATCCTGGTGCTGGGCAACAGCCTGCCGGTCATGTTCATCGGCTGGGAGGGCGTCGGCCTGTGTTCGTACCTGCTCATCGGCTTTTGGTACACCAAGGACGCCAACGCCTACGCCGGCCGAAAAGCCTTCGTCGTCAACCGCATTGGCGACTTCGCCTTCCTGCTCGGCATGTTCCTGCTCTACTGGGCGACCGGCTCGGTGGACTTTCCGGGGCTAAACGACCCCGGCAACGCCGGCGTGTACCAGGAGGCGTTCATCGGCAGCGAGCGCCTGGCCATGTGGGCCGGCCTTCTGCTGTTCATCGGCGCCTGCGGTAAGTCGGCGCAGATTCCGCTCTACATCTGGCTGCCCGACGCCATGGCCGGCCCGACTCCGGTCTCGGCGCTCATTCACGCCGCCACCATGGTGACCGCCGGCGTCTACATGATCGCCCGGCTGTCGTTTCTGTACGCCCAGTCGACCACGGCCATGGCCATTGTCGCCACGGTCGGCGCGTTCACGGCCCTGTTTGCCGCCTTCATCGCGTTTGCCCAGACCGACTTCAAGAAGGTCCTGGCCTACTCGACGGTGTCGCAGCTCGGCTTCATGTTCGTCGGCGTCGGCGTCGGCGCTTACGCCGCCGGCATCGCGCACCTGGTGACCCACGCGGTCTTCAAGGCGGGGCTGTTTCTCACCGCGGGCTCGGTCATGCACGCCATGGCCGACAACGGCGACATCCGCATCATGGGCGGCCTGCGCAAGTACATGCCCAAGACCTTCATCGCCTGCACGTTCTGCTGGCTGGCGATCTGCGGCATCTTTCCGTTCGCCGGCTTCTGGTCCAAGGACGAGATTCTGGCCGGTGCGTTCTTCGCTCACGGCCCGGCCTACGACGGCTGGGCGAGCTGGTACGGCTACTTCATCTACGGCGTCACCTCCCTGGCCGCCCTGGGCACCGCGTTCTACATGACGCGCCTGTACCTGCTGGTGTTCTTCGGCGAGTGCCGGGCGCCCGAGGACATCAAAAAGCACATTCACGAAGCCCCGCCGAGCATGTGGGTGCCCGTGTTCCTGCTCGGCCTGGGGGCGTGCGTGGTTGGCTTCATCGCCCTGCCGCACTTTTTGCACTTCGAGCACTTTCAGCTCCACCACTGGATCATGCCGTCGGTGGCCGACCTGGGCCTTGAGGCCCACGGCATGGGGCCGACCCTTGGCCTGATGGGCCTGGCCAGCGTGCTTGCCGTCATCGGCATCGGCGCGGCCTGGAGCCTGTACAGCAAGGGGCCCAGCGACAAAGTCGCCGCCTGGACCGCCGAGGGCGGCCCGCTGCACGGCCTGTACAAGCTGTCGCTCAACAAGGTCTACGTCGATGAGTTCTTCGACTGGCTGGTGGTCAAGCCGTTCCGAAAGATCTCGGTCTTTCTGTTCGAGTTCGTCGACCGCGTTCTCATCGACCGCGTTGTCGTGTCGGGCACGGCCATTGTCGTGGACCTGGCCGGGCGCGCCCTGCGCTACTTTCAAAACGGCTCGGTGCAGCGCTACCTGGCCGTGTTCCTGGTGGGCGGCGCCCTGGTCGTCTACTTCGCCAGCCGGCCGGCGGCCGATTTTCGGGTCAAACCGGGCACCGGTACGACGGTCATTTTCGAAGCCGCCGGCAACGAGGGCCTCGGCCGCGAGCAGGCGAGCTTTGCCTGGGATTTCGACGGCGATGGCGAGCCTGACTCCGGCAAGACAAAGCCGCGCGTGAGCCACACCTTCCCCTCGCCGGGCGAGTACAAGGTCTCGCTGACCTTTACCGACGGCGTGTTCGGAAAGACCAAGACCGTGACCAAAACGATCATCGTGCACCCGGCGGCCGGCGGCCCCGGCGCGAACGACAGCGACGGAGCCGCTCCGACAAACGATGACGGCGCGCCGGAAGGAGGTGCCGAATGAGCGCCTTGCTGCCCATCGTGCTGTTCTTGCCCCTGGCGGGCGCTGTCCTGCTGATGATGATGCCCAAGGAGGAGGCGTCGCTGCATCGCGGCGTCGGCCTGGGCGTGTCGCTGCTCGCGTTCTTTGCCTCCATCGGACTCATCACCGGCTTCGACGAGGCTCGGTCCGGGTATCAGTTCGTGGTCGACGTGCCCTGGGTCGAAGCGATCGGCGCCAACTTTAAGGTCGGCATCGACGGCATCTCCCTGTGGCTGGTCATTCTGACGACGTTTTTGACGCCGCTAGTGCTCCTGTCGTCTCACAAGGCGGTCACCAAGCACGTGCGCGAGTTCGTCGCGGCGGTCCTGGTGCTCGAAAGCGGCATGCTGGGCGCGCTCATCGCCCTCGACCTGTTCGTTTTCTACATCTTCTGGGAAATCATGCTGATTCCGATGTACCTGCTCATCGGAATCTGGGGCGGCGACCGCCGCATCTACGCGTCGATCAAGTTCGTCATCTACACGATGGTGGGCTCGCTGCTGATGCTGGTCGCCATCTTCTACGTGTATCTCACCCACGGCGAGGTCACGGGCGTCTACACGTTCGACCTCGAGCAGCTGCGGCTGCTGGTTCTGCCCCACGGCGCCCAGACCTGGTGTTTCGCCGCCTTCGCGCTGGCGTTTGCCATCAAGGTGCCGCTGTTCCCGGTGCACACCTGGCTGCCCGATGCCCACGTCGAGGCGCCCACCGCGGGCTCGGTCATCCTGGCCGGCGTTCTGCTCAAGTTCGGCATCTACGGCTACATTCGGTTCGGCATGCCGCTGTTTCCGTCGGGCGCGGAGGCTTTGGCTCCGTGGCTGGCCATCCTCGCGGTTGCCGGCATCATTTACGGTGCGGCGGTCGCGTTCGTGCAGCCCGACGTCAAGAAGCTGGTCGCGTACTCCTCGGTGTCTCACCTGGGATTCTGCATGATCGGACTTCTGGCCATGAACCCCGAGGGCATTGGCGGCTCTATCTACGCGATGCTCTCGCACGGCCTCACCACCGGCGGGCTGTTCCTCGCTATCGGCGTTTTGTACGAGCAGCGACACACCCGCCAGATGTCCGAGTACGGCGGGCTCTGGGCTCAAATGCCCTGGTTTGCCGGCATCTTTCTCATCGTGACCCTCGGTTCCGCGGGCCTGCCGGGCCTGTCCGGCTTCATCGGTGAGTTCCTGACCATGTTCGGCACGTTCCAGTTTGCGAAGGGCGACGTCTACGACGTCGGCTACGTGATCTTCCAGCCGAAGCTGCTGGCCCTGCTCGCGGCCCTGGGCGTCATCCTCGGCGCCGTGTACCTGCTGTACATGTTCCAGAAGATGATGTTCGGTCCCCTCGACAATCCGAAGAACAAGAACCTCAAGGACCTGTCTCGTCGCGAGCTGGTGGTGTTCTTGCCGATCGTCATCATGATCTTCTACATGGGGATTCACCCCAAGCCGTTCCTCAAGTCCATGGACACATCGATCAATCGATTCATCGGAGTGTTCACCGAGAAGCTCGAGGCGAGCCACATGCGGCCCGACGAGCCGCACGTCTACTCATCGAAGTACGGTCGCACGACCGTCGTCGTCGGCGGCGCGGGGAATGGTCCTGCGCCCGGCGATGAGTTGCTGCAGGCCGGAGGTGCGAAATGACCCCCGAAGTCGCCGGGATTTCGTTCGACCCGAAGAACCTCTTTTGGCAGCTGCCGATGTTGATGCTGGCCGTCACCGGCATCTTCCTGGTGTTGGCCGAGGCGTTCGCCTCGAGTCGACGCGCCTTCTTGTCGCGGATCGCGGTGACCGGCTGCGTGCTGTCCCTTTTGTCCGCGGTCTACGTGTGGCGTCAGCTCGGCGGCCAGGACCACGAGATCTTCGCGGGCATGCTGGTCGTGGACCGCACGGCGGTGTTCTTCTTCGGCCTGTTTGCCGTTACGGCGGCGCTGTCCGCGCTGACCAGCACCGATTATCTGCGCGAACACGACTTTGAGGTCGGCGAGTACTACGCGGTCATGCTGATCTCGGCCACCGGGATGGCGGTGTTGGCCATGGCCAACGACCTCATGTCCGTGTTTCTCGGCATCGAGACCATGTCGCTCGGGGCCTACGTGCTCACCGCGTCGCGTCGCAACTCCCGGCGCAGCTCCGAGGGCGCTCTGAAGTACTTCCTGATGGGCGCGTTCGCCACGGGCTTTTTGCTCTACGGCATTGCCCTCGTGTACGGCGCCGTCGGCTCGACTCACCTGCCGACCATCGCCGAGGCTGCCGGCAGTCTCGACGGGGCCAAGGCGCAGATGTTCCTCATCGGCGTGTTCCTGCTGGTGGTGTCGTTCGCCTTCAAGGTCGGCGCGGTTCCGTTCCACATGTGGACGCCGGACGCCTACGAGGGTGCGCCAGCTCCGGTGACGGGGTTCATGGCCGCCGGCGTCAAGGCGGGCGCCTTCGTCGCCATCATTCGCGTGTTCGGCGACGGCCTGGGCGGCGACCTGGTGCCGCTCGGCAAGTTCGGCTGGGCAACGATCTTTGCCGTGATTGCGGCGGTGACCATGGTCGTGGGCAACGCCGCTGCCCTTCGCCAGGAAAACGTCAAGCGCATGCTGGCGTACTCGTCCATCGCCCACGCGGGCACGTTGCTCGTCGGCGTAGTCGCCATGGGGGCGGGAGCGCCGAGCGCGCGCGCGTCGCTTGCCTACTACCTGGCGGCGTACACCGTCACGACCCTCGGGGCCTTCGCGGTGGTGTCCTGGATCGGCAACAAGCACAACGACCGGGAGAACGTGGACGACTGGGCGGGCCTGGCCAGCCAGCACCCCGGCGCGGCGCTTGCCATGACCGTGTGTTTGCTGTCGCTCGGCGGCATTCCGCCGACCGCCGGCTTCTTCGGCAAGTTCTACGTGTTCAAGTCGGCCATGGAAGTGCCCAACGGGGCGCTTACCTGGCTGGTTGTGCTGGGCGTGCTCAACTCGGCGGTCTCGATTTTCTACTACCTGCGAGTCGTGACCGCGATGTACTTCCGAGATGCGCTCAAGCCTCACGAGCCCCTCAAGTCGCCGGCCGCCGTGTTCGCGTTCGTGGTCGCTACCTTGCTGGTGCTCGAAATGGGCCTCTTCCCGGGCTTCTGGCTCGGGTTGGCCGGCTAGAGCGGCACGCGCAGCGTCAAGTCTCGGCTCCGGCCGGGGCGGTCTCGGAGTCGGCCTCGGTCTCGGATCCGGCCTCGGGTTCGAAGTCGGCTTCGGCCTCGGGCTCGACGTCGGCCTCGAGTCAGGCTAGCTGGGCGGCTTTGCCATGGGCGCCCCATTGCTCGTAGAGGGCCCGCGCCTCGGCTCGGTGTTCCGCCGCTTCGCTGGGTTGCTCGAGGCCGGCCCGGTGGCGTTCCATGAGCTCGTGGGCCAGGGCCATCTCGCCCAATGCACCGTGCTCGGCGGCCTGGGCCAGCGCGCGTTGGAGCCGCTGGACTGCGCCGTTCAGGTCCCCGTCGATGCGCAAAAGCTCCGCCTCGACCAGGCTTACCCGGCTGGCAAAGTTCGCCGGCCCGTGTGACGCGAGCTTGCGCAGCTCGTCGAGGCTTTCGTCCAGCCGCGGTCGCAGCGCCGCCCGCGCGGCCGGGTCGAGCTCGGCCCAGGCCGCGCACCCGGCCAGCGCCGCGAACTGATGGCACAGGGGCACCAGCCAGCACGACGGCACGGAGTCTAGATACGGCCGTGCGGCCTCGATGCGCCGAGACGCCTCGGCAGCTCGGCCGAAGTAGTAACGCGCCATGCCTGTCGCGACGTAGTGCACGCACAGGCCGCTGCGAGACCCGGCGGCCTCGAGAGCCGCCAGCGCTCTGTTCTCGGAGAACTCCTCACCGTCGAGGTTCCAGGGCTGTGCTTTGGTCCCGGTCAGTCCCAGCAACAACTGCTCGAAAGGCGCGTGAATGCTCACCGCGTTGAATTGACCAAAGGCGCGCATTTGCCGGCCGAGCGAAAGCACGTCGTCGCGCAGCGGGACCAGGCGCTCACCGGCCGCCATCGCCATGTACGTATACATGTGAACCGCGTAGGAGCCGTACTCGAAGTCGCCGGTGCGCTGGCCGATGTCGAACACCTCGCGCGACGACGCGAGTATCGACCGCACCGGCACGACCCAGGGGCACACGAAGTTGTAGACGACGTGGCGCGTGGCTGCCTCGAGGCTGCGGTCGGGCCACCGGTCGATCATGCGAATCGCGAGCTCGCCCCACTCGTGAGAGACCGGATGCATGTTGGCCGAGTTCATGATCAGACCGAAGAGAGCCAGCGCGTTGGGGGTCGCGTAGGACAAACCGCTTTCGATCGAGGTCGTGACCAGGTTGCTCGCCATGAGCACCAGCAGCGGCTGCCGCACGAAGAACGCAACCGGGCACAGACGGACCTGAATGCGCATGGCGGCCAACACGATGGGATCGTGCGCGTCCGCGAGCGCCTCGAGTCCGCCGGGCCCGAGCTGCGTGAGCCCTTCGAGCGCCCGGGCAAACGCCGCGGCCACCTCTTGTTCGCCGGGTTCCCGCGGGAGCCGAACATCGAGCAGACCGAGCGCTTCGAGGCCTGCGTCGACGGCCGCGATCAAGTCCTGCTTGCCCGTCAGCGCGTCGATCTGTACCTCCCAAACAGGCATCTGGTCCAGGACCGCGCGGCTGTGCTGCTTGACCTCGTTGATGCGCCGCTCCATCGACGGCCACGAGGCCGTCAAGTAGGCCGCCTCTGCAGCGCCGGCGTGAAGTCCGAGAGCGGTGTCGTAGGCGGTCGCCCAGGCCTGTGCCGGCAGTAGCTCGATACCGTCCTCGAAGCATCGAAACGCCAGCGGAAACGCCGCCGCTTTGCGCGCCTGGTTGCCGGCAACCAGGTGAAGCCGCGCCGCCTCCAGGCGCTCGGCGGGATCGTCGATCATCGAACTAGCCGCGCTCAGGTGTCGGACGGCGTCGAACACATGCCCCCCGGCCGTGTCGCTTCGGCTCAGGTCCGCCAGCGCGCGGCCCAGGGCCAGATGAATCGCCGCCGTGCGCTCCTCGGTCAGGTTCGCCAGCACCGACTCGCGCATGCGGTCGTGATAGATGCCGAGCGCGTCTTCTGCGCGCACGCCGGCGCTTCGGACGAAGTGACCGCGGTGCAGCGCCGCGAGTACGGGCAGCGCATTGCCTTCGACGCCGGCCACCTCGCACGCCACCGCGGACGGAATCGGGTTGTTCGCAACCGCGAGCACCTCGACCAACGCGCGCTCTGCCGTCGGCAGCGCCCCGGCGCGCTCGGCAAGCGCGCGGTCCAATCGCACCGCGATGTCCTCTGAGCCGCGGTGCTGGGCAACCGAGTGGGCGAGTTCCTCGACGAAGAACGGCACGCCGCCCGACTCGAGGGCGATGGGCGACGCGAGCTCACTCGACAGCTCGAGAGAGCGCAAGGTCTGGCGCGCCAGCTCCTCCGCATCGGCCGGGTCGAGGGGGGCGAGCCGTATCGATAAGTTGCGCTCGGGCGGCAGCCCGCGCACCGCTTCCAGGTAGCTGGCGACGGCCGGGTCTTGAACGGATTCGGCAGGTCGCACCGACAGCGCGAGCAGCAGGTTGGCCACCGGTTCGCGCACCATGCGGTCGAGGAGCGCAAGGGAGTCGGCGTCGGCCCACTGCAGGTCGTCGATTTCGAGCACGACGGTTTGCTCGCGAGCAAGGCCCTCAAACAGTCGATAGAGCGACTCGAGCACCCGGCGGCGCAGCTCGAGAGCCGAGATGGTCTCGATGTCCGCCGCCGCCGGTTCGCGCCCGGACAGGACCGGAAACACCTGAGCGAGCTCGCCAAACCACGGCGGTACCACCCTGGCCAGCTCGTCGTCGCCGTAGGCGGCCAGGCGCACGGCCAGCTCGTCCACCATGCCGTCGAACGCTTTGTAGGGGACGGACTCGCGCTCGTAGCAGCGACCGCGCAGCACCAGAACGTCGGGCTGGCTGTCCAGGTGCCGGTGCAGACTCCGCAAAAGCGCGCTCTTGCCAACGCCAGACCCGCCTTCGACCAGCGCCACCGCGCTACCGCCGGCGCGCGCGCAATCGACCGCAGCGAGCAGCGCCCGGCGTTCGCGGGCCCGACCCACAAACCGCGTGGGCGTGGCCGCGTCGGGAGCCGGCACCGGCGACACGCCCAGCGCCGCGCGCACCTCCGGGATCGACGGGCGCTCGCCCGGCTCCGTCGCAAGCAGCCGCGCGCAAATCGCCGCGATGTTCTCAGGGACACCGTTGACGACTCGCTCCACTCGCCGGGTGCGCGGCGCGTGGCTGGTCGTGTCCGCTGGCGGCGGGAAACCCGACAGCAGCTGGAACATGACGCAACCCAGCGCGAACATGTCTGACGCGGGAGACGCCGGGCTTCCTTGCCACAGCTCGGGGGCCATGTAGTCCGGCGTGCCGATCACCGCCTCGTCGTTGCGCATCAACATGCCCTGGCCAATTCGCTGGGCGATGCCGAAGTCGAGCAGCCGCACCCGGCGCTCGGCATCGATGAGGACGTTGCTCGGCTTGAGGTCCTGATGAACGACCCCTTGCTGGTGCAGGTACTCGAGCGCGTCGAGCACCTGGGCCACGACGGTGACGAACAAGTCCAGATCGCAAGCCGGTTCCTCGGCGGGCTGGGCGGGGATCTGCGCGCGCGAGCGCGGGCCCGACCGCGCCCGCGGACTGGCCACGGTCGTCGGCTTGGTCGGCGTCGTGGACTGAACTCGCAGCGGCGCGGCCGACGTGTCAGAGCGGCTGTCGAGGGTCCGGCGCATGGCCGTGGAAAGCCCCACGCCGTCGACGCGTTCCATGGTGAAGAACCAGAGCCCGTCGTGGTAGCCGAGCTCATAGAGCGGGACCAGGTGCTCGTGGGACAGGTCCGCGACCGCCCGAAATTCGTTCTTGAACAGCAGCAGCCGCCCCGGGTCGACGTCGCAATCGCGCAGCGTCTTGAGCGCGACGCGACCGCCGTGCTCGGTATCGACCGCGTCGTACACATCGCCCATGCCGCCCTCGCCGATCAGGGCGCGCACTTCATAACGCCCGACGCGGACCGGACGCTTCCGGACAGCTTCCCTGAGGTCCAGCGGCCTCATCCCCACGTCCACTGTAACGCCGGAACGCTCGCGGGAACAGCACGCCGGCCTCGGCCTCAATCGAGCGTCGGCCTCGAGTTACGCAGCGGCTATGAGTCTCGTTTCACGCCGGATGTCGCTCACGTCGCTCGCCTGAACGAGCGGCGGAGGGCCGTCCGAAACGACACCCGCCCGGCACTGAACACGGGACCAGTCTTTGGAGTCGGGCGTTGGGGGTCGGGCGTCGGGCGTTGGGCGCCGGGCCGCGGGCGCGGCGGGAGGCCTAGCGCCGGGTGAACGTCGTGGGCGCCGGCTCGGGCGGGCGCTGGTCGTTCGGGTCGGGCACCGCGCCGTCGGGGGCGTCGCCGCCGAGGTACTTTTCGCCGCTCCAGTCGCCAACCCGGTCTCGGGCCTGGGTCCACCACTTGCCGTAAAACGACCGGCCGTCCTGCTCGAAGACCAGGTAGCCCTGGCCGGTGAGCGGCGCCGGGGAGGGCCGCTCTTCCCAGGAAAAGCGCAAGATATTGCCGTCCATGTCGCCGTAGAAGTAGCCGAGGACCTCGAGGCCCTCCCGATCGTAGACCCAGACGCCGTGCACGCCGTTCGACAGGCCGCTGCCGTATTCGTCGAGCTCGATCTTCACCGGGCCAAAGTTGGTCTTGTAGACGCCCACCGCCATGACCGGGTCCATGGGGCGGGCCGGCGGCGGTCCGCTGTCCCCGGCGGGCGCGCCGCCCTGGGGCACGTTGTTGTTGGTCGCCGCGGAGCCCGCCGCCAGCAGGAGCGCCAGCGCGAGCAGTCCGAGTCGAGTCGCCGTGGCCATCGCCGCCTTCATACGCAGCAAGCCTAGCACGCTGCCAGATTTGGTCCGTGACCCACTCCGCAGCCATTGCGGATAGATGCGAGCCGCCGCCTGGCGCCGGGCTGTCGGGCCGTGTGTTGCAATGGTGTCGGCGTCGGGCTAACGTCCCGGCCTGTTATCGAGGATTTCGGGCCTATAGCTCAGTTGGTTAGAGCGGCCGGCTCATAACCGGCTGGTCCCTGGTTCAAGTCCAGGTGGGCCCACCGTTATTTCGCAACTCAACGCCTTCGAGGAAGTCCGCAATTGAAAGAGCAACTCCGCGTGCTGATCGAGCTCCAGGGATACGACGCCCGCATCAAGGAGCAGGAAGCCACGATGCGCGCCATCCCGGAGAAGCTGGCGCCGCTGCGCAAGGACCTGCAGAAGCTCGAGGCCATTCTTTCCAAAGAGCAAGAAGAGCTCGACCGCACGGAAGACTGGCGCAAAAAACAAGAGCAGCAGATTTCGGACGAGGAAGACGGCATTCGCAAGGCGAAGCTCAAGGTTCAGGCCAGCGCCAACGCGCGTGACTACGCGGCCGCCTCCCGCGAGCTCGAGAACAAGCGCCGCGCCAAATCGGACCGTGAGGACGAGGTGCTCAAGGTGACGGAGGCGCTGGAGAAGAACCGCGCGCTGGTCACCGAACACGCGGCCGACGTCGGCAAGCTGCGCGACCACGTCACCGAGCAGGAAGCCGAGCTCGCCGCCCGGGTCGAAGAGATCGAAGCCGGCCTGACCGACGCCCGGCAGCGGCGTGAGGAACTGGCCGGGAGCGTCGAGAAAAAGCTACTCGCGCGCTACGAGTACGTGCTTCGCCGCAAGCACGTGGCGCTGGTGCCGGTGGAGGGCCGCACCTGCCAGGGCTGCCACATGAACATTCCGCCGCAGCTGGCCAACCAGCTCGCGCGGCTGGAAAGCGTCGAGCCATGTCCGCACTGCGGGCGCCTGATGTACCACCAGACGCTGCTCGAGCAGATTACCGGCGAAAGCGCCGAAGCGGCTGAGTAGCCGGCTTTAACCACCGAGGGCCGCGAGGCGCCGCCGACGCTGCCGGCCGCGGCACGTGTCGGCGCGCGATGACCGGTTCCCACCGTCTCGCGGAGGGAACCGGCCACCCACTGGTCACTAGTGCACCGGAATGCCGGGCAGCGTTACGAAGGGCGGCGGATCGGTAAAGCCGTCCTCGAGCCAGTGCCTACAGATGGACGCTCCGCTGCTGCTCGCGGTGCTTCCGCAGGCCGCGTCGTTGCCGCAGTAAATGTACGGGTCCTGGGGATCGCTCGGAGGGACGGTGTCGGGATCGATGTTTCCGCGCGCCGCGCCGCAGCTGCCGTCGTCGCACATGGCGTAGGGGGCAATGGTGCGCATGCGAAAGAACTCCGACGCTCGCTCCAGGCGCTTCATTAGCGCCTGCACCTCTGGATGCGGGCTCGCGTCCACGCACTCGTAGGCTTCGGGTGGGCACGCGCTCACGCCGCCGCCGTCGGAGCCATCGTCGGGCTGTTCCGGCTGTTCCCCGCCATCGCCATCGCCTTCGCCTTCGCCCCCACACTGGTCGGGGCCGCTTTCGCACCATGGGATGGAGCCGTCTTCGGTGTCGTCGTCGACGGCCTCGTTCGCTTGTTCGGTTCTTGCTGCTTCGTTTTTCTGTCGCTCCGGTCGGTTCATCTCATAGATGGTTCCCCACATGCCGCCGTTGGCGAGATCTTCGACCATCACCATAGACATGATCGGAATGGCCAACACGAAGGTCGCTCCGGCCGCCTTCCAGGCCCCTCCGGCGGTGCCGTCGTTGATGTCGCCAATCCAACGCACCATGTCCTGCGCGGGGGTGAACTCGGGAAAAAAGGCGCCAGAAACCTGCGGCCCCCTGAAGACGCTGAGGCGTAGCCCGAGGCCCGCGCGCTGAAGCCGGGCGTGCGCATCGCCCACGGGCGAGTTCCCCATGCGATGTCGCAAGCTGCCCCCGAAGTGGTCGAGGCGCCCGAGCGGTGCCCAGGCGGCAAACATGCCGTCTTCGATAGCACTCATGCGCCGCAGGTTGTCGTCCCCGAGCGCCTGGTCGAGCTCGTGCGTGAGTCGGCCGATGTCCGAGCTGCTGGCCGACGCCACCCTGCGCGCCATTTCGTACGCTTTCCAGAAGTCGCGGTCCAGGCGCACTCGCTCGATGACGTAGGTGTAGCGAGTGCCGCGGTCGTACACCGTGGCCGAGCGGGGGCGAGCCTCCGCGGCGTCGAGGACCGAGTGGGCGAACTTTTCGTGAGTCAGGCGCGTCTCGGAAAGGCCGAGAGTCAGGTCTCGTATCATCACCCGGGCCGCGAGCAGCTTGATGGCGATGGCCGTGCGCGCGACGGAGCTAGACGATGCCGACGGCACGCAGGCGTCGCTCATGCCGACGCCGAGGGCGTCCGCAGCTTCTTCCACGTTTTTGTCGACGGCCCAACGGACCGTCCACGTGCCCGTCATGCGGGTCGGGTACGGCAGCGCGCCGCGCAGCGCCGTGCCGCGGGTGTCGAGCCGCAGGCAGCGGTCCCGCTGCGGGTCCTGGTCCGGTTCGCACGTGCTCACCGCGTACGCCCAGCCCGAGGGCGGCGTGACCGTGAGCTGGTGGCGAAATGCCCACATGTTGTCGGTGCCGAGCTTGAGCCACACGTCGCGCGCCATGCGATCGCCCGCTTTGACTTCGAACGTAAACACTCGGGAGCCGTCGTTGTCGAACGTGACCGGCTCGTCGAGTTCTTGCCCGACCACGTAGCTGGTGCTCGGCCCCGTGGCTTTCATGCCCCAGTTGAGCGTGTAGCGGTCCGAGTAGTCCCGCCACGTGCCCGACGCCGAATCCCACGCGCGCACCCGCAGGTGCCAGGTGCCGTCGACGGGGCTACCCTGGGCGTCCGTCGGGAACGGAGCGTCCGAGCCGAGCTCCTTTTCGTAGAACTCGCCGTCTCGAAGGCCGGATTGAATGGTCGTGGCGACGCCGGCGGGACTGGTCAGCACGACGGTCGGCGTCGCCTTTGGCGGCGCGCCCACGAGGCGCGTTTGAAACCAGACCGAGGCCTTGTCGACTCGCATACCCGAGGCAACCAGGCTCGTCGCTCCGACGAGGGCGCGCTTGATGGGCCCGGTCCGCGCCGGCTCGTTTTCGAAGGTGCCGGTCACGGTCGGCGAAGGATCGATGGGCCGGTACAAACCGAACGGCGTGAACTTGAAGCTCTTGATTGCGAACCGCGTGGCCGTGGTGGAAGGTCGGCGGCCTTGCCTGCCGAAATCGCCTTCGAAGGTGCGAGCATCGTGCAGCAGCGGACGCGTGTCGGTGACGATCAACGTCCAATCGCCGGCCGCCTCTTCTCCCTGGGCCGTAGGCAGCGTGACCGAGATGGTTCGGCTGCCGAAACGAAGGTCGCTGTGCGCCGACTTGAACGCGTTCACGGCGCCCGTCGAGCACCGTGGATACACTCGTTCCGGATACGAGGAGTCCTGGGCCCAGGACGTGGTTCCACAGGGGTACGTGGCCATCAGCGGCTCGCCATCGGGGTCCATCTTGGGAAGTCCATCGGTTTCGTCCATGACCGGCCGAAACACCTCCAGGCCGCGGGTCGGGATGTACGTGCGAAGCCGCAAAAACGACGACGAACGGAACGGCGAGACCTCGGTTTCGTCCGCGTAGCGAATGGCCACCGGGTCGGCGATCCGGATCTCACGCCCGGTAGGCGACACGAGATCGATGGCGAGCTCCTCGTAGTTGATGAGCGCGTCGGGGACTGCCCGCATGGTCCCGTCCACCAGCAGCTGCGCCGGCTCGAGCTCGAGCTCGACTCTGACTTTGTTCACGTCGGCGGCGGCCGACAGCGGAACGTGGGCCACGGCAACGGTCGTTGCCGACTGTTTGTTCGCCTTCGGATCGACGTCGTAGACCTTGCCTTCGTAGGTCGGCCAGATGACCGGGGGCAGCGTCGGCAGAGGAGGGCGGGGAAAGGCCAACTTTTTCACCACGCCAGAGATGGTTTCGCGGTTGGAGCTAACGCCCGCTTCGGCGTTCTTGAGCCAGCAACGAGCGCGCGCGCCCTGTACGCCGGGTTTCACGTAGGTGAACGAACGGCAGACCGAGGGCTCGGCCACACAAAGCGCTCTGCACTCGGCCGGGTCGGCTCGGTCGAGCCATCGATTCTTGTAGTCGGAGCCCCAGCGATTGACGCTGTACTCGAGGCCGTCTTTGCGCACCACGCCGGACTTGATGGCGACCGTGGCGCGGCTCCGGGCCGGAATCGTCTTCTTGAGCCAGCACATGGCGCTCGGCCCCTGAATGCCCGGGCCGACGTACGTGAACGACTTGCACTGGGTGTTCTTGACGCACTCCGTGCGGCACTGGGCGGGAGAGCCGATTCGAATCCCCTTGATGTCTCCGCCGTAGCGATTGACACCCGATTCGTAGGACAGCAGTTCGGAATTCGACACGAGTGCCGACCGCTGTACGGATACGTCGACGATGTCAGCTGGTTCGTCCGGATCATCCGGGACGTCGCCGAGCTCACAGCCGGCAAAGAGAACGAGGAAGAGGGCCGCGGTAAGTGGGCGACTCGCGGCGGGAATGGAATGGATCACTGTAGTATCTCGAGTGAAGGGGAAGGCGGAGCGCGCGCACGGGATGCGCGGCCGTTCGGTTTGGGCCCACGTCGCGGACGAAGCGTCGAACACGACGGCGCCAGGTCGCGGTCAGCGGCCCTGCGGCCGCGAAACCACCGACGAGGCCCGGGCGGGGCAGCAAGAAGGGCGGGGCTAGAGGGCGGAGGGTTTCGTTCGTTTCATGAAGACTAGACGCGGCTCGTTTGGCCGAATCCCAGTCCTTTTTCAACCGCGGCTCTCTCCAGCTCTGTCCGGCTCGAAACGACCGGCGCGCGTCGAAGTCGCGCCGTTGAAACGCGTGCAGGCTAAAACGGAAACGACAGCAGGTCGCTGGGCGTACACAGCTGAGCGTCGAGCTCGAGCCTTGCAAGGCTGTAGGCGATGTCGTCCGTGAGCATGGTCCATGCCGCCGCGCCCGCGATTGCAGCGTCGGGATTGAGCGCGTAGGACGACTCCAGGTGGTCGACGATCGAGGAGGAGCACATCGCCGACACAAGCGTCTCAATGACGTACGCGCGAATCGCCTCCGGATCCCTGGGCCGCGACGGGTCGGCCCAAAAGCGCAGCCACGTGTCCGACGTGGCCTCGGCGGACGCCGCGTAGTGAAGCATGCCCTCCGAGGCTGCCCAGAAGGGCTCGACGATGTCCGGGTAGGTCCACGCCGGTAGCTGGCCCGGGGCATCGCGGCCAATCACCGCGTCGAGCACCTCGTTGACCGTGTCGCGAAACGTTCCGAACGGGTCGACCCCGCCGTCGTCGGCCGAGCATTCGGCGGAGTTCTGCTTTCCCTCGCTCGCCAGCTCTCCATGCGTGCAGAACACCACGTCTTCGGCAAGAGGCTCGCCGAGGTGCGCGACGCGGACCGCCATCTCATCGTACGGACCGACACGCCCTACGTGCCGTCGCTGGCGGGACGTGTACTCCATGGTCGAGGACGTGGACACGGCCTCGCCATCGTCGGCGAGGCTTCCAGCGAAGTTGTGTCGCAGGCCGAGAATGTGTCCCAGCTCGTGAGCGGCGAGGCTTCGAAAGAAGCCGTACATGTACGAGTCGTAGGTCTCGCCCTCGGGCGGGCGAGAGAAGAAGAGGGGCTCTTGCTCCTGTGCCCCGGGAACTCGGAGAGGGCGGCCGGCGAACGCCAGCTGCACCGGCGGGTCACCGGCGCTCGTGCGCAGGCGAGCCGCGCGAGCCTCTACGTGGGCGAGCGCCCGCCGCGCGTCGAGGCGTTCGGCCTCGGTCCGGGCCGTTGCAGCGTTGTGAGCCGCGTCGAACCAGGCGGAGTACAAAGAGGTGATGGTTGGCCCCTGAACGAGAACCGTTCCCGAAAACACTCGACCGCTGCGCTGGTTGGCGTAGGTGATCGCACTGCCCCCGTAGGGCGCAAGGTTTTCCAGGTCCCACTGCAGAACGTTGACGCGCACGTCGCCCGCCAGCGCGTTTTCGCCGGTGACGAACTCGAACGTGAACATCGGAGCTCCGAGCAAGCGCTGGAACACCGCGTTCCAGTCGCCGAAAGCGTCGGCGAACGCCGGCTGAAACTGGTCGGGCACATCCTGCACGAGGATGTGCAGCGGCCCGGTGCTCGTGGCCGGCCGCTGCGCGTAGGGAACGGATCCGCGGGCGACCTCGAAGAACAGCGGCCGCTCGGGATTGAGCCGTGGCGTGAACTCACCGACGAGGTCGCTGGCCGGCTTGAGGTACCAGCGGGCGCCGAACTCGATGGTGCCTCCGAGTCTCGGCTCGTCGATCTCGGTCAGGCTGTCGACGATGAGCGTGTCGCGGTCCCATTCGACGTGGGTGATCGCGGTCCCGGCAGTCGCGTCGGACTGTGGAAACTCCCAGTCGAAGACGGTCCCGATCAAGGTGCGAAGGACCGCGATGTCGACGACGTCATCGTCCCCGGTCGGCGATTGGCCGACGACCGGCGCTGTGAATAGCGTGTCGTCGGCCAGGTCGGAACAGTAGACCAGGCAGTCGAACGACACGGCCGGCTGGCCGTCGATCACCGCGTTGCGGGGCTCGACGTTGATGGGGTCGAGCCGGCTGAGCTTCAGCCCTCCGAGCTGCCGGTCATCTCTGGCAGACACCGACACGATAGCGCCGCCGAAAAGCATCTCCTGACCGAGCAGGCGACGGGGGAACTCGACGAGAACCGGGGCCGGTTCGTCGGGCTGCGAGGGCGGTACCGGCTGGTCCGGGTCGTCGGAGCAGGCGCAAAGTAGCGAAGCGACTAAAAGGCCGGGGCCAAGGATGGGGCGACGGGCACGGGCCGGGCGCGGGGCAAAAAGCATCGTGCCTCTAAGACCCACGGGGCGGCCCCCGTTCCCAAAAAAAGTCTCGAAAACCCCGCGCGCCGAACCTTGGTCACGTTCGTTCCGCTTGCGTCACTCCTCGCCCGCGGACCGCGCCGACCCGATCGCCGGGATTGACGACGGTTCGACGGGGCGAGCGCACCACGCGACGAGGCGGAGTCCTTCATCGTCCCCCTCGATGGCCCGTCAACGTTCGCGCGCAGGCGGGTGGTCTTCGAGCCACGCGCGCACTTGTCGAAGGCGGTCGCGGCCTCGCGGCTGTATCGAGGCGAACGAGCGCTCGGCCCTGAGCGCGAGCTCACGGGCTCGCGCCCGCTGCGCGGCGGCGCTGTCGCTTTGCCAAAGAGCTCGAGCGTAGGTGAACTCGGCGTTTGCACGAATGTACGTGTCGTAGGCTGTCGTCTCGATTTCGAGGGCCTGCGCGAGAACGGCCTCCGCGTCGCCTGCGAGTCCGGCCTGCAGGATGCAGTCACCCAGGGCCGTTTGTGCCCGGGTCAGCCAGAAGTTGCGAGCTCCCTTGGCCTCCATGATCTCGATCGTCCGGGTTGCGTAGCCCCGGGCGTCGGTACACGAGCCGCGCGCGGCAGCTGCCTCCGCTCGAATCGTCAGGGCGCGGGCGACGTCCACGGAGTCTGGGCCGAGGTGCTCTTCGAAGGCCTCGTAGGCGCTTCGCGCATGGTCGTCAGCGTCGTCGATGCGCCCGTGCTCCACGGCCAGTGCCGACATGACCAGCCACACCTCCCCGACGTGCGGGTGGGTCCCGCCGAAGGCGGCCGACAGCAATCGGCGCGCCTCGGCAAAGTTGCGGTCTGCGTCGTCGAAATCCTGCTGGTCGTACTGGGCAACGGCAATGCCGCGAAGGGGCCAGGCGACGTCCGAGTGTTCGCTTCCCAGCGCTCGGACCCGGACATCGTAGGAACGGCGATAGTAGTCTTCGGCCTGACGGTAGTTGCCATCCGACCTCGAGATTTGACCGAGGGCGAACAGTGGCCACCAAAGGGGCGCATCGTCTTTGAGTCTGCCCCCGGTTTCGAGGGCCTTTTGGAACCGTTCGCGCGCGCCCTGGGCGTCGCCGAGCGACAGCGTTAGCTCCGCGTCGTAGCAGTAAAACTCGGTTCTCATCCCCGGTGGATCGCCAATTCGCTGAAGCGCCGCGTCGGCGGCGAGCATGAGCGCGCGGCTCTCGAGGTATTGCGCTCGCAGCTTGAGGGACCAGGCCAGGCGAAGCCAGACCTGGGCGGCGAGCCGATCGTCGCGGGCGACGGCCGCAAGGCGCACGGCTTTCGACAGCTCAGCTTCGGCAGTGGTCCCGGCCATGGTTTCGCTGAGGGCGTAGCCGAGAACGTAGCGGGCTTGCGCTTCGAGGCGAGGGTACGGCAGCTCGCTCGCACGAGAAACGACGTCGCGGGCCTCGGTGAGGGCGCGGTCGTATTGCGCCGTGCGGCGCAAACCCTCGGCGCGTTCGAGTCGTCGCTGGAGCACCTCGACCTGCTTCACGACCTCGGGTTGAGTCGGTGGCGGCACCGCCGCCCGGAGCGCATCGGCGTCGGCGCAGCCGTCGAGGGGACTGAGCTTCAAGGCTGCTGCTGCTGCGTTGCGCACGGCGGTCGGCGAGCCCTCGGCGAACAGTTCCGACAAGGCCGCAAGTTCGCCGCGGCGACTCGCGAGGCACGCGACCCGAAGGTCGAGGAGCTCCTCTGATTGCGTGCCGTGGATCCGCGTCGCGGCGCACGCCTCGGTGTGCATGTCCACCCAGGCAGCGGCGTAGTTGTCGATCACGGGCGCGGCGCGATCGAACGCCTGGAGACCGAGATCGCCCTGTGAGGCGAAGGCGGCGGCGACTCGGCTCCGGGTCGACGCGTCCCATACGCCCGCCATTTCATCGGCGGCGGAGGCGCACATCGTTGCTCCATCGCGGGCGCCGAGGACGCTTACGGCCGCCACGGCCATCGCGCCAAGCCCCAGCAGTGCCAGGGTGCGCAGGCGCCGCGCGCGCTGGCGGCCCGCCTTCCACACCGAGACGAGCTGCTGCATGCTGTCGAAACGCGCGTCTGGCCGGGCGCTCAGGCCGCGCCGGAGAAGACTTCGCAGCCATGGCGGCCCGGTGCGCACGGCGATGCGATTTCGGCCCGGCGACGGCCCGGTGCCGCGGACACTCGCTCCATCCGTTGGCGGTCGCGCGCCCGAAGGCCGTCCCGCGTCGGCGACTCCGGCCGCCCGGTTGAGCGCCTCGGCGACGCACAGGCAAAACGCGTACTGGTCGCTGCGGGCATCGACGACGTCTCCCCGCAGCTGTTCCGGTGCCATGTAGGCCGGCGTGCCCACGGCCATGCCGGTTTGAGTCATGTCGCTGGCAGCCGGCGACACGGCACCCGGCGCTGCCAGAGCGCCGTCGGCCGCACTGCGGACGAGGCCGAAGTCGAGGACCCTCACGCGGCCATCCGCCCCGACCATGACGTTCGAGGGTTTGAAGTCGCGGTGGACGAAACCGGCCTCGTGGGCGGCGCTGAGTCCTTCGGCCGCTTCGAGAAACACCTCGAGCAAGGCGCGCAGGGCGGGGCCCTCCGCCAGCCAGTCCTTGAGGGTTTGCCCCTCGACGAGCTCCATGGCCAGGTAGGTTTGGTCGCGAAACTCTCCAACCTCGTAGACCGGAACGATGTTGGGATGCGAAAGCTTCGCCAGGGCCTGCGCCTCCCGGCGCAAACGCGCCGACGCCTCGCCAGCGCCCTGCCGCTCACCGGGCCGATGCCACGGCCGGACCAGCTTTAGCGCGACGTTCCGCTCCAGGTCCGGATCGTAAGCGGCGTGCACCGCGCCCATGCCGCCCATGCCCAGCAGCCGCTCCACGACAAAGCGCCCCACGGAATCGCCAGGCCGCAGGGGGGCCCCGTCGGCCTGCCTGGCAGAGGCCTCGGGGGCCAAGAGCGCGTGCGACGAATGGGTGGCGGCGTTGCGCTCGGCGCGGCTGCTGCCCGGTGTCCCCTGCGCCTCCGATGGATCCGACAGCAACTGGCCGACTAGCTCATGGCAGGCTTGGCAGTGGTCGACGTGTTCGGCGAGGGCCCGCTGCTCTGCCGGCTCTAGCTGGTCGTGCAGAAAGGCAACGAGTGTCTCGTTGTCGGGGCATGGCGCTGTCATCGCAAAATCTCGGCGCCTCGTCGCGGGCCGGTCACCCCGGCAGGCGGGGAGCCGCTGATCGGCCAGATAGAGCTGGCCGCGGGGCACTACCGATACCGGGCGCTACGTCTCGCTCGGGGCGCCCTCTCGCAGAAGACGGCTTACGCTCACGTCCGCGGAGCTCTCGACCAGGCGCAGGACACTGTCGAGCTCGCTCGGCGTGACGCTGAGCTGCTTGCGCAGGTGGTTGCGCGTGCCCTCGATCAGGCGAGCACGGGCTTGCTGGGCGTGGCGGCCGATGGTTGAACGAGGAGTGCTGTAGATCTTCGAGAGCGCGGCGAGGTCGAGTCGGTCGACGAGCTGGTAGCGAAGCAGCGCGCGGTCGCGGGGGGAGAGGCTGTCGACAGCGGCGGCGAAGGCTCCGCGGAACTCCTCGCGGTACAGGGTCTTGAGGTAGGCGATTTCGGGGTCGTCACTGTCGTGGGCCACGGCGACGAGAATGTCGTCTCCGACCTGTCGGCCGCGCGGCTGTTTGCGCAGCATCCGCAGCGCAACGCGCGACGCCACGACCCGAACGTAGCTGGACAAGGGGGCGCGGCCGGAGTACTGGGCGATGCGCGGCGGCGTGTTTGCCTCGGCAACGAGCAGGTGGCCCCGCGCAATCTGAGCCGCTTCGGCTCGCTCCGCCGCCGGGCCGTCCAGCCGACGCACGGCGCTGTCGATCACGGGCCCCAGCTCGCGCTCGAAGAGCTCGACGGCGCCGTCGTCGCCGAACGCGCACGCGCACGCGAGCAGCAAGTCGGGCCAGTGCAGCGCCGCCACGTCTTCTGAGCTACCCGACCGGTCTCCCCACCGCTGTGCCGCGTGAAAAACGAGAAGCTCTCGGGCCACGTCCACGGCCGGATACGCGGCGTACGCTTGGTCCAGGGCTTGCGCGAGCGTTGCGCCGAGCTCTTCGTCGACGGAACCGCGCGCGCTGTCTGGCAGCGCGTCGATGAACGCGCGCGTCAGGAGACACGTATCCGACATAGACAAACGACTATGCCGCTCGAAGATGGATTGCGCCAGAGTGATCGAGCCGGTGGCGGGCAAGGCTCCGTCGAGGCATGGAACGCGGGTTCCATCCGTGAGATGCGCCACGTGCATTACGGGCCAGCCCGCCCATCGGCTGGCCCCGTCGATCACCGCGTTCGGTTCGCGCCACTCGCTGCCGCCGCGCGCGAAAAAAGTGTTCCCCGTCGAACCGGCCAGTAAGCCGAGTTCTGTGCCGGCTTTGGTTGCCCGCAGCCGGCGGTGGTCATTCATCTAGGCCCACCGTTGCCGACGGGCTCGAGCAGTCAACCCGGAGTCATGACGCGGACCACGCGACTCCTATCTGACCTTGCTTCGGGTGGGGTTTACCGTGCCTCGCTCGTCACCGAGCGAGCGGTGCGCTCTTACCGCACCCTTTCACCCTTACCTGCCAAAGCAGGCGGTTTGCTTTCTGTTGCACTTTCCTTCGGGTTGCCCCGACTGGCCGTTAACCAGCACCCTGTCCTGGGAAGCTCGGACTTTCCTCCCGCGCGTTTGCGCCGGCGACCACCTCGGTCGGTCCGGCGGGGAACCCGCGCAGGATACACAAGTCGGGGGCGCTTTACCCTTCGGAATCGAGCTCGACTCGAACGAGTCCCGAACTCGCGGGCGGCTTGTCCGCGCCGGGAAACTCGGGGTTCGCCAGGTCGAGGGGGACGAGCTTTCCCGCGGCTACGTCGGCTCGATAGAGCCTGGGTTGCTTTTGCGGCCGTTGCTGATCGTCGGCTCGATAGGCGCGGATGACGAGTTTCGAATCGGGGGCTTCGGTCCACCACAGCTCGACGGCCCACGCGTTGCCGAGGGCGATGCGCGTCGAGCCGCCCTGGCCCGGCTGCGCGATACCGATTTCGATGTCGCGCATGATGGTGCGTTTGCCCTTGGCGCGCTCGGCAGCGGTCGGGCGCCACTGATTGCGAGCGGCAACGAAGGCCGCGCGTTTGCCGTCGGGGGCGGCCGCCAGTCCGCGCACGGCGCCGCGCGTGAGGCTGGCGCGGAAGAATCGGACGGGCGCGGTCGCCGCATTGCCGCCGGGGGTGTCGGCGCCCGACCCGGCGGCCTCCGCCGCTCTGAACTGCACGAAAGCCTCGGCACCGCTCTCCAACGACACCGGGCCCGTCCGGTCGGTCGTGCGGGGCCGCGCCAGTTGCGCCACGACCCACTCGCCGCTGGCAAGCGCCGCGTCGAAGCGTTTGCGCAGTGCCGCGACCGACTCGGTGAATTCGGGATGGGCCTCGCGCAGCGGCGTGAGCAGCGATGAGCTTTCGGCGAGGTGTCCGTAGCGGGCAAAATCGGCGGCCGCGGCCTGCAGCAGCGGAACGACGGCGTCTCGGTGCTGGCCGGCCCGGGCGAGCGCCATGCCGAGCAACCAGGACGCCTCGAAGTGGTCCGGTCTTTGCGACAGGGTTTTGCGCAGCGCCGCGAGCTCTTTGTCGACATCGCGGGCGCGCTGGGCCATGAGCGCAGCTCGATACGACTTGTGGCCGGGCTCGCCCGCCAGCGAAAACGCCTCGGGCGAAGCCAGGCCAAGCGGCAGCGCCGGGATGACGACGGGCGCTTCCACCGGCGTCGGGTCGGCCTCGGGCGCGCTCTTGTCGGGAGCTTTGTTCGAACGGCAGCCGCCGATGACCCCCGCCGTGGCCACCAGGCCCACCATTACAGCGAGCGATTTTCCCCCAATCTGCATGGTTTCAAAGGCTTATCACGGCCGGCGCGCCGGCGCGATGGCGCGATACACCATTGATTTCAGATATCTCGGTTGCTATAGCTCGCGCGCGCGTCGCAACGCGGCGCGGCAAGCACCCACACGATGACGTTTTCCGCTTCCACCGCCACGCGCGGCCCTAGCGTTGGAGTCGCGCGCGCAGCCGAGGCGGTTGCGACGCTGGCGCTGTTCGTTTGGATCGGGGGACTCATTGCCCTTGGCGCGTTCGTCGCGCCCCAGGTGTTCGGCCAGCTCGATCGGGAGCGAGCCGGTCAGCTGATGGGCACGATCTTTCGCAACTTCGACGGGTTGGTGCTGGCGTGCGTGGCCCTGTTCGCCCTGGGCGAGTCGGTGCGAAACGCCGCCGGCCAGTGGCGCCTGCCGTGGAACCGGGCGAGGGCGGCCGTCGCTGTGTTCATCGTTGGCTGTGGCCTCGCGGCCTCGGCCTGGTACAGCCCGCAGATTCATCAACTGTTCGAGCGAGGCGTCCGTCGGGGCGTCGGCGCCGAAGGCGCGCGCATGGAGACGATTCACCAGCGCGCCGAAACCGCAGGAAAGGGCGCGGCCGCTGGTGCCGTGGTCTGGCTGCTGATGGGCGCGCTCTCGGCGCGTACCCCCCTGGCAAAGACCCGAGGGTCGGAGGCATCGTGAGCGAAACCCAAGAGAAGACTGTCGCCGACATCGAGGCGGTGCGCGAGAACGTGCGCAACGTGGCCATCATCGCCCACGTTGACCACGGCAAAACCACGCTGGTCGACGGCTTGCTGCGCCAGGCAGGCACGTTTCGCAGTGGAGAGGTGGTGACCGAACGGGCCCTCGACTCCAACGACCTGGAGCGCGAGCGCGGCATCACCATTCTTTCCAAGGTCACCTCGGTCACCTGGAACGACGTTCGCATCAACCTGGTGGACACCCCCGGACACGCCGACTTTGGCGGCGAAGTCGAGCGCGTTCTCGGCATGGTCGACTCGGTGTTGCTGCTCGTCGACGCGTTCGAGGGACCGATGCCGCAGACGCGCTTCGTCACCAAAAAGGCGTTCGAGATGGGGCTGCGACCCATCGTGGTCATCAACAAGATCGACCGCGACGGCGCGGACCCGGACGGCGCCGTCGACGCCATCTTCGATCTGTTCGGCGCCCTCGGTGCGACCGACGAGCAGCTCGATTTTCCGTCGATTTACGCGTCCGGCCGCGACGGCTACGCCATCGCTGACCTGCACGACGAAAAAAAGGACCTGGCGCCGCTGCTCGACACGATTCTCGAGCATGCTCCCCCGCCCAAGGCCGACCTCGAAGCGCCCCTGTGCATGCAGGTGGCGACGCTCAACTACGACGACTTTCTCGGCTACATGGCCATCGGTCGCGTGCTCACCGGGCGCGCCAAGGTCGGGGACCAGGTCCTGCTGGCCCACCGCGACGGCAAGAAGTCTCGCTTTCGCGTGCAGAAGGTGCTCGGCTTTCAGGGGCTCAAGCGCTTCGAGCTGGCCGAGGGCGTCGCCGGTGACATCATCGCCATCACGGGCATGAACGAGCTCAACGTCGGCGAGACCATCACCGACCCGAACTCGCCGCGCGTGCTGCCGCTGCTCACGGTCGATGCGCCGACCATGAGCATGGAGTTCTCGGCCAACGACGGCCCCTTTGCCGGCCTCGAGGGCAAGTTCGTCACCTCGCGCAACATTCGCGATCGCCTCGCTCGCGAGGTCAAATCGAACGTGGCGCTGAAGGTCGAGGAGTCGGCCGAGCGCGCCGGTGTGTTCAAGGTCAGCGGCCGCGGCGAGCTCCATCTGTCGGTGCTGATCGAGACCATGCGACGCGAGGGCTACGAGCTGTGCGTCGGCGCGCCGGAACCGATCCTGCGCAAGGACGACAACGGCGACGTGCTCGAGCCCTACGAGGACGTGGTCGTAGACGTCGAAGAAGACTACTCGGGCGCCGTCATCGAAGAGCTGGGCCGACGGCTCGGCCAGATGACCACGATGGAGCCCGACGAGGGCGGGCGCGTGCGCATCCAGTACCGCATTCCCTCCCGCGGTCTCATCGGCTACCGGTCGCAGTTCCTCACCGACACCCGCGGCACCGGCAACCTGTTTTCGCGCTTTGCCGAGTACGGGGCCTGGGCCGGTTCGTTGCGCAGTCGGACCCGCGGTGTGCTCGTGGCTCAGGACCGGGGCACGTCCAACGCCTACGCGCTGTATTCGCTGCAGGATCGCGGCTCGATGTTCATCGGCCCGGGCGTCGAGGTGTACGGCGGCATGGTCATCGGCGAGCACAGCCGGGAAAACGATCTCATCGTCAATCCCACCAAGGCCAAGAAGCTCACCAACATTCGCTCGGCGGGCGCCGACGAAAAGCTCATCCTCACGCCCCCGCGCGACCTGTCTCTCGAGGCCTGTCTCGAGTTCCTCAACAACGACGAGGTTCTCGAGGTGACGCCGGAGAACCTGCGGATTCGCAAGGCCAAGCTCGATCACAACGAGCGCAAGCGCATCGAAAAGGCGGCCAAGGCCGCGGCCGCGGCGGAGTAGCCCCGGCGGGCGGCTACTCGCCCGGCAGCGCCGGGCGAATGATGCTCTTGGCCAGCTCGACGAACGCCGTCACCCGCGGCGGTACGCGCTCGCGCGATGGGTACAACATGGTGATGGCGCTGGCTCCGGGCAGCTCGTAGCGCTCCAGCACGCGCACCAGGCGGCCGGCTGCGATCGACGGGCCCGATAGCCAGCTCGGCAGCTGCGCCAACCCCAGTCCGTCTTCGGCGGCCTGCAGGGCGAACGCGCCGAAGTCGGTGGCAACCGTGCGCGGCACCCGCACCGCCCGGGCACGGCCGCGGCTCACAAAGGTCCAGCTGTCGGCCTGGGACAGGGCGATGCACTGGTGCTCGCGAAGGTCGTCGGGTCGCTGCGGCGCGCCGTGCTGCTCAAGGTACCCGGGCGAGGCGCACACCCAGCGAAACTCGTCGGCCAGGTGCACGGCGATGAGGTCCGAGTCGGCGAGGGGGCCGATGCGAATGGCCAGGTCGAGCCCGGCGTCGACCAAGTCGAGGGTGCGGTCGGTCAACGTGAGGTCGTACGTGAGCGCGGGATAGCGGCTGGTGAGTTCGGCCAGCACCGGCGACAGGTAAAGGCGCGCGAACGTCGCCGACGCCGTGAGGCGCAGGGTACCGGTGACCTGGTCGCGGGTATCGGCAACGACCTGCTCGGCCAGCTCGGCGTCGGCCAGCATTCGCCGCGCCACCGGGCGCAGCCGCTCGCCCTCGGCGGTGGGCGACACGGCGCGGGTCGAGCGGTGAAACAAGCGGCTGCGCACGGCCCGCTCGAGCCGCTCGATCGACCGGGTAATGGCGCTGGGCGTTTGGCCCAGCGAGCGGGCCGCGCCCGAGAATCCAGCCTCCCGGGCCACGGCCTCGAAAACGCGTAAGTCCTCGATTCGTATGTCGTTCGCCGCCATCTCTTCGAATTTCGATGAAGTGCTCTGCAAATTGTACCTCTTTTCGATGAGGCGGGTACGGCCCATGTTGAGAGCAAGCAAGGAGACATCGATCATGCAGCTCAACGCCACGTCGTCACCCGCCACCGCCACCCGCTCCGAGCGCGTTCTCGGTCGCCTCGGCTTTCTGCGTCCGACCCGAGACAAGCCGGCGATTCACATTCGCCCCCTCGGCAACGGCGAACGCAGCGCCCTGCCCGACGAGGCCTACGAAACCCGCGACGTGTGGGTTGAGGACGTGCGCGGCCGCCGCGGCGAGTTCTCCCTCGATCGCGAGGGCGTCCGGTTCATCGACCACCGATCGTCGGTGACCGACTGGTTCGACGCCGAGCAACTGAGCGAGCGCTACTACCGCGAGGCCGAGGACCTCATTCGCGAAGCGACTGGCGCCCGGCGCGTAATCGTCTTCGATCACACGCTGCGGGCCATGTCGGAGCAGGCGCGGCGCGATCGCGGCACCCGTGAAGCGGTGTCGTTCGTGCACGCCGACTACACCGACAAGTCAGGGCCGCAGCGCATCGTCGACCTGCTGGGAGAGGCCGAAGCCGGGCGTGCGGCCCGGGTTGCCTTCTACAATCTGTGGCGTCCCATCAACGAGCACGCCGAGGCAAACCCGCTGGCCTACGTCGACGGCGCGACCCTCGACCCCGAGAGCCTGGTGGCAACCGACCTCGTGTACCCCGACCGCGTCGGCGAGGTTGCCCACGCGCTGTTCGATCCAAAGGCCCGGCTGATCTACCTCGGCAATCAATCCCCGGACGAGGTTGCCCTGTTCAAGACCTTCGACACCCGGACCGACGTGACCAGGTTCATTCCGCACGGCGCGTTTCACAAGCTCTCCGGGCCGGCGCCGACCGGCGACCGAATGAGCGTCGAGCTTCGGACCATCGCGCTTTTCTAGGAGCGTGCTGGGATGCCTCGCGTCCGCTACAGTGAGCGGATGCTGGTCGAGGAGCTGCCCGCGGGGCCCGTTGATATCGTTGGCGATGTTCACGGGGAAATCGATGCCCTGCGCCTGCTTCTCGACCGCCTCGGCTACGCGGCCGATGGTCGGCATCCGGACGGCCGGCGTTTGATCTTCGTCGGTGACGTCGTCGACCGCGGTTCCGACAGCCCGGCCGTGGCCCGGCTGGTCCGCAACCTTCGGGATGCGGGCCGAGCCTGGTGCGTGCTGGGCAACCACGAGCTCAACATCCTGCGCGGCGACGAAAAGGACGGCAACGCCTGGTTCTTCGGCAAGCGGGACGTCTACCCCAACGGCGTTCCGACCGACGAGGTCCTCGCCGACGACGCCATGCGCGAGGAATTCACCGAGTTCTTCACGTCGCTGCCTCTGGCTCTCGAGCGGGAGGACTTGCGCGTGGTGCACGCGTGTTGGGACGACCGGCACGCCGACGCCGTGCGGCACCAAAGCGGGGCGGTGACCGCTGTGTCGGATCGAGAAGAGGAAAAGCTCCGCCGCCGCCTCGGTCGCTCGGACATCAGTGCCGTCGCCAAGAAGCAGTGGGAGTCCTACGACCTGAGCGACCCGGACACGCCGGTGCCCATGCTGCCCGAGCTTGCCGAGATGAATGTGCGCTCGCAAAACGAGCACCCGGTCAAGGTCATGACGTCGGGCAAAGAAGGGGTTGCCGACGAGCCCTGGTACATCGCCGGCCGCTGGCGCCTGGAGCAGCGGCTGCCGTGGTGGGACGACTACGAAGGTCCCATGACCGTCGTGGGCCACTACTGGCGCTCGCCGGTGCCGAGGGTATTCACGGGCAAGGGCCGCAGCCTTTTCGGCGATACCGCTCCCACCGAGCCCCTCGGCCGCGGCCACGTCATGTGCGTCGATTACTCCATCGGCCGTCGCAACCGCGAGCGCGCCCTCGACATGCCCCGGGCCAGTGATCTCGGCGCCTACCGCTGGCCCGAGGCCCGGGTCGTCTTCGCGGGCGCGTAGCCGCCCGCTCGAACGGCTCTCTTGACAGTGCGCACGGCCGCACGCAATACCCGTCTATGTGGTGGACTGGAGGCCAGCGCTCGCGGGTATGCAGTTGTCCAGCCTCGCGCGGCGGGATAGCCAGGCCGACCTCGCCGGCCGGCTCGAGCGGGCCCGGCAGCTCATGGACGCGGCCTACGACGAGCCCCTCAATCTCGACGACGTGGCGCGGGTCGCGTTCTTGTCGCCGCACCACTTTCACCGGCAGTTCCGGCGCCTGGTCGGCGAGACGCCGCACCAGTACCTCACGCGTCGCCGCATCGAGCGCGCGCGGGAGCTTTTGCTAACCACCGAGCTGTCGGTGACGCAGGTTTGTCTGGCCGTCGGGTTTTCGAGCCTCGGCTCGTTCTCGACGCTGTTTCGCCGGTTCGTCGGCGCGCCGCCCACGCAGTTTCGCGCGCGCGTGGTTCAGTCCCTCGGCGTGCCCGGCCCGCGCCCGCTGCTGGCGCCGATTCCCGGGTGCTTTGCGCGCGCCTTTGGCGCGCTCGCGTAACGCCCCCGGGCGCCGCGGCGACAGAGCAAGATTCGAGAAGCGCCGCCGGGGCCCGGGCGCGTACGGTCTTCGCAACTCAACAAGGAGAACGAACGTGATCAAGAAGCTTTCTCACACCACGATTTGGGTTCGAGACCAGGAGCGGGCGCTCGCTTTTTACCGGGACAAGCTCGGGTTCGAGGTCAAAACCGACGCCACCATGGGCGAGTTTCGCTGGCTTACCGTCGGGCCAAAGACGCAGGACATCGAGATGGTGCTCATGCCGGTCGGCCCCAACCCGATGATGGATGCCGAAACCGTCGAGCTGCTCGGCCGCCTGCTCGACAAGGGCGCCATGGGCGCCGGGGTCCTCGGCACCGACGACTGCCACGGCGACTACGAGCGCTTGTCCAAGATGGGCGTCGAGTTCGTGCAGCCGCCCAAGGAGCAGCCCTACGGCATCGAAGCCGTCATCAAAGACGTGGACGGAAACTGGTTCAGCCTGACCCAACACCACGCCGGCGGCCCGGCGTAGCGGCCGTTTTCCGGGCGCGCTATTCGCAGGCGCTCAGGCTCTCGATCCAACTGGTCATGATGCCCGTGCCCAGGTCGTCGACCTCGACGGTGCCGACCTGGGGCATGCGGCCTTCGCCCTGTCGGTTCATGCGGAACAGGAAGACCGAGCGCTCGGGGGCCCCCGGCGCCAGGATGAAGGGGTTGTCGATGTCGAAGTCGTCGAATTCGGGCTCGGCGCACAGCCCGGTGTCGGCCAGGGCCTGCTGGTAGCGCAGGTCGAGGTCGCCGCGGCCTCCGCCCTGGGGCCGGTGGCAGTTGCTGCAGTTGGAGTGCAGGTACCCTCGGGCGATCTCGGCCACGGGCGCGTCGTCGTCGTAGCGGGGCAGGGCGTCGCGGTCGGCCTCGTCGGGCAGCCCGCTAACGATGCCGATGTGCTCGAGGGTTCGCAGCTGGTTGGCCCGCCGGTTGGGCCCGTCGGCCACCGGATAGGAAAAGTCGTTATTGAGCTGGGCGACCTCGAGGCCGAGGGTGAAGCCCGCGGCGGCCGTGTGGCACTGCTGGCAGGTCGCGCGTCCGGGAATGCGCCACGTTTGACTCTCGGTCTCGACCACGCTGGCGTCGGCGAGCAGGGTGGCCTCGGTCTGGGCTTCGTTCCACCGGTACGTGTAGCCGCCCCAATCGCCGTCGGTGTGGCGCAGGTAAAAGCGGGTCTCCAGCAGACGGCCTTCGCGCTCGAACTGCTTGATCAGCACGCTGCCCACCGGAAAGTCGAAGTCGCCGTCTTCGTTGACCGACACCGTTTCGCCGTCGGGAATGGCCAGCCAGCGCTGCTTGTTGGCATCGTCCGACCACAGCGTGGCCGCGGGCTCGTAGGGGATGAGCATCGGCCCGGGCTGACTGGGATCGTTCGGATCCATGCAGCCGGTGTCGGACAGCAGCTCGGGAAAGTCGCTCGGCGGCGGGGGCCCGTCGTTGGCCACGATCTTGAACACCGCGCCCCGGTCCAGGTTGACGACGTACAGTTCACCGGCGTTGTCCTGGCCGAAGGACGCCACCCCGTTGTCGATGCCGGTGAGCGTTTCGCGGTCCCACGAGCCGTCTTCTTGCTGGGTGAGCGCCCACAGATCGGAGCCGCGGTAGTCGGCAAAGATGTACTTGCCGACCAGCCCCGGGATGTCGCTCCCCCGGTAAACGTAGCCACCGGTGATGCTGCGGCCGTTGTTGCGCGGGTACTCGTGCACCGGATCGGTCAGGCCGTTGACGTCGCACGCCGGCGTTCCCGGCGGCGGATTGTCGAAACACAGGGTGCCCTCCCGAATTGGCCAGCCGAGATTGGCGCCGGCGCGCACGATGTTGACCTCTTCGCGGGCACCCTGGCCGACGTCGGCGACCCAAAGCGAGCCTGTGCCGGTGTCGAAGCTGGAACGCCACGGGTTGCGCAGGCCCCAGGCGAAGGTCTCGTCGGCCACCGGCTCGCCGATGAACGGGTTGTCGGGCGGGATGGCGTACGGGTCGCCGTTGTCGATATCGAGCCGCAGAATCTTGGCCTTGAGCGACGCCGGGTCCTGGCCGTTTTCGTGTTCGTCGTCGCTGCCGCCGCCGTCGCCGAAGGCGATGTACAGGTAGCCGTCGGGGCCGAAGCCAATCCAGCCGCCGTTGTGGTTGCCTTCTTCCTGGCTCACCTGCAGCACGATCTGCTCGCTGCTGGGCAGAAGCTCGGTGCCGTCTTCGTTGGTGATGAATCGCGAGATTCGCGAAACGAAGCCCCCGCTGCTGGCGGTGTACGACAGGAAGACCTGGCGGTTGTTTCCGACGCCGTACTGCGGGTGAAAGGCGAGGCCGAGCAGGCCGCCCTCGCTGCGGGAGTCGACCGGAAAGTTGACGAACACGTTTCGGTTGGTGCCGTCGCCGGTAAAGGTGAGGATGCGGCCCTGCTTTTCCACCAGGTAGAAGCGGTCGTTGGGCGCCTGGGTCAAGTAGAGTGGCTGCGACAGGTTCGGCAGGTTCGGGAACGCCGTCACGAGAGTCACCCCCGAGGGCGCCTCGGGCGGCCGCCCGGTCGCGATGCACGTCGGGTTGTCGGGCCGCTCGTCGATGCCGACCTCAGCGGGGATGTCGCCGTCCCCATCGCCGTCGCCGTCGCCATCGCCGGACGCGGTGGTGCCGGAGCCGTCGGCGCCGGAGTCGGTGGCGTCGTCTCCGCCGCAAGCGAAAAGGAAGAGCAGCGCGACGCTGGCCAAACGAGCGAACATGAGCCTGGAAGTCATAAGCGTTGGTGTAGGTGGACCGGGCAGCTGTTCGATCGTGCCAGAGATGGCTCGCCGCTGGGCGGCCCGGCCGGTCGGTCCCCGTTCCGGGGGCGAGAGTAACGCGCCGCGGCCGCGCCGAATAGACGCGTTCTGCTGGCCGTGTTACCTCAAATACATGGAACCAGCCGCCGCAAAGAAAGTTACCGGTGCCGAAGACATTCGGTGGGACCTCGACGACCTGTACTCCGGTGTCGACGACCCGTCCATTGCCGCCGACCTGGACAAACTGGTCGCTTTGGCCGGCGAGTTTTCTTCGACCTACCGCGGCAAGCTGGCGGAGTCCCTGGGCAAGGCTCTGGACGCCCAGGCCGAGATCACCAAGCTGGCCGACAAGCTGTTCGTCTTTCTGTTTCTGCGGCGCAGCACCGACGCGACCAACGAGACGATTCAGCAGCGCATTGGCCAGGTGCAGGAGCAGTGGAGCGTTGCGTACGCCAACCACATCAACTTCTTCGAACACGAGCTGGTGGCCCTCGACGAGCAGGTCTACCAACAGCTGCTCGAGGCCGATCCCGTGGTGGCACGGCACAAGCCCATGCTCGACCACACCCGCGAAAACCGGCAGTACCTGCTGTCCGAGCCGGTCGAGCGCGCGCTCACCCTGCGCTCGCCGTTCGGTCCGTCGGAGTGGTCGGACTACATCGAGGAGATGGAGGCGGAGCTTCGCTTCGACTTCGAAGGCGAAACGCTCAACCTGCCGCAGATTCTTCACATCGTCTCGAACGACCGGGATGGCGACCGGCGGGCGGCGGCTCTGCACACCTTTTCGACCACCCTGTCGAACGAGCGCTTCGACAAGCTCATGGCCCGCACCCTAAACGTTGTCCTGGGTGCCAAGGCCGTTGAGGACAAGGAGCGCGGCTACGAGTCGCCCATGAGCTCGCGCAACCTCGGCAACAAGATCGACGACGCCACGGTGGAAGCGCTGCACGACGCCGTCGCCGAGGAGGGGGCAACCCAGGCCAAGCGCTACTACAAGCTGCTGGCCGCACACCTCAAGCGCGACACGCTGCGCTGGTCGGACCGCAACGCGTCGCTGCCTTTCGCCGACGACCGCACGATCTCGTGGGACGAGTGCCTTACCACGGTGCTCGCCGCGTACGAGTCGTTTTCGCCGCGCCTGCGCGACCTCGTCAAGCAGATGGTCGACCGCAAGTGGGTCGATGCGCCGCCCTACGAAGGCAAGACCGGCGGTGCCTACAACTACGCGGTCCTACTGCCCGGTGACGAGCCCCGCGCCTACAACTTTTTGAACTACCTCGGCTCGCCGCGCGACGTCATGACCGTGGCCCACGAGGCCGGCCACGGCGCCCACGGCTTGCTCGCGGCGGAGGCGCAGGGCGCGCTCATGTTCCGGGCCCCCATGGCCTACGCCGAGACCGCGTCGATCTTTGGCGAGATGACCACGTTCAAGTACCTGCTGTCGAAAACCGAAAGCGACGAGCAGCGGCTTGCGCTGCTCATGGAGAAGTCGTCCGACCACATTAATACGGTGGTGCGCCAGATCTCGTTTTCGAACTTCGAGCGCGCGATTCACACGGCGCGCCGCGACGGTAAGCTCACCCTCGAGCAGTTCAACGGCGAGTGGATGAAGGTCACCAAGGCCTTCTACGGCGAAGAGGGCGACCTGTTTACCTACGGCGATACCGAGAACCTGTGGTCGTACGTGTCGCACTTCCTGCGGCCGTTCTATGTCTACGCCTACGCCTTCGGCGAGCTTTTCACCCAGTCGCTGTTCTCGGTTCAGGGCCAGTTTGGCGAGGAGTTCGAGGGCATGTACCTCGACCTTCTGCGGGCCGGGGGCGCCAAGGACGCGGTCGCCCTCATGCAGCCCTTCGGCCTCGATCCGCGCGACCCGAGTTTCTGGCGCCAGGGCATTCAGGGCAGCATCAAGACCTGGCTCGACGAAGCCGAGGAGATCTCGGCGCGCATGGGCGTCACCGTCAGCGCGTCGTAGCGGCCGCGCCCAGCCGAGGTGACAACTATGCCTGGGTGAGCGTGAGAGCGGCCGACTTGATGCGCCGAGCGGATGAGGTAGTACGCAGCGGCAACACGAGAGACACCGCGCTGCCGCCGCCTTCACGATTCTTGATTCGCAGGGCACCCCGGTGGCCCTCTGCCACTTCCCGGCAGAGGGCCAATCCGACACCGCTGCCGCCCTGCTTCGTCGAATAGAAAGGAAGCAATCCTTGTTGAAGGGCCTCTGGGCTGAACCCATGGCCTCGGTCAAAGACCGCCATCTCGAGCCACCCGTCGGCTTCGTGCAGAGCGAGTTCCACTTGCTCCGGAGCGCCGCCGGCTTCGTGAGCGTTCTTTAGAAGGTTGACCAGGCATTGCTCCACTTGTATCTCGTCGAACCAGGCCGTGGCGGTCGGTGCGGGATGGACTTTGATCGCCGGATAGAGATGCTGCAGCCGCTCTCGCAATGCGTTCCAGTCGACCTCGTGTGGCCGCGGCGGCGGCAGCCTGGATAGCTGGGAATACTCTTGCAGGAACTGATGTAGGTGGCGGGTGCGGCCCTCGATGCCATCGAGGACTCGGCCTAGCTTTGGGAGCTTGTCCGGCTGCTCGACGATCATGCGTCCCGAGCCGACGAAGGCGGACACGCTGGCGAGGAAGTTGTTGAGCTCATGGGACAGGACGCGAACGACGTTCTTGAGTACGTCGATCTCGCGCCGCGCAAGTTCCCGCGTGAGCGCGTTGATGAGCAGCATCGTATGGGGCACTCCCCCTAGTACGAGCTCGCGGCGCAGCATCTGAAATGTCTGCGGTTCACCGTCCTGTTGCACGCTGAAGAGTGCGTCTGTCGAACCGGTGAGGGCGCTGGCCACGTCCGGTGGTGCTTCTGCGAGGAGGTCCAGGAAATTCTGTCCGGTCAGGCTTTCCCCCTTGAGAAGCAACTCCTCCGCACCGCGGTTAGCGAAGCTCACGCGCCCGTCCTGGTCGAAAAGCAGAACGCCGATCGGCAGGTGTTCTCCGATGAGCGCCAACGGATCCGAGATCGCCTGTCGAGCGCGCCGCAGCCAGCGCAAAAGCAGACCGCTGAGAACTCCAGCTGTCATTCCTAGCAGTAGTCCCAGTCCAAACGCTTGCATACCATTCGTCCGCTTCAGTCTTCGAGGTTTCGCTTGAGTTGGACGCCGAGCCGCTGCATCCGCCGATACAGAGCTTGGCGGCTCACCCCGAGTTGACGGGCCGCTGCGCTGACCACGTAGTTGGCGTCTCTGAGGGCGCGCTCCACTGTGAGGCGCTCGGCACGGTCGAATGGATTGACCGTGGCGCCTTCTGGTTCGCTGCGCTCCAAGCGCATCTCGGCGCCGAGCCCCATGTCATCCGAGCGGATGACCGCCTCGGTGCACGTCAACAGCGCACGCTGGACCCTATTGTCGAGCTCTCGCACGTTTCCGTTCCATGGGTGGGCTTCCATAGCAGCGATACACGCTTGCGAGAACTCGGGGGAGGATCTGGATTGAGCGTTTGCGTGACGAGCGACAAAGGACTTCGCAAGCAGCTCAACATCTTCCAGCCGCTGTGCAAGTCCGGGGACCTGTAGTTCTATGACAGCGAGGCGGTAGAATAGGTCTTCGCGAAACACTCCGGTGGCGATCGCCTGGTTCATGTCCGCGTTCGTTGCGGCGATAACGCGGACGTCTGCGCGGCGGGTGTCGCTTGAGCCGAGTCGTTCGAACTCGCCACTCTGCAGTGCGCGCAGCAGTTTTGCCTGATTGGCCATCGACAGGTTGCCGATTTCATCGAGCAGCAGAGTGCCGCCGTCGGCGACCTCGAAACGGCCGATACGTCGGCTGCGAGAGCCCGTAAATGCCCCTGCCTCAGCACCGAATAGTTCGGCGCTGAATAGCTCGTCTGGCAGGGCGCCAACGTTCACTTTGATGAAGGGGGCATCGCGTCGCGCCGAGTTTGCGTGCACGATTTCCGCGAGTTTCTCCTTGCCACTGCCGTTCGGGCCAGTCACCAACACCGGAACGTCCGAGGTGGCGACTTTGATCGCCAACCGGACGACGGCCTCCATCTCGGCGCTACGGTGTATCAGTCCACACAGTTCTGATTCTTCGGTGGTTCCCGGCGTTGGCCGTTGTGGGAGTGCGCGAGCTCTAAGGAGGTTCTGGACCTTTCGTACCAGCTGCGCCTCGTTCCACGGTTTTTGAAAGTAATCATCGGCGCCCTGCTTGACGAGCGAGACCGCGGTCGCGAACGAGCCCCAGGCCGTCATCAGGATCACAGGCATTCGGGGGGCGAGCTGTCGAATGTCGTGAAAGAGCGCGACGCCCTCCTCGCCAGAGGTGGTCGCACGGGTGAAGTTCATGTCCTGCAGAACTACCCCAATGTCGCCAGCGCGTACGGCCCTAAGGGCCTCCTCATGATCGACCGCTCGAGCGGTCGGAATCTCATGCATTTCGAAGAGCAGTTCCAGGGCGGACAGAACGTGTTCCTGATCGTCAACAAGTAGGAGCTTGAGCATGGGGATTCCTGGACGGCACAGCTTGCGATCGTCGACGTTGGGGGGGCTCGCCACGACGGTTCTGTTCGAAGAACGAGCACGGAACGTGCCAGATGTCCGTTGCGTACCAATGAAGGCGACGGATGGGCAACCCAACCGGCGCGCTATGCCCTGAAGGGCCCGAGTCCACGAAGGACTGTTGGAATCGCACCTTCGCGTGGCTTCGGGGCCTTCGTTGGTCGCGGGAGGAGCTTCTTTGCGTGAACTCGTTGCGAGGCATCGCGATCCTTGGGGGGGGCGCGATGTCCGGAAACCGGACAGTTGCGCGCGGACACCTGCATTGGCGTACGGACGGGCTTGGAGAGTGGCGCCATGCCTTGCTCGGCGTCCCGCCATGTTTGGGGCGTTTCCACGATTGGCACAGGGGCTGCTGAGGAGCCGAGGCATGACGGCCTATCACCTTCGAGGACGTGACATGCAGCCCAAAACCGTTCTGTTTCCCCAAACGATTCTGACGTCCGCGCACTACTTAGCGCGTCTCGTTGCTCTTCTACTGGTTCTGCTGTCGTGGGCACCCGGAGAGGCGAGCGCCGACTGGATCAATCTGCTCGAACTGCGTAGCGAGTACCTGCGCCCCACGGAACTTGAGGGCGAGCGGCCCGCCGGAAACGCGCCGTGGTCGGACGCCAACGACGTACAAGTCTCGACGTATGCGGCGAGAGCAAATCTGCCGATTCCGCTCGGGAACTCGACTTTGCTCGTGCCTGGTCTTGGTTACCGGCTCGACTCGCTGTCGTTCAATCACCAGGAACCCGACGAACGAAACCTAAGGCTGCACGCTTTGGAAGTGCCGATTACAGTGCTCCATCTGCTGTCGAGCGAGTGGACGTTGCTCGCGAATCTGTCGCCCTCGCTCGCCAGCGATGAGGTTGGCTTCGAATCCAAGGCTCTGCGCGCGAGTGGGCTCGCCGTTGCGAGCTACTCGTTCCGCGACGAGTTCGTGCTGGGCGGTGGGGTGGCGGCGTCGCTCGATTTCGGTTCTCTGCTGCCCATCCCCGTGGTTTTCGTGGATTGGAAACCGCACCCGGCGGTGACCGTCGACGCTTTGCTGCCTCTTCAATTGGATGCCAAGGTGGCGCTGGGCGGTCGCTTCGAGGTTGGAGTTCATGCCGATATCGATGGCAACTCGTACTACATCGGCGACTCCGATGTTCGGGACCGCTGGCCGTGCTCACCGGAGACCGACGACCCCGGCACCGACGACGACGAGAGCCTCGCCGATGAATCCCGCTGCGTTCAACAACTTGCCTACTCGACGGCTACCGGCGGAGTCGTTGTGTCGGCGCGCCTCGTTGGCTCGGTGTGGCTGTCGCTATACACGGGGTACACGTTCGCCCGTCGCTTCGAAGAGACGAACAGCGACGGCGATCAGGTCGATGGCGGAGACCAAACCTTGCCCAACGATTTCTTCGCGCGCGCGGGCCTGACGTGGCGACTGCCGGACCAGGACTAGTCGATCCATCGAGGAGTGACATCGTGAAAACTGTCGAAGCCGAGTGCCCCGTTCCTGTACATTCTCTTGCCCCGTTCGTGGTTCTTACGTTTGGGCTTTCATGGGGAATCATCGCCCTCTTTATTCTCGCGCCCGAGACGATGACCGCTGTCTTCGGCACGTTCTCTGGCGATCATCCGTTGTTCCTATTGGCGATCTACTCGCCGTCGATCGCCGGTATTGCTCTGGTCGCCTTTCACGGCGGGGCCGAGGGCCTGCGCGGATACCTTGGTCGCCTTGCCCTTTGGCGCTGCCCCCCTGCTTGGTACGGATTCATTCTGGTAGTTACCCCTCTGCTCTTCATCGTCGGCGCTGCGCTGAAGGGAATTCCACCGGTTGATTGGCTACCGGAAGGCCCCGCGTTCTCCGTCTTGGCAGCCATGGGATTGATGGCGCTCAAGGGCGCCTGGGAAGAGCCAGGATGGCGGGGTTTCGCCTTGCCGCTTCTGCAGCGCAGGCTCGTCCCGTTTTGGGCCGGGCTGGTAGTGGGAGCGGTCTGGGGCGTGTGGCATCTGCCCGCGTTCCTCTTGAGCGGTACCGATCAGAGCAACTGGGCGTTCATGCCGTTCGTGGCCGGTTCCATGGCGCTGAGTTTGATCATGGTGGCGATGGTCAATGCCTCCCGAGGCAGCATTTTGCTACCTGCGTTGTTTCACTATCAGCTGATCAACCCCCTGTGGCCCGACGCGCAGCCGTACGACAATGCACTTTTCATTGTGGCTGCGGTAGTTGTCGTCTGGCTGAATCGACAGGCGATGTTCAGCCGCGATTTCGCTGTGACCTCTGTCATCGGATCGGAGGACTGAGGTGGGAACAGGACTTCGCTTGCTGGTGGCAACGTTGGTGGTCGGCTGCGGGGGCCGGACTGCTGTACAGCCCGTGCCGGCGCCATCCCCACTGCAAGGTCGCTTCGCCGCAGAGCTAAACGAACTGCGCGACGAATACGGGCTTGTTGGCGCTACTGCCGCATACGCACTGCCGGACGGCACGCTGGGGGTCGCAGCCACGGGGATGGCGGACCTCGAGCGAGGTACGGTGATGACACCACGCTCTAGAATGCTAGCCGCCAGCGTGGGCAAAACGTTCGTCGCAGCGACAGCCCTGGCCCTGGCTCAGGAGGGACGGCTGGAATTGGATGGGCGGATCTCTTTGTGGCTCGACGACCGCGCGTGGTTTTCACGACTCCCGAATGGCGACTCGATCACCCTTCGTCACCTCCTGACCCATACTTCGGGTCTGTCAGACCACGTGCACTCCGCAGAGTTCGCTGCCGATATGTCGCGGCGATGGCGCGATGCCGAGAGGTCGTTTTCTCCGGAGGAACTCGTTCAGTACGTGCTCGACAAACCTCCGTTGTTTCCTGCTGGTGAGCAGTGGGCGTACAGCGATACGGGCTATATCCTGGTCGGACTCGTCGTGGAGTCGGTTGTCGATCGCCCGTTTTTCGACGAGGTCGTCGCCCGCTTCGTCGAGCCGCTTCGACTGCGGGAGACCCAGCCGTCGGATCGGCGTGAACTCGCTCGCCTGGCAACGGGTTACGCGGGCGAGGACAATCCGCTAGGACTACCCCCCAAGACGACCGTGGCACCGGGCGTTATGGCGTGGAACCCCGCAGTCGAGTGGACCGGCGGCGGGCTCGTCAGCGCGCCGGCCGACCTCGTTGTGTGGGCACGTGCCCTGTATGAAGGGAAGGCCATTTCAGGACCGTACGAAGAGGAACTTTTTCGCTCTGTCCCCGTGGGTAACGACGGCTCTGGGGTTCGGTATGGAGCAGGCGTAGCTATTCAAACTTCAACCCCGTACGGCCCAAGCTACGGACACGGCGGTATCATCCCAGGATACACCACGAGCATGCGCTACTACCCGGCACATCGGGTAGCTGTCGCCTTTCAGATCAACAGCGATCAGGACCTTGACCGAGAGGGCACGTCGGTTGTGCAGGAGATGGAGAAGCGACTCGCAGGGGTGGTAGTCGCTTCGCTCGGTCATGCGCCCTAACGGCCTGACTCGGTTGCTGCCAGACTTTCGGCCTGCTGCACGGAGGGTTGGACATCGATCGTGAAAGCCTCGCCCTGCCCCTGAGTTTCCTTCTCACCGTGCGACTGGTTCGTTCGCCACCAGGCTAGCGCCCCCGCGTTGTCCCATCCATGAGTGTCCGGCAGGGCGAGCAGTGTTTCGAGCAGCGCACGCGCAGACCCAGGGCGGTCTGCGGGGTTCTTCTCCAGGCATCCCATGATGAGTTGCTCGAAGCTAGCTGGAATCGCATTTCGAACGCGGGAGGACAGGGGAGGCGCCGCCCGGTACATGTGCTGCCCCATTACCTCTACCAGGGACCCGTCTTCGAAGACGTGTTCGCCGCTGAGCATGTAGTAGGCCACCGCTCCGACGCCGTAGAGATCAGAGCGGCCATCGACCTCATCGGGGTTGAGAATAGACTCTGGAGACATGTATTGGGGCGTGCCGCGAATGAGACGTCCACGGGCCGGCTCGTCGCCTCGCTCTGCTTTCAGGTCCTTGACCAGTCCAAAGTCAAGGAGTTTGCATTGCTCGGATTGTCCGCCGTGAAAGTGCGGCATGAACAACATGACGTTTGCCGGCTTGATGTCTCGGTGAATCAAACCTTCACCGTGCGCGTGTACCAGAGCACCAACCAACTGCACGAGAACCTGACGAACGCGATCGGCTGGTTGAGGCCCGTGACGTTGCACGAGGTCTGAAAGTGTAATCCCGTCGATGTATTCCATCGCGTAGTAGAAAACGCCGTCGGGAGTGTGGCCGTAGTCAAAGATGGTGACGATATTCGGATGACTCAGTCGCGCTGTCTGCTGCACTTCTTTTTCGAAGCGTCGCCGATTGCTCTGGGACTCCCGGTCCATTCGAACGAGTTTGACGGCGGTCGGCCGCCGAAGGAGAGCATGCCGCGCCTTGTAAACGGCGCCCATGCCGCCCTCGCCAAGTTTGTACTGCACCACGTACTGCCCGAATTGCTTGGCATCACGGACTGCGCGGCGAAGCCCGTAGATAACGCGCGAAGCACCAGTGGCGATTACCGCCGTCAGCATCCAGTACCCGGCTGTCCCCCACGCGACCGCGAACGCAATCTCTTCGGCCGACATTTCTCCGATAGCCGGCTCGAGCGCGGTCCATTTCTCGGGTTCGACGTTGAGGAACAGGTAGTACGAGGCCGCGACGATCTCCACTCCGACGGCCACCGAAAGAAGTAGCGTGCGGCGGGCTGAGCTCGGGACGAACAGAGTGCGCGCCAGGAGCACCGGCGATAGCGCGAGTACCAGGACCATATCGGGTCTCGCGTGTGTTGGCGTATTGCCAGCAATCGCAGTCGCAGCGGCGGTTCCGCCCAAAAGCCCCAGGGCTTCGGCCCAATGCACGGAGGTGGCACTGTGCGTGCCGATCCGGCAATAGGCCCACGTCGCTAGAAAGCAAAGGGCAGTGAGGAGGTGCCACCAGATGGTTGGGTCGCCGACCACCCCGGCGATGCCGTGGTCAGGATCGAGTCCATCCATCACGACGCGAAGCGCGAGAAACAGCGCATGGCAACCTCCGGTGGTCAGGCCGAAAAGGCCCACCCGCCGCTGCAGGAAGGCTCGTTCCTCGGGGGTCGCGTTGGTGCTTTTCTTCAACAGGCCCATGCCCGCGTCCGACTCTACGACCGAGCGTCGGTGGCGTCTATGGGAGACCCGTGGGGCAAGCTGTTCTCAAGACTACGGGCCGGGCGGCTCGAGGGCGATGAGAGTCGTCGAGCGCGGAGGCAGCGTCGGCAGCGGGCGGTAGCCGGCGAGGTCGCCTTCGGCTGTGGGCACCGGCGCCACAACGTCGGATGCGCCGAGGATGTTGCGTGCCGTGAGGCTGGCCGGGAGCCGGGCGTCGTCCGCGAATACCCGGTAGTCGGTGATGGCCCGGTCGCCCAGGTTGATGACGGCCAGGACGGTTTGCCCTTCGGCCCGGCGCGAGAAGGCGAACACGGCGTCGGTGGCCCGGCACAGGTCGAGCACGTTGTTGTCGAACGGTGGACTCCCGGTCGTGCTGGGGTTGGTCGGGTCGGTGACCCACTGGTCGCCGTTGACGATCAGCTTGTACTCGAAGCGCCCCGGACGAAGTTTGACGCTGCCGACGAAGGCGTTGCCCGAGCGCACCAACTCGACGGCGCCGCCGGCGGGATTGGCGGGCCAGGCCGGATCGGCGAAGTCACCGCTCACCCAAACGCTGGTCGGCGCGCCGGGAAGGTCTTCGGCTGGAATCGAGAACTCGCGCGTGTCGCAGCGCCCCCCGGCGACGCTGTCGTCGACCAGGACCTCGGTGTAGGAGCCCGCGGCAAGCGCCGGGTTGGCGCGGCGGGCGCGGATGAGCTCCCGGTAGTGCACGAGCAACGACTCCGGGTCGTCGAGCTGTGTGGCGACGTTGGCGGTTGCGTAGTCCGAGTTGACGGTCCGGTACGGGGTCACGGTTGAAAAGCCGGCTCCGGGCTCGCCGGTCCAGTGCATGGGGCTGCGACGCTGGGCCCGGTTGCCGCTGAAGCTGAGCATGCCGATCTCTTCGCCGTAATACAGGAAGGGCACGCCCGGCCCGGCGAGCAAGATGCTTGCGGCGAGCTTCATGCGGGCGAGGTCGCCGTCGAGCTCGCTCATGGCGCGCGCCTGGTCGTGGTTGGTCAAGAACGTTGCAAACTGGTTTTGGCCGAAAGCTTCGGTGGACAACCGAAAGCCGTTGGCGACCGCTTCGCGATTGCCGGCGCGCACCGAACGCAAGATGTCGATGGCCAGGTCGAACTGAAAGTTCATGTCCATCTGGTCCTTGCCGTAGCGCTGCACGACATCGATGGAGTCCCAGACCTCGCCGACCATGTACAGGTTTTCGTCGAGCCCTCGAGCGAACGCGCGAAAGTCCCGCAGCCAGTCGTTGGTCTCCGGGAGATTCTGGTCGACGGGGGCGTCTTCGTAGAGGTGCTTGATGGCGTCGAGGCGAAACCCGTCCACGCCCATTTCCTCGATCCAAAAGCGGGTAATCGCGTAGAGCTCCTCGGTGACGGCGGCTGAGGCGAAGTTCAGGTCCGGCAGGTCACCGAAGCGGCCGTAGTAGTGTTGGCCGTTGGGCGCCAGGTGCCACAGCTGGCGCCACGAGTCGCCGTACTCGGTGGGCGCTCTGTCGGCCCACACGAAGTCGCCATAGCCCGGGGCGTTGGGTTCCTGGTTGCTCGTGAACCACGGATGGGTCTTGTCGATGTGATTGAGAACAAGGTCAGTGATGATGCGAATGCCGCGCTTTTTCGCCTCGGCCTGGAGCTCGCGAAAGTCGTCGAGGGTGCCGTAGTCGGGGTTGATCGCGTAGTGGTCGGTGATGGCATAGCCGGCCGGCGACGTGGCCGGGTGAATGGGCATGAGCCACAGGGCGGTCACGCCGAGGTCGTCAGTGGTGGCCGGGTCGCCGTCGTTGAGGTAGTCCAGTCGGTCGATGAGGCCGCGGATGTCGCCGATGCCGTCGTTGGCTTTCGCGCCGTCGGCAGAGTCTTGGAACGAGCGGATGAAGACTTCGTAGAAGACGGCGTGTTGCCACCACGGGCCGATTCGAGGGTCGTCGTCCGGCGGCGTATCGTCGTCCGGCGGCGGGTCGTCGTCCGGCGGCGTGTCGTCGTCCGGCGGCGTGTCGTCGTCCGGCGGCGTGTCGTCCGGCGGCGTCTCGTCGGTTCCGCCCGTCGTGTCGTCGGTCGCGTCGCCCGTCGTGTCGTCGGCTGGGTCGACGGACCCTTCGTCGACGCCGGACGCCCCGCCGCAGCCGGCGAAAACCAGGAAAGCGGCGAACAGACTTGCCAGTCTGGCTCGGTTCATTCTGTGTCCCTTGTGCGCAGACCCCAGCGCAGGCAGAATCCTGTTCAAGCCGTGTGCCAGAGACAACACCGTCAACTTGCGAGCGGGGGCCGAGCTCATGCGTGACGCCGTGGCGCGGCCGTTGAAAAACGCAGCGATACTGCGGGGCCCGGTCGGCGCCCTGGCAATCGCCGGGTTGCTCGCGTGGTGCGCAGCGGCGGGCTGTCGCAACCCGAGCCCGCCGGCTGCTGCGCCGAACGGCCAGGGCCCCCACGTCGGGGATGGCGCCCGGCATGGTGCGGGGGCCGAAGCCAGGGCAAAGCGCGAGGCCGGCGACGCCCGCAAGGCGCCGCCGCCGCTCATCGACATCCCCAATGTTCGGGTTCATCGAGGCGTGCTCGCCGGCGGTCAGCCGACCCCCGCGCAGCTCCAGCAGGCGCGCGACGCGGGCTATCGGACCATCGTGAACACCCGGGGGCCGGGCGAGCCCATGACCGATGTCGAGCCGGCCCTCGTGGCCGAGCTCGGCATGACCTACGTGTCCATTCCCATGCCGCGGGGAGCCGGGCTTACCCGGGCCAACGCCGAAGCGCTCGACCGGGTGCTGGCCACGGCCGAGGGCCCGATCATGGTTCACTGCGCCAGCGGCAACCGCGTGGGAGGGCTGTTCGCCCTGCGCGCCTTCTGGATCGAAGGCAAGACCCGGCAGCAAGCCCTGGCCGAAGGCGCTCGCGCCGGCATGACGCGCATTGCGTCGGCCGTTCGCGACGCCATGGCGCGCTCGGCGAGCGACCCCGAGTAGCGGCTCCGTTGCCGTGGCGGCTTCGCCGGCCCCGCGCGCTTACCGAGAGTCCGCCAGCGCTTTGACCCCGCGCCGCAGCTCGTCTTCGGTGCAGGCGCCGAAACCGAGGCGCATGTGCGGGGACGGCCGGCCGTCGACGCGAAACAGTCGTCCGGGGCTTACGTGCACGCCGGCGGCCTCGGCGCGCGCGGCCCACGCTTGTGGGTCGAGGGTCGCGACCCGCGCCCACAGGGCCATGCCCCCCGCGGGCACCCGATAGGTAAGGTCGTCGGCCAGGTGACGTTGCAGGAGCTCGTCGAGCCGGTCTCGTCGGGTCCGGTACACGCGACGCACCCGGCGCACGTGCTTTTGCAGCTCGTCGTCTTCGATGAGCTCCGCCACGGCGCACTCCAGCGCCTGATCGCCGCCGCCATCAACCGCGTCCCGGAGCACCGCCATGCGTTCGATGAGAGGTTGGGGCGCGACGGCGTAGCCGATGCGCAGGCTCGGAGCCAGCGTCTTCGACAGGCTGCCTACGTAGATCACGACGCCGTGGCTGTCGATGCTCGCCAGGGGCAGAACGGGCCGGCCGTGGTAGTGAATCTCGTGATCGTAGTCGTCCTCGACGACGGCAAAGCGGTGCTTGCGGGCCAGGGCAAGCAAGGCGTGGCGACGGCCCGGACTGAGAATCGCCGTGGTCGGGTACTGGTGGTGAGGTGTCAGGTAGACCGCCCGGATATCGTGGTGGTCCAGGCGCCTGGCGAGGGCATCGACGTCGAGGCCGTGCGCGTCGACAGGGACGGGTACGATCGACGCGCCGGCATTGGCGAACGCCAGGCGCGCCGGCGCGTACCCCAGGGCCTCCACGGCGACCGCGTCGCCGGCCTCCACAATCGTGCGGGCGACGAGGTCGAGAGCCATCTGGCTGCCGCGGGTCACGAGCATGTCGTCGGGGCCGGCGCCGAGCCCGCGGGACTGGTTGAGCAGGTCGACGAGGGCAACCCGCAGTCGCTCGTGGCCGCGCGTGTCGCCGTAGCCCAGCACGAGGTCGCTTTGGCGGCGCAGGCAGCGCCGATACGCGCGCGCGAGCAGCTCGTGGGGGACGAGCCGAACGTCGGGAATGCCGCGCCCCATCTGAATGAGGTGCCGGGTTGCCCAGGAAGGAGTCTGAGCCGCGGACTTCTTCGAGCGTTGGCCGAGGGCAAAGCCAGTCCGGTCGGGGACCCGGGCCCGCGTCCTGCCGATGGGACGTGGCCGCACCACCGGCAGCGACGCTCCGACGAACGTGCCCCGGCCCGGCTCGGTGCGCAGCCATCCCTGTGAGATGAGCTCGTCGTAGGCGGCCAGCACCGTATTGCGATGCACGCCGAGGGACTCGGCCAGCGAGCGACTGCCGGGCACCGGGTCGCCGGGCGCCAGGCGGCCGGAGCGGACCGCGTCGACCAGAGAGGTCGCGATCTGCGCGAACAGCGGCGTAGCCGCAGACGTGTCGAGTTCGAGGGGCAAAGGGCGGCGGGGCACTGGTCTGTCTATTTTCGCAGAACTGGTACTTTTTAACAGACCAATTTGCCGGCACCGTGCACTCATGAGTGAGAACACGGACTTTGAACCAACGGAGCGCAGCCGGGTCCGCCGCCTGCCGGCGCGCGGGACCTACGAGCGCGCCGCTGTGCACGGCGTATTCGACGAGGCCTTGATCTGCCACGTGGCGTTCGCGGCCCGGCAGCAGCCATTCGCTGTGCCGACCATTCACGCGCGCCTGGGCGACGACCTGTACCTTCATGGAGCGCCCGCCAGCCGGATGCTCAAAACCCTGGCTGGCGGGGTGCCCGTGTGCGTCACCGCCACGCTGGTGGATGGGTTGGTGCTGGCGCGCTCCGCGTTTCACCATTCGATGAACTACCGGTCGGCGATGGCTTTCGGTCGGGCCGTTGCCGTGGCCGACCGAAAGGAGAAGCTGCGGGCGTTTGCCGCGATGACCGATCGGGTTTCGCCGGGGCGCTGGAACGATACGCGTCGGCCGACCGACAAAGAACTCGACTCGACGTCGGTCTTGAGGCTGGCCATCGAGGAAGCATCGGCCAAGGTCCGGTCCGGCCCTCCCATCGATGACGCGGCGGACTGCGATCTGGCGCACTGGGCGGGAGTTGTGCCCGTGCGTCTCGAGCGAGGCTCGCCGGAGCCGGCCCCCGACCTGCGACCGGGCATCGACGTGCCCGACTACTTGGGCCGCTGACGCTCGCGACTCGAAGCGCCTTCGCGCCACCGAGCGCGACGTTGCTCGCGACAAATCGTCGTTCGTCGTTTCTTTTTTCGCAACGCCAGGGAGCCTGGCCCAACTACCGGGTTGTCACGGCGGCAGAGCGGCCGGCTGCTGCCTCTTTTTCGAACCCTTTCGTTGCGAACCAGGAAACACGAACATGAAACGTTCCAGGGCTTTAAGCCAAACAATCTTCGCTTCGGCGATGGTGCTGACGACGGCGTCGGCCCACGCTCTTCCCAGCCTCCACAAGTCCAACAGCGGTCTCGCGCAGATCAACGCGCGGGCTGGCTCTGACGATCGCCTCAACGGCGCCACCTTCTACGCCGACTCCAACGACAACTCGCGCGTCATCTACGTGTCGCCGGCGGCGAGAAAGACCCAGCAGGGTCAGTTTCAAAACGGCGGCGTGTTGATCCAGTGCCCGACCCTGCAGTCGATGTACGACATGGCGTACTCGGCGCCTCCCCAGGCCGACTGGCAGTCTACGGCCCTCGCGGGGCCCTACTCGCCGTACTTCGACCTCCACTTCGGCAACTACCTTCGCAACGCGACGTTGCTCGAGGACATTCTCGACACCGAAGTCGCGATTACGAACATCTGCGACGACCACCCGGCCGAGTGCAGCGAATTCTACGAAGCCGAGGGCCTCTACGAGGCACGCGTCGACGAGGTCGAGTTCACCGAGGCCGAAATCAATCGGCTCAATGGTTTTCGCGACCGCGCCCAGGACTGCCTCCTGCTAGCGCTGCTTCCGACCGAGGAGCAAGCCTGCCTCGACACCATGGCCGAAGAAGCCGCTGAGCGCGCTGCCGAGCTGCCCACCGCCGTCGCCGCGTACCGAGACGCACGTCGCGAGATGCTCATCGCGAAGGACCGCTACATTCTCGCGAAGGCGGCGTTCGACGCGCTCGCCCCGACCCGCGAGGCCCTGGAAGACCTGCGCTTTTTGCTCGAGGGTCACTTCGCGACCATCGACGCGCTTGCCGACCGGGCCTTTACCCGCAACGTCGCTACCCTCGACAGCTTCGAGAGCAAGATGGTCGGCACGGCTCGCGCGATGTTCTCGGTGTACGACCAGGAAGTCAGCGCCGGTCGCCGGGCGGCCGCGGGCAGCGGTTACTCCGTGGCAGAGCTGCCCCTCATGAACGTCACCATCGGCAGCGATACCGCCGACAACGAGACCGGTACGGCCATTACGGGCACGCTGGCGTCGCGCGGCTTCACCCGCGAGATGTCCAAGGCCCGCGGCCCGAACCAGATCGCCGTAGCCGGTACCGAGCGGTTCTTCAGCACGTTCCGCAAAGGTGGTCAGTCGCTGCCGATTGCGAACATCGAACCCGCCGCCACCACGGCGCAGACGCTGTTCGAGGTGGACGTCACCCAGGGAAGCTTTTGCCAGGGGCGCACGGGCGGCGAGCGCTCGATCACCCGCGTGGCTGCCGGCGGTTCTTTCTGGGACGTCGTACGCCGCCGCTACGTGAATCGGACCACTCCGCTGCTGGCCCAGCCGGTGGGCTTTTCCTACGACTTTTTCGCCGCTGCAGACCCCATCAGCGTCGAGTGCAGCCTGGATGTCGATCGCTTTACCCGCGAAATCCGCCGCCGCGGCTCGAGCGGATTCCTGTTTTGGCGCCGCCGTTGGGACGACGCCCAGCGCACGCGAGTCGAGGAAATGGGCGTTTCGTGCGAGGTGACCAAGGCACCGTCGATCAGCTTTCCCGACCAGGCCGACCAGGACGAGTATCTGGAGGAGCTGCGCCAGGCGATGGAGCAGGAAATCATGGCCGAGTTCGTTCTGAACTACGCCAAGTCGTGGAACGTGGCCAACCGCGGCCCGGATGGCAGCGCGCTTGAGCCGACCCGGCCGTTCCGAAACATCGGCTACGCCGTGACCTCCATCTGCGGCACCAACCCGTTCTGCTACATCACCGGCGTCGTTCTCAAGAACCTCGACGAGCTGTTCGGCACCAAGGCCGGCACCACGTCGAACACCGACAGCCTGTCGGGGACCATTACCCGCAGCTACAAGGAAAACAGCTACCGCCTGCTCCACCAGGATCAGCGGGTGGTCATGCTGGAGGTGCGCGTCAACTAGTCGCCCCCGGCCCTCCGGCGTCTCGCGGTTGCGCGGGGCGCCGGGGGGCTCCTTTTGCCTTCTTTCATTTACCTGTGCCCGGTCTCCCGGGACGGAGGATTGCCATGCGCACTCGCAAGCGAATCATTCTTTCCATCGCAGCCGCCGCCACCCTGGCGACCGGTTTTGCTCTCACCCGCGGCGGCGAGTCGCCGCCGTCTCACGAAGCCGCGACCGGGGCCGAGGACAAGGTTGTCGTTGCCACCGCCGCCCCACGCTTCGACTACCAGCGAATCAAGACCATGCTCGATGAGCGTCCGCCCATGACCCTCGACGAAGTGCACGGCCGGGTGCGCGAGGTGGTCGGCGAACGCGCCGCACCGGTGCTCGCCGAGCTCGCCGAACAAGAGCGCGTCTGGGATGACATCAGCGAGCGGCAGACGAAGGTCCACGCCGAGCTTGGCGCAGCCATTCGAGCCTCGACCGACCGAGATAACGACCCGGCCATCAAGCGTCTCGACGAGGCGAACAACCAGCTTCTCGACGAACTTGCCGAAACCACCGAACGCATCTCGGCGCTTACGGCGGAAGTGACCGCCATGTACGAGGAGGCGATGTATGCGCAACTCGGTCATTAAGATTGCCGTCGTCGCTCTCGGCTTGACGGCCGCGTGCGGGGCCGGCGGGGCGGACCTTTGCGGACCGCCGGAGTGCTCGGCGGCGGTCGCCGAGGGCTGCGACGACGGGGACTGTCCGGATGCCCCTGATGCGCCCGGCGACGGGGACGGCGGCTCGGACGAAGCGCCCGGCGACCCGGCCGATCCCGACGCGGGCGTTCCCGACGATCCGGACGCCGAGTGCCCGGCGTACCACCGCACCGCCCATGACGGTCGCTGCGAACCGGATCGGGACCGGGTCAACGAGGTCTGTCGGGACGCGTGGCTCACTCGAGCCAACGGCCGCGGCGACCCCTTTCCCATGCTCGACGCCAGGCAGTCCTGGTTCTTCGTCGAGGTCCTCGACGGCATCGACGTCGAGCTTTTTCCCGCCGACTGGGAGTCGTTTCGCACGCGGTGGCCCCACACCGAGGCGACCGACGACGTGTTTGCGAGCTGTGAGGTTCCCGTCGCCTGGTTCGCGGTGCCGCGGTCGATCGCGCCGACGTTCGACCCGGTCCTCGCCGACGTTCGCAGCGGCGTTCTCGGATCGGGCGACGAGGCCACGACGCGGGCGGTCGACCACGACGCGGTTGGCGGGCTCGTGCTGTCGTGGAACCGGCGCTTCTTCAAGCGCGTCGAGGCCAGCCTGCAGTGGTTCATGCAGCCGGGCGCCAGCCCAACCGATCTCGTCAGCCGGCTGCGGGCGGCCCGCGGCGTTCCCGCGCAGCAGTCCATCGTTGAAGCGCCCATTACGGCCTTCGTCGAGCGGCCGAGCGCGCCGATCATGGCCTGGCGGGCCTTTGCGGCCACCGACGATCCGGGCAGCGCTCCTTGGATTGCGCCGCGCCCCGAGTTTCCCACGCTGCGAGCCATGCCCGTAGAGCCCGCGCCCACGGAGATTGACGTGGCATCGTCCCTGTCGGTCGCGGACGTGTGGCCGGTCTTCAAGTCGGCGGTCTGGATGACGGCGGACGGGGGCGTGTCCGAGTGCCGTACCGGCACCAACGCCATTGCCAACGTGGTGGCCGATGAGCATCTGGTCGACGCGGTCCGCCGTGCCCGCCAGCAGCAGGTCGCGATTTGCGTTGACCTCGTTTGGTCCCCGGGGCGCGGCTGGGACCTTCTGCATACCGAGAGCTGCATTCAGGTCACCGGTGAGCTCGGTCCGACGACAACCCGCGCCGTCACCGCGGGCGAACGGCTCGAGCTTGGTCTACCGGCGTCCCTGGACGCTCTGCTTTGTCCCTGATCCGACCGGCGGATCCGGTGGGCGCATTTCACCACCTTGGTCGGCACCGGGCCGACTCGCGCACCACCGGATTCGCCCCTTTTTCGCGAAGGAGAACGTAACGTGTTGGAGTTTCGAAACGTTTGTGTGGTCGCCTCGGCGGTCGCGGTTTGTGCGGCGGCTGGCAGCCCCGCGTTTGGCGATGATCGCGTGCCCGCGGCGCCGATCTCGGTGGCGGCCACTTGCAAAGAAAGGCCCGAGAAACCGCTGCCGCCTCGAAAGCCATCCCCGGCGGAACCCACGGTGCTGGCGAAGGCACTCGAGGGCGGACGGCCGCGGCTCGCCGGTTGGGGGCGCGTGTCGGTGCGTCCGCTTGCGGTGACCCGACCACCTGGCTCCGGCGCGGTTCGGTCATGTCCCGAGCTGGACAAGCTGAACGCCAGGATCGACCACTTGTATTCGCAAATCGATGATCTGAGCCGACGCATCGCAGACCTGGTCTCGGATGTTCTGGACGGCTCGGACTCGGTCGACAGCCTCTGGGACTTGTACGAAAAACAGCTCGATCTAATCGACGACCTGGACGAGCTTCTGGCCATCGACGTGGATGCGATCGATCGCACGGTCTCTATCGAGTGGAAGTTGCCGATGGCCTACCTTTGGTCGCTTCGCACGCGCTACTTTCGCATTGGCAACGAACACTGGAATCCGTGGTTCGGTCCGGACTTTACGGCGGTGTTTCAACACACCCGCGAATTGTCTGCGGGGGTATCTCTTTTGCCGCGAGCGGCGGCTTCGGGGAAGGGGTTGGTGCCCCTGCTTCGGTACCAGTTCGATACGTCCTGGCGGGCGTATTGCGAGGAGCAACAGGATCGCGGGATCGCATTCGTGGAGGTGGACGGCGAAAAGTGGCACTGGCCGACCGCCGCGCCCGGACCCCGTGAACGCCCCAGCGACTACGCGCTGTACATCGTGCCGGCACCGCTGCGGTACCCGCCGACCCGTTGACGGGTCGGCACCTCGACCTGGTATCGTCGCCGCGGTTTGGGCCGCTCCCGCGACAACGACCAGGACGAGGACGAGTCGATCGGCCGGGCCGCGACGTTCGAAGCGCGCGTGCGCGACGCCCAGCCCACCGCCGATACGCTCGATCGCGATCGCATTCGCGGGCGCATCGAGGCGCGCCTGTTCGGCGACCAGGCCCCGCCTCGCCGGCTCGGTCGGTATCACCTGCTCGATCGAGTCGGCGCCGGGGGCATGGGCATCGTCTACAGCGCCTACGATCCCCAGCTCGATCGCCGCGTGGCGCTGAAGGTTCTCAAGCGAGACTCGACCAGCAAGCGGGATATCGGGCGCGCTCGACTGCTGCGCGAAGCGCGCGCTTTGGGCCAGCTGACCCATCCGAACGTGGTCCCCGTTCACGACGTCGCGGTGATCGACGAGCAGGTGGTCGTGGTGATGGAGTTCGTCGCCGGCCTCACGCTGGCGCAGTGGACGCGAAATGAGCGCCGCAGCTGGCGCGACATCGTGGCCGTGTACCTGCAGGCGGCCCGCGGCCTGGCCGCCGCGCACAGCATCGGCATGGTGCACCGCGACTTCAAACCCGACAATGCGCTGATTGGTGCCGACGAACGGGTTCGCGTGGTCGACTTCGGCCTGGCTCGCTTTTCCCGGCCCGACAGCGGACCGGGATCTGCGGTCCGCGACGACGACGAGGACGAAGCGCGGCGCGGGTTCGCGCGCGGGACCGCCGCCCCGCCGCTGGCCGAACAGCCACCCGAGGCGCTCACCCGCAGCGGCGCCGCCATGGGGACACCGCGCTACATGGCACCGGAGCAATTCTCGGCGGTGGGGGCGGGGGTTGGACCGGCCGCCGACCAGTTCAGCTTCTGCGTGTCTTTGTATCGGGCCCTGTTCGATCAGTGGCCGTTCGAGGCGGGGGACTCGGTGGCGACGTTGGCCCAAAACGTCAAGACCGGCGCGGTAAAGGCGCCGGTCGGTGATCGGGGTGTGCCGCGGCGAATCGCCCTGGCTCTCATGCGGGGGCTGCGCCCGGACCCGGCGGACCGCTACGAGAGCATGAATGCGCTCATTCACGAGCTCGCGTACGACCCGCGCAAGAGTCGGCGACGCTGGCTGGTAGCCGGCCTGGCGCTTGCCGCGATGACCGGCGTGTGGGCTGCGCGCGGTGGCGCGGCCGCGGTGTCGCCGACCGACCTGTGCCGGGGCGGCGCGGCTTCGGCGGCGGCGGTGTGGAGCCCACCGCGGCGGGCGAGCGTTCGCGCCGCCATCGCCGGGGCGGGGGGCCCCTACGCCCGCTCGGTGGATTCGATCGTCATCGAGCGCCTCGACGACTACGCCGCTCGGTGGGCAGCGACCCATCGCGAGACCTGTCTCGTTCACCACCGGGAGGAGGAGTCGGACGAACTTTTCGATCGGCGCATGGCGTGTCTCGACCGGCGGCTCGACTCCTTTGCCAGCGTGGTCACCGCCTTCGAGACGGTCGAGTCGGCCAGTCTGGCCGGGGCCGCCGACGCCGTCAGCCAGCTGCCGCCGCTGGGGTACTGCGAGGACACCGCCGCCATGAAGGCGCAGTTTCCCCCGCCGGAGGATCCGGCGGTTCGCGCCCAGGTCGACGGGCTGCGCGGGCGCCTTTCGCGGGCCCTGGCCCTCGAGCACCTCGGCCGCCACCGGGAAGCCCTGGCCGAAACCCAGTCGGTCGTCGGTGAGGCCAAGAAGGTCGACTACCCTCTCATCGTCGGCGAGGCGCAGCTCGCGCGCGGGCGCGTCCTGATTATGCGGGGCCAGGAAGACGCGGCCGTCGAGCCGCTGCGCGAGGCGGAGAACATCGGGCTTGCCCACGGCCAGCTCGCTTTGGCCATCGAGGCATCGGCCCGTCGCTTCTACGCCCAGGCCCAGTTCGGCATCGATCTGCAGGGCCTGGTCGATCAGGCGCGGATCGTCGAGCCGCTGAGTCAGCGGGTCGAGGACGGCGGCTTTGCCCGACCGTTGCTGCTGAACAACATCGGCGTGGTCAACATGGCCCTCGGCGAGCGCAAGCGCGCCACCCGGTATTTTCGGGCAGCGTATGCCGAGCTGCCCGCGCCCGACCGGCGCCCGGCCGAGCTCAACGCGGTGCTCGGCAACCTGGCCATGGTCGTGAACGAGCCGGCCGAGCGCGAGGCGTTTGCGGGGGAGGCGCTCGAGCAGTCGCAACAGCTTCTGGGCGAGCATCACCCGAAGACCCTGACGTCGCTGGTTGGCTATTCGCATGTTGCGACGGCTCTGTCGGACGCCCTGGCGAGGGCGCGACGCGCCTGCGAGTCATACGATCGCCATCACCCGGAGCGGCGGTCGCTGCGAGCGCCGTGCTGGTACTTCGCCGGCTTTCTTCACTGGGAAGCCGGCGACCGAGACGCCGCCGTCGATGCCTTTGAACGCGCCGACCGGGTCGCGCGCGGAGCGGGCTCGGTCGACGCGAGCCTGTGGGCCGCGCTGAGCCGCGCCAACGTGGCCCTGTTGCGCGGTGAACTCGACGTCGCCCGGCGGGGATTTCGCGAGGTATCGGTCCAGCTGGCGGGGCGCAGCGACCTGTGGTGGAACCGCCAGCGCTCTGCCCACGCGGCCCTCGGCCTCGGCCTCGTCGAGATCGAAGCGGGCCGCTACCGACTGGCCATAGAGCCTCTCGAACGAGCCGTCGCTACGTTCGCCGATCTGGTCGCGGTCAACGAAGACGTTGACCATCAGCGACGACTGGCGCTGTCGCGCCTGTCCCTGGCGAGGGCGATGGGCGCGGCAGGCGGGGATCGGCAGCGGCGCGCCTCGTTGCTCGAGCAGGCCCGGCGCTGGTATCGAAGCAGCGACTCCGAAAGCTATCGACAGCGACTCGACTTCATTGCCGAGGAGCTGGCCAAGAGCCGCTGAGCGTGTTGCGCGCGCGGCGACGCGCAGATCGCCCGCCCCGGGACACCGCGGCGCTTTGCCGGCGCCGGCGCTGCGATAACTCGCCCGCCCCGGAGGCTCCGCCTGGAGCCCCCGGGGCATAGCGGCCCGTCACGGCGACCGGGGAAGGGGGGGCCGCGGTAGGGGCATGGGGACGGACGGCGACGGAAAGCGCGGCGGGAGGTCGGGCAGGCTTGGTCTCGGGCCCGCGAGGTCGGAGCGATCGACGACCTCGGTCTTCCAGTGAAACCGCGCCTGCGGCTTCTGGGCCATGAGCTCGTCGCAGCTGGGCATGCCGCACTCCTTGCGCAGTAGCGCGACAACTTCGGCCTCTTCGGGGCGAGTGTACAGCCGCGTGTAGTCGATGCACTCGGCGCCGCGTTCGCTCCACAAGGCTTCTACCGGCCCGACCCGCGACCGGCTGACCGGCGAGTGAAACCGCCAGCCGCGCCGGTTGCTCCAGTACAGCGGCAGGCCCTGCACGGTGTGGCTCTTTGCGCCGCAGTACCGGGCCGTGATCATCTTGAGCGTGGCCTGACGCTCGGTCCAGTCGGTGACCGGTACCCCGACCGGCGGGGCCGGGTCGTAGCCGAGCAGCTTCATCTTCGCCAGGGCCCCCCCGGCGCACGCGATGTTGAACCAGCCGGGCGCGCCTTCTTTGGACGTCGTTACCTCGGCGTACTTCGGGTCGTAGAGCTCGCCGTTGACCAGGACCGACCAGTAGCCGACGTCCTGCCAGCGCAGCACCTCGCCCGACCAGCGTTTGTACTTGGCTGCGCTCGGGCCTTCGTACACCTGGTGCTCGCTGCCCCAGGCACTGCGCTCTTCGCACAGAAACTTTCTTTCCGTCTTCGTGCTCTCTCGGTAGCCGACGGCCAGCTCGTAGGCTGGCGCGTAGGCGAACGACCGCGCGGACGGATCCTGCGCCCACAGCGGGACGAGGGCCACGTTGGCGATCTTGATGCGGTATCGACCGACCTTGGTCTCGTTGCCTTCGCTCGTGACGTCGAAGGTCGAACCGGCGAGGGCGGGGCCGGAACACTGCACCGTGCCCTTGGCGTCGACCGCGACAAACTCGCCGCGTTCGACGACCAGGCGCAGCTGCGCTTCGCGCTTGCAGTGCCGGCCGGGCAGAAACGAGCGAGGGTCGAAAACGAAGCCCCGGTCGTTCGTCTTGCCGTTTACTTCAAGTGGGCCGAGCTCGGCTTCCCCGAGCACGGGGCCGTTGGAGCCGCAGCCCCAGGTACCGCACTTGGTGCCGCCCGAATCGTCGTCATCGTCACCGTCGTCGCCATCGTCAACGGCGAGTACCTCCATCGCGATGTCGTCTCCAAGGTCGTCGTCGGGCATGTCACACGCCGACGCCGCTACCACCAGCGCCAGCAGCGCGCGATCGATAGAACTTCGTTTCATCCTCTTCACCACCTTTCGCACGGGTAGTTGCGAGGGCGGCGGACGCGTTGCGAAAAAAACAAAGAATCGCTAGCGCGGGCGCGATGAGCTGCGATCGGGGCGCAATCGGCGGGCCCACGAGTCGAGGCTTGTGACGCTGGTCTCAATTTCCGCGGGGCCTTCCAGGCTCAGCTCCGAGCGCAGTACCTGGCGGGCGCGGTGCAGTCGGCTGCGCACGCTGGCGGGCGCGAGCTCGAACACTTCGCCGAGCTCGGCGCTGTCCATGTTCTCCCAGTAGAACATCTCGAGCAGCAGCTGGTCGTCGAGCGGCAGCCGCTGCAGGGCCGCCAGCAGCAGCTTGCGATCCTGGTCGCGCTCGAGGTGCGTGCCGATGCTGGTCGCCAGGTCCGTCAGGGAGACTTCTTGAAAGTCGATAGCGTGACCGCGCACGCCTCGGCGGCGCCAGTACGCGTAGAGCAGGTTACGGGCGATTGCGAACAGGTACGTGCGAAAGCTGCTCTGCTGGCGAAACGCGTCTCTGGAGTGCACGCACGCGACGAACGTGTCCTGGACGAGCTCCTCGGCTTCGTCCTCAACCTTGCGCGCGAAAAAACCGTAGACGACGTCGAAGTGCCGGGCAAACAGATCGCTGCCCGCCTGCTTGTCGCCATCGCACCAGCGCCCGAGAAGCTCGAGGTCCGACTCCATCGCCGCGAACGCTAGCACGCGCCGGGTACCGGGGGCTCGCTAGCTCCCTGCCGACGATTCGTGTAACAGCCTTCACGTCGCCAGAACGCGGTGTGTTTTTCCCGGCGGTCGTTCGCGCCGGCCGCCCCGGTCAGTACCAGTGTTCGTCGGTCAGCTCGTCGACCGCGTCGTACTCGCCGGTGAGGTCGAGGATGAAGGCGGCGTTTTGTTCCACGATAAACTGGTCGAGCAACGCCCGGGTTTCAGTCGACAGCGCGCCGCCGATGTTCAGGGTCATGTCGGAGATGGTGTCGGCGTTGCAGTCCGGAAACGCGGGGTTGTCGTAGTTTTGCCGGACCGTCTCGTCAAACGCGGCCACGAGCAGGCTGTCTTCGGGCGTCTCGCCGATGAAGTCGACGCCGTTGCAGTCGGCGAAGTTTCCGATCAGACCGGACGCGGTGCCCATGAGGCTGCTGAGTGCCGCTTGCTCCGAGCTCCAGTCCTGGGTGGCTTCGGTCCCGTCGACGAAGCCCGGCGCGCCCGGTGCGTGACAGTTCTGGCACATCTGAAACTCAGGAGAGTTGTAGAGCTGGGTGAAGGTGCTGTCGCCGTCGCCATCGCCGCCCGTTGTGTCGCCGTCACCGTCACCTCCGGTCGGACCGGTTCCCGTGCCGGTTTCCGTCTCTTCGCAGCCGATGGCGGCAAACGAGATGAGGCACACGACGAAAAAGAGCGAGCTGAGCTTGCGAAGCCACGTACGAGTCATTCGAAGTCCTTCCTCCACCCGGCGTCACGACCCGACGCTGGATACCGAGATCATAGTCAGGTACAGGCCAAACAAGAACCGCTCCGGGGCCCATTCTGGGTTTGGAAATTTCGCGATGAAGCTATACGCGGCGCGCAACTCTTGCTCCAGGTCGCGACGAAGGTCACTCCGTGCGACACCGCCATACAGGTGCAGCTCGGCGTAGGCGCGCAGGAGCGCCAAATGGGCCTCGGTTACGTCGCTTCCCGTGCTCTCGTTGTATTGCGCCGACTCCTCCAGGCCCTGTTCCAGCCACTGCCGGGCGTCTGCCTTGCGGCCGCCCTCGTACGCAATTTGGCCCAGCTGGTAGCTGGTGCGGGCCAGGTCGTAGAGATCTTCGTCGGCGGTGCCGTCGTCAAAACGCTCCTGCAGCAGTCTCCGGCGCCGTTTCAAACTGGAACGAGCGTCGTCCAGTCGCCCCAAACGACGCAGTGCAGTCGCGCGCAATCCGGCGCTCAAGATGCGGTACTGATCCACCCCGTAGCGATAGTCGTCGAGCAGGCTCAGGGCCGGGGCGTCATCGTCGCGCTGCTCGTAAAGCGGCCCCTGACCGACAAGCTCGTCCAGGGTGTCGAGGGAGCCGAGCGCCTCGTCGAGTTCGCCGGTGCCGATGAGGGCCGACGCCAGCGCCGCGCGCGCGCGGACCTGATTGCGGCGCCTCGCCGGCGAGGCGTCGCGGCGGGAAAGTAGCTTGAGAAGCTCGCGATACCGGTCGCGCGAGTCGGCGTGTTCCCCCGCGCTGAGGTGATAGAAAGCCACTCGGTCGACGATGGCGATCCGGAAGCGCTTGAGCTCCGGGTGCTTTTCCACGATGGCGAGTGCGCGTTGCGCCGCGGCGCGCGCTTCGGCGTCACGCCGTACGAAGTAAAGGCTCCTGGCTTGGGCGTGACGCAGGGCAAGCTCGGAACCCGGGCGCATAAACGGCAGGCGTTCGCGTTCGGCGAAATGCTGCAGGGCTCTGCGGTGATTTCCGAGCGAGGCGGTCAGCAGTCCGACGCCCTCGAGGAGCGCAGCTCGCGCACGCGGGCGGTCCCGCGCAAGGTCCAGGGCCAACAAGTAGTGTCGATTGGCCGCCAGCGCCGCGTCACGCGACTTGGTGCGGCGCGTGCGCTGGTGCAGCGCGTACGCCCACAGGTGATGAACCTCGATCTCCCGAGGACGCGCCGCGGCGACGCGTTCGAGTCGAGTTTCGATGTCCGTGACGGCTTCTTCGTGGGCGGGATCAGCCAGCTCGGGCAGGCGCCGGGCCTCGAGGTACGCGAGAGCGTACTGGTACACCGGGTCGTCGGGACTGCGGCTGAAGCGCTTGTCGTAGAGTTCGCGGACGTCGGTCTTGCCCTCGAGCACGTAGGCTTCGATGAACCCGGCGTGGGCCTCCAGTGAACTTGAGTTGAGCGTCGCGCCAAAGAAGTACCCGCGCGCTTCCGAGATGTTCTGCTCGAACTCTCCGTAGGCGCGCTCGAGCACCACGGTGCGGTATAGTTCCTCGGCGTATTTGCGCTCGGGGCTGGCGCGCTTGACGCCGCTGGCCCACGACTTCGTGAATTGGTACTGTAGGTACTCGTTGCCGAGTCGCGCCGCGGCTTCGACCGTGGCGAGAGAGATTGCGCGGCGGCGCGCCGGATCCTCGTTGCGCTTGAACAGCTCGAAGACCTGTTCGCGAACTTGCTCCTGGTTGTCGTCGTTCAGGTCGTTGAGCGCTAGCTCGACATCGACCAGGAGGGCGAGTTCAGAGTCGTTGTCGAGCCCGGCGCGCAGTTTTTCGAGAGGGGCTGGGCGCCGCTCGCGGGGCAGCCCGCGCACCAGGCTATTCACGGTCATGTCGGCGTACCGAAGCCGCTCGCCGATGGTCAGCGCTTCGTGCCCGGACAGCGTTCGCAAAACGCCAACCAGGCGCGTCCGGGCGCCGAGCAACATGTAGAGAGCGCGGGCCCGCTGCGCCGCAAACAGCAGCGTCGCGGGGTCGGACACCTGGGCCAGATCCACGCTTTCGAGTCCGGCGAGGGCGCGTTTTTTTCCGCCCAGGTCGGCGTCGATTTCGCTGGCGACAATGGTGGCCAGGGCGCTCACGTCGCGGCTGGCGTCGGTCCCGGCGGCGACCACGCGTCGGCGCCGCTCGCGTTCCTGCCGAACGTAGCGGCGACTGAGTTCACCGCGGGCCAGTTCGTCGTCGGCGCGCCGATGCCGGGCGAGCTCCGCGATCAGCGTGCCCCAGCGCCGATCCTGGTCGCCCTCGGCTTCGTCGGCCAGGCGCGTCGCGTAGAACACGGCCGACTCGTACTCCCGCAGGCGCAGGTGCAAAACGGCCATCTCGCGGAGAATGGGCCGGCGTTTCGCGGGGGTCGCGGCGCGGGAAAACAGGCGCCCGAACAGCAAAAGGCGCGTCCACAGGTCCCGCGAGACCTCGATTTCCGCGGCGATGCGGTCGTCGTTCCAGGCCGAGGGCACGGCGCCCTCGAGGTCGATCGAATAAATGTCGAGGGAGCCGGCGTGGGAGCACGTCATCACGAGCTGGCTGGCCGCCGGCGCCGGGTAGTGACAGTTCCACTGGGCGGACGTGAGCTGGTCCGGCCTCGGCGCCGACACGGGGTTCTTGCGCTTGCCGGCAAACGGCACGCGAAACAGCACGCTGTTGTCGTTGCCGTCGATGACCCGATCGCGGTTGGTGTCGTTGAGATACTGCGTGAAGTACAGGTAATCGCCCGCGCGCGAAAAGGCCATGTAGCCCGTCACGCCCGGCAAGTCGGGCACGAACTCGATTTCGTCGCCGCCGTCGAGCCGCTGCAGCCGGATGCCGCGGGCCGTTCGGTTGGCAAACGCCGGGCCGACGCGGTCGGTGCGCCGTTCGACCGGTGTGTAGGCCAGCCATCGCCCGTCGGGCGAGAGCGCCATGCCGGTCATGTTGCGCGTGGCGAGCTCGCGCCCGGCGTCGCCCGCGGTGGGCGCGTAGCTGCGCAGGCGAAAGTCGCTGTGCAGGTCGGGCCGACTGAGTACCGCGAGACGCTCGCTCGTGCCGACCCAGGCCGCCTGGATTTCCGCGCTGGACGCGTCGGTAATGCAGGTTTCGCTTCCCGGGCTGGCCGGGCCGTCGAGGGGCCGAATGCAGGCGTCGCCGGTGGCATCGGCAACGTACGAGACGTACGCGATCGACGCACCGTCGGCGCTGAGTGCCGGCCAGGCAACGTCGCCAAAGGCGTCGAAGAGCACTGCCGGGCCGCCGTTGACCGGCGCCTGCACGTGAAGTTCGAAGGTCGCGTTGCCGTCGTTGACGAAGTACAGCGTCTTTTCGTCGGGGGACAGCACGCCCATGAGCGAGTTGTCGGAGCCGGCGGTCAGGCGGACCGGGACTCTCACCGCGCGTTCCTCGGTCTGCGCCGCGGCGGGCAGCGGCGCGAGCACCGCGCCGATCGCGATGCCCGCGGCTAGTCGCACGACTTCTTGCTCCAGGCGCCGTCGTCGCTCTGCACGAGGCCGTCGCACACGACCTGCTCGAGGTAGAGCTTGCGCCAGGTCTGCCGAATCTGTTCGGGCGAGGCCTTGGGGCGCTGTTCGGCCAGGTAGCGCCACACCTGCCGACGATGGAGGTTGGCGCGTCCGAGTATGCGAACGCGCTCGGCTTCGTCGACCCGAATGTCGCATTGCTCGGGCGTCGGTTCGAGCAGGCCGGTGTTGGCCTCGCCGATGCAGCCTTCGACGAGCATCTGGTCGACCCAGTCTGCGTCGGTTTCGGCCGAGGCGTACAGCTGCGCGACCTCGCCGAGGGCTTCGTCGTCGTCAGACGACGTGAGCTGTTCGCGCGGAATGACCTCTGGTCGCGGTGAAATGCCCTCGTTGGCGAGCTCGTTTTCGAGGGGCTCGTAGTCGCCGGCGGCCTGCCGTTCGAGGGCCGTCTTGCTGTCGACCACGGAGATGTTGGGTGCCTTGACGCAGCCACCTGCGAGGGCAACCAGGAAACAGAGCGATGCGCGGACTGCGGTCATGGGGAAGCTTCGGGGGCGTCGGGAGGTTCGCCGGGAGCTGCCGGGGGTGGCGCTTTCGTCGGCGAGGCCGCCGAGCTCGACAGCGCGTCGATCACGGGGCCGAGGTTTTGTTCGAGCAGGGGAGCCACCGGAATGGCGCGAATCTCATCGAGGCGGACGACGCCGGCGGCGCCGCCGAGCTCGACCTTGGCGTTCATGAGCCCTTCTTTGACGGTAATGCGGGCGAACTTGGGGTAACCGACGCGCAGCCCCAGCCTCACGCGGTTGATGGCCGTATCGGTGTGATACGGATCGAGAGCGTCGAGCACCTCGGCAAGGTGTTCTCGCGCGAGCCGCACCAAATGCACCTTGCCCGTGAGCGCCAGGGTGTCGGGTTGAAAGGTCAGCGCGGCGTTGGCGTCGAACACCTCGTCGCTGCCGCTGGGCTTGATGCCCGTGGCGTTGCCGCGAAACATCACCGTCGTGTCGCCGGGGCGGTAGTCGCAGATGAGCTTGCCGGTAACGGTGCCACCGCGGTAACCGACCTGGAGCTGGTCCATCGACAGGGTGGTGCCCGCCACGCGCAGGTTTGCGGCGACGGGGCCGAAGCTCTCGCCCGCGACGCTGACGCGGTTCGCGGTGAGGTAGTCCTCGATGTCGAGAAACGGCTGCACGTCGAAAAAGCGCGCTCGGGCCACGACGTTGTCCGGCGCGCGGGCAAACGACTCGATTCCGTCGTCGGTGAGCAGCACCTCCTGCGTGACCGGAATGAAGCCCGAGAGATCCTCGATGACCAGCGCTTCGTCGGGGGCGACGTAGGTGACGCCGCGCGGCTGCACGGCGAGTCGCGCGCGGAACGCCACCAGGTCCCCCGATTCAATCTCGAACGGCACGTCGAGGGTGCCCGTGGCGCGACGCGCAAAGCCCGACTCGACGAACGTGGCCATGTCCTGGGTCAGGGTGCCCGCGAACTGCACCGCGTTGCGGCCGTGAATCGCGCTGTTGTCGCCGTCGGTGCGCGGGTCGGCGGCATCGCTCCAGCGCTCGAGGGCGCCGGTGCCCTTGAGGCGCGTGCGACCGGCCGGATTCGAAAACAGCAGAGAGCCGACGCGGACGGACGTCGGCGTGGCGGTCAGGTCCGCGGCCAGTTCGACATCGGCGACCCGGTAGCCATCGACGAAGGTGTGGTCCAGGCGCTCGAGCGTCGTGCGCGTGACCAGGGCCAGGGCGTCGGTCGACGGAAACGCGTCGAAGCGCACGTCGGTATCGTGGTGAAAGCCCGCGACCTTGACGTTGTCGGGGCCGAGGGTCGCCGAGACCGCGGGCACATCGACGCCGAGGCCCGCGGTGGATGCGCCGCCAGCCTTGTGTTCGCTGGCCCCGGTAATCGTGAGACCGGGCAGGGTGACCTCGGTGTCGCCGTCGCGATAGGCGATGCCAGCCAGCTCGAGCCGCAGTTGCTGCCGGCCGCGCAGCTGGCCCAGCGGGTCGGCGCTGGGGGCCGGGACCAGGTCGCCCGGGCGTTTGACCAGAGCTCCGCGCAAGTTCCCCGACGCCCGCAGGGTTACGTTGGCGGCGCGGCTGTCGACTCCGCCGACGCTGGCGGTACCGGTTGCGTCGAGCAGTTTGCCGAGCTCGCTGGCGGCGACCTCGAGGTTGTATTCGAGGGCGCCCGTTTGGCGGGCGAACGTCGCCGTGACGTCGACGTCGACCGCCTCTTTGCCCGGGCCGCGAACGTCGAGGTCGAGGGCGATGTCATCCGCGGCCAGGTCCGCCGTGGCGCGCGCCTTGATGCTTCGCCGCTCGGGCAAAGACACGTCACCCACCGCGATGCCGCTGAGGGACGAGTCCAGGTCGACGGCGTAGGAGCGAGCGCCCTGTTTGCGTACGTCCACCATCAGGGCGGGGATGGCAACCCGGTTACCGGCCGCATCGACTCCCGCGATGGTGCCCTCGAGGCGGGCGCCGGCACTGCCGGCAGACCCCGGCGCCAGGGCCAGGGGATTGGCCACGGACCACTCCAGGCGCGCGTCGCGCACCGCCGTGCGTTGTCCACCTCCGACCAGGGCGAACCGGCCGAGCGGGATGGAGCCTTTGGCTGCGCTGTCGTCGAAGGACACGTCGGCGCGCAGCCCAATGTCGCGGCCCGACACCCGCTGCCCGGGAACGGCCCCGTCGACCGACGCGATCTCGACCTCGCCAACCGCCGTGCCGTCGAGCCCGAGCATGCCTTGACCGGCGAGGTTCAGGCCGCGAACGTCGAGGTCGATTGTTGCGCCGTCCAGGGCGACGCGTTCGCCCGTGGCCGCGCTCGCAGACACGGTGCCGAGCGGCCCGGATAGGATTGCATCCAGCGGACGATCGTTGACGTAGGCGGCAATCGCGCCGTCGGCTCGCAGCACGAGCTCCGTTCCGGCGAGGTCGAGTCGATTGCCGTTGGTCCGGGCGTTCACCGTGGCGATGGCCAGCTCGGCTCGATTGCGCTCGGGCTCGACGCCCCCGGGTAGCGCCACATTTTCACCCTCGTAGCGAAAGCGCAGGCTCGACAGCTCGGCGGATTGGTCGTCGCCCAGGCGGGCGCTAAGCGACGCGGCGTCGATGGCGGCGGTGGCTTTCGAAACCGTGAGCGAGGGGCCGAAGGCCCCGCTTTGGCCAACGTCGATATCCACGGCCAGGTCTTCGACGGCAGCGGTCGTACCGGCGACGTCGTAGCCACCGCGCCCCACCTTCACGGTTGCCGACAGCGCCCCGGCCAGGCCGGCGGCGTTGAGGTCGAGCTTTTCGATGTCGTAGCGCGCGTCCACGTTGGCGAGTTCGATACCGGGCACGCGGACCGGCATGGTGTCGAATCCGATGCGCCCGGCGCCGGTGATCGCAAGCCGGGCGATGCCGCCGTCGCCGCGATCGTAGGCGTCGATGTCGAGGGTCGCGGCGCCTACGTCGCCGAGCAAGTCGAGCGTCTTCAGGGCCACGTGGGTGCGGTTTTCGTCGGGCACGAAGTCGACGGCAAGGTCTATGTTGTAGACGTCGAACGGCGATGGCGGCGTGGGCGGAGACTCGGCGAACGTTTGCTCGAGGACCCGCGCGCTGCCGCGCAGCGTAAGTCGATTGCCGGCGATGGAAAGCCGGGTATCGACGGTGGCACGCCCCGAGCGCTCGCGGGTTTCGCCATCGACAACCTCGATCATGGTTGCCCGCGCGCCCTCGTCGGCGGTGGACAGAACCAGTTCCGCCGTCGGCGCGTCGGTGCCCAGAGCTGCCGTTGACGCGATGGAAACGCCTTCGAGGGTTTGCCGCGCGGCGACGGCGCCGTTGTCGAGGGTGACGTATTCGAGGGTGATCGGCTCGACGGTGAGTTCGCCGAGCTCGAACCGGCCCCCCTCTCGCAGGCTCTCGAGCAGACGCGAGACTTTGACGGGTTTGCTCTCGGGTTCGGGCTGGGGCTCGGCGTCGGGAAACAGCAAGTCCAACGAGGTGCGGCCGGTCTCGTCGGCGACGAGGCTTGCTTTGACCGGGCCGATGCGCACCGAGGGAATTCGAATGTCACCGGTGAGCGCGTCCCACACGTCGATCTCGACATCGAGGGCGTCGATGCGCAGCAGGTCGGGGGCACCGCCGGCGAGCTCGGCGGGCGTGCGGATCACGAGGCCCCGAGCCGACAGGCCCGAAAACAGAGAGATGCCGAGCTCGTCGAAATCGAGACCGGTGCCCAGCGCCTCCTGGGCGCTCGCCTGAATGCGCCGCTTGAGAAACGGGGTGTCGAGGTTGGCGAGGCACCACAGGCCGGCGACGGCTGCCACGACGACCAGCGCGAGCAGGGCGAGCAGGGCGCGAACGATGCGGCGGCGCCACCGGCGCCGAGTCGGGCGAGAGGCCGCGGACTCTCCGTGTGCTTCGGACTCGGCCATCGGAGGCCGCGGCAGAATAGCGCGTGCCGCCGCCCGCGCACTCCCGGGCGAGGGGCAATCGGCGCAGCGAAGAAAACGGGCGTCTTCAAAACCGAAGACGCCCGTGGATTGGTTGGCGCGGGCCCTTTCGGGGCCCGCTGATAATCCGCGTGACAACAGGCACGCGGTTACTTCCCAAAACTCGCCGGGCGCCGCCGAGACTTGGCAAGTCGGCCCCCCGTTGAGCAGTCGGCCGAGCCGACTTGCAGCACTGTACCCGCTTCATTGTGTCGTGGGGGACCCGTGGGCGTTAACCGTTGCCGACAATGGCAGGGACGGGCCGCCCAGTCGCGTCAGAGCGCCCGGCGGCCGGGCTGTCGGGAAGTGTACTCTTTGTAAGATACTGATTCTTATCATGTTTTATGTTTAAGTTGACGCAGGCGTCAACTTTGCCAGAATGGTGTTCGCGGCGCTGGTTTTCTGCCGCGGGAGGTACGAATGAGCACAGCGGGTGTGTTTTCGCGCGACGCGCGGGTGGCAGTCATCGGCGCGGGCCCCTCGGGCATTGCCGCGGCCAAATCCCTTCTCGACGAGGGCTACGGCAACCTCGTGATCTTCGATCGGGGCAAAGAGGTCGGCGGCAACTGGGTGTTCGACGCCGACTCGGGGCACTCGAGCGTGTTCGAGACCACTCACATCATCAGCTCGAAGAAGTTTTCCGAGTACGACGACTTCCCCATGCCCGACGACTACCCCGACTACCCGTCGCACTGGCAGCTGGCTCAGTACTTTCAGAACTACGCGCGCCACTTTGGTCTGTACCCCTTCATCGAGTTCGAAACGATGGTCGAGAGGTGCGACAAGCGACCTGACGGCACCTGGGAGATCGAGACGAGCGCGGCGGGCGAGCGAACCCGTCGCCAGTTCGACGTGCTGGTGGTCGCCAACGGCCACCACTGGAAGCCACGCTGGCCCGATTACCCGGGAAAGTTCACGGGCGAGTTGCTCCACTCCCACGACTTCAAACGCGCGGAGCCGTTCCGGGACAAGCGCGTGCTGGTGATCGGCGGCGGCAATTCGGCCTGCGATGTCGCGGTCGAAACCTCGCGGATTTCGAAGGCCACCGACATCTCGTGGCGACGCGGGTACTGGGTGGTCCCCAAATTCTTGTTCGGCCGTCCGTCCGACGCGCTTCACAACGCCGCCTCTGATCGGCTTCGCGTGATTCCAGCGCGGGTTCGCCTCAAGGGCCTCGAGCGCCTGCTGCGCCTCATGAACGGTCCCAACTCGAGCTACGGCTTGCCCGACCCCGACCACGACCTCGGCGCCACGCACCCGACGTTGAACTCGGAGCTGCTGTACTTTCTGCGCCACGGCGAGATCAAGGCGCGGCCCGACATCGCTCGCTGGGACGGCACCACGGTGACGTTCAAAGATGGCGCGCGCGCCGAGTACGACACCATCATCGCCTGCACCGGCTTTCAGATCGCGCACCCGTTTTTCGAGCGGGACTTTCTCGACTACTCGAGCGGTCCCGTGCCGCTGTATCTGAAGATGATCCCGGAGAACCACGACAACCTGTACTTCATGGGCCTGTTCCAGCCGCTGGGGTGCATTTGGCCGAGCGCCGCGCTGCAAGCCAAGATCATGACGCGTCGAATGACCGGCGCCTGGCGGCCGCCGACCCAGCTCGGCGAATCGATCCGCCACGAGATGGCCAACCCCGACGTGCATCAGCTCGATACGCCGCGCCACACCATCACGGTCGACGCGCCGGTGTTTCGCCGCAAGCTGTTGGCCGAGCTGCCCGATGGCTTCGTGAGCCGGTCGCAGAGCGCGGTGGCGCGGCGCCGGGCGGAGTCGGCGCTCGAGGCGGCAGTCTAGGTGACGTCTGAGCGCGGGGCGGCGGTCGTCGTCGGGCGGCGCGAGCGAACCAAGCAGGCCAACCGTCAGGCGATTCTCGATGCCGGGCGGCGGGTGTTTTCGTCCGTCGGCTTTGACGCCGCGACCATTCGCGACGTCGTGCGCGAAAGCGGCCTGTCTCCGGGCACGTTCTACAACTACTTTCGCGACAAAGACGAAGTGTTCTCGGTGCTCATCGGCGACATCATGGCCGAGCTGCGTCCGCGCGTGCGCGCCGCCCGGTCGCGGGCGCAAACCGCCGAGGCGTTCGTCCGCGACGCGTTCGCCGAAGCCGTCGAGGTGCTGTACGCGAACCCGGCCAACTTCGGTCTTATCGAGCGGTCGGCGACAGCGTTTCGCGCCTACATCTTCAACGGCAAGGAACTGGCGGGGATCTTCGACGAGCTGCGCCAGGACATGGAGGTGGCCACGCGGCTCGGGACGCTGCCGCGTTTTCCCGCCGACCTGATGACCGCGGCCATGGTCGGAGCCACTCTCGAGGTCTGCGTGCTCGGCGTTCGCGCGGGGCGCTCCTCGAGCGAGCTGGCCGACTTTCTCGGCACGCTGTTTACCGGCGCCGTCGGAGCGTTCGCGGGCCGATGACCACGCTGGTTCTCGTTCACGGCATGTGGTGTCGGCCCCACGTGTGGCAGCCCATGCGCGACTACTTCGAGCGCCGCGGCTATCGGGTGCGCACGCCGAGCCTGCTGTTTCACGACGTCGATCCCGACGGGGCGCCACCGCCGGCGCTCGCCAGGGCGAGCGTGCGCGACTACGCCGACCATCTCACCGCCGAGCTCGACGGCATCGACGACTTTGCGCTCATCGGCCACTCGATGGGGTCCGTGATCGCCCAGCTGGTGGCCCACCGGCGCCGACCACGGGCCCTGGTGGGGCTGTCGGGTGCGGCTCCCGCCAATGTCTTCGTTCTCGCGCCGGCGCCCATGCGCGTGTTTCTGCGCCAGCTTTTGACGTGGGGATTTTGGCGCAAGCCCCACCGGCCGAGCTGGGCGGCGGCACGCTGGGGAATCCTCCAGCACCTGCCGGAGAACGCCGCGCGCGAGCTCCACGAGTCGCTGGTCTACGAAAGCGGCCGGGCGCTGTTCGAGCTGGGCTTTGGCTTTGCCGACTCGCGTCGCGCGGGCGAAGTGGTGCCGCGGGCGCTGGCCGGGATTCCCAAGCTGTTTCTCACGGGCGCCGACGACCGCATCACTCCGGCGAGCGCGGGCCGCCGCACCGCCGCCCTGTACGGGGCGCCGTTCGAGGAGCTTCCGGGGCACGGCCACTGGCTCATCGGCGAGCCCGGGTGGGAGCGAGTCGCCGAGCGCGTCGACGAGTTTCTCGTTCGCAGCCTGGCCGGCTGAGCGACGCCGCGCCAACCGGCAGCATCTCGCGAGCGCTCTACCTATCGAGGCGCTCCACCGGCTCAGCCGGATGGATCGCCGGCTCAAAGACGGCCGGAACGTTATCCGACGAATACCTGTTCGAGGTCACTAGGCGTTGCTGACGGGCGGCGTGAGCGGAATGGCATGTTCGCGCAGGAGCTCGAGGGGCACGACGCGAAGCGTGGCTTCGTGGGTTGCCTCGAGCACCACCGGGGGCGCCATGCCGGCGTCGGCGGCCTCTTTCCAACGGGCCGCGCACAGGCACCAGCGGTCGCCCGGCGTCAGGCCGGGAAACCGCGCGGCCGGTATCGGCGTGGACAGGTCGTTGCCGCGCGCCTTGGTGAACGCGAGGAATTCCTCGGTCACGCGAACGCAAACGGTGTGTACGCCGCGGTCTTCCGGGCCGGTGTTGCAGCAGCCGTCGCGAAAGAAGCCCGTGAGCGGTTCCGTGGAGCAGGTCTCGAGCTCGCCGCCGAGGACGTTTTTGCCGTCGGACATCATGGCCGATGGCTAGCACACCGGGCGGCCCGCGCCCAGACCCGGAGCCAGCCGAGTGGGCGTCGGGCGCCTCGGCCCTGCGTCCCCGGGCGGGTTGGCTATGATGGTGCCATGTCGCAAAGCGCCGTCCTTGGAGTCGTTCCGCTGGGAATGCCGTGGCAGACCACGGACCCGTTTTTGTTTTGCGTGCACCACAAAGACGACTATCCAGCGGGAAACGACGCCATGGGGCCGGCAGCGTCCCTGGAGGGCCGCGAGATTGGCATGGACTTCGCCGGCAAGGACGGCTGGAGCATGTACCACGGCGACCTCGTGCCCGGGTTTCCGCGCCACCCCCACCGGGGCTTCGAGACCATCACCATTGCCCGCAGCGGGTTCATCGACCACTCCGACTCCCTCGGGGCCACCGCGCGCTTTGGCGAGGGCGACGTCCAGTGGATGACGGCCGGTCAGGGCATTGTGCACAGCGAGATGTTTCCGCTGGTTCAGCGCGACCGACCGAACCCCGCGGAGCTGTTCCAGATCTGGCTGAACCTGCCGCGGGAAGACAAGATGGTCGAACCGCATTTCACCATGCTCTGGAGCGAGACCATTCCCACCGGGGCGTTTGCCGACAGCGAGGGGCGCACCACAGAAGTGACGGTCGTGGCCGGCGCGCTGGGCGACCTCGTAGCGCCCGCGCCCGCGCCGAATTCGTGGGCGGCGCGGCCCGACTCGGACGTGGCGATCTACACGATTCGCATGCAACCCAACGCCCGCTGGACGCTGCCGGCAACCTCCGTGGGGAGCAAGCGCACGCTGTACTTTTTCGCTGGCGATCGCGCCGTGGTGGCCGGGGCCCAGGTGCGCGAAAAGGCGGGGCTGCTCCTCGAGCCCGCCGCCGATGTGGTCATCGAGGCGGGCAGTGAGCCGACCGAGCTGCTCATGTTGCAAGGGCGCCCCATCGGCGAACCCGTGGTCGCTCATGGCCCGTTCGTGATGAACACCGCCGGCGAGATCCGCCAGGCAATGATCGACTTTCAACGGACGTCTTTCGGCGGCTGGCCCTGGCCGTCGGACGCGCCGGTGCACCCGCGCGATGAAACCCGCTTTGCCGTGCACGCCGACGGAAAAAAAGAGCGGCCCCACCCGGTTGGGTAGAGCCGCTCGGCGTCTGCTCGAGGGAGTCGAACGGGGCCTGGTGTTGCCAGACCCGGGAGCCCTCTTTACAGCGAGCGCTTGATGACCACGCCGCTGGCGAGCTCGAGCTCGTAGCTGCGCGAGCCGTCGAGCAGCAGGGTCGCAGTGCCGTCGCCGTTGAAGGTCACGTCGACCTCGATATCGAACTCGGCCTCGACGTCGCGAAAGCGATTGGAGGCGGTGCGCCGGGCGGCCACGTTGAAGACGGCGTTACCGCCAACGGCCGCCGCGGTGTCGACATCGATCTGCACGCCGTCGTAGCTGGCGGCGTAGTCGAGCTGCCACGTGCGCATGCGGTTGCCGTCGAGGGACATGAACTCGCTGTCGAAGGAAAAGCTGCCGTCGCCGTTGAGCGTGGCCGTGCCGCTCTGAATACCGGAAAGGGTCCAGTCGCCCGTGCGGGTTGCGGCGGCGTCGTACTGCGGCAGGTCGAGAGTGCCGTCCCAGGCGACGACGAGGCGCGCTTCATCGGTGGTGTCGGGGTTGCACGCAACCGCGGGACCGCCTGCGGCGTCTCGGCAGGTGATTTCGTAGCTGTAGTTCAGGCCCGCGTGCTGCCCCTGGTAGCTGCCCTCGGCCGTGGCCGAAAAACCGTCGGGCGTGATCGCCGCGGCGAGCGACAGCGCGTCGGCAATCGATCCCATGTCGCCGCCTCCCTGGCCGTCGGAGATGGCGACGCTGATGCCCTGGGCGACGTCGTCGTAGTCCTCCTCTGTAGGTTCGTCGGTCACGCACGAGGCGGCGCCGACGACCAGCAGACTCGAAAGAGCAATGTAAGCAATGGTGGTTCGGAGGTTGTTCTTGGTCATCGTTGGATTCCTCGTTGTGGCCTCGGCCGCCCCTAAGAGCAGGCCCCGTGCCACCGACGCAACCCACCGGTATCGCGTTTGGGGTCCCCGAGCCTGTAGGCATCCACCACTGACCTGACGTGGCCGTTTTCCACAGTGGACGCAACCTAGGTGCGCTCTACTGTCGCGGTGCCGGTCGCAAGTCCACGATGCGTGACGGGTAGTTCACGTCGCCGGTCGCTCGCCAGGGGGCATGTGCGACAGCTGCGGGCAACTCGGCAAGGGTAGGCAGCCAGTGCCGTACGTAGTGTGCGTCCGGGTCGTAGTTGCGCGCCTGTTTGTCGAGGGCGAAGTAGCGCGACGGGCGAGGGTCGTTGCCAACGCCCGCCTGGTAGGCCCAGTTGCCCCAGTTGCTGCACGGGTCGTAGTCGAGCAACTGCGACTCGAACCACGCCGCGCCGGCGCGCCAGTCGAGGCGCAGGTCGTTGACGAAAAAGCTCGCAACGATCTGCCGCCCGCGGTTCGACATGTACCCGGTGGCGGCGAGCTCCTGCATGTTGGCGTCGACGAGCGGGTAGCCCGTGCGGCCGGCGCACCAGGCGCGAAACCCTGACTCGTCCCAACGCCAGGGCTTGTCCTTGCCGCGCAGTCCGGTGCGGCGAAACAGCGACGCCCCCGCCGCCAGGGCCACGAAACGAAAGAAGTCGCGCCACCAAAGCTCGAACAGAAGCCAGTACGTAGAGTCGTTTCGCACGCGTTCCCGTTCGTACCGATCGATCTCGTCGAGGACTTGCCGGGGCGAGAGGGCGCCGGTCGCCAGCCATGGCGACAGCTTCGACGAGTCGTCGGGGGCGAGCATGCCGTTGCGCGTTTCTTTGTAGACCCGCAGCCGGTCGCGCTGCCAGATGTACTGATCGAGGCGCTCGAGACCGGCGCGCTCGCCGCCGACGAATTTGTTGAGCGCGCGCGAATCGCGCGCGACTGGCTCGAGCCCCAGGTCGCCCAGCGTCGGAATGTCTCCAGACTCCAGCGGGTCTGGCGGCGGTGGCAGCGCGCGCGGCGCTGGATGAGCCGGCGGCACGGACACCTTGCGCTCGACCTGTTTGCGGAACTGGGTGAACACGCCGGGGAGTTCGTCGAGCTCGAACGGCAGCCGTTCGAGGGGGACGAGGGTGTGCCCCCACACCGTGCGAAGGGCCACGTCGGGGGCGATGGCGGCGGCCACGGCCGCTTGCTCGCGGCGCTCCCAGTCGGCCGCCTCGTCGGCAAAGCCGAGTACGGTGGCGTTTACCGCCCGAACCAGCTCGGGGACGCAGTCGCGCGGCCGACCGATGCGCACTGCGAGTTCGCCGCCTCGCGCGCGCAGCTCGTCGCGCAGGGCCGCGACGCTTTCGATCAGGTAGCTGGCGCGTCGAGCTCCGGTGCGCGCAAAGCCCCAGTCCAGCTGCGCGAACTCTCGCGGGTCGAAGCAGTAGACGCCGACGAACCGGTCGCAGGGCTCGGCAGTATCGAGCAGGTCGAGCAACACCGGGTTGTCGGCGACCCGCAGATCGGTACGGAACCACTGGACGGCGGTTCGTACGGTCACGGCCGAACCCGTCGGCAGTGCCAGACGCCGTTACCGTCGCGCCCGAAGTGAAGCCGCTCGTGAGGGCTGCCGCCGAGGGAAAGCCAGTCGACCTCGTCGACGCACAGCACGCCGAGGGCAAAGTGCGCTGGCGGCTCCGGGCTCGAATGGACCGCCGGGTACTCGTCGCCGTCGCTGCGGTCGGTGCCGGGTGGTGGCCACGCGAATACGGCCCGGCCTTTGGCCGACATGGACTGCCACAGGGCGAGTCGGTCGGCCCCGCGCTCGTGGCCGGGGCCGGCGAGCTCGAAGGTGCCCTGCAGGCGGAACTGCTCGCGCAGGCCGGCGAAGTACCAGCAAAGCTCAGCGGCCGGCCTGTCGGCAACTTCGCCGGCCTTGGCCGAGCGAAAGTCCGTGGCAAACACGAGCTCGTCGCGCTCGAGGTCGAGACGACGGACGACGATGGTGCGATTGCGCGGCTTTCCCGACGGCGCGACCGTGGCGAGCTGCGCGTAGCGGGCAACCGGGTGCGACTTGCTGCGCCGCCACGCGCGGGCGAGGCGTTTGCGCCATGTGCTTTCCGTCGGATCGAACCCCACGACACGGCAGTAGCACGTCCGCGCGACTTCGCATGCTCTCGACACCGCTCGTGGTCGTTGCTGCCCCCAGGGAGTCATGCGGGGGAGAGGGGGCGTGGTCCCGGGGCACCGACGCCGGCGGCCTCCGGGGCGATGTCAGTCGCTCAAAGCCCGGTCGGAGCGCAGGCGTTTTGCACCGTGGTCGCGACCTGGTCGGCGATGGACTCGACGCTCCAGCAGATCGGGCTGAACCCCTGATGGACAACCGAGTCGCCGAAGTCTCTCAGGCGCGTCGCTTCGGAGGCCTCCGGCGCACAAACGCCCGCACCGGGACCGGCTATCGTATGAATGGCGAAGCCGTCGGGCCCGCGCAGCTCCTCGAGCAACCGGGCATAGGCCGCGACCGGTTCGGGATCGCAGTCCTGCTCGCTGCGCAGCGTGTAGTCGTCGTCGCTGCGCGAGCAGTCGTCTTCGTCGGTAACCAGCACGACGATTAGCATCGAGTCGTTGCGCAAGAAGCCGGCGTTGGCGCCGTACGACAGTTCCTCGGAGAGCGCGAGGCGAACCGCCTCGAGGGGCATTTCTATGTTTGGGCCGTAGGTGCCGACTTGGAGCTCGCACTGCAACCGTTGCTCGCGGTCGCCGTCTGCTCCGTCGATCCAGGGGCGGTAGTCGTCCGGTGCGCACTCCCGCAGGAGCACGCCGTTGTCGCCGTACTGCGAAAACGGCAGCGGCGGAAGCCCCGGGAATACCGGGATGCCATAGCTCTTCGAGACTCCGGTCGTGGTGAGTCCCATGCGGTAGTTGCCCACGATCCCGTCGACGACCAACTCGTCGAAAGCGCCGACCAGCAGATTCGCGTTGGTAGCCAGGCGGAACTGTTCGTCGGCCATTGAGTCTGAGTTATCGACCACGACCAGGATATCGACCGCGTCGCACGTCGCGCCGCAGTCGCCGTTCGCGCACTCGCTACGGGCGGCTTCGCTTTCGCACTGGGTGCCGTCCTCTCGAGAATCGGCACAGTCTTGCTCGACGAAGCGAGCGGCGCAGTCGGGGCCGTCGAGTCCCTCCTCACAAGGGGAATCGAGGTCGCCGTCACAGGCGAACGTCAGCGCCGCCAGGGTGACTGTGAGGGCGGCAAGTGGGGCGGGGGCAGAGCGTTTCATTGCGTTGTCACAACGCATGTCCTGTGCCAGGGAACCGGGGCCCATGCGGGCGGGTCGCTCCTTCGCCCCATCGAGGCAACGGGGTGCTGCTGGTCACGCGACGCCGCCACACGCTTCGCGCTTCGCTGTTCGCGTCAGCTCGAGAACTGCGAGAAGAACGTCGCGAGATCGCTTGGCTTCGCACGTGTCGCTCCCCGCCCCATGGCCATGGAACCCGTTGGCGCGTACGAGCGGGGCCCGGTCGGCCCCGTGTCCGTTTCTACGGCGACGGGCGTTGTTCGAGGGCCGGGCTGCTGCTCACCCGAGCATCAGTGTGAGAACCGAAACGCGCATGCCGGACGGCGGACGGCAGGCGCCGCGAGACTTCGCCCACGGCGAATCCATCTTGGGTTGGCGCCGCGGCCACCCTCCCGCTCACCCGGTTACTTGGGGCGCGCCGCGTCTCGCGCTAGCTCGAGCACGGGTAGCACCACGCCGGCGATGATGAGCGCGCTGCCGAGCGCCTCGCGCGCCGACGGAATCGTGCCAAACACCAGGAACCCCAGAGCGAAGGCGAACACGGGGGCCGTGAGGGTGACCAGTTTGCTGTGCGACGCGGAGATCGAACGCAGGGCGAACATCAGCATGAGGCGACTGACGAACGGTCCGGCGGCCGCTGCCAGGAGAACCTGCGCCCACTGCGCGGGCTCGAGGGCCAGGGCGTCGGCGGCGTGGCCGGGCACGAGCGCCAGGGCGACGACGGCGAGCACGAGTCGCATGGCGTTGACGCCGACCAGGTCGACGCGGTGGACCACTCCCCGGGTAATCACGAGCATGGAGCCGAAGGATGCCGAGGGCACCATGGCCCAGCCGACGCCGGCCATGTCGATGGGTGGGCTGTCGCCGAGGGGAATGCGCATGATGACGAAGCCGCCCAGGGCGATGGCTGCGCCGATGCCGTAGCGCGCGGAGACCCGGTCGCCGAGAAAGATCCACGAAAGCGCCGCGACGATGAGCAGCTGCGACTGCACCAGGGCGCTGGTTACGCCGGCGTCGAGCAGAGACAGCGCTCGCGACATGCCGTAGTTGCCCGTGATCGTGAGCAGCGCAAGAGCGGCCGCCGTTGCGAGCGTGACCCGGTCGAGCCGAACGCGCCCGCGCGACTGCCAGAGCGCCGTGGCCAGATTGAACACGAGCGCGCCCGCGAGCATGGCCAGCACCACGGCATGGGTCGGCGCGGCGCGGCTCGCGGCCTTGTAGGACACGAGAAACACGGCGGCGAAGGCGGCGCTGCCCAGCGACAGGGCGATGCCGCGGCGCCAGTTCGGCGCGTAGGGGGGCGCGGGGGAAGACAACGGCGCGCACTGTAGAGGGCGAGCGGCACCGGGCCAAGGTCAAAGTGTTGCGCCCGAACTCGAGTCGCGAGTTCGAGCCCGAGTCCGAGTCCGAGTCCGAGTCCGAGTCCGAGTCCGAGTCCGAGTCAGATACCGATTCCGAAGCCGAGCCCGAATCCGAGTCCGAGCCCGAGCCCGAATCCGAGTCCGAGCCCGAAGGAGTCCGAGTCCGAATCCGAGTCCGAGCCCGAGCCCGAGCCCGAGCCCGAGTCCGAGGCCGAATCCAAGTGCGAGGTCGAAGCCGAATCCGAGTCTGGGCCCGAGCTCGGATGCCGGCGGGGCTCTTTACTGGGCGCGTTCGAAGATGCAGCTGCTCAAGATGGGAACCACACCGTTGGCGCAGTTGCCCAGACCGTCCACGAAACCTGCCGGCGGCGACCACTGTTTGTCGGCGTCGCGGTTGATGGCAACGTAGACCTCGTCGCCCTCGTAGGTCACCTTGTAAACCCAGAACCAGTCCTCGACGACCACGTTCTCGCGTCGGCCCCGACGCAGGGCGGGGTGCTTTTCGCGCAGCTTTCCGGCTCGGCGCGCGTTTTCGAGCGACGCGAGCTCTTCGCCCGACAGGCCCTCGAAGCGCATCATGGCGCGGTTGTCCGGATCGGCCTCGCCGAAGGTTCCGATGTCGTCACCCTGGTAGAGCATGGGAATGTTGCCCGGTGAGGTGAACAGGAAGGTCTGCGCCAGGCGCAGGCGCTCGTAGCGGCCGCCTGCCTCGGTGAGGGCGCGCCACTGATCGTGGTTGCCGAAGAAGTTGCCCATGATGGCCCCGGGGTAGCCCCCGGCACCGCCCTGGGTCGGTTCCTCGCGCAGGTACGCGGTGTCGTTGAACAGGGCAAAGCCGGCGAGGTTGCGCACGCTGTCCTGGAACGTCAACAGCGACGCCTTGACCCGCTGGTAGTAGTCCTCGTCGACCTGCCCTTGAACCATGTCGGCGCGCACGTGGTAGCGCGCCCAGCCGCCCAGGGACTCGCCGACCATGTAGAAGACCTCGGGCTCGATGGGCAAGAAGTGGTCGTCGACGGTGGTTTCGAGCTCTTCGACGACGGCTCGCTTGAGCGCGCGAACGAACACGTCGTCCATGTGCTTGAGCGCGTCGGCGCGAAAGCCGTCGAAGTTGAACTCTTGCACCATCCAGATGGCGTGGTCGACGACAACCTGTACCGCCGTCGGGTTGGCGCCGAAGTGAAAGTCCGGCATGTCGGTGGTGAACCAGCAGCCGAGGCGCGCTTCGTCCCAGCGGCCGTCGCACGGGTTGTAGCCGAAGAACCACTCGGGGTGACGGCTGAACATGTTGGCTTCGATATGAACGTGGTTGGCGACGAAGTCGGGAATGATGCGGATGCCGCGCCGGTGGGCTTCGTTGACCAGCTCGTGCAGTTCCTCCGGCGTGCCGAAAGCGGGCTCGATCGGGTTTTCGTAGCCGAAGTCTTCGAGGTGGGTGTACCCGGTCGCGACCGGGTGGTAGCCGTGATAGCTGGAGTAGCGGAGCGGGTCGCCCAGGCCGACGCCCGGGTTCGAGTTGTGGGACACCAGGATCGGCGAGCTGATCCACAGGGTGTTAATGCCCATGTCTTCGAAGTAGCCGTCGCGAATCTTTTGCAAGATGCCGGCAAAGTCGCCGCCCTGCCACTGGCTGCGCGGGTCGCGCACCCGGGCCAGATCGCCCTGGCTGTTGTCGATGTCGTTCGACGTATCGCCGTTGAGAAAGCGGTCGGTGAAGATCTGATAGAGAATCGAGTCGTACCAGGTGAAGTCGGCGTAGCGCAGACCTTCGCCGATCCACAGCGGCAGCCAGAGCGGTCGAATGTCGGCGCCCGCGGTGGTCTTCATGCGAAACAGGTGGCTGTACTTCGACGGCGGCAGGCCGGACCGGGCAATGGTGAATCGCTGGCGGCCGGCGTCGAACTCGGACGCGAGGTCGATTGGTGCGCCGTTGACGCGCGTGTCGCTGGCGGCGAGGTCGAGTTCGCCGGAGCCCGTGTAGTCGACGACGATCAGATACCCGGCGGTGCGCTGCACGAAGCAAAACGAAAAGTCGCCGACGGCCCGATCGGGCGTGCAGGTGAGCTCGCACGTGCCGGTGTCCGGGTCGCAAAACTCGTCGGAGCCGCACTCGACCATTTCGCACATGTCGATGTCGTCATCGCCATCGCCATCGCCATCGCCATCGCCATCGCCGTCGCCGGCGGGCGGTTGGTCGTCGGCGAGGACACACGTCTCCGCGACAAAGTCGTATCGGTAGCCGACGTCGCAGTCGCAGGTGAGGGTCTCGGCGTTGCAAACGCCGGGACCGCAGTCGACCCGTTCGCAAAAGCCGCCGTCGTCACCCGGCGACGAGGACGTGCAGCTCGCCAGAACGAGCGCAAGAACAGCGGACCAGAGCAGGCGGAGAGCGGTGTCAGTCGGCATCGGGCGGATCACAAAGCATGATCCGTGCTCATTGAAGCAACCCCAGTCGCTCGGCGTGACGCTCGGACGCACCGGTGAAACCGGCTCTGAAACGCACGTAAGTCACCAGGATTGATGGGGGCACACAGGTCGTCCGCTCTGGAATGACGATCGAGTCACCGCCGCCAGCGGGTCACTTCGTCACATCGCTTCGCCCGGCGTTGCGATCGGCAACGCGCACGCTCGCGACGCCCCGGACCGGCGGCGGTCGGGGCGCGCGATCAGGGCCGGCGGCACGGTCGGCCTGGGCAGAAGGACTCAGTCGCTAAACGGACTGTGCGTCCAGCGCATGAACGCTTCGCGATGCTCTTCATCCCAGGCGTCGAGGGCGGCCGACACGTCGAACGGCTGAAACGGCGGCGCGCCGCTGAGTCCGAGCTGGCGCGCCAGCGCGTCGATGTCGTTGATGTGGCCCCACACATTTTGCAGCACGAAGCGCGCGGCGTGCAGGGCGGCCGGGTCGTCGCACGAGTTGGTGGCCCAGCGGGCAAAGACCTCGGGATCCCACGGCGTCAGGCCCGCGGCATTTCGCAGGCTGGGAAAACTGCGCGCGAACCCGCTAATGCGGTCCGTGCTGTTGCGCAGGGGGCGGGTTGGTCCCGTCGTGTTTTCGGTGCCGTTTTCGGTCAAGGGAACGTGGGGTGAGAGGAGTATCGCGTGAGCAGGAAACGGCCAACACTACGTCATGTCGGCGGTCAGCGTCTCGAATTGTTGCAGGTCCTCGGCGATCAAATCGATCGAAGATCGCCAGAAGTCGGGCTTGCCGAGATCGACCTCGAGGACGTCCCGGGCCACGGCTTCGGCGGTGTCGCTGCCTGTCTTGAGTAGCAACCGCTCGTAGCGAGGCAAGAACTCCGATCCGAGGTGCCGGGCTCGAGCAACGATACCCAGTGAAAACAAGTACCCGAACGTATACGGGAAATTGTAGAAGCTTATGTCGGTGATGTAGAAATGCAGTTTCGACGCCCAGAACCACGGGTCCAGGCCATCGTCCGCCAGTGAGTCGCCGTAGTTCGCGCGTTGCGCATCGACCATGAGCTGGCGCAGGTCGCTCACTGACAGCTCGCCGTTGGCGCGTCGAGAGTACACCTGATACTCGAAGTCGAAACGAGTCGGGATGTTCAGCAAGAAGGCGGCCGACTCCTGCAGCCGGGTGTCCAGAATGGCCGCGCGGTCCGCGGCGGCGAGATCGGGCGCCGCCAGCGCGGCGTCGGTGACGAGCTGTTCGGCAAACGTCGAGGCGGTCTCGGCCAGCGTCATGGGGTAGCGCCGCGCCCAGGTTCGCAAGTCCTTCATTACCCAGCTGTGATAGGCGTGGCCCAGCTCGTGCGCGAGAGTTTGCACGTCGCCCATCCCACCGTTGTAGGTCATGAAAATGCGCGATTCGCCGATGAGATGCGAGCCGGTGCAAAAGCCGCCCGGGCGCTTGCCGGGTCGCGGCGCGTAGTCGATCCAGCGCCGTTCGATGGCCCGGTTGGCGAAAGCGGCCAGGTCGGGATAGCTGGCCGCGAACGACTGGTGAACCCGCTCCGTCGCTTCGGACCAGGGCAGGCGTTCGCCGCTGGCGCGCGGAAACGGCGCCATCAAGTCGTGAAACGCCAGGCGCTCTTTGCCGAGCAGGCGCGCCTTTGCGCGCAAGAAGCGCTGTGGCAAATCCTGGCGCTCGCGGACCGCTTGCCACATAGCGTCGAGGGTGGTGCGCTCGATGCCGGCATCGAACAGCGCCGGGGTCAGGAAATCCTCGATGCCGCGGCGTTCGTAGAGAGCCAGTCGAGTGCCCGAGATTGCGTTTAGGCAGGCGGCGACGGTCTCGGCGACGCTCTCCCAGGCCCGGGCTGCACCCGCGGCGGTGGCCGCGCGAACGTCGCCGTCGGCGTCCTCGAGCAAGCTGCGCGTCATGGAAACCGGCAGCGTTTGGGGCGCCTTTCCGGGAACGTCGAGGCGAAAGGTCAGCGTGCCCGACACGCGATCGTACAACCGCCCCCACGCCGCGATGCCGTCGACCGCGAGGTCGGCGGCGAGCCCCTCGAGGGCTGCGGGCATGGCGTGGCGCGCCCGCTGGCGAAGCCGGCGCAGAAAATACTCCGCGCCGCCGAGTGCGTCGTTCGCGAGCAGGGTGGCGAACGCGTCGTCGTCGGCGGCTCCCAGCGCGGCGCGCACGGCGACCAGCAGTTTTTCGTAGCTGGCCGCTGCGGTCGCGAGGGCGCTCTCTTCGCGTTGGGCCTGCTCGTCCCGGGCGTCCGCTGCGGTCGCGCAGCCCAGGTACGACTCGAGGTGACCGAGACGGGCGGCGATGTCCTCGGCGCGGCGTAGCCAGTCGGCCCAATCGGCGGCCGTCGCCGGCGACAGCGGGGCAGCGGTGGCGAGCTCGGCGGTGAGCCGATCCATGTCGGTCCCCAGCGCGTCGCGGAACGAAAGGTAGTCGGCACCACCTAGCTCGCTGAAGTAGGGCGTCATGTCCCAGTCGGGACGGAGCGTGGTGTCGGCGGCGGTCACTGGACGAACGGTAGCAAATCGAGGACTTGAGTGGGGCTCGTCGCCGTCCGTGCGGGCCGGCGGATGAAACGTTGCGCGGCCCCGGCGCACCTTAGTAAACAACGCGGCACGCCATGCGCTCTCACACGTCCTACACGCGCCTTGCCCTCGCAACCACCCTGGCGACCTACGCTTTGATCGCGATTGGCGCCCTCGTGCGGGCGGCCGGCGCGGGCCTGGGGTGTCCCGACTGGCCAAAGTGCTTCGGTCGCTGGGTGCCTCCGACCGCCGCCGACCAGCTGCCGGCCGGCTGGGACCGGGCGCTGTTCAACCCGACGCACACCTGGCTCGAGTACGGCAATCGACTGGTGGGCGTGCTGATCGGCTTTTTGATCCTGGGCACGCTGGTCTCCGCTGTGCGCCGGCATCGGCGCGACCCCGCGGTGCTTTGGCCGTCGGTGGCGGCGTTCTTGCTCGTTGGTTTTCAGGGGTGGCTCGGCGGCCAGGTGGTGGCGCAGAAGCTCGACTCGCAGACGCTGAGTCTTCACCTCTTGCTCGCCCTCATCATCGTCGGCCTGCTGCAGTTCGCGTACCTCAGCGCGCGGTCGCTTGGAGCGGCCCGGCCGGCCCCCGCGCAGCGCGCCATCGGGCACCTCGGTATCGGCGTCAGTCTGCTGATGCTCGCCCAGATTGGGCTAGGTACCGTGGTCCGAGGAGCGCTGCAGGCGCTCGAAAAAGCCCAGCCGACCCTGGCCCGGTCGGAGTGGCTGCCGCTCGGCTGGTGGCCGGACCTGGCGCACCGGCAGTTTGCCGTGCTCGTGTTCGCCGCGGCCGCGCTGCTGTGGTTGGCGGCCCGGCGGCGCACGCCCCGACACCGCGCGCTGCGCCGCTGGTCGCTGGTCGTGTTCGCCCTCATGGCGGTGCAGATCGCGGCCGGTCTGGGATTGGCATACCTCGCCGTACCGCCGCTGCTTCAGATCGTGCACCTGAGCCTCGCGACCCTCGCGTTCGGTGCGCTGTCGGTCGTTGTGTTCGTGGCCTATCGCGAACCGGCGCCCGCTTGACGGGGGCTCGCAATCGGCCATACCTGCCCGTGTCGAGCGCGATCCCCGCGGGCCGTCTTGGTCGAATTGCCCGGCTTTTGTCCGTCGCCCTGCGGAACGCCTGGGCCGCGCTGGCTCACAAGGTCGCGGCGCTGGTCACCCCGCGGCAGCACCGCGAACAGCGGCTGCTCGAGCAGCAGGCGCGCAGCGCCAAGCGAACCGCCGACGCCATGGGGGCCATGAAGGGCGTCGCCATGAAGCTCGGGCAGATGATTTCGTTTCTCGACGACCTGATGCCTCCGGTGTTCGCCGAACAGATGCGGTCGCTGCAAAACGCCGCGCCGCCCGAGCTCGACGCCGAGACGGTTCTCGCACAGGTCGAGCTCGAACTCGGCCGTCCGGTCGAGCAGCTGTTCGCGTCGTTCGACACCACCGCCATGGCGGCGGCGTCGATCGGCCAGGTGCACCGCGCGACGACTCGCGACGGCCGCGATGTGGTCGTCAAGGTGCAGTACCCCGGGGTCGATGCGGCCATCCGAGCCGACCTGGCCAACGCAAAGGCGCTCGCTGGCGGCGTCGGTCGGTTCTTTCCCACCCTCGACGCCCGCGCCCTGGCCGAAGAGCTTCGCGAGCGGGTCCTCGAGGAGCTCGACTACCGAATCGAAGCGGCCAACCAGGAAGCGTTCCGGCGCCAGTTCGCCGGCGACGCCGACCTGGAAATTCCGGCCGTCGTGGCCGAACTGTCGTCCGAGCGCGTCCTGACAACCGAGTACAAACCGGGGCTGGACCTGTACCGCTTTTGCGAAACGGCGACCGAGGAGGCCCGGCAGCGGGCGGGCCAGGCGCTACACCGGTTCGTGTTCGAATCGATCTGGGTGTACGGCGTGTTCAACGCCGATCCGCACCCGGGGAACTTCCTGTTTCGCGAAGACGGCCGCGTCATTTGCCTCGATTTCGGCTGCGTAAAGCAGTTCCCCGATGAGTTCCTCGACAACATGCGCCAGCTCACGATGGCCTACCTGGACGGTCGCCGCGACGACTTCTACGAGCAGGCGCTTCGCATGGAGTTCATTCGCCCGGGCCACGAACACAAGGTGCCGCGGGACTGGCTGTGGGACTACGTCCGCTGGTACCACCTGCCCATTCTCGACGACGCCCCGTTTACGTACACGCCCGAGTACACCCGGCAGGCCACGACGGTGATGTTCGGCGACAACGTGCGCAAGACCAACATGCCGCCCGACTACCTGATGCTCAACCGCATCACATTCGGGGTCAATTCGCTGCTGGCCAAGCTGCGCGCGCGGCACAACTGGCACTCGCTGCTTACGCACTACATGCAGCCGCGCACCCGCGCAGCGAGCTAACGTCGCGGGGCGGGGGCTCCAATGTGGGGCACGTCACCGCCCGAACCGCGTTGTCAGCGCTTTGCCAGGGTATTGCTCGTGGCGCGCGATCGCCCGCTGGTTGATACTGGGGCTCATGAAGATGAGTCGGTTGATTGCGTTTGCCTGCCTGGCGCTGGTTGCGTGCGGAGGCGACGATGACCCTCGCGACCCCACCGAGCCGGTGCCCCCCGAAGTCGGGCCGGACGGTGAGCTCATCTTTCGCAGCGCGCCGGACCTGCCTCTGGAGGATCCGGGCATTGCCGAGGACCAGATCATCATCGCCGAACCGGGCTTCGTCGCCGACCTGCGCGTGGACCTGGACATCGAGCACACGCGGGTCTTCGAGCTGCGGGTGTTTCTCGAGCACGTGGAAAGCGGCGTGCAGATCGACATGGTGCGCAACCCGCGAAGCGAAGCCGACAACATGACGTTTCAGCTGCGTGATGGCGCGGCCAACGACGTGCAGAACGACGTGGCCTTCGAAGACCCCCAGGGGCCCGCTTACACCGCCGACGAATACAACCCGAACGAGCCGCTCGGATTCTTCTATTCCGATGAGCTGGCGGGCACGTGGCGACTTGGCGTGTCCGACCGCTCCGGCGGCGATACGGGGCGCCTGCGAAGCTGGGCGCTGCGGATCGACGTCGCCGAGCAGGCGCCGCCGGCTCGGCTGATCGCCGCCAACCCCCGCCGGTTCTTCGCCAGCGGTGGCGTCGGCGTCACCCAGGACCAGTTCGTGCAGTACCGCTACACCGGCGCTTCCGCGGACGCACCGACGGTCTCGGTGGTGGCCGGCAATGTCGACGCCGTGTTCTTTCCAATCGCCGGCGACGAGCCGGTCAAGGGCGGGGCCATCGCGTATTCGGCCGACAATGAGGGAGAGCGCGACCTAGAGTTCGAGCTCGCCATCGACGGCGTGGCCGATACCATTTCCTGGAGCACGGCGTTCGCGGAGCTTCGGGCCTCGGGCATGACGCTGGTAAGCCAGCTGTCGCCGGCGCAGCTCGGCTACCCGGGCTTTGAGGGCAACGACTGCTGGGGGTGGACCGACCCGCAAACCGGCACCGAATGGGCTCTCATGGCGACGGAGGCCGGGGTGTCGTTCGTCGACCTCTCCGACCCGGCCAACCCGGTGGTTGCCGGCAAGCTCGATACCCACACGGTTCCTTCGGCCTGGCGAGACGTCAAGATCTACCAGGACCACGCCTTTGTCGTTTCCGAGGCCAGCGAGCACGGCATGCAGGTCTTCGATCTCAGCGAGCTGCGCGAGCTCGACGGCTCGAGCATCGTGTCGCTGGAAGAAACGGTCCACTTCGATGGCTTTGGCAAGGCGCACAACATCGTTATCGACGAGCAAAGCGGCTTTGCGTACGTGGTGGGCGCCAACCAGGACGGGTTCGACGGGCAGTGCGGCGGCGGTCTGTACATGATCGACATCACCAGCCCGACGGCTCCGGTCGATGCCGGGTGCTTCGGCGGCGCCGACCCCGTGCAGCCCGAGCAAGGAACCGAGTACCCCACGAGCGCCTACGTGCACGACGCCCAGTGCGTGACCTACGATGGACCCGACACCGATTACGTCGGCCAGCAGCTGTGCGTTTCGTCAGACGGTCAGGTCGACGAGACCGGACTGGATTTCCTGGCGATTGCCGACGTTACCGACAAGGACAACGTGGTGCAGGTCGCCCGCATCGAGTACGCGGAGCCCGGCTACGCCCACCAGGGCTGGCTCAGCGAGGACCACCGGTACTTCTTTCTCAACGACGAGTTCGACGAGTTCACGAACGACAGCCAGACCCGCACGCTGGTTTTCGACCTGGTCGACCTGGAGCAGCCCGTGCAGATTGGCGTGTTCGAAAACCCGAGTCTGGCCGTGGGCCACAACGCCTACGTGCTCGGCGGACTGCTCTACATGGCCAACTACACCAGCGGGCTGCGCGTGGTCGACCTCAACGCCGACGAGCAGGGCGTCATTACCGTCGGCGGCATGGAAGAGGTCTCGTTCCTCGACACGTACCCCGACGACGACGCGTTTCCCTTCGAGGACGAAGATCCGGCCCGGGCTGGCTTCGGTGTGCCGGCGTTCTCGGGGGCGTGGAGCAACTACCCGTTCTTCGAAAGCGCCAACATCGTCGTCAGCGACATCGAGCGCGGCCTGTTCATCGTGCGTTAGCGGCCAGCCGGCCCAACCGGCCTCTGTCGCGTCGCCTGCCCGGAACCGTCCGCGCGCGGTGGGCGCGCCGCAGCCGGCTGCGCGGGCGGCGCCACTAGTTGGGGCAGCAGGCGGAGCCTTCGATGCCGGACGCGACGGTGCCGACCGGCTTCTTGCCGTTCGGGCACACAAAGTCGGGCCGTCGGGTGCGGCCATCCCCGGGGTCGCCAACGACGGTGCCCACCTTTTCGCAATCCTCCTGGTTCATCGCCGGGAGGCTCGCCGCCTCAGCCGGCTCGCCGCTCGGAGCGGCGGGCGGTTCAGCGGGCGGTGGCGACTCGGGCTGCGCCGGGATGGGCACGACTCCGTCGACGGGCTCGAGCTCAGCGGTCGGCTCGTCGCTGGCGGGACGGGGGCCGCACGCGCACGCGAGCGCACCGGCGAACAACAACGCGAGGGGTGCCTTCATGTGGGCGACTGTAGCCCGGGCGAGGGCGCGTTTGCACGCGGCCGTTGATTTCTATCGCGCCAGGGCGCGGACGTTGCCCTCGGCGTCCACTGCGAACCGAGGTCGCACCAGGTCGTGCGGAGGCGTGCGGTCGCTGGTCGCCGCGGACGGCGTTGGAGCGCGGGGCGCGAACAGCTGCGGCACCGTGTACGGGTCGGCGACATCTTCGTTCACGTCGTAGAAAGGAAAGTCGCCGAGCGAGGCGATGGTGATGGCCGACATGGGGACCGAGGCTTCGGTACCCGTGATAGACGACGTCATCAGCTCGGTATCGAGCACGTCTTCGCGCCAGTGGCCGTCCGCCGAACCGGGTTGGGCAGAATTGTCCACGGGAACGATGGACCCGCTGAAGTTCCCGGACGACGCTTCGTCGAACGCCGCCTGCGCGCCCGCGCCGGTAAAGTGGGTATCGGCTCCGGCGTTGTTGGGAAGCGACGGGTTGGCCAGCAGCTCTTCGAGGCCCCAGAGGGTGCCGAAGCCAATGACGTGACCCATCTCGTGAAGAATGACGGTTTCGAGGCGGTTGGTCGCCTCGAGCACGTCGAGGTCGGCGCTGTCGAACGTCATGATGCCCAGGACCGGCGCGCCGGTTGCCTGGCGCACGAAACAGGGCCCCGCCGCTCCGAGCGTACCGCCTCGGCCGTCGATGGGATCGAGTTTGACGATGATGGCCACGCCGTTGGTGGTGATGGTCCCGCCCTCGCCGCTGCTTTCGCAGGCGTCGATGGCCTGGGGCGAGGCGAGGTCGATCTGCGCGCTGCCCTGAGAGTTTTGAATGACCGCGAGCCAGCGCAGCCGGGCCGACTCGAACGCCTCGCGCTGCGAAGCCGTCGCGTCGGATTGGTAGACCAGCTCGATCTCGAAGTCCGTATCGGGCAGGTCGGGCGGGTCGCCGGTATCCGACCCGGTATCGGACGGGTCGTCGTCGCCGCAGCTCGCGCCAAACGTCGCGGCTACCAGGGCGAGGGCCAGCGCGACGGCGCGTGAAGCTTTAGCCATGACCACCATGATGCAAGCAGTGCAGGCGTTTGTCGATGTGGGATACCGCCGCCCCCGCCTTTTGCGGGGCGCCCGCGTTACTCGCGCTCGCGAATGAGCGTGAGCAGACGCCCGCGCGTGCGCTGGCGACCGAGCACGCGCACCAGATCCGAATCAGAAGCCAGGTTGGCGAGGGCCCCCAGGCTTTGCAAGTGCTCGGTAGCCTGCCCGCTGGGCGACACCACCAGAAACACCAGCGTGATCGGAATCTCATCGGGCGTCGCCATGTCGAGACCGCCCACCACGCTCGCGACGTAGCACGAGCTTTTGTCGACCGACTCGTCGTAGACGTGTGGAATCGCCACGCCGTGGCCCACGGTGGTCGGCATTGTGCGCTCGCGTTCGAGGATGTCCTGGTGGTGCGCGTCGATCTTCAGCCCCCCGTTGGTCAGGGCTGCGCGGGCCAACAACGCGTCGACCACGTGGGCGAACGTCGCATCGTGCCGATCGACGATGACCGCGTCGCGCACGAGTCCGACCAGTCCCGGGGTGCGGGCGCGCAGGGCGACCGCGGCGCCCGCCGTCTCCGGCGGCACACTCTCGACCACCTGAACGCGCCCCTCGTCGACGGCGAGCAGGGCGTGCAGGTTGTCACCGAATCGGGCCAGGTCGCCGCCGGGGCCCACGTCCACCGCCTCGAGGGCGAGTTGACTGTTGGCGAGGCCGGCTTTGACTTCGGCGGGCTTGGGCATCTCGCTCCAAACCGCGCGGCCGTGGGAGCGGTTGCCGCGCACTCCGTGGCCGTCCCAGCGATAGCAGGCGGCCGGGCCGACGACGCGACCCCAGGCTTCGCACACGCGGTCGTTTACCGACGGATCGGTGGACAGCGACAGGACCGCTTCGATATCGGCGATGCGCGGGTCGCGAATCGAGTCCGGCCGCAGCGGGTCGCTGAGCACGGTCTCGACGCTGTCATCGCCAGCCGGCGGTTCGGCGGCGAGGACCAGCGAGCGCGCGCCGGCCTGGCGCAGCTGGCGGTGAAGCTCGACGGTGAGGTCGGGGTCGCCCACCAGAAGCCAGGCGGCCTGAGAGCTGCGGCGCAATCCGAGCCAGCCCGCGATGCGCGGCGCCGACAGCCCCTGAGCGATGACCGTGGTGCCGATGACCGCGTAGGTCAGGGTTTCGAGCAGGGCTGCGTTGGCGACGCCCAGGTTGGCCAGGCGCAGCGAAAACAGGGACGCCATGGACGCGGCGACGATACCGCGCGGTGCCAGCCACGACAGGAACGCTTTTTCGCGCACCGAGAAGCCCTGGCCCAGCGTCGACAGGATGACGTTAACCGGCCGAACGAGAAACACGATGACGGCCAAAAATGCGACCAGGGTAGGGCCGTCCTGAACGAACACGCTCAGGTCCAGGCGCGCCGCCAGAAGCACGAACAGCAAGCCGATACCGGCCTCGGTAAGCTCCAGTTTGAACCGCTTGAGCTCCTTGAGCTGCGGCGCGCTCTGCAGGCTCACCACCAGGCCGGCGACGATGACGGCGAGAATGCCGGCCTCGGGCAAAACCATGTTGGCCAGGCCCAGGGCGAGCAACGCGGTGGCCAGGGCGACGATGTTGGCGTGGTCGTGGCCGATCCAGCGCCGCCGAAGCACCGCGCCGAGCGCCAGGCCCGAGGCCAGACCGATGCCGGCGCCCACCACGAAGCGCAGGGCGAAGCGCCCCAGCGCGCCGGCACCGCCGTCCGACGAGGCGATCCACTCGAAGCACAGCACGGCGACGAACACGCCGACGGCGTCTACCAGAACGCCTTCCCAGTACAGAACGTGGTGCAGGCGTGGGCGCACGCCGATGCGGCGCAAAAGCGGCGAGACCACCGTCGGCCCGGTAACGATCACCAGGCTACCGGCAATGATGGCGAGTTCGAGCTCGGTGCCGAAAAGGCCCCACACCGCCAGGGCCGCGCCGGCCCAGGTGACCAGCACGCCGATGGTGAGCATGCGAATGATGACGTTGGGCTCGCGCCGAAATCCGGCGACGTCGAGGGTCAGTCCTCCCTCGAACAGAACGATGGCGACCGCCAGGGTCACCACGGTCTCCAGGCCGCCGCCCAAGCTCTCGGGGTGCAAAAGGCCCAGCACCTCGGGGCCGAGCACGATGCCGCCGACTAGCAGCAGAGCTATGGAAGGAACGCGCAGCCGGTCGGCGATGGCAATCAGAAAGATGCCGGCCGCGCCCGCGATGCAAAGAGTGGTGGCTGCGTGGTGAGCGTTCACTGTTGCGAGTCCAGCGGGTCGATTCCAAGGGCGAAGCGAAGGCGAGCCAGGGCTTCATATTGCGCGATGTCTGCGTCGATCGCATCCTTGGCGTCTTTGGCCGCTGCGAGTTCGCGCAGGTTCACGAGCAGCAGGTCGCTGGCGCCGACTTCGAACCGGTCGCGCTCGGCCTGGGCGAGAGTGAGTGCGAGCCGCGCGCGCTCGGCGGCGAGTTGAGCTCCGGCGACGGCGGCGTCGAAAGCGGCGCGCTCGGCGGCGGCCTCGGCGGCAAACCGATCGCGCAGGCCGCGGGCCTGGGCGTCGATCTGGGCCAGGCGCGCGGTCGCGGCGTCGCGCTCGCCGCGGGCCTTGAACCGGTTGATGGGCAGCTTGAACGACACGCCGAGGGCTACGTCGGTGCCCTCCAGGGTCGAGGAGCCGTCGCCAAAGTCGCGAGCGACCTTGGCCGAGACGTCGAGACTCGGCAGCACCTGGTTGTCGGCCAGACGCCGCTCGGCGCGCGCCTGCTCTCGGCGCAGCTCCAGCGCTCGCATCTCCGGGCGGCGAGCGGGGCCTGAGCCGGGCGCCGCAGGCGGAGAGGTGTTGGGCTCGGGCACACGGTCGACGGCTGGCGTTATCGGCACCCCTTCGTCGGTGCGCAGATACGTCGACAGCTTGGCGGCAGCCGCCTGCAGGTCGCGCTCGGCCTGAATGAGGCGCTGGCGGCGGTCGAGCAGCAGCCGCTCGTTGTCAACTCGAACGATCTCCGGCAGGGCGCCGGTCTGGATGCGTTGCGTCAGCTGCGCGGCTCTCGTCTCGGCCAGGACCAACAGCGCCTGCTCGATCTCGACTTTGCGCGCCGCGCCAACCCACTTCCAAAACGCCAGCGACGCGTCTCGGGCCAGCGCGAGCCACTCGCCCTGGAGCAGAAATTCCGACTCCTCCAGCGCCAGCTGCGTCGTCGCGCGCTTGGTTCGACGGCTGTCGATGGCGCGGTCGGCCAGCAGAGGCACCTTGATCCCGGCGTTCACTTCGCCACCGGAGAGGGTTTCGAGCTCGCCTTTGTAGATCGGTACCGGCCGGCCGGCCTCGCTGAGGCCAGAGGTCGCGTCGAGGCTTCGCGATACGTCTTCCCCGTTCGTGTACCGGTACCCGGCGAACAGGTCGATGCCCCACACCGCCAGCGGCACGTCGAGGCGAACCCCCGTGGTCAGGTAGTCGTAAAAGCCCGAGGGCACCAGCTCGCCCGCCGCGCTGACTTTCGGGTCGAACCCGCCCTCAGCCGACAGCCGCTTGCCTCGGCTCTCTTCGATTTTGCTGCGCAGCTCGGCGGCCTTGGGATGGGTCGCGAGTGCGGAGCGCCAAACGTCTTTCTCGGTGAGCTCGTTGGCGGAGGCGCTCGGCATTGCCGCTGCGAGCGCGATGATGAGGCCGCCAACGAAGGCAGCTCGCTGGATCATTTTTTCATGCCCTTGGAGTCGCCGGTTCCTTTGGGGGGCGGGGTCGTCGGCGGGAAGCCGTTGATCTGGCGCCAGAGCTCGAAGGCAACGGACACCTCGTTGAGCAGGATCCAGGATCGAGCTCGGGCTCCCTGTCGCAAGAAGCGCGACTCGGGCCACGCTTCTTCGGCGTCGGGGTCCGGCACGATGAGCACGCGAAAGCGACCGCGGTCGTCGCCGGCCGGATCGACGACCGCAACCCGGCCACCGAAGGTACCGACCGCGACCGATGGCCAGCCGACGAACTGCACGGCCGGCCAGCCCTCGAACTGAATGCGGACCTCGCGGCCCGGGGTTACCAGGGGCGCGTCGTTGCCGTCAATCCACGCCTCCACGGCGCGAGCCTCGGTATCGGGTACCAGAGTGGCGATGATGTCGCCCTCTTTGATGAACTCGACGCCGGCGCGGCCGTTGATCTGGCGCACGACGCCGGCTCGCGGCGCCTCGATGCGCATCTGGCGCTGGCGCGCGGCCTGGGTTTCGAGCTTCTGGATGTCCTCGAGCACCTTGGCGCGGTCCGAGCGCAGCTTTTCCAGGCTCGCGCGCGCCGACTCGATGGACGCGGCGTCCTTGCTGGCCACCTGATTTCGCTTGGCGCGACTGCCTTCGATTTTTCGCTTGGCCGCGCGGGCCTTCGCCTGGGTTTCGAGGAGCTTGTTGCGCGCCTTGCCTTCGCTAGCCGTGGCGAGCTCGAGCTCGCGCTGCGACGCGAGCTGTTTGTCGCGCAGCTTGACGATTCGCTCGAGCTGCAGTTTGGCCGCTTCGAACTCGGCTTCGGCAGCCGCGACGTCGCGCTCGACGGCTTCGAACGAGTCGCCGGCGATGCCGATGTCGAGGTCAGCGCTGTCGATGGCGGCGCGCCGTGCATCGGTGAGCGACGAAATGCGCGACTGGGCAACCAGGATCGACGCGTCTACCGCCTGCAAACGCAGGCCGGCGGCGTCGAGCTGGGCCTCGAGGCGGCGCAGGTACTCGGGGTCGTTGTCGGCGATCTCGGCGAGAAGCTGACCCTTTTCCACCCGGTCGCCTTCGACCACGTGCCACGCCGAGATTCGGCCTTTGATGGGGGCTTCGATGTCGTGCTGGCGCTCGTCGGGCGAGAACGCGATGACGCGTCCGTCGGACGAGACGTTCTGCCGCCACGGCAGCACCGCCATGCCGACGACGACCAGCGCGAGCATGACCAGCAAGATTCGCGACGCCAGGCGGATGGTATCGAGACCGCCGCAGGAGTCGATGAGAGAGGGAGGGGGTAGGGAAACCGGGCGATGCATCAGTTGGCCTCCGCCGCGAGATCGAGCTTTCGGTCACAGCGCTCCAACACCTCGGCGTCGGCCGAGGCGAGAATCACGGTGAACGGGCTCGCCGGGTCGAGGATGAAATCGAGCAGCTTCTGTTTCTCCGGTGCGGAAAGACCGAGGTCGTCGAGAGACTCGTCGAGGATGAGCAGGCGCGGACTCACCGCGAGGGCCGCGGCCAGGCGCAGCCGGCGCGTCTCTCGGCGGGTGAACGGCCCGCCGGTGGGCAAAATCGCGGTATCGAGTCCGTTGTCCAGGCGGTCGACCGCTTTGTGGAGGCCGACCACGTCGATGAGGTCCCGCGCCGCCTCGCGGCTGAGAGCGGGAGTTCGAATGCGAAGGTTGTCGAGCACGGTGCCGCCGAGCAGCGGCTCGTCTGAGACGTAGATGACGGCGTCGCCCATGTCGTCGGGATCCGGGTGCAGCACGCCGCTGTACGTGATCGAACCGTCCCCGACCGGCCGGAGGCCGGCGAGCGTTTGCAGCAGCGCCGTGCGCTTGAGGTCGTCGGCGACCACAGCCACGCGCTCGCCGGCGTCGATGTCGAGCGACAAACCGCTGGCGACCCGGGCCTTGCACGAGACCACCGAGATGTCGCGCGCGGTCACCGCGAGGGGCTGGTCGCCGGTGAGCGGCTCGCCTCCGACGGGTTCGACCGGCACGTCGAACAGCTTGCCGATTTTGTCGAGGGCGGCGGCGAGGTCGAAGGTCTTCTCGGCCAGAGAGCCGAGCTTGCCGAATCCGATGGCCACGGAGCTCATGATGAGCTCCGCCGCGACCAGCTGACCGAGGGTGAGCTCGCCTTCGATGACGAGCCAGCCGCCGACGGTGAGCAGCGAAACAACGGAGAACACGCCCACGGCGAGACCGCCGCCGAGAATGGTCAGAATGTGGCGGAAGTGGTCGCGACGCCGCTGCAGGTACGCGCCCGCGCGCGAGCGAAGCTCGGACGCCGCGAACCGCCGGCCGGCGTGGCCGCGAAACGCCGCCGGGTTGCGCGCCAGCTCGTCGAGCCAGGCGCCCACCTGGAACTTGGCCTTGGACTCGAGCACGGCGGTCTTCGTGGCGCCGCGCGCTCGCAGAAACACGATCGCGAGGATGAGGACCAAAAAGAGCGCGAAGGCGAACAGGTAGGGGTGGTAGATCGAGATGACCGTCAGGCCGGCGATGGTCTGCAGCGCCAGGGCGAGGCCGTCGAGGAGCAGTTGCGACCCGGCCTTTTGCACGGTGATCACGTCGAAGAACCGGTTGTTGAGCTCGACGAGGTCCTTGCTGTCGCGGGCGGAAGCGGCCGCCCTGGGCATTCGCTCGGCTAGGTCTTCGGCGATTCGCACGAGGAAGCGCCGCTGCAGAACCTCGACCGTGTACGCCTCGAGTGCGGAAAGCACCGCCGCCAGTCCCAGGCCCAGCATGAGGGCGAGCGACAGAAGAACCAGAGGCTGCAGCACCGTGCCGAAGGCGATGGTGTTGACCAGGGTCTGAATCGCAACCGGCGTCAGCAGCGACAGAATGCTGACCGCGACGGCAAAGGCGATGACGGCCTTGACGTCCGGGCGCTCCAGCCGCGCGAGGGCGCGCACGCGCTGCCACGGGGCGGCGTGTTCCGCCCCGGTGGCGTAGGCCCGCCGGGCGGAAAAGACCAGCCAGCTTTGGGCTTCGCTCGCGATGGCGCTGAGCTGTCGGTGAGTTCGTGGCACCGACCGCTCACCGCCACCGATCCACAGGCGGCGCACGTGGGGACGCCGACCTTCGAGGCGGGTGACCACGATCCAGCCTTCGCGGGCGCGCGCCACGGCGGCGAGAGGGCGGCCATCGCGGGCCCCGACGACGTCGTCGAGTGGGCGCGATGCGACCTCTAGTCCGAGGTGGGCCGCTGCCTCCGCGATGGTCGGAAGAGCGCTGTCGTGGTGACGAGCCGCGAGGTATGCATCAACGATCGCGGGATATGCGACCCCCGGCGACACGTGCTGACACACGTCGCGCAGAACCTCCAGGCACTGGGTATCAGCGCCCGAATGCGCGATTTGAGGCGGCAACGGATCGTTTGAAGAATTTTGCGTCATGTCATTCGCGAAAAATAAAACACGAAAGTCTTTTCATGTATAGGTTGTCTGCTATTCTGTCGCAACCCGAAAAGATCATGTCTGGTGTCAGAGATAGCTCGTCTGAAGGGTCATGGACCTTTCTCAGCAACTACGCCCACGTTCTCGTCTACCTGGCGCGCGACCGGCACGCGAGGGCGCGGGAAATCGCTGCCGCGGTCGGCATTACCGAGCGCGCGGTCCAGCGCATCGTCGCCGAACTCGAGGCGGCGGGCGTGCTCAGCCACACCCGCGTAGGTCGCCGAAATCAATACGAGATTCACCGTGACCGGCCGCTTCGGCACCCTCTCGAGTCCCACCAGACGGTGGGACAGCTCATCGACCTACTCACCCCGGACGACACCGATGCGGCCCGGTCGGCGAGTTGAGGGCCTGGTCCGTCCCGGGCCAGATTCTAAAATCAAATCAATTTTCGGTGCGCGAAATTACGTGCGCCCGCTATTCTGGAAGTAAGGATGGGGAAGAGCCGCGACATTGAGTTGCTGGCGGGCCAGGCACGTCGTGCGGCTCGCAACCTCAAGACGCGCGCGGCCAGTCGCGCGCCTCGCCGCCGAGGCACGCCTCTTTCGACGGACCCGCGGGAACTGTTCATCGGCGAGTACTCTCGCTTTGCCGCCCGGTGCCGCTCCGCCATCGAGCCCGGCCTCGCGATCGTCGCCATCGATCGCTTCACCGGAAAGATGTCGGCCTTCATGAAGCTGCGGGCGCAGCCCGGCGAGCTCGTCACCGCGGTCGTCGGGCGCCACGGCTGCACGGACGTGTACCTCGACGGCTCCGATCGCCTGTCTCTGCGCCACCTGCTGGTCGCCGTCGATCCCGTGACCGAGTGGCGCCCGGGAAGTGAGCTTCGCTATCGCGTGCTCGACCTGCGAACGCGCTCGGGGTTTCGCGACGAGCACGGCCGCGAGCTCAAGTCGATCGTTTGCGAGGGCGCCGCCATTCTCGAAGCGGCCGACTACCAGCTCTACCTGCTTCCCCTCGGCGACCCGACCGATTGGCCCGCCACGGGCGACGACGCCTGGGACTGCATTCCCGAGCGCGTGTACTTCGACGAACAAACGGCGTTGGCCGAAGGCACCCGCCCGGTCGAGATGAAGCGTCCGAAGCGCAAGCTGCTCGAGCCGCTTCTCGACTTGCCGAGCGGGCGAACGAGTCGGATCACGGTGGTCAGCCCGCCGACGAGCGTGAGCGAGTCGCTCGTCGAAGGCGGCGAAGATCCCATCGCGCAGCTGGTCGTCAACGGGCTCGACGGCCGAAAGACGATTTCCGTCGGCGCCTCGGCGCTCGACCGCGGGGTGCTGCTCGGGCGCTATTCGCGCTGCAACGCCGGGGCGACGCTGTTTACCGAAACCGTGTCCCGGGTGCACCTGCTGGTGATTCGCTGCGGCGACTGGATTTGCGCCATCGACACCGGCAGCCGCAACGGCACCCGCCAGGGCGGCAGCGAGATCCGCGCGGTCCTGCTGGACCGGGCCACCCGGCTGTCGCTGGGACTCGACGGTGACTCGGTCTACTGGGACTGGCTTCAGTAGGCTCGGTCGCGCGAGCTAGAGCAACGGGTCTGCCGGGCTACCGCCGAAGCAGGCGTTGCAGCCCTCGGGCTCGAGGGTGCACCCGGGCCCGTCGTCGTCGATGCTGCATCCTTCGGGGCACGAAGGCGGCGACGCGCAGGTATCGTCGTTGTCCGCGCAGAGCACTTCGCACGCGCACGAGGCCCGGCACGCGACCGGTTCCGCGCACGCTCCCCGGCCCAGGCAGTCGACGCGGCACGGTCCCTCCCCGCAGGCGACTTTCGCGCAGCTGTTGTTGCCCAGACATAGGACGTCGCAGCGGCTGGCGGCGGAGCAGTCGACCAGCTCGCAACTACCCGGGCTGTCGCACACGATTTCGCAGGGGATGCCCGGCGGACAGACGAGTTCCGGGCAGTCGGCTCGCCCGCTGGTGCACGTCACGCGGCACGCGCCGCCTTCGCAGACGCCGGGGCAGTTCTGCGCGCTGCATGCACCCGGCAGCGGATCGGGCCCCGGGGTCGGATCCTGGTCAGGCGGATCGGTGGGGCCCGGCGCGCCCGGCACACCGGCGTCCGGCTCGCCCACCGGATCCGGAACCGGCGCCGTCGGAGGATCGGCCGGGGGCGGCGCGGTGTCGCCCGGGTCATCGGTGAACGCCGATGAGTCGAACGAACAGGCGGTCGCAAAGAGAACAAGGCCACACAGCACCCAGCGCATACGTTGCGGATGAGCGTGCAAAATCACAGCCCGCTTGTAAGTAACCAACGACACAGTCCACCGCTCGAAGGCCGGGGCTCACAGCTGCGTAGGTTGCGTACAGAAGTGCGACCCGGAGTCCCGGTGCGACTTAGGTTGCTGCGGCCTGATAGTTTCGTGCTCGACCATGCGGGGCTTTGGGAACGGGGGAGTGCGCGCAGCCGCGTTTGCACTGGCGGTTGCTAGCGCAACCACGGCCTCGGCGCAGGCGGCGCCGGCAGGCGAGCAGCCGGCAGCGACGGTCGCTCCGCTGAAGGTCGTCGTTGCCGGCAGCGCGCCCTTCGTCATCGGACCCGAGGCAGCCGACGGTCTGGCGGTGGACATTTGGAACGCGGCCGCCAGCGAGATGGGCGTCGCCTTCGAGCTCGCTCGCGCGTCTTCGGCCGCGGACGCCCTCGAGCGCGTTGTCGCCGGCACGGCCGACGTCGCCGTGGGGCCGATCAGCATCACGGCGTCGCGAGCCCAGCGCGTCGCTTTTTCGCAGCCGTTCTTTCAGGCGCACCTGGCGCTGGCGGCGCGGCCGGACGCGGGCGCTCTCGCGCGCATCAAGCCGTTTTTGACCATCGGGTTCGTCTCGGGTGTTGCCGGGCTGCTGGTCGTGCTGTTGGCGGTGGGCCTGTTGGTCTGGCTGGCCGAGCGCCGCAAGAACCCGGACCAGTTTCCGCCCGGACTCGCGGCCGGCATCGGCAACGGCATCTGGCTGGCGCTCGTCACCATGACCACCGTTGGCTACGGCGACCGGGTGCCGGTAACGCCGGCCGGGCGCGTGGTGGCCGGGGTGTGGATGGTCGTTTCCATGCTCATTGCCGGGTCGCTCATCGCGTTCATGTCGACCGCCCTCACGCTGTCGCAGATCGGCGGCGACGGCATCAACAGCGCGGCCGACCTGCGCTCCCGCCGCGTCGCCGTCGTCGCCGGCACCACGTCGGAGAGCTTTGCCCGTCGCCACGGCGCGCGGCTGGTCCCGGTGAAGACCCTCGACGACGCCGTGTCGGCGATTGCCGACGAGCGCGCGGCGGCGATCGTGTTCGACGGGCCATCGCTGAGCTACCACCTGCAACAGCACCCCGACGCCGACCTGGTTCTGGCCGAGGCGCGCTACGAGCCAACCGGCTACGGATTCGCCGTGGCCGTCGGCAGCCCCCTGCAGCAGCGGGTGTCCCTGGCAATCCTCGAGCTGCAGAGTCAGGGCTTCCTTCGCCAGCTCGAGAGCAAGTGGCTCGGGATCCGCTAGCCGGCGGCGCGGCGTACGCGGCCGTCTTTCGGGGCAATTGGCCCTACGGCTCGGCCGGGGGCTCGTCGACCGGTCGCAGCACCGACAGGCGCCCGCGCCCTCGTTCTGGAGCCGTGAGCTCGGCAACGTAAATGGCGCCGGTTTCCGGGTCCTGAGCGAGGTCGAGCGGGTTGGCGAACCCCGTTAGTCCCGGCAGGCCGACCGTTTCGCGGGTGACGCTGCCGTCCGCAGCGACGTCGAGCACCACGATGTCGTCGTTTTGACTGTAGCGGGCCACGAGCAAGCGACCGTCGAGGGCGCCGTCAAAGGCCGGCCCCCGGTACTCGATGATGCCGTTGGCGGACTTGTTGTGGCCGAACTCGTGAACGAACCCGGCAAAGCGCGGGTCGGGTGATACGCCGACCGGGTACTCCACTTCGTCGGGGTCCGGCGCCGCCGTGGGGTTGCCGCCGAGCAGGATCCACTCGCAGCGGGCCGGGTTCGGGTGGCCGTAGTACGCGCCGGGCTCGATGAGCGCGAGCTCGTCGGGCTGGTTGGCCTGGACGTCGCGTATCGCGGGCGCCGCCGACGAAATCCAGTCGCCGTCGGGACGGTTCGCGCACTGGGGCGGCGCCACTGCGGGCTCGGCCGGCACGTTGCCGCCCGGCGCCGAGCCATTGACCGTCACGTACAGGCGCCCCGACTCGGTAAAGACCAAGTCGTACGCGTTGCGCAGCCCGGTGGCGTGCAGGGTGACCGGGGCGCCGGCGGCGTACGGGTCGTAGGAGCCGCCGTCCTCGGTGCGAACGTCGAGGGGCGGCGCGGCAATCGCGTCGACATCGATGCGCAAAAGCGCGGCCGTGAGCAGGCGTTCGGGCCGAAATCCCCAGGCGGTGTCCGGGGCGCCCAGAGCGGTGTTGCTGCCCTGCAGCACGTACAGAGCGCCGTCCGGACCGACCTCGAGGCCGTTGGTCATGTGGTCGCGAACCGAATGCGGCAGTCCAACGACGACATCGACGGCGTTGGCAAAGCCGCTGCCGGACAGTCGCGTGATGGCACCGGTCCAATCGGCCGCGCCCGGAAAGCCGGCGCCGCCGTGCACGACCCACAGCACGGGCTCTTGGTCGCGCACGTCGAAGCGCAAGCCGGTAATCGTGCGCGGCGCCCCGCCGGCGGCCGCGTCGAACACGGTCGTTGGCGTTTCGAGCTCGCCGTCGGCGCCAATGCCGAAGCGAAGCAATGCGCCGAACAGGGTGCCGGCGTAGACGGCCCGGTCCGGGCCCACGGCCACCGACGTGACGGGAAATCCATCGGACGCGGCTGCAACGGTTCGGTCGAACGCGATGGTTCCGTCGTCGTCGCTGGCGGTGGTTGGCCCGGTCGTAAAGTCGAGCGCGAAGGGCGTCATGGCCTGACCGGCGACGTCGCGCACGTCGCTGGTGACCGCGAAACGGTAGCGGGTAAAGGAACGCAAAGGGGTGACCGGCTGCAGCGTGATGGCGTCGCCGCCGCCGGTCGAGTTGACGTTGGCAACTACCTCCACGCCCGTATCAATGTCGACGAGCTTGACGCTGGTTCGAGTCACGGTGGCATTGTCGAGACCACCGGCCACCAGCCGCGGCCGGGCGGAAATGCCGGCCTCGGGCGAGACGTTCGCAGCGCCGCGGGCGATGCTGGCGCCGCGAATGCTCGGCCGCGGTCCCGGCGCCGCGGGCGCTACGTTGCGCAGCACGTAGGTGTTGTCGTTGTAGTCGAGGTTGCCTGGCGTGCCGTCGTTGTTCGGGTAGTCCATGATGGCTAGCCACGCGCCCGGTTCTGGCGCGCCTTCGTCGAGAATCAGCGGAAAGAAGCGCACCAGGTGCAGGCCGCCGTTGTCGGCGGCGACGCTCGAGACGCCGTCGATGAGAATGGAAAACGGGCCGTCCGGCGAAAACTCCCCGGCGGACGTGGCAAAACCGTCCGCGCGCCCGGGCAGCAGCGCCTGGCCGTCGTCGAAGCCGTGGCGCACCACCTCGGCGACGAACCCATCGGCGGCGCGCCATTCCAGGCGGGCGGATTGCCAGCAGCACGAGTGAAAGGCCGACAGCTGCAGCACCTCGACGGGCCGGGTCGGATCGACTCGCTCCCAGGTCTCCGACAGAACTTCCTGGCCGACCGCTTCGACCGCGCCGCCGTTGTCGAGCCGCTGTCCCCAGTAGGTGAGCCAGGTGTCGATGCCGAACGTGCGCCAGACGTCCCAGACCGTCGGCTCGTTGCCGCCTTCGGGAAAGGCCATGTTGTATCCGGCGAGGCGCACGAACACTTGCGACTGCCGGGCGGCGTCGGTGTCGAGCTCGAGCTGAGCCGAGCGGGGAGCGCGCTGCAGGGGACCGATGCCCGCGACCATGGTCACCGGCACGTCGATTTCGGCGCCGGGGTCCAGCAGCCGAGGCAGGCTGGCGGCGAAGTCGGGGGCGATCTCGAAGTAGCCGTCCGAGTCCGCGCGAACCCGCGCGCCTCGCAAGGCGACCGGAGATGCCGAGTGATTGGTAAGGCGCACCCGGGCGACGTCGGGCGTGCGGATCGTTTGCCAGCGGGGTTCGAGCAGGTCGTGAATGCGGTGCAAGACGACCCGCTCGTTCGACGGAAAGCCGGCGGGGTTGGTGACCTCGACGTCCCACCGCGGCAGGTCGTCAACGGCGATGGGCTCGTTGCCGCCGAAGTCGAAGACGTTGACTCGGCCACACCGGCCGAAGTGATTGTCGGACCGGTAGGGGGCACCCGGTTGCGCGATCTCGGGTTCCCAGCCGCGGCCGCCGGCGACAAAGGCGCGCACTTCGAACCAGCCGTCCGCCGTTTCGTCGCAGCGCATCTGCACGTCGAGCAGCCAGTAGTTGCGACCGAACCGGTTCAGTGACGTCTCGCCGAAGCCGTCGCGGCCGTAGCGGGCAGCCGGGCCCCAGGCGTGAGGCCAGCGGTCGATGGTCCAGCTGGCCGGTGATCCGGCGGCGTTCGACGGCTGCCCGGGCTCGGCGCCCTGCCAGTCGAGGTGGGCGTCGCCGGTGGCCAGCGCCGCGGTGTCCGGGTTGCGGCGATTGAGGTGACGGATCGGAATGGCGCACTGGTCGGGCCGCTGTTCGCAGTCGCGGCCGAGCTGCCGCGTCGCGTAGCCGTAGTCGAGGCCGCCGCGAAAGAAGACCGTTTCGCCGGGGCGGGTCGCGGCGCGCACCATGATGACCGTGCGCTGCCAGTCACCGGTCTGCTGTTCGCCGTTGCCTTCGTCGCCGCTGTCGCCGCCGGGGGCGGTGGCGACTTGCGTGACCTGGTAGAGCTTCTCGTCGGGGTCGAAGGCGATGCGGTAGCGGCCCGGGCCGTCGGCCAGCTCGATGTTGGCGCCGAAGCTATCGCCGACGAAGTCGCGGTCGTTGTCTCCGTAGTTGTCGCTCCAGTCGCCCCAGCGGTCGAACTTGACCTCCTGCAGCCCTGGCCCCACGTCGACCAGCGCTACCTTTGAACGCCCGACGGTCTCCATCGGCTGAATGCCCCAGTCGTTGAACGTGCCGCGCACGAACCAGGGCGCGCTGTCGATGGCGCTCGATGTCGCGGTCGGCTCGTTTGCCGAACGGTCAGTCTCCGGGCCGAGAGCGCACGCCGTGAGTGCACCAACGGCGAGGGCGAGGGCGAGGGGTGCCTTCATGGGCGCCGGCACTGCAAACCACAGACCGCGGCGAGAATGGCGGCGACCGCACTCTGCTGGGGAGTTGGCCGAGGGCCGTGGTTGCGGGACACAACGAATGCTGCGTTCCGCAACTCGAACTCACCTCAGTCGAGACTCATGTACCGGTTACCTGGTCGCCGTGGACTGGCGCCGCGCTTGCTTCGCGCACGCACGTGTTCTCCCGCGGTTTCGCAGAAGGCAGATTCCAGTTCAACCCGGCGATGGTCGGCGGCCTCGTCGTCGCGTGCATCGCGACGGGCGCTTGCTCTGGGCCGTCGATCGACGAACGGCGATTGGCCACCCACGTATCGATGGTGAGTGCGTCTCTCGAGTACACGGGGGACGTCTGTGGAGACGATCAGCCGACGGCCTTGCTGCGCGTCAGAACGGCCGTCGACGGCAGCGGCGACCGCCGCGCCGGCGGTCTGGTGTTTCACGTGGTCGGTACCGGGGAGTGCGACATCGCGTGCGGGGCGAATCCGCTTCCCTGTGTCGGTGGATGGATGGAGGCCCGCGGTCGCGAGGTCGAGCCCGGTGTTTGGGAGACCTCGGTCGAGTGGCCGACCTCGGGACCGGTGCGCTTCGCGGCGTGGTTCGAAAACGACGGCTACCGGGTTTGGGACAACAACCGCGGCTGGGACTACGAAGTCGTTCCCCAAGGCGATCCGGGAACGGGCGCGTCGTGCGCGCTGCCGGGCCTCGCGGCCCGTCGGTTGTGGCCCGAGGTGTCGTTTCGCGCGCCGGTCGGCGGCCTTGCGACACCGGCCCGCGATGGCCGGCCGGGAGCCCTGTACGTCGTTGAAAAGCCGGGCTCGATCGTGCGCATGGAGCTGACTCCCGATGCCGAGCCGACGCTGTTTGCCGATCTCGGCGACCGCGTCATGCAGGATGGTTTCGAAGAGGGCCTGCTGTCGCTCGCCTTCGCGCCGGGGTTTCCGACGACGCCGGTGGCTTTCGCTACCTACAACGCCGACAGCGACCGGGGCATCCTGTGGCGACTGTCGCGCTTTGACGTCGACGTGAGCGGCGAGGTGCCGAGGATGCTCGCCGACACCGAGGAGGTGCTGATCGAGCTCGACCAGCCCGGGCCGACTCACAACGGAGGCCAGCTTCATTTTGGTTCCGACGGCATGCTCTACGTGTCCACCGGGGACGGCGCTTGCTGCAACGATCCCTTCGAAACCGCCCAGGATGGCAAGTCGCTGCTGGGCAAGTTGTTGCGCCTCGACGTGCTGGGGGCGGCCGCCGAGAGCGGCTACGCGGTGCCGACGGACAACCCGTTCGTCAACGATCCCGCCACGCGCGATGAGATCTATGCGCTGGGATTTCGCAATCCCTGGCGCTGGAGCTTCGATCGAGAGACCCAGGACCTGTGGGTCGGCGACGTCGGGCAAAACCGATTCGACGAGGTCGACCGGGTGGTTGCCGGCGGCAACTACGGCTGGCCCCACCGAGAGGCGTCCGAGTGCAACGCCGCGGCGCCTCCCTGCGAACCCGCCGCTGGCGTGTCGTACGAGGATCCAGTCTTCGACATCGCGATGAACGGCCGCCCGTCCGCCGTGATCGGTGGGTACGTCTATCGCGGAAGCCAGATTCCGGCGCTGGCGGGAACCTACGTGTTTTCCAACTTCGTCGACGGGTCGCTCACGGGGCTTCGCCCCGTCGACGGCACCGCGACCGAGTACGAACGCGTCTCCCTCGCCGAGCGCACCGGGCTGTCGCCTTCGGCGTTTGCCGAACTGCCCGACGGCGAGCTGGTTTTGTTCGATCTGCAGGCCGCCGGCGGCGCGTACGCACTCGTCGAAGACGGATGTCGCGAACTGTCGCAACCCGAGGACGATGCGTCGGTCTACCGGTTCTTGCGGGCCGACGGCATTGGCGATGCAGACAGCGCACGGGCCTACTACCGCGCCCTGCTCGGCGACCGGGCCGACGACTATACGTTTGCCGCCTGGCGCGCCGACTACGTGGCCGAGGCTCCGGTGGTGTCGGCGCTCTACCGAAATCCGCGCGAGCTTTCCGGCTGGCGGGAGACGTTCTGCACGAACACGGTGGCGCCGGGGTTCGGCGGCTGCTGGGTACGATCGTGGGACCGGCTGGAGGACCGGGGCGTGCCCGGTGCCGAGCGGCCGGTGGTCGCCATCAGTCTGGCCGTCGATGGGGTCGCGCAGTTCTTCGCGTTTACGCCCACCGGTGAGCTGACTCCGCTGATCGAGTTCGACAGCGAAGGCGCCAAGGCGGTGCCCGAGGTCTGCACGGCCTGCCACGGTGGCCAGCCGGTGCCCGGCCAGCGGGACCTGGGGGCGCTATTGCGCGAGCTGCCCGTCGACGCGCTCGAGCCGGCTCCGGGCAGCGGGACGGACGGGTGGGCGGCTCTCAACCGGGCCGTCGCCGCTGGAAACCAGCGAGCGACCTCGGCTCGGTTCGGCTTCGCCACAGCCCGGAGTCGCCTGCTCGAGTTTCTCGCGCGGCTGGGCGACGACCCCGGCCCCGACCGCGTGCCGGCATCGTGGGCGACCGGCGCGACGGTCGAAGAGACCGCGGCGCGCGCCGACCTGTGGACGCGGTTGGTCGAGCCGTACTGCATGCCCTGTCACCGAGTCAATTCCCGGGACCTGTCCGACTACGGTCGCTTCGAAGGCCTGGCGGCGCGCACGCAGACCGGGGCTTCGCGCATCGAGAGCTTGCTCGGCCTCGACGGTGCCGCGGCCGACGCGCTCGTCATGCCGCAATCGGAGACCGGTCTGCGCGCGGCGGTGGCGGACCCGCTGGCCATGGCGGCGCTCGAGGAGTGGCTGGTCGTGGTCGATCCGCTTCGGCAACGCCAGTGTGAGGTCGTGTTTCGCTCGGATGGCCCGGCGTGGACCAGAGTTGGGCAAGATGTCTACGCGGTCGGCGATTGGCCGCAGCTGGGCTCGTGGAATCCCGCCGACGCGCTGGCTCTCGCCCCCAGCCCGTTTCCGAGATGGAGCGGTTCCGCGACGTTTCCGTGCGGCAGTTCGCTGACCTTCAAACTGGTGGTCGTGGATTCGACCGGCGAGCTCGATCCCGTGTGGGAGCCGGTCGCCGACAATCGCCAGGTGGAGCTGCCCGAGCGCGGCAGTGTCGTCGTCGACATGACCTGGGGCGAGTTGCCCGAGCCCGTCGACATCCCCGAGTCGTTATAGGGGCGAAGCCCGGTCTGCGAGCGGCAGCCACAAGCACAAGTCGAATCGATTCATTCCGTGGGCGAACGGCAGGCCGCGCCAGGCTTCGAACATCGGCTGGCTGGCGGGAGCGTAGCCGCTGCGGGGCAACCAGGTCAGGAGCAACCAGTCGAGCGCTCGTTGTTCGAGGTCGATCGGCCCAGAAATCTCCAGCTCGGCGACCCGCATGGCAGCGAAACGATAAATGCCGACTTCGCCGCCGCCGGTCGTGCCGGGCGGAACCACCAGGCCGACGTCGTATCGGCAGCGTTCGATTGGTACGACGTCGGGATCCTCCCACTGATATCCGAGCCACTGTCCGGACTCGAGGCCTCGTTCTCGGGCCCACGCGACCAGTCTCTGGGCGGCGCGCGGTACGCCATCTCCCTCGTATGGACGATGGACACGGATGTAGGCGACTCGATTCGGTGGGAGGCTTCGCAATTCGACCGAGAAGCCGTCGGGGTTCTCACCGACCGGCAGGCGTTCGAGGCGATGCGGGCTCGAATTCCCCGAAACGGCCTTCTGCAAGGAACGTCGATGCGTTGCCCGGAGGGCTTTGATGTCGAAGTGTCGAGGTGCCACTCCGTAGTGCTTGCGAAAACTGCGAGAGAAATCGGAACTCGACGAAAAGCCGCAGGCCAGCGCGACCTCGGTCAGGCTGACGGCAGGACGGTGCGCCATGATCTGTACGGCGCGTTCGAGGCGGACACGCTTGACGAAAGCGGCGAGAGTTTCGCCCATGAGACCGCGGAATATCCGATGGAAATGAAAAGGCGAAAACGCGGCGGCGCGCGCGACGTCGTCGAGCTGAATGGGGTCGCCCAGGTGGTCCACGACGAAGTCGATGGCCCGATTGATTCGCTCGATGTAGTCGATGTTCGCAAGATTTGGCAAGTCGCGCCTCGGCAGCCTAGCCTAGCCTACTCGCGCCAATGACGACCCAACCAAGCACCCTCGGCGCCTTTTCCATAAGTCTCTCCGTCAAGGACCTCGCTGCCTCGCGGGCCTTCTACGAGGCGCTCGATTTCGAAGTCTGCGGTGGCAAGGCCGAAGACAACTGGCTGATCCTGCGAAACGGACGAACGACCATCGGTTTGTTTCAGGGAATGTTCGAGCGCAACGCGCTGACGTTCAATCCCGGTTGGGACGAACGGCAGCAGCCCGTCGCAGAGTTTACCGACGTCCGCGAGTTGCAGGCTCGTCTGGAGGCAGCCGGCATCGCACTTACGACGCGGGCCGACGATTCAGGAAGCGGCCCAGCACACTGCGCCATGCTGGACCCCGATGGCAATCCGGTCCTGATCGACCAGCACCGGGAAGCATAACCCCCGGGAGCTACTTGGCGATCGGTTCGCGCAGCGTGGCGAGCTCGGCCAGCGTTTTGTCGGCAAGCTGCTCTTTGCCCTGCTTGCGCTGGGCGCCCTCGATGACGTCGAGGGCTTCGATGTGAATCGACGGCGGCGGCTCCGACATCGTCGCCAGGCGTTCGGTGACGGCGCGCGCGGCTCTCTCGGCGGCCTCTGCGTTGCCCTCGGCGAGCTCGAGCGCGGCGACGCTTACCTCGGCGGTCAGCGTGTGCGGATGGTCGGGCCCCACGCTCGCGGCGAGTCCGTCGCGAGCCCGCAGCAGCTGTTCGCGGGCGACGTCGAGGCGGCCCAGGTTCAGGGCCGTGACGCCGTAATTGTGCCGGCTCATGAAGACCGCAAAGTTCTCCTCGGGAAAGGCTTCGTGCAAGAGCTTGGTCGCCCGGCTCGCGCGCGCCGATGCGTCCTCGAGGCGCCCGGCTTCGGCCAGGACCTTGGCGTAGGTGTTGAGTGCGTAGGCCGCTTTGGGGTGACGCTCGCCGAGCGAGTCGCGCAGCAGCTCGTATTCGCGCTCGGAGTAGGGCATGGCCTCGTCGGCGCGTCCAAGCAGGGTCAAAGCCATGGCCATTTGCTTGTTGGCCTGGGCCTCGAGGATGACCGGCACGTCGTCGAGCGACGGCAGAAGCTGCATGCCCCGATCGGCGTGTGACAGCGACTCATCGTAGTCGCCGCGGACCCGCGCGACGTCGCTGGCTTCGATGAGCCAGCGCAAGCGATCGACTTGATTCTGAGTTGACTCGACCGTCAGTCTGGCCGGGAACAGAAGCTGTTCGGCCCGTTCGACGTCTCCGCGATAGTTCAGAACCAGGCGAATGAGACCGGTCCAGGTCTTGAGCTGGCGCCGGGCGTCGCCGATGCGAGCGGCCGCCTCGAGTGCCGTGCGGAACTCGCGCTCGGTCTCGTCGGGCGAGCGGGTCGGCATGCTGATCGTCCCGGCGAGATCGAAGGTGTCTGCAACGAGCGACATGACGCCCAGCTCGACGACGAGTGGTTTGAGGGCGTCGATGGCGGGGGTGGCCTCGCTGTACAGGCCGGTCTGTTTGAGCACGTCGATGCGGTCGTATTCCCGACGCAGCTCGTCGTAGCGTTGGCGCGTGCTCGGGGGCATGACGGCGATTGCGTCGCCGTCGCCGTCTTCCACGCAGCGCGACAGTTCGCGCGTGAACGTTTCGAGGGTCGGGACGGCGCGGTCCAGAATCGTGCCGGCGTTGGGGCCTTGCAGCGTTTGCAGCAAGTGACTGGCCTTGGCTCGACCGCGCTCGAGGCAGCGCATCTTGCGGTCGAGAGTTGCCGCCGACTGCTCGCCAAAAACGTGAGTCGCGCGGCACGTATCGCGATGCAGGTTTGCCCAGCGGCTGGTGTACTGGCGCATGCCCGCTTCCAGGCGATGAAAGGTGTCGAGGGCGTGGGGCTTTTGCGTGGCGATCAGTCGGGCCTGGACGTCGCCACTGGTTTGCTCGGTCCACATATCCGCGACGTGTCGCTCGGAGGCGGAACACACCGCCGCCGCGTCGGGCCGCAGAAGTGCGAACCCGGTGACCGATACCGCCACGGCGACCGCGGCAGCGACAATTGCAGTCCAGCCGACGCGCCGTCGCCGGTCCAGGTAGTCGCGCAGCGCGTTGCGCAGCGCGCGCATGTCTTCGTAGCGGCCTTCCGGCCGGGCGGACAGCCCGCGCAAGACGATGGCGCGCAGCCGACGGGGCACGCTCGAGTTGCGCGGGGCCGGGCGCATGCGCCCTTCGATGATGGCCCGTCGGCGCTCGCTAATGCCCTGGCCCTCGAACGGTTGCTCGCCGTAGAGGGCCTCGTACAGCGAGACGCACAGGCTGAACTGGTCGGACTTGCCGGTGGCCTTTAGCTCGAGGTGCTGCTCGGGCGCCATGTACGCCGGCGTGCCGATCACCACGCCTTCTCGGGTGATGTCACTGAGGAGTCGATCCTGGCTGTGCGAGTCGTCGACGTTGATGGGCGGCGTCTCGGGGCGCGGGGTCGTCGCGCGCGTGTTGGCGTTGGCGGCTTCGCCGTCGCTGGCGCGCGCAAGCCCGAAGTCGAGGACCTTGAGCGACCCGTCCTCGCCGATGATCATGTTGGCGGGCTTGATGTCCCGGTGGACCAGGCCCGCGTCGTGGGCCGCGGCCAGGCCCGCGGCGGCACCGCAAAACGCCTCGACGATGTCGCGCACGCTCGGATTGCGCTCGCGTACCCAGTCGCGCACGGTGACGCCGACCGCGAGCTCCATGGCGAGGAACACCTCGTCGTCGTGCGTGCCGACATCGTGAACGGTGACGATGTTAGGGTGCGAGACGCGCGCGAGCGCTTGCGCCTCGCGCAACAGACGCTCGCGCCGCTCTTGCTCGGCTTGCTCGTCGCTGGCTTCCGCGTGCAGAAGCTTGATCGCGACCACGCGGTTGAGCTGGGGGTCGAAGGCACGATAGACGACCGAGAAACCGCCGGCGCCCAGTTGATCAACGACGATGAAGCGGCCCAGGCGGGTCGCCTCGGGAAGCACGACGATCGATTCGATGTCGGCCGGCGTGACCTCACCCGACGCCGACTGCGGCATCGTCTCTGCGAGTGCGTCCCCCTGTTGTTTCACTCGATGCCTCCAACGAATCGCGGCGACACGAGTTACTATTGTCCTCAATCAGGAAGTTGAGGTCACCAAGTTTTCGGTGTGAGAAAGAGCCGACAGGTCGTCTCAAGGGCGCTCACCGCGCCTCGCCACGGTCACTCGGCGCTGGTCGTGCACACGTTCACCGGACCTCCGGTGATCAGACACACAAGTCCACCCGGGCAGTCGGTGTCGCTATCGCACAGCAGCGTACAGCCCGGATCGCCACTCGGCAGGAAGCACGAAAAGCCCGTGGTTTCGGGGCCGGTGTAGTCGTTGGCGCAGTCGGCGTCGACCAGGCAGACCGGCGAGCAGTAGCCGATGCCGGGAGCACCCGACTCGAGAAAAACACAGAAGTGTTCGGGGCTATCCGGGCAATCCGCGTCGCTTTGGCACTCGTCGCCGAGGGCGTTGACCGGCGCTGCCGGTTCGGGCGGGGCGTCGTCGGATGGCGGCGCGTCATCGCTGCCTGTGTCCTGCGGCTGGGGAACCGGGCTGACACCCCCGGAATCACAGCCCGCGAAGACGAGCAGACCGAGTGCCACGAACAAGAGCAGCGAGCGCATGTCCGGGGTTATTTGCATGCTGCGGTCCAACGGGCTCCGTCGTAGTTTAGGGTGGTTGCACCGTGGCCACCGGGGCCCGGCGCCCCGGTTGACCATGGATTTCGCGCTTCGCACCATCTCGGCTGCCGACACCCACCGACTGCGGCACAGGGTGTTGCGCCCCAACCAGCCGCCCGCGGCTGCCGCCTATCCGCTCGATCGCCAGGCCGACGCCGCCCACTTCGGATGCTTCGTCGCCGACGGCCTTGTCGGCGTGGCGTCCGTGTATCGCGAGGACCCGGATGGAGCGACCGAGAGCCGCGAGTTTCGCGTGCGCGGCATGGCGGTCGACCCGGCTCGCCAGGGGGCGGGCATGGGGCGCGCCCTGCTCGCCGCGTGCGTCGACCACGCGCGCTCGCTCGGTGGAAGCCGCGTCTGGTGCAACGCGCGGGTGACGGCTTCGGACTTCTATTCGCGGTGCGGCTTTCGACAGTCTGGACCCGAGTTCGACCTACCGCCGCTCGGCCCGCACCGAGTCATGGTGTTGTCGCTCGTGACCTAAGTGCGGCGCACCCGGGTGCGCGGCTTGGCGTAAGTAAGTTGATTCACGCGTCGCACCGGCGTCGATGCGGTTCTTGAGCGTTGCCACGCTCCGTGTGACCATTTGCGGATGCGGCAATCCATTCGCCCGGGGCTGATCGTCGCGGTGGTCGGTGCGGTGCTGGGGCTGTGGTTCGCCTCCATGTCGACGGCCGACTTCGCTCGGCACCTGGACCGGCAGGTTCACGACGTGCACTGTTCGTTCGTGCCCGGGCTTTCCGGTCCGGAGCGAGGCGAGTCGGGGTGTCAGGTGACGCTCGTGAGTCAGTACTCGTCGGTGCTGCGCACCGCTGTTTGGGGGGGCGTGCCGATTTCGCTCCCGGCGATGGCCGTGTTCGCCTTTCTGCTGTTCTTTGCGGCCGAGCTGTGGCTCACCGGGCGGCAGGGCGATGCGCGCGCTGCCGGGTTCTTCGTCGCGGCAACGGCCTTGCCGGCCCTGACGTCGCTGGTGATGGCCTACCTGTCGCTGGTAGAGCTCGACGCGGTGTGCAAACTCTGCATCGGCGTGTACTTCGCCAGCGCTTTGTGTTTGGCCGGCGGTTTTGCGTTGTTCGTCGGGGCGCGACGCGCGCCGGGCGTGCCCGCCGCGCCGGCGCGGGCGCCGCGACCGCGTCGGTCGCGATCGCAGCACGAACCCGCCTGGGCCGCGCCGGGCGGCGGGGCCCAGGCGACCGCGGAGCCCATCGAGCCGGCGCCCCCCGAACCCGCACCGCCGGTACTGCCGGGCCAGGCCCCGGCTCCGGTGGGCTGGAAGTACCTCGGCGCTGCCTTCGGCGTCGGAGTGCTGTTCGTCGCGACGCCCGTGTTGTCGTATCTGGTGGCGGCACCCGACCACGAAAAATACATCGGAGAGTGCGGCGCGTTGGCCGCGGCGCAAGACGACAAGAACATCATGGTGGCGCTGGCGCGCAACCCGGGAGAGGCGCCGGCCATCGAGGTGCTCGATCCTCTGTGCCCGGCGTGCCGCGGGTTCGAGCACGCGCTGCAGTCGAGCGGGTTCGACTCGAAGCTCGATCGCAGGGTCGTCCTGTTCCCTCTCGACAACGCCTGCAACTGGATGGTCGATACCGCCGTCCATCCGGGCGCGTGCACCGTGAGCTACGCCATCCTGTGTGCCGAAGAGCAGGCTGGCGAGGTGCTCGCGTGGGCGTTCGACAATCAGGAGCGGATACGCGAGGCGGCGGCGGCGGACGCGCGCGTCGCCGAGCGAATGGTCACCGAGGCGTTTCCAGGCCTGGCCCGCTGCGTTCGCTCTCAGCCGGTCAAGTCGAAGCTGAACCGATCGCTGCGATGGGCGGTGGCCAACCGACTGCCGGTACTGACGCCGCAGCTGTACGTGGCCGGCGCCAAGCTCTGCGACGAAGACGTCGACCTGGGACTCGAGTTCGCCTTGTCGCGAATGCTCGAGGCGCACGAGGACGGTCGCCTGGCCGTCAAGGTGGCTGAGGCGACGGCGGACTTCGAGCCAGCACCGATGCAGAGCGACGAGCCCGTCGCGCCGGCGCGGCAGGCGGCGCAAGCCGACGCGAATGCCGCCGCACCGTCGGCGGCCGAGGCGGGCGAGGACGCGGTCGGAGGTGCCGCCGACGGTGACCCAGCCGCCGAGAGCGGCGCCGACAGCGACGACGCGGCCAGCGACGACGCGGTCAGCGACGACGCCGAGGCGCAACAACCCGAACCACCGGGCACCGCGGAGCAGGGGGCGTCGGACGGGACCGACGACGCGCCGGCCGACGCGGACCCACCCACCGAACCGGCGCCGGCCCCGGACGAGGCGGTACCGACCGACGGGGAACCGGCCGCCGCCGAGACCGGTACCGCCGACCCCGCCGACAAGCCGACCAACGAGGCGCCGGCACCGGAAACCACCCCCTCCTCGGAGGAATCGCAATGATAGGCATTCGCGCCGCCGTGGCCGCCGGCTTTTTGTTGTTCGTTACCGTGGCGACTGTGTCGTGGGTCGGCGCGGCCAAAAGCCGGGTCGTCGAGCCCGGAGCCGCCCCCTCGTCGGCACCGGTCGCTATCGCCGCCGCGGCCGATGAGCAGTACTGCACCGCCGACCTCAAGCGCGTCCTTCGCCGGGTACTCAAGAGCTGCGGCCTGCTCGACTCGGCGGCGGGCGGCGGGCGCGGTTGCCAGCCAGTCGACGCCAAGACCGTCGCGACCATGAGCGGGGCCGATTTCAACGCACTGTTTTTGCCCATGAAGGACCGCGGGGGCATCGTCCAGTTCGAGCAGGGCAAATCCGAGCTCGACGCAGCGGATACCGCCCTCATCGATCGGATCTTTGCCGACCAGCGCGGCGCGAGCTACTTCTTCATCGTCGCCCGAGCTTCCCCGGAGGGAGCCGTCGACGTAAACCGCGAGCTGTCCAAAGCGCGCGCCGAAGTCCTCATGACGCATTTGCGAACAACCTTCGAAGACCCCGACCTGGAGCGAGAGGTTGGCCTTTTGTGGCTCGGGGAAGAATTCGCCCAGCTCGACGAAAGCTTCTGCAGCTGGTGGCGAAGTGGTGAGGAGGGGGGATGCGAGCCCCAGGACATCAACCGCAGCGCGTTCGTAGCGTGGATCGACTGCCGGCTGTAGCGCTGGCCGCGTTCGTCGGCCTCGTCGGCTGCGAGCGCAGCGGCGAACCGGGCGCCGCCGAGTCGCCACCGTCTGGCGCTCGCCAGCGCGTCAACGCGGTGGCCGCGGAGCCAAAGCCACACGCCGACCCGCGCGCCCTGTGCGATGTACATTCCGAGCAAGGCGAGGGCGCTCGGTTTGAGTGGCCAGCGCTGGCGGGAAAGGCTCCCGAGTTGGCGAGCGGCCGCTGGGCGTGGGTCAACTTCTGGGCGACCTGGTGCAAACCCTGTGTCGAGGAGCTGCCGCGCCTGCGTCGCTGGCAGGGAACTCTGCGCGACCGCGTGGGGTTTTACTTCGTCTCGGCGGATGACTCAGATCAGGTGATTGAGAGCTATCGCGAGCGCCATCCGGCCCTCGAAAAGACCGCGCGCCTGGCAGACCCCGACAAGCTGCCGCAGTGGCTCGAGTCGCTCGGCGTCGCCAGCGCCGCTCTGCCGGTGCACGTTCTTGTCGCGCCGGACGGGCGCATCGTCTGCGTGAGAACGTCCGGGGTGGAAGACTCGGATTTCTCCGCGGTCGAGGCGCTTCTCGATCTCCCCCGCCGATAGTCGGAGTCGGCCGCCGGGCGAAAAACACCTCGCGCTCGGCTGCGCGGGGGCCGACGCGGTATGCTCCGCGCGCGGTTATGGGGCGGCAGGGCCACCAGCTCGACGCGATGGCGGTATTGGACAACATCCCGGTCGGGGTGGTGGTGCAGGATGCCGACGCGCGAATCCTGTACGCGAACCACGCCGCCTCGCGCACCCTCGGCCTCACCCTCGACGAGCTGCTCGGCGTGACGTCCTACGACGAGAGGTGGCACCTGTTCGACTCCGACGGCTCGCCCATCGCGCGCGAAGACGCCCCGGTGCCGGTTGCCATCGCGACCAAACAGGCGGTGCGCAACCGCGTGCTCGGGGTGCATCGCCCTCGCGAAGACGATCGGGTCTGGCTTCAGGTGACCGCGGTGCCCGAGTTCGACGACGACGGCGAGATCGCGAGGGTGCTGTGCACGTTCGAGGACATCAGCGCACCGCAGGAAGCGCTTCGGCACAGCGAAAACCTTTACAGTTCCGTCATTCGGGCCATGTCCGAAGGCGTGGTCGTACACGAGCGCGACAGCAGCATTCGCATGGCCAACCCGGCGGCTGAGCGCGTGCTTGGTCTCAGCGTCGAGCAAATGTCGGGACGCACGCCGCTCGATCCGCGCTGGAAGCTGCTGCTGCCCGACGGGTCGCCGCTGCCGGCCGAGCTGATTCCTTCGGAAATCACCCGCAAGACCGGCCGGGCGGTGACGGACTTTCTCCTTCGCTGTCATCGCCCCAACGGCGACCAGACGTGGCTGTCGGTCAGCACCGACCCGTTCGACGAGGGCGGCCCCGATGGCTTTGGCACGGTGGCCACGTTCGCGGACGTGACCAACGAGCGCGAGGCGGTGCTCGCTCTGCAGCGCAGCCAGGAGCAACTCGAGCGAGTGCTGGCAGCGGTGCCGGGGGTGATTTACCAGTACGTGCGCACCGACGACGGCCAGGAGCGGTTCGAGTTCGCCAGTGCGCGAGCTCAGGAAATCCTCGGCGCCAGCGCCGAGGCGCTGGTGGCCAACGCGAGCAACGCCTGGGATCGCATTCACCCGGACGACCGCGAGGTGATGGAGAGCTCGATCGAAGAGTCGCGGCGCACCGTCGATACCTGGGAGTGCGAGTTTCGCATGCGGCAGGACGACGGCACCTACCGCTGGGTCAGCGCAAGAGCCATCGTCGAGCGCCTGCAGGACAGCGTTTGCTGGACCGGCGTTGGCATCGACATCACCGCAGCCCGACTCCTGCAGGAGCAAGTGCAGCGGGCCCAGCAGCGCGAGGCGATGGGCGATCTCGCCGCGGGGGTCGCCCACAACTTCAACAACATGCTGGCGGCAATTTTGCCCAACATCGAGCTCGTGGCCGAGGAATGCGACCCGCGTTTGCGACCGCTGTTGCTCGACGCGCGCAAAGCCGCCCGCAGCGCGAGCGACCTCGTGCGGCAGCTTCTCGCGCTCACTCGGCGCGACGCCGACAGCCGCAAGCCCAAGGCCGTCGACCTTGTGCCGCTTGTGAGCGAGTCCCTCACGATCTGCGAGCGGACCTTCGACCGCTCGATCGCCATTCGCTCCCATCTCGACGCCAGCGCGGCCCACGTGTTGGTGCGGCCGAGTGACCTGCAGCAAGTCATCGTCAACCTGTGCCTCAACAGCCGCGACGCCCTGGCCGGGGTCGCGGCGCCGGAGATTCGAGTCTCGCTGACGATCGTCGTGGGCGCGTCGGCCAGCGACAGCGGCGAAGGGCGGTTCGCCGAGCTGCGCGTGCAGGACAACGGCAGCGGCATGCCCGAGTCGGTTCGGCGCCGCCTCGGAGAGCCGTTCTTCACGACGAAAGAGCCGGGCAAGGGCACCGGGCTCGGGCTGGCGACCGCGTATCGAACGGTCCAGGACGTGGGCGGCACCATCGCGTGCGACTCGCACCCCGGTGCGGGCACGACCTTCGTGATTCGACTGCCGCTCGCCGAGGCGACGACGGAGCGGGTGTCGTCCGACCGCATCCCGGCGGTGGTCCGCACCGGGCGGGTCCTGGTCGTGGAGGACGAAGAGCTCGTGCGGCGCGGGGTGTGTCGCTGCCTGTCGCGGGTGGGGCTCGAGTCGGTCGAAGTCGAGCGCGGCGACGCGGCGATCGCGTTGGTCGATGAGCTGGTGAATGGCTCCGACGGCGCCGGGCTCTCCGCGGTGATCCTCGACCTGTCCCTGCCCGGGATGCCGGGCGGTCAGGTGCTGGCGAGCATTCGTCGCCGCCACCAGAGCTTGCCGGTACTGGTCATGTCGGGCCACGTGCATCCGGGAGTGGATTTGTCGGGCGCCGATCGCGTGTTGCAAAAGCCGGTGAGTCTCGGCGAGCTCGAGCGAGCTCTCGAAGAGCTCATTCCACCGGGCGTCATCGTGACGTAGGCTTTGCGAGCTCGGGAAATCGCGCGCGAATACCGGCGCGCAGGGCCTCGGCCTCGGCCTGGGTGAACACCCGCTCGACGAACGGCGGGTCGTTGTGGCGGCCCTTGTTCATGACGCTTTGCCGGGCGCGCGAATGGGGTAGGCCAAAGTAGTGACCCAGCTCGTGGGCCAGCACCGCTCCCGTGTCGTCGAGAGCCGACAGGATGATCCAGGTCTTCCGTCGGTCTCGCCGCAGTCGCCAGTGCACGCCGCGCAGGCTTTGGCCCGCGGTATCAACGTCATCGAGCTTGCGAACCAGGAAGACGGTGATCGCGCGGTCGTTGCTGGCGAACCGGCCGAGCTCGTCGCGGTCGGCCCGGGTGCGCAGGTGATCGCGGCCCGCGACGACGCGGCGAGCTGCCACCCGAAATCCCACGTCTATGACTGAAAACAGTGCGTTGGCGTGGCGAAGCTGGGCGTCTAACCACGCGCGATCGCGGGCTGATCCGTCGCCGGCGTCCACCACGACCAGCTCGATGTCGAGGCACCGGGGGGTCTCGCATGCGCGGGAGCGCGCCGGCGAGGCGGCCAACAACAGCGCTACCGCCAGTGAGATTCGCGCAGGCCAGCGCATAACCCGACCCTATCAGAGTGTCCTCGCGCCAACGCTAAACGCGCCCCGATGAACCCGGGCAGCAGGCGATCTATCCTCGGGGTATGCCGCCCGAGCATTTCGTCGCCATTCGTCCACCGCTGTACCTCGACCCGCAGTGCGAGTACGTCGACTTCGAAGCCCGACCGCTCGCCGAGGCCTGGGTCGCCGACGCGGTGGCGGCGCTGGACGAGTTTTCGCGCGACGTGCCCGGGTGGGCAGGGCAGTCGGGCGAGGAGCACGTCGTGTGTCTGCGCTTCGAACGGGGCGACGCGCTGGTAAGCGAGTCGGCTCTCGACCACGACAGCCTTCCGGCGTCGGCGCTTCCGGCCCTGGCGCGCTTCGTTGCGGCGGTAACGAGCGCGAACCAGGAAAGCCCGCTTTGGAGCAACGACGAGCATCACCTGGGTGACGTGCTCGCGGCGCGCCTGGCCGAAAGGTCGCGGGCCGAAGTCCCCACGTTCGTGCGATTCCTCGAGAGCAACGATCTCGATCACGAGGTCGAGCAACATCATCACATCGAGCGGGTTGTTCGGGCGCACGGCTGGTGTCCTCAGACGCTCGCGCTTTGGGTCGCGCGTCTCGGTACGTGCGCCGGGCAGCACGGTCACGAGACCCCGTGGTCCGAGTACGTACCGTCGAGCATCGCGGACTACGTAAACGGCGGCGCGCCTCGCCGGGAGCTCCTGGTATCGCTGTTGGCCGGCAACATGGCCTGGCTGGTTCACCGGTTCCGACGGCTGGAGCTCGGTGTCGACGAGGCCGTTCGGGAGCTGTCGAAGAATCGAGGCGTTTTCTGGGATGACCTCGGCGAGCACGGCCTTGGTGACCTGGCGTCCGACATTGTGGCCGACGCACACACTCGCGCTGAGCAGCTCGTTCGTCAGCACGCGTCGGATGGGTCGAAAGCGGGCGAGCCGTTGCCGTACTGGCTGCAGCTCGACGACCGGTAGCGCTCGCTCGGCACGGTCGTACAAAACCGCTGGCACTCGGTTTGGGCGGTCTGGACCGGTAGTTCGGACAAGTCGTACCTTCGGTGTATTCGCGTCGGTTTTTTGGGATGCGGCCCGCCAAAATTTCGCGATACTGACCGCCGTGGGAAGCACTGGAGACGCCCAGGCCGACTGGGCCTCGCTGGTGCCGCCGGATTTCGACGAGCCCGACACAGCGTCGCTCGGAGTTTCGGAAACCGGCCGCGGCTCGACCGGGGCGTCGCGCGGTTCGTGGACCGACCCCGGGTCGCATACCGGCGAAGGCGCGGACGCCGGCGCGGGCAGCGGCAGCGAGCGGGCTGCGAGGTTGCTCGAAGCGCGTCGCATGCGTTGGTACTCGGCGTTCGTCGGCGGCCTGGTCGCGTCGGTGATCGCCATCGTGTTCTTTCTCGACGGCGACCCGACCGCGCGGTGGATTCACGTGATCGGGTGCGTGCTCACACTCGGCGGCAACGCCTACGCCATCTACGTGACGACGCCCCTCGAGCGCTATCAGCTCCATCACGCGATGCCGATCACGATTGCGTCGGTCATCGGGCAGATCAGCGGCTTTCACTTCTGGGGCGAATTGTCGATGGTCGTGCTGATGTTGCCGGTGGGCGGGTTCGTCTTCGGCACCTGCGCGCGGCTCGGGCCCGTCATCATCGGCATGACCGCCAGCCTGCTCGCCTTTTGGGGGCTGCTGGTAGCCATCATGGTGGGCGCCATCGACTACGTCGGGCTCGTGCGCCCGACCTTCGACAGCGCCTGGCAGATCACGCTGATAGCGTCGCTGGTGACCTATGCCTCGGTGTTTGCGGTCGTGATTGCGCGCCGGGTCGGCAACGCGGCGCGCAACAGCCTTCACGAACTCGAGGCGCTCACGAGCGAGGCGGCCCGGCGCATGGCGCTCCTCGAAGAGGCCAAGGCCGAACTCGATCGCGCGCGGCGCGTGGGCGGACCCGGTCGCTACACCGGGCAGCGCTTCGGCGTGTACGAGCTCGGCATGCTCATCGGCACGGGGGCCATGGGCGAGGTCTACGAGGCCCGCGATGTCGTCGGCGGCGACCTGGCCGCCGTGAAGCTCTTGAACATGCAGGCCCTCGGCAATGCTCAGCTGCTCGAGCGCTTTTTGCGCGAGTCCGAGCTCATCGGCGCCCTGGATACGCCCAACGTGGTGCGCGTGAAGCCGCACACCGATGACGGTCCGCTGCCGTACCTGGCCATGGAGCGGCTGATCGGTCGGTCGCTGTCGGACGAGTTGCGCCGCCCCGAAGGGCACCTAACCACTCGCGGCGAACAGCTCGACCTCATCGACCAGGTGGCCAACGGCCTTCACGCGGCCCACGCTCTCGGCATCGTTCACCGCGACATCAAGCCGGGCAACATCTACATGCACCGCCCCGAGGGGGCGAAACCCATCTGGAAAGTGCTCGACTTTGGCATCTCGAAGCCGGCCGATGCCCAGGAGACTCTGACGCAGGGCGGCGTTGTCGGAACGCCCGCGTACATCGCGCCGGAGCAGGCGCAGGGCCGCGAGGTCGACCACCGGGCGGACCTGTATTCGCTCGCCCTCGTCGCCTATCGAGTGGTCACGGGACGCCCGGCCTTTACAGGGGATTCGTCGGCGCTTCTGCTGGCAGCCTCGCAGGAAATGCCCCGTCGCCCCAGCGAAGTGAGCGACGTGTCCGCTGCGGTCGATAGCGTGTTCGCCATCGCGCTCGCCAAGAACCCGGAGCATCGCTTCAGCTCGGCGCCGTCGTTCGCCAAGGCCCTACGCGCCGCGCTGTCGGAAACCGCCGACGACCACGCCCGGTCGAGCTGGCGCGCTCGTTCGCGTCGCGTGCTGGCCGACAAGCCCTGGCGAATCGCCGGCTAGGCGATTAGCCGCGCAGGGCTTCGTAGATGCGACGCATCAGCTCGGCGTCCCAGCGAGCGGACGTGCATCCGAGCTGGCCGCCGCCGCGCGCGATGCACTCGGCGACCATGTCCGAGGGGAACGGCCCGAATGCCTCGGTACCCTCGATGCAGTAGCCGGTTGCGAGATCGCGCTCGGCGCCCATCGGGCACTCGCCGTCGCCGAAGATGCGAAAGGCCAGGTCGACGGCCCACCGGTCGGTGGAGCAGGCGTTGCCGCCCCCGGCCGCTACGCAGCGTTCGACCATGGCCGCGGTGAACGGCCCCAGCGCGTTGACTCCGTCGGTGCAGAGCTGTCCGCCGGCGTCGTTGACGGACTCCAGCGAGTAGCCGACCGGGCACTCGATGCGGCCGTAGTTGCTGGTCGGGTCCTCGGGGGGCTCGGCGTCGAACGGCAGCAGTCCGGGATCGAACACGGCGTCGAACGTTTGGTCGACGCCGCACGCGGCGAAGGTGCCCGACCGGCTGCCGAGCTCGAAGTGCAGGTGGCGCACGTCGCTGTCGCCGCTGTTGCCCATGCTCGCCAGGCGCTGGCCGAGGGGGACCTCGTCGCCGGCGACCACGACGACGGTCTTGGGCTGCAGGTGGGCGTAGCGAGTGAACAAGGCCCCGCCGTGATGAATGACGACGTGGTTGCCCCAACCCCAGCCGCACTCGGGGTCGAGCTCGTTGCGGCCGAACATCTCGCTTTGCGGACAGTCCGTGCGCGCGTACACGACGGTGCCGGCAGCCGCGGCGACGACGTCGACATTGCTCACCGCGGGAACGTCGTGAATGTAGTCGTCGCCGTCGTGGGTGGCGGGCTGTCCCGGGGTTCCGTCAAATGGGCCCAGCACCGTCCAGTCGGCGGGGCGAGTCCAGGCGAGCTCGGTCGCGCGGGCCGGCAGCCCGTCGCGGACCATTTGCTCCCGCGATTGGTCCCCGGCTCCGGGCAGGGCGGAGCAGTCGCCCGGGACCGGCTCGCCGGTGTCGCTGGGCACTTCGTCGCCGTCGCCCTCCGACGGTCCGACCGTCGCGGCCGCGCAGGCGCTGCAGGCCACGAGCGCGAGGGCAATGAGGCGGAGGTGGAGCATGGGGGGACGATGAGCAAGTTCAGTGCCGGTCGATACTCGCCGAGGCTACGTCGATGTTTCGAACCCGTAGGGCGGTTCGCAACCAAAGTCCCGTGGCCCGACGTTCCGACCTGTGCGCTTTGCTCTCAGGTCAACATACCTCACCACCCAACCAAAGTGTCCGCCGAGATTACTCGGTTCACCGGTCGAATCATCGCCGAAAGGCGATGGCGGGCACTTACGCGACCGTTGCGCCGTCGTCGGCCGCGTCGTCGGTGGGCGCCGGGGCCAGGAGGCGGTCCACGAGGCGCAGGAGCTCGTGCGACGAAAACGGCTTGCTGAGCACGGTTGTTCGCTTGCGCCGGGCCAGGCGTTCGAGCTTCGGATCCTGGTACCCGGTGGTGAGCACCACCGGCAAGTCGGGAAACAGCGCGTGCGCCGCGTCGGCCACCTGCGCGCCGGATGCTTTCGGCATGACCACGTCGACCATGACCAGGTCGAGGTTGCGCCCGTGGCGTTCGACCTGCTCGATAGCCTGCGCGCCATCGCTGACGGTCGTCACGTCGTGGCCACCGGACTGCAAGAGCATCGCGACGGAACGAAGGAGCGCGGGCTCGTCGTCGGCGAGCAAGATGCGGCCGCGCGTTCCCGATGCGACCCTTCCCTCGTCCGTGCCCGCGGGCGCCGGCATCGCCTCGTCGGCTGACGAGGGCAAGCGAATGCGAAAACGCGTGCCGGTGCCGGGGGACGACGTAACGTCGATGCTGCCGCCGTAGCCGTCCACGAGCTCGCGAACGGTCGCCAACCCCAGGCCGGTTCCCTCGCCTTCGGGTTTGGTGGTGAAGAACGGGTCGAACAAGTGCGCGCGCACCTCGTCGTCGAAGCCGACGCCGGTGTCCTCGACGGTCAGCTCGACCCAGGGGCGGTCGTGGGCAGGGGGGCCTTCGCCGGCCGCGTTGCGGGTGCGCACCGTCAGCGCGCCGCCATCCGGCATCGCGTCGCGCGCGTTCACGCACAGGTTCACCAGGATCTGTTCGAGGTGGCCGGCGTCGGCCAGCATGATTGTCGGCGATGAAGAGCAATCGATTCGCAGCTCGATGTGCGAGGGGACAAGGCGCTCGAGGATAGAGCCGAGAGACTCCACGACTTCGTTGAGATCGACTCGAGTTTTGTCCATCGGCGAGCGACTGCTGAAGGCCAGGAGCTGCTGCGTGAGCCGCCGCGCCCGGCCGATGGCGTTGTCGATCTCGCGAAAGGCCTCGCCCCGGGCGAGCGGTCGGTCTTCCGATTTTTCGGCGAGGTGCGAAAAGCCGCCGATCGCCAGCAAGATGTTGTTGAAGTCGTGAGCGACCCCGGCGGCGAGGCGACCAACCGCTTCGAGCCTTTCACCCCGTCGCAGGCGCCGTTCGAGTTGCCGCCGCTCGTGCTCGGCCTTCTGCCGACGCAACGCCTGGCCAATGGCCGATGCCGCGGCGCCGACCAAAAAGCGCTCGGCTCGGCGCCACCGGGTCGGTTGCGTGCGAGCGATCGCCACGCTGCCCGAGATTCCGGCGTCGCTGCGCAACGGCACCTCGAGCAACGCGCCGTCGTCGGGTCCGCCGGGTTCTTCCGAGGAGCCGGATGCCGCTTCGCGCAGCACGGTCTCGCCGCGCTGGAGCGCGGCGGCAACGTCCGGCGGCGGCGCTTCACTCAGGCGGGCGGCGTGGGGCGCCGCACCCTCGCGGCCCCAGCTGTAGGTGGTTGCAAAGCTGCGCCGGTCGGCGGCCACTTCGCGCACGCACGCGGCGCTTGCCCCGGCGAAGTCGGCCAGGTCCTCGAGAGTGGCTTCGATGGCGTCGCCCAGGTAGTCGGCGGGCACCGCGGCGAAACGGTCGAAAATGATCTGAAGGTGGGGCTCGATGTCGGTCGTTTCGGTGGCCACCACGCTTCCAGGCTATCGCCCCGCGACCATCGGCGCGACTCGTTCCGGGCCCGAGATTGGCCAATCTGAGCATTTGCGCACCGCTCCCGGCACAGGTTGCTTTGCTCGTTCCGAGGAGCCGCGTTTTCCGAAACGAGGGCGGAACCCGCGGCGCGGGCTACGAGCGGCGCGACTGCGAGGGGGCGAGACCGTACCGCCGCATCATGCGGTACAGAGTGCTGCGAGCGACGCCAAGTCGTTTGGCGGCCAGGCTTACGTTGCCGTTCGCCTCGTTCAGGACCCGACGCACCAGTTCGCTTTGGGTCTCCGCGAGAGACTGAACGTCGTTCTCAGTGGGGTAGCTCGCGGCCGACGCACCCTCGACGAGCTCGGGCGGCAGATGCTCGAGCCGGATGCTGTCCGCTCGGCCGGCCAGCACCAGGGCGACCTCGAGGGTCGTGGACAGTTCGCGGACGTTGCCGGGCCACTCGAGCGCCGCGAGCACCGCCTCGACCTCGGGCGAAAGCACCGGGGCGGGAACGACGCCGCCGCGCGCCGCCGTCGCCCGCAGCAGGTGGCGCGCCAGCGGGAGCAAATCGGTGCGCGCCCGCAGCGGCGGTAGGATCAGCGTCGCGCCCTTCAGTCGATAGTACAGGTCGCTGCGGAACTCGCCGCGGGCGACCAGCTCGGGCAAGTTGCGGCAGGTCGCGCACACGACGCGAACGTCGGCGGTTTGCGGTCGGGTCTCGCCGACCCGCTGAAAGGATCCGTTTTCGAGGAACCGCAGCAACGCTGCCTGCATGGCGAGCGGCATTTCGGCGACCTCGTCGAGGAACAGCGTTCCGCCGGCAGCGGCGCGCAGATAGCCATCGCGACCGCGTCGATCGGCGCCCGTGAACGAGCCGGGGCCGTAGCCGAAGAGTTCGCTTTCCAAAAGACTCGACGCAATGGCGCCGCAGTTGATGGGAACGAACGGCCCGCTGGCTCGACGGCTGGCGCGGTGAATGCCGCGGGCGACCAGTTCCTTGCCGGCGCCGGTTTCGGCGAGCAGGACGATCGGAATGTCCGACGGCGCCAGCTGCGCGGCCCGCGTGAGCGCGTTGCGAGTGGCCGCGTCTTCCGCGAAGAGGTCGGCGAAGGCATCGCGTTTGCGGGCGTCGATGGCCGTCGGGGCGGCCGGCCTCGTGCTCGCCCGCGAGATGACCGCGCCTTTCGAGCGGCGCCGAGTGACCGGCTCGAAGAATACGAGCAGCGCGATCAGCCGGCCGTCGCTCTCGATGGGCTCGACCCGAAGCAAGTGGTCGCGACCCGTCGCCGGCAAGCGCAGCTCCCGGGGGGCCGCGGCCAGGCTGGCCAGTTGCGCAAAGTCGAGGCCCAGCACCGCCGGCAACTCGGTCGAAGTCGCGCCGCCGAGCAGGGCCCGGCCCGCGTCGTTAAGCCGGGCGATTCGCCCGGGCGGCTCGACGACCGCGGCCGGGCCGCGCATGCGGTCGAGGGCGTGGGCGAGCGCCCGCGTTACCTGGGCGCCAGCGCGCGCGTAGGCCTGGGTTCGAAGCAGCTGTCCGAGGGCCTGCGCGGCCGCAAGGACGTTGAGCGCGACCGATCGGTCGGCGCGCAAGTGCGACGAGGTCGCGTCGAGAACGGCGATGGTCGTGCCCGCGGCGTCGCGGATGGGGGCCGCGTAGCAGACCAGCTCGTGGTAGTCGCGGGCGTAGTGCGCGTTGCCGCGGACGAAGACCGGGCGCCCCTCGGCGAGCGCGGTGCCGATGGCGTTGGTGCCCCGCACGGCCTCGTTCCAACCGGCGCCCTCGAGCAGGCGAACCCGGCGCGCGTAGTCGGCGAACGCCCCGCCGCCCGCTGCGTGCACGATGACGCCGTCGGTGTCCGACACCAGCAGCGAGTAGTCGTGCCGCGCCGCCGCGCCGGCAATGCGCTCCAAAAGATGGTCGCCGCAGGCCAGCAGTGGATCGAGACGCTCGATGCGGTGGGCCAGGGTCGGTCCGCGGTCGAGTGCGTCCTCCGGCCGGGGCCCGTGCAGCGGTACTCCGAGCTCCCGACACCGCTGCCACTTTTCGACGACGCTCGGCTGCCGCTCGGGCAACCGTCGCTCCGCCTGAAAGTCGAGCCACAGCGACGGGGGCGCCGGGTCGAGGATGAGCGGGTCGAAGTTCATGGTGATTCGGCTTCACGCTATCACCGGCCGACGGGCTCGAAAAGAGGCGGCGCTGCAGTGTCCCGGATCGCTACACCGCGAGTGTGCCGCTTCGCGTCATCGGCCGGGTCACGCGTCGTGCAAGTCGCCGGGAATTTGGGGCCGGGCGCCTGGTACGCGGCGTGCGTTACCGCGTGGCCGAAACCACCACAGGAGGCAGGTATGCGCTACGAGCGACCGAATCAGTCCGGATCCCTGGTCCAGTACCAGTCGCGGTATCAAAACTTCATTGGCGGCGAGTGGGTCGCGCCCCGCAGCGGAAACTACTTCGAAAACATCTCTCCGGTGACCGGCAAGCCGTTTTGCGAGATCGCGCGGTCGACGGCAGACGATGTCGAGCTCGCCCTCGACGCAGCTCATGGCGCCAAGAAGCGCTGGGGCGCCACCGCCGCGGGCGATCGGGCCCAGGCTCTGCTCAAGATCGCGGACGTCCTGGAGGAAAACCTCGAGATGTTCGCCGTGTCGGAAAGCTGGGACAACGGCAAGCCGGTCCGCGAGACCCTGGCCGCCGATCTACCCCTGGCCATCGACCACTTTCGCTACTTCGCCGGCTGCATTCGGGCGCAGGAAGGCGGCATGTCCGAGCTCGACGAGCACACCGTCTCGTACCAGCTCAAGGAACCGCTCGGCGTCGTTGGGCAGATCATCCCGTGGAACTTTCCGCTGCTGATGGCGGCCTGGAAACTGGCCCCGGCGTTGGCCGCTGGCAACTGCGTGGTCCTCAAGCCGGCCGAGCAAACCCCGGCCACGATTCTCAAGTTTGCCGAGCTCACCGCCGGCATCTTGCCCTCCGGCGTGCTCAACATCGTGAACGGGTTTGGCGTCGAGGCCGGCAAGCCGTTGGCCCAGAGCCCGCGCGTCGCCAAGGTGGCCTTCACCGGCGAGACCACGACGGGGCGACTGATCATGCAGTACGCGTCGGAGAACCTGATACCGGTCACCCTCGAACTCGGCGGCAAGTCGCCGAACGTCTTCTTTGCCGACGTTTGGGACAAAGACGATGCGTTCCGGCAAAAGGCCCTGGAAGGCTTTGCCATGTTTGCCCTCAATCAGGGCGAGGTTTGCACGTGCCCGTCGCGCGCGCTGATCGACGAGGCCATCTATCCCGCGTTCCTCGATGCGGCAATCTCTCGCGCCGGCGCGGTCGAACCGGGCAACCCGCTCGATACCGACACGAAGCTGGGCGCCCAGGCGTCCAACGACCAGCTCGAGAAGGTTCTGTCGTACATCGATATCGGCAAAAAAGAGGGCGCCAAGATCTTGCTCGGCGGCGAGCGCGTTCGCCTCGGCGACGGACTCGAAGACGGCTACTACGTCGCGCCGACCATCTTCGAGGGCGTCAACTCCATGCGGGTCTTTCAAGAAGAGATCTTTGGCCCCGTGGTATCGGTGACCTCGTTTAGCGGCTTCGATCAAGCAATCGACATCGCCAACGACACGCTGTACGGCCTTGGCGCGGGCGTGTGGACTCGCAATACCCACACGATGTACCGGGCTTCTCGGGCGATCGAGGCGGGGCGCGTGTGGGCCAACTGCTACCACCTGTACCCGGCGCACGCGTCGTTCGGTGGCTACAAGCAGTCGGGTATCGGCCGCGAGACGCACAAAATGATGCTCGACCACTACCAGCAGACCAAGAACATCTTGACGAGCTACGACCCCGAACCGATGGGCTTTTTCTAGTCATGAGCGAGCCCCGCGTCACGGCCACCGACGAAGCGCGCCGCCTCGTTCGAAGCCTCACCGAGCGCCATGGCCCGCTGATGTTCCATCAGTCGGGCGGCTGCTGCGACGGCAGCGCGCCCATGTGCTACCCGCTCGGCGAGCTGCGCATCGGTGCCCGCGACGTCTTGCTGGGCGACATCGAGGGAACCCCCTTTTACATCGGCGGCGACCAGTACGAACGCTGGAAGCACACCCGACTCACTCTCGATGTTGTCCCGGGCCGTGGCGCGGGCTTTTCACTCGAAGCGCCCGACGGCGTGCGCTTCATCATTCGCTCGGACGTCTGCGAGGTGCCGGACCCGGCGTAGCGCCCGTAGGCCGACGCGGTCTCGGAGCGAACGCCGCGGCCGGCGACTCGCCGCGCGCTTGCTGCTCACTCGAGCATCAAGTCGACGTCGCGATGGCTCGGCTGGGCGGCGGCCCCCCCGGCGATTTCAGGCGTTTTTGCGAGGGTATTTGTCGGGGGGCAGGGCGGCACCGGCGTTGCACTCGGCGGACGCCATGCAACGAGTAAGAGCCTCTGTCGTTTTTTTCGCTCTGGTCGCCGCGACCCTGGGAGCTTCTGCCTGCGATGACTCGCAAGAGGGCAACCCCGCGCTCATCGGCACGTGGGAAACCGGCCCGGGGGCCGAACAGGCCTTCCGCATGGCGTTCGGCGAGGATGGTGTCTGGATGGTCGGCGACGTCTCCGGCAGCGTGAACCTGCCAGCGGGCACGTACGTTGCGACCGCCGACGAGATCACCCTCGAGCCCACCGACGAAACCGAGGAGCGCAGCACCAGCTCACTCTACGTCGACGATGACGTGCTCATGATCAGCGCGCTGTTGCCGCAGCAAGTGGGCGAGAATTCCGTCGGTACGTGGAAGGCCACCGAGTCGTTCAGCCTCGAAGAGGCGGGTTCCACGATCGCGGGGCGTCTCGAAATCGAGCTCGAGCTGATGGCGGACGGGACGTTTTCCTTCACCGAGACGGAAACCGACCTCGAGAACGGGGAAGTGGTCGATGAGTTCGAACTCACGGGTTCAGGCGAATACCAGCTAAGCGACGATAGCGCGCTTCGGTTGGCGTTCGACGACGGCGATGAGTTCGACCTGTTCGTGGTTCCGGGTCAGGCCATCGGTTTGAACCCGCTGTTTCGAGTCCAGGAGTAGACTGGCGCGCCGACTACGGGGCGCGCGACGCCAGCCAGGCGTCCATGGCGGCCAGAGCGGCGGGCTTGAACGGAGCGAGCGCGGCGAAGCGATCGCGCACCTCGCGGGCCATGGCAAGGGCCGTGGCCCGCTCGCCTCGCCGCCACTCGACCTGGGCGAGGGCAAAGCGGGCTTCGTCGGCTCGCACCACCTTCGCCTGGGCGTCGTCGATGTCGAGAAGCTCGAGGGCCCGGCGCAGGGACTCGCGGGCGTCGTCTACCTGCCCCGCGGCAAGCTGCGCTCGTCCCAGGAGCGACAGGGTGAAGCCGACATCTTCGTGCTCGTCGCCGACCAGGGATTGGTAGAGCCGAGCGGCCGGCTCGAGGTGCCCGATCGCCTCGTCGTAACGCCCCTGAGTCAACGCGGCCAGGCCGCGAAGCTGCCCGGCCCACGCCCGCCAGCGGTGGCCCTTTTCTGTGACTCTCTCGAAGTGTTCGGCCCCGCGCAGTGCGGCGCGCCGTGCGGCCTCCATGTCTTCGACGTGAAACCAGAACTCGGCCATCGCGCCCTCACTCAGGGGGATGAGCCAGTGCTCGGGCGGCAGGTCGCCGCGCGCGCTCTCCAGCGCTCTTTGCAGGGGCTCGCGGGCTTGCTCGACGCGACCGGTGCGAAGCAGCACGTGGCCGAGATTGTGGCGGCCGAGCACGACGTCCGGATGTCGTTCGCCGACCAGCTCGCGGGTCTGGTCGAGCGAGCCACTCAGGTCGCTGATGGCCTTGTCGTAGCGGCCGAGCTCGTAGTGCAGGATGCCCAGGTTCATGAGGGCGAGCGCGACTTGATTGCGGCCCGCGTTGCCCAGCGGCGTCGCGACGTCGCGGTAGTTCGTGAATAGCTCGAGGGCGGCGTCCCACTGGGCGTCGTTGAACGCGGCCACGCCGGTCTCGCGAAGCAGCGCCATGCGCAGGTTGGCCGGGTCGCCCGCCAGGGTAACCGAGGCGCTTGCCGCCTCATGGGTGAGCCGAAGCTGTTCGAAGGGGACCGTGCGATGCTGTCCGGAAATCCGGATCAGGTTGATGAGCGCTCGGGCTACGAGCGTCTGATCGCCCACGTCGGCGGCGTCGCGCACGACGTCGAGCAGCAGCGGCTCGGCCTTCTGCCACTCGCCTCGACGGTCGTTGAAGATCGCGACGTAAAAGCGCGTCTCGATTTGAATCGGGGGGTAGTCGAGGGCTTCGGCCTGTCGCCGAAGCTCTCGGGCGCGGTCGAGCGACTGCTGGCCTTCTCCCAGGGTGTCGATTACGTCGAGCTTGGTAAGCGCCGTCTGAATGCGTTCGACGCTTGCGCGCAGGTCCGGGTCTTCGGGTAGCGGCACCGCGCGGGTGAGAAGGCCTTCGTCGTCGCAGTGCTGCAGCGACGAAGAGACCAGCACCGTGTTGATGGCGCCCTGATACAGGGTCGGTTCACCGCCTTCGGTAAGCCGCTGCACGATGGCGCTCATGCGGTCGCGGCTGCGGGCCAGACAGCGCATGCGCAGGTCGAGCAGTTGATCGGATTGACGTCCTTCGACGAAGGTCGCCCGACACGTGCGCTCGTACTTGCCCTTCCACTCGGCTTCGTAATCGTCGAGGGCTTTGTCGACGCGCGTGAAGCTCTCGGTTGCATAGGCAGTCCCGGTGGCCGCAAACGCGTCTTTCAGTGCGCTTCGGTCGGCGGCGGTCCAGGCGCCCGAGAACTGTTGTTCGGCGTTCGCGCAGCGGTCCTGCTCGGCCGCGGGGGCGCCGGCGCGCACCAGCCACGCCGTCAAGACCACGGCTGCAAAGGCTGCCAGGGTCATGGCGAGCAGGGTCCGGTTCTTGGTGCTGGGCCGCAGCTGTTCGAGCAGCTCGACCATCGATGGGAACCGGTCTTTCGCGTCGGTGCTCAGGCCGCGCTCGATGGCGGCGCGCACGCGCTTGGGAACGGCCGGATTGTGACCCATGCGCAGGCGTCCCGCGCACACGTTGCCGGTGACGCTATCGACGTCTTCGCCCTCGAAGGGGCGAGTGCCCATGACGGCCTCGTGCAGGGCTACGCAAAACGCGAACTGATCGCTCGCCGGCGTGGCCGGGTCGCCTCGGTGCTGCTCCGCCGCCATGTACGCCGGGGTCCCGGCGATGACGCCGAAGCGCTGGGTGCCGTCGAGAGCGGACAGCAGGCCCAGCGTGGGCAGCGGCTGGGAGATTTCCTCGTCGTTCGAGTCGGGAACCTTCGCCGCTGGCGGCGCGACGACATTGGCGACGGCCGGGGGCGGGTCCGTGGCGCTGTCGTTCGACGCGCTCGGCGTGAGACGAGCCAGTCCGAAGTCCGCTACCACGACGCGGTCGTCTTCGTCTTTGCCGAGCAGGACGTTGGCCGGCTTGAAGTCGGCGTGCACGAGACCCGCCTGGTGAGCGGCGGCGAGCCCTTCGCCGGCGGCGATGAACCGGGCGAGCTTGGCCTGCACCGAGCGGGTGTCCCGGTCGCCGCGGTGGCGTCGGATCCAGGTCCGCAGCGTTTCGCCCTCGACGAGCTCCATGGCGAGGAACACGAACGAAGACTCGATGCCGACGTCGTGAATCGTCACGACGTTCGGATGCGACAGGCGCGCGAGAGCCTGGGCCTCGCGCAAGACGCGCGCTCGCTCGGCCTCGGCTTCGGGTTCCGTCGAGGTGGCGCAAGTGGCCATGAGCTTCAGAGCGATCGGCCGATTCAGGTCCGGGTCGAAGGCGCGATGCACGGCGCCAGTGGCGCCGGATCCGATGTGCTCGATGAGGATGTAGCGACCGATTCGAGTGCCCGGCGGCAGCACTTCGGGAGCCTCGGGCGACGGCGACACGCCGACCGTGCGAGTTGCAAGGGTGGCGTCGAACACCTCCCGCGGCGGTCTCGCTCGCTCGACGTCGATCGCGGCGGGCGCCTTGGCGCCGCCGCTCGCCTCTAGTCGCGAATCGGCCAAATCCCCTCCCTATTAGACTTACGGGATACGCGGGGTAGGTTGTTGTGGTTTTTTGCGGTCGCCGCTCGAAAGTGCCACGCGCATTGGACGCCCAGGGGCCGCGAGTGGCTTCAAAGGAGAGTCGGCGGCCACTCCCGAGACCCGGCGGGCGGTCCGTGACAAGGAGTCCCGGCGGGCGGTGCTACTCGGCGTCGTCGAGAAGCGCCTTGGCGTCGGCTCGGTTGCGACCCCGCGGATACCGCGCGAGGTAGCGCTTGAGCACCTTGCGAGCCGCGTCTTTGTTGCCGCGCTCGAGCTCCAGCCGTCCCCAGGCAAAGAGGGCCAGCTCGCTCCACTCGTTCTTTTCGCCGGCGATTTCCCGGTAGAGGGCCAGGGCCCGCTTCGGCGATGAGGCTTCGAGCTCGGCGGCCCGCAAGTACCGCGCGCTGGCGGGGTCGGCCTGCGAGCGATTGACCGGTGGCGGTAGCTCGACCTCGGCCTTGCGCCGGGCCTGCTCACGCGCCCGCCGCTCGGCCCGAGCGCGCTCGCGGCGGGCCTTCGCTCGTTTGCGGCGCAACTTCTTGGCCTGTCGCGCCCGCTCGCGGCGTTCTCGTTTCGTGAGCCCCATGCGCGTGGGTTCGGCAGCGACGTCTTCACCGGCCTCGTCGCTCTCGTCGACCGGACCGATGGCGTTCCAGTTGGAGTCGTCGTCGCGGTCGGATTCATCGAGCTCGATGACGGGCCCCGCGCCCTCGGCTTCGTCGCTGGCCCTCGCGGCTTCGTCGAGTTCGGCTTCGTCGAGTTCGGCCTCGTCGAGTTCGGCCTCGTCGAGTTCGGCTTCGGCGAGCCCGGCTTCGGCGAGTTCGGTTTCGTCGCTGGACTCACTGTCCTGGTCGAGCGCGGCTTCGCCGCGAGGCCGGCGCTCGGCGCGCCGGCGGGCACTGACATCCGATTGCTCGGTCGCCGGGCCGGCGCGGTCGGCGGCGTTGGCGCCGGGCTCCCAGACTTGCCCGCTCGTCACCATGACTCGCTCGCTGCCGTGGCTCACGCGCACCTTGCCCTCGGTTACCGAGACCGACGCGGCGTCGCCGTCGCGGGCCACGCTGAAAATGGTGCCCACGACCTCGACGCGAACGTCGCCTGCAGATACGGCAAAGGGCGGGCGGTTGTCGCGGGGAGCGACGACAAAGCGGGCTTCGCCCTTTTCGATGATGGCGAGCACGCCACTGTCGGCGTCGCCGCGCAAAAGGACGATCGAGTTGGGAGAGACATCGATGTCGGCGTCGCCGAACGCGAGCCGCGAGCCGGCGGCGTCGGTCGCGATGCGCGCGGTGGGGTCGCCAGGGCCGACGTCGCGGAGGACCACGCCGAGCAACAGCAGCGCTGCCGCCGCCGCGGTGGCGGCGAAAATCAATGTAGCCACGGAGCGCCGGTTGCGTCGCGGAGGCGCGTCGTGCGGCGTCAGCACGGCGGGCATCGAAACCGGCTCCCGGTCGAGCTGATCGAACAGCCCTTCTTCGATGTTGCGCCAGCGCGCGTCCGACAACGGCGCGATAGGCACTTTGTGTTTGAGGTTGGACATTGGCTATTCCCCTCCCGTGGGCGCCAAGAACGATGCGAGGGCCGGGTCTTTGCTGGCCCTCTTCATGACCTCCCGCCGCGCACGCCATACGCGCGACTTGGTGGCCACGAGGGAGGTCTCGGTAATCTCCGCGACCTCGCGCAGTGGGCGTCCCTCCACAACGTGGAGCACGAACGCCACTCGGTACTTCGGGTCGAGCTTGTCGAGGGCGGCGTACAACCGGCGAGCGGCCTGGCGGGCGAGCGCTTGTCGGTCGGGTCCGGGCGCGCCGTGGGCGACGTCCGGAACGGCCTCGAGGTGTACCGGCGCGGGTTTTTTCCGCGAGAAATATCGGTACACCACCCGGGTCGTGATGCGGTCGATCCAGGTCCCTAGCTGAGCTTCGCCGCGGTAGCGGGGCAGCGATCGAAAGATCTCGAGGAACGCCTCTTGAATGAGATCGTCGATGTCTCGGTTGGAGCCGAGCATTCGGTACAGAATCGCGTGCACGCGCTGGCGGTGCTGCTCGAACAGCTGGCGCTGAGCGGCGCGGTCTCCGACCACGCACCGACTCGCCAATTGGCGATCGTGTTCAGCGCTCTTCGCAGGGTCCAGCATCAGTTCGCCTACACAGTGGGAGCGCGGCCCAAGTTGGTCGCAGAAAAAGTGAGGCGAACAGCAATTTTCTGGTTCGCTTCAATAAAGTGGAACGGTTACGAGGAAGGCGGTTTCGACGTCGGTCGACGACAAAGCAAAGACCGATTCCCCGCCGACGAGGAATTCCTGCCGGCGAAACAGGTAGGAGGACTCCACCCGAAGTGCGAGCTGCACCTGCCCCACGTGCCAAATGCCGGTTAGCGAGCCGTCGAGCGATGGGTTGACCCGAGAGATGTCGGTGCGCTCGCTGGCGCCCGTCACAACGCCATCGAAGGTGGTCGCTTCGAGGGTGGCGCCCAGACCCGGTCGCAGGGCAAAGCGCTCGCCCAGGGCCACGCGATAGCCGAGGCCCGCACTGAGGGCGTTGTCGGCGTGACGGCCGACGAATTGTTCTCGATTCACCGACGTCCCCGGTCCTGAGCTGATGCGAAGGTAGGCCTCGAGCCGGTTGTCGAGCACCGGCGCGAGCCACAGCAGCGAGATAGCCAGTCTGGGTTCGACGTCGCTGTCGCTCCCGGGACGAACGCGAAACCCTCCGGCGGCGGACAGCTGCAGGCGACGGGTGCGGGCGGAGCCGTCGCTGCCGAAGCGACGCGCCGGCGGGGCCGCTTCGCTGTGGCGAAGCAGGGTCTTGATCGTAAGAGCGACCGCCGCGGCACCCGGGCGATCGAACGGCCGGCGAGCCGCAATCGAGCGGGCGATGAGGTTGTCGTTTTGCCGGTCGTAGACCCACACCGAGACTCCCTCGGGGCCGTCGGTGAGCCAGACAATCGCGTCGGCGTTGAGTCGCTGCGCCAATCCCCGCGCGCCGTTGGCCGCATCGGGTAGCTTGTCGCCCGGCGCGGGGGCGGGCGACAGCTCGAGCTCGATGTCCCAGGGCGCCAGCGTCGCCTCCGTGGCGCTGATGAATCGCTCGTCGCTACCGTCATCAGCGGCGAGCAGGCTGACGCGCTTGGGCTGGGCGATGGCGGTCGGCGACCAGAAAAGGGGCGCTACGACGGTCGCAAGAGCGGTCGCTAGGACGGCGACGCGAGCGCGCATTCCACCACATTAAAGTTTCTTGAAACCATTCTCTACTGGTTTCGCACTTTGTCCCAGATGCTTGGACTCGATACCACCATCGGATTGCTCCGGGGGTGCGGCACCCGCCACCGTGCCTTCGACCTCGCGTTCGACTTTTTGCGCACGAGCTGGCGGAGCGTCACGCTCCTTCGAATTACGCCCGACGGCATGACCACAGTGTGCTCCACGGACACTCCGCACTCGATGTTGTCGCTGACGTGGGATGTCGCGGTGTGCGGCGAGCCTCGATATCTCTTTCAGTGCTCGCATTCTGTGGGCGAACGTCCAACGCGCGCGGCTCTGCTCGAGTTGCGCTGCGAGCTGGGTGCTGCGCTTAGCCGGCTCGAACGAACCGACAACTGGCCGACTCGTCCGATTCCGATCCGCGCCGACACGGTAGACGACCCGCCGCGAACTGCGGCCCGCAAAGACGGGCCTTTCCGCGCTGACACGGTAGACGACCCGCCGCCGATTGCCCGCCGCAAACGCGTGCCTTCGAGGCCCCCGCCGATACCGCCGCCCGGCGCCCGCGCTCGTCCGGTTCGGCCTTCTTTGCCTTCGTCGAGCGACGGGGCGAAAGCGACGTCGGGCGCGGTCGCTCCGACGATCCCGACGGCTCGAGCCGCGAGCTAGCGAGCCCGGCGACGCGCCCGCGGCTCAGCGCCCGGCTGAACTGGTTCCGATTCCCCGCATGTCCCCCCCCGGACGAGTTTGGCTACTTGCTTTCGCCGCGGCGCACCTGCTTTAAGCGCAGCACCGCCAGCGCCGCCCCACCGCCGGGCAGCCGCCGACTGGGGTGTACCGTGGTTGTTTCGGTTTCGGGATCGAACCCTTCGGCGTCTACGTCGATGTCGAAGTCGAGCGCGGCGATCGGAAACGCCGGCGTTCCCTCGGCAAAGCGTCGAATGACGTGAACGTTGACCCGCGGTGCCTTCCTGGTTTCCGCGCGCAGCAGGCTCGCTTCCGGCAGGGGACGGCGGCGGCGCTCCGGTCGCTTGCGCGCTTTCGACCGCCGAGAGGGCGGGCTCGGCGGCGTCGATCTCGGACTCGCCTGGCGGGCGGCTGGTTTTCTGGTCGGTGGCGGCGACATCGTCGTGGGCGTGCGGGTCTGAAAACGGTCGTGCATGACCCGGCGGATCCACGCCGAAAGCGCTCTTTCGCTGCTCCGCTCGCCGGAGACCGACGCGAACCGTCGCAGCGCGTCGCGGAGTTGGGCGGCGTCCTGGTAGCGGTGATCGGGATTGACGCGGAGCGCCTTGGCCACGATGGCGTCGAGGGCTGCGGGCACGGCTCGGTTGCGCGTCGATGGCGCGGGAAAGTCGCCCTTTTCGATGCGCTGGATGACCTCCCAGTCCGACTCGCCCTGAAACAGGCGCTCTTTGGTGAGCAGCTCCCACAAAAGAACGCCGGCGGCGAAAATATCGCTTCGGTGGTCGCCCTTGCCGTCGATGCGCTCCGGGGCCAGGTAGGGGGCCTTGCCCTTGACCGAGCCGACGTACGTCCACGCGCTGCGGTCGGCGGCTTTGGCAACGCCGAAGTCGGTGAGCTTGACGAAGCCGTCCTGGCTCACCATCACGTTGTCCGGCGAAACGTCTCGGTGCACGATCTTCATGGGCGCGCCGTCTTCGCAGCGGTTGTGCACGTAGCTCAGCGCGTCGGCGACTTCTTCGGCAATGCGGCACGCGTGCCGAAGCGGCACCTCGATCCGGGTTTCGTTGCACCGCGTTAGAACGGTGCGCAGGTCGCATCCCTTCACGTACTCCATGGCGATGAAGTACGTGTCTTCGTCCCAGCGACCGAAGTCGAGGGTCTTGACGATGTTGGGGTGATCCAGGCGCCCGGCAATGCGCGCCTCGTCCAGGAACATGGCCACGAACATGTCGTCGGCCGCGTACTCGGGGAGAATCTTCTTGAGGGCGACGGTGCGCTTCAACCCGGAGGTGGCAACGGCTTCGGCCCGATAGACCTCGGCCATTCCACCCTCGGTAATGAGTTCCAAGGGACGGTATTCATTGAGCGCACCGGACAACATTTTTCGGCGGTTCTTCATGGTGGGGGAGCTCTGCAGGCACAGTGCGGGGCGCACCAAAGAAGGTTGCAGAAAAAGTTCTCCTGTTGAGCACGGAGCGCAGGTGCCACCTGGCCCCACACTTTTTTCTGCAACCTTCGCGCGGTCGCTTCGCACAGTGGGGGCAAGAAAGCCGGAACCGCTGCCGCGCCCTCTTTGGCAGCGCGTTCTCGGTAATCGTTTTTGGCCGTCTCGTCGGCCGCCTACGGAGCCGCCCTATGAAGATCACCCGCATCGTTTTGTTGCCCGCCTTGCTACTCGCCGGCTGCGAGTCGCCCGAGACGACGTCCTCGTCGTCTGATGTCTTCGACACCGACACCGACACCGGTGTTGTCGATGGCGACTCGGACTCGCCCGGGACGCCGCGAGATCCGGGACCGCCGGTCCCCGGGTTTCCCGGAGCGGGCACTGGTTTCGAGCCCCTTCCCGAGGGGCCGGGGCGGCAGGTGTCGATGCTGTGTTTCTTCGGCAAAGACGATAAGGACAATCCAGCCGCGACCATTGAATACGTGCTCGAAACCATTGAAGGCGTCGAGTCCGTTCACGCCCGCCTCACCATCGACCCCAAGTTCGTCGACAACTCCTACGGCGAGAACGCGGTCGGCTGGGAAGAAAGCAAAAAGGGTGGCCACACCTACAAGGAACTCGACGGCAGCGACCACGCGCAGCTGCTCTTCTACGACGCGGACGGAGAGATGGCGATGGACTTTGCCATCGACTACATCACCGACGGCGTATCGAACGGCGTGAGTGAAAAAGACGGCGAGGTCAACGAGGGGGAAGAAGAGTGGGTCCTGGCGACGTCGACGTCGCTGCACGAGAACTTCGTGACGCGCGGCTACACCGACTTCATGGAAGACAGCCCGGCCACCGACACCGACTACACGCCAAACCCGGCCGCCCCGGACTGGGACTACCGGGTCGTTTACGAGGCCTGGGTCGCCGTGGAAGCGTTTGGCGCCGCGGGCTTCGGCACGGCGGACGTCGAGTACATTCACGCGTCGCCGGCCAAGGGCGAGGACAACACCATTATCGTCGATCCCGATCCGTGTCCGCCCGAGTGGGAACCGGAAGACGAGTGCGACAACCCCGATGGCTGCACGCCGGGCGGCGATGGCGATGGCGACGGTGACGGCGACGGCGACTGCGACGACCCCGACGGCTGTACGCCGGGCGATGGTGGCGACGGCGATGGTGGCGACGGCGACGGCGACGGCGACGGCGATTGCGACGACCCCGACGGCTGCCCCGGCGACCCGGGCCCCGAGTGCACCGAGACCAGCGATTGCGGTCCGGCCGAGTACTGTTCCAGCCGCGGCGTGTGCGAACCGATCATCCGCTGACCCCGGCAACCCATCGCGTGGGCGCCGGCGCGCGCTCTGAGCGGTTCGACCAACAGGCGGCGATGTCGCGCAACGACTCCTGGCAGGGGACGCAGAAGGCCCCGGTCTCTCGAACGTGAGAGAGACCGGGGCTGCCTGCATTTTCCGAACGGAGCGCCTACCGGGGATTCGCGGGCGCAGCCGGGGTCAGGTACGTCCCCCACGTGCGCCGCGCGTTGGCGACGAGGTCCTCGGGGGCCGCGGTGAGAGGCGCCATGGCCCACAGGCGAATCGACCCGTCCCAGCTCGCGGAGATCAGCGTGCCGTCGGCGGCAAAGCTCACTGTGGCAACCCGTTCGCGGTGCCCGCGCAGCGTGGCCACGTGGGTGTCCGTGGCGAGCTCGGCAACTTCGATCGTGCCTTCGCGGGTGGCCACCGCAACGAGGGCTCCGTTCGGCGATATCGCCAGGTCCGTGGGCGACCGATCGGGCAGCGCGATGAATCGCGATGCGTCGCCCTCGTGGACGCGAATGCCGCCGCGATGGGCAACGGCGCTCCCTGCGCCGCCGGGCAGCGCGGCAACCGCCCGCCCGACCGCATCATCGTACCGCTGGACCAGCCCGTGCTCGCGGTCGTAGGTCCAGACTCCGCCGGCTTCGGTCATCAGCCACGTGCGTTCGGGATCGCTGTAGTCGGCGTCGATAAAGGCCGACGGCGACAGCTCCACTCGGTTGCGGTCCACCGCGTCCCACACGACCAGGCCATGGGCGTAGTGCGCAGCGGCCAGCGCGCCGCCGACGAAACCGATCCGGCGGGTCGCCCTTGGCGGCTGGGCCAGCTCGAGCTGGCGCCACCCGTCCGTCGAAAACAAGCGCGCGCCGGCGCCGCGCTCGGCGATCGAAACGGCGAGCCGCGAACCTTCCGGGTTGAACGCGACCCGTTTGATCACGCGCGGCGAAAGTGCGAGGTCCGCGGCAATGGCGCCGGTTTGCCGCTGCCACACGGTAACTCGCCCGTCGCCACGCGCGGCCGCCAGCCAGCGCCCGGACGGATCGATCGCGGCGCTCGACAGGCCAGCCTCCGCCTGGAACCGGCGCGGCGTCAGCTCCTGGGGCAGCCGCCAGCGCCAGACGGCATCGCCCGCAGTGACGAGCTCGGGCCCGCGAGTGTCGACGCGGCGGCTCGCTCGCTCGGGTAGGCGCACGAGCTCGGCGCCTTCGCGGAGGCTCCAGATGGCCGCGGCGCCTCGCTCCGGCACGACGACCGTCAGGCCGCGATAGTAAGCGAGCTGGCGAATGGCACCGCCGGTCACGGGAACCGGAGCGCCGACGAGGCCGCGGGCCAGGTCGACCTCCAGGGCCTCGCCGCCGATGCCCCCAATCGCGACTCGCCGGCCGTCGGGCGACAGCGCCAGAGCGCTGGCGGGCCTGAGCGAGCGCCCGTACGGCACCGCGAACTCGCGCAAGGTCGCGCCGGTGGCCTCGTCCAGCACGAGCAACCGACCGTTGGTGCAAACCGTGACGACCTTTGCTCCTTGCAAGGCAATTGCCTCGGCGACGGCGCCGGGCCCGCACGGGTCGATCCGCCACAAGGGAGCTCCAGAGCCGACGTCGACCAGGTCGATGATGTTGCCGTTCGAGGCGGTCACATGGGTACCGTCGACGCCGACGGCCAGGGGTCGATGCCCGTTCGTCGGCGAAAGACTACCGACGGTCCGACCGTCGGCGAGGTCCAGCAGCAACAGGGTGGTGGGCGGCGCAAAGACAGCCACGCGGTCACCGGCGAACGAGGCGCGAGACGCCGAGAGCGAACGAGTCCAGCGTCTACGCCCGGTCGCCGTATCCCAAAGGTCGATGTGCCCCTGGCCGAGACACAGCGCGACCTCGGCGGCGGCCGGGATGACGTGCTGGCAGTCCGGCAGCGGTGCGACCGCAACGCCCAGGGGCCTGGCCGACGCGTAGGCCGCGGCCAGCACGCCGCGAGCTTCGGGCGACTCGCCGCCGGCGAGCGCCTGGGCGGCCAGCACCTCAGCCTCGGGCAGCGCGCCGGTCGCGTAGATCGCGCGCGCCTCGCGGTCGAGGGCGCGGGCCAATGCGGTGCGCGAGTCGGCGAGGGACCGTTGGGCGCGGGCCTCGGCGTGGACCGCGCGGTCGCGCTCGCTGCGTATGCGGGCCACCATGAGCGTTGTGAGCACTGCCAGGGCGACCAGGGCCAGCCCCGCGACCATCAGCGGAACCCTCCACGCGCGCACCAGTCGGCCGAGCAGCTGCAGCGGTGAGTAGTCGTGGGCCGAGACTCGACGGCCGTCCAAAAAGCGTTCGACGTCGGCCGCCAGCGCGGCCGCCGTAACGTAGCGGTCGGCCGGGTCGGGCGCGATCGCTTTCGCGGCGATGGCCGCGAGCTCCTCGGGGGCGCGCGCGTTGCGAAAGGCGGCGTACAAGCCGTCGACCGGCTCGTTGGGCCGCGTGCGCTCCGGCGGGTTGGTCGCCAGCTCGACGAGCACGATGCCGAGGCTCCAGACGTCGTCGGTGGGGGCGGGCGGTTCGCCGCGGGACTGCTCGGGGCTCATGTAGGTCGGGGTTCCCGACCCGGCGAGCTGGGGCTCGGGGGCGTCGTCGCGCGTTGCCGCGAGTCCCCAGTCCACCACCTGGGTCTCGCCGAACTCGCCCACCATGATGTTGAGTGGCTTGAGGTCGCGGTGCACGACCCCGCGGTCGTGAGCGTAGGCGAGCGCCTGACACGCCGCGAGAAAGTGCCTCAGATACAGCAGGCGCTCGCTCGGTGCGGGCGCCTCGGCCAGTGCCTGCGCGAGAGACCGGCCGCGAATCAGGCGCATGGTGAAGAACAAGCGCCCGTCGGGACCGCGGCCCGCATCGTGGATGGGAACGATGTTGGGGTGTTCGAGACGCGCGGTGATTGCCGCTTCCCGGGCCAACCGGCGCGCGGCTCGGTCGTCGTCGTAGCGCAAGCGGACCCGCTTGAGCGCAACGTCTCTGCCAAGTCGCCTGTCCTCGGCGATCGCCACCTCGCCCATGCCGCCGGCCGCGAGTCGGTCGAGCTCGCGGTAGCGCTGCCGTTCGCCGACGGCAAACGGGTGGTCGGACTCGGGGTTGGGGGCCGCCGCCGTTTCATCGGGCTCGGCCTGGGGCGCATCGCTCCAGCCCGCGCCCGACTCGGACGTCACGTGCGGTCCTCGACGCGGTCGCCGTCGTAGAGCAAAAGCTGCAAACTGCCCGTGCCGTCCAGGCGGAGCAGGTCGGCGCGAATGCCGCCGGTTTGCAGCTTGGCGCGCAACCGGCGCAGGGCGGCGTCCCAGCGGCGGCGAAGTTCCTGCTCGCTGGCGCCGTCGGTCCAAACTTCGCGGGCAATGGTCTCCCAGGCCGCCGGTCCGTCGAGGGCCACGAGCTCGCTGAGAATGCGCGCGCCCACGCCGCCGACGACACACGCGCTGCGACCGGCGGGATGAAGCTCCACCGAGTCGTAGTGGGCCACGATGCGCATCGGCGCCGTCACCTGGCCGAGGGCGCACGTCGATGCCTGGCCGGCGCCGGCGATCGCCATCGAGCCGATCCGAAAGACCGTGTCGCCGACGGAAAACTCGTCGCCGTAGGCGATCGGCCGGTACTGGCCACAGAGTTCGGCGCGAAAGCCTTCGCCCCGCCACCAGACGTGGGCCGGGGCGTCCGGCTCGTACTTGGCAACGACGCGCGGCGGTGGACCGGGCCACAGGCTCGACACCTGAGCGAGTGGGCGGCAGGGCAGGCCGGGGGCCTCGATGGTCAGAACGCGTTCGGGCAGCGTGACCGACTCGACCTCGAGCTCAATGTCGGTGGCCAGCGCGATCGCGAGTCCTTCGCGCAGCTCGACCTCGCTGACGGGTTTGCCATCCACAGCCACCAGTCGGCGCAGCGACAGCAGCCACAGCTTGCCGCTGCGCAAGCTCACCAGCGCGTGCGCCTCGGACACGCGAGGGTCGTCGATGGACAAGGTCGCCTGAGCGAGCCGGCCGATCATGTCCCCCGGCGCGAGCTCGACCCGCCGATCGCGAAACCGCAACCGGGCCGCGGCGCGTTCCTTCGTCGCTGGCGTTGGCTGGCCCCCCATCCACTGCCGATGATAGCCCGGCGGTGGCGTCGCCGTCAGGCCGACGCTATTGGCGCCGGAGCGCCACGCCCGCGCGCGCCGAACGGCGACGCGAACGCGCTATCAGCAGGACCAGCGCGAGAAGGGCACCGCCGCCGGGGTGCGGGGCACCGGTCGAGACCGCGCACCCGCCGCCGTCGGTCGAGTCGCCGTCACCGGTCGCATCCCCGCTGTCGTCGTCCGGTCGCTCGGCCGCCGGGTCCGAGCAGTCGGGCACGCCATTGCTGTTTTCGTCGCCCTCGGACGGCTCCACGCTTCCCGAGCAGTCGGTATCGACACCGTCGCAGATCTCGGCTGCGGCCGGGCTGATGGCCTGGTTGTCGTCGTCGCAGTCCCGATCGGCGCAGAAGCCGTCGCCGTCGCTGTCGCCCATCGCGTCGTCGCCGTCGCACAGGTCGCATCCGTCGGGGATGTCGTCGCCATCGACATCGGCGCGGTCGTCGGCGGCCGCACAGACATCGCACCCGTCGGGCACGCCGTCGCTGTCGGCGTCCGCGCGATCGTCGGACCCGCTGCAGAGGTCGCATCCGTCGGGCACGCCGTCGCTGTCGCCGTCGATGCCATCGTCAAAGCCGGGGCAGGTGTCGCACGCGTCCGGTGTCGAGTCGCCGTCGGAATCGAGCTGGTCGTCGCCGCTTTCGCAAACGTCGCATCCGTTCGGTACGCCGTCGTTGTCGGCGTCCAGGGTGTCGTCCTCGCCCGCGCACAGGTCGCATGCATCGGGCACGCCGTCGGCGTCGGCGTCGAGCCCATCGTTGCCGCCGGCGCACAGGTCGCATCCGTCGGGCACGCCGTCGTCGTCGGCGTCGAGGGAATCGTCGAAGCCCTCGCACACGTCGCAGGCATCGCCCGCGCCGTCGGCATCCGCATCTTCCTGCTGCGGGTTCGCTACCAGCACGCAGTTGTCGCTGGCGTCGCCAACGCCATCGCTGTCCCGATCGGTGACGAGCAACGTGCTCAGGTTGAACGTGCCGGTCGAGCTGCCAAATCCGTGGACCAACACGGCGTAGGTCGTGTCGCCCGCCGCCGCAAAGCTGAACTCGGTGGTAAAGCCTGCGCACCCGGCGGTGTCGTCCTGACCGCCAACGCACACCGGCGCTTCACAGCCGCCGGCGAACACGCTGATCTTGGTGTCGTAGGCCGCCTGGTTGCAGGTGCTGAGCGTCAGGGTTCCCGACGCGCTCGGAGTGATTTCGTACCAGACGCCGGCCGACGTGTTGCTGGTGCCGCAAAAGCCCATGTTGTCGAAGCTGGCTCCGACCGTGGTGCCCTGGACCGTGGCGCCTTCGCCCAAGGTCTCGGCGTCGACGCAGGAGTCGTTGCCGGGTTGGGCCACCGCGTCGGCGAAGGGGATGCAAACAAGCACCGCGACAATCAGCAGCGCACAAACAAGCCGGGAACCAGGAGAGTCGTCATACGTCACGAAAAAAGCGTAGGGCGCGTGACGCGACCAGAAACCCTACGCCGATCCGACGGACCCGGTGCGATGTGCGCTCGCGCCGCACACGCCGAGGTCGGCGAGCGCCTCAGACCGCGGCTGCGCTGTCCGAGAGTGCGGCTTTGGCATTGTCATGGCTGTGTCGTGAGTGGCGGGCAGCCGGGGCCCTTACCATCGGGAGAATGCGCAGCTTTACCTTGGCAATGGCCGCGGTTGCTGTGTTGGTGGCGCTTCCGGCACCGAGTGAGGCCGATGCCCAGACCGCCGACGAGCCGCTGCGGCTGGGCGCGATCCTGGGCGCGCCCGAGTGGCTCGAGCTCGGCGTTGTCCACCGGACGCGCGTCGGCTACCTCGAGAACCAGTTTCGAGCCAGCGACACGGCGGAAGCGCCGGACCCCTTCGCGGTGTCGCTTCGGACCCTGGTCGCGGCCGGCGTCGAGGCCGGTCCGGGGTTTGTCCGCCTCGAGGTGCAGGACTCGCGGGTCGTCGCCTCCGACAACGGCGGGGGCGACGCCACCATCCTCAACACCACCATTGTAAACCCGCTCGAGGTGCTCGAGGCTCTGGTCGGCGTGCGCTTTGCCGACGCGGTCGTCGCCGGGGACGCCCTCGAGGTGCGCGCGGGGCGGCTCACCCTCGATCTGGGAAAGCGTCGGCTCGTCGCCCGCAACCGATTTCGCAACACCATCAACGGCTTTACGGGCGTCGACGCAACCTGGACCAGCGCCGGCGGCCACCGACTGCGCGCCTTTGCCGCAATGCCGGTGCGCCGACGGCCGTCGGATCCGGACGGGCTCGAAAGCGATCGGGCCGAGCTCGACAAAGAGAACACCGATGCCGCGCTGTGGACCCTCTACTACGGAGCGCCAGCGGTGGGGCCGGAGATTGCGTCCGAGGTTTACGCGGTCGGGTTTCACGAGCGCGACGGCGAGCGCGAAAGCCGCGACCGGCAGCTGGCTACCGCCGTGGTTCGGGTGTTTCGCGAGCCGGCGACCGAGCGCCTCGACTTCGAGGTGGAGGGCATGGTGCAGGTCGGGCGGTCGAGCTTGTCGACCGCGCCCGACGCGCGACGCCTGGACCATCGGGCGCACTTCGTTCACGCCGAGGTTGGCTACAGCATCGAAGCGCCGTGGCGCCCGCGCGTGCTCGCCCAGTACGACCTCGCCAGCGGCGACGGCGACCCGGACGACGGCACCAACGGCCGGTTCGACACCCTGTTTGGCGCGAGGCGCTTCGACTTCGGGCCGACGGGAATCTTCGGCGCCTTTGCCCGGAGCAACATCAGCACTCCCGGGCTTCGCGTCGCCGTGAGGCCGATGGCCACCGTCGGGGCGTTCGTCGCCTATCGCGGGTTCTGGCTGGCCTCGGCAACCGACGCGTGGACCACGGCTTCCGGCGTCGTGGATCCGACCGGGGCCGCGGGCTCGTTCGTCGGGCAGCAGATAGAAGGCCGAGTTCGCTGGGATCTCGTGCCCGGCAACCTTCGCCTGGAGGTCGGAGCAGCGGCCCTGGCGCGCGGGCGGTTCGCCCGCAAAGCGCCGGGCGGCCGCAACGCCAACGCCGGGTTCTTCTACACGCAGCTCACCCTTGCGATCTGAAGTCCCTTCTGACGGTGGCCCCCGGGCCCGCGAAGAACAGTGAGCGGCAGCCAGGATTTGCCTTGTTCAAGCGCGTACAAGGCCGTCAGATCCTGATAGCTTGGCGACCATCCAGTCCGTTCTGGACGAAGGAGAATTTGCCTTGTTTCCACGTTACGCGGCGGACTATCGCTCGATTCTCTGGGTTTGCATTGCGGCGGGCCTGCTGGTCGCCCAGTACGCGAACCCGGACCTCGTGCCCTATTTGATGTGGTTCTCGTGCTACTTCGCGCTCGCCTGCGGCGTCATGGCTCACAACCACAACCACTGCCCGACCTTTAAGAGCCGCCGGGCCAATCGCGTGTTCGGCAAGGTCCTGTCGACCTTCTACGGCTACCCGACGTTTGCGTGGATCCCCACCCACAACCTCAACCACCACAAGTACGTCAACGGCCGCGGCGACGCCACCATCACCTGGCGCTACTCGAACCGCCACAACATCCTGGTCGCGTCGACCTACTTTTTCGTGTCCGCCTACTTTCAGAGCGGGCCCATCAACGCGTACATCGCTCGGGCCAAAGAGAAGAACCCCCGCGAGTACCGGCGCATCGTCGGGCAGTATGTTCTTTGGGCCAGCACGGCCATCGGCATGCTGGTGCTGGCCATGGTGCTGCACGGCTGGAAGACCGGCCTGTGGGTCTGGGCGGGCGCGATGGCCATCCCGGCGGTGTTCGCGCTGTGGACCATCATGCTCTTCAACTACGAGCAGCACGTGCACACCGACCCGTTTTCGGACTACGACCACTCGCGGTCGTTCACGGGGCGCCTTACCAACTTCTTGCTGTTCAACAACGGGCTGCACTACGTGCACCACGAAAACCCGGGCACCCACTGGTCGAAGCTTCGCGAGCTCAACGACGAGGTTGCCGACAAGATTCACCCCAGCCTGCAGCTCCGCAGCCTGTGGTGGTACTGGTTCAAGCAGTACGTGGTGGCGCCGTTCGTTCCGTCGGTCGGCACCCGCCAGCTCGGCATCGGTCCGTGGAACACGCCGGCCGTGGGCGAGGCCGAGCTCAACCGCCAGGGGGCCGAGTTGGGCGAGGTTGGCGACAACGAAGTGCGCGTCCAGCACCGGCCCGAGCCCAAGTACCCGGTCGCCGCGGCCTAGGCTCGTCGAATGGGCCTGAAGTCGCGCACGCCGCCTCGACCGCCGATCCCCGAGTTCATTGTCAGGGCGGCGGCTGCCGAAGGCGTGTCTCCGGAGGAGCTCGAGGACCGCATGATCGAAGACATGGCGCGACTGCTGCGGCCCGCCGCACAGCCCGCCGACGACTGAGGCGGGCCCGCTCTGGCGGGAGTGCTCACAACATTCGTTCGGTAAGCAGCGAAACGTACTTTCTTACGTTCGTTTTGTCGCAGCCGGGCTATATCCTGGCGCCATGGAGCCAAATCAAGGTGTTCCGCGCTGGCTGGCCGGACTCGCGTCGGCCTTTTTGATCGCGGGGCCCTTCGGGGCGTTCGGCTGCCACGGAACCGTCGCCGGCTCCGGCGACACCAGCGCTGACGGCCCCGTGGGCGACCCCGGCACAGAGCCGGGCGACGCGCCTGGCGGCGACGGCGACGACGCTCCCGCCCCGGGGGATGGCGAAACGCCCGCGCCGGGCGACGACTCGCCGGCGCCCGAAGGCGGCGACGTCGACGAGTTCGACGGCAGCCAGCTCGACGCTGCCTGGAGCGTTCTGCGCCCCGAGCTGGTCGATATCGCGGTGGGTGACGGCGAGCTCTCGATTACGCCGAATCAATACAGCGTGTGGTTCAACGACGAAGCCGGGTCGCTGATTCACAAGAACGTGACCGGCAACTTCAAGGCGACCACGTTGGTCCGCGCGCGCCGGGCTTCGAACCCGTCCGAGCCAGTGGGGCCCTGGTACCAGTTTGGCGGCCTGTTGGCCCTCGACCCAACGACGCGACTTCACAACTACGTCTTCATTGTGGTTGGCGACCGGGGCGAGTACCTGGCGGTCGAAACCAAGTCGACCCGCGACAGCGACAGCGACGTGCAGGGGCCGGCCTGGCCCAGCGGCGACGCAGAGCTGCGACTGTGCCGACTGGGCAGCCAGTTCTTGCTCTACAAGCGCGCGGTCGGCGAGCGCGCCTGGACCGAAGCCGTGCGCTATGCGCGCCCGGACCTGCCCAACACGCTGCAGGTTGGCCCCCTCGCGTACGCATATACGTCGCGCCCCGACCTTCGGGCGAGCTTCGCCTGGGTGAGCATTGCGCCGGCCGCCGACGAAGGCGACTGCACCGCGCCCGACTGATCCGGGGGCGGTCCGGGCCATTGACTCGACGGCGTCGCGACTCTACGTTCGCGGTCGCCAGGAGACCAGAGGCGCTGGGTCCCGAGTCCGAGGCGTTTTGCCAAGGAGTAGGATCATGATGCGCCCCTTCGTTCGCACGATGTCCGCCGCATGGCGCGGACCGCTTTTCGCTGTCGCAGCCTTCGCTGTTCTTGCACTCACCGCCGCCTGCGGTGACGACGAAACAAGGTCGGATTCCCCGTCGACGACCGGAGCCGGGGAGCCTGACGACAGCGGTGAACCGACAGACACCGGCGATGGCGACGAGCCGACGCCCGCTGACCCGCTGTACCTGGTTTTCGGCGTGAGCTTCACGCCCGAGGGAGCTTTTAGCTACGGTTTCCCCACGGCGGACATCTCGGCGGCGGGGGCCGTGGACCTGGAGCAAGCGGCAACGGCTCCGGGCTTTAGCTCGTTCCAGGTGCCCGGTGAGCCCGACGGCACGTTCCTCATCGGTCAGAGCGAGAGTCCAGTCATCGACAAATACACGATCAGCGAGACGGGCGAGATCGAGCTGGACGGGCAGGTGAGCCTGGCGGGGCTGGGGTTGCAGTCCGGGGTTGGCTCGACCGCGGGCATCGTCTGGGTCTCGCCGTCGCAGGCCTACATTTTCGATGAGGTAGAGCTTCTGGCGGTCGAGTTCAACCCGACCACGATGGAGCTGGTGTCGAACTTTTCGATTGCGGGTCTTGGCCACGAGGGAGCGGGAGTCACGCCCAGCTTTGGACAGGCGCGGGTCGACGGCGACCGCATCGTACTGATGTCGCGCTACTTCGAGGGGGGCGTGCCCGTGACCGAGACTCGCCTCGCGTTCATCGATCCGAGCGACAACGCCGTGAGCTACGCCCAACAGACCGAGTGTGCGAACCACCTGTGGCTGCTCGAGACCGACGAGGCACTGTATTTCGGTCCTCACCCGAATCAATCGTCCCTGTTCGCCGCCGGGCTGGTCGACAACGCGCCGTGCATGAAGCGCTTGCTGCGAGGCGCGGACGAATACGATCCAAACTTCTCCCTCGATCTGGACTCGACGATTGGCGCACCGGCCGGTGCGGCGGTGCAGGGGCCGGGCAACATCGGCTACGTGCTCGCGTACGACGCAGCCGTTGGTGGAGCCATCACGGTCGATAACGCCGGCTCCCAGGCCACCAACACGCCGGCGTGGAACTACGTCACCGTCGACCTGGGCACGGGGACGTCGAAAGGGCCCCTTCAGGGGGTACCGACGGGCACCGGTGTGGGGCTGGGGTTCGAGGTCGAAATCGACGGCGTCACCGTGCCGTTCATTAGCGCGGCGACCTCCCGCGCGGCCTCGACGCTGTTCGACGTGAGCGACCCAGACAACGTTTCAGCAACTCTGAACGCGCCGGGCATCGTTCTCACGGTGTTTCGAGTGCGCTAGCTCGCGCGTTCGGCGTGCTGGCGCCTTCGCGCGCCGGGACGGTCAACCGCCAGGTGTTGTTCGGCGCCGCTACTTGTTGCGTGGCGGGCGCACGAAATTCTCTGAGAGCGCCGATTTCGATCGGCGCTTTTTTTGTGCGCGCGCGGCAAAGAGTTGGGACAAAGAACAACTGGGAAACGGCGGCGAAGGCTTCGAATACGGGCTTCGCCGCCCGCTTAGCAGCGCGCGCAGTTCGCGCAAGCCAACCGGTCCTGGCAGCACTAACGGCGTTGCGGTGCCCGGTACGCAGCGCTTTTTTCGAGTTGCCGACATCCGATCCGGTGCTTGGTTCGAAGCACGTGCTGGATGCGCTCTCGCGCGCAGTGACGTTTGTTTCTTTGCCCAGAGAGAGGATGACTATGACTTTGCGTAGACTGGTTCAGGTTCTGGTAGTGGTTGCTTCGGCGACTCTCGTCGTCGGTTGCGGCGACGATGACTCCACCGAGACGGTGACCGCCACGACCGGCGGCGACGGCGATGCCACGACCGGTGGCGACGGCGATGGCGATACCACCGGCGGCGACGGCGACGGCGATACGACCGCCGGTGACGGCGACGGCGATGGCGATACGACCGGCGGCGATGGCGACGGCGACACGGACAGCGCGCAGCTTCGCGTGGTGCACGCTTCGCCCGGAGCGCCGGCGGTTGACATCTACGCGGTCGGCGTCGACACGCCCCTGTTCACCAATCTCGCGTACACCGAGACCACCGAGTTCCTGTCGGTTGCGCCGGGGACCTACCAGGTCGAAGTGCGGGTGGCCGGAACCGACACGGTCGTGTTCACGACCGGCGACGTGCCGCTTGCCGCCGACGACAAGCTCACCGCGGTCGCGGCCGGCATCGCCAACCCGGACCTCCCCGCGGACCAGCAGTTCCGCGTGATTCCTCTTTTCGAGAGCTTTGACGCTCCGTCCGACGGCAACGCGATCGTGCGCATCGTGCACGCCAGCGCGACGGCGCCGACCGTCAACCTCGACGTGGGCGACGACGGCACCGTGGAAGTCCCTGGACTGGAGCGCTACGCCGACACCGGCGCCGCCGGCGTTCAGCTTCCCGCCGACACCGCCCTTCAGGTCGCGGTTCTCGCCGGCGAGGCCCGGGTGACCGCGTTCACCGCCAGCCTTCCGGCCGGTGCTGAAGTGTTCCTGATCGCCACGGGCCTGCTCGAGGAGCGCCCGGCCGATGACTTCGGCTTTGGCATCCTCGCGGTCGGTCCCGCCGGCACCGTGGGTCTCGTGCGCCAGAACCCCATCGTCTACGCGCTGCACGGCGGCCCGGACGCCCCGGCGGTGGACATCTGCGCCGGCGCGCTGCCCCTGGCCGCGGGCCTGTCGTTTGGCCAGCTCTCGGGCGCCATTCAGGTTCCCCCCGGCACCTACGACCTGAACTTTCACGTCGCCAACGAGAACCCGTGCACCAACGACGTCGCGGTCGGTCCGTTTTCGACCGGCCCCATCGACGCGGGCCTGACGGCTCTGGCGATTGCCGCCGGCGAGCTTGCCTCCGAGACCGACGAGGCGAGCTTCACGGTGCTGCTGCAGCCGGCCGTCTTCGACGGCAGCGAGGGCAACGCCGCGGTCAAGCTCATTCACGCCTCGGGTGACGCGGGCCTTCAGGGTATCGATCTCGGCACCCTGAGCAACGGGACCATCGTCGATCCGCCGCAGATCCCCGACTTCCAGCTCGGCAACTCGGTGGACGTGGTGCTGCCGCCGGCGACGTACACCATCGGTGCTGGCGCCGGTGGCGCGGCTCCGGTCGGCACCTTCACGGTGCCGCTGACCGCCGACGCCGAAGTCTTCGCCGTGGCCGCCGGTACTCTCACCGACAGCGGTGAGCAGGCGTTCCGTTTGCTCGTCATCGACGCCAAGCGGTTCGAAACGCCGGCGACGATTCCGTTCTCCGTGAGCTTCTAACCTCCGAGCCCGAAACCTATGGAGGCGCCGGCGGTTTCGCCGGCGCCTCTTTTCGCTTTTGCCGTTGGGTTGGCGCGACTACTCGGCGGCGTCCACGACCACCACGTAGCGGCCCGGGGCGCCGCCGGCGTCCCGAATCGCAATGACAACATCCTCAGTCGCCGGGGTCGCGTCGAACTCGACACTCTCGAGGCCGCCGGGGCCTTCGGCGTCCACCGTGAGCAACAGATTGCCGTCGAGGTCGTACACATCGATGGCGATATCCACGTCGCTGTGGCCAACCGCGACGTCCACCAGTGCCAGGCCCGTGTGCTCGAAGGTCAGCAAGAACTCGTCGACGGCCCCGGACGCTTCGCCGATGGCCCAGTCGGTCAGCATCGTGCCGGTGTAGTCCGCGGGAAAGCCGCCCTCGAAGAACACGGGATCGGCGGCTTCGAACGGCACCTGGCCGGCGTCGAACACCAGCGTGGCCATCGCGTCGTCTGCCGGAGCCGGGGCCGGGCCCGGAGCCGGAGTCGCCGCGCCCGCCTCGTCGGGCTCCGCGGCGGGTTCCGCCGAGGGAGGGTCGAGGTCCGAGGTCGGTGCCTCCTCCACGTCGATGGCGCCACCCGCGTGCTCGTCTGGCTCGGCGCCTTCGACGACACAGGCGCCGAGGGAGGGGAGCAAGGAAACCACCAGGAGGAGGGAGTGCGGCAGGCGGAGCATGGCCGCCCTTTGAGCAACCATCGTGCCCGACGAGGGCAACTGCCTAAGTGCTAGAGTCGTCATCACTCCGGAGGCGGGTCCCGGATCAGGGGCTCTGACGACCCCACCGATTCTCGGAGAGTCTCCGGATTTCGGTGGTACGAATCCAACGACTTAAGAACACAGCGGTTGCCGACCCGCGCACCGTGCCGACCGACGGGGCCGTTGCCCCGGGGGCGACGGCCCCACATCCGAAGGTTGCACCATTCAATGCGTTGGCGTCGGTGACCGAAGCCGTAGGGCAAAGCTGCTGAAAACCCGATTGGTCCGGCGTTGGTCCATGCCTTGCTCTTAGGGCCAGGCATGAAGAGATTGCCGGCGTGTTTGATTGTTCTGAGTTTGTTGTTTAGCGGTGCCTGCGGCGATGACGGCGAGGGCGAGGAGCTTCCTCCACCCGAGACGCCCGGCGACGGAGATGGCGACGAAATCGCCAGCTACTCTCTCGCGGGCAGCGTTATCGACTTCGCCACCGGGCAGCGGGTCGACGGACAGGCCACCATTGTGACCGACGGCATTTCGCCGCCGCCGACGGTGGGCGTTCAGGGCGCCGACTTCGAGGTCACCGAGATCCCGCCCTTTAGCGTGTTCCATCTGCTGGCCGGCGTGCCGCCGATGTACCACAACACGTATGCGGCGGCTTTCGAGGTCACCGACAACGACATCACCGGCGCCGAGGTGCACGTGGTGAGCGAGGCCTATCTGGCATCGCTGTTCGCGGGCTTCGACCTCCCGGTGGCGCAGGGGGGCGTGCTCATCGCTCAGGTCCTCGACGAAAACGGCGCGCCCATCGCGGGAGTGAGCGGCGACAGTTTCGAGATCAACAACGCGATCGAGTTCACAGGTCCGTTCTTTCTCGACGCCGAGCTGCAGCCCGATGCGCGACTCGACCAAACCAGCGAGTCGGGTTACGTGGTGTTCTTCGACGTCCCCGAGGGGCTCGTGGCCATCAACGCCACGGTCGAAAGCGGGTTGACCCTGACCATGGCGCCGTCGCCAGCGGCCTCGACAACGGTGACCCTGGCGAGCGTGTCTTCGGCGCTCGGCGGTGACGCGGGCCGACCCCAGAACGTGTCGTTCGAGGACGACGTCATGCCCATCTTCGAGCTGCGTGGCTGCACGGCGTGCCACCGCAACAAAGAGATCGGCAACGACATTGGTGGCCTGAGCCTCGACGATCGCGATCGCAAGAAGGTCTACAAGATGGTCGCCGAGGACGTGTCCGACATCTACGGCGTGCCGCGCATCGATCTCGCCAACCCGGCCAACAGCCTGATGCTGACCCAGCCGTCCCCGGAAGATCCGCGGGACGCCCACCCCAACATTACCTTCCTCGGACCGACCGACCCTGACTACATCACCATCCTCGTCTGGATCGAGGAGGGTGCGCTCGAGAAGTAGCCCTTCGAGTTCGCACGTTCTTGCAATCGAACGCAAAGAGCCGCCCGGTGGTGTCCGGGCGGCTCTGGTTCGTTTCGGCGTCGGTTGGTGCTGCCTCAGCGCCCCCAGCCCAGCCCCAGGGACACGCCGAAGAGCGGCGTGTACTCGGTCACCCGCTCCTCGTCGCCGCCAATGCCGAGAATCTCGTCGTCCGATCGGTACAGCGGCAGAGTTGCGCTGGCTTCGACGAACAGCCGGACGTTGGTGCTGCGAAGCAGCGACAGACCGGCAGTGACCTCGGCTTGCAGGCCGCTGCCGGTGAACGTCCGGTCGTCGGTATTGAGCGCGGTGGCGCCCCACGACAGGCCTCCGCCAAAGTACGGCGAGATCGCCTCGAGCGGGCTGGTGAAGTACAGGCCCTGAAGTCGCAGCAGCGAAAAGCTAATGCCTCCGCCGTCCTCGCCGTTGCCCTCGGGGGTGTTCAAGGCGGTCAGCAAGCTCGTGGAAACATCGATGGCGAGCTGGTTGAGTTCGTGCCGGTAGCCAAGCCCGAAGCGAGTGCCGTAGTTGCGGTCGCCGCCGAGCACGCTGCCGGCGCCGAGACTGAAGTAGAACAGGCTGTCGGCTCGAATGCGTCGCGGTTGGGCCTGCTCGCTCGTCACCGCGTCTCGCGCCGTTGCTAGCTCGGAGCCGGGTTCGTCGCCGGTAACGAACGCGGTGGTGAGCTGGCTGTACACGGCTGGCAGCTCCTCGAGGGCGGGGGCTTTGCCCATCCGCTCGCCGTCGGGGCCCTGCACGATGACCTGAATCGACTTGCCGAGCCGAAGGTGGAACAGGCGAAACTCCATGGGGCACGGCGGCCGCACGACCGTCAGACCTTTTTGCCTCAGCGACGACTCGAACAGCTTGATGGCGGCCTTCTGCTCGTCGGGGGTCAGCGTGTCCTGCTGCGTATCGATACTGGCGCAAACCGTCGCGCCCGGGGAGATGACGCCCAGCAGGGCGGTAACGAGGATCGTGCTAAGCAACGTGGCTGGTCTCCTGTTCGGGGCGGGGCCGTGACTCGGTCCCGTTGCGACTACGTAGCCACACCCGGCCGCGAATCGCTACGCGATAATTCACCCATGACCACGGTGTGCAGGTGAATGACGCGGCCTGCCACCTTGTGCCTGAACGAGCGCGCGGTCAACCACGTCGCGGCACCTCGGTGGCTGAGTGCCTTCTCAGCGAGCTCTACACCGGGATGCATTCGTCGACCGAGATCCGGTAGGCACGACCACAGGCATTGCAGATCGCTTCGCCAGGGGCGTCGGGTAGGCGCACGCCGCACGCGCACATCCAGCCGATGCGTCGCGCGACGACCCCGGCAACCAGCGCGTAGGGCGCAACGTCGCCGCGGACGACCGCGCCAGCCGCCACAAAGGCGTACTCGCCCAGGGTCGCGCCGCACACGATGGTCGCGTTGGCGCCGATGCTGGCGCCGCGGCGGACCAGGGTCGGCGCGTACTCGTCCTTGCGCGATACCGCCGCGCGCGGGTTGACGACGTTGGTAAAGACGCACGACGGACCGCAAAACACATCGTCTTCGAGGGTGACCCGGTCGTAGACCGAGACGTTGTTCTGAATGCGCACGTTGTCGCCAATGACCACGTTGCCCACGTAGCAGCCCTGGCCGACGACGCAGCCCGAGCCGATGGTCGCGCCCGGCATCACGTGAACGAAGTGCCAGATCTTGGTTCCGTCGCCGATGGTGGCGCCGTCATCGACGATGGCGGACTCGTGGACGAAGTACCCGGTGCTCCCCATGCCCGGATCACTGTGGCCCAGCGGCGGCGGTGCGTCCAGTTGCCGGCGATGCGGCTCGCGCAACGACTAGCGGGCCAACACGACCCGGGTGCCCTCGGCCGGGTCGATGGCGATGAGCATGGGGGCTCGCGGCGCATCCTCCCAGTCGGGGACGTAATCGATGGCGACCACGCCGGCGCGCGACGACGCCAGGCCCTGCACGCCGCGCAGTTCGACGCCGTCGCCCGACAGAGCGACGCGAGCCCCCGTGGCGAGGTCGACCCGCACCAGTCGATCGTCGGACCAAAGGACGGCGCTTTGGCCGTCGATGGCTGCGTACTCGGGGTTGGCGAGAACGACCTCGCCCGCGTCGGCGAGGTTGGTGCTCGAGCCCGTGGCGAGATTGACGAGGGTGAGGGCATTGGAGTATTGCCGGACCACGAGGGCTCTGTCGTTGGACCAGTCGACCGCAAACCGGTAGGCGTTGGCGAGGCTGGCCCCCGACGTTGGCAGGACGGTGCGGAGGCCGGTGTCGCGGTCGAAGTCGACCAGCGCCGGGCCGCTGCCGTCCGCCGAGCCAACCAGCAGCACGGTGCGCCCGGTTGTCGGGTGGGTCGCGATGTCGCGAATGCCCGCAATGGTGGCGCCGCTGCCGGCGCCCCCCTGCTCCGACACGGCGGTCCGGTCGCCGGTGGCGAGATCGATGTCCACCAGTACGTCGCCGTCCACGACCAGAGCGTGGCCGTCGAACAGCGCGAGGCGCGTCGGCCGCACGAGCTCGTAGCCCGAGCCGACTTCGACGGTGCTTTCGCTGTCGGACAGAACCGTCCGGTCGCCGGTTGCGAGCTCGATACCGAAGACGCCGTCGACGACATCGTCCGAGACGACGGCTCGCTGCTGGTCCGGGTCCATGGCGAGGCCCAGAATGCGACCGGGCCAGCGGCCGTCGCCGCGCTGTCCGCCGGTTTCGTCGGGCCAGCGCTCGATGGTCAGCGATGCGGGTGGCGATGCCGAGCCCTCGGCCAGGACCACGGCGACGTCGAGCTGGTTTTCGCCGAGCTCGAGAGGGACCTCGGCACTCCAGGTCGCAAAACCGTCGTCCGAGACCGCCGCGACGCCGGCGACGGCGATGCTCGAGACCGCCGCGTCGCCCGCAACGGTTCCGCGCACCACGACCCGAGCCGCCGTGGTGCCGCCCGACGGCGGAAACACAACTCGCACCGATGGGTCGCCGTCGCCCGGCGAATCGCCGCCGGTCGTATCGCCGCCGGTCGTATCGCCATCTCCGGTAGAGCCATCGCTGTCGTCACCACCCGACGAACCGCCGTCGGTGGTGACGTCTCCGTCGCAGCCGGCAAGCGCGAGTACCAGCAACGCGCAGGCCGCGCGCAGGCTCTTGTGGGTCCCCATGAGCACCATTGTAGAACCGATGCCGAGGGACAGCGGGTGACGCGGACCGAGGCGAATTTTTCTTCGAGTCCGGCCGAGCCCCGGGTCATCTGATGTTATTCGCCGGGCCATCGAGTCGGCGTGTGGGGAAGGGTAAGAACCTCGGACGTTGCGCCGGGTCGAAGGAAATCTTCATGCGACGTTCGTTGTTGATATCGTTAACGTTTGTTGTGGCGAGTGCCGCCGCCGCGGGCGGCTGCGCCCACCTGCAGCAGCAGAACCACGCCGAGCTAAACCTGCTGTGCTCCGACACGCAGTACGCCTGGGAGAAGGGCTTTAACACCGGGATACAGCGGGAAGAGCTCGACACGCGCTGGGCGCGCGCCGGCTGCGTCGAGGCCGCGCAGGCCCGCACGATCGCGGCCTACACGGCTGGCTACCGCGAGGGGCTCGAAAAGGCCCCGACCGTGTCAATCGGAGTCGGCGCGGTACCGGCTACCTCGAACGTTCCGCCCAAGTGCCAGATGCAGAGCGATGGCCAAAACGTCTGCGGGTACAACTGCAAAACCGGTTCGAGTGGCCGCGTGTACTGCGCCAGCCGTCCCGACGCCAAGTGCGCTCTGAACAGCGACGGATCCTGGACCTGCCCGTAGTCGCGACGCGGTAGCGCCCGGCGTGCAGCCCGCGATACAGCGGATGCGGCCGGGCCTACCTACGTCGGTGCGACGTGTCTCAAGTCATGGCTCTGGCCGCGGCCAGAAACAAGCCCGAGGCTCCCAGCGAAGCGGCGGTGCGAACGTGGTTCCATCGGGTCCAGTCCCGCAGGTAGCGCGTCCAAAGGTCGGCGGCAGCCGCGGTGTCGGGCTCGACGACGTCGAGGGCATTGTTGAGCGGCACGTTGAAGGCGGCCGTGCAAACGAACATGCCGAGGACGTAGACGAGACCGCCCGCGATGGCGAACCCCGCGCCGGGTTCGCCCCACCGAAACAGTCCCCAGATGGCCAGGGCCAGGCTCACGGCCGACGTCGCAAAGAACACGGGCATGAACAGCGAGGACAGGATCACGCGGTTGATCGACTGCATGGCCAGGATGCCGGCGGGCCTCGGGACGGCCGCGAGGCTGCCCATCAAGAAGCTCGAAAAGGTGAAGTAGACCCCGGCCATCAGGCCGCATCCGACGATGGCGGTCCAGAGCCCGACCGAACCGATGGCGTTCATCGGGAGCCCTCCGCGGTCGCGCCAGCGGCCGGCGCGCTCCCGGAAGCCGCTCGAGCGAAGTCGCGAAAGTCGCGGGGCGGGCGACCGAGCACGCGTTCCAGATCGTCGGTGACGTGGGCGTTGTGCCCGTCGAGCAGGTACGAAAACAGCTCGACGAAGAACCCCGCTAGCTCGGGCGGTACGTGCTGGCCCAGTATCTGTCGGTACTGGTCGAAGGTGACGGGGACGTAGGCCAGCGGTCGGCCGGTCGCTTCGGCGAGTTCGGCCGTGGCCTCGCCAAAGGTGAGCAGCCGCGGTCCGGTGAGCTCGTAGGTTTTGCCCACGTGGTCGTCAGTGACGAGCGCGGCGACGACGGCGTCGGCGATGTCGTCGCAGTCGATGAGGGGCTCGCGCACGTCGCCGGCCGGGAAGGCGATGGTGTCGCCCTGAGGCACCAGAGCCCCCTCGGTGAAGTTCTGCATAAAGAACCCGCACTCGAAGATGGTCCACCGCGCGCCGCTGGTCCGAATCGCGTCCTCGGCCGGGTGCACCTGAGGCTCGCCCCGGCCGGCGAGCAGCACGATCTTGTCCACGCCCCGTTCCGTGGCGAAGCGTGCGAGCGCGTCGACGTGCGCGGCGGCGCCGGGCACTGCCAGGTCGGGAAAGTACGTGACGTACAGGTTGTGGGCGCCCTGCAGAGCCGCCTCCCAGGTGGCCGAGTCGTTCCAGTCGAAAGGCACCTCGGCCGACGGAGATACCGCCCGCACCGGCCGGCCGAGCCGCTCGAGGCGGTCGCGAACGCGCGCGCCGGTCTTGCCTTTTCCGCCAATGATTACAGTCAGTTTTTCTTTATTTGACGTCTTGTTGGTCATCTTCTTGTCTCCTGGTTTGGGCCTCATCGGCCGTTGCAAAGACAAGATGGGGTATGCGCGTTCGCCTGAAAATAGACGCTTTTTCATAGTAACGTTGCATTCGTGCATGCAACGGATCCCCGAACGGCCGGGCTGCATTGGGACGACGTGCGCCTGTTTTTGGCCCTCACCCGGGCCCGTACGCTCAGCGACGCAGCTCGAAACCTCGGAGTCGATCAGTCCACCGTGTCGCGGCGGCTCGCGAGCCTGGAAGACACCCTCGGCGCGTCGCTTTTCGATCGCGGGCGGTCCGGCGTGTCGGCAACCCAGGCCGCCGAGGAGCTTTTGCCCGTCGCCGAGGAGATCGAGCGCGCAATGGCCCGGTTCGCCGGCGCCGCCGAGTCGCTCGAGCGCGACGTCTCGGGGCTCGTGCGCGTGGCGTGCCCACCCGACGCGGCTGAGGTTTTGATTGTGCCGTACCTCCCCGGGCTGCTCGCGCGCTTTCCCGGGCTGCGCATCGACCTGCAGGCCGGCGAAGAAGTCGTCGACCTGGCGCGGCGCATGGCCGACATCGGGCTTCGCATCGTGCGGCCAGAGAGTGGGGATCTCATCGTGCGCAAGTTGCCGCCGGTGGACTGGGCGATCGCGGCGACCCCGGAGCTAGCCGCCGTGCTCGGCGCCATCGAGTCGTGGCGCGACGTCCCCTGGGTGGCCTGCGGCGAGCGCCTGTCCGGCATTCCGGCCGCGCGGTGGCTCCGCGACCACGCCCAAACCGAGCCGCTGGTGCGGTCCGATAGCCTTCGAGTGCAGATCGCCGTCCTGCGCACGGGCCTGGCCGTGGGGCTGGTTCCGAAACCCAGCGTGGCCTACTACGGTCTGGTGCCCGTCGACATCGCGCCGGGATTGGCCGCCGACATGGCGCCCTTGCCGCGGGACGAGCTGTACCTGGCGACCCACCGGGCCCTGCGCAAGGTTCCCCGCATTAGCGCGGTATGGGACTTCGTCGTCGAGCGCGCCGAGGCATCGGCCGACGCGCTCGCGCAGCTTTAGCGCACGGGCCTCGCGGTCCTTGAACGGCGCCTCGCGTCAAGGGCTCAATGGCCGTTGTCGAGTCGCGGTCGGGACGCCTGGCGAACAAGCTGCCGCCACCCCGTGCTGTCGAGCGACCAGAGGTCGCCGAAGACCGACGTGCCGTCGTGTCCGCCGTGAACGAGGACGCGCCCGCGTGGGTCGACGGCGGCCGCGGCGTGATTGCGCCCGCGCGGGCGCTGCATCGAATCGAGCTTTGTCCAGCCGCCAGACCGAAACACAGACGTCGAGTCGACCCTCGCTGCGCCATCCCAGCCGCCAAACAGAACGAGGCCCCCGACCGCTGGCGACTGCTTCAGAACCGCGAGATAGCGGGGCGGCAAAGGGGGACCCAGGCGACGCCATTGAGTCTCGGCGAGCTCCCAGAGCTGGCCGCGCTGCTTGTCGGCGGACCGGGCCCACAGCACCACCGTGCCGCGTTCCGGTGAGTATTCCATCGCGGTGCCGCCCTGGGCCGGTAGCCCGCCGTCATGCTCGAGCTCGAGCTCGCGCCAGGCGGCTCCGTTCCAGACCCAGGTGTCCCCGAGAAACTCGTACTCGCCGGAGGGCGAAATTCGATACCCCCCGAAGAGGACCAGCCGCTGGCTTCTCGGGTCGTAGGCCATGGATGACTCGATTCGAGGGCCCGGGGCACCGGTGCGCGCCAGTTCGGTCCACTGCCCGTCGAAGACCCAAAAATCCGACAGGGCCCAGTCTGCGGTGGGCGTGGTTCCGAACAGCACTCGACTTCCACCGTAGAGAAACGAACGACCGGAGTCGGTGTCGGTCGCTGCCGCTGCAAACGTGCGCGGGCCTGGTTCCGGTCCTGCGAGGGGGCGCCAACCGTCGGCGCGGGTCCACACAGACGTGGTGCCCACCACTGCGCCTTCGGTCGCGCCGCCGAAGGCCACCAGTCCGTCGAGCTGCCGATCCCAAAAGGCGACGTGCCCGTTGCGCACGCCAGGCGAGGGGGCGGCGCCGGCTTTGCCCGCGGCGGGGTCTTTGGATCGACGGCCGTCGCGGGCCCCGCACCCGGGCGTGGCTGCCAGGGCGAAAGCAAGCGCGAGGGCGCTACCGACGGCGGCCTTCATCAACGTTCATCCTACGCACTTGCCGGACAAGCCGGGAAGGCCTCCGGCCGGCAGGGTCAACGACCGCCCGCCGGATCGCGTGGTTGGCCAGCCCCTGGGCGACATTGGCTGCGGCTCTAGGGGCGTGGGGCTCGAGCGGTTCGCGTATTTGGGCGGCCGCACGTTTGACCACGGTCGGGTATGGGCGTCTCGAATCCAACCGCGTCTTCGGTCCCCACGACGCCGCCGCGGCTAGCGAGCGGGGTCGACGGATCCGCTCGCGTCCTTGGCGGCGGCAAGCTGGAGCTTTTCGAGGCGCCGATAGAGCGCTTGACGGCTGAGGCCCAGGTCGCGAGCGGCGCGAGATACGTTGCCGCCGTGCTGGTCCAGCGCCGCGCGGAGTTGCTGGGCCGTCACGTCGGCGGCGCGGGGCCTTCGCCGAGAGCTCGCGGTGCTGGCCGCCGTCGGCGACGCAGCCCCGCCGGGACTGGCGGCGTCCGGGACCAGTGCGCCGAGCTGCAGGTTGCCGTCGCGCGACAGAATGGCCGCGCGCTCAATGACGTTTTGCAGCTCGCGTATGTTGCCGGGCCAGGGATAGGCGGCCAGCCGTCGGGCGTCGTCGTCCGACATTGCTGGCGTTGGGCGCTTGAGCCGCGCGCAGCTCAGACGGAGAAAGTGTCGCGCCAGTGCGGCGATGTCCTCCGCGCGCTCGCGCAGCGGCGGCACCACGATGGGGAACACGCTGAGGCGGTAGTAGAGATCCTCGCGAAAGCGGCCCGCGCCGGCTTCGCGCTGCAGGTCGCGGTTGGTCGCGGCCACGATGCGCACGTCGACCCGGCGGGTCTCGTCTTCGCCGACGCGCTCGAACTCGCGCTCTTGCAGGACGCGGAGCAGCTTGCTCTGGAGGTCCAGCGGGATTTCGCCGACCTCGTCGAGAAAGAGGGTTCCGCCTTCGGCGAGCTGGAATCTTCCGACCCGGTCCTTGACGGCTCCGGTAAAGGCGCCCCGCACGTGGCCGAAGAACTCGCTTTCGAACAGCTCCTTGGGCACGGACGCGCAGTTGACGCGCACCAGCGGCTTGTCGGCGCGCGCCGACGCCTCGTGAATGGCCCGGGCAAACAGTTCTTTGCCCACGCCAGACTCGCCGACGACCAGGACGTTGGCCTCGGTGCTGGCAACGGCGTCGACTTGCTCCAGGCAGCGGCGCAGGGCCGGGCTCGAGCCGATGATGTCGCCGTGGGAAAAGGCCTCCTTGACCTCTTCGCGCAGGTAGTCGCGCTCGCGGGCAAGCTCGGCATTGAGGCGCTCGATTTCGCGCCGGGCTTCGACTCGCTGGGTGATGTCGCGGGCGGCGCCGACAAAGAGAGTGTCGCCGTCGACGATGGCGCGCGTGAAGCGAATCTCGAGAGGAAACTCGGAGCCATCTTTTCGCACGCCGGTTACCTCGGCGTATCGCACGGGCATGGGGTCGTCGTTGCTTAGCCGCTTGTCGAAAGCCCGATTGTGGTGCTGCCGAAAGCGCTCCGGCATGAGCACGTGAACCGCCTGGCCGAGCAGTTCCGAGCGTTCGTACCCGAAGATCCGCTCGGTCTCTCGATTGACGAGCCGGATGCGCTGGTCGGCACAAATGGCTACGACCCCTTCGCCCACGATGTCGAGAACGGCGGCCGAGAACTCGGGAGAGGCGGGGTCGCGCTCGGCCATGGGATCATCTTACCCGAGGCATTTGGTGCCGACACCGCACTACACGGGCGCAAGGGTCCACCATCAAGCACCCTTTTCCATAGGTTTCGGTGTGGTATTTTGGACAACAGGCTGTGCGCAGAGAGTCTCGGGGACGGGGACGGCGCCAGGCGGTGCCGCTCGCGGCGCTGCTCGCGCTGATCTTCGCAGCGACAGGGTGCGAAACCGCACCCGGCGTCGAGGTGCGCGCGTGGACGCTTATGGTGCCCGATCAGGCGCCGGCGTCGGTCGAGCTGCCGGCTCGCCTCGACGTACCCGACCGGCGCCTGCGATTTCGACTCGAGGCCGCCGTCGACATTCCGGCCGACTGGCGAGACCAGGCGCTTTCGCTGTCGGTGTCCCAGTGGTTTGCCGATGCGCGATTGCTCGTGGACGGGCAGGCCGTGGTCGAGCGCGCGCCCTCGGCGTTCGACGACTACCGCGGCGCCGGTCAGCACGTGTTCGCGATTCCGCCGTCGATGGTGCGCGGCGAACGAGTCGAGCTGACCCTCGACGTCGATCACCGGTGGAGCCAGAGCGCGTGGCTCGATGTGGTGCCCGTGCTGGGGCCGTTTGCCGAGGGAGCTCCCTGGACCCGGTTCGTGTCGGCGTTCAATCGGTGGGCGGCGATTCTCGGCTTCGGCATGCTCGGGACCATCGCCTTTACGTACCTGGTGCTGTTTCTGATCCATCGAGAGCGCGAGTGGTACGGGTGGCTGGCGCTGCAAACGGGCTCCGCGCAGCTGTACCTGTTCTTCATCGCCGGCGGCTCGGAGTTCATGGGCGCCAGCCTCGAGGCGGCGCAGATGGGGTTTGCGCTGTCGGTGGCGCTGCTTGCCTCGGTGTACGCGACGCGCCTGCGCTTCGACCTGGGGCGGCCGAGCCGCTGGTGGCGGCTTTTGTGGCTGCTGCACGTCGTTGTGGCACTGGCGACCGCAGACCCGTTCTTGATGAGCATCTACTACGGTCCGCTGGTCGTCGTTACGTTGACGGCGCTCGTGGTTTACCAGCTATGGATCACGCTGCGGCTGGCGCTGCAGAAGCCCGCGCCCCATGGTGCCCTGGCGACCTTCGCGTCGTGGGTGTGCATTGCGGTCACCGCCCCGTGCGATGCGCCGATCTGGGTCGGTCTTCCCGAGTTCATGGGCGGCTTGCGCCTCGCGTCGGTTGGACTGTCGGTGTTCGCGCTGATCGGTTTTGCCGCTCTGTCTGGCGACCACCTACGCAGTTTGCGCCGCGCCGACAAGCTCAACGTCGAGTTGACGGCGGGCCTCGAGCGGATCGAACATCTCAACGAGGAGCTGCAGCGACAGATCGCCCAGCGCTCGCGGCAGCTCGCCGAGGCCATGACCCGACTGGCGGCCGGAGCCGCGGGCCCTCCCGACCTGCAGCCGGGTGACGTCATCAACGACCGGTACCGCGTCGAGGCACTGATCGGCAGCGGCGCCATGGGCGCGGTGTTTCGCGTCGTTCGCATCGCCGACGGCGCCGAGCTTGCCGCCAAGATCTTGACCGGTGTGGCCGACGCGGCGCAGCTGGCTCGCTTTGCTCGCGAGGCCCACGTCGCCTCGGAGATTCGCCATCCCAACGTGGTGCGCCTGGTGGACGTCGACTTTTCGACGACCGGTTTCATGTTTCTCATCATGGAGCTCGTGGATGGTCCCTGCCTCAAGGAGCGGAACGAGCGCTTTGGAGAAGTGCCCTGGGCGACGGCGATCATTGCCGAGCTGGCGCGCGGGCTCGAGGCGATTCACGGGCAGGGAATCATTCACCGCGACATGAAGCCGGCCAACGTTCTGCTCACCCAGGAAGATCCGCCGGCCATCAAGATCACCGACTTTGGCATTGCCGGCGTCGCCGAGGAGCTGTCGGGCAACAACACCGGGGCCACGGTCGCGAGTCCGCTGCGCGAGCCCCAGCTCGGGGCGGTGTCGGGCTCGGTCTCGGTACCGGGGGCGCCGGCGGTCGCGAACGCCGAGCAGGCGGAAGAAAGCGATCCCATCGCCGCCGCCATGGCGTTCCAGGCGGTGGCCGGCAGCGACCCGACCATGAGCCTGGTCGCCGTGGTTCCGCCCGCCGCTACCGGCACCTCGGACACCCGCGACAGCCAGCCGCGGGCGCGGGGCAAGGCCGGCAGCCTGTTGTCGTCTTCGTCGTCGGGGGCGTCGGGGGCGTCGGGCCTCACGCACACGGGCGTGATTCTGGGAACCCCGATCTACATGGCGCCCGAGCTAGCTCATGGCGCGCGCTTCGCCAGCCCGTCATCGGACGTGTTTGCCCTGGGCGTCATGGCGTTCGAGCTGCTCGCCGGTGCCCGGCCGTTTGCAATCCCGCTGTGTCTGGCCGCTCGATCCGGCAGCCCTCTCGAGCAGGTCCCGTCGGTCGCCGAGCGCTGCCCCGAGCTGGCGGCCCATCTCGCCGAGCTCATCCAGCGCGCCCTTGACCACAGCCCGGAAAACCGACCGACTGCCAGCGAGATTGCCGAGGCTTTCGCGCCCGGGGCTGGGCCGGTAGACCGCGATGCGCCGGGCGTTCAGTCGGCCGAGACAAACCCTTCCCAGCGCCGCATGTAGTCGACGAACGCCGGGCCGAGCGCCCGGGCGCGCAGCTCCTCGGCGGTCAGAGGCGGCCGGCGCGGCGCCCCCCCGTCGGCGACCACGGTCGTGGGCCAATCGGGGTTTGCAATGGCCGAGCGCCCCAGGGCAACCGCGTCGGCGCCGTGGTCGAGCTGCGCCAGGGCATCGTCGGCGGACCAAATTGCCCCCGCGGTCACGAGGGGAACCTCGGCCGGAAGCGCATCGCGAAAGATTCGCGCCGGGTGTTGATCGGGGCGCTTGTGCGACGGCTTGGCGGCGTCCCACAGCGAGATGTGGATGAAGTCGGCGCCGTCCTCGCAGAGCCAGGAGGCGACCTGCAGGCTCTCGTCGAGATCGAGACCGTCGGTGCTGCCCAGCGACTCGGGCGATAGCCGCACGCCGACGACGAACGCGTCGCTCACGGCGGCGCGCGTCGACTGCATGGTCCGGCGGATGAGTCGCGCCCGGTTTTCGAGGGCGCCGCCCCAGCGGTCGCTGCGCCGGTTCATGGTCGTGCTGAGGAACTGACACAGCAGATAGCCGTGGGCGCCGTGCAGCTCGACTCCGTGGGCGCCGGCCGCCTCGAGGCGGCGAGCGGCCGCGGCGAACGCGTCGATGGCGCGCTCGATCGCTTCGTCAGAGCCCTCGACAACCTCGGGGTCTCCGGGGAGCGAGGCGCTGGCGGACCAGGGCGTGGGCCGACCGGGCGCGCGCAGGGCGCGAGCGCCGCCGTGAAAGGCCTGGCCAAACAGCAGTGAGTCGTGGGCCGCGACCGCGTCGGACAGGCGCCGCCAGCCGGGCACCAGCTCGTCGGAAAAGATGCCGAGCTCGCCTTCCCAGCCCTGGCCGTCGAGCGCCACGTGGGTGGCGCAGGTTTCGACGACGCCGAAGCCCCCGGCGGCGCGCGCGGTGAGAAACGCCAGCTCGTGGTCGGACAAACGGCCGTCGGCGTGGCTGGCTTTGTTGGTCATCGGCGCCAGCCAGATGCGATTGCGGGCGGTGCGACCGTTGCGAAAAGAAAGCGGCGAAAGAAGCGGGTGGGGCATGTTGGACCGTCGGGGGGCCCGTATACCGCGACGAGCCCCGCCGCCGGAGGGCGACGAGGCTCGTTTTGCACGGCGCGAGCGAGGAGGGGCGTTACGGCTCCTGGTACGGCGGTTCCTCGTCCTCGCGCGGGTTTTCGGTGATGTACATGACGGCGCCGGTGGCGTCGGGCGTCCACTCGCCGGCCAGGACGAGTGCCACGAAGGGCAGGCCCTCTTCCATGTCCCGAAGCAGTGCTCGCTGGTCGATCTCGTTCGCTCCCATGACTCGGAAGTCGATCGAGGCCACTTCGGTGACGTTGTCTCGCGTCATGTCGCTCACGGCCCAGTATGGACAGGGATCGGTGACGCACTGCTTGCCAGTGGGCTGCACCGTGTACATCTGGGTGGCTTCGCGAACGCCCGTGACGTACAGCGTGGACCATCCTCCCCACCAATCGTAGGTGAGCCATCCGGTTACCACCAGGCGACCGCGGTACAGCCAGTCAGCCACCGTCTGTTCGGTTTCGGCATCGAGCCCGAGCAGGTCGAGTTCCATCGAGTGCGCCCACAGGTTCTCGTGGTTGGCGCTGAGCAGATTGACGGAGCCATCGTGACCCACGCTGGCGGTCGCTGCGCTCGCGTCGTACGGCAGGAACTCGACGGGAGTTCCCATGCTCTCGTTGATGCTCAGAGCGCTGCCGGGTGCGCCAGGCGTCCAGTCACCGGGGTGGAACTCACCGCGAACGACCAGGCCTTCGGGGGGAATGGTTCCCGCGGGCAGCGGCTGGCCATCGGCCGTGGTGACGCTTGCGGCGTAGTTCTCGAAGCCGAGCCGGTCGATGAGCAGATAGGTCGGGCACGGTGCCGTTACGCAGACGAGATCGAGATCGAACACGACAATTTCATCGGCGTCGTAGATGAAGGGTGAAGTCAGGGCCTCTTCTGTCGTTGTGTTCGGGCCCTGCCCGAGAAGCAAGTCGTCACCTCCAGTCGACGTACAAGCAAGAAGGAGTGAAAGGGGTACGGCGGCGAGAAGTCTTTGCGCGAACATGGCCGTTCCTCCGCGTTGTAGGTTATGCGTGTCTTCCTTTGTGCAAAGGTAGGGCCAGGTGGCTCCTGCGTTGCTCGCGGCCACAGCCCCCGACGCGCAAAGCACTCTGTGCGCTATACAGCAGGCCGATTGCAGGCGATCGGCAAGGTAAGTCAGCCGTGCGCGCACAACCCGACCGTGCGCGATGTGGATGCAAGGCGTGCGTTCGCGAGGTTGGAGGCGGTGAAACTTTCGCGTCGCACAAAGCGGACTTCATCGACGCCATTACCGCGATCGTCGGTGGCCGTTGGGGCCGGAACTAAACCGCGCAATGCGAGCGACTGACCGCGTGGTACGCTGATTTTGAAACGGGTCGCCGCGTCCCGTTCGCGGGGGGACGGCGAGTCTGTTGACCACAGGAGGCTCTCGTGACGACGACCTACAGCCAGCTCGTAGAAGATTTGTCGAACCACGCAGGCACCGATCGCCAGCGGGCGCAGCGTGCGCTGGGGGCCGTGCTCGGGGTCCTCGGTGAGCGGCTCGATCGCGGCGTTGCGCGGGAGCTCGCCGCCGCGATTCCCCACGAGGCGGGCGAGCATCTTCTCGCGGGTGAGCCCATCGGTGAGTTCGATGTCGCCACGTTCTACGAGCGGGTGTCGCGCCGGCTTCAGCTCGATGTCGGCGTCGGCATGGAGCTCGCCCAGGTCGTGCTGCGCGAGGTCGCGAGCCTGGTCGACGACGACGTGCGCCGGCGCGTGCGCGACTCTCTCGGTCCAGGCTTCGAGGAGCGTTTCGTTCCCCCGCCGCGTACCGCTGCCCCGGTGCTGCCCGAGCGTCACGGCGAGTTTGGCAGTCACAACACCCTGGCCGAGGGGCGGCCCGGCGGCCGCAATCCGCTGAGCATCGGCAGGCCCGCCGACGCCCACACTCACTCCGTGGCGCGGTCCTCTGATCCGCATGGGGAGACGACGCTGTCGGGCGGACGTCCGGGGCTCGCGCCCAAGGACACCCTCGCCGAGGGCCGACCGGGCGGCCGGCATCCGGTGAGCGAAGACTAGGCCGCGGACAGTGTCCGCGGACAGTGTCCGCGGACTCTTCGGACACCTCGAGTCCTATGGATCTCAGTCGGTTGGGCGCCAGAGCCTTTCTGGCACGCCGCTCGCTGTTGGCTGCCAGCATGGACCTGTGGCGTCCCACGGTGGCCGAGCGCTACTTCGGGCTTCGCGCGTTGGTGGCAGTGGCGCAGGCAAAAGGTCGGCCCCTGTCTGCCCGGGAACGGCACGTTCTGGCCGGCGCTCAGCAGTTCTTCGGGACCAACGTCGACGCCAATGCCGTCGACGAGATCGAGCCCGAGGAGCTCAGCCGGGTGCTCGTGGCGCCCCACGTTCGGCGCCAGGTTGTTGCGGCGATGGTCGCACTCAGCCTGATCGACGGCGTCGCTGGCGCTGCCGAGACCGAGCTCATCGCGGACTACGCCGCGGCGCTCGGAGTCGACGAGGCGGCCATTCGCAACGTCGAAAAGCTCGCGCGGCACGAAGTCTTTGGCCTCAAGATCGACCTTCTTCGCCGCTTCTGGGCCGTCGATGCGCTGCGCGACCGGGTGTACGAGCCCGGCCTGCACGACGTTCTTCGTTTCGTGCGGGCCAACGTTGGCCGGCTCGACGATCCTCGTCTCGCGGCTCGCTTTCAGGAGCTTCGCAGGTTGCCGCCAGGCACACTCGGCCGCGAGTACGTGCGTTTTCTCGACGAACGGCGCTGGCCGCTGCCGGGTGAGCACGGCGCGCTCAGCGACATCATCGTGACTCACGACATGACTCACGTCTTGTCCGGCTACGGCACCGACCCCATCGGGGAGCTCGAGACCGCGTGCTTGAGCGCGGGCTCGCGTCGTCGCGACCCGACGACGTTCGTTCTGTTCGTGCTGCTCGAAGGGCCGATGGGGCCGGATGGAGGCATTGCCGGGGTTGGCCACATCGACGTCTCTCGCGCCTTTGCGGCGGTCGCCCGCGGTGCCGCCATGACCGTCGATTTGACCGATGGCTGGAACTACTGGGCGGTGATCGAGGCTCCGGTGGATGCCTTGCGGCGCCGCTATGGCATCGCACCAGCGGGCGATACCGGCCGGGCGGCCAACGCACGCAGCGCCCAGAGCATCGCGTTTTGACCGCCGGACGCAGCGGCTCGTGGCACTATCGACGGCCTGTGCCGTCTCGGTTGGTTCGATTGCTCGCCTGGGCTTTGGCAACGCTTGCGTTCGCGGCCTGTTCCGACAGCGCGCCGTCCGAGCGCTGCGCGCCCGAAGGAGAGGTCACCACGCGACCGCGCTCCATTGCCGAGGCGGTCGCGCTGGTCAACGCTCTGCCCCGGCCGGCGACAATCGAGTGCTTCGTCGAAAGCCTGGACCGACCGCTCTACGTCGAGGCGACGAGCAGCATCATCAGCGCCCAGCCAGCAGCCGGGCGGCGCAGTCCGCGGGTGTTCTTGTTTGCCGAGCCGCTGGTCATGTCCATCACCATGGACGGCGACGGGCGCGACCTGCTCGAGTTTGGTGAATTCGTCGACGAACGCCAGACCATCAAGGCCGAGATCGCGTTTCCCGTCGTTGCCGAGGTCGAGGCGACGGCGCCGTTCGATCGGGTGCTGTTCGACGACGAGGGCCCCGATACGAGCTGCGCCCTGTGCCATCGCGACGAACGAGCGTCTGGCGACATTCCGGGGGCGTTCGTGTCCGACGCGCTGCGGCCGGCGGACGACACGCTCGTCGACCTTTTGGACCTGCAGCGGGAGGCCGACCGGTGCGACCCCGGGCGCGAGCCGGCCCGCTGCGCCCAGCTCGACGCGTTCACGGGTCACGGCGAGCTCGTGCACCGCGCGTTTCCTCCAGAGCTGCCGACGATCTTCGACTAGCGGGCTCTACAGCTCGAACTTGCTGGCGTTGTCGGCCTCGGCGCTGGCCTCGTCGCCGCGACCGAAGAACCCCGGCTTGGCCTCGGGGATTGACAGGGCCCTCGCAATCGCCGGGCGCTGGTCGAGGCGGGCGAACCAGGCCTGAAGGTTCGGCAGGTCGTCGACCGGTGTTTTGGCCCAGTGGTGCGAACGGGCCCACGGGTACATCGCCATGTCGGCGATCGTGTACTCCGCGCCGACCAGGAACGGGCCCCGGGCGAGCTGACCGTCGAGAACCTCCAGCAGGCGCCGCGACTCGCGGACATAGCGATCGATGGCGAAATCGTCGCGATGCCCCTTGGGCTCGGCGATTCGCTGAAACCACATAGCCTGGCCCATCATCGGGCCGACGCCGGCCATCTGGAACATCAGCCACTGCAGCGTACGCGAGCGGTCCTTGTCGTTGCCGGGCAAAAACTGGTCGTACTTCTCGGCCAGGTACCAAAGGATCGCGCCGGACTCGAAGACCGCAAAATCGTCGTTGGAGCGGTCGACGATGGTCGGGATGCGGCCGTTCGGGTTGAGTTCGCGGTACCAGTCTTGTTTTTGCTCGTTGTTCGAAAAGTGGATGTGCACCAGCTCGTAGTCGATGCCGCACTCTTCGAGAAAAATGACGGGCTTCCAGCCGTTCATGGTAGCCGCGGTGTAGAGGACGATGTCGGGGCGCTGCGCCATCGGTCGAGCAGTGTGTCACGGCCCGGGACGGCCTTGGCGGCGGCACCGGGGCCAGGGCTCCTCAGCGAAAACAGGAGACCGGTCTTCGAAATCCGGTCACCGGGGGGCCGAGGCCCCCTTGGCGCGAGCTGGAGTTTCGGCCATCTAGGTCCTTGGCACAGGCCATGCTCAACACGCGTGCGGATAGGAATGTTGTCGGGGTAACGATCATGGAACGCGAGTCAACTCAGGAACTGCCGCCCAAAGCCGTCGCCGAGACGATCGGGCGATACGAAATCATCCGGCCTCTCGCGACGGGCGGCATGGCGAAGCTGTTTTTGGCCCGGGCTCGCGGCATCGAGGGCTTTGAGAAGCACGTCGTCATCAAGACCATCCGGCCCGAGTTCGGCAGCCACGAGATGTTCATCGACATGCTGCTCGACGAGGCGCGGCTGGCAGCCACTCTCGACCACCACAACATCGCGCAGGTGTACGACGTCGGCCGCGACGACGATGGCTATTACCTCGCCATGGAGTACCTGCGCGGCCACGACGCCCGTGAAATCTTGCGCCAGGCTCAGGCAACCGGCCGCAAGATTCCCCACGGTTGCGCACTGGCGATCGTGTCGGGCCTGGCGGCCGGGCTCGGCTACGCGCACCAGCTCAGCGACGCCGATGGCAGCCCGATGCACATCGTCCACCGCGACGTGTCGCCCGGCAACGCGTTCGTGACCTACGACGGCGGCGTCAAGCTCGTCGACTTCGGTATCGCGCGAGCGACCAGTCGAACCTCGAACACCAGGCCCGGGATGCAAAAGGGCAAGGTCTCGTATATGTCGCCCGAGCAGTGCGCCGGGCGGGATCTCGACCACCGCACGGACATTTTCTCGCTGGGCATCGTCTTGTACGAGCTCACCACGGTGCGCGCCATGTATCCACGAGGCAAGCTCGGCGACTACGACTTCATGAAGCAGATCGTGGACTGTCGCTTCAAAAAGCCGTCGGAGTTGGTCGAAGGGTATCCGCCCAAGCTCGAGGCCATCGTGCTCAAGGCGCTCGCGCGCAACCCCGACGACCGCTACCAGTCGGCCCTCGACCTGGCCCACGATCTGGAAGAGTTTGCCCGTCGCGAGCGGCTGCCGATGAGCGCCTCCAGCCTGTCCGCGTTCGTCAACGGGCTCATGGCCAACGCCAACGATCGAGCCGACACGATCCAGGAGCCGACCATTCACTCGGTGGTCGATATGTCCATCGCCGCCTTTGCCAGCGCTCGCGGGCAGGCGGTGTTTGCCGCGGCGCCGGCGGGCGAGTCTCCCGCTCCTCCGCCCAGCCCGCGGACCGTCGAGCTGCCCGGATTGCCCGATCGAGATCGCGCCCAAACCAAGCGGGAGGGCGCCGAGCTGCTGCGTGCCGAAACCAAGACCGGCGTTTGGCGCCTGCAGCCGGAAGCCGGCAAGGCTTCATCGCCGCGACCGTGGCATCGCCTGGGCCAGGTAGCCCGCAGCGGCGCGTTCGCCGCGGCGTCTGCGGCGCTGGTCACCGCTCTCGGCTTTGCCGTCATGGCCGGCGACGACCCGTCGCTCCGGGCCGCCGACCGCGAGCGTGCGATCGCGATGGTACCGGCGCAAGAGTGCCCGGCACCTGGTGCCGACGCCGGTCCCGCGGTGATGTCCAACCAGGTGGCCGAGGCTCTCGCGCCGACGGTCGAGCTCGCCGGGGTGGGGCACTGCGGCATCGCCGACACGCGCTCGCGTCGCGGCTCGCGTCGCGCCGATGGGCGTCGGGTCGCTCGGACAACGAAGCGCAACGCCGCGTCGACGACGGCGGCGGCCGCCGCCCGCGAACCTGCCCCGGCGCAAAAAGACGACGCGGTTCTGCAGCTTGCCAGCGCCGAGCCCGCGGCCCCGCTCGAGGAGGTCGCCCCCGCGAACGCGCCGTCACCGGCCAGCATCGGCAGCCGCGACGATACCCGCGCCAGTACCAGGGTAGCTCGCAACGAAGAACCGGCCGTCGCAGACGACGCCGAGGACGACGACAACCCGCGCCTGCGATTGCCGCGCAAGACCGCCATCGTCGCGTCGCTCGATGGCTCGCTCACCCTGGGGCGCAAAAGCAATCGGGTCGTTGTTCTCGTTGGTTCCGGCCAGCCGCTGCCCGAGGGAACGCGGCTGGTAGGCGACGCCCGCCGGCGCAGCAACGGCAACGTCGCGGTGCGCTTTCGCAAGGCCGTGTTGCCCGACGGCAACGAGCTCGCCATCGCCGCGGACTCGCGGCACGAGGTTCAGGCCGACGAGCTGCTGGCCGCCGCGGACGTCGAGCCCGCGTCCCCGGCGACGCGCATCGGCCGTCGTCTGAACGCCCCGGGTGCATCTGCCGCCGCCATCGACGGGACCGTGTTCGCGGTTCCCGGCGCCGGCGACGCTAGCGCGGAAAGCCCGCTGGGTGCGCCTGCCCCGACTCGGGCGGGCGACGCGACGGTCGAGCTCGCCGACGAAACGTCGCTGCGAGTGGTGTTGCGCGAAACCCTCACCTTGCCCGAGTAGCGACCGAATCGGCGCGCGCGCCGGCGCGCGTTTCGTTCGCCGGTTGCGGCGTGGTCGAACCTTGCGCCGAAACGCCGCAATCCGCCGTTCCGGCGATACCCGGGCCCGCGGATTCTGGTTAGCCTGTCTCCATTGCCCGCGGATTCGTCGGGCGAAGGAGGCAACGAATGAAGAAGGCAATCCCGGCTGTCGCCATCGTTACCCTGGCTCTGGTGGGCATGTCCGTGTCTGCTCTTGCGGGCGGCAAGAAAGCTCAGAAGAACAAAAAGGCGGAGACCGCCGCCATCAAATCGGTGATCGAAAACGGCTACGTGCGCGGTGCGCATATCGACGGCAGTGCGTCGCTCATGCGCGAAGGGTTTCACCCGGACTTCGTCATGTTCGTCAATGGCGACGACGGGCTGCGCAAGGTGAGCCTGGACGACTGGACCGGGCGCCTCAAGCCGCGCGCCGCGGACGCCCCGGCGCCCAAGGTCAAAAGCGACATTCGCGTGCTCGACATCGACGGCAACGCCGCGGTCGCCCGCATCAAGGTGTGGCGCGACGGCAAGTTCCTGTTCACCGACTACATGAGTTTGTACAAGACCGACGGTCGCTGGCGCATCGTCGCCAAGACCTTTCAGTCGCACAAGTAACCCCGGGCTGCGGCGCGGCCGCCCTGCAAGGGGCGGCCGGCCGACGTGGCCGCCGAGCTACGAAGCCTCGGCCACCGTCAGGTGCGCGTGGCCCATGGTGACGGCGGAGCGCGGTCCGCGCACGTCATTTCCGTGTTGCGCCCACCAGCGTTCCGCGACGGTTACGTCCCAGGTCGCGTCGATGGGAACGTTTCGCAGTCGCTGCATGAGCTCAGAGGCGCTGGCGGGCCGCTGCTCCGGCTTTTTGGCCAGGCACTCGAGCAGCAGCTCGTCGAGCTCCGCGGGCACGGGGTGGTTCGAACGGGCCGAGGGCGGCGTGGGTTCACTGTGCAGATGGTGCGAGCAGATTTCGACCACGCTATCGCCGGAAAAGACGTGGTCGCCGGTGATCAGAAAGTAGCCAACGGCCGCCAGTGAGTACAGGTCGGAGGCGGGGCCGGCACCGTTCGGATCGAGGATCGCTTCCGGAGCCATGTACGAGGGCGTGCCGACGATCGCACCGTCGACGGTGAGGTCGCCGGTGTTGTCGCGGTTGACCGGGCGCACGAGGCCGAAGTCGACGAGCTTGACCGCGTCGGGATCGACGCCCTGGCGGGCGAGCATAATGTTGGCCGGCTTGATGTCGCGATGAATCAGGCCGACGCGATGGGCTTCTTCGAGGGCCCCGGCGGCCTGCAGCAAGATGTGCATGGCTCGCTCGGGCGGCATGGCGCCGCTGGCCGCAACCACCTCGGCGAGGTTGGCGCCGTCGAGGTACTCCATGGCGTAGTAGAAAACCCCGTCGTCGGTACGGCCGTAGTCGAACACAGTGATCGTGTTGGGGTGGGTGAGCTCAGCGGTGAGCTGGACCTCGTTTTCGAAACGGGCGACGGCGCGCTCGCTGAGGCGCTCGACCGGCAGAAGCTTGATCGCGGTTGGCCGCCGCAGGCGCGCGTGACTGGCTCGATACACCGCGCCCATACCGCCCTCCCCGAGTTTTTCCACGAGGGTGTATTGACCCAGGCGCTGGGCCGCGCGCACGTCCTTGCGCAGGCCGTAGATGACGGCGGACGTCACCGTGCAGACCGCGGTGACGATGAGCCACCAAACGCCCCAGCTCAAAAGCTCGCCTCCGGTATTGGCCGGAAGGCCGAGATAGATCGAACCTTCCCACGCCGGGCGCACCATCATCGGCACGAAGACGAACGCCCCGCCAAAGAGACCGGTCACGAGCAGGGTGAGGCGCGGCGGCGACGGCACGATGGCGGCGCGCAACATGAACAAGATCGCTCCGCCACAGATCAGGAACTGCCCCGAGAAGCCGTCGGCGACGGCAAAGGTGGAGGGCGACCGTTCGAGCGCGTAGTCCAGCAGCAGAAGAGGTGCCATGAATCGACTCATCACCGACATGGAGAGCGCGATCAGTCCAAAGCCCACGGCGTCGAGCAGGCGGAGAAAGCGAAACGAGCGCGGCTGCCCTCGGGCGGCCAGCCACATGATGGCCAGGACAACCGTCATGGACCGATCGAGCAGCGCGCCGGTGCTCAGCCAGGACGACACGGGGATCATCACCATGTTGAGGACGTCGGTGGCGATGGCGAGCCACAGGGCGACGCGGGCGTACAGCGCGATGCGCGACTGCAGGGTGGCCCTCTCAGCTTCGTCGTGTGTCTCGCTGTAGGTCCGCGCCATGGCGCGAGTGTAGGGGATTCGCTCCCGGCAACGCGTGGGAATACAGGCGCAAAGAGATGGCCCCGGCGCGCAGCGGTTCGAGCCGGGCACCACCTCAGGCGGCTCAATCAGCTCCGCGCCCGCCGGTGACGACTCGCCGGGCCCCGAAGAGCCGACCGAGCGGCGATCAGGCTTCCACGACGGTCAGGTGCGCGTGGCCGGCCGTGACGTCGGCCCGCGGCCCGCGGACATCGCGACCGTGGCGGTCCCACCATGCCTCGGCGTCCACCACCGCCCAGGTCGCGTTTAGAGGGATGGCTCGGAGCCTGTCGATGAGCGCCTTCGCGTCGGCCGGTCGCTGCTCCGGCTGTTTGGCCAGGCACTCGAGCAGCAGCTCGTCGAGGGCCGCCGGAACCGGCGCGTCCGTGCGCGACGACGGCGCCGGCGGTTTGGTGTGCAGGTGGTGGGAGCAGATTTCGACGACGCTGTCGCCGGCGAAGACGTGGCTGCCGGTGAGCAGGAAGTACCCCACGGCGGCGAGCGAGTAGAGGTCGGAGCCGGGGCCCGCGCCATTCGGGTCGCGAATCGCTTCGGGCGCCATGTACGAAGGCGTACCGACGATAGCGCCGTCGATGGTGAGGTCGCCGTCGCCCTTTCGGTTGACCGGGCGCACGAGGCCGAAGTCGACGAGCTTGACCGCGTCGGGGTCGACGCCCTGGCGAGCGAGCATGATGTTGGCGGGCTTGATGTCGCGGTGGATGAGGCCAACGCGATGGGCTTCTTCGAGAGCGCCGGCGGCCTGCAGAAGGATGTGCACGACCCGCTCTGCGGGCATGGCGCCGCTGCCCGCGACGACCTCGGCGAGGTTGGCGCCGTCGAGGTACTCCATGGCGTAGTAGAAAACCCCGTCGTCGGTCCGGCCGTAGTCGAACACGGTGATCGTGTTGGGGTGGGTTAGCTCGGCGGTGAGCTGGACCTCGTTTTCGAAGCGGGCAACGGCGCGCTCGCTGAGTCGTTCCAGGGGCAGCAGCTTGATGGCCGTGGGCCGCCGCAGCCGCGCGTGCCGGGCTCGATACACCGCCCCCATTCCGCCCTCGCCGAGCTTTTCGACCAGGGTGTACTGGCCCAACCGCTGGGCGGCGCGCACGTCTTTGCGCAGGCCGTAGATGATGGCGGAGGTGATGGTGCAAACCGCGGTGACGACCCCCCACCAGATGCTCCAGCTCAGCAGCGCGCCAGCGGGGTCTTGCGGGAGGCCAATTGACGGGATTCCATCCCAGGCCGGCTGCAGAAACATCGGCACGTACACGAACGCGCTTCCCAGGACGCCGGTGACGAACAGGGTGAAGCGCGGCGGTGAGGGAATGACGGAGGCGCGAAGCATGTACAGGATCACACCGCCACTGATCAGTCGCTGGCCCGCCAGCGTGTCGGCAAGCGCCATGGCTCCGGGCCCACTGTCCACGCCAAACTCGGTGAGCAGCTGGGGTGCCGAGTAACGGCTCGCCACGCAAATGAACATCGCCACCAGCCAAAAGCCGACGGCGTCGAGGCCGCGCAAAAAGCGCAGCGAAGGCGTTCCCCGGCGAGCGATCAGCCACATGAGTCCGAACATGACCGTGATGCCCCGGTCGGGCATTTCGGCAAGCAGGGACCATTGCTTCACCGGCGCGAAGAGCATGAAGACCACGTCGGCGGTGAGGTCCAGCCAGAACGCCACCTTGGCGCAAAGCGCGATGCGGCGCTGCAGAGTCGCTCGCTCGCCTTCGTCGCGGGTCTCGTCGTAGGTCCGCGCCATGGCGGCGAGTGTATGGGATCCGTTCTGGCGACGGCGTCCGAACGCTCCGGCAAAGGCCGGGACATTCAGGCGGGGACGGTATGGTCGAGGCCAACCGGCGGTCGCACAGACTCGCCGGTTGGCCCTCGGGCAAGGACTACGGCTGTTCGGTCAGGTCAGGCTCGTCGGCGACGACCAGCCGGGAAAAGAACTGGCTCAACTCGGCGCCGGTGGCTTCGCCGGCCGGGCCCGTCACGGTGATGGGGCGACCGATCGCGAGCACGCCGTCATCCGAGAACAGCTGATCGTTGGCCGCATCGATGTCCGCGTCGGTGCCCGCGCACGAGTTGAACTGGACCTCGGCGATTTCGATCGACGCGGTGCCGTTGAGTTCGGTGGCGATGAACGAGGGGCACGGCGACGTGAGGCACACAATGCCGCTGTTTTGCAGCCGCACTACCTGGCTGCCGAACGGCAGAACGGTCGGGCTCGACCAGGCCTCGGAGATGATGAGGCGGCCCAGGCCCTCGTCGCCCTGCCGGGGGTTGGCGCGCAGTTCGCCGCGGACCAGCACCTGGCGTCGGCCCAGGTCGTCAGCCAGGGGCGTGGCGGCAAGGCCGAGCGCGTCGACCTCCAGGTCGGCTACGTAGCAAGCCGGCCGGTAGAAGCCGTCGGGGCACTGGGTGAAGGCGCGGTTTGCCTTGCGGACGAAAACACCGCCGCAGTGCGGGTAGGCGCAGCGGCGGACGTCGGGGGTTACGTAGTAGTAGGCATCCGTCGAGTCGGCGGCGGAAGGGGCGGCGTCGGCTTGCGCCTGCGCGCCGCTTGCGCCGGTCGCGGCGACAAGGAGCGCCACGCCAAAGCCCAAAGCAGAGGAGAAAAGGAAGGTCGGAAGTTTCATGGTAGTCGTTCCTCGGTCGCTGCTCGTGAGCAAGGGCCGGGCCAACGCGGAGCGCGGATCGAGGCTCTGCGCGCCGGTTGTCTCGGTTACCGGCTGCTGCTTTGGTTCGGCGACGTGATGAACCGCGGCGGTCCAATACGGATACGTCTCGTGCGCTGGGCAACGCGCGCGAACGGCACGGCGAGGCAGCTCACGACGACGCTCACCGCTGCACCTATCGGAGACATGTTGCAGGTGGCCGCCGTGGTCCGAGCTGGCTGGTTGGCTAGCCGGCCAGTGCACTGGGCACCGAAAGCATTGCCGGCGCCCGCACGCCGCGCGCAGCGTTTTTTCGTTTCGCCGCAGACGCGTGGCTGTCACCCGGGCGCGCCGTACTCAGCGGTTGTTCGTCGCTACGCGTCGTCGGCGTTGCCGAGCCCCATCATCGGTCCCGAGGTACTGACGATCAAAACTCTCTGACCCGGCTTTATGGTGCCCGCGTGCCGCATGGCCCGCGCCGCCGCCAGCAGCGCACCGCTTTCGTAGCCGGCGGCAAATCCGCACCGCCCCCAGTCGGCGAACGCCCGGCGAATCGCTTCCTCGCCGACCTTGACGGCGGTGCCGCCGGACTCGCGAATCGCGCCCAGCATCTGGTGACCCATGATGGCGCCGGGCACGTCGAGACCGTCGGCCACGGTGCCCTTCGAGGTCGTGGGCTCCACGTGGTCCAGCCCGCCGTGAAACGAATCGACCACCGGCGAGCAATTCTCCGATTGCACCGCGACCATGGCGGGCTTGCGATCCGGGGGCAACGCGTCCAGCCGGGTGAGCTCGCCCAGGGCCTTCCAGATGCCGACCAGTCCCGTTCCGCCGCCGGTCGGGTAGAGAATCCAGTCCGGCAGCTCGGTGCCGAAGTGCTCCCAGATCTCGAAGCCCATGGTCTTTTTGCCCTCGAGCCGGCCCGGTTCGAAGAAAGTCGAGACGTCGACGTATTCACCGGCTTCGAGTTCGGCGGCCAGGTCTTCGCGCATCTTTTTGCCGGCGGCGGCGATGTTGGCGCCGAAGAAGCGCACCTCGCCGCCAAAGTACGCGCAGGCTCGATGGTACATGCCGCCCTGGTAGCCGTCGGGCATGTACACCAGCGCCGGGGCCAGGCCGAGGCGCGCCGAGAACAGCGCGGACGCGACGCCCGCGTTGCCCTGGGTCGGCAGGCAAAACCGCTTGGCCCCGCACGCGACGCCCAGGGCCACGCCCATCGACAGCCCGCGGTCCTTGAAGCTGCCCGACGGATTGCTGCCTTCGTTTTTTACCCACAGCTCGACGTCGAGCTTGTCGCCGAGGCGCGGCGCCGGCACCGTGCGCGTCTGCCCGACGTCGTCGCCGAACGAAGCCGGGACGTTCTGCACCGGAAGCAGCTCTTCAAAGCGCCACATGCCGGCCTTGTCGCGGTTGACGAAATCGGGGCCGACGCCGTTCATGTCGTAGTCGACCATGACGGGTTTGCCGCTTGCCGGCGAAAGCCCCATCGGCCGGGCGAAGCCGTTGTGCGGCACAGCCTCGCCGGTGAGCGAGTCGACCAGCCGGGAGACTCGGGGATTGATGCGAAGGCCAGCGGTGAGCGACGGGGGCATGCCGCGCAGCATAGACCTTGGCCACCGGATCGATCGACCGGCCAAGCACTAAAGTGCAAGTCGGATGGCGTTTCGCCTGCGTAACCGGTGCGCGCGGGCCCTGGGGCCACCGAGGCGTCGGCGCGACGTTTGCGCGGATGGCCCTGGGATCGGCCCGGTGAGCGCGGTACGCAACTTGCGTAAACGCGGGGCCGTGACCACCGTCGACCTGAACGCAAAGATCCCAAACAACGTCGATCTCGCCGGCGACCGCCGGCTCCGCCGCGCCCTGGAGAAGTGGCAGCCGCAGTTCGTCGACTGGTGGAAAGAGATGGGGCCCGAGGGCTTCCAGACGGATGAAGTATATCTCCGCACGGCGGTCGACGTCGGGGCCAAGGGCTGGGCCAACTTCGGCTACGTCAACATGCCCGACTATCGCTGGGGCATCTTTTTGTCCGACCCGGAGCCCGACCGGCGCATTCCGTGTGGCGACCACTTCGGCGAGCCGGTTTGGCAAGAGGTCCCGGGCGAGCACCGCACGACCCTGCGCCGGCTCATCGTTACTCAGGCCGACACCGAGCCGGCCAGCGTCGAGCAACAGCGCAAGCTCGGGGCGATTTGTCCTTCGCTGTACGACCTGCGCAATCTCTTTCAGGTGAACGTGGAGGAGGGCCGCCATCTGTGGGCCATGGTGTACCTGCTGCACTCGCACTTCGGCCGCGACGGTCGCGAAGAAGGCGAGGCGCTGCTCGAGCGCCGCAGCGGTGACCCGGACAAGCCGCGCATCCTGGGCGCGTTTAACGAACCGGTCGAAGACTGGCTCGACTTCTTCATGTTCACCATGTTTACGGACCGCGACGGCAAGTTTCAGCTGCTGTCCCTGGCCGAGAGCGCGTTCGATCCGCTGTCGCGCAGCTGCCGCTTCATGCTCACCGAAGAAGCTCACCACCTGTTCGTCGGCGAAACCGGCGTCGGCCGCGTGGTCAAGCGGGCGGCCGAGCTCAGCAAGCAAGACCCCAACGGCGAGGCGGCCGCTCTCGGCGGCGTCAACCTCGAGACCATTCAGAAGTACCTCAACCTGTGGTTTTCGCTGTGCCTGGATCTGTTCGGCGGCGAAGTTTCGAGCAACGCGGCGAACTACTTTGCGGCCGGGCTCAAAGGGCGCGCGCACGAGTCGAAGTTCGACGACCACGTGGCTCTCGAAGGCGTTCGCGCCATGGACGTCGAAAAGGACGGCAGGCTGGTCGTCGAAGAGGTGCCCTTGCGTCTGGCCATGAACGAAGCGGTTCGTGACGGCTACATCATCGATTGCCAGCGCGCGGTCAACAAGTGGAACAAGATCCTGGACGACAGCGGCCTGAGTTTTCGGCTCACGCTGCCGCACCGCCGCTTTCATCGCCACATTGGTACCTACGCGGGGCTGCACTTTTCGCCCGAGGGGCAACTCATTACCGCCGAGGAGTTCGCGCGCCGGCGGGACGAGTGGCTGCCGTCGGACAAGGAGCGGGCCCACGTGCGCAACCTGCAGTCGGTTGGCATCTTCGAGCCGGGCAAGGTCGCAAACTGGATCGCGGCGCCGGCCCGCGGCATCAACGGCCAGCCGACCGAGTTCGAGTACGTTCGGCACGAAGACTGACCCGGGCCGCTTTCGTCGAAAGCCGGTCGCCGGTCGCCGGTGCCCACGAGCGCCCTTGCCTTGAAGACAAGGGCGCCCGGCCCGGCCTTTACTTAAAGACAGCCCGAAATCGCCGCTGCAAGCCGCGTCGAAACGATATTTCGGTGGCTTGCCCGGTGGTGTGCGCCTGGTCCCCAAGCTGCAGTGGCTGCGGCAATGGCTTTACCGCGACTCTTGAGGAACATCGCCGGCACCAGTTCGGTCGGTGTGTTCACCCTGGCGACCCTGTCGGTTGGCATTGGCGCTGGCTATCTCGGCTACCACAAGTCCACCACCGGCAACGCGATCAAGCGCCTGGTACCCGAGTGGCAGGTCGACCCGGTCGAGCAGCTGTACGCGTCGGCCGTTCCGGTAGCCCAGGCGAGCGATCCGCTGTGCGCCAGTGAAGCCGACGGCTGGCGCTGCTACGACAACTGGAGCAACATGTGCACCCGCCGAGACGGCGACGAGTGGGTCGTGCGCGGCGAGTGCGCCGGGGAAACCTACGAGGTTCGCGTGCAGCCTATTCGCGGACTGCCTCGCGACTCGGGCCGGCGGCTCATCGAGCGAAAGCGCGCCGAAGACGCGACCATCTACACCAACAATCGGTTTGCCGACCAGGTTCGAGACGATCACGGCGGCGACGCCGCGGCTTTTCTCGAAGCCGAGGCGCGACGGATGGGCTACCACGGCTCGTGCTGGCAGCACCTGTCGGCCCTGTCGGCCTACGTGCGCACCGACGGCGTGATTACGCCCGACCAGTGGATTGCGGCAGATCCGCTCATTGGTACGGCGGGCAACGGCCCGGCGATTCAGCCGACCGGGGCGACACCGGGCAGCGCACTGTCGAGCATTGCGCTCGGCCACGACACCGACTGGTCGCTGGGGCGGTTTCTCGATACCGGGCCGCTTGCCGACGAACTGTCGCCGCGTCGCGGTGCGCCCGCAGAGTACGACGAGAGCCTCGGCCTGGCGGGGCTGGGCGGGACGACGTGCCGGCCGGGCGATACGCGGTCGGTTCGACGCAGTGGCCGGCGAGTGCGAGTGCCCCGGTGTGATTGGTACCAGTACAGCCCCACCGCGGTGGGTGGGCCCTACTCGCGGCCGTTTCGCGACCACCCTCACTGGGATGTCGAGACCTTCGAATGCAGGAACAACCGGACCGCCGCCTCCGACCCCGCGTCGCCTCACACGGCTGGCGGACCGGCCGTCGTCGCGTCGAGCAGTCCGACGACCGAGGTACTCGTTGCGTCGGCGTCGCCAACCTTGCCGCCTGGAGCTCTCGGCGACGCCAGCGGTGGTTCGCCTGTGCTGTATGCCGCCGACCCCGCAACCGCTGGCGGGTCGTCGCTGCCCGGCGCCCCGACCGGTGACGGGACGCTCGTCGCCCAGGATTACTGCGGGCTCAAGCCGTGCAACTGGGGGGACGACGTCAACCCCGATGATCCACTTGGCCTCGGTGAAAAGCTGCCCAATCCATCGGGCGATGACATCAAGCGCTGCTACCTGCTCGGCGTGGCGATCAGCTGCGCGCTTTTGCCGAACGTCAAGGGGCCCGACGTCGGCGACATCCCGCGCGGTGTTGGCAAGGGCGAAAAGGAGCGCAACGAGCGCGAAGAGCAGGTCGAGACCAACCGTCGGCGCGACCGCCAAAACGACGGCGAAAAGGGGCCGTTCGACGACGAGGAGCCCCGAACGGCCCCCCCGATTCCGAAGCCGAGCGGTGGCGGATTTCGCTGGCCCAAGATTCCGTTTCCCCGAATTCCGGGCGGCCAGCGCATCTAGCGCGCGGGCCTTTATGGTCGCCAAGCATCTGTATTTATTCAGAACATGATACGCGATTATTTCTCGAATTGCGTAAGTTTGTCGGTTCAAGTAATAAGTCTGCGTGCGGGTCACCGCCAAGCAGATCGTTCTCGAGGTCCTCTCGGCCGGCATCGCACCGACGTCGGCGGTTCCCGTGCGCCTGCTGGCCCGGGCCGGTGAGGTCTTCGGCATTGCGGAGAACAGTGTTCGCGTTGCCCTGGCTCGGCTGAGCGCGGAAGACCGGGTCGAGTCGCCCGAGCGAGGTGCGTATCGCCTCGGGCCCGCTGCTCGTCCCATGCACGAGCGTGTGGTTTCGTGGCGTGAGCTCGAGGGGCTCGTTGGCCCCTGGGATGGCGCGTTCATTGGCGTGCACACCGCCGCGCTGCCGCGCACCGACCGCGCGCGAGTCCGCACGCGCGACCAGGCGCTGTCGCTGTGGGGGTTTCGCGCTCTCGTGCCCGGCCTCGACGTGCGTCCCGCCAACCTGTGCGTCGGCGTTGCGCGCGTTCGCGAACGGTTGCGCGCTCTCGGACTCGAGTCCGACGCGCCCGTCATAGAGCTACGCGAGCTGGGGGAGCACGACGAGCGCGCCCGGTCCTTGTGGGACGGCGCGGCCCTCGGTCGTATCTATCGCGAAACCACGGCCATGCTCGAGCAAAGCGAGGAGCGGCTGCCATCTCAACCGGACCGCGACGCACTGCGCGAGTCGTTCTTGCTCGGTCGCGAGGTTATCCGCGTGCTGGTCAAAGACCCGCTGCTGCCGGAGCCGTTGGTCGACGCGGCCGCCCGGCGCCGACTTGTGGAGACCATGCGCCAGTACGACAGTCGCGCTCAGGCGCGCTGGAAACGTTTTCTCGAAGGCGCGCTCGACGCGAACTAGGCCTCGGAGCTACTCATGCAAGACCACACTGAAAACCACTGGCGCCACGCGTTTTCCACCGACGAGATCAAGTCGCTTTTGGCGGTCTCCAACCTGCACGGCGTGTGGATGGTGGCCAGCAACTGGCTGCTCATTGGCGGCGCGCTGGCGGCGGCTGCCCGGTGGCCGAACCCACTGACGTTCGCCGTTGCCCTGCTGCTCATCGGCGGGCGGCAGCTTGGCTTTGCCATCGTCATGCACGAAGCGTCGCATCGCACGCTGTTTACCAACCGTCGACTCAACGACTGGGTCGGCAACTGGTTCGCGGCCTACTGGGTGTTTCTCAGCGTCGAGCTGTACCGCCCGTATCACCTGCAGCACCACGCGCATACGGGGACCGAGCGCGACCCCGACCTGCCGCTCAAGCGCGGATTTCCAACCACGCCGGCGAGCATGATGCGCAAGGTGCTGCGGGACATGTTCGGCATCATCGGCGTCAAGCGCCTGATCGGCACGGCGACGTTTCTGGTGCGTGCCGCCCGGGGAAACCACGGCGAACGAGCCGCCGCGGCGGTATTCCTGGGCAACGAATCGGTGGACGCGTCTGAGGCTCGGCGCGCGCTGGTTGGCTTTGCCGTCACGCAGGCGGCCCTGCTCGGCGTTCTGTGGGCGCTCGGGCACCCGCAGCTGTTCGCGCTGTGGGCGGTTGCCTGGCTCACCACCCAGAACCTCGTCACGCGCATTCGCAGCATCGCCGAGCACTCCATGACGCCGGCCACCGGCGACCCGTTCCGCAATACCCGCACCGTGTTGGCCAACCCGCTCGAGCGCCTGTTCATTGCGCCCAACCGGGTCAACTACCACCTCGAGCACCATCTGCTCATGACGGTTCCCCACCACCGGCTGCCCGAGTTTCACGAGCGTTTGCGCCAGCGAGGACTGCTCGAGTCGGCGCACGTCGCGCCCGGCTATGGCCACGTGCTGAGGGCGGCCGCGGGCAAATAGTCGCGGCGCTACTCGCCGTCGGCCGACAGCTGACGGCGCAGCCGCTTGCGCAGTTTCTTGGCGGCGTCGGCCCGGTCGGGGTAGTGGGCCGCGGCTTCGTCGCCGCGCAGTTCCAGACAGCTCAGGCGCCCGGTCTCGGGGTCCGAGATGCGCGTGTCGATCATGGTGACCTGCTCGCCGTAGACCGGGTGGGCCAACGCGATTCTGTTGCGCGGTGCCGGGGCGTGGCCGATGACCAGGCGCCGGGCCCCGCACCGGGCGATGAGCTGCTGCATGCGCTCGGCCGATGGCGCTTCGGTGCGCGCGCGTTTGCGTCGCGGCTTGAGTGCTCGGGTCCACAGCGGTCCCGCGTCTTCCAGGTAGTCGACCTCGTCGGGGGACGCGACGACCCAGCCGGTGTGCTCGTCCGGCTCGGGGCCGACGCCCTGCCAGTATCGAATCCAGGCGCGCACGGTAGCGTTGACGCGCTCGGGGGAGTGGCGCAGCACCCAGTCGTGAAGTCCGGCGTGGGCAAACACGGTGTGGCCCACGCGCACGATGGCGTTGCGCCGCCGAAGCCAGCGGGCGTAGCGGGTCTGGCCGCAGAAGGCGTCTTCGATCGACGAGCCGTCTGCCTGTTCGACCGGGTAGCGCTCGAACAGCTCGGCGTCGCGGTTGATCGACTTGGCCGAATACAGCACGCCGAGGTCGTGATTGCCGAGCAGCGAGTGAACTGCGCCACCGGAGCGAGCCGCTCGCTCGGTAATGTCCATGACCAGGTCGACGAGCAACCGGGCGTGCTTGTGGCCGCCGATCAGGTCCCCGGCCAGTACCAGGTGGGCATCGCTGCCAATCCAGTCGCCCGTTTTGTCGATCAAACCGCGATCGAGCAGGATCGAGGCGAGCGCAACGACGTCGCCGTGGAGGTCGCCGATCGCGATGATGCGCCGCGGCGCTCGCTTGACTCGCCAGGGAATGCCGTCGGCGCGCACGGTTCCGAGAGGATCCGGGTAGCGACCAAAGAGCCGCAGCAGCGCGCCGACGAGTGTGCCTTCCATGGAGGTTGGGCCTGGACCGCGCCGACATCTCGTCACCTGCCGCGAGGTTGCGATGGTGGCCAATCAACAGCGCGAACCGAAACGGTAAGACGTTGCTCGACCGCGAGCAACCGGGTTGTCGCCCGCCGGGGGGCCGGCGGGCGGTTGCACTCCCGAGGTGGCTAAATCAACAGAGCATCGGCGACGATCTCCACCACGCACGGCCCCTCGTGGGCCAGGCCCTCGGCGAGCGCCGCGTCCAGGGCGCTGGTTTCGGTTACCCGGATACCCTTGGCACCGCACGACTCGGCGTACGCGGCAAAGCTCGGATTCGACAGCGAGGTTTGCCAGACGTGCCAGTGGGCGGCCCGCTGCTCCTTCGAGATCTTGCCGAGCTCGCCGTTGTTGAGCAGGACATGCGTGATGTTCATGTCGTACTTCACGGCCGTGTTGACCTCGGCCATGTACTGACCGAAGCCGCCGTCGCCGCTGATGGACACCACCGGGCGGCCCGCAAACCGCGGGTCCGAGCCCTGGGTTGCGGCCCAGGCGCCCATGGCGGCCGGAAAGGCAAAGCCGATCGAGCCGGCGTACCCCGACATCAGCACCGCGTTTTGCCGGCACTCGAAGTAGCGCCCGAAAGAGTACGTGTTGTTGCCGACGTCGACCGCGATGATGGCATCGTCCGGGCACGCTTTGCTCAGCGCCTCGAACAAACTGGCGGAGCTGATGCCCTGGCCGCGGGTCTCTTGCGTGCGGCGGGTCTTTTCCGCCCGCCAGATGCGCCAGCGCTCGGCGACCTCAGCGGTCTGGTCGGTCGCCTTTGGCTGCAGTGCGCCGAGGCGCTCACGCAGGGCGGCAACGGTCGCGCCGATTTCGCCCCACACGGGCACGTCGACCTTGTGAAAGCGCCCCAGCTGCATGGCGTCGAAGTCGACCTGGATGATGGGCTTTTTCGGCGTGATGCCGGTGTGGTTGGAAAAGCTCGCGCCCAGCACAATCATCTGATCGCACTCGTTCATGAACCAGCTGGCAATCGGAGTTCCGCTGCGTCCGAGAACGCCGCATGCCAGCGGGTGGTTGTCGGCGATGACTCCCTTTGCTTTGAACGTTGTCGCTACAGGACAGCGCAGCGCCTCGGCCAGCTCGATGATCTCGGGCATGTTGAACCGCGCGCCGTGGCCGCAGATGATGAGCGGGCGTTCGGCCGCGGCAATCCTGGTTGCGGCCTCGTCGAGGGTGGTTGCCGGGGCCTGGATGCCGCGCTCGGGCAGGCGGCCGTCGGGGGTATCGGCGGCGGCGTCGGTTTCGACGGTCTGAACGTCGTCGGGAAAGACCAGGTGCGAGACCCCCCGGTTCAAGATGGCGCTCTTGCAGGCGAGCGTCATGATCTCCGGGAAGTTCGACTCGGCCGACAGCGAGTTCGAGTACTGAGCCACGTCGCCGAACGCGCCGACGAGGTCGACCTCCTGAAAGGCACCGCGACCGATAAGCTTGGTCGGCACCTGGCCGGTCAGCGCGAGCACCGGCGCGCGGTCTACGTTGGCGTCCCACAGGCCGGTGAGCAAATTGGTTGCGCCCGGTCCTGCGATGGCAAAGCAGGCCGCGGGACGGCCGGTAAGCTTGCCGTAGGCCGACGCGGCGAACGACGCCGCGCCTTCGTGGCGGATGCCGAAGTAGCGCAGTTTGCCGCCTTCTTCGGCAAGTCGCATCGCGTCCGCGAGGCCGAGGTTCGAGTGTCCGACCATGCCGAACACCGTGTCCACGCCCCAGTTGATCATCGTTTCGACCATGGCGTCGGTGGTCGTGCGCGGCCGCGGCTTTTCGACTTCGAAGCGAACGTAGATGCCGTCTTCGCGCACTTCCAGCGGAAACGTAGGCACGCCATCGTCGTAGCCGCCGGGTGGCTTTCCGGTCAGCGGATCGAAATCCCAGCCGTGCCATGGGCAGCGCAAAAGCTCGCCTTCGATCGAGCCTTCGCCCAGCGGGCCTCCCTGGTGGGGGCAGGCGTTGAGCAGGGCCCCGTACTGGCCCTTAAAGTGCGTGAGGCAGATGGTCTCGAGCTCACAGGTGACCGACTTGACCCGCCCTTCGGGCAGCTCGTCGGGCTCGGCAACTTTAATCCACTTGTGGTCCATGGGTACGTTCTCGCTTACTCGGTGCTTGCTCGGGGCTTACTTGGAAAGATGCGGGGTAGGGTGCGCTCGATGGCGGCGTGCAAAAACGACGACGCCATCTCGGTTGGCGACTCGCTGGCGACGATGTCGGAGCCGGTGAGAATTGCTCCGGCAAAGCCCTCGCGGCGCCAGTGGCCGGCAGGCAGTTCGGGCAGGTCGTCGGGCGCCGGAAAGGGCGTGACGTAGAGGTAGGGCTGGCTGTAGGTGGCGTCGCCAGGCGACCAGCCAAAGCCGATTTGTCGGGCTTCTTCGACCGGCTTGTCGGGCTCGAGCATGATGATGCCGCCGATGTCGAAGTGGTGCGGCCAGCAGCGCACGTCGCTGGCGCGCTGGTCGAACCGCCGCGCGTCCTCGAGCCAGTCGGTCGCGCCCGCAAACCATCGGGCCAGTTCGGCCAGGGCCGGGCGGTCTTCGAACGCAAACCGGCCGCCGCGGGCGACCGCGTGGCCGGGCATGTCGTAGTCGCGGTTGACCGGGGGCGCTTTCGGCGAAACACCGGCCGCCTCTTGCGTCGCAGCGCCCGCCCACGTGAGCAGCTCGGCCACGCTGTGGCCGCGGGCATCGAGGCGGTTACCGAGGTGGCCGTCGGCTTCGACGATGGCGAGCTCGGCGCGCGCGACCAGCAGGGCGCAGCGCGCTCCGTCGCCGATCGGTCGGCCGACGAGCGCTTCGTGATCGGCGCTCCAGTGGAGGTTGCTCTGGCTGTCGTCGTCGGCGCGCGGCAAGAACGCATCGCCGACCGCGCCGAGGACCTGGGCGAGCCAGTGCAACTCGACCCGAGTGTCGGCGAGCGCGGTCGGCGCGGGGGCTCCAAGCGGCGGCGAGGTCATGGATGCGTTTCCGTTTCGGTGTCGGTCGCTCGGGTGACCGTGCGCGTAGGGTAAGGCGAGTCAGTGTGGTCTGTCTGCCGCGGCCGTCGGGTACCTGAGCGGATAACCATCCGGCTTGTTTGCGAACCGGGTGAAACCCGCAACATCGTGCCGGGGCGCGTCCAACGGGTGAGGGGTCGGCAGGCGGCCGGCGGCACCGGGCGCCGCCCCTCGTTTCGTCCATGGGCAAAACGGGCTGCGTGGTATCTTGTCGACGAGCGGGGCGGTCGGTTCAGTCGCCCCTGGGCCATGGACAAGTCTGCACCTACATCGGCAGGCCGCGCCGAGGCCGGAACGCCCGAGGACGCCGACGCGGCCGGGGATCGTTCCGCCGAGGGGGCCGTTGAAGACAATCCTGCCGCCGCCGACCAGGGGCCCGCCGCGGAGCCGACCGACCACGCCGTTCACGAGCCGACGGTTACCCTCGGCGGGCGCGTCGCCGCGAACGACGGCGGAGATGACGGACCCGAGCGCACCGGCGTGACCGTGGCCGCCAGTGATTCGGCTGCGTCTCTGTCGCGCTCGCGGCAACGCCGCGCTCGCCGCACCCACAAGCCGCTGCCGGCGGGGGCGCTCATCGGGCGCTACGTCGTGCTCGAGCGCATCGCCGTGGGCGGCATGGGGGCCGTGTACAAGGCGTACGATCCAAAGCTCGATCGCAAGGTCGCCGTCAAGCTCGTCGCCACCGGCAGCGAAGCGTCGGAGGACGCCGCCGAGCGACTCGCTCGCGAAGCCAAGGCCCTCGCACAGCTGTCGCATCCCAACGTAGTCGCGGTGTACGACGTCGGCTCGCTCGAAGACGATGTGTTCGTCGCCATGGCGTTGGTCGAGGGCCAGACCCTGCGCGCGTGGATCATGGAGCGCGCGAGAACCTGCGCCGAGGTGGTCGAGGTCTTTCTGGCTGCCGGACGCGGTCTGGCGGCGGCCCACGGTGCCGGCCTCGTGCACCGCGACTTCAAGCCCGACAATGTGCTCATCGGCGACGACGGCCGCGTTCAGGTGGTCGACTTCGGAATCGCGCGCGCCGCCGGTGCGCCGGAGACCGTGCGCATGCGCGGGCCGCGCATCGGGGCCGCCCGGGCAAACGGCTCCGAGAACCAGACGGACGGGGACGCGAAGGACACCCTGTACGAGTCGGTGCGGACCCCCATCTCGGACCTCGCGCCCCTGACGCAAGCGGGCGCCCTGGTCGGAACGCCCACGTACATGTCGCCGGAGCAGTTTCGCGGCGAGCCGGTCGACGCAAAGTCAGACCAGTTCAGTTTCTGCGTCGCCCTGTACGACAGTCTTTTCGGCCACCGACCGTTTCGCGGAGGCGATCTCGAAGAGCTCAAACGCAACGTCGTGACGGGGTCGCTGCGTCCGCCCGACCCGAACAAGCGCGTGCCCAATCGCCTGCGCCGCATTGTCGAGCGCGGCCTGTCGCTTTCGCCAGCCGAGCGCTACGAAAGCATGGATGCGCTGCTGGCCGAGCTCGGCAAGGACCCGCGCGCCCTGGTGCGTCGCGTCGGCGTCGTCGCCGGGGTTGCCGCGGCAATCGCGCTGACCGCGTTCGTCACGGCGCAGAGCGGCGCCGCGGGTCCGCCGCTGTGCAAGGGCGCGCGCGACCAGCTCGCCGGGCACTGGGACGATGGCGTGCGCGCCCGCGCCCGCGGCGCCTTCATCGCGACCGAAGCCCGGTACGCCGAGGCGGCCTTCGAACGCGCCCAGCGGGTCGTAGACGAGTACGCCAACGGCTGGGTGCGCGCGCGCACTCAGGTGTGCGAGGCGACCCACGTGCACGGAACCCAGAGTGCCCATCTGCTCGACTTGCGCATGCGCTGTCTCAATCGCAAGCGCGACGCGCTGTCGTCGCTGGGTAGCGTTTTCGCGGACGAGATGGACGCGGCGACCGTGGAAGAGGCGCTGCACGCGGCGCTGTCACTTCCCGCTGTCGACGATTGTTTCGACGACGCGGCCCTGGAGGCGGCGGTCCCGCCGCCGGACGACCCGGCGGTGCGGGCGGCGGTGGAGTCCTACGGGGCGCGGTTGTCGTACGCCCGGGCACTCGAGGACGCCGGGCGCTACGTCGACGGCCTGGGCGTCGTCGCCGAGATCGCTGGCGCCGTAGACGCGACCAAACACGCGCCCCTGCAGGCGGAGCTTCGTTTCGTCGAAGGCAGACTCCAGTTCGGGGCGAGCGACGGCCAGGCCGCCGAGGCCGCGTTCCGCGCGTCGGTGGTTCACGGCGCGCGAGCCCAGAACGACACGCTCATTGCCGACGCCTGGGTCTACCTCATGCTCGCTCTCGATCAGCAAGGCGAGCTCGATACCGGGCTTGGCGTTGAATCCGTGGCGACCGTGGCGGTCTTGCGCGCCGGCGACAAGCCGCTGCAGCAGGGGCGCCTGCGTGAAGCGGTCGGCCGCCTGCACTACGAAAAAGGCGACTTCGACGTGGCGGTCGACAATCAGGAGCGCGCCCTGGCGCTGCTCGAGTCGGCCCTCGGTGGCGACCACCCGGAAGTTGCGACGGTCCTGGGCTCGTTGGGCGCGACCTACTATCGCCAGGGCGATCACGCCCGGGCGCGGGATCGATTTCAGCGGTCCCTCGACATTCGCGAGCGCGTCTTCGGCAACGAGCATCCCATCGTGGCGCGCTCGGTGTATCGGCTGGCCATCGTGGCCGCGACCGAGCTCGACTACAAGCGCAGCGAGGAGCTGTATCGGCGCGCCCTCGAGCTGTTCTTGCGTGCTCACGGCGAAGAGCACGCCAAGACCGCGCTGGTGTTGTCGGGGCTCGGCCACCTCTACTACTCGATCGGAAGGCACGCCGAAAGCGAGGACGTGTTGCGCCGTTCGGTAGCCATTCGCGAAAAGCTGCTCGGCCCCGACCACCCGCGCACCGGCAGCTCCCTGGCCATGCTCGGCACGTTGCTCAACAAGAAGGAAGACTACCCGGCCGCCGAAGAGGTGCTGGGCAAAGCCCTGGCTATCTGGGAAGCCAAACTCGGACCGAGCCACACCAAGCTTGCCTATCCCCTGGAGCAACTGGCCGTCGCCCACGTCGAGCGCGGCAGCTTCACCAAGGCCGAGCCCTACTACCGGCGCGCGCTCGATATTCGAACCAAGGCGTTCGGCGAACAGCACCGGGACACGGCGTTGGGTCGCGTGTACCTGGCAGAGGGGCTGGCCCGGGTCGGGCGCACCGAAGAGGCCCTGCGTACCTACGACCAGGTGATCGCCACCTATGAGGCCCTGGGCGGGCCCGACGAGCCGGCCATTGCCACGGCCCTCGCCGGCCGTGGCGAGGCACTCCTGGCGCTCGGTCGCCCCGATGAGGCGCGCCAGGCCCTCGAGCGCTCGGTCGCCATTCGGGACGCGCACCAGCTTGGCGACCCGTACCCGGCGGCCCAGACCGACTTCGCCCTGGCACGCGCCTTGTGGAGCGCGCCCGAGCAGCGCGCTCGCGCGGCGGACCTCGCTACCCGGGCGCACGCGGTTTTCGCGGCCGACCCGCGGCCGTCGGCCGACGACTATCGCGAGCGGGTCGACCGCTGGCTCGCCAGCCACCGTCCCTAGGTCGCGAAGCCGTCGAGCACCGTCTTGCCGATCGAGGCCCCGCTTTCCTGAAGTTCGTGGCCCTTTCGCACAGAGTCCAGGTTCATGGGCCCGAGGTGCTTGTTGACAGTGGACCGCAAGATTCCGTCGTCGAGCAGCGTCGCCACGCTCTGCAGAAGTTGATGCTGCTTGTCCATATCGGGGGTCTGAAACATCGGCCGGGTGAACATGAACTCCCAGCTCACCGTGATGGCCTTGCTCTTGAGAGGCAGGATGTCGAGAGAAGGCGGATCATCGATAAGCGCGATATGTCCACGGGGCGCGAGCAGTGACGCGATCGCCGAGAAATGGTCAGCCGTGTTCGTCAACGACGCGACGTAGCGGGGCGCGATGCCAATCGCTGCAAGCTCCTCATCGAGCGGATTGCGGTGGTTGACGACGTGGTCGGCTCCCATCGACTCGACCCATGCCTTCGTTTCCGGGCGCGACGCGGACGCGATGACGTTCAGACCGGTCAATTTCTTGGCAAGCTGAATGAGGATCGAGCCCACGCCACCTGCGCCACCGATGACAAGTAGAGCGTCGCCGGCGCCCTGGTCCCGCTGCAGTTGAAAACTGTCGAACAAGATTTCCCAGGCGGTAATGCTGGTGAGGGGCAGGCCGGCGGCCTCGGCAAAACCGAGCGACGATGGTTTGCGGCCCGCGATGCGTTCATCGACCAGCTGACGCTCAGCGTTGCTGCCGGGGCGGGTGAGGTCGCCCGCGTAGAAGACTTCGTCGCCGGGGGAAAACAGGGTTACGTCCGCGCCCACGGCGGTGACGACGCCGGCCGCGTCGTAGCCGAGCACTCGGTGGCCATGGTCCGGTTCCATGAGCGCGCGTACCTTGACGTCCACCGGGTTTAGGGAGACGCCGCGGACGTCGACCAGCAGGTCGCGGGGGCCCGGGGTGGGAGCCGGCAGGTCGAGCTCGACAAGGGAGTCGGGGGCGTCCAGGGCGCAGGCTCTGGTATGTGCGATCGCTTTCATCGGTTGTGGCTCCTGGCTAGGCGAGGTCGTCTCGGCCTCTTTCCCAGTGTTCTCGGTTTGTTGTGCGGCTGTACGCCGCGGGAACGACGTCAATCTACTTCTCGGGTTTGCGGGGGTAAATGCGACAGTTTTTAGTTCAGTTTTTACAAAACGTAGATAATCCGTCGATGAACACCGAGGCCGTCCGGCTGTTTGTTCTCGCCGCCGAAAAACAAAACATCAGCGCCGCCGGAGCATCGCTCGGCTTGTCGCCAGCGGTTGCGAGCAACCGGTTGGCCAGGCTCGAGCGCGAGGTTGGGGCCGACCTTTTGCACCGCACGACTCGTCGCGTGGTCCTGTCTCTCGAAGGGGCGGAGTTTTTGCCCTACGCCCGGGAGATCGTGGCGCAACAGGACGCGGCTCTCGCCGCCCTCGGGCGCGGTCAGCCGAGCCTTACGGGAACGCTGCGGTTCGCGGCGCCGAGCACGTTCGCGCAGCTTCACATCGCCCCGCTCCTCCCCGAGTTCCTCGCGCTGCATCCGAAGCTCGCGCTGGACCTTCGCCTCTCTGACACCCGCTTCGATCTCATCGAGGGAAGCTTTGATCTGGCGCTGCGAAACTCGCCGCTGGACGACTCGAGCTTCAAGGTTCGAAAACTCGCCGACGATCGACGGCTCTTGTGTGCTTCACCAGGCTATCTCGCGAAACACGGAGTCCCGCGGACACCCGACGAACTCGGCGAGCACCGCCTTATCGGCTTCGGAGGTCCCGAGACCAAGCCGCTGATCGCGCGGGACGGCACGCGCGCCGTCTGGGCCCCCCGCGCGTCGGGGGGCCGGCTGGTGATGGACGACGGGGCTAGCCAGCGCATTGCTACGCTGCACGGAGCCGGCATCTCCGTCAATTCGCTGTGGAGCGTCTATCGCGAGCTCGCCGGCGGCTCGCTCGTTCGCGTGCTGCCGGACTTCGAGGTCGACGACCAGTCGGCCCTGTGGCTTGTGTACCCGAAGTCGAACGTCTTAACCGCGAAGGTCAGAGTGTTCATCGACTTTCTGCTCGAGCGCATCGGTCGAGCGCCGCAGTGGCTCGCCGACGAGCCGGCTGAACCAGCGACGCGAAACCGATTGACGTAGGATGGACGCATGGCGCACCTGTTGGACCATCCGGTGATCTCGTCTCGCTACTTTTTTCCCCGGCGGGCGCCGCTGGCCGAGCCCTTTATGGTTTCCGTACCCGGCGCCGAGCTCGCCTGTTTTCGCTCGGCTCCCCACGCTGATGGGCCGACCGTTTTGCACTTTCACGGCAACGGTGAGGTCGTGGCGGACTGGGCCGGCGACCTGGCGCCGGCGCTCAACGCGCGCGGGGTCAACCTGGTGCTGGCGGAGTACCGCGGTTACGGCGGCTCCACGGGCACGCCGGCGCTTGCGGCCATGCTCGACGACGCGCTGGCCGTGTTCGACGCAGTTGAGGTTCCAGCTTCGCGCGTGCTGGTGTACGGCCGTTCGGTCGGCTCGATTTACGCGCTGCACGTCGCGGCCGCGCGGCAGCCCGGCGCGCTCGTGATCGAAAGCGGCATCTCGGACGTGCTTGCCCGGGTGCTGTTGCGCGCCGAGCCCCGCGAGCTCGGAGCAACGGCCGACCAGCTGCGCCAGGCGGCCGCCGACGCCGTCGATCACCGGGCCAAGATGGCGGCATATCGCGGCCGGACCGCGGTGCTGCACACCCGGGGGGATGACCTGGTGCTGCCCGACAACGCCGTGGAACTGGCGGACTGGGCCGGCGACGATGCCGAGCTCGTGCTTTTCGATCGCGGCGACCACAACTCCATCTGGGCCTACAACGGGCAAGCCATTCTCGATCGCGTGGTTGCGCTGGCCGCGACTCTCTTTTGACCTCAGGCGACCCAGGCGGCTGCGTTCACCCGTATCCACAGAGCCTCGGCGAGGGCGACCACCCGGTCGCCGTCGACAATGGCGGAGCCCGCGAAGCGCTTGCGCCCCTGCTGGCCCCGGTGCCAGCCGACGATGGTGTACGGCCTGCCTGCCGCCACCGCGTCGACGAGGTGAACGGTCAGGCGGCCAAGGACCACCGGTTCGATGGTCGCGCGATCGACGAACAGCGACCAGCCGCTGGGACAGTCGAGGGCTGCCCAGACGAACTCCGCTGGCACGGGAGACCCGGGAGACTCACCGTCGGGGATCCATCGGGTCGCGACCACCCCGGGCCGCGTCGCCGACGCGCTGGGCATGATGCGCAGGCCGTCGCCGGCCGCCCGATCGGGGCCGCACACGAAGCACCGTGGAAAGAAGTGCGCGTCGCGCCCGAGGACCGGGGGACCACCCTCGGGCGCGACCCTGGGCACCTCGCCGAGGTCGATCGCCGGCGCGGCGCGGACCGCCTCGGCGATGAGCGTGTCGCCGTTTCGCAGCGCGACGCCGCCGGCGGTGACGTGCCGGGTGAGTGGTGTGTCCAGGGGCGCCGGGGCGCGCAGGGTGACCGAGGCCCGAGGGCCGAGGGGAGCCGCCGCGAGGCCGGCCGTATAGCCGCCGTTGCCGGCGTTGTCCGGGCCGCAAAAGCGCGGATGAATGCAGAGGGTGTCTTCCATGCCGGCAACGTAGGATTGCCGGGCCTTACGCGCCTTCGCGCGACCTTACCGTTCGCTGATTTCCGCCTCGATAAGCTGCGCGACCGCGCTCAAGAGCGCCTGCCTGCCGTCCTCTGACATGCTCAGCAGATGATCGCCGGGGCCGAGGCTGCGGCGCTCGGCTCCGGGGATTCGCTCGGCCAAAAGCTCGCTGCTGCGAGGGTCGATAACGCTGTCGCGCTCGCGGTGCAGAACCACCGTAGGGCAGCCGACCTGGTCGAGCACGTTGCGCACGTCGATGGCCAGGTTCATTTCCAGCAGCTCGAGGGCCGCCCCCGGACTGGCGCCGTTGAGCTCGAGACTGGCGCACCAGGCCTGGATCGCCGGATCGCTGGCGCAGCTCGCGACCGAGGCCAGCGCGGTTTTGCCGCCGCCCCACTCGCGGCGAATGTAGCCGCGAAGCCGCTCGACGTCGGCCGTCTTCCACCCGAAAGGATACCCCGGGCCCACGCCCATGCGGGCGAACGCGCCAGACAGCACCAGCCCGGCGAGGCGCTGGGGTTCCTCGACCGCAAGCTGAATCGCGAGCGGTCCGCCTTCGGAGATGCCCACGGCGATGGCTCGTGCGCTGCCGAGGTCGTCGAGCACCGCGCGCACGTCTTCCATGCGCTCGGCCAGGCTCGGCAGCTTTTTGACTCGGTCCGACATGCCGGTGCCCCGCTTGTCGAACGACACAACCCGCCCCAGGCGCGAAAGCTCGGTCCAGGTTTGCAGGTGCCGCGGCTCAGTGAACAGACACGAGGTCGGAAACGTCCAGCCGTTGACCAGCACGATGTCGATGGGCCCATCGCCTTCGGTGGCGTAAGCGATGTGCACGTCGCCGGCGCGGGTATAGCGCGGGCGAAAGACCGGAGGCTCGGCGGCGGCGATCTCGCCGACGAACCGGTAGCCCTGCCGGGGATACGTCACGATGAGCTCGCCGGCGTCGGCCAGTGCCGACCGCGCCAGGCTGATCGCCCGCTGAATGGCGCTGTCGCTCACGGTGGCGCCTTGCCAGACCGCGGCGATGAGCTCGTCGCGCGTCACCACCCGGTCGCGCTGCTCGACCAAAAACAGCAGGACCGAGAACACGCGCGCCTGCAGGGGCACCGCGGCTCCGCCGATGCGCAACTCGCGCTGGTCGGCGTCGAGCTCGACGCCGGGCGCCAGGCACAGCGCGCGGCTCAACGCCGCGCTCCCCGGGCGCCGTCGCTCTGGGTTCGACCGGGCCGCGACTCCATGGCCCCAGTGTGCCGCGGTCGCGACGCCGTGTCGACACTCGCTCCGATGGCCCGCGCGAAACGGCAGTCTCCCCGGTCGCGAGCCAGGCCCGCACCGCTGCTCCGTCAGCCGCGACCCGGGCGGGCTACGAACCGCCTTGCTCGAGGGCGGTCAAGCGCTGCCGGGCATCCCGCGCGATGCCGCGGTGGCCGCAGCGCTCACCCTGTTGGTACGCGCGGCGCGCCTGGGCCGGGCGACGCAGGGCCTCGAGCGCGCGCCCCGCCAGCACCGCGCAGGCTCCGCAGTCGAGGTTCTCCACCCGCGGAAGGCCGCGGGGGCCGCACCGCATGACGGCGGCCAGCAGCTCGCCCGGCGCGTGGCGCAGCAGGAAGTCCTCGGTTCGGTCGAGCTCCCCGCAGTCGCGCACGCGGCGCACGTCGCGGACGAGCTGTTCGAGGAACAGGGCGCGCGCCAGGTCTGAGTGGCCTGCCTGTTCGAGCGGCCCGACAAGATCGGCTCCACCCGTTCTCCAGGTCCAGTCGTCGGCAAACTCGACGAGAGCGGTGGCAAACAGTGGATAGTCGACCACGCGTTTGCACTCGACCAGCTGCTGCACCGTCGAGTAGTCGGGGCCGTGGTGTCCGTAGGCGGCGATAAGTCGTTCGCGCAGTCGCCCAACGTCGTCGGGCGAGTCTTCGAGATCGTCGAGGAGCCGCTCGATGTCGAACTCCTCGTTCAACCCGTGCGGGCCATCGTCGTACCAATCGCAGGCGACGAGATTCGACACGTCGCCGTTGAGCCCGTGGCGCGCCCCCATGTCGTCGACGAGTTGACGAATGAAGGCGGCCACGGCCTGCTCGACGGCGTCGCTGATTCGCGTCGCGTAGTGCCGGTACGTGAGTACGCGGCCTTCGTCGGTGAGCGCGACCAGGCGGCGCGCGCAGATTCGCCCCTGGTCGTCGCGAGCGTAGACAACGCGTTTGTTGACGTCGGTCGCGTTGGCGACGGCCGCGTGAAAGTTGAAGCTGTCCGGACTCAGGCAGGTGTCGAACGGCTTGCCCATGATGAGAACCTCCAGCGGATCGCGCTCGAGCTCGATGGCGATCCCGGATCCGCCGTCGTCGATGGTGACCGAGCCGATACCGTCGAGCCAGGGGGCCATTCGCAGACCGCGGGCCTCCATGGTCGCGATGAACCGGGCGTTCGACGGTTCGTCGCGCAGGTCCCACGGCGGCGCGCCGGCGCGCGCGCGCAGCAGGCGGTACGCGACCCGTCGCATGCCTCGAGGCAGCTCGTCCAGGTGCGGTACGGTCGACCGCGCCGGTTCCTGGAACAGCCAGGCTGCTTCGACGGCGACGGCTCCGGAGATGGCGTTGACGAGGGCCGTCCGCGCGGCCGCCCCGTGTCGCTCGAGCCACTCGCTCGCCGCGCGCAGCTCGAGGTCGCGACGCAGCCGGGCCAGCACACGCTCATCGAGCCGGTCGCCCCCGGCCAGCCGCTTGCGCAGGTTCTCGGCCCGCTTTCGCATTCGCTCCGAGGCCGCGTGTCCGCCGGCAATCCGTTGCTCGAGGATGGTCAGCTCGCGCTCGACGAGTTCGCGCTTGCGCGCCTTGCGGTCGATGACCCTGTCGGCCGTGGCCTGGGGTTCGATGCACCAGCGCGCGACCAGGTCGAGTGCGTCCTCCAGTCCGCCGGGCCCCTCCGGGCGCACGTGGGAGCCGGGGGCGAGCCCAACGGCGGCGCGGTGTTGCCGCGCCCGCTCCAGGGTGCCGACGGTTTCGCGCACCAGGGCCGTGCGTTCGATCAGCACCCGCACCTGAAGTGGGGCCGGCAGTCCCAGCGCGTCGAGATGCCGCTTGATGCTCTCGGCCTTCAGACCGTGAGCGTCCGACAGCGCCGCGAGCGTTTCGAGCAGGGGGGGCAGCCGGTCGGCGTCGGCGCCCACGAGTTGGTACGCAGTGAGAAGCGCCTGCTTCTCGTCGTTGGTGAAGTCCGGGGACTTCGGCGCGACGGCGCCAACCAGCTCCTTCATCTGCGTCGGCGACAGATCGTAGCCGGCAACTTCACAGCAGATGCGAATGACCGGCTCTCTGCAGGCGTTGATCCCGGGGATCAACTCGACCACCAGCCGAACGGCTCTTTCGGCTCGACCGCGGTGTTTCGCCGCTTCGGTGACGGCCTGGTCGGCCGGCTCGTCGGCCACCCACTCGCCGGCGGCGGCTTTGCGGGCCATCCGAGCCCAGCAGGTCGGCGCGGCCCCGGCGACGAACAAGGTTTCCAGGGCGCTCGCCCAACGGTGAAAATGCGGGTCCTCGCTGCGTTGGGCGCATAGAACGCACCACCCTGCCGGCGCGCCGGGAAAGGAACCGCACTGCAGGTGAGCCGCCAGGCGCGCGACGCGCGCTGCCTCGGGCGTGGCAGCGAGCTGTTTGAGTGCGGGGCGCACGTCGCGGACTCGAAGTGCGCCGGGCACGCTGTCGCGCTCGTAAGCGAGGCCTCCGTACACGGGGGCGAGAAACTGCTGGGCCAGGCTGCGCCGACGCTTCCTGGACATCGGCCAGTTGAGCTTGTCGATCTCGATATCCACTCGACGGTGGAGCGCGTCGACGCGGTCCCACCAGCGCTTCCAGCGATCGAGGGCGCGCGGCACGTCGCACGCGGCGAGCAGCTCGGCGTAGCGGCGACCCTGCCGCGGACACTCCAGCGCCAGCGCAACGAAATCGGTCACGAGGTCCAGGGCGCTTTCTCGCGGCCGGGCGGGATGCACGGACTGGGCCAGGTTGCCTCCGGCGGCGTTGAGAATCGTGCGCACGTACTTGCCCCCGTCGAACATGCCCATATCGTAGGCAGCGTCTCGGCCGAGGATGGCCGTGGCCGCCTGGGTGCTCTCGAATCCCAGGCGAAGGCCGGTCTCGGCCAGAGAGACGACGGTCGCCAGGGCGGTTTCGGGGCTCCGCAGGCGAAACGGCGTCGCCAGGGCGCTGGCGTTGGCGTCGAGCCAGTTCAGGACGTCATCGCTGCGGTGGGCGCGGGTGCACAGCAGCCACGACACGGCGTTCACGACCGGGGCAAGCAGCGGGTGGCAACTCGCTAGCTCGCGTGCCCGGCGACGAGCGTGCGTGTCGAACGCCGAGCACTCCCAGAAGTCGCCGTCGACGAAAGCGCCGGCATGGTCGGTCGGCTTGAGCCTCGCGAGCAGTTCCTCCCACACGTCGAACGAGCCGAGCAACCGTTTGCCCTCCCGGGCAAAACGCAGCCGCAGTTCGTTGAGCGCGCGTTTGGCGCGATGCAAGCGCGTGGAGTCGACGGGCACAGCCTCGGCCGCCCCCACGTGGGTCCATCCGTCGCCCGTTGGATAACCAACGAGCCACGCGAGGTCTTTTTTGTAGATCATTCGCGCGCGAGCGCGCACCCGCGAGCGTCGCGTCGCTTTTTCGTTGTGAGGGCGCATGTCCCACCGTCAGAAGAGAAACGCCACCAGTGGCGTTGCCAGGCCCCGTTTCGGGCCGTTTCGCGCTGAGACCGAGCGGGGGCCAGGGGCACCCAGGGGCGACCCAACCCACCATTGGCTAGCGCACTTCGAATCTCGAGCCGGCACGCATCTCGCGCCAGCGAGACGAGTGCCTACAGACCAATCAGAGCGAACTTCATCGTGGCCTCAAACTACGGATCGCAGCCTCGCGGGTCAAGAACAAAGTGCGGGGAGCCCAAGAGCCCAAAGGCCGCGCGCGTGCCGGGTGTCCGGCCGCCGCAGCGGCGACCGGTCACGTCGCGTCGAGATCGACCTCCGAAAAAGAGAACCCCCGGATGCCGCGGGCGGCGTCCGGGGGCAGTTGCGTTCGCTATCGGCGACTCAGAGCGAGGGCAGCGCTGACTCGGCAAAGGCGCAGCTGGCAACGTCGCCCTCGGTCGGGCGCCACAGCAGGTTGTCCGAGTAGAACACCCGGGCAAACGTTCCGTCCCAGCACTCGCTCGCTTCCACCACCACGTCGCCGAGGTCGCCGCCCGCCACGCGAAAGTCGCCGCGGCCCTGGCCGTCGGCCTGCCAGCGAGAGCGAATGGTCGCGGTTTCCGGCGCGGCGCTCGCGTCGTCCATGTTGCCCTGGACGACGAACTCGAAGTCGCCCGAGCCGTCGAGGTTCTCGGCGTAGCCGTATTCCCACACAACCGGCTGCTCGGCGCCTCCGTCGTCGACCGCCGTGGTGTTGACGACCATGGCGAGGGTTGCCGGCGTGCCGTCGCGGTTTTCGAGGTCGTACACGACCGATACCTGGCCGCTCTCGTCGTTGTCGATCGGATCGACCCGCTCGGCGGCGTCGAAGTCGATCATGAAGTCACCCGAGCCCCGATGCGGCTCGGCGCCGGGCACCGCGTGACCGCTGAGGATGGTTTCGAACTGCGCGCCATCGGCGAGTTTGCTGCGGCCGTCGAACTGCCAATCGTACGAGGTTCCACCGTCGTTCTCGGTGACGATCAGGCGCCACTCGGCGGGGTCGAGGGCATCGGAGTGCGGGCCCCACGTGTACACGTTGCCGTCGACCGACGTGGCGGGGAACTGCACGACCGTGTGGACCAGCAGCAGCACCCAGCCCGCTGCGCCGTTGAGGTCGCGGGTGACCTGGCGCGTGAGAATGTAGGACTCGGCGATTTCTCCGAGCGCGGCGTTCGCTGTGCCTGCTTCGTTGAGCTGCAGGGTGGCCGCGCTCTCCGGGAGGTTGACCCGCACGCCGTCCGCCGTCGGCAGCGCGTCCGAGATTTCGGTGGTGGGCTCGACGATGCAGCCGGTGGCGAGCGACGCACATGCGCCTACGAGGACAAGGATCTGGGCAGACTTCTTCACGGTACTGGCTCCGGTTGGACAAGAGGACAACGAGACGGGCACGGCACTGCGTAGTGCAGCGACCGTGCCGCCCGCTAACCCCCCGACACTCGGCGTCCGCCGAGGCGGCGCTGTGGGAATCCACCACGTAGGCGCCGCGGCGCCGACCGGGGGCCAGTCGAACTCTCGGTCGACCGTGAACCCGCGGTAACGCCGGCGCCGGTCACCCAACCGGCGCCCGTGAACTCCCCGGTCGCCCCCGGCTCAGCAGCCCGGCGCGGGGTCGTGGTCGACCGAGCGGCGCAGGATGCGGGCCGCGCCACCGGCTGCGACCAGCGCGCCGCTGGTACCGGGGGTGAGCTCCGCGGCGTTGGCCTCGTCGGTGTCGATGTGCATTTCGAGGGCATAGCGCGGGCTGACGCGAACGAGCACGTCGCCAAAGGTCAGGTCTCGTCCGTCGCTGTCGATGGCCACCTCGACGACGTCCCGGTCGGCCACGCCAAACCGCTGGGCGTCCTCGGGCGTCATGTGAATGTGGCGCCGCGCGCAGATGAGCCCTTGTTCCAGGGTCAAGCTGCCGTTGGGGCCGATGAGCGTCACGCCCGGAGTGTTGGCGACGTCGCCGGAGTTGCGCACCGGGGCGTCGACGCCGAGAAAGAACTCGTCGGTGCGCGAGATTTCAATCTGGCAGGCGGGGCGCGTCGGGCCGAGCACGCGCACGCCTTCGATGCGCCGCTTGGGGCCCACGATCGTCAGAGTCTCCTCGCAGGCGAACTGCCCCGGCTGGCTCAACGGCTTGCGCGGCGTGAGCTCATGTCCTTGGCCGAAGAGGGCGGCCACCGCCTCCTCCGTCAGGTGAATGTGTCGAGCCGAGACCGCGATGGGAATGGCGAGCTCTGTGGCCACTCGGTCCTGCTCGGCGACCAGGGCCGCGGTGGCTCGACCGATGGCGTGGGCTTCGTCGGTCGCGACCACGGCAATGCGCGTGCGCGCGTGGGGCGCCGAGATGACGGCCACCGGATGCTCGCGATCGACGCTCGCCTCGCGGTTGGCGTCCTCGTCGAGCCGCGCGCCGAGAAAGTCCAGGCGCTGGGCGACGCGGTGGCGAACCAGAGCGCTGTTTTCGCCGATGCCTCCCGTAAAGATCACCAGGTCCACGCCGCCCATGGCTGCGGCGTAGCCACCGATGTACTTGCGAATCCGGTGGGTGAACACGTGAAGGGCCAGCCGGCAGCGCTCGTCGCCGTCGCCGGCGCGTTTTTCGATGTCCCGCATGTCGTTGCCCACGCCCGACAGGCCGGCCAGGCCCGAGCGGCCGTTGAGCAGGGCGTCGGCGCCCTCGACGTCGAGCGACTCGCGGCGCATGAGCTCGAGGATGACCCCGGGGTCGATGTCGCCGGAGCGCGTGCCCATGACCAGGCCTTCGAGCGGAGTCATGCCCATGCTCGTCTCGATGCTGCGACCGCCTTCGATCGCGGTGACGCTGGCGCCGTTGCCCAGGTGGCAGGTCACCACGCGCAGGTCGCGCAGATCGTCGCCGAGGTGTGCGGCCGCCCGCTCGGCGACCCAGGCGTGGCTGGTGCCGTGAAAGCCGTAGCGGCGCAGTCCGTGGCGCTCGGAAAGCTCGGTGGGGATGGCGTAGGCCCGCGCTCGGGCCGGCAGCGTGCTGTGAAAGGCGGTATCGAAGACGGCGACGTGGGTGGCATCGGGCCACAGAGCGCGCGCGGCGCGAATGCCGGCGAGGTTGGCGGGGTTGTGCAGCGGGGCGAGGGGAGCGAGGTCGTCGATGGCCTGCTCGACCGCGTCGTCGATGCGGGTCGGTGCGCAGAAGCGGTCGCCGCCGTGCACAACGCGGTGGCCGACGGCCGCGGGGGGCTGGTCGCCGACCAGCACCGGCAGGAGTGTCGCGAGGGCCGCGGCGTGGTCGGCGTTCGCGATCTCGACCGCTGCCTCGTCGTCGATCCGATACGTCGCGCCGGCGGTGCCGAGGCGCTCGGCCCGGGCTCGTCGTCGCCGCGCGCCGGTGGTCGCGTCGAGAAGGTCGAGCTTGGCGCTGGAACTGCCGCAGTTGATGATGACAACGTCCACGCCCCGACAGTAGCGCAGTGCTGGCGCCCGCAGGCAGATGCTGCCCCACGCGAAAAGGCCGCGCTCGTGGCGAGCGCGGCCCTGGCTGGCGAAAGCCCGAGAGTCCGCTACGGCGCAGCGGCGGTCTTTGGTGCGTCGGCGTCGGCGTCGGGCGCGTTCGCCTCGGGGCTGTTGCTGGCGGTCGGCGCCGGTGCCGGCGCGCCCGCGGTCTCCGTGGCGCGCGGCGCCTGGCGGATCGCCTGGACCTGTTCGCGTTCCGCGTCGCGCGCCGCCTTGGTGGCGTTCCGCTCCGCCGCGAGGGCCGCTTTGCGGGCGTCGGCCGCTGTTTTGCGCGCCGCGCGCTCCTGGTCGGCCGCGGCCTTGCGCGCCGCCTTCTCGGCCACAAGCGCGGCTTTCTTCTCGGCCTTCGCTGCGCCAACGGCTGCTTTGAGCTCTGCGCGTGCCGCGTCCAGGGCCGCCTTCTTGGCGTCGCGCGCGGCTTGCTTGGCCTGCTTGCGCTCGTCGCCCGTCAAGGCCTTGGCGGCCTGCATGGCCTCGCGTTCGGCCTGACGCGCTTGCGCTTCTTTGTCGCGAGCGACTTTCCGGGCGTCCTTTTCCTTGGCCGTGGCCGCTTGCTTGGCCGCCTTGGCGTCGGCGATTGCCTGCACGCGCGCGGTCTTCACGGCACCGATAGCCGCCTTCTTGGCTTCTTCGGCGGCGTCGATGGCGGCCTTTCGCTCGTCCCTCGCGATTTCGATGGCGCGCTGGCGTTGAACGCGCGCCGCGGCGATGGCGGCTTTGCGCTGCTCTTTCGTCAGCGTCTCGGGCGCTTCGGGGGCGGGCGTCGCTTCGGCGGCGGGCTCTGCCTCGGCGGGGGGGGCGGCTTCGACCGGCGGCGTTGCTTCGGCGGGCGGCGTTGCCTCGACCGGCGGCGCTTCTTCGGCCGGTGCCGGCGGCGTTGCCTCGGCGACCGGTGCCGGCGCGGGGGCGGGCTCGGCCGGCGGCGCGGGCTGCGCCGCGGGGGTCGGCGCCGGCGTCGTGGGCGCCGTTTGTTCGACCACGCAGGCCGTGGTGGCGGCGGAAAGCGCCGCGCAGAGAGCGAGACCAGACAGGATGGAGCTTGTTCGATGCATGAGAATCACGGGGGCTTGTGTTTGCTCGCCCCGGTAGTGCAGTCGTCGCGCCAGATCGACGGCGCCCCGTGAGCCTTCGCTTTCGCCCATCTGAGGCGATCGCAGCTACATGTGGGTGGGTGAAAGCATCCCGGGCCTGATGGCTTCGGTTTGCACCTGGGGTTCGGCAGTCTCACCCGGCGGCCAGGACAGCGGCACCGTTTGTCGACCCACTCGCGACGCCGCGCATAGACAAAACATGTTTCGGACGCCGGCCGCAGCGCGCGCGGACGCCCCGCCGGCAGCGGTGATCGTCGCGCTCTGTACAAACCGAGCCAGTGCGCGCGCCGAAGGCAACTCGGTGGGTGGGACTGGCGGCGCCGGGACTGGATCGCGTGTCCGGATTTCGATTACCCTGCGCGGTGAATTGCGGATGCCGACGATTCGTCTGACCGGGGGGCGGCGAAGGCAACCACTAGCAAGCCCTCGAGAAACTAGAGAGAGGAACCTAGAATGATCCGTGTTCAATTTGCGGCTTTGCTGGCCGCGGCCGCTCTTTCATGCGGTTGCGCCGGTACCTTTAGCGGAAGCGCGTCTGCGTCTGTGGACGTGAGCGCCGATATTCAAGTCCCCATCGCCGAAATGCCGCCGAAGTACGCGGCCTGGGTCGTCGAAGCAGAAGGCTACCTCGCGGCGGTCAACGCGGCCTACGCGATGCACACTCGCGCCACCGCCGATCTGGCTGCCGTGCTCGGCGTGGACGCCAACGCCGACGCGATTGCCGCGTTCCTGCGCAACGCCATTCAGATCGAGACGACCATGACCTGCACGCCGCCGAGCTTTAACGCCAGCGTCGTCGCCGACTGTCGGGCCGAAGCGAGCGCGCGCGCTCGCGGCAACGCCAGCGGTGGCTCCGCGTCTGGCGCCGCGTCCGCCGGTATCTCTGCCAACTGCGAGGCGCGCGGCAGCCTCAGCATCGAGCCGGGCCAGTGCACCTTCGAGACGACGGTGACCGAGCACCCGATTCTCGGCGACGCCGCGCGGTGGGCCACGGTGCAGGCCAACATGAAAGTCATCCTGCAGCTCAGCGCGGCCAACGTGCACCTCGACGGTCGCGGCGCTGGCATCAACGCGCGCGGCATGGAGCTGTATGCCCAGTCGGTCACCGACCTGGCCGACGACCCGACCCTGGCTCTGCAGCTCAACAACATTCAGGGCGAGCTCAAAAAGGGCGCGGACCTGGTGGGCGCCGCCAACGAAAAGCAGCTCGCCATGAACAGCGACCTGTCGGCCATGGTCGGCGTCATCAACGACCAGTTCCCGCAGATGCGGGCGTCGGTTGAAGTTCGCTAGGCGAACCGCTCGCGCAATTCGACAAACGAATGCCCGATGGCAGCCGCTCGAAAGGGCGGGCTGTCCATCGGGCTCTTTGGTTTCGGCCCCGTTTCCCGTTGCCGGTACGCGCCGGCGCGAGCGAGCAACGAACGTCGCTTCGGCACCGGACAACTGTCCTCAGCGGGGGGTAGGCGATCCGGTGCGTCGTCCCCACATAGGATTCACAAACAACACCTGGGCGGGGCAAGTGCACGGAACCACGCGTCGCTCCCGCCTGGCCCGGCGCTGGCACTAGGGCCCGCGCATGCGACGTCGCTCCTCCCTCGCGTTTGCTCTCGTCTTGCTCGCGGCCTTGTCGGCCTGCGCTTCGTCAGGCGATCCAGACACCCTGGCCGATGACCCCGCCCAGCCGGGCGCCGACGGCACGGGCGATGACCCATCTGCACCGCCCGACGACCCGGCCGCTGACCCGGGGTTGTGCGTCGGCGACGGAAGCGACGGCGCCGCCTGCGAGGTCACCGCGGACTGCGAGGCGCCCCTGGTGTGTCTTCGCAACGTCTGCGTGGGCCCGCGCGATCCGGACCTGCTTTGCGACGACATCGACGGCAAGGCCTGCGCTGGCGCCGATGAAGTGTGCGTCGGCGGCGTTTGCGTCGTCGATCCGGTGCTGACCGGCGAACCGACGTGTCCCAACCCGGGGCAGCCGCCGGAGCTGGCCGGCACCTGGGCGATGTCCTCGACGCTTGCCTTGCGCGAGGGCCTGCCCGGACTTGTCGGCGGCCTGCTGAGTATCTCAGAGCTTCTCGCCGACTTCGTCGAAGGCAATATCGACCTGGGGCTGCCGGCGCCGGTCGAGATTCTCATCGGTGCGCTGGTCGAGGCCATCATCGACCAGTACGTGCCCGTGTGGGGCCAGGATCTCATCGTCATGCTCGCCGGCTTTTCCGACGTGCTCGACGATCTGCAAATCGATCAAACGGTCGTCATGTCCGGCGAGCTGTGCGAGGCCAACTACCGCGGCAGCTCGACCTGGGACCGCATCACGTTCGAGTACCGCGGCCAGCAGGTGAGTGAACGCCCGGAAGACATCCCCGAAATCGGGCCCGTGACGCCCGAGGATTTCGGCGCGCGCTACGCGTGCGGGCAGCTGTTCATCGATCGGCACCGGGTCAAGAATGCGCTGCAGGGGCTCGTGCGTTGGATGATCAACACGGCCACCGAGATCACCACCGGTTACCCCACGCTGGAACTTGCCATCGACGCGGCCGTGGACTGCGCCAACATTGCCGTTGGCATCAACCAGGCCTGGCGCAACGCCGGGGGCGGGTTCGACATCACGACCGCGGTCGAAACGTCGTGCCTGGGCTTCGAAGCCGATCTGCTCATGCGGGTAACAATGCTCATCGACAACGCCGCCATCGAGCTGTCTGTCGTGTCGCTGGAGGGCGTGGCCGACGTGACGTCGGAGCGTCGTCTCGACGCGGGCGTGTGGGCGGGGCGACTGCTCAGTGGCGAGTTCCCCGGCGCCTTCGACGCGTCTCGCTAGGGACAGCCCGGTCACTTGCTCAGCGGCCAGACCACCAGGGTCTGCCACTGGGCGGGGTCGGGCACTTCGCCCGGGTCCGTGAGGTAGACCTCCCACGGGTCACCGGCCGTTGCCCCTTGCTCCAACACCCAGGACTCCACGGCCGCGTGCGCCAGGTGCAGGCCCTCGTAAGGGCCGACGTGCACGGTCGTGGCCGCGGGTCCGCCGGGCAACACGCCCACCTGGACGTCGCCCTCGCCGGTGGCCTCGCCGGCGACCGGGAGCCCCGCGGCCAGGGTCACCTGTCCCGGCGAGAAGTTGGAGTAGCGACACGTCGGGGGGCCGGCAAAGGCGTAGCCGCGGCGCGTGGCGTACTGAAAGGCCGCGGGAAGCATCTGTCCCAGGGCGCTGGCGATGTCCGTCTGAACGACGCGGCGCTCCACGTACAGAAAGACAGTCTCTGGCATTTCTTTGCGTTCGATCGAGTAGTCCATGGGGGTTGTCCTTGGTGCGCTTCCGAGGGAAGCGCGGTGCAGTCCGAGGCAGGGCGCACCGCCGTGGGCGATCGCCGTGTGTCTGCCGATTTCTTCGTCGGTTGCGTCGCCCAGTCCCCGTCGCCGGTACGACGCCGGGCTCACGCCGAAGTGCCGGCGGAACGCGCGGGAAAAGCCCTCGTGGCTTTCGTAGCCCGCGTCCATGGCGATGGTCAGGACCGCATCGTCAGTCGACACGAGCGCCGCCGCCGCTCGCTCGAGGGCGATTCGCGCGGCCAGGCGCTTGGGGCTCGCGCCAACCAGCGCTTTGAATACGCGCTGGAGATGGTGGGGCGACATTTCCAGCTCCTGCGCGAGCTGCGTCAGGCGGATATCCCGGCCCGGGTCGGCCTGAATGTCGGCGATCAGCGGCAGCAGCGTCTGGAGGCGAACCGGCAACGTGGGCGGCACGCTAGCACGGCGGCTCGCGCCCCTCTTGACCGTTGTTGCGATCGGGGCCGGCACCCGAAAAAACGAGACCGGTCGCGCCGCTCCTCTGGACGCGACCGGTCGTTGGTCTGGGGCTAGTTGCGCGTCAGCGCGAACGTGATCTCGAGGTCTTCGTCGGTCTGCCGCAGCTTGAGGACGTCGCCCTCGACGCAGTACGTGCTGGTCTCGGGGTCGTCGCCGGTGGGGGTGAGGGTGACGTCGTTGCCCGAGGTCGCGTAGGTGCCGGTCTCGGTGACGGTGTCGGCGGCGCTGCTGGTGCAGTCGCACGAGTCGGTCGCGTCGCCCGAGCAGTCGAACTCGTCACTGTCGAGCGTGTTGCAGTCAGTCACGCCGGTGAGGCACGACGCCGGAATGCTCACGGTAACCGAGCCAGACTGGGTGGAAGAAACCGAGTACGTGCCGTCCGCCAGGTACTCGACCGAGCCGCTGAAGCTCACGCTGGAAAGGTCCACCGTTGCTTCGGAGCAGAAATCCTCCACCGGGTTGAAGTCGCCGAGGCACGCTTCCTGGATGGTCCAGCTGCCGACGATGTCGCCGCCGCACGCGGCAAAGGTCGAGCAGTCGGCGATGGGGGCGTCGCCATCTCCGTCGCCATCGCCGCCGCTGCCGCTGCCGCCGTCGCTGTCGTCATCGCCGCAGCCGACGAACGCCATCGCTCCCAGAGCGCACACCAAAAAAGCCAGTCTTCGTCGCATCGTCATCTCTCCTTGGGCCTGTTGGCCTGTCGGGCCTGTTGGGATTGAAACCGCGCGCACGGGCGCGAGGCGCGGATTCTACTCGCGGTCCGCAGAGGCGGCAGAACGGAACGGCGGTTTCGATCGCGAAGCCGATCCAGGGTTCGCGACGGCGTACAGTCTGTTCGCCGATTGTCTGTTCTTGCGAGTTTTGCTTGCAGGGGCGAGTGACGCTGGTCGCTCGGCGATGCCCGCGAACCAACGTCCGACGGCGCGGTGGTCGGGCGGCGCGGGGCAACCGCGACGCGCACGTGGACGGACGGACAAGCGATCGCAACGGCGAGATTGCCCTGCGTGCTCGCCTCGGGCCCCCCGCCCGCGACATCCCGCACCGCCGGGGCGCGATTCTCCGGCGCGCCCGGCATTGAGTCGGGCGCCTTGCTCTACTATGGCGCCGTGGCGTTGCGGGATATGAGCGAGAAAGTGTGCGTGGTGACCGGGGCCAACACCGGCATCGGGCGCGTAACCGCGGTCGACCTGGCGCGCCGAGGCGCCCGGGTGGTGTTCGCGTGTCGCTCGCAAGAGCGCGCCCGCGATGCGATGGACGAGGCGCGCGCGGCGGGCGCCGCCGATCGCGTCGACTTTGTCGCCCTGGACCTCGTCGAGCTGCGGTCGGTGCGGCGAGCGGCGAACGAGCTGCTCGAGCGCGGCCACCCGATTCACGTACTGGTCGCCAATGCGGGGCTGGCCGGCTCGCGCGGCGCCACGGCCGATGGCTTCGAGCTGGCCTTTGGAGTGAACCACCTCGGGCACTTTCTCTTCGTCGAGCTTCTGCGCCAGCGGCTCGTCGAGTCGGCGCCGGCCCGCATCGTGCTCGTGTCGTCCCAGTCGCACTACAGCGCCAAGCGCGTCGACTGGGACGCCGTGCGGCGACCGACCCGCAGCATCACGGGGCTGCGCGAGTACGCGGTGTCCAAGCTCGCCAACGTGCTGCACGGCGCCGAGCTCGCTCGGCGTCTCGAAGGCACCGGCGTTACGTCGTATTCGCTGCACCCCGGGGTCATTGCGTCCGACGTGTGGCGGCGCGTTCCGTGGCCCGTGCGGCCGGCGATCAAGGCCTTCATGAAGACCAACGAAGAGGGCGCGCAAACGTCGATCCACTGCGCCACGGCTCCGGAGTTGGCGACCGAAACCGGCCTCTACTACACCGACTCACGGCCCAAAAAGCCCAGCGCGCTGGCGCGTGATCCAGCTCTCGCGGCCGAGCTGTGGCAGCGCAGTGCCGCGTGGACCGACATCGGCTGACCGAAAGCCGGAATGTCCCCACCGGGAGTCGGATGACTTTTGGCGGTTGGCGGATTCGTCGGTCGAGATTCAGGTAGTTAGCTCCGGCACGGAGCTTGCGAAGAAGAGGGCCGTCATGAGCGTTTCCAGGACCCAGGTTCCCGGTTTTGTCGCGGCTCGCCGCGCCCTCGTCGCGGCCCTCGTCGCGGGCGGCATTCTGCTGTCTGCGTGCGGCGGTGCGCGCTCGTCCGTCCGGCCGAGCGCGGGGCCGACCACGCTCCGATCGACCGGGGCCGGCGGGGCCGGCGGCGCCGGCGGGGCCGGCGGCGCCGACTCCGAGACCTCGCGTCCGAGCCCGCGGGTCGACATGAGCGCCTTGCTCGACGCGCCCGCGCCGCTCGAGCGCGCGCGCGTTGCCGTGCGGGCCCACGTGCGTGTCGCCGGCGAGCTACGAGGCAACGCCGGCAACGTGACTTCGCAAACCAGGGCGGTGCTCGACCGCCACCCGGACCTTACGACCAACGTCGGTCACGCCCGGGGCGCGGGGCTCTCGGTCCTGGCCCTCGATGCCGCGACCACCTGTTCGTTCGCCGATCGGGGCAACCGCCTCGAGGTCAAATGCGGCGTTCGCTTTTCGCTCGCCGACGCGCGCGGAAAGCTCATCGCGGCGTGGCAGCGCTCGGTGGCCCTTAGTGGTCCCGCCAGCGACTCGCGTGCGGATCTGCTGCGCAACGCTGTGGACCACGCGCTCTACGGGCTCGCCGAGCGAGTGGTGAGTACCCACGACGCGACGGTCGACGACGCGAGTCGCCCGGTGGCTTTCATCGACTAAGGCTCCGGCCCTTAGTCGAGAGCGCCGGCCCAGTCGATTAAGATCTGGCGGAACCAGCTGGTCGCGGGGTCGCGCTCGAGGACCGACTTCCAGTACAGCACCAGGCGAATCGGCGACAGCGGTAGCGGACAGCGCAGCGTCGCCAATCGGTACGCCCGGGCCGCGTCGCCAAACACCGCGCGGGGGGCCGTCATCAGAAAATCGGTGCGGGCCAGCAGCGGCGGCGCGAGAAGAAAGTGGGGCAGAATCGGCCCGATGCGGCGCGACAGGCCCTCGGTCTGGGCCGCGGCGTCGACCGGGCCTTCGCTGCCGCGCAGGGTGCGCACCCGCACGTGTTCGTAGCGCTCCCACGCGCGCTTTCCCCAGCGTTTGCGCGCCGGGTGGTCGCGGCGGCAAAACACCGTCCACTCGAGGCTGGCGAGGTCGCACGAGCTCAGCCCGTCGCTGCGATTGCGCGGCAGGCCGATGACGGCGTCGGCGTGGCCGTCCACCAGGTCCCGGAACATGGCCGGCGAAATGGGCAGAAGCTCGATGGTGGTGCCGGGCGCTTGCTCGCGCATGCGAAAGACCAGGTCGGGCAGGGCGGCGGCTACGAAGTCGGGCGCGGCCAGGGTGAACTGCCGGGTCGATGCCGCCGGTTCGAACTGGGGCTCCTGCCCGAGGAGTCGAGCCGTGCTGCGAAGCAGGCTCGACAGTGCTGGCGCCAGTCGCTCCGCGCGCGGTGTGGGCTGCATGCGATTGCCAACGCGGACAAACAGCGGGTCGTCGAGCTGATTTCGCAGCCGCGCGAGGGCATGACTCATGGCCGACTGGGTCCGGTGCAGGCGTCGGGCTGCGCGCGAAACGCTTCGCTCTTCCAACAGCACGTCGAGGACCACCAGCAGGTTCAGGTCGATGGTCGCCAAATCGATTTGGCTCATGACCCATGCATATTACTCGTTTGATTCATGTCTTGGAACGCCGCAGGTTGAGCCCATGAGAACCACTCGAAAGGTGCTCGCGGCCGCGTTGTTCGCCCTGTTGGCGTCGGCGGCCGCCTGCGGAGGAAGTCAGACCAGGAAGATCGCCATGCAGAACATCGCAACACCTCTTACTCTCGATGAAGTCAAGGCCTTCGCGCAGGGGCAGTGGCAGAGCATCAGCGTCGAGCTGCGCCCGACCGAAGACCGCGCCGGTACCGGAACCGTGGCACCGACGCGCCTTACCCGGGAGTTCACGTACTTCGCGGACGACACCTTCAAGGGCGTCATCACCATGTACGCCGATGACTACGGGGCCGCGCCGCTCATGGCCTTTGAGTTTCGCGGCACGTTGAAATGGGGGGCGGCCCATCCCATCGCCAAAGGGGCCTACGAGATCGACTATGTGCTCGACGAAGGGTTTGCCCTTACGCCCCTGCACGAGCAGGCCGCGGCCATGCTCAATCAGGCCCCCGTCCCCGGGGTACCCGCGTTTGCCGTTGGGCAAAAGCAGGACATCCTCGGCAAGGCCTTTCCGCTGTTCAGCATTGCCGAGGGGCAGATCGTGACCGACTACGACCTCATCTACTTCAAAAACGGTTTGTTGTTCATGGGCGCGAAGCACGTCGACGGGACGCCCTTCGACAAGCCCGAACGGCGGCCGCACCAGCTGCAGATTCCGCTGGAGCGCGTGAACTAGGTCGCGCGCTTCCAGCGCGGCGCCAGCGCGGCCCTCGGGCGGTCGCGTTGGCGCCGCGTCGACGCCGCGTTGACGCCGCCACCATGTCCCGGAACCGGAGCAACGGACGCCGGGGCGAGACGAGACCGGGTAGGATGCCTCGGTGGCTGAAATCTCCGAAGCGCCCGTGGATGGAGGGCCCCGTTGAGCAACTACCGCGAGCGTCTCGAAGCCCGTGGAACGGCAATCCGCGCCTGGCTGGCCGCGCGCGCGCCCGGCGGCCTGCCCGTTGCCCTCGAGCGGATCGATGAGGGGCTCGAACGCATCGACAGCGCCGCGCTGCGCAGCGAGCTGGACCTTGCCGGCGTGTTCGAAGACCTGGCGGACGAGGGCCACCAGGACGCCGCCATGGTGATGTTCTTGTGGACCCACAACGCGTGGCAGCAGGCCGACGGATACTCGTTCGAGGCGGTCGAAGGGACGGACGACGTCTCTCGCACCGACCTGGGGCCCGATGAGCTGCCCGGCATCGAAACCGAGCTCGAGGAGCAGGGGGAGATTGACGAGGTGGCAGGCCTGGTCATTGACGAGGCGCTGGCTCCCTGGCGAACCGAGCTCGCCGACGAGTTCGACCGCGCGGTCGCGGAGCGGCCGGTCGCCGACGCCGCCGACGTTCGCCGCGTGTGCGAGGAGCTGTTTCGGATCGAGCTCTACCGAACGGCGGTCGACGCGGCCGAGGACTGCCGCGCTCAAGCCCGCGAAGCGGGCTTTGGCGGGCGCCAGCCGTTCTTCATTGCGTTCAAGCAGCACGGCCGCTGGGCCATCCCGGTGTTGCGCCTCGACGGCTAGGGACCGCGGCATCGGCGAGCGGTTGGGCATCGCTCGCGCGCCCGTTTTGCCGTTCGCGTCGCCGCCCGGCGGTTCACGATGGTGCTGCGCTTTGACCGCATCGTGCCAAGCCGCGTCCCGCGGCTGTCAGCGGCCACCCGCGAACAGCGGAAAGGCCGCGCGCGTCGGGCAACTCAAATTACTGGATGACGTGTGTTCGGCCGCGTTATGGTTCCGGAGCGGAGCATGTCTGAGCACTTACGACCTTCTGGTAGCGCGCTCCCGTCGTCGGCAACGAGCCCCGCTGAAGAGGCATCCCGCCTCGAGCAAGCGCTCGAAGACCTGGACAGCTGCGAGGGCGCCAGCGTCTCGCTGGTCCATTGCGCCAGCGCCGCCCGGGAACGCACCCTGGTCCGCGCGCTTGCCACGGCGGCGCGGACGCGCAAGTTTCTCACCGCGACGGTGTCGCTGCGCGAGCACGCCCTCGACAGCCCGGACCTGCTCGTCGCCCAGGTCCTCGGCCAGCTCGTGCCGCCCAGCGAAACTCGCGCGCGCGGCTTGCTCTGGGTGCTCGATCGCTTCTACGACGACTACGGCGACGACAGCGCGGCGACCTTTGCTCGAGCGGCGCGCTCGTACCACGCCCACGGCGACTTGACCGAGCTTTGCCGCGGCTACCTGGCCACGGCCGAGCCCACCCCGGCAGCCGAACTGCGCGCCTACGAGGCGTGGTTGGCCGGCGAACACCCGCCCAAGAAGTACCGAAATCCGGCGGTGCGCGGCACCCTCAACGAGCGCACCGCCCAGCGTGCGCTTACCGAGCTTACGCGCGTCGTTCGCGCCCTGGACCACCGCGGACTCCTGGTCATCCTCGCCGAAGGCGATGCCATCGCGTCGCGCACCGAGCGCCAACGCGAAAAGGCCTACACCCTGCTGCGCGAGCTTGTCGACAACTTCGACGGCGCCGACGGAGCCGTGAGCACGCGGGTCATCATTACCGGCGGAGCGGCGCTGTTCGAAGGCCAGGCGTCGATTCAATCGATCCGCCCGCTGTACATGCGGCTGCAGGTGCCGTCCGACGCGAGCCCGGCGCCGCCGCACCGCTCGAGTACGTCGCTGACCAAACCCATGGGCGCGCCCTTTCGCCGCAAAATCCACGCGCACGAAAAACGCAGCGACGCGCTGGGCAACCTGGTGCGCATCTCCGAAGGGCTGCCGCCAACCCACCGGGTCACCCGCATGAGCGTCGGTGCCGAGAAGCTCGATCGGACCGTGGCCCGCCTGTTTTCGATCGTGAAGCGCGGCGGGAGCTTCTTTTCGACCCTGGTGGGCGACTACGGCAGCGGCAAGACGCACATGATGATGCATCTGGCCGAGCGCGCGATCGAGGACCAGCGGCCGGTCTTCTGGCTCAACCTCGAGCGCACCAACCTCGACCTCGGCAACCCGGCGCGCCACTTCGGGCGCTTGCTCGAGCACTCGGAGCTGCCGTTGCGGGGGCGACCGAGTGCGCTGTCGCTGGTGCAGAAGTGGACCCGGTCCACCGGCGCCGTGGCCGGACTGGTCGAGGCACTGGAGACCATCGCCGGCGAAGAGGGCCACGCGGCCATTGCCGCTCGCAAGGCTCTGCGCGGCCTCGAGGGCGTCGACGACCGCGGCACCGCGCTGGAGGTATTCCTCAGCGGGGCGGACCTGCGCGAGCGGCCCGGCGACAAGACCTATCGCGCCGACGCCTACCGGCGGCTATTTCTGTGGCTGGAGCTGCTCGCTCGCAAAGAAGAGATTCGCGGCCCGGTCATCCTGATCGACGAGGCGGAAAACCTCTACACCAGTGGCCGACCCCCGGCGTCGCGCCGCACCTCGCTTCGCTCGCTCGCGTTCTACTGCGGCGGCGCCTTGCCCGGCACGTGCGTCATCCTGGGCATCACGCCGCCGGCGTTCGAGGAGCTCAAGGGCGAAGCCCGCGCGCTGCTGGAAGAGGCCGGCGAACAGGAGTCCACCCTCGAACTCGAAAACGTAGAGCGCTTTCGCAAGTCGCTGTGGGGGCTCAAGGCCGATCCCGTGCGAGCGCTGAGCCGCAACGAGCGCATCGAACTCTGCGAGCGAATCCGCCGGATGCACCGGTCCGCCCGCGGGCGCCTCGACTTCGACGACTGGGACGACTACGTGCAAACGTCGGTCAAGGCGCACAGCTCGCCGCGCACGTTGATTCGCGCCGTCGTCGACGAGCTCGAGTCGCGCTGGTGGGCGCCCCACAGCCGCCGGTAGTCCTCGCGATATCAGGCGCTTGCGGCGCGCTCGACGGCGCGCGCTGAAGCCTTTCGCCGACCGTCCGATCCACGTACCAACGCCAGCCGGCGGGAGGTCGTGAGATGAGCGCAAAGTCGAAGGCGAAAGCCGCCCCGAAGCAGCCCGGTGAGAACCCGGGGACCCCGATGCGGGTCATCTTCTGCAGCTATTTCGGCAAGTCGGTCGAGCTTCTCGTCGAGCCCGACGAAAGCGCCTGGCTCCAGGCCGAGCCCACCAACGACGAACGCTAGTGACCTGGAACAGGTGTTGTTGGGAAACGCCCGCGTCCCATCCGCGTGATGGCGAGGCGCGAGGAGGGAGTTTGGTGGGCCCAAGTGACCGAGGAGCAACGACGCTAGCGCGTGGAGGGGCCCGGAGAGTTCTCCGACGAATACCTGTTCCAGGTCACTGGCGAGTCGCCCGCTAGCGCAGCTCGACCTGGTGCCGAGGCCGGCGCGTCGTGAAGCGCAGGGTTTTGCGCCGCTCGCCAACCCGAAGAACCATCGTGTTGACCTGCCGGGCTTCCAGGTCGAAGAACACGCGGTTCTGAATCAGGACCCGGGTGGCGCTCTTTTCGACCGGCACCGCGAAGTACAGCACGGCCTTGGCTCCCGAGAGCTCCATGCCCACCCACTCCAGCGGAAACGGCTTGGTCCTGCTTTCGGTTTTGGTCTTGGCGCGACCGATCTTGCGAACGACGAACGCGGTCCGCACGTACGCGGCGACCAGCTTCTCGGCGTCGCGGGTCTCGTCGAGGTCGACGGGCCGGCCCGCCCGGGCCTTGAGCAAGACCTCTAGATCCCGTGCATCGACCTCGAGCGCCACCTCGAGCTGCCCGGTCTTCGGCTCGTAGCCGACCTCGGCAAAGCTCGCGTGAACCGGGTGGGCCTTGGCCGTTGCCGCGGCGCCGAGCACCAGCGCGGCGAACCCGAAGAGCAAGACCGGTCGGAAGTTCACCGCGGCGCCGCCTCGCCCGACGGGCTCTCGCCGGCCTCGTTCGGGGCGGGCTCGTCTCCGCGATCGACCTCGGGCTTGTCGGCGTCCAGCGCCTTCTGCATCGGGTTGCGGTCCTTCTTTTTCTTGTACAGCTTGAAGCGCGACTCTTCGATACGCGGCGGGAAGTGATTGTTCCCGGTGTCGCCGTCGGCGGTTTCCAGATTGGGGTCAATCTCGAACCGCGTAATCTCCTTGTTCGACATGATGAGCTTCGACACCGTGCGCGAGTCGTGGCGCCAGATCTCGGCCGGGATGCGCATTTTCTGGCTGGTCCCGTCGGCGTAGTAGACCTTGAGCACGATCGGCATGACCAGGCCGCCGACGTTTTCGAAGTCTACGACGTAGAACAGTCGCTCGGTCCGAAGCAGCTCCTTTTCCTTGCTTTCGAGACCCTCGATCAGAGCGGCGTAGGCCTTGCGGTCCTGCTCGGTGACGTCGAGCTCGTCGAACTCGTTGTAGAAGTCCTTGAGCTCCTCGAACGCGTTGAGGCGCGTGGCGAGGTTGCGATTGCGGTACTTCGAAAGCGTCACGGGTTCTTCGTCGCGCGCGATCTTCAGCCGACCCTTTTCGCGGAACGGGTCCTCGGTATCGACGGTGTAGAGCCGAACGTCGTTGATGGCGATGTCGGTGTGGAGCGTGGTGTAGAACCAGCCGCGCCAGAACCAGTCGAGATCCACGCCCGATGCGTCTTCCATCAGCCGAAAGAAGTCGGCGGGCATGGGGCGCTTGAACTTCCACAGGTTCGAGTACTGCTTAAACGCGTAGTCGAAGTTTTTGCGACCGATGACGGTTTCGCGCAGCACGTTCAGGGCCGTGGCCGGCTTTGCGTAGGCGTTGTTGCCGAACTGGAGCAGCGACTCCGAGTTCGTCATGATGGGCACCTGGTTGCGGCTCGTCATGAACTTGACGATGTTGGCCGGCTCGCCGCGGCGAGACGGGTAGTCTTTTTCCCACTCCTGCTCCGTCAAGTACTGCAGGAAGGTGTTGAGCCCCTCGTCCATCCACGTCCACTGGCGCTCGTCGCTGTCGACGATCATGGGAAACCAGTTGTGGCCGACCTCGTGGATGATGACCGAGATCAACCCGTACTTGGTCCGCTTCGTGTACGTGCCGTCTTTTTCCGGCCGGGGCCCGTTGAAGCAGATCATCGGGTATTCCATGCCGCCGACGGGGCCGTTCACCGAGATGGCGACCGGGTACGGGTAGTCGAACGTGTACTTCGAGTAGACGTCGAGGGTGTGCACGATGGCGTGGGTGGAGTACTTGCTCCACAGAGGCTCGCCCTCGTTGGGGTAGTAGGACATGGCCCACACCTTGCGCGTGCCCACCGGGTGCAGCACGGCGTCCCAGATGAACTTGCGCGAGGTGGCGAAGGCAAAGTCGCGAACGTTCTGGGCCTTGAAGACCCAGGTCTTCTTGCGCTTGGCGCGCGAGCGCTCGTTCTTCTTCGCCTCTTTGGGAGTCACGATGAAGACGGGCGTCTTTGCCGTGCGGGCCCGCTTGAGCCGCGCGCGTTGTGCCTTCGTGAGCACTTCGGCGGGGTTTTGCAGCACGCCGGTGGATGCAACGACGTGGTCCGCGGGCACCGTGATGCGAACGGTGTAGTTGCCGAACTCGAGGGAGAACTCACCGCGGCCGAGAAACTGCTTGTTTTGCCAGCCGTTGACGTCGTCGTACACGGCCATGCGCGGGAACCACTGGGCGATCTCGTAAAGGTAGTTGTCGTCTTCCTCGAAGTGCTCGAAGCCGGTCCGGCCACCGACCGACTTGCTGGGGTTGATGTTGTAGTTCCAGTCGATGGAGAAGGTGAACGACTGGCCGGGCAGAAGCGGGCGGGGCAGCTCGACCCGCATCATGGTCTTGACGACCGTGTACTTCAGCTTGTTCTTGCCCGAGCGAACCGACGTAATCTGCGCCGACCCGTCGAATTTTTCGCGGGCAAACAGCTGCGAGAGCTGCCGGTAGGGGACCCGGTCGAACCCGGGGATGCTGCGCGCCACCACGGCGTCCGCGTTCGGCGAATAGATGTTCGCGTCGACCTGAAGCCACAGGTAGCGCAACGTGTCGGGGGACACGTTGAAGTACTGGATGGTCTCGGAGCCGATCAGCCGCTGGCGCTCGTCGTCGATCTCGACGCGAATGTCGTAGTCGGCGCGCTGCTGCCAGTAGCCGGCGCCCGGCGCCCCCGATCCGGCCCGCGTGGCGGTCGGGGTCGGAAGCACTTCTTCGAGCTGGCGAAACGGGTCGGCCAGGTAGTCGTTGTTGCGTGCCGCGTTGCGGTCGGCGTGGGCGGGCGCGGCGGTCGTCGCCATCGCGGCGAACAGCGCGGCGCTACTGGCCAGCAGGGCGAAAGAGCGCGTGGAATGCATTTCCGCGCGACACTAGCAAAACCGGTCGGGAGCGGACCAACCGCGGTCTAGCCAGCATCAACAGGAACTCACACGCGTCGCGGGCCATCCCGACCGCTGGACGTCGTTCAAACCGACGGTTGCAGCGAGTTCGGGGCCGCCCAAAGCGGCCAGGTGCGAATCGCGCGTATCGATTCGTCGCCCGGGCGCGCGCCAACAGTTCGGCGTTTCGATGGTTGTCGTGCCGACGAAGCCGCCAGTTCAAGCCCCGAAAGGCGAGGCGAGGGCGGCGAGCAACGCGTCCAGGGCCGCCCGCTCGCCGCTGACCAGTGCGAATCGTTCGGCGTTCAACGTGCCGCTGAGATAGCGGTCGATGACATCGGCCGGAACGCGGGCGAGGGCATTGGCGTTGACGCTTGGCCGCGCGATTACGCTCGGCCGCGGCCCCAGCGCCACCTCCAGAGGTTCTCCATCTATATCGAGCTCGACGATGTATGGCCGGGCCAGCAGCTCTGCGTCCGCCCGGGAAAGAAACGTATGCAGCGCCATCGCCTGCGAGCGAAGGCTGCGGGAGTGAACGGCTGATCCGACGCGTTGCAGCTTGGCCCCCCAGTATCCGAGCGCTTCGACGACCGGTCGCACCGCCGCACCGGTTTCGCTGAGACGGTAGACGTTGCTCGAGCCCGCCGACGCTCGACGAACGATGCCGTCTGACTCGAGCTGCCGCAGGCGGTCGGTGAGCAAGTTCTTGGCGATACCAGGCAGGCCTGCCTCCAGTTCATGAAAACGAGCCGGCCCGCCGAGTAGCTCGCGGAGGATGAGCAGCGTCCAGCGGTCGCCGGCCACGTCCAGCGCCTTGGCCACAGAACACACCTGCCTGTAACTCTTTCGTTTTTTGGTGTCGCGCTCTGTCATGGGACATAAGTGTACGATTTATTTTAGCAACTTTAAAGTTGACAAAATAAACTAAAGCAAGCAACGTGGAATCACACAACTCGAGACAAGAGGAGAGCAACATGACGACCAACTCCATCACCGTCGTTTACAAGTGGACGGCAAAACCGGGGAAGCTCGACGAACTCAAGGGCATCTACGAGCGGGTGACTCAGGCCATGCTCGACAACGAGCCCGATGCGCTGGCTGTGCACTGCTTCACGTCCGACGAAGACAACGCCCTTTACGTGCGCGATGAGTTTAAGGACGCAGCAGCGCTCGGCTTCCACTTGCAGAGTACGGCGGCCGGTCACTTCCCCGATCTGTTGGCCATCGCGACGCCCGGGCCGTTCTTTTTCTTCGGCGACGTTCCAGATGAACTCAAACAGGCAACCCAGCACATGAGGCTCGGTGCCGAGTTCAGCACCCGCTCCTACGGATTCGAGCGGTAGGCCGACGCGGTGGCCAGGGGCCGGGTCGCCGGCGCGGCGGTCGCGGCGGTCGCGGCGTGCTTGCGCAGGTGGGCCCGGCCGAGGAGGACCAGCAGCAGGGCGTCGACCGCGTGCTCGAGGGCGGTAAACGCGGCGCCGTAGTGGTTCGGGTTCCAGTAAGAGACCGGGCTCGCGAAGCGCAGCGACCAGTCAAACGGAAACAGCAGCAGCGGGCCGTCTGAGTGATGAGTCAGGATGTCGGTGAGCGAGTGCAGTCCCGCTCCGGCGACAAACCACAGAACCGACCCCGCCCACGAAAGCCCGCGCCGATGGGCCCACCACGCGCCGGCGGCCGCGACGAGCAGCAGCGGCGGGGCGTGCAGGCTGTTGTGAAGTGCAATCCACCGAGCGTCTTGTCGGTAAAGGGTGTCGAACAGCGCGAAAAACTCGGTGTCGGGCGCCAGTTGCAGGGTCCGAAACAGCAAAAAGTAGCCCAGGGACAGGGCGATGAGCGGCAGGTCCGGGGCCAGGGCGCCCAGCAACAGGGGGCGCAGGCGGACTCGAACCCGACGACCGGCAAGCAGGCGCGCCGCCAGCCACGTCACGGCCACGTGCGAGTAGGTCCGCATGGCTTTTTAGTAAAGCTTCTTGCCTAATATTGTCAAGCGACTTTACTAATTGCCCGGAATCCGCCGTAGTACCCTGCGCCCGGTGAGTCCCTCGAAGGACGACCAGATACGCGAGTTTCGTCACGGAAACCTGGGCCGACTGCTCACCGAGCTCGCCGGCGACTTTCAGCGACGCGCCATCGACGCCCTGCACGAGCTCGGCTTCGACGACCTGCGGCAGACCCACAACGCGGTCTTGATCCACCTGGGGCTCGAGGGCACGCGCGCATCGGTGCTGGCGGCGCGCGCCGGCATCACCCGCCAGGCCACCGGCCAGCTGGTCGACGATCTCGAGCAGCTCGGCTACGTCGAGCGCGTCCCGGACCCCAACGACGGCCGCGCCAAGCTGGTGAAGTTCACCGGGCGCGGTCGCCACCTCATGACCGAGGGGCGCAAGGCGCTGCTTTCCATCGAGGCCCAGTACCGGGAGATTCTCGGCGACGACAACACCGAGCAGCTGCGCTCGACGCTGCAGTCGCTGGCCGCCTCGCTGGGGATCGAGATGCCCCACTGACGCGGGGCGTCGGTTTGGCAACGGCATCCGCGCGCCGGACCACCCGGTCGCGGCGTCTCGCCCGACCCGCCGCGGTCGCCGCGTCCACGAGTTGTCGGCTGCGCTAGAGTCCGCCCATGCCGCTCGACGCCGATTTCGTAGCCGATGCTCTGTACGACGAAAACGCGCTGTTCCTCGAGGACATCGTCGAGGTCGACCGAGAGGGGCAGCGGCTGGTCGCGACCATGACGCCTCGGGCCGACCTGCCGCTCACGGCCAATCAGCGTGTCGTGCCCGGGGCCCATCCGCGTCACGTGAACGGCGGCCTGATGGTCCACCTCACCGGCGTGCTGGGTCTGGCCCACGGTTACTACTGTCTGGACGTGCGTCACCGCGACGGCTGGGTGGGCTTTGGCGCGGGCATTCACGGCGCCCGCTACCCGAGCATGGCGGTCATGGACGAGCCCATGCGCCTCGTCGCGGAAACCGTGAAGGTCCGCATGGGCGCATCGCGAGTGATGGCCCGCTACCGGTTCGAGTTCGCCCAGAGCGAGCGCACGGTGTTCGCTTCGGAACAGAGCGCTATGTGGGTACGCGAACGGACGCGCGAGGCCTCGACCGACGCTGCGACGCCCGCCCTCGACCGGGCACCGCGGTAGGCGTTTTGCCTACTCGTCGAACTCGCCGTCGTCGTAGCGGCGAATGAACTGCTTGATGAATCGGCGGATCTCTCGAGCCGCCGTGGTGTCGAGTTCCTGGCAGATTTCGACGAAGTAGTCGCGGGTTTCGCTGTCAAGCCGAAGGACGAACTGGGCGTCTTTGCGGCCCTTCTGCTTTTTGTTCTTCGCCACAGAGAAGGTGTATCAGGAAACCCGGCACAGCGGCCTGCCCGCCGGGAGAATCGATGAGCTCCGGCGGGCAGGACTCAGCTATTTGGCCTTCTTGGCGGCCTTGGTGGCGGCCTTCTTGGCTCGGCTGACCACCTTCTTCTTGGTGCCCTTTGAGGCGTTGCCCTTGGCTGCCTTGACGGCGGCGGCGCGGACCTTCTTCTTGGTCTTGCCCTTCGACTTCTTGGCGACCTTGGCGGCGACCTTCTTGGCGACCTTGGTAGCTACTTTCTTCGCGCTCTTCTTGCTGACTTTTTTCGACATTGAGTTGCTCCTATGGGCCGGTGTTCACCGGCGTTATCGAATTAATATCTAATGTATATACATTGCACAGTCAATGGGATGCTTTCGATTTTCGGTGCAGCGACCGGATCGCGCATGCGTTGCACTGTCGATGAGTGCGTCATCGCCAACGGGACATGTCGTCATTGTCGGCAGTCGGTGACGACGCGCGACGCGTGCGCGGTCGCGTCGACCACGCCATCGATGTAGGTGCACCGGAGCGGTTGCCGCGATGGGCAACGGCAATCGGCAACGGCAATTGGCTCGCGGCAATTGGCAACCGCAGTTCGCTGGCTGGCGAACCGCGGCAGGTTTGTCGGGTGCGTGTCGGCACTAGCCCGGTCGGGCCACTTGTCCGTGCTGTATTCCCGAGCGACCCCGCGCGATACTTCGGGCATGACCAGCTACGCGCTCGAGACGGGGCGCTACATGACCGCGCCCGTAGAGACGATTGCGACCACGGCGCCGCTTTCCGAGGCCTACCAACGACTCGAGACCCACGGCTTTTCGAGCCTGGCCGTGGTCGACGGCGCCCGTTTGGTGGGGGTGTTGAGTCGCACCGACCTGCTGCGGGTCGGCCAGCGCAAACGCGGACCGCGCCCCGGTGCGCCGCTGCTCGACCTGCCGGACGAAAACGTCGCCTCGGCAATGACCAGCCCGGCGATCGCAGTCGAGCAAAGCGCCGCGTTGGGCGACGCCGCCCGGGTCATGCTGGACAACCGCTACCACCGCGTCTTCGTCACCCGCGATGGCGCCCTCGTCGGCGTCCTCAGCAGCCGCGACGTCATGGCCGCGATTCGCGACCTTCGTGACGAAACGGTCATCGGCCAGCACATGTCCACGCCGATCAAGGCCTTCGACGCCCGCGGCGAGGTGGGGGACGCGACCGCCCTGCTCGACGCGGCCGGGATTGGCGGCGTGGTCGTGGTCGAGGACGGCTGGCCGATTGGCACCTACACCCAGGCCGACGCCCTGCACGCGCGAGACGAGCCGCGGACGACCCCCGTCGAAGAGGTCATGAGCCTGTCGCTCGTGTGCGTGCCGTCATCCATGCGCATGCATCGCGCCGCGGCCCAGGCGCTTCGCCTGGGCACCCGGCGCCTCATCGCCGTCGAGCAGGATCAGGCCGTGGGAATCTTGTCCGGTCTCGACTTCGTGCGCTGTGCGGCCTTCTGAGGCCTTCGGCCGGCGACGCCTAGCGGTCGACTGACACACCGTCGACGGAAAAGCAGGCGTCGACCTCGACGCCCCAGTTCGTCGTCGGCACCGCGCCCTCGAACACCAGCGTGAGGCGCAAGCCGCCGCCAAGGGCGTGCGGCATCAGGTTCGGCGGGGCCGAAGCTTCGCCGTAAAGTTCGAGTCCGGGCCCGGGTAGTTCGAGGATTCGCTGGCCGGCTACGTCGACGTGAGCGGCGTCCACGAAATGAAAGTCGTCGACGCCATCCGCCGGCGTCACGGCCAGGTTGCGCAGACCCACGTGCGCGTCGTCCAGGTCGACCTGGTCATCGACATCTGGCACGAGCAGAAGGCCGGTCGCCTGCCCCGAGCCCGATGGGGCAATCTGCGCCGGAACGCCGGAGTAGCAGACTTCGTAGACCTGGGTCTGGATGTCATCGGCCTGCGGCAGGCAGCCAGCGCCGCCGCCAACTGCGAAGACCCCGACCGCGAAGAAACATGCGCGCGCTAGAACCAAACCAGTACCCCCGCTCGTCCCGACAGAGTCCAGAAGTCCAGGTCGGACTTCGTGCGGACCGACCTCTGCACGCCGCTTTGCTCCGACATCTCGTCGAAGTACAGCGTGCCGTTGATGGCGGTTGCGCCAACTTCGACGAAGAACGCCGCGTCCCTACCGCCGATTTCTAGACCCGCGTGACCACCCGCGTAGTCGTACGCCATCGATCGCAGCGTTGCCGTGTCCGTCGAGGCGTCGAAGGCGCCCGCCAACCACTCGGCGTTGGCTTCCGAAAATCGGCCGACTTCGAGGGACAGGGTTGGCGATACCCGGCCCGTGGTCGCGCGCACGGCGACACCGCCCCGCAGGCCGGGGCCGACCAGGTTGTGACTCACGCCGGCGTGCAGCCGCAGGCGCGGCGTCGGCCGGTAGGCGAGCGCGCCCGTCATGCCGCTGGGGGCGCCGGCGTCGACCATCATTCCGAACGTCGGTTGCTCCGCCCCGGCGCGGTGTGGCTCTTCCGCTTGCGCGGGCGGCGGTGCGAACGCGCAGGCGGAAGCGAGCGCGGCGACAAAACTGCGAACGAAGCCCCTGATAGGGGCGATACGCTGCAAGCGTTGAGCCACCGGTACCGGGCGCGGTGCGCCGCGCGTTTGCGCGGGCCTGGTGACCCGGCGGGGACTCGAGTACCTCCGAGAATCGAACGCCGGTGTTCGATTTGCCAAGGGACGTACATGAGCGCTGATCCCGAGGCCGCCGCCGACACCACGCGGTGCGCCGACTCCCGCCGAGGCCCAAGGCCCCCGTCGCCGATGCCCGCTCCCCCACCGGGCGGCGAACCTTCGTCGGTCGACGACCCGGACGAACGCGCTTTGACGACGCGACGTCGCGAGGATTCACGTTGCAGATTTTTGGATCGTTGCCCGGCCTTTGGCGTTGGTACCGGTGTGCTGAACACGTCCCCCCACTATCAGCCCTTCCAGAGGCACTCGGTGAAACTTACTTCTGTCGTCTTTGCTCTCGCCCTCTCGAGCGTTGTCGGAAGCGCGGGATGCGCGCGCAGTCCCTCGGCGCCCGCCGCCCCCGACTCGCCGACCGACGGTACCCCCGACGGTCCCGCCGGGGCTCCCGCGGATTCCCCGCCTCCTCGAGCGACGCCGGGTGCGATCGCCGTTTTGGACGGGCTCATCAATCTCGCCGGGGTGGGCAAGCTCCCAAACCCGGTGGTCGTGGCCGCCGCTGGCCACGCGACCGACCGCTTTCACCTGGGCGTGTTCACTGGACTCGACCAGTGGACCGCTTTCGCCGCCGCCGCGGGCGTCGCAGATTTCGCCGACGTCGATTGGACCACCCAGATGGTGGTCTACGTAGTCCTCGACGCGCAAACCAACGAGCTCGGGTTCAAGCGGTTCGAGCTGCAGCGCGATGGTCATGCGACGTTGCACATCGACTGGCTCGGGATCGAGCCGTATTACCAGGACTCGACTCCGGCCGTGCTCGCTCTCGTCGCCCGCGGCGACCTCGACCGGATCTCGGTTACCGCCGATGGGGCGACTCTCGGCGCCATCGAAAACCTCTAGGAGTCCGCGCACGAGCGCCGCGCCGGCGCCGCAGCCCGCCGAATTCGGCGCGTTGATTCCGCCGGCGCGGCGCTTGTCGCGCAGGTTCCGGGCGCTTGCGATACCCTGATGCGGTCGTGCGCTCCGACAGTCCCGCAGCCCCTGGCGAGACCCGCCTTCGCTCGAGGCTGCAATACGCCGGCGCGCTCGTCGAGGCGATTTGGCTGGCGGCGGCGCGCCCGGGCCTGGTGCGCGCGGCACCGCTGTTTGCCGGGGTGCTGTTCGTCGTCGGCGGCATGCTCCGCCAAACCCCGATGCAGGCCGCGGTCGGCGAGCCCGCCGTCTTGCTGGCCGCCGTTGCGGGGTGGCTGGCGCTGACGGCGTACCCGAGGGCCGCGATCCTCGGCGCGCCGGCGACCGAGTACCTGCGCAGCCTGCCGCTTTCGCGCGGGCAAACCACGGTGGCGGTGCTCGTCGCGCTCCTGCTGATCGATGCCCCGTGGCTTGCGCTGTGCGTGTGGACGGGCGACACCGTCGTCGCCGTGGCCGGGCCGGCTCTGGTCTTGGGAGGCCACGTGGCCATCGCCGTCCGGCGACTTGCTCCGCTGTCGCTGGCGGTGGCGTCGGCGGTGGCAACGGCGGTTCTCGAACACGCCGCGCCGTCGGCGGTCGCCTTTGCCGTGGCGGTCTGGTGGGCGCCGACGGCCTGGCAGCGACTGCGCGCCCGGCGAACCCCGCTGCGCCTGGCTCCGGCCGAGTGGCGCTTGCCCCGCGTGGTCGAGCTGGCGCGCGGCAACCTGGCCGCTGCCCCCGCTCGCGACCCGTGGCTCGTCGTGCGCTCAGCGCTCGTCGCCGCCCTGGCGACCGGACTGGCCGTGCTCGTGCTTCGCAACAACTCGTTTGCCGACGTTGAGCGGGCACTGCCCGTCACCCTGGTCATCGTCATCCTGGCCGCCGCCGTGGCGCTCGCCGGGCTTGCCGCGCACGTCGTCGAGGTTCAGCGCGCGCTGGCCTGGGCGTACGCCACCACCGGCACGTCGGCGCGGGTCGCGGGGCAGGCTGCGGTGTTGGCCATGGCTCTGGCGGGCGCCGCTTTCGGCGCTCTGGTGGCTCTTGGCATCGGGGGACTGCGCTCTCTTCACGGAACGCTGGTCGTTGTGGGGCACGCGTCGGCGGCGACGGCGGCGCTTGCCGTGGTGCTGCTCGGGATTGCCGCGTGGTCGGTGCTCGACCGCGAGATCGAGCCCAACCGCCTCGTCCTCGGGATCCTGGGCGTGGTCATCGTCGACTCGTTTGTCCTGGGCTTCGCGCCGACCCGGGGACTCGGCGTCGTCATCGCCCAGGCCGGCGTAGCGGCGCTCGGTGTTTCGCGCTTCGTGCGCCGTGACGGACAAAGCAATGCTCGAAATCACTGAGCTGGACAAGGACGTCGCCGGTAAGGTGGTGTTGCGCGGTGTCTCTCTCGTCGCGGCTGCCGGCGAGGTGCACTGGCTGCACGGGCCCAACGGGGGCGGCAAGTCGACGCTCCTGCGATGCGTGGCGGGAATCTGGGCGCCCGACGGCGGGGACGTGCGCGTGCTCGGTAAATCCGTCGTTCGCGATGGGCTCGCCCGGCGCGCGGTCGGCTACGTGCCGGAGACCTTCGCGCCGTTTCCGGAGGTCACGGCGCGGCAGGCCATTCGCCTGATTTCGTCCCTGCGCGGCGGCGGGCTGGACCCGGCACACGATGACCCGCGGCTGCGGATCGACGAGTTTTCCCACCAGTTGGTGAGCAGCCTGTCGGCAGGGCAGCTTCGCCGGGTGGCTCTTCGCGCGGGCCTCGTCGGCAACCCCTGGCTGCTCGTTGTCGACGAACCAACCAACGGACTCGACGCCGACGGCGTGGACGCCCTGGTCGAGCTGCTCGCTCGGCGCGCCGCCGCGGGCCAGGCAGCGTTGGTGGTTACTCACGACGAGGCCTTCGGCGCCCGCCTCAACGCCGTGCGCCACCGTCTTGAGAGCGGCACCCTGGCGCCGGTGCCCGGCTAGCGAGACGTTCGAGGGAGCGATCTGTCGTCGTTGTCGTCGTCGGCGGCGTTGGCCCCGCCGGCTTCGGCGCTGGACCAACCGGCCGGCGCCAGGTAGGCGGGCAGGGCGATGGGGGCCTCGTGGGTGTCGAGGTAAAACGCAACCGGCAGCCCGGCGCCGTAGTCGCGCAGGCGCCCCGGGCGAATCACGGCAAAGTTGCGGTCGGGAAAGAACGCGCCGTTGCGCGCCGTGAGCGCACCGTTGTCACCGAGAGCGATCTCGCGAGGCGTGGTGCTGGTGCCCTCGATGTTGGCCGGCATCGCCTCGTGGGCGATGGGAGACGAGACGATTTGCGGAATGCAAAGCCTCGCCGCCTGCGTGCGCCGGGTGAACTCGGAAATGCCGGCAGCGTGAATATCGCCGCTCAAGATGACCACGTCGCAACGGCTGTCGGCCATCTTGGCAAAGAGCTCGTCCAGCAGCCGCAAAAACGAAACGCGGTTGTTCTTGGCTAACAGGCCGTCTTCGAGGTCGTCCACCAGGGGGACGAGCCAGCTTATGCCGCGCAGCAGGGTGTCGACGGTGCGCTTGAGAAGCCGGCTGCCGGTATCGGCCGCGGCCCGCTGCGCCTGCCAGGCGAACTTGGCCAGGCCGGTGACCCGGGCGTCGTGGTCCGGGTCGGCCCGAAAGGGCACCACCGGGCTCACCAGGAACACCAGCTCCGCCGGGCACGCGCGCAGCGACGACGCAAACGCCGCCTCCTGGTCCCGCGACCAGAACTGGTCTTTGCGCGAGTTCTTTTCCGACCGGAAGTCGCACAAAAAGAAGCTCGTGTCGCCCCAATCCAGGCGCGACGTAAAGCTGCCGTCGGGCACGCCGGGCAGGGGCGCCGGGTTGCGCGACGTTTGGTAGGCGGCAAACGCCTCGCGGGCCGCCTCAAAGAACGCCATCCAGCCGGGCTTGAACTGGTCGTCCGCGGTAAACGACTCGAGTCGGCCGCCCCAGCCGTCGGTAATGTCGTGGTCGTCCCACATGGCCACGCTCGGCACGCGGGCGACCACGCGGCGCAGGGACAAGTCGCCCCAGTACCGCTGGTAGTTCTCGATCAGGTCGGCCCGCAGGTCGTCGAGTAGCTCGCGATCGCGCGGCGAGGCCTCGAGCTTGTCGATGTACTCGGCTTCCAGCACGTCGTGATAGACCTGATCGCCGGCCAGCACCAGCAGCCGCGGCGGGTCGTCGCCGTCGAGCAGCGCGCCCAGCCGCGACCACAGGGCCCAGGCGCTTTGGTCATCGGTGCCAGACTCGAACGGGTTGTTGCACGTCGCCAGGGCAAAGCTGGCCGCCTTCGGGGTGTGCCCGAGCGGTCGAAACCGAAGCTCCTCGGGTTGCAGTCCCTCCAGGTCGATCGGCGCATCGCCAGCGAACGAGTAGTGATACTCGGCGTCGGGATCGAGGTCGTCGAAGTCGAACCGAAACAGCCGATACGCCCCGTGGGTGGCCGTCGCCGTCGCTGCCCGGCTGCGTCCGGCGCCCGACAGGGTGCACGTCACCGACGCGTGGCTCGTTCCCGGCAGCCCGATGCACACCCGCACCGCGGTGTCGCCCAGAGCCCCGAGAAATGGCCCCACCACCGAACACGCTGGTCGCGGCAACGTCCCTAGCATTGCGTCGTTTCTCCTCGTTTCGTCATGTTGGTCACTGCGCTGTCGTCGGGGTGGGAGCACCGCTCGCCAGGCGGAACTCGAACAGATTGGAGAACGTCCAGCGCGCGATGACTTTCCCATCGATGACGACATAGGGGCCGTTGGCCGCTTCGTTGTCGTAGTGAACCAGGGTGACCAGCTGGTCGCGGAGCTTGCGTTGTTCGACTCGCTCCACCCGCAGCGGCGCGTTCTGATGGGTCTTGGTTTTCCAGCGGTAGATGCGGAACATCTGCGTAAGGCCCGCCTTGAGTCCTTCGGTGGGGGCAAATATCGCCAGATGGGGGGCGAGCGAGTCGTCGTTGGGCGGCCCCGTCTCGGTCGTGAGTTCGCCGTCGCTGTCGCGAAACACGCGTGACGAACCCGTTGCGCTGTTGACGAACTGTTCCTGACCCCACTCAGCGCCGGGAAACTGTCCCTTGGTCGTTCCGAAGAGGAGTCTGTACGGAGCCCGCGATTCGAAGAATTGAGAGTCTTCGAACGAAATGTCGTCGCCGGCCGAGCTCTTCAGGTTGGCTCGGATCAGCACCGCGTAGTCGCCGGGCTCGCCGGACACGGTCTTGCGGAAGACGAGCCGCCCGGTTCCGACCTTCCGCGGCGTGCCGCGCCCGATGTAGAAGACGTCGTAGGCGTGATCGTGTTCGAACTCCGATACCAGGCGGTCCAGTTCGTCCGGGGCTATGATCGGGTACGCGGCACCGGCAGACGTCGCGTCATTGCCAGCGCTGCCTTCTTTGCCCCCGATGGCGATGGGATCGCCGCCGTCGTCGGGGAGCGAGGTCTGCGACGTCTGCGCTGCCGGCGCGCAGCTAGCGGCAAGTAGAAGCAGCGTGAGCAGACGAGGCGACATGGGACAACCATACTGGTCGTTGCGACCGCGGGTCCAGGGTACCCTGGCATGGGAACGCAGAGCCCAACGACGAACGACTCTCGACCGCGGGCACCCGCCTGGTCGTGACCACAAAGGCAGGGAGCAGGTAGGTGCAGCTTCAGTCAATCGAAGAACTCGATGCCGACGACCGCGAGCGGCTGGCCACGATCGTGCTCGAGGGCTTTGCCGAGCACGCGCCCGACGCCTGGCCCACGATCGAGTTGGCGCGCGAGGAGATCGACGACTACTTCGAACGCGAAAAGCGCTTAAGTCGGGTCGTCCGGCTCGACGATGACGCTCTTGCCGGCTGGATTGCCGCCCACCATGCCTGGGGACACGTCTGGGAGATCCATCCCCTTGTGGTCGCTCCCGAGCACCGCGGACGCGGCCTGGGGCGGGAGCTCGTGCTGGCCATCGAAGGGCTCATCTGGGAACGCGACGCCCTGGTCATCGATCTCGGCACCAGCGACGAAACCAACTCCACGACCGTGGGCGGCATCGATATCTGCGCGGACCCGGTCCGCGCCCTGGCCTCGTTCCGCTGCCTCGAGCCTCATGCCGCCGGCTTCTGGCTCAAAATGGGCTACTCCCTGGTCGGCTTCGTGCCCGACGCCGAGGGACCCGGCCGGCCAACGATCCGATTCGCCAAGACGCGCCCGGCGTCGGTTTCATAGCGTCGCCTGGCGTCGGTCCCGTGGACGCGCTGAGATCGTTAGGGCCGCGAAAGGCGCGACGAGATTGGCGTCGGGTTGGCGGCGCCGCATTAGATACAGCGTCGGGCCGCGCTAGCCGCGGGATGCTGTCTTGGCCTGGGCCGGAGCGCCCCGGAAAGCGTAACGAAGCGGGTGTTTGTAGTTCCAGGCGCTGCCGCTGACCTGCAGCGTGCCGCTCTTCATCGCAGCCGATAGCTCTTTCCTGACTTCCCAGCCGCTGATGATCTTCAGCAGCACGATGAGTCCAGCCAGAAGGCCGAGAAAGGTTCCCGCGGGCGTCGAGGATTTGATCGCGTCTTCGGCAAAGATCATTCCGATGAGCACCGCGAAGAGTGAGTACCGAACGAGGTAGTAAGCAAAACGCGCCCGAATCACGACTTCGCCCTCTGTCTTCGTTCGCTCGTACAGCATGACCGGCATGCTACCTCGGCTGGTGCGGGCAAAGCCGACGCCGGTTGGCGGGCGAGTACGAACAGCCCAAAATGGGCTAGCTCGCCGGCGCTGAGCAAGTGGCTGTGTTCGGTTGTCCGCTAGGGCTGGCTGTCCCAGCTGGCGATGTCGTCGTCGGTGCCGCGGGTGCGGTCGTTGGCGTAGGACAGGACGCCGAAACCCTGGGCTGGCGGCGGCGCCGCCCGGCCGCACAGCATTTCGTAGGCGGTGCCCCACGGGTCGTTCATGTGGCGCCGACGCACGTATTGCCCGAGCTCCGTGAGCGTCTGCGGACAGGCCGAGCCCGAGTGATCCCAGGACCACTGGGCGTACGCATTGACCAGCTGGGCCTCCTCGATCTGAGCTTGCCGGCGCCGGGCCTGCTCCTGGCCGTGGATCAGTTTGGGGCCAATGAGCAGGCCCATGACCACACCGAGAATGGCCAGCACGATCAACACCTCCATCAAGGTGAACCCGTCCTGGCCGCGAACAAGTCGTCGATTGCGTTGCATGAACCTGGCGATTGCAACGCCGATGCCGCTTCGCAACTAGGCGACGAGCCGTGACTCGGCCGCCAATCTGGCAAAGACGTCGCAGGCGCGCCTGCCCTTCCGGCAACCCGACGGTCCAGGCAAGCTCGCGCTAGAAGCTCAGCTGGAACAGCGCGCCGCCGCCGGGGCGCGGGCGGGCCGTGATGGCGCCTTTGTGCATGAGCATGACCTGGCGAGCCAGGGACAGTCCCACCCCCGAGCCCTTCGCCTTGGTGGTGAAGAACGGCAAGAAGATCTTCTCGGCCAGCTCGTCGTCGATGCCGGCGCCGTTGTCGCCGATCTCGATGATGGGCCGTCCGCGTTCGGACAGCCGGGCATCGAGCCACACTTGCGGATTCTCGGCGGCGGTAGCGGCGTCGGCGGCGTTGCTGACGATGTTGATAATGGCCTGGTCGAGCAGGCTTTCGTCGGCCGCGACCGTCAGGCCTTCGGGCGGCTGGCCCAGGTGCAGGGTCACGCCCCGGTCTTTCCAGTCGGTGGCGAGAAGCCGCTCGAGCCGGCGAAAGTAGGCGGTCAGTGCAATCTGGTGCTTTTGCGGCGGCGGCAGGTGGGTGAGCTGGCGATAACTCACGACGAATCGCATCAGGCCTTCCGAGCGGCGGGTGATGGTGTCGATGGCGTCGTGAATGTCCGATACCAGGTCGCCGAGCTCGGATTCGCGCCCAAGCTCGCGGCGCAGGTCGATGACCATGTCGTCGGCGGTTTTGGCGAGCGAGGCAATCGGGGTGATCGAATTGCCGATTTCGTGAGAAAGCACGCGCACCATGTCCTGCCAGGCAGACAGCTCGGTGGCGTCGAGCTCGCGCTGAATGTCCTGCAGCGAGAGGAGGCGCTGGCTTTCGCCCCCGGTCTTGATCTCGGTGGCGTTGAGGATCAGGTGTCGCTCGACGCCGTCGATCTGCGTGCGCGTCAGGCGCCGCTCGCCGGCGCGAGCGCGGTCCACGTCGCGCTGAAACACGGCCCCGAAGCTTTCGAGGGACCGCAGGGAGTTTCGACGGGGCGAGTCCAGCAGCTGCCGCGCCGCGTTGTTGAGCATTTCGACCTTGCCGTCGCTTTGCACCGAGATGAGCGCGATGGGAATGTGCTCAACGAGCGCCTCGAGGTACCGCCGCTGCACCTCGCGTGATTCGCGGGTCGCGCGAAACCGCTCCATGACCGTTTCGAACGCGGTTTTCAGGTCGGCAAAGCTCGGCCCCAGGTGGCCCATCGAAAACGATGGAGAAAAGTCGTCGTAGCGAATCGCGTCGAGAAAACGCGCCAGCTCGACGTTCGTTCGGTTGACGAACCGGTACACGTTCCACGCCTGCCAAACGGCCGTCGCGCCGACCAGCCCGGGCACGACGACGAAGTCGGTGCCGGTGACCAGGGCGGCAAGGGCAGCCAGCAGGGCGAACAGCGCTCCGACCCGCAAACACAGCTGCGTCGCGAAGCGGCTAAAGGCCATACTTTTCCATGCGCCGGTAGAGCGAGGTGCGGGTGATGCCGAGCTCTTTGGCCGCCTGGCTGACGTTGCCACTGTGGCGCCGAAGCGACTCGGCGATGGCGGTCTTCTCTAGCTCCGCGAGGGTGCGAGGGCCGCCGGATGCGTCGTCGTCGCCGGGGGCGGCTGTGACCGGAGCCAGGGGAAAGTCGCTGGGCCCAAGCACTTCCGTGTCCGACAGAATCAGGGCGCGCTCAACGGCGTGGCGCAGCGCGCGAACGTTGCCCGGCCAGGGGTAGCCGGCCAGCTTGGCCAGCGCATTGGGCGAGATGCCGCGAATCGTGCGGCCGTACTTGGCGGCGTAGTGTTTGGCGTAGTGTTCGGCCAGCAGCGCGATGTCGCCGGTGCGGGCGCGCAGCGGGGGCAGGGCGATTTCGACGGTGTTGAGCCGGTACAAGAGGTCCTGGCGAAACACCGACTCGTCGGCCAGGTCTTTGCGCGCCAGGTTGGTCGCCGAAATCACGCGAACATCGACGGCGACCGGCGCGTTGGCGCCCACCGGGACCACTTCCCGGCGTTCGAGCGCCGTCAGCAGCTTGGCCTGAAAGGCCAGGGGGATGTTGCCGATCTCATCGAGGAACAGCGTGCCGCCTTCGGCCGCCGCGAATCGGCCCACGCGGTTTTCGTCGGCGCCGGTGAACGCGCCCTTTTTGTGGCCAAACAGTTCGCTCGGCGCGAGCGACTCGGCCACCGCCCCGAGATCGACGGAGAGAAACACGTTGTCGGTGCGGTGCGACTGACGGTGGATCTCGCGGGCCACGAGTTCTTTGCCGGTTCCGTTTTCGCCGGTGATGAGCACGTTGGCGTCGGTGGGGGCGGCTCGCGCGATCAAGCGGAACACCTCGACCATGGCCGGCGACTCGCCCAGCAGGTCCGAGGGGCCGCCGCTTATCTGGGCCACCAGCTCGCGGTTTTGCCCCTTCAACCGGGCCGCCTCCAGGCGGCTGCGCCGCAGGGCGACCGCCGCACCGACGGTCGCGAGCAGCTTTTCGTTTTGCCAGGGCTTGGCGACGAAGTCGATGGCGCCGAGCTTCATGGCTTCGACCGCCGTATCGACGGCGCTGTGGGCGGTGATCAGCACGACCACCGCGTCCGGGTCGCGGTCGAGAATGCGCCCGAGCCAGCGCAGGCCCTCTCGTCCCGAGCGCTCGCCCGGCGAGAAGTTCATGTCCAGCAAGATGACGTCGAAGGGGCCGGCGGCCATGGCGGCCGGAATGTCGTCGGGACTCGCCGCCGTGATCACCTCGCCAAAACTGCGCTTGAGCAAGAGCTTGGCGGCGACGAGCACGTCCTCGTCGTCATCGACAATCAGAATGCGTTCGGCCATGACCGCGTCCCCGGGCGAGTGCACGCTATCGGACACTCGGTGTTCGGATTCGTACACTCCAGGGAGGCGGGGGGCAATCGGTTTCGTCATAAGTAGCGAAAACTGCGTCCGTCAGTGGCCGGCACTCCTCTTGCGATGCAGGTGGCCGGCCATGCCCAACGCCCAGCCCAGCTCCGTCCCTTCTGGCGCCGCCATGGATCGCGTCGTGCCCCGCGCCCGGTGGCCGCGGCGCGCGGGGCTCGCGGGGCTCGCAGTCGCGGTCGCGGTCGCCATCGCTCTGGTCGTTGCCGGCACCGGCAGCGCCGGGCGTACATTCGAGGTCGCCGGCCACTCGGTCACCACCGCCGAGGTCGTGCAGGGGCAGTTCGACGACTTCGTGCAGGCTCGCGGTCGCTTCATTCCCCTGCGGACCATCTACATCGACACCGTCCAGGGCGGGCAAGTCGAGGCCATGCACGTCGAAAACGGCGCCGCGATCGAGGCGGGCCAGCCGCTGGTGGACCTTTCCAACACGGCGTTGCAGCTCGAGGTGATCTCGCGCGAGGCGCAAATCACCGAACAACTCAACAACCTCCGCAGCCTCGAGCTGGCCCACGAACAAAACGACCTGACCCAAAAACGCGAGCTGGTCGAGGTCGAATACCAGATTACGCGCCTCGAGCGCGAGCTGCGGCGCTCGGCGGAGCTGGTCGACCGCGGGGCGCTGCCCCGGGGCGACGTCGAGGAACTCCGCGACGAGCTCGACTACTTCAAGAAGCGGCGGGTGATCCTGCGCGACAGTCAGCGGACGGCGACGCGCCTGGAGAAGGCGCAGCTGGTCCAGCTGCGCCGGGCCGCCGAGCAGCTCGAAGAAAACCTGAAGGTCGCGCGCAAGAACCTCGACGGCCTTCACGTCAAGGCCCAGGCGGCCGGCCAGCTCACCGCCTTCGACCTGCAGGTCGGGCAGTCGCTGGCACCGGGCGAACGCATCGGCCAGATCGATGACCCCACGAGCTTTAAGATTCGCGCGGAGATCGACGAGTTCTACCTGGGCCGGGTCGATATCGGGCAAAGGGCCCTCTATCGCGCCGGCGACACCGACTACCCCATGCACGTGCAAAAGATTCGGCCGCAGGTCAAAAACTCGCGATTCGAAGTCGACCTGGTGTTCGAAGGCGCCGCCCCGGACCGGGTGCGGCGCGGCCAGACCGCCCAGCTCAAGGTGCAGCTCGGTCAGCCGTCGCCGGCCGTGCTGGTGCCCAACGCCGCCTTCTACAGCGACACGGGAGGCGCGTGGGTGTTCGTGGTCTCCAGCGACGGCTCTCAAGCCGTTCGGCGCAACGTGCGCCTCGGCCGTCGCAACCCCAAGAACATCGAGGTTCTCGAGGGCCTCGCTCCTGGCGAGGTGCTGATCACGTCGCCCTACACCAGTTTTCTCGATACCGAGCGTTTGGTCCTGAGCGACCCGGAGGCAAGCCATGAGTGACAAAACCAGCGACACGTTCATCAAATTCGAAGGCGTCACCAAAACCTACCGAGCTGGCGATATCGAGACCACGGCGCTCAACGGCGTGAACCTCGAGATTCGCGAGGGCGAGTTCATCGCCGTCATGGGCCCCTCTGGGTGCGGCAAGTCCACGCTGCTCAACATCGTCGGAATGCTCGACACGCCCACCGACGGCGCGTACCTGTTTCGCGACGTCGACATCGCCCGGCTCTCCGAAGGGCGACTGGCCGACATTCGCAAGCAAAACGTCGGCTTTGTCTTTCAGAGCTTCAACCTCATCGACGAGCTGACCGTCGAGGGCAACATCGAGCTGGCGCTGCTTTACCACAAGGTGTCGGCCAGCGAGCGAAAACAGCGGGTCGCGGCGGTCATGGAGCGCATTGGCATCGCCCACCGCGCGCAGCACTTTCCGCCGGCTCTGTCCGGTGGGCAGCAGCAGCGGGTCGCGGTCGCGCGGGCGGTCGTATCCCGGCCCAGCCTGATTCTTGCCGACGAGCCCACCGGCAACCTCGACTCGCACCACGGTGAAGAAGTCATGAAGCTCCTGCGCGACCTCAACGACGAAGGCACGACCGTGGTGATGGTGACGCACTCGGCCATGGATGCCGAGTTTGCTCGGCGGACCATCAATCTGTTCGACGGCAAGCTCGTTACCGAGAACCTGCGGGTCGCAAGCTGATGTTTCGCAACTACCTGGTCACCGCCCTGCGCAACCTGCGCAAGCACCGGCTCTACTCGTTCATCACCATCGGCGGCCTGGCGGTGGGCCTGTCTGCCTGCCTCATGATCCTGCTATTCGTGCGGGACGAGCTGTCCTACGACCGGTGGATCCCCAACGCCGAGCGGATCGCCAAGCTCGAGGTGACGTTTCACGTGCCCGGCCGCGATGCGCCGATCCCCATTGGCAAGGCGCCGGGGCCGGCGGCCCCCGCCCTGGCGCGCGACTACAGCACCGACATCGAGTTCGTCACGCGCATCTACCGGGTCGACGACCTGGTGCAGGCTGGCGACAAGCGATTTGACGAGGAGATCGTCTACGTCGAGTCCAACTTCTTCGACGTGTTCGATCTGCCCGTCGCGCGCGGCGATCGACAGCGGGTCATGGCCGACAACACGAGCGTCGCGATCAGCCAGGATATGGCTGCCAAGTACTTTGGCGACCAGGACCCCATCGGTCAGGTCATCAACTTCGGCAAGGATATCGACTACTCGGTCGCCGCGGTCATGGAAGAGACGCCGCGCAACACGCATTTCGATTTCAAGTTCATCGCGTTGCTCGACCCGGCCCGCTACCAGGAAAGCCCGTGGGTTCTGCAGCAGTGGACGTCGTCCAACATTCACACGTACATCCTGTTTCGCGACGAAGCCGCGCGGCAGCGAGTCGAAGCGGACCTGGGCCCTTTCGTGGCGCGCAACGCCGAGATCAGTCTGCCCGGCTTCGACGATGTCGACGTCACGAAGATCATCGTCTTCAACACGATTCCGTTGCTCGACATTCACCTTTACGCGCGCAAGGACGGCTACTTCAAGCCCGGCGGCGACATCGTGACCGTGGTGACCATTGCGGCCATCGCGGCGCTGATCCTGCTGATTGCCTGCGTTAACTTTGTCAACCTGGCCACGGCTCGGTCGATGGCGCGGGCCCGAGAAGTCTCCCTGCGAAAAGTGGTGGGGGCGACCCGCAAGCAGCTGATCGGACAGTTCCTCGGCGAATCGTGCCTGACCGCGCTGTTCGCGCTCGTTATCGCCGTCGCCCTGGTCGAGCTGGCGCTCGGTCCCTACGGAACGTTCATCGACAAGGACCTGTCCCTCGACATCGTCAGCGATCCGCTCATCGGCCTGGCGATGGTGGGGCTCGTCGCGGTGGTCGGCCTGCTGGGCGGCCTGTATCCGGCGTTCTACCTTTCGCGATTTCGCCCTGCGCAGGTGCTCAAAGCGAACCAGTCCGGCGCCAGCGGCTCATCGCTTCTGCGCAACGCCCTGGTGGTGTTTCAGTTCGCGGTGTCCATCGCTCTCATCGTCTCGTCGGCCGTGGCGTACGCCCAGACCAGCTACGCGAGAAATCTGGACCTTGGTTTCGAACGCGACAACCGGCTGGTGCTGCGCGGCATGTTCGAGCTTCCCGGGGAAGACGGAGTCGCTCAGACGACGCTCAAGCGCGAGATCGAAGCGCTTCCCGGCGTGCTGCACACGACTCTGTCGTCCGACTCGCCGCCGTTCCGCAACGACAGCAACGGGGTCTTGTTTCCCACGGCAACGCCGGGCGAGGTCAAGTACATCATCGAGACCCTCCGCATCGACGCCGACTACTTTGCCGCCATGGGCATCGAACCCGTCGCCGGTCGGCTCTATTCAAAGGAGCGGGCCACCGATGCGCGCATCGTCCCCGAAGACGAAACCAGGGAGGCCACGCAAACCCTCGTCATCAACGAGGCTGCCGCGCGCTTGCTCGGCTACCCCAATCCGCAGGACGCCGTTGGCAAACAGCTCTGGGACCTGTGGAACCTGAAGACCGGACGCACCATTCGGACCACGATTATCGGCGTCGTTCCCGACACCCAGTTCCGCTCCGTGTCGGTCGACATTCGCCCGCTGATGTTCCAGTACTACCCCGACGCGGAACCGACGTTCGGCGACCTCATCGTCGCGCTTGACCCCAACCAGCGCGACCAGACCTACGCCGCCATCGAAAACGTCTGGGCCAGCGTCGCGCCGGAGGTGCCGGTGCGCGCGGTGTGGATCGACGAATCGCTGGCCCGGCAATACGACGCCGTCGAGCGACGGGGGCATATGTTCGGCCTGTTTGCGCTGCTGGCGGTTCTCATCGCCTGCCTGGGCCTGTTCGGCCTCGCGTCGTTCGCCGCGGAACGGCGCACCAAGGAAATCGGCGTCCGCAAGGCGCTCGGGGCGGGGGTGCTCGACATCGTGCGGCTGTTGATGTGGCAGTTCTCCAAGCCGGTACTCATCGCCAACGCGATTGCCTGGCCCATCGCCTACTGGCTCATGTCCCGCTGGCTGGAGACGTTCGCCTACCGGATTGAGCTCGGCGATCCGATTGTCCTGCTCGGGCTCTTCGGGGGCGCGGGCGTGGTGGCGATGTTCATCGCCTGGGCGACGGTGGCCGGCCACGCGGCTCGCGTCGCCAGCGCGAACCCGGTGCACGCGCTTCGGTTCGAGTAGCCGAGGGTACGTCCCCGCGGCTGGGTCACTCTCCGGCCGAGATACTCAGCGAGCCGGAACCGTAGACCAGCACGCGCCTCGTGGTGACCCTCCATACCCCATCCCGCTTTTCTAGATCGTCGTCGTAGCGTGCTGTTCCGAGGGAGACCTTCCCGTCGCTTTCCCAACTTACACTGATCACGTCAGTCAGTGTTCTGGCCTTCGTTGCGGTCAACGTCTGAAATCGTGTGTTTCCTCCGACGTGCGTGGTGGACGTGTATGCACGAAAGAATTCGTCGTAGGACGCCGCGATCTTTGAGGGGGACCTTACGGTCATGTCGGGCGTCTTCGGATTCTTCCCGTTGAAGTAGACTTCCATCGTGGCGTCGGGTGAGTAGCACCTGTCGAAAAGCGCAGTTCCGGCTGGATCATCGCCGTTTCCGATCGCGTCGTTCCCGCGGACAAGGCAATGCAGGGTATCCAGGACATCCGCTCTTTCGTCGACGGCGGTGCAACCTGCATTTCCCAGCAGCGCGGTCGCCGCGCTCGCTCCCAATAGCAAAGCTTTCGTCATAGATTTCATACGAGTTCTCCTTTTCTCGATTCCGAGCCCACGCGGAGCGATAGATCGCCCCGGGATTCGTTGTTCGGTTGAAGTGGACGTGCCGATGTCATTGGTACCTCCTGGCTAGGTGAGGCGCTCGCACCGGATACGCACCCGTCCCGGCCTTGGGAGGAAGAGCGCGTGCCCCTCGATGCGGGACATCGCCAGTTTCCCGGGAGTTGGGTTGATGGAGATTTAGTAAACGGTGTCGACTAACAAGTCAACGTTGTTCACTAAAATGGCGCAAAAAGCTTTCTGTCATCCACCTATCGTAAACATCGTTGACTTTTGGCGCGAGGGTGGCTATTTCTTTGTAGTCATCAGTGTTGACGGAATGGAGTCTCTATGGAAATCGAGAACGAGTTGTTCGTAGACGTTTCGCCACAGCGCGCTTGGGATGCGTTGGGTGGGAGTTTTGGTGAGATCTGTCGATGGGCCTCGGGGGTCGCAGACTCCTCATTCGAGCCGGCCTCGGTGGGCACGCTGCTAGGCGGCGCCCGGACCTGCCGTATTGAAGGGGTCGGCGACATCAGCGAGCGAGTGACAGCCTACGAACCGCAGGCCTTTCGCTTGGCTTACGAGATCGAGGGCATGCCTTTTCCGGTCCGTTCAGCCAGCAATGAATGGGTAGTTCGCTCGGAGTCGGGCGGGTCGGTCGTGAGCTCTCGCCTGCACTTGTCGTTGGTTCCGGTGCTCGGCACTCTCATATCGCCGATCGTTCGAAGGCAGATGGGGCGGACGATGAGTCTGGTGTTGGAAGACTTCAAGCATTTCGTTCAATACGGCGCCGCTCATCCCCGAAAACTAGCAACGAAGTCCGGCCAGCCGGCCGCGTCGGGCGCATAGAGGTGAAGATGCAGGGACAATCCCTTCTCGTAGCCAAAGCATTGCTGGCTGCCTTCTTCGCTCTCGCGGGAGCCTGCGGTGATGACGATAGCCATACCACCGACACGGACACGGGACCGGGTGTGCCCGAGCCACCCGGGGAGTCGCCTGAGACTCCATCGGTTGAGTTTCTAGTAGAAAGCGACCCGATGCTCGGTCAGCTACCGGAGGGGATCACTTTTTATGACGGGCTCATTTACACGGCGTGGAGCGCCACTGGAGAAGTCATTACGGTAGATCCCGCGACCGGCGCAGTTGAGGCCTACGCGCAAATCGAGGTGATCCCCGGACTGGACTTCATCCTCGGTATGGCAGCGGCGCCGGATGGCACGATCTACGCAGCCCGAGCCGCGAATCCGCTGGAGGACCCCGACCAATCGCTTGGCGCGGTTGTGCGCATCACTCCGCCGGACGGCAACGGGGGCGCGCCAACAGTCGAGCTCTTCGGGGCGTCCTCAAGCGGGTTCACGTTTCCAAACGGCGTCGCAGTTGCGCCCGATGGAGCGGTTTTCGTCACGGACACAACGGAAGGAAGCATTTATCGGATCCCGCCAGAGGGAGACCCCGACCTGAGCGAGCCTTGGCTGCGAGCCCCAGAGCTTGCTGGAAACTCCGCGGACAGCATGTTCTGCCCCACTCCGACAAGTATTCCTCTTCTCGCTGGGGCGAACGGGATCGTAGTGGACGGCGACGAGGTCTTCGTCGGCGTGCACGACCAGGCTCAGCTGGTTCGGGTCCCCATACTCCCAGACGGGACAGCGGGGGACCTCGAAGTAGTCGTGCGCGACTGCGACCTTTTGTTGGAGTTCGACGGGCTTGCACTGGACCGAGCCGATGGAGGTTTCCTGATGACGGTCGCCAATGGCGTCCGGCGCATAACCCGAGACGGGGTGGCCAGTGAAGTGTTGACGGGCGAAGTCTTCGACGAGTCTGCGAACATCGTGCAGTCTGGGGACGACCCGAACGTCTTCTTCATGGTGAACGTCGCGTTCTTCTCGGCGCAGGAGAGCCCAATGGCGGCTCGTCCCGGTGTGCTTCGGTTGCGAACCGAGTGAAAATCGTTGTCGGTCACTACCGAGAGTCTGGATGCGAAACCAATCAAACCTCCTGGTAGGTTGGTCCGCATCCAGGCTCGCACGGCTATTCCTGTGAACCCGGGCGACGCGGAACCACGGCGGTGTGCATGGTCGCTCGATGGACTGCCTTGCGGAAGAGTTCGATGACGAGACCTTCTAAGGCAAAGGCAGCCCTCGCGGATTGCGAGGGGCGCCGTTAGCGGTCGGGGCGAACAGAGAGTCCGGGGGCCAGGTTCGTGGAATCCTTCTGCATGGACGACGTCCGGTATCGGTCGGCGCGAGAGAGGGTGCCGACCGGGTGAAAGGAGAACCAATCGACCGCCCAGCCAAACGGTCAACCTCGTGTACCAAAATAGCGGGCTATAGTGGGCCGATGGCGAAAAGCAAGCTCGGCACTCAGCCGCAACCGGTAGACCACCTGGGATTGTGGTTGTCGCGCGCCTACCACGCGTTCAAGCGCGAGATGCTCGCCCGTCTTCAGAACGCGGGATTCGACGACCTGACCCCCATCTTTCTGTTGATCATTCCTCGGGTCACATTCGACGGGATCGCCATGGCCGATCTCGTGTCCGAGCTCGGGATGAGCAAGCAGGCGGTGAGCCGTGCACTTCGTGACATGGCATCCGCCAACTACGTGGTACTCGCCGAGGACCCAAGAGACAAGCGAGCAAAGGTCGTCAGCCTAGGGCCCAGGGGCATAGAGCTAGCGCACGCCTCGATGCCGATAAAGAAGCAAATGCACCGTCGTCTCCGTTCCGAGATCGGCAGCGGGACACTCAAGGGACTATCAGAAGCTCTTGAACACGTAGAAGCTAGCTTCAACCGGGGCGCCGAGCTCGCGGTCGACGAATCGTAGCGCTGCCGAGCCGGTCTTTTGGTCGACGGCCTCGCGTTGTGCGGGCGATCATCCGTGCGCGCCGAGACCCACGCTGAGGACGCGAACGAGACCGTAGGTTCGCGCCGGGTCTTTCGGGCGCTGTCTTCGCGACAATTGGCTGTGGCGAAACGGGAAACGTCTACAGTGTTGACTTTTTCGTTGGCGCTGTCTAGGCTAAGATAGTCAACATTGTTGACAGGTGATCTGCAGGAAGCCTGTCGCGGCACTAGAGCCAAGCGGCCTACGTGGACGTAGCGTCGGCACTCGTGGCTAGTCCTTTGAAATACCGGACGATTCAGCGGGCCGACCGACGTGTTTCGGCGCCGGCGTCGTAGGCACGTTGACGTGAACGTCCAATGAACATGCGAAAGGGAGTCATGCACGTGAAGGATACCTATTCTCCAGTTCAATACACAGATGAGGAGCTGATGCCCGGTGGGCGGCGTTGGCCTGACGATGCAACAGCCCTCCGTCGATCGGTACATCAACGCCCGAAAGATGGCCTCCGGTCAGAAAGCTGGCGTGAGTCTCTGACGAACCGGTCCAAACGGGCGTGTATTGTAACCTTCGCTGGTTGCGCCGCTGTCTCTGCGCCTCGACTACTCTTCGTGGCTGCGCTCGTCTCCATCGGCGGGTGTGGTGGCGGCATGCGCAATGCCCGCCCCATGACCGATGCGGAACGGGGAGAGTTCGTCTCGCGACCAACGCCTCTCGAAGTGCCGGAGGTCGATGGGCTTTCGACCATCGGCGCCCGAGTACGTATTGATGCGCCGCCGGCTCGAGTCTGGCAGGTGATGGCGGTCGGTTTCGGAGAACTTGAGGATTGGGCGGGATCTGGAATTCAAGAATCCGAGTGTACGAGCGGAGACGGTGGAGAGCTTGGTGCGACTCGTTCTTGTCGGATTGCAGACCATGTTCCGTTCTTCGGCGGCGACTACTTCGAGGAAAGAATCAACGGATGGGATGAGGCAGAGGGCTACTTCTCCGTGATTCAAACGCGCGCTACGGGGCCAACCACGCTCCTCGTCAACGAGAACTGGATCGATGGAGACGGGGATGGGGGCACCGTGGTTACACAGCTGGTTCACATCGACTTCAAATTTCCAGCCAGCTGGATCGGACCAGAGTCGGACTTCAAGCGAAAGCAGGTCGAAGCTCTGATCGGTATGAAGCACTTCATCGAGACCGGAGAACGCGTCACCCCGAAGAACTGGGAGAACGTGGTGTCTGGCTACCCGACGGTACTGGAGGACAACGAGGTATGAGAGCTGTAGATATCGTGCCTCTACCGGTCTTTTTGTTCACCGCTACGGCTCTTGGTTGCGGCGGCCCGAGTGCTCGGTTGCCGGACTACCCGCTGGCTAACGTAAACGTAGGCGCCACGGCGATGGAGCTTCATGTGCATCCGAGCGGAGAAACCCGCTCGCTCACAAGCTACCGTGGCAAGGTCGTGTTGGTCGACGTATGGGCGACGTGGTGCCCTCCTTGCAGGGACTATTTGCCGCAGCTGGAGGCGCTCGCTGGCAGCTACAGCCGCGACGACGTCGCAATCGTGACCGTGAGTCTCGACGAAGATGAAGAGGCTCTTGCTCTTTTTTTGGAACAGACGCAACTGCGCCTGCCAGTGTGGCGCGACCCTGGCGGGATAACTGTGACTCGCAACTTGCGCTTTTCGGAAGCTCCCACCTCGTACATTCTCGACACAAACGGGGTCGTTCGTTTCGTGCACCCTGGCTTTGGCCCAGGGACTCTTGATGAGCAGCGGCGAGAGATCGACTCCCTTCTCAAGGAGGCTGAGCAGAAGGCCGCTGAGGTTGGGGACGCGAAGAGGGGGGAGATACCAGCGGTTGCCGCGGCGGCGGCCGATGGGCCCAGTCTCAGGGAAATGGAGGCAGCCCGCGACGGCGGCGAGGCGCTCCCTGCGAGCATGCGGACTTCGTTTCGCCAACCTAAGACCTCTGATGCGGTTAGCCAGCACGCCGAATACGCTTGCGAACCCGGACCGGTCTACGGCGAAACAGAACTGACGCTCCTGGTCCGCAGGACAGCCGGCTTGTTCGGCGCGGTGCAGGCAGCGGCGCATAGAGACCGGTTACCCGGCCATGACGGCGAGGCGTATTTCGTCGCAAGGAGAACCGAGCGGCACTGGGACATCGTAATCCGGTTCCCACGGGGGTTCGTTCACCCGAGATATGGAGCCCAGTCTCGTTACCGCCGTGTTTCCTGTGAACGGCGTCAGCCAAGTGTAGGGGCCTGGTCGTGCCGCGTGGTACCGGACGAGGCTGCCTGTGCAGGCTCTGCTGCTGAGCTCAACTAGCGAGCTCATCGATGGGCCGCCGCGTATCGACAGGTCCACGACAGCTTAGGCATGAACGCTCGCGGAGGCTTTCCAGTGCCTGGCTGAGAGGTGTTCGAGGGCCGGTCGGTGTCGCTCCGAGGGAGAACCCTGGCCCCAGGACCGCACCAACATTGCCAGCCGGGCGTTGACGTCGGCAAGGAGCCGGCCCGGGCACCCCCGCGGTGGGCGTCTCGGCCGGCTCCGTCGTTCCAAGCCGGATGCCGCGCTCGTGGCAAAGGTCGCGGGACCGCGGGGAAATCTACGACGCCCGCGGCCCTCGGGGCTCGCCTCGCCGCGAACCTGCTACAGTCCGCGCCATGAAGCTCGCCAACGCCTCCGTTTTTGCCGCAGTCGTCGCCCTGCTTGCCGCCGGGGCTTGTTCCAAGGAGACCAGCGCTCCCGCTGCCGACCCCGCTGCCGAAGCCAGCGACGCGCCCGCGGCGGCCGCCAGCGGCGAAGCCGCCGAAAAAGACGAAGCCAAACCGGAAGCAGCGGCTAAACCTGCCGACAAACCGACCGCCACCGCGCCGGAGTCACACGCTATGGATGAAGCCACGCAAAAGCTGCTGTTCGAAACCCCGATCAAGACCCTCGACGGCGAGGACACCACCCTGGGCGCCCTGCGCGGCAAAGCCCTGCTGGTCGTCAATGTCGCGTCGAAGTGCGGCCTGACGCCGCAGTACACCGACCTCGAGGCGCTGCAGAAAGAGTACGCCGACAAGGGATTCACCGTTGTCGGCATGCCCTGCAACCAGTTCGGCGGCCAGGAGCCCGGCAGCGCCGAGGAAATCAAGAAGTTCTGCTCGCTGACCTACGGCGTGACCTTTCCGATGATGGAAAAGATCGAGGTCAACGGCGACGGTCGCCACCCGATCTACAAGGCGCTCACCGGTGTTCCCGACGCCAAGGGCGAGGCCGGCGACATTCAGTGGAACTTCGAAAAGTTCGTCATCTCCGCCGACGGCACCACCGTGACCCGCTTCCGCCCGCGCACCGAGCCCAAGGACCCCGGCCTGCTCGCCGCGCTCCAGGGCGCGCTGCCCGCGGCCAACTAACCACCCCCCACCGCACAAAAAGAAACGCCGGCGGCCAAAGAGCCGCCGGCGTTTTTCAGTTTCGGCTTGCGTGCTTGCCGAGCGCGGATGCGCTCGTCAAAGCATCGCTAGAACAGCTCGTCGTCGTCGTCGTCGCCGAACGAGCACTCCTCGGGCACGCAATCGGGAAGGCTGCCGTCGGTGGACGTCTCGTTCGCGATTTCGTCGAGCTCCGAGCACGATTTGCCGTCGGCGGTCGCGACCAGGTCGAGGAACTCGTTGTCGCACGTGCGGTACTCGCCGGCCGTCAGCTCGCAGCTGTCCTGCACGTCGTTTTGCAGGCCGTCAAGGCACTCCTGTTTCGCCTCTGCGATCTCCTGCTCGGAGGGGCCAGTTCCGCCGTTGGCGACGCACTGGTCGAACGTCTCCTGGTCGCAGCTCTGGTCGGTGAAGATCTCTTCGATGTAGCAGTTGAGGCGAACGAGGCCGCCGACGACGTCGTCCTGGGTGCCGGCTTCAAGAAGGTCGTCGCAGAACGCGTCGGCCTGGGCCGGGCTGAGGCTCTTGAGCTGCACGTCGTCGTAGTCGGCAGCGTCGGAGTCGCCGTCGCCGGAGTCGTTGTCGTTGTCGTCGGTTTGCGACGGCGACTCGTCGGGCTCAGCGTCGTCGCCGCAACCGACGGGCGACAGGAACAAGAGCAGCAGGGCAGCGAGAATAGAGCGGGTAAGGAACATGAACGAATCTCTCTCCAGTGTTCGGGACGGTGCGCCGTAAGCGCGTGCCGGCCGCTAGAGCAAGCGGTGCGCCATCGGTCGCCGTGCACCGCAACTCGTTGACTCGTCGAGCGACCAAGCGTCGACTGTGGACGCCCGGTCACGTGCCGCTGCGTGCGGGTTCACAGCGGCGCACGTGCGGGGCCCAACATCCTGACGACCCGTAGTCAACACGGCACCTCCGTTCGATCGCCGCGCGAGAAATGCAAAGTCCCGCGCTCGTCGCCCCGCTCGCAACAGTCACGCTGCCGCGGCGGGCTCGCTTATCGCCAGTGGAAGCCGAACTCGCAGCGGTTCGGGCCGCCCGAGGTCTGGCAGTGGTGGTGATCCAGCACCAGGCTTCGCGCGCCCCCGTGGGTAAGCGACGACAGCATGCCGCCGCAGATGCTCTGGCACAGGTCATGGCTGCAAAACGGGCTGTGCACCGCCGCCAGCACCGACCTCCGCGAGCTTCGCTCGATGGTCAGGCGGCTGCCGCGGAACACCGTCCGCCACATCAACGCCGAGCCGCGCAGCACGAAGCTCGGTCGAGCGATGGCAAAGAAGGCCCGGTACAGGGTGTTGACGCTGTCGTCGACGATGTACTTGCCGCCCTCGCGCAGAAACTCGTCCGACGCGTCCGGGGCCAGGTGCGTGGCCGCCTTGCCGAGCATCGCGGCGTAGGTCGGTACGTCAAACCACTCGCCCGACCGGATCGGCCGGTCGAGCATGTCGCGCTCGTCGTCGCCGAGGGCGTCGAGGAACGCGTCGTACTCGGTCGTCCCGCGCCGCCGCGCGGCAAAGTCGCGTGCGGACTTAACGGTTGCACCACTGATTTGCAGAGCCTGGCCCACGGGTCGTGTCGAGCTTACCGCGAGCCCGTCGCCTCTGCACGACCGCGCCGCTTGCCCGGCGGCACGCCCCGCCCAACACGAATTGCGTTGGCTCATGCGATCGCGCTTGGTATAATGCGACTCGTAAAGGCCATGAAGGTTCTCACTCACATCACCGTCGCTGCTGCACAGGCGCAGGAACAAGCCCAGGCTGAAAGCCAGGCTTGCAGGGCGGCTATGTGACTCTTCTAGCGACGTAATACTCGAAGCAAGAGCAACGCAGCCGCCCAGGGAAACCTCGGGCGGCTGTTTTCGTTTCGGCCGTTTGCGAGGTGGCGAAAACGCTTTCTCGGAGATGGTCTAACGGCAGGACGGCCGGCTTTGGTCCGGCAGCTCGGGGTTCGAGTCCCTGTCTCCGAACGACTGTGAAACTGCAGCGTGCGCAACACGTGCGCCTTGATTGGCCCGGGTGAGCGACGCCTTTGCGGTGGATTCGAGCTCTGTGAAAACTCAATACGCGATGCACACGCGACCGCGCCGACCGCGCGGCCGCTTTGGGGTGGCATGTACCAAGGGGGCGAGCTGGTTTCGCAATCCGGCTGCGGTGGGTTCGATTCCCATCCACTCCACCAGGGCCCGCGCACGTCGCGCGCGGGCTCGTCGCGTCGACCGTCAGACCTTGCGCGTCGGGACCGGAGCCCTCCGGGAACCAGCGACGCACGGCGCGGTCTACGCACTCTGCGCGGTCTGGCCGACGCGTGTGGAGTTCTGTCGCCGTGTTCTAGTGGTCATGATGCCGGTCTCTCACCCCGGCGAGGGCGGGTTCAATTCCCCCCGGCGATACCAATCGACTCGCGCCGCGCGGGCGTCGTGGGGCTATGGAACCGCATGCGGACGGCAGCCGGCCACGCGAAGAACGGGCCGGCGCCGGGCTCGCTCGATGCTACGATCGACGCGTGGCGGCCCGGGACACTGAGATCGTTCGAGTGTCCAGCAGGGCCCGGCCGGTGATGGAGATGTGGCGCGCCTGGCTTGGCATCTTCGCCGTGGGTGTTGTCGGCTCCTGGCTCGGAGCCCTGGCCATCGACTCGACCTTTCTGGCCGTTTGGCCCTACGTGTGCGGCGCGCTGGGCCTGGCTGCCTTCCCCCTTGCGTGGGGTATACGCGAGGGCGCCTCGTCGAGGGCGGCCAGCTCTATCTGTTGCACGGCGGCTCTCGTCGATCGTTCGATCCGGAGCAGGTGCTCCTCATCCACCAGGGGGATCGGTGGGAGGTTCAGGTCTCCACGTGGGGCGCCGCGCATCGCATCCTGGCCACCGGGGACGAACAGCGCGCGGGGCACCTGGCCGAGAGAATTGCCAAAGCCCTGGGGCGCCCGCTGCGCGAGGCCAGCGGCGGCGACTCCGTCGCGCGCGTTCCCTCGGAGCTCGACAGGTCGCTGCAGCAGTGGATCGCAGCCACCCCCAGCGTGCCGCCGCCCCCACCACGCCCGGCGAGACTGGACGTCGACGAAAACGCCGCCCGGCTCCATTTCGAATGGAGCGCGCGAGGAGCCCGCTGCTCGGTGGCCGTCACCGGAGCCGACGTTCAGGTTCAGGGGCCAGCCGATGAGGTTCAAACGATGTCTCTGCAAGACATCGAGATCATCCGGCTCGTCGCCGAGGCCTCCGGCAACGTCGCACTCCATTTCGTCGCCGACTCCGACATCCTTCGCGCGCGTTTCGTGGGCGACATGGAGCGCGCAAACTGGATTCGCCACAAGCTCCTGCACTGGCTCCACCAACACGGCCGCACCCGCTGCGCGTCCGGCCCTTTTCGCTAGCGAGGGATGTCGTCTGCGCGGCGTGTCGGAGGACAGCAGGAACGATGGCGAAAACGCGCGAGATTCGAGCCGAGTATGATCGAGAGACCATCGTCGTGTACCAGGCGTACAGCGATGCCATCGCAACACCGGCGCTCGCGGCCAACCGATTCGTTGCGCCCTTCTCCTTCAAACGCATGACGTGGATAAAGCCATCGTTCCTCTGGCTCATGCATCGCAGCAACTGGGGGCACAAAAAGGGGCAGGAGCGGACTCTCCGTGTGCGCATCACTCGCGCGGGCTGGGACCAGGCCCTGGCGCTTGGCGTCCTTACGTCTGCGGACGGGCCGGTGTTCGGCAATGCCTCAACCTGGCAAACCGAGTTTAAGAACGCCCGGGTGCACGTCCAGTGGGACACGGAACGGTCGCTCCGGGGCGCGGCGCTCGATCATTTGAGCATTCAGGTAGGAGTCAGCCGTCATTTGATCGAGACATTCGTGAACGACTGGATCGTCTCAATCGAGGATCTCAGTGCTACCGTGGCAAAGATTCACCGGCTGCTTCGTGCCGGCAAGGCGAAGGAAGCCGCTCGTTCGCTGCCGACCGAGCGCGCCTACCCAGTGCCGTCCGAAGCTGCTCGCCGACTTTGGATCGACCCGTGAGGCACTAGCCATGGGATTCAAGGCTCAAGGGCGGGGCGCGACACGGGCTCAGTTCGACGTGGTCGAGGTCGAGGGAGCTGTCGTCGCGTCGGTTGCGTACGGTGACAAGACAGCTTCCATTGAGCTGTCACGCGAGATTCTCGGCAACTATGCCGGGCGCGATATCTACGTCAGCGCGTCGGGTCGATACGCAGCAGCCGCCATGTACTCCGGGCAGAGCGAGAACGCCTACGCGGTCTTCGACATTGTGCGTGGGATTCGCCCGTTAGTCTGTTCGAAGTGGGAGTTTGGGTACTGCATGACGGCCGCCTTCTCTCCGCAAGAAGATGTCGTCGTATTCTCGAACACGCTGAACCCGATGTTGGGATCGGATGACGAGACACCGGTTCGTGGCACCCTGCATTGGGCGCAGCTCGAGGCGTTCTGGCTGCCCGCTGGAACGCGACAGAGCTTCGTCATCGAGGCCGAAGTTTCGGGGAAAGCCGGGAATGGCTACTTCGACAGCGAGGGTGAAAGCTACCTCCGAGAAGTTTCTTTCGAGGGAGAGGTCGTCGCAATCACGACTCCATGGGGCGAACGCGCAACTGTTTCGCTGGAGAGTCCCAGCGCCGCCATCACCGTGCGTGGGCCAGCGATCGAGGAGTGACGAGGGGCGCGTCGCTAGGCGAGCAGGTCTCGCACCTGTCGGTTGTCGGACAGGTCTACCGGGCGCTTTCCAGCCTTGTTGAGGGCGTCGGTGCTGGCTCCGTGGTCGAGAAGCGCCCGAACCATGGCGACGCGGCCGGCGTCGGCGGCGTGGTGCAGGGGCGTGTTGCCGTCGTTGTCGGCCAGGGTTGGGTCGGCGCCTGCGTCGAGGGCGGCCTTGAAGACGTTGGGGCCGTTGCCGATGTTCATGTCGGACAAGATCGTTCGGCCGTCGCCGTTGCGCGCGTTGACCGGACAGCCGAGCTCGAGCAGGAGCTTGGCGCACTCCTCGTTGTCGTTGAACGCGGCGTGGCCCAGGGCCGTGTTGCCCTGTTCGTCGCGCTTGCCGGCGTCCCAGCCGAGGTCGACGATGAGCTTTCGGATGAGGCTCGGCGTGTTGGTTGCGGCGCAGTTGTGCAGCAGGCGCGACGACGAACCTTCCCCCGGCACGGCCCCGCGCTCGACCAGGTAGTCGAACAGCTCGTCGGCGTTTTTGTTGTAGTGGACGCGGCAAAGCGGGCTTTCCTCGTCGCTTTCCAGGGGGCTCATGCTCACCCCTGCCTGCAAAAACAGGTCGACCAATTCAATGTTTCCTTTTTCGACCGCCGCGCACAGGGCGCGCAGGTCCGGCTCCGCTCCGCGCTCTAGATAGAGCTGCACGATCTCCGTGCCGCGAAAGACCACGTCGCCAACGTCGAGATCCACGTCCGCCCCGGCATCGAGCAGCAGACGGAGAGCCGTAACCTTCGGCGACTCCTCGTCGGCGTTGGCCTTCTTCGAGCGTCGGCCGCCAAAGCTGCCCAGCGCGGCCTCGTACACGCTCTCCCAGTCTTTTTCATGATCGACGGGGGCGCCGGCGGCGATGAGCCGTTTCATCGCTTCGATGTCCAGGTCGCTGGCGGCGTCGTGAAGCTCGTCGCCGAGGGCCTCGGGCGTTTTTCCAACGCCCTCCAGCGCCCGAAGCAGGTCCGGGTCGTCTCGATAGGCCTGCAGGTCCGAGTCGGCCAGGAGCTCCTCGGCGGATTTGCCGCGCTCGACGGCCGCCCTGGCCCAGACGAGCAGGCGCGGCTTGTTGGTTTGCAGCGCGGCGACGCACGCCATGTTGCCCGCGAGCTGGGGCAGCCTCACCGTATCCGGCGCGACCAGCTGGTTGTCGACATAGCCGTACGCTTCTTCGTCGCGTGCGGCGCACACCACGGCGTTGCCGACGATCTTGTCGAGATCATCGCCGAATACGTCGCCGACTGCATCCTTGGTTAGCTTGACCGAGCGCAACAGGGCCATCAGATCCTCGTGGGAAAGGTCCAGTTCACCCCGGGCGCAGGCCGCAAACAGTTGCGACTGGGCTGCCATCACAACCAGGGAGTCGTTCGACCGACACAGAGCCGGCGTCAGTCTTTCGATCGCCGCGCAGTCGCCGGCCTCGACCGCCGCCTCGAACCGCTGCTGCGGCGACGCCGGCAGCTGCAGATCGCCGTTCGCAGCGAACACCGCCGACGGGCAGTGACCGTCGCCCCACGCAAGCGCCGGCGATTCCCCGTGCAGGTAGCTCACGTGCAGGACAAACGAGTCGCCGCCCCGGGCCGACAGCCATTCGAACCACGCCTGGCAGCACACCAGGGTGAGCAACCGGGCTGCGCCCGAGTAAACCTCTTCGCCCAGCGCCTCGCGGATCGTACGCGCCTCGCGTTCGAACACCGTTTCGAGCATGTCGGAGAAATCAAAGAACGATTCCTCGTCTGCCGCGCCATCCGACGAGATGATCACCGCGCTCTGCTGCCCCGTGTCGTCCCACCGCAGCGCGGCTCGGGCCAGGTTTGGATGCCGGTCGCTGTACGACGCAACCTGCGCCGCCAGGCGCTGGCCCAACGCGTCCCAGCCGACGTCGATCAGGCGCGAATAGGGCGAAGCCCACAGTTGCCGCGCGATGTACGCTCGAAGACCCTCCAGCTGCATGGTCGCAACCGTATCGTCAGACGTCGCGCCGCAGCCAGGCCGCGCGGCGCCAACGGGCGTGATGATCATCACCGCTGCGTCTGCCAGTGTTCCTCGGCGCTCTCGGGTGCCGCCGGGGCACGGGAGCGGGAGTGATGGCCCGGCGCGCTCTGGGCCGCGGGGCCAGGGGGGACCTCCCTGGATGTCTGTGGTGTGCACGCCCCGAGCGGATGGGCCCGGCCGCCAGTGATTCTGTGTCTTTGGTTCCTGCACGGGTTCGGCGTACCCCTTGCAATTGGTTGCGCTGCCGATGTCACTTCGCGCTCGCTACCCACGCGCTGCCACCCAGCGCACCGCTCGTCTCGGCGCCATGTTCTGGGAGCTCGCCAGCGAGGACGAGGGCTTCACCGAAAGGCGCGAGCCCGTGGCGGTCGTGCGACACGCCGTGGCGTCGATGCGCTGCTTGCAGAGCGAGTCGCCCGGCCGTGAGTCCCAGGCGCTCGTCTTTCTCATGCGTCTGGAGCACGACCCGCACTACGCGTCGCCCGAGCAAAGCCGCGGCGGAGATCGAACCAGTCACTCGCTCGTGTACTCGGTCGGCGTGCTGCTGTTCGAGCGACTCACCGGCCACCACCCGTTCGTCGCGTCGTTTTCGCCGCTCAAGGCTGTCATCATGCGCGACTCGACGGGCGCGCATGGCGCCGGCCCCTTGTGCCACGTGCCGGAGGAGCTCCGCGCGGTTCTCAACCGGGCGATGTCGGCGTTTCCGGGCGATCGCTACACCGACGTGGCGGAGCTGCGCCGCGCCCTCGAGGCCTACCTGCGCAGCCAGGGGGCCCGGCGTCGTCGCGCTCGCTCGGTGCCGCCGCCGTGTCCGCATTCGGTCGCGCGACACCTCAGGGATGCCCAGGGCCACGGACCGGATCAGGCCGAAATGCGCTCCGCGGCGACCAGCACCGCGGTGTGGGCTACCGGCAGCGACTTGGCGCGTACCCTTCCTTGATGCAGCGCCCGCTGGTGACCTCGCGGCATTGCTGAGGCGCGTAGCCGTGGCGCAGGCACACGTCGATCGCGCGGTGGTGGCCATCCGGGAAGCGGCACAGCGCGGGCGCGTAGCCTGTGTCGAGGCAGACCTTGCTGGTGACCCCGCGACACTGGGCGCGCGAGTACCCAAGGTCTCGACAGGTGTCGTACGCCCGCAACTCGCGGCGCTGGCGCAGCTCGGCTTCGCGCTCGGCGACAGCTCGGTCGCGCGCCGCCTGGGCCCGCAGTTCGTCGGCAACGATGCGCTCGCGCTCGGCCGACCAGGCGCGACGGTAAACCTGCACGAGGTTGGGAAACTCTTGAAAGCACCGGTCGTACTCGCCCGGCAAGCTCGAGAACTCGCCATCGTCTGCCGTCTGGTGGGCGGCCGTGGTGATGACGTCCGCGGAGCACACCGTGCGAAGTCCGGCCAGGTATGAATCCTGGTATCGCGCCTGAAGGCCAGCCAGCTCGGTGGGGGCACAAAGCCGATAGTCGGCGTGCACACTGGCCCGAGCGCGGCCCGCGCTTCCGTCGGCGTAGCCGTGCTCGTGAATGCGGTCGCCGCGGCAGAACTCGGCCAGGGCTTCGCGGTAGGCGGCCTCGTTGTCTCGGCGCATGGTCTCTTGCTGCTCGGGGCTGCAGGTGGATAGATGCTCGAGGGGAAACACGTTGGCTTCGCCGCGCAGGCCCAGCTGCCGGCCGACGTCACTCAAATCCTGGGTGCAGAAGTCGACGGCGCCCAGTCGGTGGCCGCTTTCGAAGGCAGCCCGAAGCTCGTCGCGGTTTTCGCAGATCGCGTAGCGAGCGCCGGGAAACGTTGCCGGGGCGCCTCGACGTCCTTCGACCGCCCCCAGCTGCTGGGCCGCGGCGGGCGTGCAGTGTTGCCGTCGGCCCTCGTCGTAGCCGCGCTTCAGGTTTTGCTCGAAGGCGGCCCGGGCTTCGACGGGGCACGCGGCCCCGGCCGCGTAGTTGATGGGTTCTCCCCGCATCGCCTGGGACGCGCCCAGGCGCTGGCTACCCGCGGGGGCGCAATAGCGAGGCGGTACGTGGGCAAAGCAACCGGTGGTCGCGGCGACCAGGATGAGTAGCGACGTGTTGCGAGTCATCGGAGTGCCTTCTAGGTAAGGGGGGCGCCGCGCTCGATGGCCTCGGCCAAAAAGCGCACGATGCTGTTGATCTCCGACGCCACGTCCTTGCGCTCAAAGGCCGTGCGTTCGTGCTCGGCCATCCAGAGCATCTCGCCGGTCCGGGCATCGGACAGGCGCACGCTGACGTGGACGTCGCGATACCCGGTCACGTCGCTCGGTGGACCGACGGTGATGCGGCCGGACAACACCGCGGCCACGCCGGAGCGCTCGAGCAGGTCGGCCCGAATGTCGGGCGGCAGGTCCGGGTACTGCACCAGGGCCGGGGGCGCTCCCGCCCCGTCGCCCACGTCGAGGTAGGTGTGAAACTCGTTGCTATCGAACACGCGATAGCCCTGCCGCCCCAGGGTCACGGCCAGCTGATCGCTCGTCGCCTGCCCCCAGTCGCGGCGGCACCGGGCCCCCGCCATCTGGCAGCGAAACGGTTCCAGCGCCACCTGCACGTAGGCGCGCTGGTTGACGGGAGACGCGGTAAACGAGCGGTCCAGATCCTGGACGTACTGCCGCTCCATCGCGGCGCAGCCGCCGAGGCTGCCGAACAGGGCAAGTAGAAGTAGGGCTCGCAGCATCGTCACGACTCTTTGGAACGGGATGTACGCCGCCGAAAGGGTGTGCCCTTCGCCCGGGGTCGACAGGCGTTGGCCCATCGAACCCCGAGGCGAAGAACACGAGGGGCAGCGTGATGTCCCGGTAAAGAGCAAGGCCGGTGCCAGGCACGAGCACAAGGCCCGGTTTGCGGCGATCGGGGCGCGCGGCGCAGGCCCGGCCGAGCCCGAATGCCTCTAGTTGCGGGCGTTTGTCGCTCAGCCCGTATCGAGGCGGCGGCGTTGTGCCCGCGGACACGACCGAACCGAAGCAGCGCCGGGGCCCGCCGGCGAGCGCACGCGACAGCGGCGCTGCTGCTCGGTAGAGCAGCAAGGGCGGCCGACGGCGGACGCCAGCAGCGGGGCTTCTCGGGTGCTCGAACGCCGGCCGCCGGCGCGCGGGCCGGGCAGGGCTGCGCGACCGCGGCCCGAGTCGCGGCGTCGCGGCTCGATGGCTCCGCAACGGAGGGGCCGGCCAGCCCCTCGCGGCCCGGGTGCTATCGTCTTCGCTGTGTCTTGGACGGAACCGACCGCAGAACTAGGGCACCAGGCGCTGCAGGTTTGGAATCGCGAGGCGATGCTCAACGCACCGCTGGCCCTGCGGCTTTGGTTGCTGGCCATGGCGATCACGTTCTTCGCCTCGGTCTTGTTCGTGCGCAAGCACGGGCCCGCTCGCGCAGTGCTGGCCGGTTTTGTCCTCACGCTGGCGTTTTCGAAGCTGATCCTACCGGCGCTGGGCGTAACCACGTACTCGGGACTCGTCGCGCTGTTGCACCTTGGGTTCTGGACGCCGGGGCTCGTCTTGCTGCTTCGAGAACGGTTCGCGCGGGCTCCTGCACCCCCGCTCTACCGCGCGTGGTCCTGGCTCATCATTGCCGTCATTTCGATCTCGTTCGTTTTCGACGTGCGCGACGGCGCGCGCTACTTGATGCACGCGCTCGGGTGACCTCCGTGCGCGGGCAGCGCCCCGCGCGCGAAACGCGCATCGAGGTAGCGGCGTCGCATGCCCGCTGCGCTGACGGCTAGAACACCCCGTTGGCGTTCTTTATCTTTCCGCCGGCCGCCAGGGCGTAGACCCGCATCGAGAAATCGAGCGCCTGAATCGCGTCCCAGTGCTCGGCAATCTCGCCGTCTTCGAACCGCCAGGTGTCGATGATGTTGAGGCCCTTTTTGTCGTTGCCGCGGTGGGCGTACTTCACCGTCGCGTGGGAGTGAAAGACCACGTAGTCGCCGTCGGCGATGATCTTCTTTACGTCGTAGGAAAACTCCGGGTACGTCTTGGCGAACCGCTCGACGTAGTCCAACAGACCCTCCAGGCCGTCGGGAATCGCCCGGCTGTGCTGTACGCCGTAGGTTCGAAAGCGCTCCCGCACCGTGTCGAAATCGTGGTCGTTCATGATCAGCTGAATGAACTCGGCCATTCGAGCGACGTTGCTCGTCTCCTGCTCGCTCCAGCTCGCCGATTCCAACAAATGTCCAGATATACTTGGCTTTTCCATCTTCACGTCCTCCCTGGCATTTTAAATACCAACTGGTACTATAATGGGCGAAGTCAAAGGGGACCGCAAGCCCCGAAAAGGAGATCCCGTGGCGGCCAAACCAAGAGGACGACCCAAGACCCTCGACAAGCAGCGGCTCACCGAGCTCGCCATGGTGCACCTTTGGGAAAAGGGGCCCGCCAGCGTTTCGCTCAACCAGATCTGCGAAATTGCCAGGGTCTCCAAGCCTGGCGTCTATCGCGAGTTCGGCGACGCCGACGGCCTCGTCCGGGCAGCCCTCACTCTGTACGACGACAAGGTCCTCACGCCCCTGCGAGGCCTCTTCCAGTCCCAGCTCCCAGCTCCGCAGACCCTCGACAACGTCGTTGCCTTCACGACCAACGTCGACAGCCGCTTTCCCAAAGGCTGCCTCTACGTCAAAGCCAAGCAATCCCAGCTGGATCTCAAAGACGGCGCCCGCACCCTGCTCGAGACGATCCGCAAACGCAACCTGGCCGTCTACGAGGCCTGGGCCGCCGAGACCCGCGTGCACCCGTCATTGACGCCGCCGCTCGCCGCCCAGTACATCGACGCCCAACTCGAGATCGCCCTCGCCCTCATCGGCCGTGGCACCCCGCCCGCCGACGTCGCCACCATGCTGCGACGGGCGCTCTCAGCACTTGTGTCGCCGGCGGAGAACCGCTCGCAGTCCGTCTAGCCGCCAGGGCGGCAGTGCACGCGCGGCGGATAGCCTGTTTTGGGCTCGCTGCGGAACCAGTCACCCGCGTCTTTTGCTCCGCTGATGTACCGTCGCGCGGTGGGTGACCGCGTTCCTTCCATCTTTCTTCTCGTTCCTGGGCCCTGGACCAGCACGCGCGAGCTGGTCGACAAGCTCGCTCGACAGGGCGTGGAGGCGCAGCCTCGTGGCGATCGCCTGGAGCCGGGGGGCGTCTACGCGGAGCTGGTAGAAGACGACGACTTTTCGCCGGGCTTCACCTGGGGCCGTCGCGGGCGCCTTGGCGACGACGTCGTTGCCGCGGTCGCCGGCTGCCGGACCGCGGCGCTCATCGAGGTCGCCGAGCGGCTCGATCGCTGCGCCTCGCAGGTTGCGCAGGTGGGCCAGGCCCTCCGCGGCCTCGGGGGCGTGGCGGTGCGGATGGAGGGCTCCGGCGCCGCCTCGGCCTGGGATCCCTGGCTGGAGCAAACCGCGTCCGGCCAACCGTGGGACCTCTATCAGTGCGCCGTTATTGTCGTACAGGGCGAAGGCGGCTTCTTCACCTGCGGCATGCAGCAGTTCGACCTGCCGGATGCCCAGATCCAGATCGACGATCCGCGGCAGGCGGTCCACTGGCTCGACACGTTCTGCGCCTACCAGGTCGCCGAAGAGCCCACGCTTGCCTCCGGCCACACCTTTCAGCCCGATGCCGAGTCGTCACGGCGCGCGTTGGAGCGCTGGCCCGACGCCGTTCATCACCCAGAGGACGGTCGCCACAACCCCTTCGGTGTGTGGCGGTTCCTGAGCGAAGGCGAGACCCGACTCGAAGCGTCCGAACTCGTACCGACCATCATTCCGCCGCTCGTGGTGTCTCTTGCCGCCGCCGAGAATGCGAAGGGCGGCCCGCTTACCAAAGGCGAGGTCACGACGCTCGTCGACAAGGCGCCCGCCATCGCCATGAGCATCCCCGACGCTCGAGCCCTCGAACGCGGCCGCGGCTACGCCGACATTGAGCCCGAGCTCGCGTGGGAGCAGTGGCAAGTCGTGCGAGCGACGCTATAGGCGCCCCCGGCGGCCGAGCGTTGCCGGGGGCGCGAGGCGCGGGTCACTTGAGCTTGGTGAACACGCGCGGCTCGATCGCGGCGGCGCGGGCGCTATCGCCGCCAACTCCGCCAGCCCCGGTCGTAAAGCGGTCGCGCTCGCGTCGTTTCGTCGACAAACAGGATGCCGTCGAAGTCTTCGGTCAGGTTGATGGCCCTCGGCATGGACGATTCGCCGAAGAAAAGGCTGCCGGCCGATTTCATTTGCCGGTCGCTTCGAAGCCAGGCGGGGGCGCTGCTGAGCGCGGAATTTCGCACGTCGACAAAGAGTGCCTTTCGTCCAAGGCGAGCGAATGCCCGCTCGAGCAGATCCTGCTGCCCGGGGCCGGCGCTGACGGCGCGCACGCCGCCGTAGCTGCGGTGGCCGACGGTGGCGTCCGGCGATGAGGCCTGAAAAGAGCCCTGATGAAAGACAAACCCGACGGAGCGGTATGCTGGCCCCAGAGCCCTGGCCAGGTGGTGCCCCATCGACGGGTACTCCGGCGTGATGCGCGAGCGTGTCAGGTGGACGTTGTGCCCCCACAAGACGATCTTGTCATCCTTCGCTTGTTCGAGATGCCACAGAGCATTTTCCGCCATCGCCTGGTCACGAAATGCACGTTCCCCGTTGCTCTCCACAAGGTAGAGCATCTCGCCGAGCTGCTCGATGGTCCTGAGATAGCGCAGCATTCGTTGCCACGTCCGCGGCGACGACCGCGCGACGTAGTCCGAACGTCGGCTCTCGAGGTGCTTTCGTATGCGGGCAACTCCGTCGCGGAACGCAAGCCGCTCCTCCTCGGTGAGCCGACCGCTGAGTGAGGTGCCGGAGCCATCGACGACCGGCAGAAGCGGCGGGCGTGCCGACGCGGCGAACGTTGGATCTACCTGCTCGAGGTAGCGAAACAGCACCCGGTCAGCCCGTCCCGAGAACTGCATGTCGAAGCCGACAAAACGCACGCGGTCGGCGCGAGGGCGCTCCTGGTTGAACGCGCGCATCCACTCCGCGAGCCGTAGGACCTCTTCGGTGTTGTAGATCCAAAAGTGCGGAGCGGCGAGCGCCCGCCGTGGATCGCCGCGTCCGTCCACGACGTAGTCGTTGATCAGGTCGGTCTCGGCGAGGGATAGCTCGAACGCGACGGCCGAGAACCCGTGCTCCTCGACGAGGTACCGAATCAGTCTGTGCTTGAGCGTGAAGAACTCGCTGGTCCCGTGGGTCGCCTCGCCCAAGCCGACGATCCTGGCGCCCTCGACGAACCGGCCGAAGCCGCGCAGATCTTCGAGCGAACCGTCTGGCTCGATCCGGTCAAGCGGGTTCGCGTTCTCGGCCAGCCATTCGATGACAGACCTTGGCGCAGCTTCGAACCCGGTGGCCTGGAGGTTGAGGGTCAGGTTGGACCCGGCGGCCGGAATCTCACCACTGCTGGCCGAGTACGTGGTTCCCCGGCTCTGAACATTCCAGAGCGCGGTGGGCGCGGCAAACGCGATCTCGTAGTTGCCCCGGTCATCGCTGTAGACAACGAACGCGTCCGCCTCTTCCTCGCTGGCTCGCATCACGAGCAACTCAGCTCCCGCGATGGGCTCGCTGGTTTTCTGATAGCGAATCGATCCGGAGATTGTGTGCCTGGCTTCGCTGAGGCGAATCTCGAGGCCTCGCTCGGTGGTGATCTCGTCCGGGCGGACGTAGGCGGCGCCGTGGCCCGCCGCCGTGACCGTAATCCCGACTCGGTCGCCAGGTACGTCGAGCACGAAGCGCGCATCCTTGTCGGAGGTCGCGCGCCCGACAGGCTCGCCCGTACTGGCCCGAATGGCGGCCACGGAGGCGCCGACCACCGGCTGCCCGTCGCGGCTCAGAATCCGTCCCTCGAGCCTGGCGGCGCCGCCAAAGGCGTTGTCGACGACCGATACCGTCACGTCGTCTAGCCAGGCGCCACCACTTCCGGCGACCAGGGCGCCAACGTCGAGCGACGTTGCGTTCTTGGGGACAGAGACAAGCACCTCCAGCTGTGTCCAATCGATCGCGCCCCAAATGCGGACGTCCTTTCGAACCAGGGCGGGCTTCGGCTCACCGCTGGCTTCGAACTCCGTCCAAATCCTGGCCCAGCCGGCGATGGTTTTTTCGGTCTTGAATCGAGCCGACAGGCGAATGCGACGACCTCGGTATTCCTCGACCTGGAGTGGTCGGGCAACTCCGCCGAAGGCGCTCGCATCCTCGAAGCCGAACCGCAGGCTTCGCTGTCCCTCGGCGACCGTCGAGCGGTCGACGGTCCACGTGCTGGCGCGGCCGTACACTGTCCATGGTCCTTCAAGGCCTTGCTCGAAGCCCCAGTTGTCATCGGCCACAGACGGAGCGTCCGGCGCGGCCGCCGTTTTCGGAACCACCGGCTTGGGAGAAGCGGTTGGCGTGCACGCCGTGGTCACCAGAACCGTCACGAGGGCAAGCCCGACGGTCAATGCCGCGTTTGTCCGAAGCGAGTCCGTCTTGCGCTGCATGGCGCGGGGATGGTTGCGCGCTTCTCGAGCGCCGACAAGGGGGCTTCGGGGCCGGGCTCTCGCGGATGCGGCGCGCGTCTTGGGTCGGTACTCGACCGCGCGCCGGCCACGCCGAATACCGCTAGCCCCGCTAGCCCCGCTAGCCCAAAGTAGGGCAGGGCCCGTGCGATACGTGCCTTCGCGCTCGGCGCGGGTACCGCGGCCAGGATACAAGCCCCCGACGGCGTACCGGCTCCACCGGCACAGTCAGTCGCGCAGTTACGAGGCGCGGCCCTACGAGCCGAAAGCCCGCGTAGGAACAGGCACCATGCAAGAAGACCACAAAGCCACTGCCCCCGAACCGTCGCGGTCGCTCCTGCAAGGGCCGGCTGACCTGCCTCCGTTGGTGAAGCCGGGGATCGTCGCCCTGGCCCTGGGCATTGCACTCTCCTTTCTCGTGGGACTGGCGTCGGAGCACACGATGTCGCCACCCGGATTGCTTGCTCTCTCCAGTGGCTTCACGGCCATCGGGCGCGCGTTGCTTGGGGCCGGCCTGCTGTTTTGGGGCCTCGATAGCAACCGCGGGGAGTCGAGCGTGCGCGCCGCCGCTGCGATCCTGGCCGGGGCCCTGCTGCTCGGAGTTTTCGCCTTCGGGTAGGGGCTCGCGGCCCGGGCCACGCAGAGTCACCCGTCACCGACGGGCCGGTGTTGTCCAGGAGAGCCCGCGCAGAAGGAAGCCCTGGAGCGACGGGGGCATCTCATGGGTGCCTCCAGAGTTGTCATCGGCAACCAGCAAGGGACCCGATAGCCGATTGCGTGTAGGCTGCGGGCCGATGTCCCTGTCGATTCCCGAGCCTGTGTGGCGCCGCGTTCGCGCGCACTTTGGGCGCGCGGAGTTCGAGCGGGGGCTGGAGCTGGCGACCTCGGGCCGGGTGCAGGTGGTGCGCGGCGAGTGGCCGGTGGTGGCGCAGGTGCGCGACGGGACTGCGCACGTGGTCACCGTGCACTACACGCGCGCCAACCGCTACTTGCGCGGCGATTGCTCGTGCTCGACGGCGACCGACTGCGAGCACGCCGCGGCGGCGGTTTTGGTGGCGCTCACGCGCGCCGACGAGCTTGCCGCCGAACGCCGCGAGGCCGAGGCGCAGCAGGCGGTGGGCGACTGGCTGGCCGAGCTCGCGGTCGCGCCGCGGCAGCCGGCAAGCCGGGGCAGGGCGCAGCACGTCGTGGCCTACGTACTCTCGCCCCGAGACGGCGAGGCCGGCCTCGCGCTCACCCTGTACAAGGCGACGGCCCTGCGCCGCGGCGGGCTGGGCGCCAGCACCGTCATGCGCGCGCTCGGCGATCCGTCGCGCGGGGCGCCGGCCTGGGTTCCCGTCGACGACCTGCGCCGCATCGCGCTGCTTCGCGCGGTGTCGCGGGCCGCGCCGGGCGAGTCGGCGCTGCGCGTGGATCGCATGGACGGCGCGCTGCTGACCGAGCTCGCCGAGACCGGGCGACTGTACTGGGAGCGCCCCGATGGAACGCCGCTGGCGCCCGGGCCGCCGGCGCGCGCCGCGCTCGGCTGGCGCGAGCTGTCGGAGCAGCCCGGTCGCTACACGGTGGCCCTCGACACCGACTGGATCATCGTCGCGGCCCACGACCTTGGCTACATCGACCTCGTGGCCGGGCTCATCGGCCCCCTCGAGGGCGGCGCTCCGGCGGCGTTGGTGCAGCGCCTGATCCATGCGCCACCGGTGCCGGCGCCCATGCTCGCTGCGGTGCGGCGCAGCCTGCGCCCGCTTCTGTCCGGGGCCACGGCAACCACGCTGGCGTCTGCCGAAACCGGCGACGACGACGACGGCACCGAGGTCGCCGCCGAGGCGCCGCGGCCCGCCCTGCACGTGGGGATTGGCCACGACGGCGACGGCGCCGATTATATCGCGCTGCACCCCGAGGCGATCTATGGCGACGAGCGCTACGAGCTGGCGGTGTGGGAGCCGCGCCGGCCCGCGCCGCGCGACTTAACGGCCGAGGGCGGCCTTCGCCACCGCCTCGACACGCTGATCGGCGCCGCCCAGGTCGGCGCGCGACCGAACGCCCCCAAGGAACTGTTAGCCGACGCGCGTGCGCTCGCCCATCGCGTGGTGCCCGCGCTGGAGGCCGAGGGCTGGGAGTGCTCGTTCGACGACGACGTTCCGGTCGAGCCCCTGGTGCAACCGAGCCGCTGGATCGAGCAGCTGCGCCCCGACGCCGCGCGCAAGCGGTGGTTCTCGCTCGAGCTCGGCGTTGTGGTGGCCGGCCGCACGGTGCCGCTGTTGCCAATTCTGCTCGACGCGATTCGCAGCGGCGAGCTGCCGCTCGATCGGGATGACCTCGAGGCGCGCCCGCTGCCGGGCACCACGTTGCGGTTGCCGGACGGCGAGCTGGTCTACGTATCGGCCGACCGCCTCACGCGCTGGCTCGCGCCCCTGGTCGAACTCGCGCTGCGCGGTCACACCGACGACGGCTCTTTGGAGCTACCGGGCTACGCCGCCGCGCGGCTCGACGACGATGCGCCCGGGCGGTTCGCCGACGAATCCGAGCTCGCGGTGCTGCGCAACGAGTTCGCGGGACTGCTCGAACTTACTCCGGTGGCCGAGCCCGACGGCTTTGCTGGGGTGTTGCGGCCCTATCAGCGCGAGGGCCTGGCCTGGCTGCTCTGGCTGCACGAGCGCGGCTACGGCGGACTGCTCGCCGACGACATGGGCCTTGGCAAAACCGTCCAGGTGCTCGCGTTTGTCGAGCACCTGCGCGGCGCCGGCGAGCTTGAACAGGGACGCCCGGCGCTCGTGGTTGCGCCGCGCACGGTGGTCGGTCACTGGCGCGACGAGGCGGCGCGGTTTGCGCCCGCGCTGGCGCCGGTCGTTCACCTCGGCTCCCCGCGCGCCCGCAGCGCCGACGCCCTGCGCGACGCGACGCTCATCATCACGTCCTACCAAACGCTGCTGCGCGACCGCGCGCTGTTCGAAGAGCTCGACCTCGCGACCGTACTCTACGACGAAGCCCAGGCCCTCAAAAACCCGGCCACCCGCCTGCGCAAGGCGGCGGCGTCGCTCACCGCCCACAGCCGGTTCGGGCTCACCGGCACGCCCATCGAAAACCACCTGCGCGAGCTGTGGTCGCAGTTCGATCTGCTCATGCCGGGGCTGCTCGGCCCGCGCACCACCTTCGACGGCGTCTTTCGCACGCCCATCGAAAAGTACGGCAGCGAGCCCGCGCTCGAACTGCTGCGCCAGCGCATTCGCCCGTTCATGCTGCGCCGCACCAAGGGCACCGTCGCCCTCGACCTTCCGCCCAAGACCGAGATGGTGGAGCTCGTCGAGCTCGAGGCCGACCAGCGCGACCTCTACGAAAGCCTGCGGCTCAGTCTCGATCAAGACGTGCGCCGGGCCCTCGCCGCGCGCGGCGTCAACGGTGTCAACCTGGCCGTGCTCGACGCCCTGCTCAAGCTCCGGCAGTGCTGCTGCGATCCGCGTCTGGTCAAGTCGCCCGCCGCCGCCGACGTCGCCGGGTCGGCCAAGCTCGGTCGGCTCATTGCCATGCTCGAAGAGCTCGCCGACGCCGGCCGCTTCGCTCTCGTCTTTTCGCAGTTCACGTCCATGCTCGCGCTCATTGCCGACGCCTGCGACGAAGCCGGCCTTCGCTACCTCCAGCTTACCGGCAAGACCCGCAACCGGGACGACGTCGTCCGCGCCTTTCAGGCCGGCCGCGCCCCCGTGCTGCTCGTCAGCCTCAAAACCGGCGGCACCGGCCTCAACCTCACCCGGGCCGACACCGTCATTCACTACGACCCCTGGTGGAACCCCGCCGCCGAAAACCAGGCCACCGACCGCGCCCACCGCATCGGTCAGGACCAGCACGTCTTCGTCTACAAGCTCGTCGCCCAGGACACCATCGAGCAGCGCGTCCTCGACCTCCAGAGCGCCAAGCGCGCCCTCACCGACGCCGCCCTCGCCGGCGGCGGCGCCTCCGCCCTGGCCGAGCAGGACCTCGAAGCCCTCCGGCATTTGTTGACCTAGTCCAGCAGCCCGACGCGTTGCAAGAACGCCCGGAGGGTGGGCGAGACTTCGCGCCAGAGGTGGACGTCGCCGTCTTGAAGTGACCGGCTCTCGGTTTCGGTCAGCGGGTGCGCGTCGACGTACACCGACGCAAGCACCCGAGGGTTGGGTCCATCGGCCCGCATGTCCAGGACGACGCCGAGATCAGAACCGAGGGACTTGTTCACCGCGATCAACACGGCTTTCTCGGCGTCGATCCAGGCCGGGGCATTGCGTCGTTCCGGGTTGGCGCCGGGCATCGACGTTCTCCAGCCAGGGCCACAAAGTCCTTCGAACCCGCTCGCCTCGCGCGCCATCGCCTCGACCGTGGCCAGTAGCTCCACCTCGTCGTCGGGCGGGCAAAGCCAGGGCGCGACTCGCGACCAGCCCTCGAGGCCCGGGTCCCGCCAGCGGCCGTTTGCCATGAGTTCCAAGACAAGAGGCGGAGGCTGGATCGTCGAGGAAATCACCGGGCGGACTCGTTTGCTGATGCCGCCCGTCGGCGGCCGGGTGGGGCGCTCGCGAAGACTAGCCCCAAACGCCGGCGGCGTGAGCGTCGCGGCAGAAGTCGGCAAAGCTTCGAGGCTCTCGACCCAGCGCTCTCGCGACGCCATCCGCGGTGGCCGAGTTTTTGCCGTCCAGGATCTGTTCCACCAGGGTTGCCACGAACGAGGTGTCTTCGCTGGGAACGCCCACGCTGACCAACGTCGCGGCAAATTCAGCGGCGGTGCAGGCCTGAAACGTCACGGTCTTCCCCGTGACGGCGGCGATTTCCGCGACCGCCTCGTCCCAGGTTAGCGAGGCCGGTCCGGTCATCTCGTAGACCTTGCCCACGTGCCCCTCTTCCGTGAGAGCGGCCACGGCGACATCGGCCACATCCTCGAGGTCGACGAACGGCTCCGGGGCACCGCTTGCGGGCACCGCGACAAGTCCCTGCAGTACGCCCTCGAGAAATCCCCCTTCGCTGAAGTTCTGCGCGAACCAGCTGGGCCGCAGAATCGTCCACTCCAACGAAGAGTCCATTAGCAGCTGCTCGCACGCCCGCGCCCGCGCCTCGTTGCGTTCGGAAAGCAACACGACTCGCTTGAGCCCCTGCTCTTCGGCCGCTTTCACGAAGTCTCGGATCACCGCGTGCGCGGACGGCACCGCCAGGTCCGGGGAGTAGGCCACGTACGCAGTCTCCATGCCCGCGAGCGAGGCCTTCCAGGTTGCCGGGTTTTCCCAGTCGAAGGGAATCGCGCTGCGGCGGCTCCCGGGCCGCACCGCAAGCCCTTTGGCTTGCAGTCGGCTCACCACCCGGCGGCCGGTTTTCCCCGTGGCTCCAATGACAAGAATCTCGTTTTCGACGCTAGCACTGCTCATAAGACACTCCGCTGTTCCCGTTGTCGTTCACCGAGGTCATCGGTTCGTCCGGCGCTAGGCCGACAGACCGAAGCTCTCCAGCGCTCGTTGCGCCACGAGGGCACCGTCTGACTCCTGCACAAAGTGCCCCGCGTCGGCGAGCTCCAGAGGAGCCGGGCAGTCTCGGATCACCGTGCGCATGTACCCCATGATTTTGGGACCCAGCATCGGATCCCTCATTCCAATGGCCATGAACGACGCGCCCGCCCAGTCGGTCGCCCAAAAACGTGCCGCCTGCTTTCCCGTATCGATGCCCGGTGCCTCCACCGAGCGCGGTATCAGGGCCGGAAATCGGCGGACTCCGGCCTTGTAGCGCTGATCGGGAAACGGAGCCTCGTAGGCTTGTGCCTCGTCCGGGCCGATACCGGTGGCGTGCTTCTTCATGATGTCCGCGATCGGTACATCGGGATCGCTGTCGATCTCGGCCTGCCATTCGTCGAACGCCGGCATGTTGACCGGTCCCTCGATGAGCCCCGTGTTCATGATGACAAGGCGTTGGAACCGGTCGGGCATGGCCATCGGAATGGTCAGCCCGAGAACCCCGCCCCAGTCCTGGCAAACGAGCGTGATGTTCTTGAGATCGAGACGCTCGATAAACCGCAGCATGTAGTCGCGGTGAAAGTGGAACGAGTAGTCACTCTCGTTGACCGGCTTGTCGGAGCGCCCGAAACCGAGCCAGTCCGGCGCCACGACCCTGGCGCCCGCCGCGGCGAAGACCGGGATCATCTTGCGGTAGAGGTAGCTCCACGTCGGTTCGCCGTGGAGGCACAAAAACACCTCGTCCGAGTCCTTGTTCCCCTCGTCGAGGTAGTGGCCGCGAAGGCCCTCGTACCCGGGAAGGTCCTCGACGTAGTGAGGCGCAAAGTCGTAGCCCGGCAGGTTGCGAAATCGAGAGTCGTCTGTGCGAAGCGCTTCCATCCATCCTTCTCCTGGTTGGGTAGGTCAGGTGACCTATTGTCTTGTAACTAGCAGCCGTCTACGATTAGGTCAAGTGACCAACTCGAGAACCGAGCGCAGGACCCGCCGGCCCCGGGAAGCCGAAATCCTGCGCAATGCCGCGGAAATACTCCGCACAGGCGGCGACGCCAGCCTCACCATGCGGGCCGTCGCCACCGCCACCGAGATTTCTCTCAGCAACGTTCAGTACTACTTCAAGAGCAAGGACGAGCTGCTCGAGGCCCTGGTCGAAGACTACTTCGCCGAATGCGCGGCCCTCGTCGAAGAGACGGCGGCCCAGTACGCCACCAAAAAGGGGCGGGCCAAGCTGACCGCCTTTCTCACCAAGGTCATGTCAGACGACACCGACATGAAACAGATGTGCGCGATGTTTCGAGAGCTCTGGGCCATCGCGACCCGCAACCCGCAAGTTGAGACGCTCCTCGGTTCCTACTACCAGCAAACGCGCGAGCTGCTGGCCGCCACCCTGTTCCCCGAGGTGACCGACAAGCGGGTGCGAAAGCGCATCGGCCTGTTGCTCATCCCCTACATCGAAGGCTACTCGATCACCGGCCCCCCCGCCGGCATGACCACCCGCGACGCCGCGGCGCTGGTAAGCGACCTGGTGTTCTCGGGACTCATCGACGAGTAGGCCAACGGTGGCCCGGGCTCGGGGCAGACAACGAACTGGACCAGAGCCGGTTCGCTCGCCTCATTCACGGCTCGCGGTCGTCGCCGGTGCTCGAATCGGGCGTGGGCGGTTCGACCCGAAACTCGAACCAGCCCTCCGCCTCCGCTTGCCGCAACTCGCGAATGCTCCAGTAAAGCTGTTGGTTCCGGATCCGGAAGGGCGGCTGCGCCAGCTGATCTCGTAGGTCGGCGGTCGCTCCGGGCCAGACTCGCTTGAGGGCCTGACGTGCTTCGAACGGAGCGCTCACGCTCTCGATCACGATGTCGTTGGCTCTGTCAGTGGAGAACTCGATTCCACGAAGCCAGGCCCACACGTGTGTTCCGGCCCCGACAAAAGAGCCGAATTGAATGACCTCGCGGCTGCGCTTCGTCACGAGAAGACCGCAGCTCCCCACACAGGTCACGGGCAGGTAGTACGCGGTGTCCGATTCCAGGATGTCCTCGCGCGCGTACGACAACGACAGTCGGAAGGGCGGCTCGCCCACGGCCCTTTCGACCGCAGCCTCGAGCTCGACGAGCAAGTCAGTCGACGGCTCGGCAAGGGGGCGAAAACCAAGCGACCCCAGGCTGTCTAAATCACCATCGCGAAACCGCGGCTTCTCGCCGGTCACGCGGTTTCCTCGCCGAGCCGGGTGGCCACGTCGCCGAGCTGCTCGTCCGAGGGAGCAGCGACCGGGGCAGGGGGCGGCGCCATGCCTCGCAGTTTCATCACCACGGGTTTCGTATCAGGAGGATAACCGCCAAGCCAGGCGAAGACGCCGGCTGTTGACCGCGACCGCCAGGCCCGCGGTGACCCACCAGGTCAGCCGCCGCGCGGTTCCGGCGAATCGCTGTTCGCAGCGGTGCGCATCGCGCAGGGGCTTCGTCGACCGCCTTGCACTCGGGCCGATGGCGCCCAGTGCAAGGCAGCTACCGGACTTTGTTCAGCTCGACGCCACTCCCGCCGCGCCGCGGCTGCTGCTGATTGCAGACGTTCTGCACCGATTTCATCAATAGTCAGGCTTACCCTCTGGTGGCGCAGAGCTTGTGCGAACTACCGTGCGCGCATGGGTCGGGGGGAGGCGGTCGCACGTGTTCAGTGGCGCGATTCGATCGACGCCGCAGAGCGTGGGCACGCCGCCCGCCGTGAACCCCGCCGATCGCGGGCTGCGCGCGCAGAGACACAGTCGCGGACCACTCGTCGCCCGCTTGGAGCCGCAAGGCAGGTGTGTCCTCTCGGCAAACGCCCGCGCTCTGTCGAGCGTTCCCGTCTGACGGCGCCGGAAATCCAGGCGCCGACCCATCCACGCGTCCATGCGGTGGTTGCCCACTGGCACCGCGGCCGACATCGACGCCGACAACCCCAATGCGCGCCTGGCGTGGCGCGAGCAAGGAACCGAGGGCCCCGCTCATGAACTGGCGAATGAAAGCAATGGTGCAAAACCTGGTCGACAGCCTGCCTCCGCGGCTCGCCTATCCGGCCTACTACCGGCTCCAGCGCACCTTTGGCGGGCTGCGCAAAGGGCGCATCGATCCGACTCCGAACTTCGACTCCGTCAGCCGGCTCGTCGACCTGCTCGCCGAGCAGGGACACAGCGTCCGCGGAGCCCGGGTGCTCGAAGTCGGCACGGGCCGCGCCGTGCACACGCCCCTCGCTTTCTGGCTCTGCGGCGCCGACAAAGTCTACACCGTCGACCTCAACCCCTACCTCATCGGCGAGCTCGTGAAGGAGTCCGTCGACTACATTCGCGAAAACCGGGCCGCCGTCGAGCAACTCTTCGGCGCCAAAGCCCAGGACCCCCTGTTTCAGGAACGCCTCGACCGGCTCATCGCCACCCCGCGCGACCTCCAGCAGATCCTGCGCCTTACCAACATCGAGTACCTCGCGCCCGCCGACGCGACCCGCATCGACCTGCCCGACGGCTCCATCGACATTCACGTGTCGATTAACGTGCTCGAGCACATACCCGGCGACGTCATCACCGCCATCCTCGCCGAAGCCCGCCGCCTGCTGCGGCCCGGCGGCCTCGTCACCCACTACGTCGACCCGTCCGACCACTTCTCGCACTCGGACTCCAACATCACCGCCATCAACTTCCTGCAGTTCGATGACGACGCCTGGGACCGCCTCGCCGGCAACCGGTTCATGTACCACAACCGCCTGCGCGCCTACGAAGTCATGGAGCTCTTCGAACGCCTCGACTACACCATCGAGCACACCGAAGAAACCACCGACCCCGACTCCCTCAACCTCCTCAACCGCGGCTTTCCCCTCACCCAACGCTACCGCGGCGTCAGCCCGAGCAAACTAGCCGTCTCCCGCATCCTCATCATCGGCAAGCGCTAGGTCGGCGCGGGGCGTCCCCCGCCGAGTACGGCGCAGTTCGTCGCTGGCAAATCTCTCGAGGGACGCGGCAAGCCCAAACCTCGCAGGTCACCCAGGTCTTTGGACCGAGAGCCGCTACAACACTGCTACATCGGGTTCGTGCCGAATGACGGGGTATCCCTTGGTTCGGCCGGCGGGTCCGCTGCGTGCTTGACGCCGGTCACGGCCACGCGACCTGCAGATCATCGAGGTAGTCCTCGACTTCCTGTTCGGTCTCGAGCCAGATGTCGAACTCGTTGTCGCCTTCACGGGGCAGCAGCAAATAGCCGCCTCCTGGACTCCGTTCGGCTCTGACTGCGGTGATTCCCGCCGCATTGGCCAGGGGGGCGCGAACGTCGCCCCAGATATCGCAGGGGTGCTTCATTCGACTCTTGCCTCGCTCGGGACGCCACGTCGTTGTCCCAACTTGTGAGGTTCAGATGGCGAGTGGGCCGGGGGCATGCGATATCGCCGAATTGCCGTCGCGCTAGCCACGCCAGGATCTCCGTACGACATCCCAGTCCGTTTTCTGATGACACGAGAACGTGTTCTTCCACTGGGCGATTCGAGCCGTGTGGTCCCGCCGAAGCTCGGTTGCATCGAGTCGGACGTTAGGAAGCGACCAGCCTCCTTCGGCTTCTTGGACACGTTTGTCCATGGCTTGGAGAAGGCTGTCGCCGAACTCATGGAGCGATGCAAGGAAGTCGTCAACCGGGAGTTCGTGCTCGACGAGTTCGGCGGACCAAATCTGGACGCCGTCGAGGAGGTTCAGGCGATTGTCGCAACGGACTCGGATGGTGTCGCCGGTGCGCCAGAAGGTGACCCATGGCCCCGCGCGCAGGTAGGCGGTGTCGATCGTGCGCTGGGAGACCCAGAGCAGTCCGTCTTCGGTGTCGTCTTGCCAGTCCCAGTTATTCACGAAGTCGTCGTACTTTCGATGATCCTCCGCGTTGTCGAGGATCTGGGCGACGTCGTCGGGGACCGGTTCGAGCACTGCAGGCACGACTTGGGCGACGTCTTCGAAGAGTCGGCAGAGGTGGTAGCTTGCTGCCCACTCGAACCCATGAGGCGTTGGCGGGAATTCCCAGCCCTGGGCTCGGCAAGCGGTTTCGCTGTACCAGAGGATTCGCTCGGTGCCCGCTTCGATGAAGTAGTATCCGTCCGTTAGCGCGTACCAGTGCAGTGACTGGTCGCCGGGTTCTCCCCAGAGCTGGACCTCGTTGAGCGGTTTGAGCGCGAAGCGAAACACGGAACCTGAACGTTATGCTCTCGCTCTTGCCCGGTGCTAGCGTGAGTTGACCGGGATGGCTCGCTTCGGGCCAGTTTCGGCCGCGCCCGGCGCGAAGTTCTTGGTTTGCGCGGCGCCGAAACGCCAGACGCGCTGGCCGAGAGGGCCAGCGCGTTTGGGACCACGTGTGAGGTCGTTGGATTGGGGTGGAGGCATTCGTTTTGGGCTTGTCCGGGCAGCTCGCTCGGGGCTTTGCGGTCGGCTGATGTACGCTCGCGCCGTGGAGCGTGTCCCGTCAGTCTTCCTGCTTGTTCCGTGGCCTTGGACCAGCACCGGCGAGCTGCTCGAACAGCTTGGCAGCCGCGGAGTCGCGGCGCAGCCCCGGGGCGGACCCCCCACAGCGGGCGGCGTCTACGCCGAGCTCGTGGAGGACGACGATTTCTCGCCGGGTTTCTCCTGGGGGCGTCGCGGACTGCTCAGTGACGACGTCATCGCCGCAGTGGCCGCTTGCCGCGCGGCGGCACTGATTGAAGTGGGGGCTCGACTCGATCGCTGCGCCTCCCAGGTCGCGGAAGTCGGCCGGGCCCTCCGCGCTATGGGCGGCATTGCGGTGCGGATGGAAGGCTCCGGTGCCGCCTCTCCCTGGGAGCCTTGGTTGGAGCAAATGGAGTCCGGGGAGCCCTGGGACCTGTATCGGAGCGCCGTGATTGTCGTACAGGAGGACCACGGCTTCTTCACATGCGGCATGCAGCAGTTCGATCTGCCCGACGCCGACGCCCAGATAGACATGGACGATCCTCGACAAGCGCTAGACTGGCTCGACACGCTTTGCGCCTACCAATCGCCGAAGGTGCCCGACCTCGTCTCCGGTCACACCTTCCAACCAGACGCTGAGTCGCCCAGGCGGACACTCGAGCGCTGGCCCGATGCCGTCCACCACCCAGAAGATGGCCGCCACAACCCCTTCGGCGTCTGGCGGTTCCTCGGCGAAGGCGAAAAGGGACTTGCAGCATCGGCGTTGATCCAGACCATCACGCCGCCGCTCGTGGTTTCTCTCGCGGCCGCCGAACAATCCAAGGGCGGACCTCTAACCAGGGCAGAGGTTACCGCGCTCGTAGACAAGGCGCCCGCCATCGCCATGAGCATCGCCGATGCCCGCGCGCTCGAGCAAGGCCGCGGCTACGCCGACATCGAACCGGAGCTTACGTTCGACCAATGTTAGATCGGGCGAATCACTCTGTAGAATAGACCCCGTTGAGTCGATTGGCCTTCGGCTTCCGACTCGGAGGATAGGTCGTCAGCTCATCCGTTCACCTTTGGAATCGTGCGGTGTACTTGATACGCCGCTGCCCCCGCAGATCGCTTCTCCGACCGCTAGACGACGAATGCTTGATCGGGCACGATAGGCGCGTATCTCTCGTTAGTTTCCTGCTCAACTGCGGCCCAAGCATCGGCTCGAGATGACTACCAAAAGACGCCGCCCATCATCATCCGTTGGCGTCTGGGAGAGATGCGCCGCGGCTACCGTCGCCAGCGAGGCAGAGGTTGAGCACAAGCTAGTTGTGCCGCTTCTTCGGGAGCTTGGTCACGCGAACTCGGACATACACCCCAAGTTCCCAGTGACCTTCTACACAGGACGGCGAGGGCGGCCGCACGAAGCGGACTATGTGGTGTTTTCCGGCGAACCGCATGACAGAGAGACCTCCTTAATCGTAGTGGAAACGAAATCCACCGCAGAAGAACTTGATGTCGCACTCAATCAGGTGGAGTCGTATTGCTTCTGGCTTCGGGCACCTTTCTACATGGCGACGAATGGCGTGACGATAGAGGTGTGGCAGATCCAGCGCACGGCCGAGTCTGAGAAGATCGTTTCCTTTCCTGTCGCGGACCTTCCAGCACATCGGGGCGAGATTGAGCGTCTGCTCCAGCGAGAGGCAATTCTCGACTATTGTGAGAAGTTGGAGATCAAGCCTGTTCGTGTGGACCAGGTTGACGTCGGGGACTACCTCAGTGCGGTCGTTCGACAGCTTCAGGACCAGCAGTGGGTTTCTGTAGAACGTTCGCTGACGAAAGGAGTCGCGCCAGTCGGGCTGTCTGATGTCAACGAGGCGTTCCCTCGGGGATGCATTGTTGCCGCCGAGTCAGGCGCTGGGAAGACCGGCCTGCTTGCTGAAATCGCCCTAGGAGCTGTAGATGACGCTACACTTATGGAAAGTCCGCGCGTGCCCGTTTACATCGACTTGCCGGACGTCGTTGCTCTCGGCGTTTCGATCGCCGAATACGCTCAGCAACGAGTGAGTGCTCGAGTTCCCGCGTTGGCCGGGATGGGTGCATTTCGGGATTATCTCCGTGGAGGCAATTTGGTCCTGTTATGTGACTCGCTCGATAACGTCGAAGTACGATCCCGACTAAGAATCGAAGCCGAGTTGCGCACGCTCTACTTCGATACGGAGTCGCAGCTTTTTGTGGCCTCTTTACCCGGAAACCCTCCTACTATCGGCGGGCTTCCTGTTGTCGGACTATCGCCATTGAGTCATGAGGCTATCGTTCAGTTGGGAACAGAACGGCACGGTATGGACGCGGCACACGTGCGAGCGATGCTCTACGGTATGCCGAGCGTCTTGCGGAGGCATTCTGGGAGCCCGTTGGTGACTGTTCGACTCCTTCAGCATCTGAAACAGCAGGGCGAGTGGCCACAAGACATCGGGGCACTCTTCGATTGGTGGGTACGGGAACTCGTCCGCGCCGACGGCGCTGGAGCAAGTGAAGTTTCTGAGCGCCTCAGGTTCCTTACTGACTTGGCGAACGCGGCGGGGCAAGAAATTCTGGCGACGAGTGCCGTTCGAGAGCTCGTCGATGAGACTGCCGCGGGTGGTCTGCTCGAACTACTAATCGCTATGGGGGTGCTCGAGGAGTCGCCGGCCGGAATTCGTTTTGTGCATTCGTCGGTCGGAGATTACCTGCGGGCGAAGTCACTTGTGGGCACATGGCGCGCCGCCCCCGGCTTGCGCGAGCCCCAGTTGGCCTGGGAGCGTGGCTCTCTTTTCCCGACGTTCGTCGCTTCTCAGCTCGAGACACTAGAGCAGCATGACGCATTCTGGAGCCATTTGGCCGACACAGATCTGCCTGGCTATCTGGAGGCGCTTAGGAGCCGCGCTGATCTGACAGGCGCAGTTCAGGAATTGAGCGACGAGGACTACGAACGGTGGTTTCTCGAGCAGCTTCTTGAGGGGCGCGACCATGTGGTGACTCGCTGGTTTGCCCGTGTTCGTCGAAGCCTCGTGCCGTACCGTGACGAACCGGCTGAGCGAGATAGCAACGCTGTCTCCGGGATCCGTGGAAAGGTGAGCCGACACCCGAGGGTGGGCTACCAGTTTTTCGTAGCGCGCGCGGGCGATGATCGCGTCATTGTCGGAACGCCGAGCCACGAAACTGGTCCGCGAGTGCACTTCCACGATCTTCACTTGAGTGGGATGCGAGCGGATGACCCTCGCGTGGTCGGTATCCGGGAACTAGCGAGAGAGCTAGAAAAGCTCGCTCAGCAACAGCGTATCGATGGCGGCCGAGAGTGGGCTAGGGAGAGGCTGCCGGGGCGATTGCTTCGACACGGCTTCACTCTCTCGGAACCGAAGGTTCGCACGGTAGGAGATGTGCGCGAGCTACTTCACGGACTGGAGGAAGATTGGATAGGTCAGCGTAGCTATTCGGTGCCTGTGAGTGAGTTGCTTTTCGACATTAACACGTCGGGCGCTTCGGACGAGGACGCCCTGGCCTCGTGGCTCCTGCCGGAACCAGATCTTCAACTAGCCGCTACTGGTCACTGGACGGAGTCTTACTCGGATGAGCTCCTTTGCGTTCTCGTGAAGAAGCAGTTCGAAAGGATTGTTTCTTGCTATCGGGAGGTTGTGGAAGAGAGCCTGAGTGAGGTCAGGCACGACCTCTATCACTATCCGCAGTGGCCGATTCGTTACACGGTAACGCTCGCTCGGCGCGACGGGCCGATGGGGCGGGCGGCGCACGCAATCGCAGATTGGGAGCCCGTTCGAACGTGGGAACAAGCGACTGTGCATGCGGATTGGGGTGAGCTGAGAAACCGGTGGCGAACAGACGAGGAAGTAGAGCAGCTTAGGGAGAAACTTGCAGGGCTCGGACGCCCGTATTCGAACTTTACGCTGTCAGGTGGATTCCGCTTGAAGCGTGAATACCAGCCTGGTGAAAGTTATGTTCTTCATGAAGTTGGGCAGATGCTCGTGAAGGATCTGCGACATCTGTTTAGGTCGGTCAGGTACTGACGATCTCATTTAGAGACGCGACGAGCGTCATTTCAGACTAGAAGCTGCGGCGTCGGCGAGCAGCTCTTCACGCGGCCCGCGGAGCGCTACGAGCTACGAGGCTGGCAGCAAAGGCATCAGTATCGCCTAGCTCTTCGGGAAGCGGCCGAAGTCTTCAGCTGAGAGGAACTCGCAAACGCTCGGCGGTCGGGCTATCAGGCACGACCCAGCGAGCGCACAAGGGAATCAGTCCCCGCGTCACACGACTGGTTGTCGCCTATGGGAAGTCCGAAAGAGGACGTTTGCTAAGGGACGTGGCAATTTGACCGGGCGATACGCCAGCTACCTGATAGCAACGCCGCGCTTGCTCTAGCGCGGCCTCGTCCGGTAGGTCCTTTGCGCTGGCGCGCACCTGTTCAAGCGCAGATGCCGCTTTCCGGAACAAATAGTCCAAGTGTTCAAACGAGAGATGGAAGACGCTCGTCGCCAGATTCTTTGCGCTTGCATCTACTTTGGAATGGTCCGATGCAAGAACCATCTTGATCGGTAGGTCGATTGGGACGATTTCATTGTGTTTGACGTACGAGGGATGACTGTTTGTCTGTCGAAGATCGTCTACGGATACTTGTTCATTTGTGGCTCCGTATTTGGCTTCGAATGTGAAGCCCTGCCAGTCAGTTAGCCACCAGCACCCGTCCGGAGCCGCTTGCTGGTTCGGCCAACGCTTGGTTTCGAACCCGAGCATTAGTCCGATTCGCTCGAGCAATTGTTCGACACTCGAAGTATCAGTTCTGCGCGATAGCCAGTCTTCTGCTTCCCCAATCTTCATAGAGAAACGAGGGCCACGGAGTTTCCACTTTGACAGCAGCTTCGATAGGTTTTGATACCAAGTGCGCCACGGAAACTTGTCGTCCGGTACTTCGAGCTGTTGGGCAAGCACCGACTTGAGACGGCCGAGCCACCGTATTCCAGACGACGTGGCAGCGGCCCGATTCAGGTGTTCCAGGCAGATTTGCTGCTTCGTGGATTGGCCTTGCTTCCAGGATAGGTGAGCGACGACAGCGGCCTGGTGATGCCAAAACGATGCGTATGGCCGAAGCTCGTTTCCGCCGCTCAGCGCATCGATTGTCTTCTCGGCTAACACAAGAGCCTCGTCGAACCGTTCGCTCCATAGTGCGTACTGAAACAAGACTTCGTATTCGGCGGCTTTTGAGAGACTCTTCGCTTCGGGATCCCGAAGCTTCTTGATGGAGTTTCGAATGCTCCGAATCTCGTCTTCCGCAAGTTCCCACTCCTTGCCTTGGGCGAGCAGTATATTGGTGGCCTGGGGAAAAGCGTCTGGCTCACGTTCGGAGTTGAGAAGGCCAAATTCTATCTCTGCCTGCAACTCGACGGGCATTCCTCGAGTGTTGGCTGCGGTCGAGAACCACTTGAGAAGACTGTCGCCAACTAGCAAGACTGCGGCGTAGTCGCTTTCGTCTCGCGTGCATCGTCCGACCGCCTGGGTGAGCCGCGTTCTGACCCTGTCACGGAGTAGTGCGCTAGCTCCGAGTCGGAACACCATGTACGTCTCTTGTAAACTCGCTGCGTCTGGTAGTCCGTCGAGGACCATGCAACGGCAATGCTCACCGGGGAGGTCTATTCCGTCGAAGCGGTTGGCGACAAGTAGAATCGCTGGACCTGCGTGTGCAACGAACGGTTCGACGCCACTTTCTATGTCGGCCGCCCCTATGAGGGCGTGGGTAGTCTCAAGCCGCTCAACAAGACGACTGCGCTCCGTGTTCGACGGAACTAAAACGAGCGCTCGCTGCTGTTTCGCGAGCACACGATGGCAGATGTCCCATGGGGTCTGAGTTTCATCCTTGTCGACCGCGAGCCCTGGAAAGAGCAAGAGTCTACGGCCCGTTCCACGCCGGTCCCACCCTTCCGGTATTGGAAGTCGTTTCAGGTTAGTTAGGCCGAAGGAGCGTTCGATGCTCCCGTCGTCGCCAAGCGTCGCCGACATGTACACACGTTGCTTGGCGTTTTCGAAAGGCAGGTGGGTTCTTGTCGGCGGGAGAGTGGGCCCGATCTCGAATCGCGTAGCGCTCACGTAGGCGGTGCAAGCGTGTAGGTAGTCCGCGATCCTCGAGAATGCATAGCGAGACTCGGCCGGCAGTTGTGCTTCCAGTACCTGCGCGAGGTCGATGCCTGCTTCATTCAGCGAGATCGTCGAGATAAGCTCAACGTTCGATGCGGCGGGCTTGTTCTTTTTGATCCGACGAACAATTGTCTCAGGCAATAGCTGGTGGAGCGCTTCACAGATTTCGAGGAAGGGTTGTTCGTGGTCGCGTCGGTCGACGGCCACCGTCCACAGACTTCCAACATATTGATCCGCAGCGTGAGCGTCATCGCAGACGATGAAGTCCGGGTTGTCGAGGCGCGGGTTTGTGTTGAAGAGTGCGCTGTAGGTCGTAACTGCTATCGCTTGTGCGCGCTGGTATCTAATGAAACTCGCGGCGGGCCAGTGCTTCTGAGGGCCCGTCAGCAGTACGCTGTCCATTCCGTACCGCCGCGACGCTTGATGGGCCTGCGCAGCCAATTGTTTCGTTGGGCAAAGAAAAACCGATCGGGCGTCGCTTGAACGCCTTTTGAACTCCGCGATTAGGAGGCCAACGAGCGTTTTGCCAGACCCCGTCGGAAGCTCGAGGGCGACGTTTTTCTCGTTGTTGAAATCGCGGTGGAACGCGTCAAGCACCTTCTCTTGGTGGCCCCAGAGGAACTTCACCGAGGGGTCGCGCCGGAGATCGAAGAACAGCTGCGACGGTGAATCGGGCACGCCCCCTCTCGGCGGCCCCTTTCCAACAAAGAATGACACTAGATCACCTCAGCGATTGGATCATGTCCGATGGTATTTGCTCAAGCGATCGGCCGCTGGCTTGGTTGCCTTGGCTACCGTTCGCTTGCACGGCGTGTCGCCATAGGGGCCGTTGAGAACAAAGATACACGGGCCATTGGTATCGGCGTACTCTTACCGGGTGACGTTCTGTGACTTCGAAGTGCGTGACGGGCGGGATGAGGGGAGTGTCCGAACAAGCGAACTCCACTTAGCGCCTGAGTTTGCACCTTCCGTCTATGGGCTGGTGCTTTGGCAGCGTTGGTCTCCGACAGGCTGGAACAGGTCAACATGGCGGCGCTCCGATGACCAGAGGAGCTACGCGTTGCGGTCGGGTTGTGCAGAGAGTCTGGCGCCGATGAGATCTTTAGAGGTCGAAACGTGCGTCCACAGCCGCGTTCTTTGTGTCAATGAAACGCAGCGATATCGGCGGTGTAGTTGTCGATGCGCATCTTCAGGCCCGAGCATCTGAGATAAGGAGCAAAGTGGTCGGTGCTGCCGAGCGGCGGCAGAGACTGGATGCCATCGACGCGGAGAACACGGCTGAGCTTCGCAAGCGGGTGTTTCTATTTGTTCGGACTCGGGTGGACTTGATGGCGCGGGCGGGGTTCGCCCGCGCGGCCGCTCCGGGGAAGAGTTCGTGGGCGAGTGTTCGAAAGCCTAGGATTGGGGGGACTCGGCGGGCCTTCGACCGAGATGCGCGACGTGGCGGGCTGTCGGTCGCGGGAGGTGGCGTTGGTTTGCTCGTGAGATTGGGGTTGTGGCTCACGTTTGTGATCTCCGGACGCACGGGTGCCTGGCGAGCGCATGGGCTTGCCAGGGCGGGTTGCCGTTTTTGTGGTGGTCAGGTGGTGTCGACCACGGCGCCGTGAACGAAACGCATCTGGTAGGTGCCTGCTGGCCAACGCACGGTGCGGTCTCCCGCGCGCCATAGTTGGCGTACTCGGCGGTGCTCGCCGTAGAAGACGCAGAGCTGGTCGAGGAGCTTGATGCGCCGGGCTGCATCGCCGCAGGCGACGCGGGGGCGGACCTGTCGGCGAGGTGCGCGGGTGCCGGGGCTGCTGGAGGGGACGGCGGCCAGGATCTTTGCGATGCCCAGAACGCCCTTGCCTTCGCGCCGTCGTTTGGCGCGCGCCTTGGCCTCGTGGGCGGTGGTGGCCTCGCAAATTAGGGTGGAGTACTGGTTCGGGCTCAGATGGGCGAGGGCGTCGGGCCGGTCGATGTACAGGGTGGCACTGGCCGGCATGGTGCCGTCTGCCTTGAAGTACACGTCCGGCCGCTCGCATCGCGACTGGACGCCGCTGGCGTCGCTTGGGCACATCCGCACGCCGGGCCATTCGTGACCGTGCTCGAGGAGGTTGTGGTGAGCCGGGTTGGCCAGTACATACCCGATCTTGTCGATCACGGCCGCGGCATCGCCGAGCTCCACGTGGTTGGGTTGGCGATCGTCCCAAAGGTACTCCCAGCGGCCGTAGGACGTGTTGATGGCCCGGGCCAGGTACTTGTTCAGCCAGTAGGTGAAGATCGGCAGGGTACCGAGCGTGTCGGTGGCCACGGCGTGGTAGTGGTTCGACAGGCAGATGATCGCGTGCAGTCGGATGCCTGACTTCTGCTGTGCGACGGCTGCGCAGTAGAGAAAGCACTGCCGCGTGAGCTTCGTCGGCTTGAGCCAGAGCTGTCGCTGCGTTACTCGCCGCGTAACGAGGTAGGTTCTGCCCGGCAGAATCGGTCGCGGCATCGTCATGGCCACGGCAAAAAGCAGGCTGCGGGCCAGCGGCAACCCTGCGAATGCAGGCCGCGGGCGTCCGAGTATCGGACAAGGCGGCCGGATACCGGACGCCGTCGGACGGCGGGCGGCAGCTACCGCCGCGAAGCTGCGACCCCGACGTGTCGCTCGCAAGGGCTGCGCGGCGTTGAAAAACGATGCCAGAGCAACGCGACCCCTGCGCCGCCCCGCGCGCTGGCTGCTCGAAAGAGCTCCCCACGCTCCAATACTAGCGACTCCATCGACCGCCGCGATCAACCGAGGACGGCCGTTGCCTCAAGGACAGTTTTTCACTCGTCTTGGGCGATCGCGATCGGGGAGGCGTTGCGAAGCACCGTGCTTCGCAATATCCGACATTCGGTTTCGGGTTGGCGCTGCGCTGCGCCCTTGCGGCGTGCGGCGGGTGTCGTTCGAATGCCGCGTTTAGCGTAAGGTCTGAAATCTGAGACGCACTGGCCCTTTGCGGCCAGCTGTGGTCGTGTGCGAGCGAACGCTCAGGCGCGAAACTCTGGCCAGACAGCATAGATTCGCCCGTCATGCAGTAGTTTCAGATTGCCCGCACCGCCCGCCAACACGTCGAAGACCCGAGGGCGCGCCGTTACCAAGGCACGGAAGATAGACTTCAACGAATGGGCTCTGCTCCAACCGGCGGCGGCGCGTACCCGTCCGTGCTTCATCCTGATCGGATAGGAAGCTATCCGGCTACCGTTGGATCTGGGGGCGGCTATGTCTGGGATGCTGTGCTCGAGTATCGGGTCTGGTGCTGTCCTTCGCGGGGAGCGCCGGACGAGGAAGACGGCAGCGACTACTACTATGTCTTCGCCTCTTTCGAAGAAGCGATGGCATACGCGGAGAGCAACCCCGGAACCGAGCATCCGATCGCCCTCGTGCTCCAGCGCGAGTACATTGAAGAGCCGGAACCAGGGGAGTTCGTACGAGTCCGCGAGGAGCGGATGACCGAGTGGCCAGTCGAATTTCTCGAACGCCCGCGTCGCACGGACGAGACTCTCGACCGCTTCTTCGCCTCGAACGCACCTGAAAACCGTGTGGAGGTGATTCGCGGCCTCGCATCTTGGCCAGACTGAACGTTCAACGCGTCAGAGAGGCTCGAAGGCTCGCGAGGGGGCTCTCGTCTTTTGTCGTGGCGGGGCGTTTGCGGCGCCGAAACGCCAGACGCGCTGGCCGAGAGGGCCAGCGCGTTTGGGACGCCGTGTGGTCGTTGGATTGGGGTGGAGGCGCCGGGAGTCGAACCCGGGTCCGAAGATGTGTCCCCATGAGCTTCTACGCGTGTAGTCGGTGTTTTGATACCTCCGCTGGCGCCCGCCGACAGGCTACATGCGGAGGTTGTCCATCCTGAGTTTCGCTGTCCTTGCCGATGGTCGTTGCTTGGCAGCTAGCCTGGTTGTTGGCGGTCCCTGCCGGCCTCAGGCGGCGACTGACAGGGACCGTCGCTACGCGTTTTAGTTACGCAGCGAGGGCAACAGCGTTGTTATCGTTCGCAGTTGCAGTTGTGCCCGTTTTTACGTGGCCACGGGCGCCACGACGCGCGACCCATGCTTCGACATCCCCGTCGAAACCGTTTCGCCCCCGAGTTTTCACAGATCGCCGCTCAGGAGCTTGCGCGCCTTGGCGAACCGCCAATGTGCGAAGCGGGGGGCGCGGTGTCAAGGGCTGGGTGGCGTTGGCGGTCGGGGTGGCTCGGGCGGGGCCTGCGAGGGCCTGCGGGGGGGGGGCGTACCGGCGGTTTTTGCGGTGGTCCCAAGCGTGGGGGGCTGGCGGTCTAGCGGTCGTTTGGGGCTCCTGGGGGCTGGCGGTTTCGCGGCTGTTTGGGCACCGGGGCTGGCGGTTTGGCGGCGACTTTTCGCGCTGGAGGCTGGCGGTTCAGGGGGCGGTTTGGGGCGCGGGGCCGGCTGGGTCGGCGCCAAGGTCGGCGGCCGGGTCGGCGGCGAGGTCGGCTTCCGCGGCGATGTAGCCGAAGGCGCCCCATTGCGGGCTTTGTTGGATTTGCTGGAGGGTCTGGCGGGCTTTTTGGGGCTGGCCGCGGTGGGCGTACCAGCGGGCGATGCCGTAGCCGAGGGTGGCGTTGGCGACGGGGTCCTCGCCGTCTTGTTGGAGCAGGGCCTGGGCGGTTTGCTCTCCCTTAAAGAGCAGGAGGAGCTGATGGTAGGTGGTGTTTTCGATGAGGCGCATGCGGTCATCAATGGGGGCGAGCAGGGCCTGGGCTTTTTGGGGCTGGCCGGTGCGCTGGAGGGCGAGGTAGAGCCAGTAGGTGGTGGCGACGATCATGTCGTCGTTTTTCGAGGCGGCGAGGCAGTGACGATAGGCGGCGATGGCGGGGGCGAGCTGCCCTCGCAGGTAGTGGGCGAGGCCGAGGTGGTAGTAGATGTTGGTGTGCAGGGTGCTGACGGGGATGCCCTGGGCGTTGGGGATGCCGTCGGGTTCGACCTGGTCGTCGAGGCCCTGGCGGAGCTGGGCGGCGCGCTGCAGGTCGGCGATGGCGAGGTCGGGCTGGCGTAAAGTGATATAGCGATGGCCGCGGTGCCGGTAGAGGCGGGCGTCTTGCGGGTGCTGCTGAATACCGCGGGTGTAGATGGCGATGGCTTCGCGGTGGCGGCCGAGGTAGACGGTGCGGCGGCCGAGCCAGAGGATGGCGTCGGGGTCGTCGGGGCTGGCGTCGTAGCGGGCGCGCGCTTCGGCGAGGTTGGCTTCGTGGATGGCCCGCGCCTTGGGCGCCAGGGGTGGCGGGAACAGGGGCGCGCCGAGAAACGAGGTGGCTTCGGGGACGGCGGCTGCCTCGGTGGCGGCGGCGACCGGGGCGGCGCTGGCTGCCTCGGGCGCGGCGGGCGCCTCGGGGGCGGCGGCGGGCTTGGGCGCGCCGGCACAGGCGGTGGCGAGCAAGGCGAACGCGACGACGATGCGCATGAGTGGCCTATACCACCGGCGGCGTTGGGGGCGCGACGCCGCCGGCGAGGTGGTTTTCCGAGCGCGATCGAGTGCCCGCCGCTAGCGCCGCTTGCGACCCGAGCGTCGTCGTCGGTTGGAGCGGCGCGGGCGTTTCTTTGCGCGCGGCTTGTCGCGGGGGCGGGGCGCCGGGCTGGTGGCGCGCTTGTCGGGTTGAAGGCGCGGGTCGTTTGCCATGGTCGCCGTGAAGCTCGACAGAAGTTGGGGGCCGTCGGCGAGCAGGGCGAGCCAGCCGTCGGCATCGGGCAGGGCGTCGGTCTCGGCCGCGTGTCCGAACAGGGCGCGGAGTTCGGCGAGCATGCGGGGTGCCTGGGCGGGGTCGCTGGTTTTGCTCCACACGGGGAGCTGGTCGATGAGCTCGAGGGCGAGGTCGGGAATGAGGCCTGCGTCGGTGGGCGCGGTGAGGTCCCAGTCGAGGTCGGCCATCATCTTTAAGAAGGGCCGCGCGAAGCGGGGCCCGCCGTCGAGGGCGTCGGCGTGGGCCGAGGCGGCAAAGGCCCGCACGACGGCGCTGATGCGGTCGTCGCGCTTGCGGGCGTAGAAGGGCTCCATGTCGGGAGCGCGCATGCCGTGAAACAGCGCGGTGGTGTCGGTGGGCCAGCGGGGGTCGTCGGGCTCGCGCAGGTCGTCCCAGAAGTAGATGCCGCAAAACAGGTCGCCGCTCGAGCAGTCGTCGAAGGGGCAGCGGCTGCCGGCGAGGGATTTGTGCTGGAAGAAGCGGTTGCACCAGTCGCAGTGCAGCCAGAGGTCGGCGGGGTTGGCGCAGCGGGCGAGGCGGGTTTCGGTGGGCTCGAGGACGAGTTGTCCGGTGGGGCGTTCGAAAATGATCACGGCGGCTCCTGGGGGCGGCGTTCGATGACGTGGTTTGAAAGCCGCCCGGGTATCGGTTGCCGGGGCCGCGGGTTGCGTGGGTTCGGCAGGGAGTCGGCGTTTTTTCCGGACGCAGAAAGGCCCCGGGCGGCAGGAGGGGGGACCGCCCGGGGCCTGGTGATGCGGCGCGGCGCTCGCTGGCGACGCGCTCGCACCGGTTAGCGAAGGGCTCGCGCCCGCTCGAAGAGCCGCGCCCGCCGGGCCCGGCTCTGGGCGACGGCGTCGAGGGCCGCGTCGAGCTCGGGGGCGACGACACTATCGACGAAGGCCGCCTGGGAGGGCAGTTCGTGATCGATGAAGACGCGCATCGACGCGGTGGCGTCGGGGAAGAAGTGGTTGTCGCACAGGCGAACGACGTTGGGGATGAACGACTCGTCGCACGGTTTGAGATAGCCGAAGTCGATGGGGGCGCCGTTTTCGTCGAGGAACCAGAATTTGGAGAATTCGCCGATCAGCTCCGGCGAGTCGATGGGGGCCTGCACCTCGACGGAGTCCGGCGTGAGCTCGGCCCGGCTGGGGATTACGTCGCCGGCCGAGGCCGTCGGTCCGATGGAGCGGATGAGCAGGTCGAATCGGGCGGTCGCGATGGGGGCGCTGTCTTGGAACAGGAATCCGCCGACAAAGCCGGTTTCGCCCGGGGCGAGGCAGGTGTCGGTCAGGCTCGAGGCAATCTGACCGACGGAGCCGTCGATGAAGGCAACGAAGTCCTCCTCGACGAGGACGCCGTTGCGGTCGACGAACTGCAGGTTGTTGGCTTCGATCAAGCAGTGAACGCCGGCCGTTCCGATGTGCTCGACAACGATGGCGTAGGTGGAAACGAGGGTGCTGCCCTCGTACAGATAGGCGCCGCGCACGACGAGATCCGACGGAGCCGTGGCCGAGATGTCGATTTCGCGAATGAGGGGAGGCTCGCCGTCGAGCGGCAGCTCAAACAGGGCCGAGTTGTTCGAGAGCGTGCGGGGGTTGTTCTCGGGATCGGGTTCCGGCTCGGTCTCGGTCTCAGTCTCGGTCTCGGTCTCGGTCTCGGTCTCGGTTTCAGTCTCGGTCTCAGTCTCGGTCTCGGTCTCAGTCTCAGTCTCGGTCTCGGTCTCGGTCTCGGTTTCGGTCTCAGTCTCGGTCTCGGTCTCGGGCTCGACTATGGGGGCGTCGTCGTCGCAGCCTGGGGCTCCGAACGCAACGGAGGTGAGGGCGAGGGCAAGGAGTAGCGTTCGACTCATGCCCGTCCCCTTACGCAACGGCCGTGCCAGTGTGGAGGACACCCGGGTTCGCCGACCTGCGGGCCGGTCGTGGCGCGGGGCCCGGCCGCCGTTCGTCCGCCGGGCGGTCTCGCCCTGTCGCGCCGAAGGACGCGACGATCGACAGTGCGTTACAGCCGCCCGAACCAGCGGTTTCTCGAGCGTGGGTGATGTTCTACCGGGCATCGCCTAACGCGCTTCACGTCGACGCGGACGACCGGGCGCTAGCCCGTTGTGGGGCGAAACCAACGTTGTCGCCGGCGCCGTTCCGGTACGTGGGCATACGCGTTGTGCCGTGGCGCCGCCGGCCTAAGGCATGCGGCGACCCTTCGAGCTGTATCTGGGCCTTCACACGCACTGGCGCCGCTGCGTCACACCGAGCGTCCACCGTCGTGCGGTCGGCAAGAGCGTTGCGGCTCGGGTGAGCAGCACACCGTGCGGCCCGGCACACGCGGGCTCGCGCCGGCGCTGCTGCTATACCCATCAAAACGTCGTGCCAACCATCGAGCTAGAGACCGACATCGCCGCGCCGGTGCAACGCTGCTTCGATTTGGCGCGCAGCGTCGACGTGCACGTGGTGTCCGCGGAACACACGGGCGAACGGGCCGTCGCGGGCGTAACCGCGGGCTTGATGGGCGCCGGCGACTGGGTGACCTGGCGCGCCCGGCACCTGGGCGTGTGGCAGAGGCTCACGACGCGCATCACGGCGTTCGAGCCGCCGCACTACTTTCGCGACTCGATGGTGCGCGGCGCGTTTGCCCGGTTCGACCACGACCACTGGTTCGACCCGCAGCCAGACGGAACGACCCGTATGCGCGACCGGTTCGCCTTCGAATCGCCCCTCGGCGTGCTCGGCCGGATCGCGAACGCGACCTTTCTGACCGGGTACATGCGCCGGTTCCTGATCGATCGCAACGCGCTGCTCAAGCGGGCCGCCGAGTCCGACCAGTGGCGCGCGCTGCTCGATGGCCCAAGGAGTCCCGTCGGTCCCTGACAGCAAGGCCGGGAATAAAACCAGCGGGACGCCGCCGAGGCTGTTGCGCGCCGCGGACTGGCGTCGCTTGGAGTAATGTGACGCGGACTATGGCGTTTGAGAGGCCGGAGGAGCCGGGCATCGACCCGGAGGCGGCGGCGCGAGAGGCTCTTTCTCGGGGCGACGTGCGCGGCGCGCTGGGCGAACTGGTGGCCGCCTACAAGGATCCCCTGTTCGGCTTTTGCCGAAGCATGACCCGCGACGCGGCCATGGCCGAGGACGTGCTGCAAACGACCTTCGTGCAGGCGTTTCGCGACCTGCCCAAGTGGCAGCCTCGGGGTACCTTGCGGGCCTGGCTGTACGCCATCGCGCGCAATCGCTGCCTGGACGCCCTCAAGGCGGAGCGGCGCCGGCGAGCGCGGTTCTCGGTGCTGGATGGCGAGGCGGGCGAAGACCCCGAGCCCAGCGCCGAACGGCGCCTGGCCGACAGCGAAGTGGCCCGCGCCCTCGACCGCTGCCTGGGCGAGCTGGCCCCGCACGTGCGCACGGCGGTGCTGCTTCGCTATCAGGAGGGCTTTTCTTACAAAGATATGGCGGAGGTGTGTCGCGAGCGGCCGGCGACGCTGCAGGCGCGGGTGTCGCGCGCGCTGCCGGTGCTGCGCGAATGCGTCGAGCGACGCGCGGGAGGCGAGCTATGAGCGACGAACACGACGTTCTTGTGCGCCGCGAGCGCGGCGAGCCGGTCGACGGCGACTTTTCGAAGTACGAGCGCATCGAGGGGGCTCTGGGCGATCGCTCGTCCGCGGCCCGAGCGCCCGCCGGCTTCGAAGACCGGCTTTGGGCGGCGGTCGACCGGGCCGAGGCGGGCGAAGACGACGGCGAGGAAGCGAGCAGGGGGGGCGCCGACAGTCGGCGGAGCCGCATGGCGGTTTGGGGGGGACTGGCCGCCGTCGCGGCGGCGATCGCGCTGTTCGTGGTGGTGCGGGGGCGAACCGACGTGGACCCTATGCCCGGCGGGGACCGCCTGTCGGTCACGGTGGAACGCGGAGCCCAGGTGATGCGGGGCGGCCAGGAGGCCCAGCCGGGCGACCGCCTGCGCGTGGCGGCGCGGGCGGCCGACGCGGGGCAGCTCGAGGTGCGTCTGTACCGCGACGACGAGACCCTGGTAACGCGCTGCTCGGCGGCGCAGCCGGACCCGGCGTGTCACGCAACCGAGGGCGCGGTGCTGGCGGTCTTGCCCCTCGAGCACGTCGGCGTGTACCAGGTGGTGGTGCTGACCGGCACCGGGGACTGGTCCATGGCGACCGGCTCGCTCGACGCCGACGTGGCGGCCGCCATGGAGGCGGGGGCCGCGGTGGAGACCCGGCGCGTCGAGGTGCGCTAAACGAAACGCGGCCGCCGCCCGCATCGAAGCGGCGGCGGCCGGTCCCGGTTTCGTTGAGCTACTGGAAGAAGTAGCCGGCCGGCTGCTTTCGCAGGGTCTTGATGATGTCGGGCGGAAAATCAACAGGGGTGCAGGTGCGCGGCAGGCACGGTTTAAAGCCCTGGATGTCGATGGCGCCTAGCTTGGACACGGCGTACACGTCGAACACGGCGCCCTGCTGGGTGGACTGGGTCCTAAAACGCGCCTCGGCGTAGGGGCCGGCGGCGATCTTGGCGTCCACGACCCGCTCGCCCTGGCGGGCGGCCACGAAGTAGACCTGGTCTTTGCCCTCGATGTAGACGACGCCGTTTGCCTCCTCGACGTAGATGGGCGGCCTGGGCGGCAGCGGCTTCGGCTTTGGCGCCTTCCTGGGGGGTCCCGGCAGGGTCGGAAAGGGCCGGTGGGGCGGGGGCCGAAGCTGCGCAATGGCAACGTGGGCCGCCAGGCTGACGGCGAGCATGGTTCCGATGACGAGGGTGAGATGTCTCATGGCGTTGGGTCCTTGGCGTTGGGATGAGCAAGTCCGATGGTGGCGATGGTCGACCAGCGGGACGGTGGAACGTTTTGCGCGGCGAGCTGCCGCTGCGCGGCGCCGAGAGCCGACGCGGGAGCCCCGGACGGGTCGCCGGTCGAGTACATGGCGAGCACGAGCTGGCGAGAGTCGGCGTCGTCGACGGAGCGGGTGGTCGCCACGACGGCGCGGCTTCCGGCGATCAAAAAGCTGCCGGCCAGCGAACCGAGCAGCCCGCCTTCGCGGCGCTCGGCGCCCCGGCAGGTGGCCAGCACGACCAGGTCGGCGGCGATGCCGCGCTCGATGATGTCGCGGGCCGTGAGGGTGTGGTCGGCGAGGCGCAGGCCCACGCGATCGGCGTGGGCGGCGAAGTGCAGCACGCGCGGCCGGGCCGCCGTGGCGGCCTCGAGCGTCGCGGCGGTTTCGACGTGCGCGGTTGCGCCCAGGCGCTCGGCCACCAGGCGGGCTTCGTCGTTGGCCGCCGGAAGGTCGCCGAGCGGATCCCCGAGGACCACGGCGGGGGCGGTGGTGGCGGCGTTGTCGGCGGTCGCCAGGGAGCCGAGCACCCCGAGGCTCGGCGCGATGGCCAGGTCGGAGCGCTGCACCAGGTACTGGCCGTCGACCCGCACGGCCGACAGGGGGGCGTCGGCCAGGGCGCCGTCCACCACCAGGTAGAGGACCCGGGCCGCCGGCGGCTCGAGGGCGGCGCCCAGGCGCGTGGCGATGTCGCGGTCGTTGGGGTTGGCGCGCAGGGCCCGGGCCATCCGGTCGATGTCGCCGGCACCGGTCGGCAGGCGCGACGCGCTGACGGCATCGCGGGTCGCGACGATGCGGTGGTAGTGGCTCCGCGTTCGGTAGTAGATCACGGCGGTGGCCTCGCCCAGCGCGGCCCGGCCTCGGTCGAGGGCCGCCTCGGTGGCGCGGGTGGTCGCCTGCTCGACGGGGGCCGTGCTCGACTGCACGATGGCCTCGACCAGGGTGCGCGTGCGCGCCTTCTCGGCGATGGCCAGGGCAGGCTCGGGCTTGTCGGCGGCGACGTAGAGCTCGACCAGCGCGTCGAAGGGCGCGCGCTTGCGCGCGAGCAGGGCTTGCTTGTAGTCGGCGCGGTCGTTGCCGGCGCGGATGTCTTCGAGCACGTCGATCGCGGCCAGCAGATGGGCTTCGCCGCCGGCGGAGTCGCCGAGCGCGAGGGCGGCGCGGCCGGCTTCGAGCTCGAGCTCCCAGCGCCAGTCGCGGGCGACGTCGGCGGCGAGCGCGCCGCGCGCCGCGCTCAGCGCTTGCTCGGGCTGGCCGAGGGCGTTGGTCAGCCGGGCGCGCAACACCGCGACGGCGGTTTTCTGGTTGTCGGTGGTCGCCAGCTGTTCGGCGGCCTGCAGGTGAGTGAGCCCCCGGTCGGGCTTGCCGCGCTGAATGTCAGCCTGGACCAGGTTGAGCAGGGCCGCGCGCCGCGACGTGGCGTCGTCCGGGTCCATGGCCTCCAGGGCCTGGGCAAAGCGCGCGCGGGCCAGGGAGGCGCGGCCTTCGTCGAGGTGAATGAGGCCTTCGGAGACGAGCAAGTTGGGGTGGTCGGGGCCGACGGCACTGCGCAGACTGTCGAGGGCGGTGCGCATGGCGTCGTAGGCGCCCACGTCGTAGTAGATGGCCGCGTGTTGCTTGGCCGCCGAGACGAGCAGCTTTTGGCTGTCGGCCCGGCGCGCGCTGGCCTCGGCCCGGGCCGCCAGGCCGCCGGCCGCGTCGTAGTCGGCGGCCACCCAGGCCAGGCTCGACAAAGAAAGCAGGACGCGGGCCGAGCCAGCATGATCGGCCGCGGCTTCGTGCAGGCGCAGCGCCGTTTTGAATGCGTTGGCCGCCCGGGCGCGATCGCCTTGGCTGGTGCGCAGGTCGCCGGCCGCGCGCCACGCGATGCCCGCGGCCGGGCTGTCGCCGAGCTGCTCGAGCAGGCGCTCGCCGGCTTCGGCCTGGCCGCTGTAAAAGGCGCCGACCGCGGCCAGGGCGCCGAGCTCCGGGTCGCCGGTTTTGTCGTAGGCCAGGGCGCAGGCTTGGTGGGTCGCCGCAAAGTCGCGCCCGCTGCCGAGCTGTTCGCACTTGCTTCGGCCGCTTTGGCAGGAACTGATCACGAGGGTCGCTGACGCTGCGAGCGCTGCGACGGTGGCAGTGTTCATCTCGGCTGCGACTTGTACCTGGAGACACGTCATGGCGGCAATTCGAAAAGCGAGGCGCTCCCTGTCAGCGACGAACCGGTCGCGCGCACAACAGCGGGTCTGAAAATTTCCCGGCAAACGCGCGGGAAGACGGCGTTCGTTGTGACGTATCTCTCGCGGTCGCCGGCGTGCGTCGCTGCGGGCCGTACCGACGAGCGCCCGTGGGTGGGGAGCTCGTCACATCGTCCAGGATGCGCCTCGACTCGAATGGGTGTTCGTTGGAGTCGATCGCGTCGGCCCCGTCGATGGAGGACGTCGGGCCGGGGCGGTTTTGCCTGCGAGCGAATCGTTTGTTTGTCCCGGCTGCGCGGCGGCGGGACTCCACGTGGTCGGCCCGGACTGTTTGTCGTTTTCGCGATGAAGTCGGGACGCAGGGTTGTCGGCGTGTTCACCGGGGCGCGTCACTGACTCGGTTGCCTCGTCAACGTCAGTTCCTAGGGTGCGGACGATCGCTCGAGTGGGCGAGCGGAGTGGGTCCGCTCGAAACGACCACAAGCGATGACGACCAGGTTTTCGTTCGACAGCAACCAAAGGGGATTTTCGATGAGTGACTCTTCGATCACCATGGGGCGCCGTGCGTTCGTGGGTGGAAGCATGGCGGCCGCCGCCGGGGTGACGCTGGCGCGTCCGTTCGAGGCGCTGGCCCGAGCCGGCGCCCGCGAGCGCGGCCCGCTCGACGCGTTCGGTCCGCTTTCGCCGACGCTGGACCGCACCACGGGCCTGCCGCTGCTCAAGCTGCCGCGCGGCTTTCGCTACGTTTCGTTTGGCTGGACCGGCGACCCAATGGTCAACGGCGAGCCGACGCCTCCGGGACACGACGGCGCCGCGGCGCTGTGGGGACCCTGGGGCCGGGTCTACTACGTGCGCAACCACGAGCTGCGCTTTCGCGAGGGCTCCGACTTTCAAACGTCGTTCGCCCGCCGCCGCGTCACCTACGACGCCGGCCAGGCGCCGGGCGGCACCACCACGGTCGTGTTCGACGCGTGGCGCGGCCAGTACATCCGCACCATTCCCAGCCTGTCCGGCACCATTCGCAACTGCGCCGGTGGACCGACGCCGTGGAACAGCTGGCTCACCTGCGAGGAGACCCTCGACGGCCCGGGCAACGCCCGCGACGACGCCGAGCTGCAAAACACCCACGGCTGGGTGTTCGAGGTCCCGGCGCGCTGGCGCGCCAACCCCAAGCCCTTGACGGGCCTCGGGCGCTTTAACCACGAAGCCGCGGCCATCGATCCGCTGACCGGCTACGTGTTCCAGACCGAAGACCGCGGCACGTCGGGCATCTACCGCTTTCGCCCGCGCTTTTACGGCTTCCTGCGCGCCGGCGGCGTGCTCGAAATGCTCAAGGTCAAGGGCCAGCCGAACCTCGACACGGCGACCGGAATTCCGCTGAACACCGACCTCGACGTCGAGTGGGTCGAGATCGCGGATCCGACCCGGCGCGACGACGCGGAAAACGACGGCCTGGGCGTGTACGGCCAGGGCTTTTCCCAGGGCGGCGCTCGCTTCGTTCGCGGCGAGGGCATGTGGTACGGCAAGGGCAAGATTCTCTTCACCTGCACCAGCGGCGGCGAAGCCGGCGAAGGCCAGGTGTGGGAGCTCGACCCGCGCCGCAACAAGCTGCGCCTGGTGTTCGAGTCGCCCGCGGAAGAGGTGCTCGACAACCCGGACAACATCACGGTGACGCCGCGGGGCGGCGCGATCCTGTGCGAGGACGGCGACCTCGACGGCCTGTACCTGCGCGGCCTGACGCCCGACGGCGAGCTGTTCGACTTCGCTCAGAACAACATCGTCTTGAACGGCGAACGGAACGACATCGTCGGCGACTTTCGCGACCGCGAGTGGGCTGGCGCGTCGTTTTCGCCGGACGGACGCTGGCTGCTCGTGAGCATTCAGACGCCGGGCATCACCTTTGCCATCACCGGTCCGTGGCACAAGGGCGGCCTGTAAACCACCGCCAATCCCGAAGGCGGGCGCGAACAGCAGCGCTTGTGGCGGTGGCCTTCGTGGCCACCGCCCTTTTGGCCGTGACGGCCTGGCAAGCGCGGCCGGCGCCCGCCTTCGTTTCTTCCCCCGACTCGAACAAGACCCAACGGAGACTCGCGACCATGAATCCCTCGAAACCGCCCGCGCCCGCGCCCACCCAGTTCCCGACGCTTCCCGGCGAAGCGACGGTCCAGGTCGATGACGCCGTGGAGTACGCCGAGGATCCCCAACCCGAGGGACCGTTCGAGCCGCCGGACGGCGTTGGCTTTTCGGGCGAGGACACCTCCCTCGTGGAGCTGGCAAAGGGCTCGCCCGAGGCGAGCATTCGCGCCGAGGCCGCGCTCGAGCTGCGCTACCGAAACTCGCCGGCGGCCATTCCCACGCTGGTGGCACTGCTGGCCGACGCCAACGCCGACGTGCGGCTGATCGCGGTGGAAGGGTTGGCCGACCTGGAGGCGACCGACGCCATTGGTTCGCTCGAGGCGGCCCGGGACCGCGAAGACGATGACAGCGTTGCGGCCGCCATGGGCCACGCCATCGAGGAGCTCGGCGAACTCTAGTTGCGCGGGCTCCCGTCGATCGCCGTTGGGGACGTTCGACGGTGTCGCCACACCGCGTGTTGCGGCGGGTGCAACGAGCCAATGTTCTGTTTTGTGAGGTTCGATTAAGAAATCAAGAGAGCGCAGATTTTTGTGACCTGAATCGCCCGCGGACGGGCTCAATCGGAAGTGGACGGAGTTAGTGCCGCCTTGCGGCGCTCGGAGATTTCCATGCCACCGATTGAACACGTACGGTCGCCTCGTCGCAGGGGCGGCCTTCGAACCGTTGCCACTTTCGTTGCGTTGTCGCTCGCCTTTGCCGCCGCCTGCTCGGGAAACATTCTCGGCGGTGACGACGGCGACGGCGACAGCGATGACCCCCAAACGCCCGGCGGTTGGACTCCTCCACCGCTCGAGGCCGAGGCGCCGCGGTCGCCCATGGGGCGGCTCACCCAGGGGCAGTACCTGGCCGCCGTCGCGGTCGCGTTTGGCAGCCCACCGCCGCGCGTGGTGCTGCCGAGCGATGGCTCCGACGGCGTGTTTGCGAGCAACGCCGCGGCCGAGGGCATCGGAGACTTCAACGGGTATGTCTCGGCCGCCGAGACCGTGGCCGCGCACTACGCGAGCGAGCTGTTGGGCGCCTGCGACTGGGCCGCCACGCCGGGCGCCTGCGTCGATACGGTGTTGCTTCCCATTGCGAGCTCCCTGTTCCGAGGCCGCGACGACGCCGGGGACGCGGCCGCGCTGTCGGGCCTGATGGCGGCTGTGCGCGGGGACGGGGCGACGGCGCAGCAGGCGCTGGCCTCGGCGCTGGCGCTGCTTTTGCTCGACGAGCGGTTTTTGTTCGTGCTCGAGTACGGCGGCACCGACGAAGTCGCCGACGATGGTGTTCTGCTCGGTGCCCGCGAGCTGGCGGTCCGGCTGTCGTTCTTGCTCGCCAACAGTCCGCCCGACGCCCAGCTGCGGGTCGCCATCGATGACGGACTCGCCGCCGATGCCGACCTTTTGGCGGCGGAGGTAGACCGCTTGCTGGACCAGCCCGGTGCGCGCGACCAGCTGTGGCGATTCGTGAGCACCTGGCTGGGGATTCCGGCGGAAGCTCCCGGCGAGTCGGCGGGCCCGGAGACCCTCGGCGACGAGTGCGACCTCACCGCCGAGTGCGTGGCCAAGTACGGCGACCGGGCCGACGACTGCGTCAACAGCGGCTCGTCCCAGAGCTGGTGCGGGTGCGGCGGCGAACCGTGTCGCCCGCCGTCGGCCGCCGACCTGGGCGCGTCGATGATCGAAGAGACCCGGCGGTTCGTCGAGTACGTGGTGTTCGACAGCGGCGCGCCGCTGAGCGAGCTGTTCACGGCCAACTACAGCTTCATCGATGCGGCCCTGGCCGAGCACTACGGCGTGCCCGCCCCCGAGACCGACTGGGAGCGCTACGAGTTTCCGCCGGGCGTGGCTCGCCGCGGCATTCTCACCCACGCGAGCTTTCTAACGGCCAACGGCGCTCACGAGCGCGACGTGTCGTGGATCTTTCGCGGCAAGATCGTCTACGAGCGGCTGTTTTGCGGCGAGCTGCCGCCGCCCCCGCCGGACGCGACCGAGCAAGACGTCGAGCTGCGAGAAGAGGCGGCCGAATGCATGGGGTGCCACGCGCTCATCGATCCGATGGGGCGCTTGTTCGACGGCTATGACGAGTTCGGAGCCGTGCGCGCCGACGAGGCCGTGGGCGACTCGCGGGTCGAAGTCGGCAGCGATGTCGATGGCGAGTACCCGGATGCGGTTTCGTTTGCCGTCACCGTGGCCAACAGCGAAGCCATGGTCGATTGCTTTACCAAGATGTGGTTCCGATTTGCGCTGTCGCGGCGAGCTTCGGTCGCGGACCAGCTCAGTTTCGACGTCGCCGGGGACCACCTGCGCTCCCATGGGAGCGTTCGAGACATGGTGGCGGGCTTTGCGGGCTCGGCATCGTTTCGCACCCTGTACGTGCCCGCCGAAGACCGGGTGTGCGAGTGAGCGGCGCGGTTTCATCGCGGAGTTGTCAATGAGCAAGAAAAACATCTCACGTCGTGGGTTCGTCGCCGGAACCGGTGCTCTTTTGGGCAGCGTTGGCCTGTGGCCGTTGCTGGCCCGGCGCGCGCTGGCCCAGTCGCAAGGCGCGGTCAAGCGCGTGGTTTTTTGGTACGTGCCGGAAGGGTGCGCGCAGCAGGCGTTCTGGCCGGCGACGGGGCCCGGAGCGCTGACCATCAACGAGGCGGCGCGCATCGGCGGTGGCCTGACGCCGCGCAGTCGGGGCGACTCGATCAACCGGTATCGCTCGGCCGAGATGGGCACCTACTGTCTGCAGCCGCTCAAGCCCTACGAGGCCGACCTCACCCTGATCAGCGGGTTTCGCATGAGCGAGACCGGCGACTCGATTCACAAGCGCAACGTGGCCGCGGCGCTAACCGGTGGCGCGCCCAACACCGGCAGCGTGGATCAGTGGCTCGGGCCGTTCCTGCAGGGGACGGCGCCGTTTCCGTCGATTCTGAGCACGCTGTACGGCGAGCACGTCAAGGTAGGCATCGGCGCCGACTACGCGTGCCCGTTTCGCACCCGGGCCGGGCGCGCGGCGTCGCCGTCGTGGAACCCGGTTACCACCTACAACCAGGTGTTCCCCAACGGCATCGAGCCGGGTACCGGCGGTCCCGACCATCGCTTGACGTCGCGGCTGCACGTGCTCGGCGCCGTAGGCGACAGGCTGCGCGACGTGCGGTGCCAGGGCGGCGAAGAAGCCCGCGGGCGCGTCGAGGGCTACCTCGAGTCGATCGAGCGCATCGAGACCGAGACCCGGGTGCTGGCCGAGCAAGACACCGGTGCCCAGACGCCAGACGTCGAGGTCGCCGTGCCGGCCGACTGGCGCGCACCGTCGTCGTCGAACCGCTACTGGCACCGGCCGGAGAACTTTCCCACGCTTGCCCGCATTCAGATCGATACGACGGTTGCGGCTCTGGCCCTCGATCGCACTCGCGTGTCGCTGATGCAGTTCAGCGCGACCGGCGACAGCAAGGGCATCGACGGCAGTCACTACAAGCGCGTTGGCATTGCGGACCTCGAGCCCGGCGACGTTAACGACCATCACCTGGGCCACGACCCCAACGACGTGCGCCGGCGCAACCAGGCGCGCATCTTTCGCTGGTACTACGCGCAGCTCGCCTACTTCATCGAGCGCCTCAAGGCGATTCCCGACGGCGCCGGCACCCTGTTCGACAGCACGCTTATCGTGTGCTGCAGCGAGTTTGGCAGCTACAACCACCGCGCCAACGACGTGCCGTACCTGCTGGTTGGCAATCCCGGGGGCGCCTTCAAAAAGGGCGTGTACCTCGACGCGCACCGGGGCGGCGAGCACCGGCTTCACGCCGACTTGTTCCTGGCCATCCTGCGCGGCCTCGGCATGGACGTCGATCGGTTTGGCCAGTCGACGTCGCCCTACAACGACGTGCTCCAGTAGGGCCCGGCCTGGCTCGGCTCAGACCGGGCTCAGGCCCGGCCGTGCAACGGTCGTAGCCCCGAGAAATAGAATCTCAGTTCTCGCGATCTCGCTTACCTCGTCTCGATCTTGTTGAATTTCGGGCTGGTAACGGCAGCGCGATGCGGCGTACTCGAAGGGCATGCACATTCGAGCGCTAGTGGTATTGGTGAGTCTCGTTGCGCTGGCCGGCTGCACGGGAGAGCTGGTCATGGAGGGAGGCGAGGAGTCGGCCGACGTTCCGGTTTCGATCGTGGACGTGGGCGCGCCGCAGCAGTCGGTGACCGCGGACGCCGACGGGTCGTCGGGCTGCAATCGCCTGCAGCCCCTCACCGGCGGCCTTTGGTCGGTGACCGTCGACGGCAAGAAGCGCTCGTTCTGGGTGCAGATTCCGCTCAAGTACCGGCGCTTTCGCCCGCGCCCCACGCCGGTGGTGCTGAGCTACCACGGTTTCGAAAACTTTCCGCTGCTGCAAAAGGCCCTGTCGAAGCTGCCCAAGAAAGCCGAGGAAGAGGGCTTCATCGCGGTCTTTCCGCGCGGCACCGGCGATCCGCTGTCGTGGAACGGCGGCGGTTGCTGCGGCGACGCCGAGGAGCAAAACGTCGACGACGTCGCGTTTACCGCGGCCATGCTCGACAAGCTCGAGTCGAAGCTGTGCGTGGACAAGCGCCGCATCTTTGCGACCGGCTACTCCAACGGCGGCTACATGACCCACCGCCTGGCCTGTGAGCTGTCGGACCGCATCGCCGCGTTCGGCTCGGTGGCCGGGCAGCTGGCGTTTCTCGGCTGCGACCCCCAGCGGCCGGTGCCGGTCATGCACTTTCACGGCACCGCCGACGAGACGGTTCCCTTCGAGGGTCGGCCCGAGGACGACGTGCTGTCGGTCGACGAGACCATCGACTTCTGGTCGTCGGTCGGCGCGTGCCAGACCGGTCCCGTCGAGGTGTTTCAGAACGGCGACGCCACCTGCGAGCAGTACTCGGACTGCGCGGCCGGCGTCGAGGTCGAGCTGTGCGTGATCGACGAGGGCGGCCACACCTGGCCGGGCGGCCTTGGCGGTCCGCTGGTCGAGGGGCTCGCCGGCAAGGTGTCGCGGGACGTCAACGCCAACGACCGGCTGTGGGACTTCTTCTTGCGCCACCCGCTGCCGTAGCGCGGACAGCTGTGTGAAACGCGAAACGCCGGCCGGACTTGGTGTCCGACCGGCGTTTGCGGCTTCGGTGTCGGCCCAGGGTCAGTCCGTGGTTTCGCTCGTGGTCGCCGGCTTGCCTTCGCAGTCGGGATCGTCGAGGTCGGTGTCGCCGTCGTCGTCGTTGTCTTCGCCGTCGGAACACTCGGTAAAGCCAACCACCTGCACCTGGCGCAGCTGACGGCCGGGAATGTCGGTGAAGTCTGTCTGGGCAACGCAGCTCGACGGGCACACCGTACCCGGCGGGGTAATGGTGCCGTCGCCATTGTTGGTGCCGGCGCAGTCCGACGTGTTGGAATCCGTGTCGATGCACACCGGCAGGATCTTGGACACGCCCACGTTGCCGAGCTGATCTTCGGCGCGGACGACCAGGCATGCCCAGCCGTCGGACACCTGGTTGGCCAGGGCGTCGAAGGCGTTGCCCATGCAGCGGTCGCCGTCGACCGGGGTGAGGCCAAAGATGGCCGACTCACCGGTCGGGGTTTCGATGGCGCGGGTGGCGTCGACCGACTGACAGAGGTTCGCCGGCGGGGTCTCGGTTTCGTCCTCCTCGAAGCAGGCGGCGTCGGCGATCTGACCGTCCGAGCCCGGAGCGCGCAGGAAGTTTTCGACGAAGGCCGACGAGCCGCTAATGGGCACCGCCGCCATGTTGAACAGACTCGCTTCCGCGCCCTGGGGGTTGAGCACCGGGTCCACGGCCGGGTTGATCTCGTCGCAGAGGTTGTCGTCGTCGTTGTCGAGGTCGGCGAGCAGCTCGAGGGTTTCGTCGTCGAGCAGGTACAGCTCGACCGAGGCGAGATTGACCGTGGCGATGGGCAAGACCACGCCGCCGGGGTTGTCGGGGCCGTTGCCGCGGTCTTCGACCCGGGCGCGAATCTCGAACAGCTGCGGAACGATTTGCCCAAAGCTCACCGCGTCGCGACCGAGCGGATCGAAGCGGGCCGAGCACGACAGAAGGCTAAAGTCGGGCGTGACCCGGAACTCGCGCATATCGGGCGAGTCGAGGGTGACCAGGGGCGGCCGGTTGTCGAGGGCGATTTCGTAGCCCACGGTGCGCGTGTTGCCGACGCCGTCGGTCGCCGTGACTTCGAGCAGGGGATAGACCTGCTCGGGGTTGGAGAACGTGCGCGTGTCGATGGTAGCGCCGAACTCGTCGCCGCCCAGGGGCTGCAGAGTGAACGGGGCGCCGCGCCCCAGGGTCCCCTGCACCGAGCCCACGCCCGCGGCGTCGGTGATGGTCGCGGTCACGTCGATGACGCCGGAGACCAGCTCGACGGGCCCCGGCGTCGTGATGGTGATGGTGGGGCCGACGTCGTCGGCGACGAAGGTGACGCGCCGGACCCGCTCGACCGGCGCCGCGCTGGCGTCGGAGTTTTGCCGCGTGTTCGACGCCCGCACTTCGATGACCACGTCGCCGCTCAGAGGCGGGGTGAAGTCGTCGAACAAGAACGTGCGGCTAAAGAACCCGCCGCTTTCGTCGGGATCTTGCGGGTCGCCGGCGATGGACACCGTCACGGTGTCGGTGTCGACCGTCGCGCCGGTGTCGCCGCTGTCGGTGACCGGATCGGGCAGCACCTGAAACAGGGCCGTGACCTCGGCGCGGAACGCCTCTTTGTCGGTCGGCGTTACGAAGATGACGTTGGGGCCCAGGTCGAGAAAGGTCTCGTTTTCGTCGGAGTCCGCCGCCGCGGGCTCGGCGGTGTCGGCGGCCGTGCAGCGAATGGTGAGCGGGCCGTTGCTGAAGTTTTCGACCGAGACCGTAGCGACGAAGCGGTTGGCCTGACCCGCCTGGGGCGATGCCTGGGCGGTGGTCGTCTCGCCCTCGGCGCCGATGGCGGCCACCGTGACCGCGTTGGGGTTGACCGGCAGCATGGTGGTCGGGTCCGGCAATGCCTCGCACACCACGTCGACGCTGCTCGTCGTTACGATCACGTCTGCCGCCGTGGAGCCGCCGGCGTCAGTCGGGCTGATGACGGTGACGTCGGGACCGGCCGGGTTGGTCGGCGCGTCGGGCAGCGGCGCCGCGTCGGGAAGACCCGCGTCGGGTTCTTCCTGCATGGCGTCGGGTTCGGGCGGCGGGGGCGGCGCGTCCGGCAAGGGCGACGCGTCGGCAAAGCCGCCCGGGTTGCTGCCCGGGTCGTCGCCACAGGCGGTCAGCACCAGGCCGAGCGCAAGTGCGCTCGGCAGAATCGAAAGACGAGTCACCGGATCCCCCTTCTATAAGCAAACGCTGCAGAGCAGCAGCGCCGATCATATCAGGAGTCGGGCGTCTGCCAACTTTGCGCGGTTCGCCCGGTGGCGTCGCTGGACCGTTTCGGACTGGGGCGCGGCTACGACAGCCGCTTGCGCAACGACACCTGCTTGCGGGCGAGGGTGTCCGCCATGTCGGTGCGACCCAGGTCACGAGCGCGCTGCTCGCCCAGCCCCAGCCACTGGATCGAGCGAGCGGTCTGACCGGCGCCGAGAAACGACCGGCTCGCGGTAATGGCCGTGGTGATGTTCTGCGAGTCCTCGCGGTGGCGGGACAAAAACAGGTCGTGGGCGCGGTCGAAGTCGGCCGCGCTGACCAAAAGGTCGGCGAGACCCACCCGCATCATCTGCACGCGCTCGGTCCACTGTGGTTGCGACGGCTCCTGCTGCGCACATCGCCGGTAGAACTCATCGTAGATATCGACCACGTCCGCCGGCGGCAGCGGGCTGCTCATGAGCATGCCCAGGAAGGTCCCGTAGGCGACCAGCTGATCGATGTCGCGCTCGAGCAGCGCCTGCACCATGCCCACGGTGGCAAAGTCGCCCTCGGCCGCGGCGGCCACGCACGTCGCCACTTCGATGGCGTGAGGAGATGCCCCGAAGGCGTCAACGGCCACGCGGGCTCCGTCGGCGCGCACCCGCGCGGCCACGCGCTCGGCCCGGGCCACGTGTTCGGCCAGGAAGGGCCACACGCGCGGGTCGAGGCCGTCGGGCGCAGGCGGAGCCTCGAAATGTGGGCGAAAGAACGCCTCCCAATCCGACTGATGCGCCTCCAGCGCTTGTTTGGCGGCCTGAAGGACGTCCGGAGTCAAAAAGGACACCTGCATTCCTACAGTGTAGTGCGCGAACGCCTTGCGCGCCGGTGCCGGTTGTTATTTCAATTGGTTGTACCGTGCGGCAGGGGCCCTATCTCGGGGTCGCCAACCGCGACAGGGGGACGACATGGCTTCAGGGCGCAGGCGCCGCGAGACCGCAAGCATTCAACCGATGCACACCACCAGCCGGGCGTTCGTCCGGGACCGGGGCGGGGTGCGCGTCGTCTTTGGCGACGGAACTCTCGACAGCCTGGCCGACTCGCTGTCGGCCATGAAGATCGATCGCGCCATGCTGCTGGCGACGGCGGGGCGGCGGACCGAGATGGACAAGGTCGCCACCGTGCTCGGCTCGCGGGTGGCCGGCATTCTTACGTCGGCCGAGCCCCACGTGCCGCGCTCGCTGGTCAAGCGCGCCCTGGCGGAGATGGCGGAGTTCCACGCCAACGCCATCGTCGCGGTCGGCGGCGGTTCGACCATCGGGCTGGGCAAGGCCATCGCCCTCGAGCGCGAGATTTCGGTGATCGCCGTGCCGACGACGTATTCCGGCTCGGAGATGACGCCGGTGTGGGGCATCACCGAGGACGGCGAGTCGCCGCCGCGCAAGGTGACCGGGCGCGACGAGCGGGTGCGCCCCGCCATGGTCGTGTACGACCCGCTGGTGACCCAGACCCTGCCGGTCGGCATTGCGGTCACCGGCATCGTCAACGCCATGGCCCACTGCGTGGAGGCGCTCTACGCTCCGGCCCTGGACCCGGTGACCGAGGCCATGGCCATGCAGGGGCTCGAGGTCCTGGCCGGCGCGCTCGCCGAGATCGACAACGTGCCCGACAGCGGCCGCGCCCGGGCCGAGGCGTTCTACGGCGCTCACCTGGCGGGCGACTGCCTGGGCAGCGTGCGCATGGGGCTGCACCACAAGCTTTGCCACGTGCTCGGCGGTCGCTACCGCCTGCCGCACGCGGCGATGCACACCGTGCTGCTGCCGCACGTGCTGCGCTTTAACGCCGAGGCCGTGCCCGACACCACGCGCCGCATTGCGCGGGCCATGGGTGCCGAGGACCCGGTGGCGGCGCTCTACGACCGCACGCGATTTGCCGGCGGCCCGACCGACCTGGCGTCGCTCGGCCTCGAGTCGGACCAGCTCGAGGCGGTGGCAGAGGCGGCGCTGCGCAACGCGTATCCGAACCCCCGCGAGGCCTCGGTGGCCGACATCGTCGGGATCTTGCAGGCGGCGCTGGAGGGCCAGCGGCCGACCCTGGCCGCCAACAGCTCGGCCATCGCCTACGGCGTGCAAAGCGGCGCCTATCAGGCGGGCTTTGGCGGCACGTTCGAGTCGGAGGCGCTGCCGGGCGCCGTGCCGCGGCGCCAGAACGCTCCGCACCGGGCGCCCTACGGCCTGTACCCCGAGCAGGTCAACGGCACCGCGTTCGTGGTCGACCGCGCCCACAACCAGCGGTCGTGGCTGTACCGGGTGCGGCCGTCGCTGGGCCACACCGAGTTCGTTCGGCGCGACCCGGGGCTGATCGTCAGCGAGTTTCACAGCTCGGCCACGCCGAACCTGATGCGCTGGAAAGCGCGCGCCTTGCCGGACGAGCCGACCGACTTCGTCGCCGGATTGGCGACGATTGCGGGGGCCGGCGACGCCGACGGCAAACAGGGGCTGGCCATTCACGTCTACGTGGCGACCAGGGACATGACCGAGTCGGCGTTCAACAACCTCGACGGCGACATGGTCATCATTCCCGAGACCGGGCCGCTTACGGTCAAGACCGAGCTCGGCGTTCTTCACCTGCGGCCCACCGAGATTGGCGTGATTCCGCGCGGCATCAAATTCTCGGTACGGCTGCCCGAGGGCCGCGCGCGCGGCTGGGTGCTCGAGGTGTACGACGGCCACATGGAGCTGCCGAACCGGGGCCTCATCGGCGCCAACGGTCTGGCCGACGAGCGTCACTTTCTGGTGCCCAACGCGGCGTTCGAAGATCGGCGCTTCTCCGACGGCTTCAAGATCGTGCAGAAGTACGGCGGCCACATGTACGAGGCGACGCAGCAGCACTCGTGCTTCGACGTGGTCGGCTGGCACGGTAGCTACGCGCCCTACAAGTACGACTTGCTGTTGTTCAACGCCTTTGGGTCGGTGACCTGGGATCACCCGGACCCGTCGATCCTCACGGTGCTGACCTGCCCCGTGGACGACAAGGGCAGCTCGGCCGCCGACCTGGTTGTCTTTCCGCCGCGCTGGGAAGCGTTCGACAACAGCTTTCGACCGCCGTTCTATCACCGCAACCCCGCGACAGAGTTCAACTTCGTCGTGCGGCTCGAAAACGGTGTGCTCGGGTATGAGCAGGGGGGCTATTTCTACACCCCGCAAAACGCCGCTCACGGGCTCGGCCCGCGAGCGGTGCGCCGCGAGCTCAGCCGCTCGACCGAGGAGAACAACACCCCGCACCGCATCAGCGAAGGCCAGCTGTGGGGCCAGTTCGAGTCGGTGTACCCGCTGCGCGTGACCGAGTGGGCGGCCAAGGCCCCGAATCTCGACCCGGATTTCCGAGCGTTGTTCGACGGCTTGCCGAGCTTCTTCGACCGAGACGACATCGACGGCTCGTTCGACTAGGGGGGGCGGCGCCCGCCGGCCGCCGGTCGACAACCCGCTCGGTTGTCGCGCAAAAACTCGGTACTCTTAGTGGGTCTTGGGGGGCCAGGCATTCACCGCCGGCGGGCGGTTCGACCTACGTCGACAGATCGGCGCCGGCGGCATGGGCGTGGTCTACGAGGCCTTCGATCGCGAGCGCGGCGAGCGGGTCGCCCTCAAGACCCTGCAGGGCGCCCGGCCGGAGTGGTTGTCTCGCTTTAAGCGCGAGTTCCGATCGCTGCACGACCTTTCGCATCCCAACCTGGTCGCCCTGGGCGAGCTGTTCGACGGCGAGAGCGATCCGTTCTTTTCGATGGAGCTCATCGAGGGCAAGGATCTGCTGTCGTACGTGTGCCCGGGCACCGAGCCGCTGGGAGGGTGCGCCGCCGACACTGTCGAGGTGGCGCGCGCGGCCGACATCGTTCTGGCGCCGCGGCTGGCGGGACCGCAATTGTCGCCGTGCGATGAGACGCGCGTGCGCGCCGTTCTCGTCCAGCTGCTGGCCGGGCTTTCGGTGCTGCACCGCGCCGGCAAGGTGCACTGCGACATCAAGCCGACCAACGTCATGGTGGACGGCGGCGGCCGCGTCGTGCTGCTGGACTTTGGCCTGGTCGCCGAGGCGAGCGGCGACTCGGCAAAAAAGGGCGGGCTCATCGGCACCGTCGAATACATGGCGCCCGAACAGGGAATGAGCGGCCAGACCTCGCCGGCCGCCGACATCTACAGCCTGGGAGTGGTGCTGTTCGAAGCGCTCACCGGCAGGCTGCCCCACGTGAGCAGCAAGCCGTTTGACCTGCTGATGAAGAAGAGCAAGGAAGCGGCGCCCGCGGTCGACAGCCTGGTTTCCGACGCGCCCGCCGACCTGGTCGCGCTGTGTCACGAGATGCTGGCGGTGGATCCGGCCGAGCGCCCGAGCGTGTGGAGTCTGCTCGACAAGCTGGCATCGACGCCCCGCGAGGTCACCGCCGAGCACGACACCGGTGAATTCGAGCCCGTTGAGCTCTTCGTCGGGCGATCCGCGGAGCTTCAGGCGCTCGAATCCGCCTACGAGTCGGTCGAGGACCGAGCGGCGCTGGTTGTGGTCGAAGGCCGTTCCGGGGTTGGCAAGAGCCGACTGGTCGAGCACTTTCTGGGCGGGCTTGCGGCCCGGCAGCCGACGGCGCTGGTGCTGCGAAGCCGCTGCTACGAGCGCGAGCTGGTGCCGTTCAAGGCGCTGGACGGCATCGTCGAAGGGGCCGGGGACTACCTTCGCGAGTTAACGCGCGAACAGCGCGAGGCGCTGATGCCCGAGCATCCCGCGCTGCTGGGGCGGTTGTTTCCGGTGTTGCGCGCGGTCGACGTCATCAAGGGCGCGCCGCCGGCGCCTGAAAGCGGCGACCCCCAGGAGCAGCGCCTGGTCATGTTCGCCGCCCTGCGCGAGCTGTTCGCGGGCCTGACGGCTCGGGGCCCCCTGGTCTGGTTCATCGACGACTTGCAGTGGACCGACGCCGACAGCCTGACGTTGCTCGACGAGCTCGTCGGCCAAACGCGGTCGCTGGCGATCCTCATCGTCGCGACCATGAGACCCGCCAGGGGCGAGGCCCGCGAGGCGCTCGTGTCGCGCCTGGCCCAGATTCTGCCCACGCGTCGCCTGGAGCTCGCCGAGCTCGACGCCGCCGAGGCCCAGGAGCTGGTCGAGCGGCTCTTGCCCGGGGGATTGTCGGCGTCGGCGGCATCGGCGACCCGCAGCGCCGGCGGTCACCCGCTGTTTCTTCACGAGCTGGCGCGCCACCTTCAGTCCGACACCACGGGCGACTCGCGAGCGGCAAATCTCGAGCAGATGCTGGCCCTGCGCATTGCCCAGCTACCCGAGGACGCTCGCGGGGTGCTCGAAGTACTGGCGGTTGCCGAGCGCCCGGTGGCCCAGGAGGTGGCCGCGATCGCCGCGGGCCTGAGCATTTCGCGAGTGGTCAAGGCCGCGACGGTCTTGCGAGCGGCGCACCTGGCGCGAACCGACGGGGTGCGGCGCGACGACTCGATCGTCCCGTTTCACGATCGGGTGCGCGAGCTGGTCGTCGATCAGCTGGGCGACGATGCGCGCCGCGGGCTCCACAAGCGCCTGGCCCAGGCCCTGGAGAGTACGGGGGCCGCCGAGGCGGCGCCGCTCGTGCTCGTGCGCCACGCCGAGGCTGCCGGTCGCCACAAGCAGGCCGCGGTGTACGCGGAACGGGCGGCGCGGGCGGCGACCGCGGCGCTGGCGTTCGAACAGGCGGCCGACCTCACGGCCAAAGCTCTCGAGCTGGGCGCGTTCGACGACGCCAAGCGGCGCAAGTTGCGTCTCGAGTACGCGTCGGCGCTGATCAATGCCGGGCGCGGACCCGAGGCGGCCGCGGCGTTGCTCGAGGCGGCCGAAGGGGCAGAGCCGGGCGTTCGCCTGGACTGCCAGCGCCTGGCGGCCGAGCAGTGGCTCATTACCGGGCACGTCGAAGAGGGACTCGCCACCATGCAGTCGTCGATGGTCGAAATCGGCGAACCGCCGGCGGCCTCGGAAAAGCGCGCGCTGGCCAGGCTGTTGTGGAACCGGGCTCGTCTGCGCACGCGCGGGCTTACGCCCGCGGTTCGGGACCCGGATTCGATTCCGCCGCGTCTTTTGCAGCGGCTCGAGGTCCTGCGCTCGCTCGCCATCGGCCTGGCCATGGTCGACAACATTCGCGGCGCCGACTTCAACAGCCGCTACCTGCTCGCGGCGCTCGAAACCGGCGAGCCGCATCATTTGGCGAGCGCGGTGGGGCAGGAACTGGTGTTCCTGACCAGCCAGCTCGGCCGGCCGTCGAAGCGGACCGAGCGGCTGCGCGCAGAGCTCGCCGCGGCGGTGCAGCGTTGCACCAACGACGCGTACGCGGCCGCCTGGTGGCACCTGGCCTCGGGGGCGGCATCGTTTTTCGAGGGCCAGTTTCGCGCGGCCCTCGAGGTGTTGCAGGCCGCGGAACCGGTGCTCACCGAGTCGGTTGCGGGAATCCAGTACGAAAAGAACAACACGCGCGTCTTTCGCGTGCACACGCTGCGCATGATGGGCGGCCTGCGTCGCCAGGGCGAGCTCATCGAAGAGCTCCTGCGCGCCGGTGCCCACCGCGGCGACCGCTATCTCGTTACCACGTTGCGGCTTTTGCAGGTGCAGTCCCTGTTGGCCAGCGGCCGGGTCGACGACGCGCGCCAGAACATCGAGAGCGCCACGTGGGAGCCGCCGGACAACGGCTTTCATCTGCAGCACTGGTACGAGCTCATCGCGCGGGCTGAAACGGCGCTGTACGAGGGCGCGGCCAACGAGGCTGTGGATGAGCTGGCACCGGCCTTCGACGCGCTCGGCAAGTCGATGCTGCTACGCGTGCGGCTGGTGCGCGTCGAGGCGACGGCGCTGCGGGGCCGTCTGGTCCTGGCTGCGGCACGCGCGCGCGGCGGTCCGGCCAAAGAGCTCGCTGCGGTGCACCGGATAGCGCGTCGACTGGAGCGGGAGAAAACCGGCTACGCATCCGTCTACGCGGCGCTGGCGCGCGCGGGCACCAAGCTCAGCGGCCCCGAGGGAAAAACAGCCGCGGTCGATGAACTGCGCCAGGCCATCGAGTTGGCGGCAGCGCACGGCATGGCTCTGCACGAGGCGGCGGCTCGCGATCGACTCGGTCGGCTGCTGGGCGGTCCCGAAGGAAGCGCCGAACGCGGGTTGGCCCACGAGTACGGCGAGGAAAATCGCATTCCCGATGTCGACCGCATGTTCGAAACGGCGGCGCCGGGGCTGCTGCTGGACTGAGGTCGCCGGTTTCGCCTCCGGCGAGGCGCCGTCCGACTCAGGGCGACGAGTAGCGGACGTGCAGGCGCGCGAGAAACTCGTCGACCCGCTCCTCGAGCTCGATCTCGGTGGCGATGTCGGTGTCGTGAACCACCAGCACGTGGGCGCGGCCGCTTTCGTCGAGCCGCGCTAGCTCTGTTTCTTCTTCCGAACCGAAGTCGCTTACGACGTCCGAATCGGAGTGAGAGAGATAGTGAAAGCCGACCTTGCGGTCCGGGTCGAACGCGTCGAGGCGCACCAGCATGCTGGGGGAACTGAGGTTGTAGTCGGCGACGCACTCGTACCCCGCGGCCAGGAAGCGATGCGTCAGGAACTCGCGCGCTTGTTGTTCGGTGGGAGGCACCGGGCGCGGCGTGGCAGAGCGGCCTTGAATCGTGCGCAGGTCGGCGTCGACGCTCACGTTGCCCGTGGGCGGTCGCGTCTTGCTAACGGCCGAGGGAGCCCATCGATCCGGCGGATAGGTGACGCCCTTCTTCCGCAGGCGATTGGCCGAGCTTTGCAACGTAGGTTTGTCTTTTGGATCGCTCATGCGCCGACTGTGTGGAGAAACGCTATCACGGCGACGATGTAGGTCAACAGGAGCACGAGTTGGCGCCAACGACTTTGCCTTCAAACGGGCGGTGCGCGCCGATACAATGCTCCAACGGGGGAAGAGCGAAACCACCTTACATTGCAGTACCTGGCTTCATGAACCCCAAGCAACTCTTCGCAACAAGCGGCATCGCTGCGTGGTTGTTGCTCGTGCCAACGCTGGCTGTCGCGCAGCCAATCATCTCTGCGGACCCGACCTCGATCGACTTCGGTCCGCAGGACGTCGGCACGACCAGTAGCACCACGCAGGTCACCGTCGACAATCTCGGTGACGCCGATCTGACGGTCGCGTCCGTCGTTACCATTGGCTCCAACTCGAGCGACTTCGCGGTAGATGCATCGCCGCCCATCGTGATTGCGGCCGGCGGCTCGGCGACCTTCTCGGTCGCGTTCGAGCCGATTGCCGTCGGTGCTCGCTCCGCGACGGTGCGCATCGTGAGCGACGATCCGGCCGAACCGCAGCTCGACATTGGCGTTTCCGGGACCGGCGTGGGCACGCCGGCCATCGTGCTGCAGGCGCCCGCCGACGGCAGCCTCGACTTTGGCGACGTGCTGGTCGCGGGCACGAGCCCAATCCAAACGGTCACGGTGCGCAACGACGGCACCGACGACTTGATCGTTTCGAGCGCCGCCATCGTGAGCGCCGGCGCCGCGCAGTTCGGGCTGGTCAGCGGACCGGCGGCGGTGACCTTGCCACCCGGGGGGCGGCAGTCGTGGGACATCGTCTTCGAGCCGACGTCGCCCGGAAACAAGAGCGCGACGTTTCGAATCGATAGCAACGACCCCGACCTGGACCCGGTCGTCGTGTCCCTGGATGGCCGCGGCGTACAGGGTGACCTGGTGGTGTCGCGCAATAACATTGCGTTTCCCGAAACCCGGGTCTGCGAAACCGCTGCGGGGCAGACCGTGGTGGTTCGCAATGAAGGCACGGCTCCGGTGACCGTGAGCGCGGTGACGGTCTCGTCGTCGCAGCTTTTTCCCCTCAGCGGCGTGCCGTCGTTGCCGCGGGCGCTTTCGCCCGGGCAGTCGTTTTCCTTCGAGGTCGCGTTCGAGCCGTCGCGCCAGGCCAACGAGGCTGGAACCATCATCGTCGAGTCGGATACGCCCGCGGGCAATCAGGTCGTGGCTCTGAGCGGGCCCGGACGGGTCGCCGGTTTCGCTGCGTCCCCCATGACGTTCAACTTCGGCGACGTCGAGGTTGCCCAGCCGGCGCGGACGACGTTCACTCTCGAGAACAACGGAGGCGCTGCGTTTCGCGTGGACGGGGTGAGCAGCTCGGACACCGAGAACTTCGCGGTGATTCTGGGGACGCCCGGTTCGCTCCCCGCCACCCTGGACCCCGGCGAGACCTTGTCGTTCGACATTCGCGCTCAACCGCAGGCCGTGGGCGCGGCCAACTCGAACATCCTGGTGTCGACTGACGTTCCTACGTGCAATGGAGCGCCCGGCCAGGTCACGTACACGGTGGTCGCCAACGGCGTCGCTGCCGGCATCGACCTGTCGACGGGGTCCGTGGACTTCGACGTGGTCGACGTGCAGGCCGCCGAGGCCGCCGTGCAGGAAATCGTCGTGGAAAACACGGGCTCGGCTTCGCTGGAGATCGAAGCGCTCAGCATCGAAGGCGAGTTTGCCGACGACTTCTCGGTGGTTGATGCCCCCGAGCTTCCGGTGTCGATTGCGCCGGGAGCATCCCTCGCGTTGCAGGTGGCGTTTTTGCCGCAAACGGAGCGCGGCGGGTGTGGCCCCGGTCAGGATGCCAACGCCGTGTTGCGCCTGCAGACCGACGCTCTCGGCGCCGCCGACGTGGCCATTGCTTTGTTCGGTTGCGGAATCGACCGCCACATTTCGCTGTCGACGACGTCGCTGCGGTTTCCCCCGACCTATCGGGGTACCGACGAGCCGTCGCTGCTCACGTTCGACCTGGCCAACACCGGCGAGGCGCCGCTGCAGATCGCGTCGGTAATGAGCACGGGGTTCGGGGCCAGCTCCTACTCGGTGGTGAGCGATGTGGGCATGAGCGTGGCGGGCGGCGACGCGCGCGAGGTGACCGTGGCGTTCGTTCCCGAGGTGGCGAGCGACCTGCCGATCGAGGCTCAGCTGGTGATCGTGAACGACGACGACCAGGAGCCGATGGCAACGATCCAGCTCGAGGGCCAGGGAATCTTGCCCGAGCTGGCCATCGCCCCCGGCCTGATCGAGTTCGGGCCGACGGCGGTGGGCGCGACCGCGACGCTGGGGGCCGGGCAGGTGGTGATCGAGAACCAGAACTCGGATCGGCCGTTCGTGGTTCGGGAGCTTCGCTTCACGGACGTCGATGGTGCGGTCGTCGACGTATTCGACACCGTTGGCTTTGGCGGCGCTGTGGAGATCGGTGCGTCGGACAGCCTGGCGATTGACCTGGCGTTTTCGCCCGACCGCGTGGGGGTGTTCGAAGGCCGACTCGAGATTTACGTGGGCGCCGACGAGCTGCCGTTCGCGGCCCTGGCGGTGAGCGGCGTGGGGGCCGATGCCCGGCTCGCGGGTTCTGGCTGCGCGGCGGGCGGAGCGGACGCGGGTCACGGTTGGCTCGCGATGCTGGCCGTGCTGCTGGCGGGGGCTGCGCGGCGACGCCGCGCATCGAAGGCGGTGCGAGCCTGGGTGCTCGGCGTCGTGGTTTTCGCCTTACTGGGCGCTACCGGCGGGCGGCCGGCGCACGCCCAGGAGAGCATCGATCTCACGACGTTTCGGCCCGCCTTCGGCGGCAACGTCGACCTGTTTACCGTCGAGTCGCCGTTGGTGGCCGCCCACGGCACCTGGACCCTGGGGTTGTTCGTCGACTACGCGAGCAACCCGCTGCGGCTGGTGCCGGCCGGGGCCGACGCCATGAGCAGCAGCCCGGTGAGCGACCGGACCGCGTCGACGCTGACGTTCACCTTCGGTTTGTTCGACCGGTTCGAGATCGGCACGGCGGTGCCCGTGCTGGCCCAAAGTGGTGACCTGTCCATGCTCGGCGTACCGTCGGCCGAGGGGGCGGCCCTCGGCGACGTTGGGCTGTGGGGCAAGGCCGAGCTTTGGACGACGGACGCATTTTCCCTCGGCGCGTCGACCATGGTGACGCTGCCGACCGGCGCCGGCGACGAGTTTGCCGGTGCGCGCACGGTGACCGCTCACGCGCGAGGACTCGGTGCTCTCGATCTGGGCGCGGTACGTCTCAACGGCAATCTGGGCCTGCGCATGCGGGGCAGGGCGCAGTTTCTCAACGTCGAGCAGGGCAATGAGTTCACCTACGGGGCGGGGGCCAGCTATCCGCTTTTGTCGTCGCTCTCGGTCGTGGGCGAGCTCTTCGGCGGTATTGGTTTGGGCGGTGCCCAGGGCGATGCGACCAGCACTCTGGAGATGTACGCGGGACTTCGCTACCGGCTGCCCGGCGGCGTGAGCCTGGCGGCGGGCGGCGGGCGCGGCGTGCTCGACGGCATTGGCAGTCCCGACCGGCGTTTCTTCTTTATGTTCTCGTACGCCCCCGGCGGTGCCAACGCCCAGCCGTCCCTCGCCGAAACGGCCCGGCGCAATCGCGCGGAGGGGCCGCCTCTGGACGACGGTGACGACGACGGCGACGTGGTGCTCAACTTCGAGGACCGATGTCCAACCGAGCCGGAAGACAAAGATGGCTTCGAAGACGACGACGGCTGTCCCGATAAGGACAACGACGGCGACGGTGTGGAAGACGCCCTCGACCAGTGCCAGGGAGAGGCGGAGGATCGGGACGGGTTCGAGGACAACGACGGTTGCATCGACGCCGACAACGACGGCGACGGCATTCCCGACGTGCGGGACAGCTGCCCGGACCAGGTCGAGGACCTCGATGGCTTTCGCGATGGAGACGGCTGCGACGACCCGGATAACGATCGCGACGGCATACCGGACGTCATTGACGGCTGTGCCGTGGAGCCCGAGACCATCAACGGGCGCGCGGACGACGACGGCTGTCCCGACGACGGCAAGAGCGCGTTTCTCGTGCGGGGCAAGCGGATCGAGCTCGTTGAGCCGGTCGCGTTTCGCAAGGACTCGGCTCGGCTCACGAAGGATGGGCGGGGCGTGCTCGCGCAGATCGCGGCGCTGATGCGGGCGCGGCCCGAGTGGAAGCGGGTCCGCATCGCGGTACACGTGCACGCGCGCGGTGCCAACGACACCCAGCTGTCGGCGCGGCGGGCCCGGGCGATCGTGCGTACGCTCACTCGCGCGGGCGTCGAGCCGGATCGCCTCGAGACCGAGGCCATGGGGTCGACCCGGCCCCTGCGCAAGGGGTCGTCGGCGCGCGCTCGCCGCGTCAACGACCGGCTCGAGATTCGGATCCTTCGCTAGGCCCCTGCGCGAGGCCCCGTTGTCGCGGGTACCGTCTTTGGGCCGAGCGACAGCTCGGGCGCCTAGCGCTGCTTCATGGCGCGGTCGATTTCGCGGCGGGCCTCGGCCTCGCGCTTGCTGTCGCGCTTTTCGTAGGCGGCCTTGCCGGTGCCCAGTCCTAGCTCGACCTTGATTTTGCCGTTCTTGAGGTAGAAGGCCAGCGGCACCAGGGAGTAGCCGCGCTGCTCGACCCGGGTGGCCAGCTTCTTGATTTCGTGGGCGTTGAGCAGCAGTTTTCGCTCGCGCTTGGGCTCGTGATTGAACTGGTTGGCCCAGGGGTACTCGTCGATCTGGGCGTTGACCAGCCACGCTTCGCCGCGGCGAAACTGAACGAACGCGTCCTTGAGCGCCGCTTTCGACTCGCGCAGGGATTTGACCTCGGAGCCGACCAGCACGACCCCGGCTTCGACGGTTTCCTCGATGGCGTAGTCGTGGCGCGCCTTGCGGTTGCGCACCAGGGTTTTGTGGCCCTCGGTGTGATCCTTGGGGCCCTTGCGTCTGCCCCGCTTGGCCATGGCGGGGGACTTTAGCCGGCATAGACGGCCCTCGCCAGGCAAACCGCCGTCACTTTCGCGGCCCCGGCGCGCCGCAGGGCGCTGGCGGCGGCGTTCGCCGTGGCGCCGGTGGTCGCGATGTCGTCGAGCACGACAACGTGTTGTCCGGCGAGGCGCGCCCGTTGGCGCGCGGGCACCAAAAAAGCGAGCGCGACGTGTTCCCGGCGCGCCTTTTCGCTCGCGCCGGCCTGAGTGGGGGAGGCGCGAACCCGGCGGAGGGCGCCGGCGTCCAGCTTGCGGCGCGCGGCGGGGCCACAGGCCTCGGCGAGCAGCTGAGACTGGTTGAAGCGTCGTCGCGCGAGGCGTCGCCAGTGCAGGGGAACCGGCACCAGTCGGTCTGCGCTGTCGAGCACGCCCTCGAGGCACGGGCGAAGAAGGGCGCCGAGAGGCCGGGCCAGGTCGGCCCGGTCGCCGTACTTGAACGCCTTGACGGCCTCCGCGAGCTCACCGCCGTAGCGGTAGGGTGCGACCAGTCGGGCGAAGGCGGGGGGACGCTTGCGGCAGCGCCGGCACTCGAGCTGGCTGGGCTGTTCGTAGGGCTCGGAGCAGCGCGGGCAGGCGGCGTCGAGCGGGTACAGCGAGATCGAGCACGTTCCGCACAGCGGTTCGGTGGCTGTGACGGGAACGCCGCACGATGCGCACCGGGGGCGATAGAGCCAGTCGAGCAAGCGAGCTGGTTGCATGCGTCCGGCAAGTGCAGCGGGCGTGCCGGGCGCAGCCGACCGAAATCGCGGGGCCGCTGTCCGGGGAGCCGGCCGTTCGTCCGAAACAGCGTCCGGCGGGCCGGACGCAGCCCGCGCAACGGCAAGTTGGCAAGACCGTCCCCAAGTGTTGCGGCCAACACCATGAGTGAGCTCATCGGCCGTGAGGTCCATGGACCAGCGTTCGTTCGCCTCGGTCGGCATCGGCACCCGCGATCGGGCCACCGACATGCAGCGCCGCCTCTGGGCCTCTAGAACTGACTTCGGAACCGAAGTGTGACTCTTCGCCAGCCTTTTTCCGTTTCAGGGATGGATATCCGCCAGCACCTTCCCGGACTCCAACGCGGTAGAGCTTCGGGTCAGTGCCGGGATAGGCTCTTTTCCGATGCCCCCTGGCTTGAACTCGCCATGTTGCAGAGTGCTCGGCCCGACCTTGCGCTCGTGCTGGGCACTGGGAGCTGTCGCTGGCCTCGATGGAACATCGGGGGGCTGAGCCACCGACGGTTGCTCCGGGTTCGAAATCCGTGGGGGGTGGGCAACGCCTTCCCGCTCATCCGAACAAGCCCAAAGCCCAGTCGCCAGCGCGAACACAGAAATTAGCCGAATCATGCTCGGTCGCCTCCCCTCTCCCGGCGCTGGGGCACCGCGCACCGAAAACCTGGCTCGCGGGCACACCGATTGATCCGGTCGGCGGCCCATCGCGTCAAGGAAGCCCGAAGAGCGTCAACCTGAGCCAGTCGGTGATTAACGCTACCACACGGGGCCCGGCAAATTGCTCCGCCTCTTTGTGCGCCGTTTGTATGCTAGCTCTGAGGGACCTGGCGGAAGGCGGTGACGAGCGCAGGTCCACGCGACTGCCGACGCGGCGGAATCACCGAGCGAGCGCGTTTCGCTTCACCCGCCAGGAGTCAACCAGAGACTCCGCCTTCTCGACCGAGATCCGCAGCGGAATGCTTGCTCGTCTTCGCCCGTGCCTTGTCGGGGGAAACTCCACAGTCGTCAGAATCTTCTCGATGCAGGCTACGAATCCCAGAGACACGTCCTCCGAATGGCGAGTGACGTCGACCAACCTCCCCGATGGAGTGATCGTCGCTCTCACTGAAGTGCTCCTTTGGAGGGGCGCGCCGAGAACGTCCCAGCAGGCGTCAAAATCGAGAGCGCTGCTACCCAGGACCTGGTCGACCACCTTGTAGTCGAGGTGCTCTGGCAAGTCTGGGCGCTCGCTAGCACCCGGGGTGGCACCCTCGAGCTGGTCATTCGATGCGTGGGCGCCGCGTCCGAGGTCGGGAGCTACCCCCTCTCTGCGAACCAGATGCTCGGCACGGGCCTTCTTTTGGATTGCCTGGAGACTGCGCGTCGCCTCGTCGGCAAGCACTAAGTCACTCGAGCTAGCCGCCGATTGCAACGACTCAACGCCGAGGCGAAAACGCGGGTCCTCCGGGTTCAATGCACCAAGGCGACGCAGCATCCGAAGCGCCTGCACTCGCACGACACTCGGTTGCGCCTTGTCTCGTAGAACGCCAAGAAGCCCGGGGACCACTACCTCCCAGCCGTCGACGATGTCGAGCGGAGAGTGTTGCCTTAGCCAGGACGACATCCAATGAACCGTCGACCCCGAGATGAGGGGGTCGGCGTTCGCCAACAGATGAGCGACTCTTCCCGGCGCCTCTGGATCAGAGCGAAGCCGCCCTAAGTTTCGAAGGTGTTGCAGGTGAGCTTCGGACAACTCTGGGAGACGAGAAGGTTGTCCCACTGGAGTTAGGCGCCTGTCATGCTCGACGTGAAACACAAACAGTCGAGGCCCTCCCACGAGATACCCCGTGCGGCGCAGCCGCTGTTGGTCCGGTGCTTCGGGTCGGCATTGGACCCCGGATACCTCAAGCACTGACGGGCCTTCTCCAACCAGCCACTCGTCGATTCGCACCCGGGCAGTTGGTTCCTGGCAGGCCACCGAGTAACCGATCGCCACCTGAGTCGGCTTGTCTACGCGTCCCAGCAGTGACGCAATGCGGGCCGCTCGAGCTGAGGAAAACTCGGGTCGTGGCCCAGGATCTTCCGGGGCTACGACCGTCGGGGCGGTCCTTTCAGGTACCTCGGATTCCGTTGTCTTCTCGGCGCTCTGGTCTGTCCCCCGTTCGAAGCAGCCGACGCCAAAGGAGCAGGCGGCCAACGCGACAGTCAACACTCGCGCTCTCGTGAGTCTCATCAACATCACCGCTCTCCGTGGTTCACGCCCGGCGCTCCCCAGTCGTTGTCGAGCAGGAGAGCTCCGCTTGATCCAGATTCGTCGCTGAATCGGGCGTCCACCCGATCGTCGATGGTTCCTCGGGGCAACGGGCCTCCCGACTCGGGCGGAAACACACTGTCTTCCAACTGTCCGTCTCGAGGTCAGGGCCCACAGCGTCGCAAATCGAGTCGCCGAAGTACACACCCGGGAAATCCACCAGGAAATCGGAATCCAACAAAACGTCGTCGCCGTTGTACGCACGATCTCCGTTCAGATCTACGAATCGATTGAATACATCGAACCGCCCCTGTTCCGCCCGTGACCAGCCGAATCCGCTAGTGCCATCCAGAGATACGCCACTCCCCAGCCGCCGGAAAAGTCGGGGCGATTCAGAGGTGCCTACGCATGGCCCGCGCAACGGCAAGTTGGCAAGACCGTCCCCAAGTGGAAGACCGTCCCCAAGTGGAAGAGTGCTTACGAATGGCGTCCGGCGTGCCGGACGCCCGGCCCGCGCAACGGCAAGTTGGCAAGACCGTCCCCAAGTGGGAGAGTGCTTACGAATGGCGGCGAGGGGGGAGCCCATCATTGGGACGTTGAATGAGGGCTCGCTGCATGCGGCTTTGAAGGAGCGGTACGCGCGGCCGGGGGATGAGCTCGAGGTGCCCCTCGAGGGGTTTGTGGTCGATGTTCGGCGGGGCGACCTGCTCATCGAGATACAGACGGGCTCGTTTGGGGCCATGGGGGCGAAGCTGGACCGATTGCTGGACCGGCACCGGGTGTTGCTGGTGCATCCGATCGCCCTGGAGATGTATCTGCAGCGCCCCGATCGGCCGGTGCGAAAGTCGCCGAAGAAGGGCCGGATCTACGATGTATTTGCCGAGCTGGTCAGCATTCCGACGCTGCTAGACCATCCCAACTTCGAGCTCGAGCTCGTTTCGGTGTCGGTGACCCTGGTGCAAAAGACGGCGGCCCGCAGGCGGCGGGGCCGCGCGGCGTTTCGCACGGTCGATCGCGAGCTGCGCGAGGTCCTGAACGTCCGGCGGCTGGCTGACCGCACCGACCTTGCGGGGTTTTTGCCCGACGGGCTGCCGCCGGAGTTCACCACGGCGGACATCGCGCGCCGGGCGAACGTGCCGCGCGATACCGCGCAAAAGATTGCGTTTTGCCTGCGCTCCCTCGCGGTCCTGGTCGAGACCGGCAGGACCCGGGCGGGCATCGTCTACGCGCGTTCGCCGCGCAAGGGCGACTGACGACCGGCGGCCGATCGCATCGGCGGCCTACTCGCGGTGGTACGGCTCGCCCCGGATGATGCGAAACGGCCTACTCGCGGTGGTACGGCTCGCCCCGGATGATGCGAAACGCCCGGTAGATTTGCTCGATCAGCAGCAGGCGGACCAGCCGGTGCGCGATGGTCATCTGGCCGAAGGAAAGAACCTTGTCGGCGCGATCGCGAATGGCCTGGGAGTGGCCGTCCGCTCCGCCAATCGCAAAGGCGACGGGAGCGCCGCCGCCGTGGTGCTGCTCGGTTTCGAGCATGGACGCGAACTCGGTGCTGGTCGGCGCCGCGCCGCGCTCGTCGAGCACGAACAGGCGCGCCCGCGCCGGCACGGCGGCGAGCAGCGCCGCGTCGTCTTTGACCTCGACGACATCCAGATTGCAGTAGGGCCGCAGGCGCTTGCGGTACTCGGCTTCGGCGTCGCGAAAGTAGCGCTCTTTGAGCTTGCCGACGACCAGCACGACGACCTTCATCGCCGGGCCCCTCGCGGCCTGACGCGCATCGTCTAGTACGACTGGTCGGCGGGGATCCGCGCGTCGTCGGGAATGTCGAGCTCAACGCGGGGCGCGTCCGACCACAGGCTTTCGAGGTCGTAGAACTCGCGCCGGGGGTGGTGGAACACGTGCACGACCACGTCGCCGTAGTCGAGCAGCGACCACTGGCCGCCCGCTTCGCCTTCGACACCGAGGGCCTGTTCACCGCGCTTTTTCATGGCCTGCGACACCGCGTCGACCACGGCGCCAACCTGTCGATCGGACCGGGCCGACAACACCAGCAAGAAGTCCGCGTACGAACACAGGTCGCCAACGTCGAGGAGAACGGGCTCGACGGCCTTCTTGTCGAGGGCTACGTCGAGCGCCGCCATGGCGAGCTCGTAGCTGGGCCCTTCGGTCCGGGCCTTTCGGGGAGTTTTCTTGTCCTCGCTGTCTCGGGCGAGGCTTAGTTCGCGAATGTCGCGATCTTTGTCCTGGGCTTCGAGAGTCACGGTACCTCTTAGGTGCGAATTTGCCCGTCGCCGCGTACGACGAACTTGGTCGTGGTTAGCCCTTCGGCGCCCATGGGTCCATAGGCATGCAGCTTGGTCGTGGAGATTCCAATCTCGGCGCCGAGGCCGAGCTCGCCGCCGTCGGCAAAGCGAGTCGAGGCGTTAACGACCACCGTGGACGAGTTGACCTCGCGCAAGAAGCGCTCGGCCGTCTCGGCATCGGCGGTCACGATGGCTTCGGTGTGATCCGAGCCGTAGGTTTCGATGTGGGCCACGGCGGTCGTGAAGTCGTCGACCACCCGCATGGCGACCACGAGACTCAGGTACTCGGCGTACCAGTCGTCCTCGGTGGCGGCGACGACCGTCGCCGACGTGCCGCCGGCCAGAGCGACAACCTTGTCATCCCCGCGCACTTCGACGCCGGCTGCGGCCAGTCGCTCGCACAGGGCGGGCACCAGATCGTCGGCGACGTCGGCGTGCACCAAAATGGTCTCGGCGGCGTTGCACACGCCGGTGCGCTGGGCCTTGGAGTTCTCGGCGATCGACAGCGCCATGTCCCGGTCGGCCGCTTTGTCGACGAACACGTGGCACACGCCCTTGTAGTGCTTGATGACCGGAATTCGCGAGGTCTCGGTGACGAAGCGGATCAGGCCCTCGCCGCCGCGCGGAATGATGACGTCGATGTCGTCAGCCTGGGCAAGGAGCACCTTGACCGCTTGCCGATCGGTGGAGGGCACCACCTGCACGCAGGCCGGCGGCAACCCCGCCGACTCGATGCCGGCCGAGATGCAGCGGCCGAGCGCGCGGTTGGAGTGAATCGCTTCCGAGCCGCCGCGCAGGATGACCGCGTTGCCGCTTTTGAGGCACAGGGCCGCGGCGTCGCTGGTCACGTTGGGACGCGACTCGTAGACGATGCCGACGACGCCGAGCGGGATGCGGACGCGCTGGACCAACAGGCCGTTGGGCCGCGTGGTCTCGCTGGTCACCGCGCCCAAAACGTCGGGCAGGTCGGCCACCTCGACGACCGCGTCGGCGACCTTTGCGAGCCGCTCGGCATCGAGGCGCAGCCGGTCGATCATCGCGTCCGGCAGGCCGTTTTTGCGCGCTGCCTCGAGGTCCCTGGCATTCGCGGCGATGACATCGTCGGCGTTCGCGCGGATGTGGTCGGCGACGGCGCGCAGTGCCCGGTCGCGCTGGGCGTTGTCGAGCTTGGCGAGTTGCCGAGCCGCTTGCCGCGCGGCGCGAGTAATCGACTGGATGTCGTGTTCTATCGTGGTGCTGGTCAATGCTTACAGGAGCACGAGGTCGTCTCGATGGATTACCTCGTCGACGTACTTATACCCTAGCGCGCTTTCGATGTCGGTGGACCGACATCCCTTGATGGCCCGAAGCTCGTCGGCGCCATAACTGGTAAGCCCGCGTGCGAACTCAGTTCCCGTGGCGTCTAACACACTCACCATGTGACCGACACCAAATGAACCAGTGATGTCGAGAACGCCGATGGGTAGCAAACTGGTCCCTTTTGTTTCCAACGCCTTGCGTGCGCCGGCATCGACGGTGATGGTCCCGGAGGGACGCGACCCGTAGGCGATCCAGTGTTTGCGGCTGGTGATTCGGTCGCCGGGAGGCACGAACAGGGTGCCAATGTCGGCGCCCGAGAGCGTCCGTTCGAGCGCCTGCGGATCGCGCCCGGGCACGACCACGGCGGCAATTCCGTGGCGGTTGGCGGTTCGTGCCGCCGCGACTTTCGATGCCATGCCGCCCGAGCCCGGGCTGCCGCGCGACGTGCCCTGGGCCACGGGCACGGCCTCGCGCTCGACGTCGCGCACGATGGGGATTCGCGTGCCGCCGGCATCCGGCGGTCCGTCGTGCAGGCCGTCGACGTCGGTGAAGATCACCACGGCATCCGCGGAAATCAGGTTGCCCATCATCGCCGCGAGCATGTCGTTGTCGCCGTATTTGATTTCGTCGACCGCGACGGTGTCGTTTTCGTTGACGATCGGCACGGCGCCGGCGTCGATGAGCGCGCGCAAGGCTCGGCGCGCGTTGAGAAAGCGCGTTCGATCGCCGAGGTCGTCGTGGGTGAGCAGGATCTGTCCGGTGACCAGCTGGTGCGCCGAGAACGCGTGCTCCCAAACCTGGGCGAGCTGCCGTTGACCGACGGCCGCGGCGGCCTGCAGGCGCGCCAGGTCGCGGGGCCGCTCGGCGATGCCGAGGGTGCGCATGCCCAGGGAGATGGCGCCGGACGTGACGACGACGGCTTCGATGCCGCGCTCGCGCCGCAGCCGGGCGAGCTCGTCGGCGACCGCCGCCGGCCGACCCACCGGCGAGTCCTGGAGCAGGCGACTGCCGACCTTCACGACGACCCGCCGGGCCTTGCGAAGGAGCGCCCGGGGTTCGTCAACGAGATCTCGCGCGTCACTCACGACGGATCCGACGTCTCGTCGTCGGCCCAGCGCGATTCGAAATCGCCAATGAGCCGCTCGAGGTAGGGGTTGGCCTCGGGCGTGAGCTGTTCTTCGACGCTGGACACCGTGCGCCGCACGAACCCGTCTTCTTCGTCGGTCGCGCGCTCGATGGCGTCGTCGACTTCTTCGACGGCCGCGACTTCGTCGCCGCGCTCGAGCAAGCGCTTGAGCGCCCCGCCGCTGGCGACATTGAGCAGCCTGGCCGGCGCGCGCACGCCGGCCTTGGCGCCGCGGACCAGCGCTTTGCGAAACGGGGTTTCAATCAGGTCGCCGCGGGTGTCGGCAATGCACTCGTCGATGAGGGCGCGAACTTCGGCGCCGGCCGGGCCGTCGAGGCCCAGACCCACGTGCATGCGGGCGCAGTAATGATCGAACAGGGTCGCGACTTTGAAGTTGTGGGCGGCCACCCGAGCCCGCTGGGTGGTCAGGTAGGTCAAAAACAGCTTGCGCCAGTTCTTGGCCAGGGTGCGCACGACCAGCGAGCCCACCGCGATGGCGGTCCAGCTCGGCGGCGGCTCGGCGCCGTCGGCGAGGGCGCGCAGGGCTTCGTCGTTGACGTCGACCCCGTGAATCGCGGCGATCCGGCGCAACATGCCGCGCCGCACCTGCGACGACAGCCAGTCTTCGAACACCGGAACGGGCACGATGCCCACGATCGACGCCACGACCGACCGCGACACGATCATGCGCCGGTTGGCGGTCAGGTAGTCCCGCCGGAGCGCCAGCTGGCCGCTCACGGCGCGCCTCCTTGTTTGGCTCGCGCCGGCGGGGCGAGCCCTTCGAGCAGTTTGTCGCGCTCGATGACCTCGTGCTGGCGCCGGGGCGTGTCCACAACCGCCTCGGCGTCCGGCGCGGCGACGGCGATGTCGCCGCTGCCGATGTCCGATACTTCGTGCTTGGCGTCGAGCTCCATGACCAGGGTCCGGCCATCGCGCACGAACTGAACCGCCGCCTGCAGGGTGCCCGACAGGGGCGCGCCGGTCTCGGCGTCGAGGACCACGGCGGCCTCGAGCTTTTGGACCGCCACTTCACCTCGCCACGCCCGGTGCTCGCCGGCGGGGGCGGTCGGCGCGGAGGGCGACGCCGCCAGCGACACGCCCAGCTTTCGGGCGCGGCGGCCCTGGTGGGTCGTTTCGCCCTGGTCTTCGATGGCGGCCGCGGCGGCCGCCACTTCAAAGTAGGCACCGAGGGTTGCGAACACGTCGTCGCGAATGGCGAGGGGCTCTTCGTCGCTGGTAGGCGCGCGCCGGTGGTACTTGCCGAAGCGCGGACGCAGGTACAGGTCGCCGTCGACGAAGTAGGCCTCGCGGCCGTAGTCGCGCGAGTTGTCGAGCCGGGCGAGGAAGTTTCCGCCGGCGGCGACTTCCAGGCGCGTCTCGTCTTCGAGCAGCTCGATTTCCTTGCCGTCTTCGAGCAGGCGCACGCGCGACGACCCGGCGAATCGGTGGGCGCCAATGGCGGTAGCCAGCTGTCGGTGCGGGGTGGTCAGGGCGTGGCGAAGCGCCATCGGGTCGGCGGTCGCGCTGGCCACGTCGACCTCGCGCTCCTCGGTGACCGGCTCGACGACGAGACCGGCGAGCTTGTCGTCCGGCACGCCGGTGCCGCTGCCGCACGCGCATCGGGTCACGCCAACGCCCGACGCCACGATGGCGGCGGCGACGCCGAGACCGACATACACCTGGCGATTGAGGAACGAGGGGCGCAAACGACGGGAACCAATTACGAGCGGGCCGGCCTGGGCCGGGACCGCAGCATCTCATAGCTTTCTCGACCATTGGGGTCAACCGCGCTACGGTCCGGGGCAATGTCGCTCACCGAAATCCTCGAGCCCACGCTCGTCGGGTTGCCGGGGTACGCGCTCGCCGCCTTTCTCGGCCTGGTTTTCGGCAGCTTCGCCAACGTGTGCATCTATCGGTGGCCCGAAGACCGTTCGGTGGTCTCGCCGGGATCGCACTGCGGGGTCTGCGGCGCTCCGGTGCGCTGGTACGACAACCTGCCCATTCTCAGCTACCTGCTGTTGCGCGGTCGCTGCCGGGATTGCGGCACGTCCTTTTCGCCGCGCTACCTGTTCGTCGAGCTGGCAACCGGGATTCTGTTCGTCGCCTTGTTTCACGCCACGGTCGGCATCGACTTCGCGACGGCGCCGCTGCCCGTGCGGCTCGGGCGCTTCGGCGTGTACGCCGCGTTCGCGTTCACGATGGTGGTCATCACCTTCATCGACCTGGACCACAAGCTCATCCTGAACAAGGTCACTTTTCCGTCGATCCCGATCTTCTACGGGCTCGGGTTGACGTTGCCCGAGCGACACTGGTCCGACGGACTCATCGGCATCGTCGTCGGCTACGGCATCGTGCGTTTGATCGCCGACGGCTACCGGGTGCTCGCCGGTCGCGACGGCATGGGCTACGGCGACGGCAAACTGCTCGCTGTGATCGGCGCGTTGTTCGGTTGGCAGGCGGTCGTGTTCGCGCTGTTCGGCGGCTCACTGCTGGGTACTTTGATCGCAATTCCCCTCATCCTCCTACATCGGCGCCGCGAACCTTCGGTTGCCGACAGCGAGGCGGCCGCTCCCGAGCGGCACCCGGATGACGAAAGCGCCGACGCGAATCGCGCCGAAGATAGCGGCGAGTCCACCGACCCGGAACAAAACGAAGAGCAAGCCGCAGAACAAGCTGAAGACGGCCTACGCCACGTAGAGCTGCCGTTTGGCCCCTATCTGGCCGCGGCCGCTCTTATCTGGGCGCTGCTCGGCAGCTGGTCGCCCGTGTCGTTCGACCGGCTGTTGTCGGGCGCAGGCTTGCTTTAACCGCCGCTCTTCGCGGTACTATCGGGGCAGGCATGAAGATCCTGTTTGCGACGTTCGATAGCCGCGAGGACTTTCTGGCCCGGCTGGAGGTCGCCGAGACGAGCGCCGTCCTGGCGATCGACACCAAGGCCGAGTACGACGATCGCGAAGAGCTCATCCTCGAGATCGGGTTTCCCGGGCTGCCCAATCGCATTCTCGTGCGGGCGCAGGCGTTGGGCCCCGACGGCAACGGTGGCCAGAGCTTTTGCCTGACCGACGAAGATGACGACAAGCGCGACTTTCTTGTCGCGGTTGCCAACGGCACGGCCACCGCTTCGTGGAAGCGCAAACACCGGCGATTTCCGGTGCGCCTGCCGGCTCGCTTCAAGGTTTGCGGTCAGCCGGACGACGCGTCGATGCGCGGCGACGCCGAGGTCGAGGATCTGGGCTCCGGCGGGGTCTTGCTCCGGGCGGCCCGCAGCCTCCCCGACGGGGCCAAGCTGGATATCGCCCTCGACCCGCTCGACGGCAGCACCGAAATCGAGTTCGCCGGGACCGTGGTTTGGAACCGAGAGGGCGAGTCGGGCGTGCAGTTCGACACCCTCGGGGGCGACGACATGAAGCGCCTCCGCCGTATTTTGCGCGACGTAAAGCTGCGCGGCGAGACCGCCGAGTAGGCGCTCGCGGCGGGTAACTTCGCGCCCGGCGAGCAACCGTGCGAGACTCCAAGGGTGCCTGAGTTCGCGGGCTACACTTACCGGGAGCGGCTGCACGTCACCGAGTACGGTGAGGTGTTCCGCGCCGCGGGCGCGACCGGACAGAGCGTTCGCGTTACCCACGTAGCGTCGGAGCTGGCGTCGCTACCGGGATTCGAAGAGGCGTTTCTGTCGCGCGGCGAACGCCTGGGCATGCTCGAGCACGCGTCGGTCGAGCCCGTGCTGATGGTCGGCAAGGCGCCGACCGGTGTACTCGTGGCCGTCACCGCCGACGCGCCCGGTTCGGTCTCCCTCGAGAGCGTTCTCGGCGACGTGCGCGGGGGCGGAATGCCGATGATGCCCAGCGTTGCGGCGGCCATTGGCCGTTCGCTGGTCGGCGCCGTGGCTCACGCGCACGGCGCCGAGCTGGCCCACGGCGCGGTTCACCCGCGGAGCGTGCGGGTGTACGCCGACGGGGCGGTGCGCCTCGGTGACTTCGCGATTGGCCAGGCGCTGCGCGCGGTGCTCACGGCCCCAGGCGGCGGTGCCGCGCGGCGCTTCGTCGACGACTTCTTGCCGCTGGAGCTCGCTACCGGCGACCGGACCGGCGCGGCCGACGACGTGTGGGCGGTGGGTGTCTTGCTGCACCGCATGTTTGGCGGGCGTCTGCCGCCGGCGCCGTTGCGGCGAGTCGACGCGCTGTCCGAGGTGATCGAGCGGGCGCACGCGGAGCGGCCGTCCGAGCGCTACCCGACCGGGATCGACCTGCGCGCGGCGTTCAAAAGCGCCCTCACGGACAGCTCGGTGCGCCGCGCGGCCCCGGCCGAGGTGGCCGCGTTTGCCCGAGGGGCAGCCGCCCATGCGGCCGCGGCGTCGGCAAAGATTCAGGCCGCACCCCCGCCGGGCGCCTCCGCCGAGCCGGAGCCGGCCCCGGCCGACGCCGAGCAGACGGCGGTAGACGAGCCGGCGTCGGCCGACGGACCCGGCAGCGACCCGCTCGACGATCTGCTGGCCGAGCTTCCCGACATCGAGCCGGTGCCCGAGCCGCCCGCCGCGGGCGCCGCCTTGGCGTCAACCTCGACCGCCGCGGACGCCGCGGACGCCGCCGGGGATACCGCCGCGGTCGACGACGTTCTGTCCCTGCTCGAGCAGGAGCAAGCCGGCCCCGAGAGCGTTACCGACCTCGCCGACGAAGGGTGGACCGACTACGCTCTGCGCGCGGGCGGCGACCCTGACGACGACACCACCACCATCGCGCGCGATGACAAGCAGAGCGCCGCCACCGCGGGCGCCGCCCTCGACGACGTGGTGAACGCGCTCGAGGCCGAAGAGACCGGCGAGGTCACGTCGGTGGATCCGGATCGGGTTGTCGGCGACGACCCGGTGTCCGACATGCTGCGCCAGCAACCGCCCGGCGTGAGCACCTACGTGCGCCTGGGCGACGAGTCTCACGAAGAGGACACCTACATTCCGCCGCCCATGGTCGCCGACAGCGACTCCGATCTGGATGAGACGGCGGCCCGGGTGGTGGCCGAGCTCGCGGCGGCGCATCCCAGAGCGAACGCCTCGGTCGAGCCGCCGGCCCCGGCCGAGCCTCCGCCGCCAGCGCCGGCGGTGCCGGCGACCCCGCCGGCTCTGGATTTGGCGGATCCCGGCACTCTCATGACGGCGGACGCGCCTCGGGGCGGCGGGGGGCGCATGTGGATGGCGGTCGCGCTCATGGCGTTCGTCGCCTTGGGAGTCGTGCTGTACACGCAAACGGATCTGTTCTTTCCCGAGCGCCGCCGAGCCAAGGAAGAGGCGGCCCGCCGAGCCCACGAGGCGCGCCAGCGCGAGATCGACGCGGCGCGCGTGCGCACCGGCGAGATCCTCATCGACTCGAGTCCCGGGGAGGCCGCCGTGTGGCTCAGTCTCGGCCGCACGCCGACCGAAACGATTCCGCTGCCGGCGTCGGTGGTGCACCAGATTCGCGTCGAACACGAGGGATTTCGGTCTCGCGACCTCAACGTGACCGAGGCCGCATGGGCTGGTTCGGGCAAGAATCAGACCGCCGTGGTGCGCGCCGAGCTCAAGCTGGAAACGCGGCGCAAGAAAGGTCCGAGGCGGCTGCCGGCCGCGCCAGCCGCGCCCAATCCGTCGCGCACGGGCCGAACGGGGGGCGGCGTGGTCCGGGTGGAGTCGGAGCCGCCCGGGGCGCAGGCCTATCTGCTCGTCGGCTTTACGCCGGCGATGAGTCTCAAAGGCGTGCAGGCCGGACTGGGGTACGAGCTCAAGCTCGTCAAGGACGGCCACAGCCCCGCGTTCGTGGTGGTGCGACCCGAAGATTGGGCGGTTGCCGGTTCCGAGACCGACCTGGCCACGTCGGTTTCGGTGAGCGCAGAGCTCGTTCCCCTCGAAAAGTAAGTCGGGGTGCGTGCCGCCAACCCGGCCCCTGTGGTGAAATAACGAGCGGAGCTTCTGGGGTGGAAGGCGTCATCGGCATCGATCTGGGCACGACCAACTCGGTGGTTGCGACCGTGCGCAACAACCGGGTCGAGGTGATTCCAGACGCCTACGGCAATCGGCTGCATCCGTCGGTGGTGGCATTCGTGCCCAATGGCGACGTCCTGGTCGGCCACGCGGCCCGCGCGCGCCGCCACGTCGACCCGCGCAACACCATCTTCTCGGCCAAGCGCCTCATCGGGCAGAGCATCAAGAACCCGGTCGTGCGGCTGGCGCTATCGACGCTTCCGTATCAGATCGAGGAGGGGCCCAACGAGCAGCCGGTGATCGTGGTGCGCGGGCGGCGCTTTACCGTGCCGGACATCTCGGGCTTCGTCCTCATGCACCTCAAGCAGTGCGCCGAGAAACACCTCGGCGTGCCCGTCTCGAAGGCGGTCATCACGGTGCCGGCCAACTTTACGGACTCTCAGCGCCAGGCCACGAAGCAGGCGGGGGAGATCGCGGGCCTGAAGGTGTTGCGGGTCCTCAACGAGCCAACCGCGGCCGCGCTGGCGTACGGCTTTGGCAAGGCCCTGGATTCCAAGCTCGCCATTTACGACCTCGGCGGCGGCACCTTCGATGTCACCGTCCTGCAGATTCGCGACAAGATCTTCGAGGTCAAGGCGACCGGCGGCGACTCGTTCCTCGGCGGCGACGACTTCGACAAGGCGCTCATCAACAAGCTTGCCGGCGACTTTCTCGCCGACACCCACGTCGACCTTCGCACCCAGCCCGAGGGCTGGTCGAAGCTGTTGATGGCCTGCGAGCAGATCAAGTGCAAGTTGTCCCAGGACGACGCGGTAGCGGGCACGATTCACGACCTCGCGGTCGGCCAGGGAGGCCAGGGCCTGGCGCTGGACTTCGAGGTGTCGCGCGGCGAGTTCGAACAGCTCATCGACCCGTACGTCGGGCGCAGCGTGACCGCGTGCCGAGAGGTTCTCGCCGCGGCCGGGGTCGAGCTGCACGAGCTGTCGGACTTGATCCTGGTGGGCGGCAGCACGCGAACGCCTCTGGTGCGCCAGCGAATCAGCGAAAGCTTCGGTCGCGAGCCGCAGGCGCGCATCAACCCGGACGAGACCGTGGCGTACGGCGCGGCCCTGCAGTCGGCGGCGCTGACGTCGGGCGCCCAGGACCCCGCGCAGTTTTATTCGCTGCTCCTCGACGTTGCTCCGCGGGCCCTCGGCATCGCCGTGGCCGGCGGCTACTGCGAGACGATCATCGAGCGCAACACGCCGATACCCGTCGAGCGCATGCGCACGTTCATGACCAGCAAGGATTTTCAGACCTCGGTCGATATTCAGGTCTGCCAGGGCGAAGACAAACGCTTCTCGGACAACGAGCTGCTCGGGACCTTGTTTCTGCGGGACATTCCGGCCGCGCCGCGCGGCAAGTCGAAAATCGAAGTCACGTTTACCATCGACACCGACGGGATTTTGAGCGTTAAGGCGCGCGACAGCGAGACCGATCAGGAAACCGCGGCGTCGATGCAGGTCATTGGCGCGCCGGCCGAGGATGGCGAGCCGGCGGCCGTCGATCCTTCGCTCCCGCTCTCGGACAACCTGCCGGAGGCCGAGTAGGTGACCGGGGATCCGCGGGCCGCGCTGGCTCGCTACATCGAGAATGCTCACGGTGCTCTCGACGGCGCCAGCTACTACGAGATTCTCAACGTCCCCCGCGACGCCCCGGACGGGCAGATTCGCGATGCGTACTATCGGCTCGCCGCGCGCCTGCACCCCGATCTGCACCAGGTGTGGGAAGGCACGCCGCTCCGTGACAAACTAACCAGCGTGTACTCGCGCGTCACCGAAGCGTACCGGGTTCTGACCAACGGCGAGCGGCGCGTGCAGTACGACGGCTTGCTCGCCGAGGGCAAGCTGCGCTGGACGGCCGACGACGACGCCCGGCCCAAACGCAATCGGCCCGAGGATCAGATTGCCGACGCCGCGGCGAGAAAGTTCTATCGGCTCGGCGTCGACGCGCTCGCGACCGGAAACGCCGGCGCCGCGGTCATGAATCTGCAGTTCGCCCAGCAGCGGGATCCGGCCAACCAGGTCATCGCGGACGCGCTGGCTCGGGCCAGGGAAGGCAAGAGCTGAGCTTGTCGTCGCGAAGTCTCAAAGTCAGGTGTTCGACCTGGGACCAGGTCGAGGCGTTTTACACCCGCAAGCTCAAAGGCGGGCGCGAGCTGTCGATTCGCCTGCCGTTCTCGGCCCAGGCGGGAGCCACGATCACGCTGGCGCTCGGCCTGCCCAACGATCTCGTCATGGCCATCGACGGAACGGTCGCGTCGGTGTCGGCGGCCGCCGACGGCAAGAAGAGCAACGTGCGCCTCGACCTCGTGGGCCTCACCGACGAAGTGCTCGGTCGCCTCAAGTCGCTGGTCGCCGACGCCCGGGTTGGCCACCAGATCAGCGCCCCCAGCGGACGCCCGCGGCGCGAGCCCAAAGAGGTCGCGCCGCCCGAGCCCACCGATGCGCCGGTCGACGAAGTCATCCAGCAGGCGTCCCTGCCGACGGCCGACGACGTGGCGGCCGGTGAGCGCGAGGTGTTCTTCGCCCTCGAGTCCGAGCATCGGCGCCTGCGCGAGTCGGCGGCGCACGAGGTGCTGGGCGTGGACTGGGACGCGCGCGTGGGCGACATTCGCCGCGCCTACTTCGAGCTGACCAAGCGCTATCACCCGGACCTGTTCGCCAAGCACCGCTCGGTGGCCATCTTGCAGCTTTCGAGCGAGGTCTTCATTCACATCAACAAGGCGTACGACCGCATGCGCGAAGCCGCCCAGGCGGCCGGCGACGCCATCATTGCCGGACCCGCGCTGATTCCCCACGAGGGCTGGATGGCGGGCTTCGAAGACGTCGGACCGTCGGACGCGCCTTCGCAGACGGGGGTTCGAGCCATCCCCCGTTCCGGTCGCCCCGACACCAACCGCTGGGCGGCCTCGGAACCGAACGTGCAGTTCTCCAGCCGGACCACGGCGGTCGGGCAGCCCGATCCAACCCCGGCGCCGGCCCCAACCCCGGCGCCGGCTGCCAGTCCGGCTCCGGCGGCGGCCGCGCCGCCGCGGCGCTCCAAGCCCGATACCGACCCGGTACCGCTGACCGACGACTCGCTCTTTGGCGATGTCGACATGCCGTCGCAGCGCGCGCCCACCGAAAACTCCCAGGTCTCGCAGCTGTTCGCGACCAGCAAGGGCGACCAGCAGTGCCAGGACGAGGCGTCCTCGGTCGCGGGGGAGGGCAAGGCGTTTCTCATCGATGGCCAGCCCGCGCTGGCCCGCGACAAGCTCGTCGAGGCGCTCCATCTCGACCCGCGCAACCGCTGGGCGCGAGCGCTCTATCACGTCGCCAACGGGCGGTGCCTGGAGGCCGACGGCAAGTCGGTGGAAGCCATGACCCAGTACGAGACCGCGCTGGTGCACGACCGCGATTGTGTGGAGGCGCAGCAGGCGCTGCGGGGCGAGGCCGGACCGAGCAAGAGAAAGGGGCTTTTCCGCCGACTGCGGAAACGGTGAGCAATGGCGAAGGCTCGCACCATAGGAATTGACCTGGGCACCACGAACTCGGTGGTTTCGACCATCGACGCCGATGGTCGACCGCGCATTATCACCAGCAAGCAGGGCGATACCGTGGTGCCTTCGATGGTCGCTTTCAAGGCTGACTCCGAATCGCCCATCGTCGGCATTCCCGCGCAGCGCCAGGCGGTGACGCGACCGGAGGACACCTTTTTCGCCGTCAAGCGATTGATTGGGCGGCGATTCGACGACCCGGAAGTGCAGGCGCTGGCCAAGACGCTGCCGTATCGCGTGGTCGCCGCGCCCAACGGCGATGCCTGGGTCGAGAGCTTGGGCGTGCAGTTTTCGCCCCAGGAGATTTCTGCCCTGGTGCTGGCCGAGCTGCGGGCCATTGCGGAGGTGCACTTCGACGGTCCGGTCGACGACGCGATCATCACCGTACCGGCGTACTTCGACAATCAGCAGCGGCAGGCGACCAAGGACGCGGCCGAGATTGCCGGGCTGCGGGTTCGCCGGTTGCTCAACGAGCCCACGGCCGCGGCGCTCGGGTACGGGGCTCATCGCGGCGCCAACCGTCGGTTTGCGGTGTGCGACCTGGGCGGCGGCACGTTCGACGTTTCCATCGTGAACGTCGAGGACGGCGTGTTCGAGGTCATTTCGACCCACGGCGACGCGTTCCTGGGCGGAGACGACTTCGACCGGGCCGTCATCGACGCGCTGCTCGCGGAGATTTACGAAAAGTACGCCGTCGACTTGCTCGAAGATGCCCAGGCCCTGCAGCGTCTCAAAGAGGCCGCGCGCGATCTCAAGCATCAGCTGTCGGCGACTTCGGACACGTCGGTCAACCTGCCGTACCTGGCCCAGCTGCCCGGCGGCACCGGGCTCGACTACGTCGGTACCGTGACCCGGGCCGAGCTCGAGTCGTGGAGCGAGCCCATTTTGGCGCGCCTCGAGCCGCCGTGCCGCGAGGCGGTGGCGCGCTGCGGCCTGCAGCCCAAGGACATCGACGCGGTCATTCTGGTGGGCGGCATGACCCGCATGCCGGCGGTCCAGGCCCGCATCCAGCGGATCTTTGGGCGCGAGCCTCTCAAGGTCGTAAACCCCGACGAGATCGTGTCCGTGGGTGCCGCCACCCAGTGCGCCATTCTCGAAGGCAGCATCACCGACCTCGTGCTGCTCGACGTTACGTCCCGCGCGCTGGGAATGGACGTCGGGTCGGGGCAGTACCAGCAGGTGATTCCGCGCAACGCGACCATTCCCACTCGCGAGCACAAGATCGTGGCGACGGAGCTGGACGGCCAGACCGAGCTGGCCATCGACGTCTACGAGGGGGAGTCGGCCGACGTGCGGGAGAACCGGCACCTCGGTCGCTTCGTGTGCAGCGGGTTGCCCTCGGCGCCGGCGGGCGAGGTGCTGCTGCTCGTGGAGTTCACCGTCAATGTCGACGGCATTCTTCACGTGTCGGCCAGCGAGCTGGGAACTGGCAACAAGCCGGAGCTTCGCCTGACGGCGACGGCCGGGCTGACCCGGCGCGAGGTGCGGCGGCTGAGCGAAAGCCTGGCCGCGGACCGGTAGGTCGCGGCGAGTCTCCAACGACGTACCGGCGCGGGCGTGACCGCGCGTTCACGCCAACGGTTTCCGCCACAGTCGGGCCAGTCGGGTGTGGGATCGGCCATCGCCGGATGTGGGGCGACCGGCGGAACGCCCGTCCAACTACCTGCAATCGCGGGTCATCGCGGCCTGGTCCGCGGCTTGAACTAGGGCCGGGTGCCGTTCGTTCGGAGCCCTGTCATGAATCGTCGCCGTCTTTGGATTTGTCTGTCGCTGTTTCTTTCGTTGCCCGTTCTCATGGGCGCCGACGACACCGGATGTGTCTCCGAGTCGTCGTCGAACGTCGCGCAAGAGCGGATCCGCACCAACTATTGGGTGCTTTACGATGCCGAGTCGGACCAGACGTTCGCTCGCGCGCAGTTCAAGCTCGGCGGTGAGGCCGGCACGCGCCTCATTCTCGAGGCCCCCGCGGGCGTGACCTTCGAGGGCCGTCCCATGGGGTTCAACGAGGTGCTCGACTGGCACGAAGTCGTCGTGCCCGGGCGGGTTGACGGGGGGCTGTTCGAGTACACGGATGTCGACGGCGTCGTGTTGGAAAACGTGGCGCCGCCGTTCTCGGTTACCGATTTGCCCGCCGACCTGCCGGCCACGTTGTGCGTCGACGAGTCGTTCGAGTTCGTCTGGCAGGGGGACCCGCTGGTCGACGACGAGCTCATGGAGGTGGTCGTCGCTCGCGCAGAGAACCGTTTCGACTTCGCGAGCTTTCTCGAGCGCTCGATCGGCGCGGTGTCGCTGGTGCTCGACCGCACCGGGCTCGACAACGTCGGCGTTGGCAACGGAGTGATTGGCCTGCGTCGCCATACCGACTTTGCGCTGCAGGAGGGCACCGAGGTCGGCGGCAAGATGACCACCACCTGGCAGCCGGTCGAGGCGAACGTGCAGCTGCAGGTGTGCAACGCGGGCGAGTAGTCGAGGCTAGCCAATGAGCGCGCCCCCGGCGGGCGCGACTGTGGGGAGGGCCCGGATTCGTCGGCGGGGGCGAAGGCGAATCCGGGCCGTTTTAGTTGGGCTGCCTGGTCGGGCGCATGAGGATGTCGTGCACCTGGACGTGGGCCGGTTGTTCCAGGGCATAGACGACGGCTCGGGCGATGTCGTCGGCCTGCAGCACCGGGTAGCGGCTGTAGACCTCGCGCGCTCGCTCTTCGCTATCGAGCATGGTGGCCGCGAACTCGGTCTCGACGAACCCCGGGCTAACCGCGGTCACGCGAATCTCGCTGTCGATGGCGCGCAGCTCGGCGCGCAGCCCCTCGGTCATGGCTCGCACCGCGTACTTGCTCGCGCTGTACATGGCCGCGCCCGCGGGGACGCGATGGGCCGACATGGAGCTTATGTGGAGAACGTGCCCACGGACGTCGCGCTCGCGCATGTCGTTGACTGCTTCGCGAGTGCACACCGCGAGCGCGAGCACGTTGAGCTCGAGCGTCTCGCGCCATTTGTCGGTGGCGCCCGACAGCAGCGGCGCCTCGTGCCCCAGCCCCGCATTGTTGACCAGCACGTCGACGCCGCCCCAGCGCTCGCGAATCTGTTCGAACATGGCGAGAATCTCGCTTTCGTTGCGCAGGTCGCACCGGAGCGCCAGGCATTCGCCGCCGCCCGCTTCTTCGGCCAGGGTCTCCAGGGCCTCGAGCCGGCGCGCGCATCCGACGACCTTCATACCGGCGCGCAGAAGCGCCACCGCCACGGCGCGGCCAATTCCGGCTGAAGCACCGGTAACCAGGGCGACGCGGTCGTTCCAAGCTTCCATCGACATGCGCCGGAGGGTAGCTCACGGCGCGCCGTGCGCGCGGGGCGACGGCGTTGTAACGTCGCGTCATGCAAAAGGCTGGTCTGGCGCTCACCGCATTTGCCCTGTTCCTTGCTTGCGGGTGTACCCGCCCGGCTCCGGCTCCGGCTCCGGCGCCCGCGCCGGGACCTGAACCGGTCGCCGTCGAGCCCGCCGGGCCGCCCGCTGAGGCGCCGGCCGCGGGGGCGCCGGACGAAACTCCGGCCGAGTCTCCCACCGACGCCGAGGGCGGGGCCGCCGGCGCCGCCTGCGGTTCGCGCGGCCTCGAGCCATGCGCCCAGGGGCTTTTCTGCGACTTTCCCGAGAACGGCTGCGGCGCGGCGGACAAGCCCGGCACCTGCAAGCCGATTCCGGAGGCGTGCATCCAGATTTACAAGCCCGTGTGCGGCTGCGACAGCAAGACCTACGGCAACTCCTGCGAGGCCCACGCGTCCGGCGTGGACGAGTCTCGCTACTGCGAGCCGGACAAGGGCGAGTAGCCCGGAGGCCGCGTCGAAAACCCGCATCTTGCTTCGCCGGGGCGATCGCCGGGCCGCTATCATCCGCCTATGCCCGACATCGCCCTGCAATGCACCTGCGGCGCTACCCGCGGTGTGCTTCGAAACTACTCGCCCAAGAAAACGAGTCGGGTCGTGTGCATGTGTCGCGACTGCCAGGCATTCGCCCACGCGCTCGAGCGGGCCGACGTGCTCGACGCGGCGGGCGGTACCGACATCGTGCAGGTCGCCCCGGCCAACTTCGAGATTACCGAGGGGCACGAAAACGTTCGGTGTTTGCGGTTGTCGCCCAAGGGCACCATTCGCTTTTTCGTAGACTGCTGCAAAACCCCCATCGGCAATACGGTGTCGCCGTCGCTGCCCTTCATTGGTGTGCCGACGGCGTTCGTCGCGCGTCCCGATGGCCGGTCGCTCGATGATCTCCTCGGGCCGGTCCGGGCGCGCCTGCACGCCAACGACGCCTGCGGCAAGGTCGTCGGCGACGCTCACCCCAAGGTGCCGCCGCTGTTCTTGGTGCGCACCCTTCGGCTGATGGCGGGGCACAGACTGCGCGGTCGGCATCGGCCGTTCGTGCTGTTCGATCCGGAGACGCGCGAGCCGGTGTCGCCACCAAGGGTGCTCACCCGCGACGAGCGGCGGGCGGCGACCCCCTCGTAACGCGAGCGGCGGGCCGCCGGCACGGCGATGGACAAGTTGTGCAGCCGCAGACACAGTTTGTGTTTCGGTTCGGTCGGCGGCGCTCCAAGAACCAGCCCGGCACCGCGCGGGTGATCCAACAAACTTGACCGCTTGGCCGGCCCACCGGGCCACCGGCGCGATCGAGCCAGTTGGTGCGGCCCTTGCTTACTTTTGTTGCCTTATGGGTGCTCCACTTCACGGTTCTGGGCGAAAGAAACCGAGCGCTCGCCCGCGGCGGAGCGGCACCCGCGCCGGCTTTGCCCAGGGGACCGGCCGCGTCGACGGCGGTACTCCCGAGATTGCCTGGCGCGCCCCGGCGTTGTCCGAGCTGCATCCCCTGGTCCGCGAACGACTGACGGCTCTCGGCATTCGCGACCTCGCCGAGCTGCCCGACCTTTGCAGCTGGGAGTCGATCATGCGCGGGGTCAGCGAATGCGTGAGTGAGCTCGAGCGCAATCTGCACCGGCTGTCGGGAGCCGGCGAATCTCCCGAAGAGCAAAGCAAGCTCGTTGCGGCCGAGCGGTCCCAGCGGGCGTCGCTCGAGCGCGAGCTGCGCGGAGCGGCCAACGTGCAGCGGCAGCTCATGCCGCCGTCTTCGACGGCTCTGCATGGCGGAGTTGCGCTCACCAGCCTGTTTCGGCCGGCTCACATTTGCGGCGGCGACTGGTGGAGCTGGTTTGGCCTGCCCGACGGCACCATGCTGGTGGTGATCGCCGACGTGACCGGGCACGGGTTTGCGCCTGCGATGATGACCGGCGTTGCCAAAGGGGCGGCCGACGCCATCGTGCGCATGACGCCGCTGCAGGAACTCACGCCGGCCCATCTGCTGCGGCAACTCAATCTGTCGATCTGCGACGCGGGGCCGAGCAGCCTGATGATGACCTGCGCGGTCGCGCATATCGACCTGGGCGCCGGCGAGGTGCGCTTCGCCAGCGCCGGCCATCCGTTGCCCTACGTCATTCGTCCCGGTGCGAGCAAGCCGGCGCTCAGTCAGCTAGTCGCCAGCGGCGACCCGCTGGGTACCGACCGCGACACCGAGTACGAGGACCGCTCGAGCGCGATCCAGCGCGGCGACTCCATTCTCTGGTACACCGACGGCCTCACCGAGGCGACGAACCAGCAGCAGGACGTGTTCGGCGACAAGCGCTTGCGCGCCATGCTGGGCAAGGTCCGACGCGGCACCCGCCCCGACGATCTGCGCGACGCGCTTTGGCGCTCACTGCTCGAGTTTCTCGACGGGGACCAGCCCGACGACGACATCACCTTCGTCGTGACCCGGATGGATCGCGCGGTCACGCCCAGCAGGCCTCTCAAACTGACGTTCCGCTAGCGGTCCCTGGCGCGGCCTGGCCGCGGTGGCCGAGCAGGGCGCTGCCGATCAGGCCGGCATCGTCGCCGAGGGCGGCGGCCGCCACCAGCAGGCCTTCGAGCGCCGGCGGGTTCGCCAGCTTGCGCATGTGCTGAATGACCAGCTTCTGCAGCGCCGGCGTGCGCGACATGACGCCGCCGCCGATGATGAGGCGGTCCGGGTTGAGAAAGGTGACCACGTTGGCCAGCACCAGGCCGCAAAGCGGGGCTATCTCGTTCCACAGTGCGACCGCGTAGCCATCGCCCTCGTGGGCGGCTCGATCGATGTGGCCCGGGTTGATCGGCTCATCGCCTGCGTGGTGCGCGGCCGATGTGGACACGCCGGCCGCCACGTCTTCGGCGACTCGCTGGAGAAGCGCGTTGCCACCCGCGTAGGCTTCGACGCAGCCGCGCAGCCCGCAGGCGCACAGGCGCGCGGTTGGGCTGAGCACCACCTTGGTGTGGCCGATTTCGGCGGCGCAGTTGTTCGCGCCCTCGAGCAAGGTGCCGTGGATGACCGCTCCGCCCCCGATGCCGGTGCCAAAGAAGACCGCGACGATGTTGTCGACCCCGCGCCCCGCGCCGCACGCGTACTCGCCGTAGGTCACCGCGTTCACGTCGTTGATGACGCTGATCGGCCGGCCCGGAAGGCGCGCGCGCATCATGTCGCCGAAAGGGGTATCGCGCCAGCGAAGGTGAGGCGAGTTGGCCACCATGCCCTCGTGACCGCGCAGCATGGCGGCGATGCCGACGCCAACCGGCAGCGTGTTGTCGCCGTCGGACAGCGCTTCGACCGCGGTGCCGAGACGCTCGACGATGCTCTCGGGGTCGCGCGCGTCGGCGACCTTTTCGCGATGCTCCGCGGCGAGGACCGGCGTTTCTTCGCCGCCGATGTTCTCGACCCGCGCGACGCGCAGATTCGTGCCGCCCAGGTCGATACCGATCGCGGTGGTGGCGCTCATGGTGCGGCACTGTACCCGAGGCACGTGGCGCCCGGCAAAGCCGGCGGGGCTCCCGGTTGTCGCCTTCGTCGCTGGGGCGCTGCAAAAGACAACGCGATCCATCAGAGCGGATAGGGAAAAGGCTGCTTCAGTGTGCCGGTCCACCAGGAAACCGACAGATACCCTCGAGCGTCCGTGAGAGGAGCCGCGGCGCGCTGCCAATCGGCTGTGGCTTCAAGAAGCTCTCGTGCCAGCAACGGCGCCGTTCGGGAGTACGCCCTCGGTACCGCTCCAAAAGCGAAAGTCATGGCCATATCCCGAGCGCGCCTTCGGGAGATCGAAGTCACGTGGTCGGCTCCATGGCTCGCGCCTTGCTCACTGGCGGATCAATCGCAACTAAGCGAGTTACTCCCCTTGTCGCCGAACGAAATTAACGGGGGGTCACGCTCGCGCAATGTGCGAGACGCTTGGAAGCAACGACGAAGGCCTGTTGGTAGGAACTACGCGCCAATGGCTTGCCTCAATTTCACGGAGTGGCAACCGCGATATTTGCGTCTGATGCGCTAAATGCGCTTTCTGTCACTGTTGGGTGCGAGTGACAAGAAGGACAAACTACGTCACATGGACAGTGTCAGTGGGGGGCGGCTCTGAGCGTTCGTTCGCGTGTTCGTTAATACCGTTCGTCTTGCTCACGGGCGCGCCCTGTAGATCTGGACGACGGGCGACGTAGAAGAGGGTTTAAAGTCATTCGATGAAATAGCTCATAGTGGGCGAATCCGAACGCTGTGGACCACATGGTTCTTGTTGCTGTGCCTCGGCGCGTGCTAACGAAGGTTTGCGTATGAAAACGGTAGTCTTATTGATTGTGACGTTTTCGTTGGCTCTTGTTTTGGTAGTCGAGATTCGGTCGAAGCCGGATCCGACGAAAGTGGTGAAAACAACGCCGGCTGCCGACAAACTGCCGAGAACCAGCGGCGGGTTGGGGCGAATTCGAAACGTCGAGGCCCGTATCCAGTCGGATGTTGAGACGGCGGTAGGTCCGGCCGTTGACGAACTACCGACCGCCGAAGAGGTGCTGGTAGCTGCCTCGACACCGCGAACCATCCGCGACGAACGTGCCGAGCTTCGAAGTCGCATCGAGGGGTCGGGGCTCGAAACTGACTGGGCCGTTTCGGGTCGCGCCGTCTTGTCGAAGACGGTGAATGCCCGACTCTCTACAATCGGCGCATCATCTTCTGTGTCGCCTGTGTCGTGTTTCGCGAAGGGATGCATCGTGGAAATCACTCACTTCTCGACCAGTGACTACGAGGCGTTTCAACGCTCAATCAAGGAAGAGGGGTTTGATGTCGAGCTGCCGGGGGTGATTACTGGGGGCGAACAGCGTGACGATGGCGCTATTGCACAAGACATCATTGTCTTTGATCCCGTTACTGTAGATCGGTAAGAGGTTTAACTATCAGAAGGAGAGGGTGATGAGAAAAGCGATTTCGATACTGGTTGTTTTGGCAGCGACACTGGCTGTCGGTACGACTGCGGCAGTGGCCCAGTCATCTTTTCAGGTGTTGAACACTTCAGGGGGTGCCTGTGTCGGGAACCTGCCTGCAGACCACAACCTGCTGCGTTATTGGTACGTTGGCGTTGAGAATGACTCCTCGACAACGATCGCTGACGTGCTTTGCCCAGTCGAGTTCGAGGTTTCTAGCCCTAGTAGTGTCGACTTCTTTACGATGGCTGTTCGCGTAAGGGATCGGAGCACTTCTCAGCAGTTCTTCTGCTATCCGCAGCTGCAGACGTCAACGGGCTCAGTCTATTTTGGCAGTTCCAAGAGTACGGGAACCAGTTTTACGGGGCGGACGACGTTGAGTTGGACTGACCCCTTCAACGGAGGTACACCTATCTCGACGAGTTCCCCGGTGAGTGTGTCGGTGTACTGCGCCGTGCCCAGCAACGGTAGCGAGATCACAGGTATTCGCACAATCGTCTATTAGGCGCGAGGGAGGGCCGTTTGTCGGCCCTCCCTCTTTTCGTGTGTTGGGGGGCCTTGCGGCCGCGCGGGTCAACAGACCAGCGGCGCACAGAGGTTCACCCGTGACCAGAACGCGGACCGACGATCTGCAAAATCTCGTCGCGTAGGGGCACTCGGACGATTGTCGCGTCCGGTATCAAGCGTGACTTCGTTGGTCGATCGGCTCCTGAGCACGGGAACCCGTTGTACTGGCCGGGCAAAACTGTTTCGCCGCCAGCAGGGCATTTGCGACTGGCCGTTCGCGCCCCCCTGCTCGTGTTCGCCGGGCTTGGGGGGAAGCAAGTGCTGGACAAGCGGCGTTGTCGACCTTCGGTGCCTCGACCGACGGCGGCGGCTGTTGCGCTAGACGCTGCGGAGCGTTGACTCCTATCGGATTGTCTGTTCGTCGACTTTGGCTTTCGGCAAAAGTGGGCAGGGTGGCTGGCGCGAGCGCGTTGCCGTGCAGAGGTGCCCCAGGCGGCGCGCTTGGCCAAGGTCGCGCATGTTCACTGGTCCGGAGGCGTCGGTTTGTCGCGAAATCCCGTCCGTGCGGGAGCGAGAAGTCCACCGAAGCGCGTTCCACGGTGGATCAAGGAAAACGTTACGCTCGACAAGAGGCTCAACTGGTTCGCTTTCGAGCCGAAACGTAGCCCGCTAGAGCGGGCGCAGAACGAAAAACGGCGCCCCGCAAAAGCGAGGCGCCGAGGCAAATCCGAACGGTTCGAATGCTAGAAGGTGCCGGCGGCGGCGGTGAAGCCGAGGCCGACCGAGAGCGAGTCGCTCTCGCCGTCCGAGCGCGGGTTGAAGTTTCCATCCGCGTCGAGCAGGTCGATGTCGGGAGTGAGAAGGCTGCTCACGATTCGGTTCATCGTGACCTCTTCTCGAGTGACTTCGCAGTTCATGTCCTCGTCGAACAGGCCCGCGAGGGTGTCGCCGGTCGAGTCGCAGACACACTCTTCGCCCTCGAGTGCGCAGCTGTCGTTGAAAGTAGCGACGACCACGTCGGCGATGCCGGGAATGACCTGGGTGGTCAGCTGGTCCTCGGGAATGCCGCCGCCGATGATGCCGGACATCAGGCCGTTCTCCATGGTCTCCACCTCGACGCGCGCGCCGATGAGCTCCACGGTGATCGGCTCGGTGCCGGGGGCATCGCTAAGGTCGAGCTGAATGGTGACCGTGCCCGGGCCGCCCGAGAGCAGACCGCCGGCGATGGGGCCAAGCAGCTCAGCGTCGTCGGGCGAGTCCGACGCGACCGAGAACTGACCGGAACCGTCGAGGTGGTTGCCGCAGACGTCGTCGGTCTCGTCGGTGCAGGGCGCCGGGGTAATGTTGCCGGTGTCGCCGAGGAAGAACTTGAGGCCCGCGTTCGGGTGCGAGGTGAAGTCTTCGGTGGTGAGCTCGAGAAGGAGCAGGATCGAACCGTTGTTGACCGACGCCGTCACCGACTCCTGCAGGCCCAGGTCGCCGCCCGCGCTGAGGGCCGCCAAAATGGTGCCCAGGGAGTTGTCGGTGACGCCCTCGGGGTCGCCATCGAGGTCCAGGGCAAAGTCCGAGCCCGAATTGTCCGGCAGGCTCACGGTGTTCACGACGTACTGGGTCTGCGTACCGGTGGCGGGCTCCTGGTCGCCATCGCCGTCGCCCTCGCTGGTGGTGGTGGTGTCGGTGCCACCATCGTCATCGCCGCCGCACGCAGCGATGGAAAGTGCCAGTAGGGCAATACTCATAAAACGAACAAGCTGGCTAAGTTTCATCAGGCCATCCCCTTTCAAAAGTTCGCGAAGGCTAATCCAGATTCTCCCGGCGAATCAAGGTCATTGGCCCGACCACTTTTAACCGTGAGGGGAGACACGTTGGTGTTGTGCGAAAGGCACAAGTGGCCCGGAATTGCGTCCGCAATGGATGCGAACGGAATGGATTCCACGCGTTCGCTTTGGCCACTGGGGGGCGCGACGGATAGAGCACAAGTAACGCGTGTACGGGCGAGCACTGTCACGCCGTGTTAGCGTGGGGGCGTGCGGGTACTCGGGGTGGTGCTGTTTGCGCTTGGCTGCGCGGCGACTGCGTACAGCGTGCGCGGGGCGTTCGCCGGACAACGGCCCCGCGACCTGGCGTTCGCGGTGGCGGCGCCGGTGGCGGTGCTGGTCGGGTTGGTGGGGCTGGTGCTGGTGTTCGTGCCGGGGTTCTTCGGCTAGTAGAGGCGCTGGCGTTCGCGCGGGGGGAGGGCTTCTCGGGATTCGGATTCGGTCTCGGACTCGGACTCGGATGCGAACTCGGTCTCGGCATCGGATTCGGACTCTGTCTCGGACTCTGTCTCGGATTCGGACTCTGTCTCGGATTCGGACTCGGATTCGGACTCGGTCACGGATTCGGACTCGGTCACGGGTTCGGTCTTGGGGGCCGTCTCGGTCTCGGTCTCGATTTCGGGCTTCGGCTTGCTTGGTTTGTGTTGGGGACCGGGCGTGGAACGGGCTACGCGGTGGGGGGTGTCCGTGCTCAGGCATACGGTCCGCTGATCGTTGGCGTTGGGCGCGGGGCGTCGTGCCGAGCATGGACGTTGGCGCGTGCGGTCCGAACTGCGCGCGGACACCCCCCACCGCTTCGCCCTTTGCGTTGGTGGGGGGGGCGCGGGCGGTTCGCGCGGGGATTGGGGAGGGGTGCTGGCGGTGCCGGCCCGTGGGCCGGCAGATTGTTGTTAGTGGTCGCGGCTGCGGGCGTGGGGGGTAGGCCTGGGCCTTGGCGTGTTGCCGCCTGGCGGGGTGGCCACGCGAACTCTTGGTTGAGCGCTGAGTGGTGGGAGTGGTCGAGAGGTAGGGCGAAGCGGGGGGCGAACTCGCGAGTTGGGCTGCACCCCAAGGGCGGCGTCGACGTCGACGTCGACGCCGATGCCGATGCCGGTCCGAGCCCGCGACGGTGTCTGAACTCGAGCCCGGACCTGAGTCCGAGACCGAACCCGAGCCCGCGACAGGGGCCGAAGCCGAGACCGAGTCCGCCCCCGAGATGGAGTCCGAGATCGAGTCCGAGATCGAGTCCGAGATCGAGTCCGAGATCGAGTCCGAGATCGAGTCCGAGATCGAGTCCGAGATCGAGTCCGAGAT